>Ga0307411_10000004_pt1 | contig 460327 bp, 437 predicted proteins | sample DK1Ometagenome_2_FD_203712 | JGI IMG/M metagenome (GOLD analysis project Ga0307411, IMG submission 203712) | Maize rhizosphere microbial communities from greenhouse at UC Davis, California, United States - DK15-O-1 | ecosystem: Host-associated > Plants > Roots > Rhizosphere > Soil | place...
TATTAGATTTCAACGGAAAAGATACTGGAAGAAAAGTTCAACTTTCTGATTCAGTATTCGCAATTGAACCAAACAATCACGCTGTATACCTTGATGTTAAGCAATATCTTGCTAATCAAAGACAAGGGACTCACAAAGCTAAAGAAAGAGCTGAAGTGACAGGAAGTACACGTAAGATTAAAAAACAAAAAGGAACTGGTACAGCTCGTGCGGGAAGTATCAAAAATCCATTGTTTAAAGGTGGTGGAACAATTTTCGGACCAAGACCAAGAAGTTATTCATTTAAATTGAATAAAAGCTTGAAAAGATTGGCAAGAAAATCAGCTTTCTCAATCAAAGCAAAAGAGTCAAATATTATCGTTCTTGAGGACTTTAATTTTGAAACTCCAAACACTAAAAATTTCATTAACGTTTTGAAAGCTTTAGGGTTAGATAACAAAAAATCTCTATTTGTGTTGGGAGAGTCAAATAAAAATGTATATTTGTCGTCACGCAATTTAAAGGCTTCTAATGTCGTAACTAGCTCAGAATTAAGCACTTACGCTATTTTAAACACTAATAATTTAGTGCTTTTAGAAGGTTCTTTGGAGTTAATCGAAGAAAATTTAAGTAAATAATAGGAATATGAGCATCATAATTAGACCTATAGTAACGGAAAAAGTAACCAAAGAAAGTGAAGTTTTAAACCGCTTCGGATTCGTTGTTGACAAAAAAGCAAACAAAGTTCAAATTAAGAAAGCTATTGAAGCTGCTTATGGAGTAACTATCGTTTCAGTTAACACGATGAACGTAAGACCGGATAGAACTACAAAATACACTAAAAGTGGTTTAATCAGTGGAAAGACAAATGCAATTAAAAAAGCGATTGTTCAAGTACAAGAAGGAGAAACAATTGATTTTTACAACAATATCTAAGATAGAAAAATGTCAGTAAGAAAATTAAAACCTATTACCCCAGGTCAGCGATTTAGAGTTGTGAATGGTTATGACGCCATTACAACTGATAAGCCGGAACGCTCTTTGATAGCGCCGATAAAAAACTCTGGAGGTAGAAATAGTCAAGGAAAGATGACCATGCGTTATACGGGTGGTGGTCACAAGCAGAGATATCGTATTATTGATTTCAAAAGAACTAAAGACGGAATTCCGGCTACAGTGAAATCAATCGAATATGATCCAAATCGTACTGCATTTATCGCTTTATTAGCTTACGCTGATGGAGAGAAAACATACGTTATTGCTCAAAACGGATTGAAAGTTGGTCAGAAATTAGTTTCTGGTCCAGAATCTCAACCTGAAATTGGTAATACATTGCCTTTAAGCAGAATTCCTTTAGGAACTGTTATCTCTTGTATTGAGTTACGTCCAGGTCAAGGTGCGGTAATCGCTCGTTCAGCTGGTACATTTGCTCAATTAATGGCAAGAGATGGAAAATATGCTACAATTAAAATGCCATCTGGTGAAACAAGATTAATCTTGTTAACTTGTTCGGCTACAATTGGAGCTGTTTCTAATTCAGACCACCAATTAGTTGTATCTGGTAAAGCAGGTAGAACAAGATGGTTAGGAAGAAGACCTAGAACAAGACCTGTTGCAATGAACCCTGTTGATCACCCAATGGGTGGTGGAGAAGGACGTTCTTCTGGTGGACATCCACGTTCAAGAAATGGAATACCAGCAAAAGGTTATAGAACTCGTTCTAAGAAAAACCCGAGTAACAAGTATATCGTAGAACGTAGAAAGAAATAATAAGATATGGCACGTTCATTAAAAAAAGGACCTTTCGTTCATTATAAGTTAGACAAGAAAGTTCAGGAAAACGTAGAAAGTGGTAAAAATAGTGTAGTAAAGACTTGGTCTAGAGCTTCTATGATTACTCCGGATTTCGTTGGACAAACTATCGCAGTTCATAACGGTCGTCAATTTGTACCAGTTTACGTAACAGAAAACATGGTAGGTCACAAATTAGGAGAATTTTCACCAACTAGATCTTTTAGAGGTCATGCTGGAGCAAAAAATAAAGGTAAAAAATAAGAAGCAATGGGAGTTCGTAAAAGAGAAACAGCAGATGCGAGAAAAGAGGCTAATAAGTCTATTGCTTTCGCAAAATTGAATAACTGCCCTACTTCACCTAGAAAAATGCGCTTAGTAGCGGACTTGGTAAGAGGTCAGAAGGTAGAAAGAGCACTTAACATCTTAAGATTCAGTTCTAAAGAAGCTTCAAGAAAATTAGAAAAACTATTATTATCTGCAATCAACAACTGGGAGCAAAAAAATAGTGAAGGTAATTTAGAAGAAGCTGGATTATTTGTTAAAGAGATCAGAGTAGATGGTGGAATGATGTTAAAAAGACTTCGTCCAGCTCCACAAGGTCGTGCACACAGAATAAGAAAACGTTCTAATCACGTTACAATCGTGCTTGGAGCTATCAATAACACACAAAGCAATTCTTAAGCAGCATGGGACAAAAGACAAATCCAATTGGAAATAGACTTGGTATCATCAGAGGGTGGGACTCAAACTGGTATGGTGGAAATGATTACGGTGATAAACTTGCCGAAGATCACAAAATCAGAAAGTATATCCACGCTCGTTTATCAAAAGCTAGTGTATCAAAAGTAATCATCGAGAGAACTTTGAAACTTGTAACCGTTACTATCACTACTGCAAGACCTGGTATCATTATCGGAAAAGGCGGACAAGAGGTAGACAAGTTAAAAGAAGAACTTAAGAAAGTTACTGACAAAGAGGTTCAAATCAACATCTTTGAAATCAAAAGACCTGAATTAGATGCTTATCTTGTGGCGACAAGCATCGCTCGTCAAATCGAAAGCCGTATTTCTTACAGACGTGCAATCAAAATGGCTATTGCTGCTTCTATGCGTATGAACGCTGAAGGTATCAAAGTTTTGATTTCTGGTCGTTTGAATGGTGCTGAGATGGCGCGTTCAGAAGGTTTCAAAGAAGGTAGAATTCCTCTATCAACTTTCAGAGCTGATATTGATTATGCTTTGGCTGAAGCTCACACTACTTACGGTAGAATGGGTATCAAAGTATGGATCATGAAAGGTGAAGTTTATGGAAAGAGAGATCTTTCTCCACTTGCAGGAATGGATAAAAAACAATCTGGAACTGGTGGTGGTAAAGGTGGTGATTCTCCAAGAGGAGACAGAAAGCCCTTTAATAAAGGTGGAAAACCAGACGCTCGTAAAAGAAAGTAAATTTTTAAACTAAAGAAAAATGTTACAGCCTAAAAGAACAAAATACCGTAAGGTACAGAAAGGTAAAATGAAAGGTAACTCTCAAAGAGGGCATGAACTTTCTAATGGAATGTTTGGTATTAAATCTGTACATGAAGATGGAATGTTCTTAACGTCTCGTCAAATCGAAGCTGCGCGTATTGCTGCAACTCGTTTCATGAAGAGAGAAGGACAATTATGGATAAAAATATTTCCAGACAAACCAATTACTAAGAAACCTCTTGAGGTACGTATGGGTAAAGGTAAAGGTGCCGTTGAATATTGGGCTGCCGTTGTTAAACCCGGAAGAATTATGTTTGAAGTTGGAGGAGTTCCTTTATCAGTTGCAAAAGAGGCTTTACGTCTTGCAGCTCAAAAGCTTCCAGTAAAAACTAAGTTCGTCGTTGCTAGAGATTTCGAAGCATAATTAAATTTATATTATGAAACAATCAGAAATAAAAGATCTTTCTGCAGCGGAGTTGCAAGAAAAACTTAGTCAAACTAAGAAAATATATGCTGACCTAAAAATGGCTCACGCTATTTCTCCAATTGAGAACCCACTTCAAATTAGAAGTGTAAGAAGAACAGTTGCAAGATTGGCTACAGAGTTAACTAAAAGAGAGTTACAATAATTGTATTCTGCTGAAAGATGGAAGAAAAAAGAAATTTAAGAAAAGAAAGAATAGGTGTTGTTACTTCAAATAAAATGGATAAATCTATTGTTATTGCTGAAGTAAGAAAAGTAAAACACCCATTATACGGTAAGTTCGTGTTGAAAACTAAGAAATATGTTGCACACGACGAAACAAACGACTGTAACATTGGAGATACTGTAAGAATTAGCGAAACGCGTCCTTTAAGTAAAACAAAATGTTGGAGATTAGTTGAAATCTTAGAAAGAGCTAAATAATTATGGTACAACAGGAATCAAGACTAAAAGTAGCAGATAACACGGGAGCAAAAGAAGTTTTAACTATCCGTGTTTTAGGAGGTACCAAAAGAAGGTATGCCTCTGTTGGTGACAAGATTGTAGTATCTATTAAAGATGCAACTCCTAACGGTAACGTTAAAAAAGGAGCTGTTTCAACTGCAGTTGTTGTACGTACCAAAAAAGAAGTGAGAAGAGCTGATGGTTCTTATATCCGTTTCGATGATAATGCATGTGTTCTTTTGAACGCTGCAGGGGAAATGAGAGGAACTCGTGTTTTTGGTCCGGTAGCAAGAGAACTTCGTGAAAAACAATTCATGAAAATTGTATCATTAGCACCAGAAGTGCTTTAATTCGTTTTAAGATGATAAAGCTAAAAATAAAATCAGGAGATATCGTAAGAGTTATTGCTGGAGACCATAAGGGTGCTGAAGGTAAAGTTTTACGTGTTTACCGTGAGAAAAACAAAGCGATAGTTGAAGGTGTAAACATGGTTTCGAAACATACAAAACCAAGTGCCAAAAACCCTCAAGGTGGTATCGTTAAGAAAGAAGCTTCTATACAAATATCTAACATTTCACTAATTGATCCTAAAACTAAGGAAACAACTAGAGTTGGTATTAGAGTAGAAGGAGATAAGAAAGTAAGATTTTCAAAAAAATCTAATCAAGTACTATAGTAATGGCATATACACCTAGACTAAAAGAAGAATATAAGAGTAGAGTAATCTCTGCTCTTAAAGAGGAATTCGGATATACAAACGTGATGCAAGTTCCAAAACTTGAAAAAATCGTTTTGAGCCGTGGAGTTGGTGCAGCTGTATCTGATAAAAAACTTATTGACTATGCTGTTGATGAGTTAACAAAGATCACTGGACAAAAAGCAGTATCTACAATTTCAAAGAAAGACGTTGCGTCTTTTAAATTGAGAAAAGGGATGCCTATTGGAGCAAAAGTTACTTTACGTGGTGAAAGAATGTATGAGTTTTTAGATAGACTTGTTACTTCTGCTTTACCACGCGTTAGAGATTTTAGTGGTATTAAAGCTACTGGTTTCGACGGAAGAGGTAACTACAATCTTGGAGTTTTAGAGCAAATCATTTTCCCAGAAATTGATATTGACAAAGTAAATAAAATTTCAGGAATGGATATTACATTTGTTACTACTGCAAAAACAGACAAGGAAGCAAAGTCATTATTGGCTGAATTAGGATTACCTTTTAAAAAGAATTAAGACATGGCTAAAGAATCAATGAAAGCCCGCGAGGTTAAGAGAGAAAAAACGGTAGCAAAGTATGCTGAGAAAAGAAAAGCTTTGAAAGAAGCTGGAGATTTTGAAGGTTTACAAAAATTACCTAAAAATGCTTCACCAGTTCGTTTGCACAATCGTTGTAAATTAACAGGTAGACCAAGAGGGTATATCCGTCAATTCGGTATTTCACGTGTAACTTTCCGTGAAATGGCTAACAATGGGTTAATTCCTGGTGTTAAAAAGGCATCTTGGTAATCTCGTAAAAAGTTATTACTTTTGCAAACCAAAAAATAATTTTAATTGATTAAAGGTTCGGGAGATGGGTATCTCCCGAAAACCATAATCGCAATCAAATACATATGTATACAGATCCTATTGCAGATTATTTGACTAGAGTTCGTAACGCTGTGGCTGCAAACCACAAAGTTGTTGAAATTCCAGCGTCTAATCTAAAAAAAGAAATAACTAAGATCTTATTTGATCAAGGTTATATCTTGAGTTACAAATTTGAGGACAACACTGTTCAGGGTTCAATCAAAATCGCTTTGAAGTATGATAAAGATACTAAAGAGCCTGTAATTAAAGATATCCAAAGAATTAGTAAACCTGGTTTACGTAAATACGCAGGTGCTGCCAAATTACCAAGAATCCTTAACGGATTAGGAATTGCAATTGTTTCAACTTCAAAAGGTCTTATGACTGGAAAACAAGCGAAACAATTAAATGTAGGTGGTGAAGTAATTTGTTACGTATACTAATTTTAAAGACTAAATAAGATGTCAAGAATAGGTAAAAGCCCAATTGTAATCGCTGCTGGAGTAACTGTTGAAGTTAAAGACGGTATCGTTACGGTAAAAGGAAAAAAAGGTCAACTAACTCAGGAGTTTTCGGACATTACTGTAAAAGTTGAAGGCGATCAAGTTCTATTAGAAAGATCGTCTGATCATAAAGACCAAAGAGCAAAACACGGATTATACAGGTCATTAATCAATAATATGATAATTGGTGTATCTGAAGGTTTTACAAAAGAACTTGAATTAGTTGGAGTTGGATATAGAGCTTCAAACCAAGGTCAAAAGTTAGATTTAGCTCTTGGATATTCTCACAATATTGTTTTGGAAATTGCTCCGGAAGTTGCATTAGAAACAATATCTGAAAAAGGTAAAAACCCTATCGTAAAATTAACATCATTTGATAAACAACTTTTAGGACAGGTTGCTGCGAAAATCAGAGGTTTCCGTAAGCCTGAGCCATACAAAGGAAAAGGTGTTAAATTTGTGGGTGAAGTATTAAGAAGAAAAGCAGGTAAATCAGCTTAAAAAATAAGATTATGTCATTAACAAAATCTGATAGAAGACAGAGAATTAGATTCAGAATTAGAAAATCGATTAGTGGTACTGCTACTAACCCAAGGCTATCTGTATTTAGAAGTAACAAAGAAATTTACGCTCAACTTATTGATGACGTAAATGGAGTTACTTTATTAGCTGCATCTTCAAGAGAAAAAGAAATAGGAAAAGGTACTAACGTTGAAATCGCTGCTGCTGTTGGAAAATTAGTTGCAGAGAAAGCGTTAAAAGCTGGGATTGATACAATCACTTTTGATAGAGGTGGTTATTTATATCACGGTCGTATTAAATCATTAGCAGAAGGCGCAAGAGCGGCTGGACTTAAATTCTAATATATTATGTCTAAATACAAAAATGTAGAATTGGTAAAACCAAGTGGTCTTGAACTTAAAGATCGTCTGGTAAGTGTTAATCGTGTTACTAAAGTTACAAAGGGTGGTAGAGCTTTTGGTTTTTCTGCTATTGTAGTTGTAGGTGATGAAAACGGAGTAGTTGGTCATGGATTAGGAAAATCTAAAGACGTTTCTGAAGCAATTGCGAAAGCAGTAGAAGATGCTAAGAAAAATTTAGTAAAAATTCCTTTGAACGGACAATCTGTTCCTCACGAACAAAAAGGTAAATTTGGTGGTGCGCGTGTATTCTTAATTCCTGCTTCTCATGGTACAGGAGTTATTGCTGGTGGAGCTGTTCGTTCAGTTCTTGAATCAGTAGGTATTCACGATGTATTATCTAAATCTCAAGGATCATCAAATCCTCATAACGTAGTGAAAGCAACTTTTGATGCTTTATTACAAATGAGAAGCGCTCACACTGTTGCAAAACAAAGAGGTGTTTCTTTAGAAAAAGTTTTTAAAGGTTAATTCAAGGAAATTATGGCTAAATTATTAGTAAAACAAGTAAGAAGCAAAATCAACTGTCCTCTTTCTCAAAAAAGAGGTTTGGAAGCTTTAGGTCTACGTAAAATGGGACAAGTTGTAGAGCATGATTCAAACCCTGCTATCCTTGGGATGATAAACAAAGTTAAACACTTAGTTTCTGTCGAAGAAGCTAAATAACAAATACTGTTATGAATTTAAGTAACTTACAACCAGCTGAAGGGTCAACACACAATCAAAATAAAAGATTAGGTAGAGGGGAAGGTTCTGGAAAAGGTGGTACTTCTGCAAGAGGTCACAAAGGAGCAAAATCTCGTTCTGGTTATTCTAAAAAGATTGGTTTTGAGGGAGGGCAAATGCCACTTCAAAGACGTGTGCCTAAGTTTGGTTTCACAAACATCAATCGTAAAGAATACGAAGGTGTTAATTTAGATACGCTTCAATTATTAGTAGACAATGGTGTGATTACTGATTCTGTTTCAATGACAGATTTCGTAGCAAATCGTCTTGCTACCAAGAATGAAATCGTTAAGATTTTAGGTAGAGGAGAATTGAAAGCAAAATTAAAAGTAACTGCCCACAAATTTACTGCTACTGCTAAAGCTGCTATTGAAGCTGCTGGAGGAGAAGCTGTAACTATATAACTTATCTATTAAGATGAAGAAATTTATTGAATCAATAAGTAATGTTTGGAAAATCGAAGAACTGAAAAACAGAATCCTAATTACATTAGGATTGCTTTTAGTATATCGTTTTGGTGCACACGTTACGCTTCCTGGAATTGACGCAACTCAATTAACAGGTTTAGCGGGACAAACTAAAAATGGTTTAGGATCTATCCTAGACATGTTTACAGGAGGTGCTTTCTCTAAAGCTTCAGTTTTTGCTTTAGGTATTATGCCTTATATTTCTGCATCTATTGTTGTTCAGTTGATGGGAATTGCGATTCCTTATTTGCAAAAACTTCAAAACGATGGAGAGAGTGGTAGAAAAAAGATTAATCAAATCACTCGTTGGTTGACTATAGCTATTACACTGGTTCAAGGTCCAACTTATATCTATAATTTGTACAGAACATTGCCTGGTAGTGCATTCTTACTAGGCTTTAATTCACCTGAATTTTTGTTCTCGTCTGTTATCATCTTAGTCACAGGTACAATTTTTGCTATGTGGCTTGGTGAGAAAATTACAGATAAAGGTATTGGAAATGGAATTTCATTATTGATTATGGTTGGTATTTTAGCTCGCTTACCGCAAGCTTTTATACAAGAATTTACAACCAGAGTTACCAATAACAATGGAGGTCCAATGTTGTTAGTTATTGAAATTATTGTGTGGTTATTAGTAATTATTGCTTGTGTATTGCTTACAATGGCAGTACGTAGAATTCCGGTTCAGTATGCTCGTCGTACAACAACTGGTGATTATGAGCAAGATTTAGCAGGTGGTAATAGACAATGGATTCCTCTTAAGCTTAACGCTTCTGGAGTTATGCCAATCATTTTTGCTCAGGCAATTATGTTTATACCTGCAGCTGTAGCCGGATTGTCTAAATCAGACACATCACAATCTATTGTTGGAGCATTTAGTAATATCTTTGGATTTTGGTATAATTTTGTTTTTGCAACTTTAATTATTGTATTTACATTTTTCTATACTGCGATCACGGTTCCTACTAACAAAATGGCCGATGATTTAAAAAGAAGCGGTGGTTTTATTCCTGGAGTTCGTCCTGGAGCTGAAACTTCAGACTTCCTTGATAAAGTGATGTCTTTAATAACTTTCCCAGGATCTTTATTCCTTGCTTTGATTGCTGTGTTCCCAGCTATTGTTGTAAGTATTATGGATGTACAACAATCTTGGGCAATGTTTTTTGGAGGTACCTCATTAATAATTATGGTTGGAGTTGCAATAGATACTATTCAACAAATCAATTCATACTTGTTAAACAAACATTATGATGGTTTAATGAAGACTGGTAAAAATAGAAAAGCGGTAGCTTAATATATTTATGGCAAAACAATCAGCAATAGAACAAGACGGATCAATCATTGAAGCATTATCAAATGCGATGTTCCGTGTAGAGTTAGAAAATGGACATATCGTAATTGCTCATATTTCTGGTAAAATGCGTATGCATTACATCAAGTTATTACCTGGTGATAAAGTGAAACTAGAAATGAGTCCTTATGATTTGTCAAAAGCAAGAATTACTTATCGATATTAAAGGATATTCACTATGAAAGTTAGAGCATCAGTAAAAAAGAGAAGTCCCGAGTGCATCATTGTGCGTAGAAAAGGGAGATTGTACGTAATAAACAAAAAGAATCCTAGATTTAAACAAAGACAAGGATAATTATGGCAAGAATAGCAGGGGTAGATATCCCAAAAAATAAAAGAGGTGTTATAGCACTTACCTATATCTTTGGATTAGGAAGAAGTAGAGCTATTGAGATTTTAGAGAAAGCTCAAGTTAGCCAAGACAAAAAAGTTCAAGATTGGAATGATGATGAGATCGGAGCGATTCGTGATGCTGTTTCATTTTACAAAATTGAAGGAGAATTACGTTCTGAAGTTTCTTTGAACATCAAACGTTTAATGGATATTGGTTGTTACAGAGGTATCCGTCATAGATCTGGTCTTCCGTTAAGAGGGCAAAGAACTAAAAACAACTCTAGAACAAGAAAAGGTAAAAGAAAAACTGTTGCTAACAAGAAAAAAGCAACTAAATAATAAGTAATATGGCTAAAGCAACTGCAAAAAAACGTAAAGTTATCGTTGAATCAACGGGTGAAGCTCATATTTCTGCCACTTTCAACAACATTATCATTTCTTTGACTAATAAGAAAGGTGAAGTTATTTCTTGGTCTTCAGCTGGTAAGATGGGTTTCAGAGGTTCTAAAAAGAATACTCCGTACGCAGCTCAAATGGCAGCAGAAGATTGTAGTAAAGTAGCTCTTGAGGCAGGACTTAAAAAAGTAAAAGTTTATGTAAAAGGACCAGGAAACGGACGTGAGTCTGCTATTCGTTCTATTCATAACGGTGGAATTGAAGTTACAGAGATTATCGATGTTACTCCAATGCCTCACAACGGATGTCGTCCTCCAAAAAGACGTAGAGTTTAATTTTATTTATTCATAGTATAAACAAGGTAGAATATAGATTATCGAAGGATTTGACCTGAATTCATAATCTCTACCTTAAATTTAATTTTTTAGAAATGGCAAGATATACTGGTCCCAAAACTAGAATTGCTCGTAAATTTGGCGAAGCAATCTTCGGAGATGATAAATCTTTCGAAAAAAGAAATTACCCACCTGGACAACACGGGATGGCTAAAAAAAGAGGTAAAAAATCTGAGTACGCTGTTCAGTTAATGGAAAAGCAAAAAGCTAAATATTCTTATGGAATTTTAGAAAAACAATTCAGAAACTTATTTAAAAAAGCATCAGCAACTAAAGGTGTTACTGGTGAAGTTCTTTTACAATTATGTGAGGCAAGATTAGATAACGTTGTTTTTAGAATGGGTATTGCTCCTTCTAGAAGAGGTGCTAGACAATTAGTTTCTCACAGACACGTTACTGTAAATGGTGAGGTTGTAAATATCGCTTCTTATCACCTTAAACCAGGTGATAAAGTTGCAGTTCGTGAAAAATCTAAGTCTTTAGAAGCTATCGAACGTTCTTTATCAAATTCAAGTCATGTTTATGAATGGATTACTTGGAACAATGATCTTAAAGAAGGAACTTTCGTTTCTGTACCTGCAAGACTTCAAATCCCAGAAAACATTAAAGAACAATTAATCGTAGAGTTGTACAACAAATAATAATTGACTTAGTCGAAATTTATGGCAATATTTAATTTTCAAAAGCCCGATAAAGTTATCATGATCGATTCAACCGATTTTGAAGGTAAATTCGAATTTAGACCTTTAGAACCTGGTTATGGATTGACAGTTGGTAATGCACTTAGAAGAGTTTTGCTTTCAGCATTAGAAGGTTATGCAATTACATCTGTTCGTATCGAAGGTGTAGATCATGAGTTTTCTACTATTTCAGGTGTTGTTGAAGATGTTACCGAAATTATCCTTAATCTAAAACAAGTACGTTTCAAACGTCAAATCGAAGATATCGATAATGAAGCAGTTACAATTTCTGTTTCTGGTAAAGATCAATTAACAGCAGGTGATTTTCAAAAATTTATCTCAGGTTTTCAAGTTTTGAATCCAGACCTTGTTATCTGTAATTTAGATTCTAAAATCAAATTGAACTTCGACTTAACAATCGAAAAAGGTAGAGGATATGTTCCTGCTGAGGAGAACAAAAAACAGAACGCTGCAATTGGAACCATTTTTACAGATTCTATTTTTACTCCGGTAAAAAATGTAAAATATGCAATTGAAAACTTCCGTGTAGAACAAAAAACAGATTATGAAAAATTAGTTTTTGAAATTAAAACTGATGGATCTATTAATCCAAAAGATGCTCTTACTGAAGCTGCTAAAGTTTTAATTCACCACTTCATGTTATTTTCTGACGAAAGAATTACACTCGAGGCTGACGAAATTGCACAAACAGAATCGTATGATGAAGAGTCATTGCATATGAGACAATTGCTTAAAACTAAGCTTGTTGATATGGATTTATCTGTGAGAGCATTAAATTGCTTGAAAGCGGCTGAAGTTGATACACTTGGTGATTTAGTATCGTTCAATAAAAATGACCTGATGAAATTCCGTAATTTTGGTAAAAAATCTTTAACTGAACTTGATGAACTTGTTGCAGTTAAAAATTTAACTTTCGGAATGGATTTAGCTAAATACAAACTAGATAAAGAATAATTCAATCCGCTACGGCGGATTAAATTTAAAATAGCAATGAGACACGGAAAAAAATTCAATCACTTAAGCAGACAGACTGGACATAGAAAAGCTATGTTGGCTAATATGGCTTGTTCTCTTATTGAGCACAAACGTATTAACACTACTGTTGCTAAGGCTAAAGCGCTTAAACAATTCGTTGAGCCTTTAATCACAAAATCAAAAGAAGATACGACTCACAATCGTCGTATTGTTTTTGCTTACTTACGTAGTAAATATGCTGTAACTGACTTGTTCAGAGACGTAGCTGCTAAAGTTGGTGACCGTCCAGGTGGATACACTCGTATCATTAAAGTTGGAAATCGTTTGGGAGATAATGCTGATATGGCAATGATCGAACTTGTAGATTTCAATGAACTTTACAATGGTGGTAAAAAAGAAGTTAAAAAAGCTAAAAGCCGTCGTGGTGGTAAAGCAAAAAAAGCTGAAGAAACTACTTCTGAAGCTCCTGCTGCTGAATCAGAATCGACTACTGAAGCTTCTGAATAATTATGAAAGTAATGATTCTATAGAAATCAAGGATAAGCTAATTTTTAGTTTATCCTTTTTTTTTGATTTTTTTTAAAATAAGAAATTTAACTTATTTCAATTCGAAGGTTTTATTTTTATGAATGAATTTTTTAAAAAATCTTGGAGACACTCTTTTAAAGAAGTAAATTTGCAAAACTTATAATTACAAATGAAATGAGCCTGGCAAATTTCATGTGACAATTAAAAAAAACAACACAAATTAAAGAATGAAATACACGACACGACAAAGCGCCATTTTATTACTAAGCGACGGAACCATTTTTCACGGAAAATCTATCGGAATTAGCGGTAAAACTTTTGGTGAAGTTTGTTTTAATACGGGAATGACAGGATATCAGGAGATTTTTACTGATCCTTCTTATTTTGGTCAGATATTGGTGGCTACAAATGCACACATTGGAAACTATGGTGTTAATGATCAGGAAATAGAATCTGATAGCGTTAAGATTGCTGGTTTAGTTTGTAAAAACTTTAGCTTTAATTATTCGAGAGAAGATGCGTCTGGAAGTTTGGAAGATTATTTTGCTAAACAAAACCTGATTTGTATTTCTGATGTTGATACGAGAGCTCTTGTAAGCTATATTCGTGATAATGGTGCAATGAATGCTGTTATTTGTACAGATGGAACTTCGGTAGAAGAATTGAAAAAAGAATTGGCAAATGTGCCAAATATGGAAGGTTTAGAGTTGGCATCTAAAGTTTCAACTACTGAACCTTATTTTTTTGGAGATGAAAGTGCTACTTATAAAATTTCAGCTTTAGATCTTGGAATCAAAAAGAATATCTTAAGAAACCTTGCGAAAAGAGATTGTTATATTAAAGTGTTCCCTTATGATTCAACTTATAAGGATTTAACTGAATTTAATCCTGATGGTTATTTCTTGTCAAATGGACCTGGAGATCCAGATCCATTATTTGGTGCCATACAAGTTGCAAAAGAAATTATAGCGGATGATAAACCTTTGTTTGGAATTTGCTTAGGTCACCAGATTATAGCTTTGGCAAATGGTGTTAAGACTTATAAGATGTTTGGTGGTCACCGCGGAATTAATCATCCGGTAAAAAATATTATTACAGGCAAAGGAGAAATAACTTCCCAGAATCATGGTTTCGCTGTAAAGAGAGAAGCTTTAGATGGTCATCCGGAATTAGAAATTACACATGTACATCTAAATGATGATACAGTTGCCGGAATGAGAATGAAAAATAAGAATTGTTTTTCAGTACAATATCATCCTGAAGCAAGTCCGGGACCGCACGATTCATCTTATTTATTTGATCAGTTTGTTGAGAATATAAAACTGGCTACCGCTAAAACGATGTAGTTAATAAATAAAGGTGTTTAATAGTAAAAATACGTTTTTACTATTAAAAAATTTTATAATTTCGAAAAAAAAATATAATTTAATAAAAAAACAGAAATAATGAGTATTATAATTAAAGTTCACGCAAGACAAATTTTTGATTCCAGAGGTAATCCTACTATTGAGGTTGATGTAGTAACTGAGAATGGAGTTTTAGGAAGAGCAGCAGTTCCATCTGGAGCTTCAACTGGAGAACACGAAGCTGTTGAATTACGTGACGGAGGAAAAGCGTTCTTAGGAAAAGGAGTTTTAAATGCAGTGAATAATGTTAATACTGTTATTGCTGAGGAATTAGTTGGAACTTCTGTTTTTGAACAAAACACAATTGATCAATTAATGATTGATTTAGACGGAACTCCAAATAAATCTAAATTAGGAGCTAATGCTATTTTAGGAGTTTCTTTAGCTGCTGCAAAAGCTGCTGCAAATGAATTAGGTTTGCCATTGTACAGATATGTTGGTGGTGTTTCTGCTAATACATTACCTGTGCCAATGATGAATATCATCAATGGTGGTTCTCACTCTGATGCTCCGATTGCTTTTCAGGAGTTTATGATTTTTCCTGTAAAGGCAACTTCATTTACACATGCAATGCAAATGGGAACTGAAATCTTTCATAGCTTAAAAAAAGTATTACATGATAGAGGATTAAGTACTGCAGTTGGTGATGAAGGTGGTTTTGCACCAAACTTAGCTGGTGGTACTGAAGATGCTTTAGATACAATCAAATTAGCAGTTGAAAAAGCAGGATATACTTTTGGAGACGAAATTATGATTGCACTTGACTGTGCTGCTTCTGAATTTTATGTAAACGGTAAATACGATTATACTAAATTTGAAGGAGAAACTGGAAAAATCAGAACTTCTGAAGAGCAGGCTGATTATTTAGCTGAACTTGCTGCTAAATATCCAATTATTTCTATCGAAGATGGTATGTATGAAGATGACTGGAATGGATGGAAATATTTAACTGAAAAAATTGGACATAAAGTTCAATTGGTTGGTGATGATTTGTTCGTAACAAATGTTGAGCGTCTTTCAACTGGTATTGAAAAAGGTATTGCAAACTCAATTTTAGTAAAAGTAAACCAAATTGGAACTTTAACTGAAACTATTGCTGCAGTAAATATGGCTAAAAATGCTGGTTATACTTCTGTAATGTCTCACCGTTCTGGAGAAACTGAAGATAATACAATTGCTGATTTAGCAGTAGCTTTAAACTGTGGTCAAATTAAAACAGGTTCTGCTTCTCGTTCTGATCGTATGGCAAAATACAATCAATTATTAAGAATTGAAGAAGAGTTAGGAAGTACTGCTTATTTCCCTGGATTAAATGCTTTCAAGATCAAGTAATTGTAAGATTATATAAAGATTTAAGCCATCCGTTTTTTAATGGATGGTTTTTTTTTGGACTTTTAACAAATTCATAGCAGTATTCTTTTTTTAATTAGTCTTAAATTCCTTAGATTTGATAAATTATTATTTTAAAGATTTATTTCCGATATATTATGTCAAAAATAGCTACATTAGAAGTAGATGGTCAAAAAATTGAACTTCCGGTAATCACAGGAAGCGAAAATGAATCAGCTATCGATATTAACAAATTACGTGATTTAACTGGTATTATTACTATAGACCCGGGATATAAAAATTCTGGATCTTGTAAAAGTGAGATCACATTCTTAGACGGAGAATTAGGAATTTTGCGTTACAGAGGATATTCAATCGAAGATTTAGCTGAGAAAGCTAGCTTTTTGGAAGTATCATATCTTTTAATTTTTGGTGAATTGCCAACAGCTCAGGAATTAGAGCAGTTTGAAAATGGTATTAAAAAACATACTTTGGTAAACGAAGAGATGAAAAATATCATTGATGGTTTTCCAAAAACAGCACATCCAATGGGTGTACTATCTGCTTTGACAAGTGCTTTAACAGCATTTAATCCAAAAGCTGTAAATGTTGACAATGAAAAAGAAATGTACGAAGCCATTTGTAAAACAATGGGTAAATTTCTAGTAATTGCTACATGGACATATAGAAAATCTATGGGTTATCCTTTAAATTATTATGATAACACAACAGGTTATGTAGATAATTTTATGCAATTAATGTTTAAATTGCCTACAGGACCTTACTCTGCAAATCCAGTTATTGTTGATGCATTAGATAAATTATTTATTCTTCATGCAGATCACGAACAAAACTGTTCTACTTCGACAGTAAGAATGGTTGGTTCATCTCACGCAGGTTTATTTGCTTCAATTTCTGCTGGAGTTTCTGCCCTTTGGGGTCCGCTTCACGGTGGTGCAAATCAGGCAGTACTTGAAATGCTCGAAGAGATTAATAAAGATGGTGGAGATACAGATAAGTTTTTAGCGAAAGCGAAAGACAAAAATGACCCTTTCCGTTTAATGGGATTTGGTCATAGAGTTTACAAAAATTTTGATCCGAGAGCAAAAATTATTAAAAAAGCGGCTAAAGAAGTATTAGAAACTTTAGGAGTTGATGATCCTATTTTAGAAATTGCTAAAAAATTAGAATCAGCTGCTCTTGAAGATGATTATTTCAAGTCAAGAAATTTATATCCTAATGTTGATTTCTACTCTGGAATTATTTACAGAGCACTAGGAATTCCAACAGATATGTTTACAGTAATGTTTGCTATTGGTAGATTACCGGGCTGGATCGCACAATGGAAAGAAATGCGTGAAAACAAAGAGCCAATAGGAAGACCAAGACAAATATATACTGGACATCCTTTGAGAGACTTTAAGCCTAACAAATAAAAAACTTTAAAGCTTCACTTAACTGTGAAGCTTTTTTTATATTTGCTCAAAATATAATACTATTATGTTGCAATTAAATGTAAAGAACGAAACGTCAAGATTGCGTGCTGTAGTTTTGGGTTCAGCCGTTCATAATGGGCCAACTCCATCTTTGGAAGAAGCCTACGATCCTAAATCATTGGAACATATTAAAGCAGGAACATATCCAATTGAAAAAGATATGGTTGCTGAAATGGATGCTTTTAATGCTGTTTTTCAAAAGTATGATGTAAAAGTTTATCGTCCGGAAATGATTGAAAATTATAATCAAATTTTTGCCAGAGATATAGGTTTTGTTATTGACGACACTTTTGTGAAATCGAATATTTTACCAGATCGAGAACGTGAGTTAGACGCTATTCAATATGTGATTGATCAAATGGATGCAACTAAAGTTGTTCGCCCGCCGGAGGAAGTTCATATTGAAGGTGGAGATGTTATGCTCTGGAATAATCATATTTTTATTGGAACATATAAAGGCAGCGATTATAAAGATTATATCACGGCAAGAACAAATATGCATGGTGTTAATTTTATCAAGGAATTATTCCCGAATAAAATTGTCAAAGAATTTGATTTGGTTAAATCGAAGTTAGAAGCTCGGGATAATGCTTTGCATCTTGATTGTTGTTTTCAGCCAGTTGGAAAAAATAAAGGAATCATTTATAAAAGAGGTTTTCGTGAGGAAGCTGATTATTTGTATTTGGTTAATCTTTTTGGTAAAGAAAACTTATTTCACATTGAGAGAAACGAAATGTACAATATGTTTTCAAACGTATTTTCCATTGATGAAAATGTTGTTGTTTCAGAGAAGAATTTTACTCGTTTGAACAATTGGCTTCGTGCAAACGGTTTTATTGTTGAAGAAATTCCGTATGCAGAAATTGCAAAACAAGAAGGCTTGCTAAGATGTTCTACTTTACCATTAATTAGAGACTAAAAAATAAAGTTTCAAGTCTCAGGTTTCAAGTTTCGTGTTGTTTACAAACTTGTAACCTGAAACTTGAAACAAAAAAATAAAGAAAATGAAACAGACTACAAATGCAATCGTAATGATTCGGCCAGTTGCTTTTAGAATGAACGAGCAAACGGCTGTAAATAATTATTACCAAAAAGTTTTAGACGGACTTTTACCAAGTACTGTAAATGCAAAAGCCCAACAGGAATTTGATACTTTCGTTGAGAAGTTAAGAGCAGTTGGAGTTGATGTTACAGTTATCGAAGATACTTTAGATACAGATACTCCAGATAGTATTTTTCCAAACAATTGGGTTTCATTTCATGAAAATGGAGATGTGGCTTTATATCCAATGTTTGCCGAAAATCGTCGCCATGAACGTCGTGAAGATATTTTAGATACTCTTGAAGAAAAAGGTTTTGAGATTTCTAATATAATGGATTATACATCTGCAGAAGAAGATGGTTTTTTTCTGGAAGGAACTGGAAGTCTACTTTTAGATCGAGCTAATGCAAAAGCATATTGTGCTTTATCTCCTCGTGCTGATGAAGAATTGTTTATCGAATTTTGTGAAGATTTTGATTATGCTCCGGTTATTTTCGAAGCATTTCAAACAGTTGATGGAGAACGAAAATTGATTTATCACACCAATGTAATGATGTGTTTGGGTGAAACTTTTGCTGTTATTTGTGCAGATTGTATTGATGACAAAAAAGAACGTAAAATGGTGTTGGATAATCTAAAAGCTGATAAAAAAGAAATTATTTTAATTACTGAAGCTCAGGTAAATAATTTTGCTGGAAACATGCTGGAAGTTCGGGGAGCAAATGATAAAAAATATATTGTTATGAGCGCATCGGCATATCAGAGTTTAACTCCAAAACAAATTGCACAATTAGAAAATCATGCAGAAATTTTAAGTTCAAGTTTAGATACAATTGAAGCTTGTGGCGGAGGAAGTGCAAGATGCATGATGGCCGAAGTATTTTTGCCAAGAAATTAAAAAGTAATTTTCAGGATAGAAAAAAGGGATAGAACGTAAGTTTTATCCCTTTTGTTTTATATAAATATAGAATGAATTACATTAAATTTCCTTTGATGATATTTACGATTGAGCTTACTATATATTGAATTCCGATAGAAATTACAATAAAACCAACAATCCTTGATATTGCCACAATTCCTGAAGCTCCTAATATACGAGCCAGATAATGCGCGCTTTTAAGTATGGCAAAAATGGCAACAGCAATCGCAAAAATGGCTAAACTAGAAATAATGATCTCATTCATTTCATGGTGTTCCTGATAAAAAGCAATTAATAATGACATCGACCCAGGGCCAGCTAACATTGGTATTGCTAATGGAGTAAGCGCGATATCGTTTCGATGATGTGCTTCATTTTCAATTTTTTTGTTGATGCCTCGTTTTTTGTTGAATTTTCCTGAAAGTAAAGAAAACCCTGAATTTACAATCACGATGCCGCCGGCAATTCTAAGAGCATCGATGCTGATTCCGAAAAAGGTTAAAACATATTGACCTATAAAATAAGAAACCATTAAAATGATAAAAACATTTATCGCCGTCCAAAGTGAAATTCGCGAACGTTCTTTCTGAGAATCATCCTGCGTAAGTCCAACAAAAATAGGAACAGTACCAATTGGGTTTAAAACCGAAAAAAGAGCAGCAAATAAGTAAATAAATAAATCCATAGAGTTTTGGTTAACGAGGTAAAAATAGTCAAATTTTAATATTACAGAACAATTTGATGTAAGGTTATTCGTTTTTTATTGCTTTAATTCGTAAATTAATAACTTAAAATTAGCTCATTCTTTTTGACTACTTTTGTAAAATATTTTAAAATGATGAAAAATAAGAAAACTTTAGTTCTGGGAGCTACTACAAAACCAGATCGATACGCATATAGAGCTATAAATATGTTGGTTCAAAAAGGGCATACTGTTTTAGCAATTGGTCAAAATACCGGTGAAGTAGCCGGTGTAAAAATTCAAACCAAAGCCATTCCGGTTAAAAATATAGATACAGTAACTTTATATTTAAACCCTGCACGTCAGCGTGATTATTACAATTACATAATCGAAGCTCAGCCAAAAAGAGTAGTTTTTAATCCGGGAACTGAAAATCCTGAATTATATCAATTGCTTGAATTGAATGATATTAAGGCAGAAGTTGCTTGTACTTTGGTTTTATTAGCAACAAATCAATATTAATTTTCCGGATTGTCCAGTTTAGTTCAAATCCTTTTTTATTCTGAGTCACTAATAAGAAGGATTTGGTTTAATAATTTAAGTAAAAAAACTCTTTAGTAGTATATTTGCTCTTTTAAAACCCAGTGAATTTAGTTGTCCCCAAGTCTACTAAACCATTAAAAGTATTACTTTTGTCGTTATGGAATTTTCATCAAAGTTAATAGAAAAAGCAGTTAACGAAATGTCGCAATTACCAGGTATAGGTAAGCGTACGGCATTACGATTGGTTTTGCATTTGCTAAAGCAGCCAAAGGAGCAAACTGGTTTTTTATCTCAGGCATTGCTTAATATGCGTGAGGATATTAAGTTTTGTAGAAGCTGTCATAATATTTCTGATACGACAGTTTGCGAAATCTGTGCAAATTCATCGAGAAACCATCAGACGATTTGTGTTGTAGAGGATATTAGAGATGTGATGGCAATCGAAAATACAGGACAATACAAAGGAATATATCACGTACTGGGAGGGAAAATTTCTCCAATTGAAGGTGTCGGGCCTGGACAATTAAATATCTCAAGTTTAGTAGAAAAAGTGAAAGCCGGAAAAGTAATTGAGATTATTTTTGCGCTAAGCTCTACTATGGAAGGCGATACAACTAATTTTTACATCTATAAACAAATTGCAGAATCTGATATTGTGATTTCGACAATTGCAAGAGGAATATCTGTTGGAGATGAATTAGAATATGCAGATGAAATTACACTTGGAAGAAGTATTTTACACAGAGTACCATTCGAAAAAACTTTTAAAAACAACTAAATAAACCAAACAAAAGTTAGATTTCCTGAAGATTAAAGGAAAAGCTATATTTGCGACTAAATTTTAAATAATGACAAGAAAAAGCTTTTATATATTGCTGTTAATTAGCACACTTTTTACATCTTGTATCCCGATAAAAGATTTGGTGTATTTACAAGATAAAAATACTTCAGCAGAACAAAATACAATTGCCGCAGTAGAATCTAAACCTTATAGATTGCAAGTTAATGATATTATTAGTATCGATATAAAAGCAATTGATCCTAAACTTGTTACTATTTTTAATTCAACCGAATCCGCTTCAGGAACTACGGCAAAATCAGAATCATCGTTGTATTTCAATGGTTTTACGGTAGATGATCATGGAAATATCCGTATGCCAATTTTGGGTGAAATAAATGTAATTGGATTTACAATCGAGGAAGTAAGGGTTAAAATTGAAAAAAAGTTGCTTGAAGAATATTTTAAAAGTGATGCGAATATTTTTGTAACTGTCAAATTAGCGGGTTTTCGATATACAATTAATGGAGAAGTGGGAAGCACTGGAACTAAAACACTATTTCAGCAACATGTAAATATTATGGAGGCTATTGCAAATGCTGGAGATATTACGACTGTTGGAAATAGAAAAGCTGTAACAGTAATTCGTCAAACACCAACTGGAGTTCAAATGAACGATCTTGATCTTACAGATGTAAATGTGATGAAATCTCCATATTACTATTTACAGCCTAATGATTACATTTATGTAAAACCACTAAGACAAAAAACATGGGGAACGGGACAGACTGGAATACAATCAATAGGTACAATTATAACCTTGTTGTCATTAGCAACAACGGTTTATTTGATTCTGAAAAATTAAACTAAATTCAAAAAATGTTAGATATAAAAGATTTTTCGATTTTTGAAAATCATTCAAATTTTGATTTTAAAGGGTTTTTATTGAAAATCGCCAGTTATTGGAAATGGTTTCTCGCTAGTTTAATAATTGCATTTACAATTGCATATCACGTAAATATTCGAAAAGAGAAAATTTACGCAATGCAAACGATGATTTCTATCAAAGAAGAAAGTAATCCTTTTTTTACTTCAAATACAAGTTTGGTCTTTAATTGGGGAGGAATATCTGATCAGGTAAATGGAATTTCGACTATATTACAATCAAGATCACATAATGAATTAGTTGTAAGTAAGTTGCAATTTTATATTGATTATCTGAAACAAGGAAAATATAATTTGACCGATGCATACGGAGCAGTTCCTTTTTATCTAAATATTGATAAATCAAAAGGTCAGCTTGCAAATACTTTAATTGGGATTAAGTTTTTAAGTGAAAATGTATATGAAATTCGAATTCCATTTGAAAATTCTTCAGTTTCTGTAGTAGACTACACGACCAATACTTATTCGAATACAAATGTACAGCCTGCAGAATTTGTAAAAAGGTATAAAGTGGGAGAACAGGTTACATTGCCTTTTTTAAATTGGAAATTACAAATCAATGATAATCCCGGTTTTTATAAAGGAAATGAATACTTTGTAAGATTCAATGATTTTAATGGCACAGTATCAAAGTACAGAGGTATAAATATTGATTCTGACGATAAAGGAGGTTCTATATTGACCTTAAGTATGCAGGGTACAAACAAAGCCCGAATGGTAGAATACTTAAATGCTACTGTAAGAATGTTGATAAAAATTCAGCTTGACGGAAAAAATCAATTTGCAAATAATACAATACGATTCATAGATAGTACTCTTGTGGCTATGGAAGGGCAATTGAAGCAAACCGGAAACGAATTAAAAACTTTCAGAAAAGATAAGAATGTTTATGATATAGAAGCCGGAGGGGCCAAATTTTCAGATCAAATAATGAATTTTGATGTAGAGAAAGACCAAATTTCCAGAAAAATAGCATATTATAATTCATTAAAAACTTATTTGAATAACAGTGTCGATTATTCCAGACTTCCGGCCCCATCAGTTGCGGGAATTGAAGATCCAAATATTGTTGCCAATGTATCAAAAATAATAGCACTTTCTACTCAAAGGTCAGAGATGGCTTATGCAGTAAAAAGCGATAAGATTTTTAAAGATTTTGACAACCAAATGCGTGCTGTTAAAGATGTCTTATTAGAAAATATTGGTACTGCAAAATCTTCACTGTTGTATGATTTATCTATGGTAAATGCCAAAATTGGTCAGGCAGAAAGTACAGTTAAAAAGTTACCGGAAGAGCAGCAGGAATTGTTGAAGATTAAAAGAAAATATGATTTAAATGATAATATTTATACTGAATTTCTTCAAAAGCGCAATGAAGCAGAAATTGTAAAAGCTTCCAATTTATCAGACATACATTTTATTGATCCGGCCAAAGATATTGGAGGCGGTTTAATTGGACCAAAAACTTCTGTAAATTATGTATTGGCTTTATTTTTGGGTATCTTAGTTCCTTTGTTATTCGTTTTTGGAATTTTCTTCGTTAATAATTCAATTCAAAATGCTGAAGACGTTAATAAATTGACTCAGATTCCACTTATTGGAGTGATTGGAGTAAATAAAGATAATGTTAATTTAGCAGTATTTGATAAGCCAAAATCTGCCCTTTCTGAGTCTTTTAGGGCTATTCGTTCTTCATTACAATTTTTATATAAAAAACAGCAGGTAAGTGGTGCAAAAACATTAATGATCACTTCATCTATAAGTGGAGAAGGAAAAACATTTTGCTCTATAAATATTGCGACTATTTTCGCTTTAAGCGAAAAGAAAACGGTTATTATTGGTTTAGATTTGAGAAAACCGAGATTGGCTGACGAGTTTAAGTTGAGTAATCAGACAGGGGTCGTGAATTATTTAATTAAACAAAAAACGTTGAGTGAAATCATTAACCCAACAGAAATCCCTAATCTTGACGTTATACTTTCCGGTCCTATTCCTCCCAATCCGTCTGAACTTATTATAAGTGAAGCGATGAAAGAATTGATAGAAGAGCTAAAACAAAAATATGATTATATTATTTTAGATACTCCTCCGGTTGGTCTGGTTTCGGATGCTTTAGAATTGGTTCAGTATGCAGATGTAACATTGTATATTGTTAGACAAAATTATACTAAAAAAGATATGATCACGTTGTTGAATACTAGAGTAAAAAGAGGAGAGCTAAATAACACCAGTATTGTTTTGAATGGATATGAGAATAAAGCAAAATATGGAAGTGCTTACGGGTACGGTTATGGAGTATATTCTAATGGTTACCATGAAGAAGAAGTAAAACCAGGTTTCATGAAGTCTCTTTTTAATAAATTCAATAAAAAATAAATTCAATAAATGGAAACATCGACTCAATATAAAATTTTGATTACGGGTGGAGCGGGTTTTATTGGTTCAAATTTATGTGAGTATTTTTTAGAATCAGGTCATAAAGTAATTTGTTTAGATAATTTTTCGACAGGTCATCGTCATAATTTGAAAGATATTTTAAATCATCCTAATTTTAAATTAATTGAAGGAGATATACGAAATATAGAAGATTGTGTTTTGTCTGTAAAAGATGTTGATTACGTTTTGCATCAGGCAGCTTTAGGTTCTGTGCCAAGATCTATAAATGATCCGATAACTACAAATGATGTTAATGTTTCAGGATTTCTTAATATGCTGGTGGCTTCACGCGATGCAAAAATTAAACGTTTTATTTATGCTGCAAGTTCTTCAACTTATGGTGATTCTCAAGGATTACCAAAAGTAGAAGATATTATAGGCAAACCTTTGTCGCCATACGCAATTACGAAATATGTAAATGAATTATATGCGGAGATTTTTGGTAAAACGTATGGTTTAGAAACTATTGGATTACGTTATTTTAATGTTTTTGGAAGAAAACAGGATCCAAATGGTGCTTATGCTGCAGTAATTCCTAAATTTGTAATGCAATTCATGCATTATGAAAGTCCGGTAATTAATGGTGATGGAAATTATTCTCGCGATTTTACGTATATTGATAATGTAATTCAGATGAATGAATTAGCTATGACAAGTCAAAATCCGGAAGCTATAAACACTGTTTATAATACGGCATATGGGGATCGAAATACATTAAATGATTTGGTAGGGTATTTGAAAAAATATTTAACTGAGTTTGATTCAAAAATAGCAGATGTTGAAGTTGTTTATGGAGCAAACAGGGTGGGGGATATTCCACATTCATTAGCAAGTATTGATAAAGCAAAAGCGGTGTTAGGTTACGATCCAAAATATTCGTTGCAGGAAGGATTAAAAGAAGCAGTAAATTGGTATTGGAATAATTTGAAATAAATCAAGGATAACATAATAAGAAATAAATGAAAATCACAAAAATTTGTTGTATTGGAGCTGGTTATGTTGGAGGGCCAACAATGGCAGTAATTGCGCAAAAATGCCCTCATATTCAAGTGACTGTTGTTGATTTGAATGAACAAAGAATTAAAGATTGGAATGATCCAAATACAGAAAATATACCCATTTACGAGCCGGGACTTTCAGAAATTGTAGCTGAGGCCAGAGGAAGAAATCTTTTTTTCTCCACAGAAGTTGAAAAAGCAATCGATGAAGCTGAAGTTATCTTTATTTCAGTAAATACGCCAACCAAAACCTATGGAAAAGGAAAAGGAATGGCTGCGGATCTTAAATATATTGAATTATGTGCAAGGCAAATTGCAAAAGTTGCCAAGCAAAATAAAATTGTTGTAGAAAAATCTACTTTGCCTGTTCGAACTGCTGAAGCGATAAAAAGTATCCTGGATAATACTGGAAATGGAGTACAGTTTCAGATTTTATCTAATCCTGAATTTTTAGCGGAAGGAACAGCTGTTTCAGATTTATTAAATCCAGACAGAATTTTAATAGGTGGAGATACAACACCAGAAGGCGAAGCTGCAATTAATTCTTTAGTTGATGTTTATGCTAATTGGGTAAGCAGAGATAAAATATTGACTACAAATGTATGGTCGTCAGAGTTGTCAAAACTGACAGCAAATGCATTTTTAGCACAGCGTATTTCTTCAATAAATGCAATGTCTGAACTATGTGAAAAAACCGGAGCAGATGTAAGCGAAGTTGCGAGAGCGATTGGAATGGATAGTAGAATCGGCCCTAAATTTTTAAAAGCATCAGTAGGATTTGGAGGTTCATGTTTTCAGAAAGATATTCTTAATCTGGTTTATATTGCTAAATCGTATGGATTACTTGAGGTTGCAGATTATTGGGAACAAGTAATTATTATGAATGATCACCAAAAAAGAAGATTTTCAAATAAAATTGTTCAGACGTTATATAACACAGTTGCAGATAAAAAAATTACTTTTTTAGGTTGGGCATTCAAAAAAGACACCAATGATACACGTGAGTCTGCCGCTATATACGTAGCAGATGATTTGATTAATGAACAAGCGAAAATTTCAGTTTATGACCCGAAAGTTTCAAGAAATAAAATGCTAAATGATTTAAATTATTTAGAAACAAGATCAGCTGAAGAAAACAATTCAGCAGTTTTAACGTTTGATGATGCTTATAATGCTTGCCAAGGATCACATGCAATAGCAATTCTTACTGAATGGGATGAATTTGCTGCTTATGATTGGAAGAAAATTTACGATTCAATGCATAAGCCAGCATTTGTTTTTGATGGAAGAAATATATTAAATGGTAAAGAATTAGAAGCAATCGGGTTTATTTATAATGGAATAGGTTCTTAATTGAAGATTAAAATTAATCTGAAATTTAAAAAGTAATAACAATAAGGGCTGGATTTTCAATATAGAAAAATTATGAATTGGTATGTTATTTATACTAAACCCAAATGGGAGAAAAAAGTTGCCGAAAAACTAAATGAAATTGGAATTGAGTCTTACTGTCCTGTTATTACGCAAATAAAGCAATGGTCAGACCGAAAAAAGAAAGTAGAAGTGCCGCTTTTTAATTCTTATGTATTTGTTCAGTTGTTGGAAAGTGAGCGAAACTCTGTTTTTCAAGTTTCGGGTGTAGTTCGATATTTATTTTGGTTAGGAAAACCTGCAATTGTAAGAGAGGAAGAAATTAGTATTATAAAGAAAAGTTTAGCATCTCCTAATTTAAGTGATGTTTCAGTAACTTCGATTCAGGTTGGTGATCGTATAAAATTAGAAACTGGAGCGTTTAGTAATCAGGATGCAATAGTAAAAGAAGTTTCTAAAACGCATTATATTTTAGTTTTAGAATCTTTAGGATGTGTTCTAAAAATAAAATATAAATAATTTTAGGATAGAATTAACGTCAAATAATGAGAATAAGAGAGCAAAAATCACTTTTTGTGTGGTATTTGCTCTCTTTTTTCTTGTAAAAAAAATCGTTGTCATCTGATTTGTAAAGATTTAAAAACCCGTTATTTTTTTTATTCTGTTTCTTTTGTAGTTCTGTAAGAAACTCATTGAATAAATTGAGTGAATGTGTTATATTTGCCAAAAAATGATTCTAGGGTATCTGTGTCCAATATTTGTGACTCAGAGTAGCGAAGCTATGAGTTAAAATGATCAAAGTTGATAAAAGATAAGAAAAAATGGATGAAAACATAAAAATTGCCATTATAGGTTTGGGTTATGTTGGTCTTCCTTTAGCGAGACTATTTGCTACTAAATATCCAGTTGTGGGTTTTGATGTAAATGAATCAAGAGTAGCTACTTTAAAATCAGGTACCGATACAACTTTAGAAGTGGATGATGAGACTTTACAAAAAGTCTTAGTTGCTAATCCTAATAATGAAAATGGATTGTATTGCACTACTACTCTAAGTGATATTGCAGATTGTAATTATTTTATAATAACAGTTCCAACGCCAGTTGATAAAAATAATCGTCCAGATTTAACTCCTTTATATAAATCTAGTGAATCTGTTGGAAAAGTCTTAAAAAAAGATGATATTGTAATTTATGAATCTACTGTATATCCAGGAGTTACAGAGGAACAATGCATCCCAGTTTTAGAAAGAGTTTCAGGTTTAGAATTTAATGTTGATTTCTTTGCAGGATATTCACCAGAAAGAATAAATCCGGGAGATAAGGAACATACTGTAGAGAAAATCTTAAAAGTAACATCTGGATCAACAACAGAAATTGGTTTAAAAGTTGATGCGCTTTATAAATCCGTCATTACAGCAGGTACACATTTAGCACCAAGTATAAAAGTTGCCGAAGCCGCAAAGGTTATTGAAAACTCACAAAGAGATATTAATATTGCTTTTGTAAATGAGTTGGCCAAGATATTTAATTTGATGAATATTGATACACAAGAAGTGCTAACTGCGGCAGCGACTAAATGGAATTTTTTGCCATTTAAGCCTGGTTTGGTTGGAGGACATTGCATTGGTGTAGATCCTTATTATTTAGCACAACGAGCACAAGAATTTGGATATCACCCTGAAATAATTTTAGCAGGACGACGTTTGAATGATAGTATGGGCGAATACGTTGCATCGCAAGTGGTTAAATTAATGATTAAAAAAGGGATTTCAGTTAATGGAGCAAATCTTTTGATGCTTGGCATTACTTTTAAGGAAAATTGCCCCGATGTTAGAAATACCAAAATTGTAGATGTAGTAAAGTCATTAAAAGAATATGGTATATCTGTTACAATATATGATCCATTAGCAAATATACAAGAAGTTAAAAAAGAATATAAATTGACAACAGTAGATTCATTACCAGCAGAAAAATTTGATGCTATTGTCTTAGGAGTTGCCCATGCTGAGTTTTTAGAATTAAACTTTTCAGAGTTACAAAAATCAAATAGTTTATTATATGACGTAAAAGGAGTTTTAGGTACTATAGCTGATAATAGATTATAGAACTGAAATTCTTTTTTTTATACTAAAAGAAAAATGGAGAAAAACAATTCAATTATACATGTAATTTTGACAGGTGGGGTTGGTAGTAGATTATGGCCACTTTCCCGTAAGAGTCAACCTAAACAATATCTTGAGATATTTGAGAATAAATCATTATTTGAAATGACGGTTGACAGGAACAGTCATTTAGCAAATAAGGTAATGGTTGTAGGTAATGTAGACAATCATCATTTAAGTGGTAAGGTTATGAATAAAACCAATACTGCTTATGTGAATATTGTTGAAGCTACTCCAAGAAATACAGCTGCTGCTATTGCTTTTGCTGCATTTGCCTCAAATCCTGATGATATATTAATTGTAACGCCTTCTGACCATATTATTGATCACATGGAGAATTACAATCAGGCAATTGATGAAGCAATTTCAAAAGCACAAGATGGTTATATAGTAACATTTGGAATTATTCCAACCAAGCCCGAAACGGGATATGGTTATATTGAATCAAAAGGAGATAAAGTTTTATCATTTAGAGAAAAACCTAACGAAACGACTGCAAAGGAGTTTATTGCAAAAGGAAATTTTCTATGGAATAGTGGAATGTTCTGTTTTAAGGCCGGAGTACTTTTAGAAGAATTAAAGCAATTTCAACCTGAAGTTTATGAGAAATCAAAAGCTGTTTGGGAAGCAAGTAAAGACGGTTTCTTAGATTTAGATTTATCTTTAGCAATACCATCAATAAGTATTGACTATGCTGTAATGGAGCGTAGTAAAAAAATAAAAGTAGTTCCTGCATCATTTTCATGGTCAGATTTAGGATCTTTTGAATCAGTTTATGATTATTTAGTTTCAAAAGGACATCATATTGATAAAAATGGGAATATGGTTATTGGAAGCGGAAAGCACACTACATTTTTAGGATTAAAAAATACTATTTTTGTTTACACAGATACAGCAAATTTAATTCTGCAAAAAGAAAACTCACAAGATGTTAAAGATATCTATAGCGAATTAGAGAAAATAAATTCTGATCTGCTAAATTAACTATAGAACAAAAATGAAAAAAATTCTTATAACAGGTGGAGCTGGTTTTATTGGCTCTCACGTGGTTCGTCGCTTTGTAAATAAATATCCTGAATACCAAATTTTCAATTTAGATGCTTTAACTTATGCGGGAAATCTTGAGAATATTAAAGATATTGAAAATCATGCAAACTATACTTTTGTAAAAGGAGACATTGTGGATGAATCTTTTATAAATAAACTTTTTTCAGAACATAATTTTGATGGAGTTCTACATTTAGCAGCAGAATCTCATGTTGATCGATCTATAGAAGATCCATTGGCATTTGTAAAAACAAATGTTATTGGAACTATGAATTTATTAAACGCTGCCAAGAATCAATGGAGAGATAATTTCAAGGGCAAACGTTTCTATCATATTAGTACTGATGAAGTTTATGGATCACTTGGAGCAGAAGGACTATTTACCGAAATGACTTCATACGATCCTAATTCTCCATATTCAGCTTCCAAAGCAAGCTCAGATCATTTTGTCAGAGCTTACGGAGAAACTTATGGGCTGCCATATGTTTTAACTAATTGTTCTAATAATTATGGTTCATATCATTTTCCTGAAAAGTTGATTCCTCTTTTTATAAATAATATAATCAATAACAAACCATTACCAGTTTACGGAGATGGGAATTACACTCGAGATTGGCTTTTCGTAGAAGATCACGCTATTGCAATTGATTTAGTTTTTCATGAAGGAAAAAATCATGAAACATACAATATAGGAGGATTTAATGAATGGAAAAATATTGATTTGGTAAAATTACTATGCCAGATTATGGATCAAAAATTAGGGAGGATTGAAGGAACTTCTCAAGAGTTAATTACTTATGTAAAAGATAGACCTGGTCATGATTTGCGATATGCAATTGATGCTTCTAAAATTAATAAAGAATTAGGATGGAAACCATCTGTAACTTTTGAAGAAGGATTGGAAAGGACTATTAATTGGTATTTAAATAATGAAGAATGGTTACAAAATGTGACCTCTGGTTCTTATAAAGATTATTATCAAAAGCAATATTCTTAAACCAATAATTCTTTTAAACTAAACTTTAAGGTTAAATTGTAAACCATATATGAAAAAGATAATATACGTTCTTGCACTGTTTTTTATTTTACTAATGTCGTCTAATGCAAATGCTCAGGACATTATAAAATCTAAAGATTTAAGTACTGTTAAAGTTGATTATTTGTCAGATGATGAAATTGGTAAAATAGTTTCTCAATTAAAAAGCAATAGTGCAACAATTGATGATGTTGAATCAATGGCCTTGTCAAAGGGAATGAGCCAAAATGAATTTAATAAATTAAGAACCCGAGTTAAAGATTACGAGAAGAAAAACTCCAGCGATAAAGATAAAAAAGATAAAGATAAAAAAGACAAGGATAAAAAAGATAAGAATAAATTAAAAGATACAGACGAAGATTCAGAGTTTGGAAGAAAACAAGAAAAAATTAAAAATGAAAAAATAAAAGATTCGTTAAATGCTTTGATTTTTGGATCCGAATTATTTGATAATCCAACTTTAAGTTTTGAGCCCGATCTAAAAATGGCCACTCCTGTGAATTATGTTCTTGGACCAGGTGACAAATTAGAAGTTAGTATTTATGGTATTCAGCAATTTGATGATACTGTTCCAGTAAATTTTGAAGGTAAAATTACAATTGAAAATGTTGGACAAATTGCAGTAGCGGGGATGTCAATTGAAGCTGCGACACAAAAAATAAGAGCCGCAATTGCACGAGTGTACAGCACTGTTAGATCTGGACAGTCACAAGTTAGTGTAAGTTTAAGTGATATAAGAACTATCAAAGTAACAATTGTTGGAGGGAAGCAACCTGGAAATTATTCTATTTCATCTCTTGCCTCTGTTTATAATGCGTTGCATCTGGCAGGTGGACCAGGAAAAAATGGTAGTTATAGAAATATAGAATTAATCCGAAATAATAAAGTTTATAAAAATGTTGATATTTATAAGTTTATAGTTAAAGGAGATCAATCGGAGAATGTAAATTTAAGAGACAATGATGTAATTAGAATTCCTGCCTACACAGAAAGAGTAGTCGTTGAGGGAGAAGTAAAAAGACCGGGAATTTTCGAGATGAAAAAAGGAGAAACATTTTCTGATTTACTAAATTTCGCTTCTGGATTTAATGAATTCGCTTACACAGCATCAGTAAATGTTTTGCAAAAAACAGGTAAAGAGTTTAAAGTTCATGATATTAACGAAAGCGAATTTGGTTCTTATTTGCCTAAATCAGGAGATGTCTTTAAAGTTACAAAAATCTTAAACCGATTTGAAAATCGTATTAAGATAGAAGGAGCAGTTTTTAGACCAGATTATTATTCCTACAGTGAAGGAATGAGAATTTCAGATCTTATTACAAGAGCAGAAGGGATTAAAGAAGATGCTTACACAAAAAGAGCAAGAATTATTCGATTAAAAACAGATTTAACTACAGAAATTGTAAATGTTGATTTAAGTGCCGCCTTGTCAGGAGATTTAAATTCTGACGTTGAGCTAAAAAGAGAAGATATTGTTACAGTTTATTCGATACTTGATTTTAGAGAAGAATATAAAATTACTATAGATGGAGAAGTAAAAAATCCTGGAGAATACGAATATTTTGATAATTTAACCTTAAACGACCTTGTTGTACAAGTTGGAGGATTGACAGGTTCGGCTTCAAAAAGAGTTGAGATTGCAAGAATGGTAAAATCTGATGCAATTGACGACAGCGATCCAAAGCGTATTGAACTAGTAGAACTTGAAATCACAGCAGATAACAATGAACAAATTAAAAATTTTGTTTTGAAACCTTTTGATGTTATTAACATACGAAAAATGGCAGTTTATGAAAAGCCTGAAATGGTTAAAGTTACTGGAGCAGTAACGTATCCTGGTAAGTATGTACTCGCTAATAAAAGAGAAACGGTTTACAATGTTGTTATGAGAGCTGGAGGATTAACATCAATTGCTAATTTGGATGGTATGAAAATTAAAAGACCAATTAAGGAAGAGCAAATCGAGCAGTTAGAAAGTGTAAATCTTAATCTTGATAAAAAACAAATTACAGAAGAAGGAAAAGAATTGAAAGAATCCAATTTAAAAGAAAAGGATACGCTAAGTTCTAAATTATCTAAAAAGCTTAGGGATGAATTAAAATTTGCGACGATTCCTGTCAATTGGGAAAAAATTGTAAAAGATAAAAATCATTATTCAAACGTTACTTTATTTCCTGGCGATGAAATTGAAGTAGCAGTATATAATGAGGGAGTAAAAGTAACAGGAAATGTATTGTTAACTTCTGAAATCCCTTATAGAAGTGGAAAAGGGTTTAGATATTATATTGATGCTGTTGGAGGTGTTGATTATAAAGGTTGGAAGAAAAAAGCCTATATTATTTATCCAAATGGTAAGGCTTCTGTGACCGGTTCGTTTTTATTTTTTAGATCATATCCAAAAGTTACTCCGGATTCTCAAATAGTAGTGCCGGAAAAACCAGAAATGAAAAAAATGAGTGCAGGAGAATGGGCTGGTATTGGAAGTGCTCTCGCGAGTATAGCTTTATTAATTGTTACAGCTTTTAAATAAGAATTTTGATGGATAATAAACCTGTTCAAAACGATGAAATATCGTTGAAAGAATTATTAATTAAAGTAAAAGAATGGTATTCTTACCTTTTATCGCAATGGAAAATTATTCTTTTAGCAGGAATAATTGGGGCTGCTTTGGGATTAACTTACTCTTTTATAAAAAAGCCAATTTATACCGCAACATTATCATTTGCAGTGGAAGATGAGAAATCTGGTGGAGGCGGTTTAGGAAGTGCATTAGGATTAGCGAGCTCTTTTGGTTTAGACTTAGGAGGTAGTGGCGGTGGAATTTTTACTGGTTCTAATTTGACAGAACTTTTTAAGTCCAGATCAATGGTCGAAAAGACGTTATTATCTCCTGTTAATTTAAATGGACAAAAAGTGTCATTGGCAGAAATGTATATTGGAAATAATAAATGGAGAGAGGATTGGAATAATGAACCTAAATTATCAAAAATTAAATTTTTACCAGATGCAGATAGGCAACATTTCACTAGAATCCAAGACAGTATTATGGGAGTAATGTATAGTAATTTATCTAAGTCTGGATTATCAGTTGCTCAAAAAGATAAGAAAGTTTCCATTATTACTATTGATGTGGCATCAACTAACGAATTATTTGCAAAATATTTTTGTGAAGCTTTAGCTAAACAGGTTTCGGACTTTTATGTAGAAACTAAAAGTAAGAAAGCTAGAACGAACATGGCTGTTTTAGAACGTCAAGTTGACTCAATTAGAAAAGAATTAAACGTATCTATAACTGGAGTGGCTGTTGCAAATGATAATACTTTTAATTTAAATCCTGCATTGAATGTCCGTCGTGCTCCGTCTGCAAGAAGACAAGTTGATGTTCAGGCTAATACTGCTATTTTAACTGAATTAGTGAAACAATCTGAACTTGCAAAAGTTACGCTACGAAAAGAAACACCTTTAATTCAAGTAATTGACAGGCCTATTTTGCCTTTGCCTAAAGAGCGTTTTGGTAAAGCAAAAGGTCTATTAATTGGAGGTTTTTTAGCTGGTTTTTTAACTGTTATGATTTTGGCTGTTAGGCGTGTTATTAGTCACATAATGGTATAATTATAAATAATATTTTATTTTTATAAAGTTTTAAATGAAAAGTTATACTCTAAAGGTTCAGGAGGTTAGATTGGAGACAAATGACACTGTAACAATATGTTTTAAACAGCCAGGACTTAAAAAAATCAAATATTTAGCAGGGCAATATTTAACACTTCAATTCAGAATCAATGGAAGAAGGTACATTAGACCTTATTCATTTTCTTCGACACCCATAATTGATTCAACACTTGATGTAACAGTTAAGAGGGTGCCTGGAGGAATAGTTTCTAACTATATTAATGACAATGTAAAAGTTGATGATGTTATTGAAGTACAAGAACCTTTAGGCGATTTTATTTTTGAATTAGATGAATCAATAAAGTCAGTTGTTTTTTGGGGTGTTGGTAGTGGAATCACACCTTTATTTTCAATGATTAAAGATTTATTAATGAATCAATCTGTAATTGATATTTATTTGGTGTATGGTAATAAATCTAATTCATCTGTAATTTTTAAAGATCAATTAGAGAAATTAAAAAAGAAGTATTCTGAACGATTTAAGATTTATAGTTTTTATTCGAAAGAAGAATTCTTTGATGAAGACTCACATAATTTTCATGGTAGAATTGACTCTCGTTTTGTAGAGAATCTAGTAAAAAATATTGAGTATCCTTCCAGACATTATATATGTGGACCAGTTGGACTTAAAAATACAGTAAAACAATCATTAATAAATTTAGGAGAAAATATTAATAATATTTTCTCTGAAGACTTTGAATTAATTAAAAATCCTGAAGATTTTAAAGATATAAAAGATCAGGAGATTTATTTAAATTTTGTTGGTATTGTAAGTAAATTATCGATAAAAAGTGGTAATTCTATTTTAGAAGAAGCGTTAGAAGCTGGTCTAGAACTGCCTTACTCATGTCAAACAGGGAATTGTAGTACATGCAAGGGAATTCTTAAATCAGGGAAGTTAAAAATGATAGGATTAGATAAACCAAGAACTGATTTGAAAGATAATGAATTCTTACTTTGTTGCAGTTACCCCTTGACTAATGATATTAGTATAGAAATATAAAAAAAGATAATGAAAGTAGTAATTTTTGCAGGTGGTTTCGGTACTCGCCTTATGGAAGAAACAGAGGCTAGACCTAAGCCAATGGTAGAAATTGGTGGTAAGCCTATTTTATGGCATATTCTTAAAATGTTTGAGCAATATGGTCATAATGAGTTTATAATTTGTTTGGGTTATAAGGCAACTTTTATTAAAGAATATTTTTATAATTATTATTTACATAATTCGGACGTAACTATAGAGTTAGCAAATAATAACATTAATGTTCATTATTCAGAAACAGAATCTTTTAAGGTAACATTGATAGATACAGGATTATATACAAATACAGCAGGTAGATTGAAACGTATTCAAAAATATGTTAAAGATGAAACTTTCATGTTGACATATGGCGATGGAGTAGCAGATGTAGATTTATCGGAATTACTTAAATTTCATAAATCTCATGGTAGGTTGGCTACTTTAACAAGTGTACAAGTACCTGGTCGTTTTGGTAATTTAGAAATTAACTCTCAAGGAGAAGTAGATAGTTTTGTAGAAAAACCGGCTGGCGATGGTATGTGGATTAATGGTGGATTTTTTGTTTTAGAACCGGAGGTTTTTAACTATCTAGATGGAGATGTAGAAGATATACAATGGGAGAAAGAACCCTTAGGTGCTATAGCAAAAGATCAGCAATTAGCAGCATATAAGCACCATGGCTTTTGGAAATGTATGGATGCTTTGCGTGATAGAGTTGAACTTGAAGCAATGTGGAACTCAGGACTAGCAAAGTGGAAAACATGGTAGATTCATTGTTTCAACAATTACATAAAACATATAGTGGAAAAAAAGTCTTTTTAACAGGACATACAGGCTTTAAAGGATCCTGGATGTTAAAGACTCTCTCACTATTAGGAGCAAATGTCAAAGGATATGCATTAGAACCAAATACAAAAGATGATTTGTTTTATTTAATAAATGGAAACTCTATTTGTGATTCGGTCATAGCTGATTTAAGAGATAAAAAACGTTTAGAAAAAGAAATTGTTGAATTTAAACCAGATTTTATTTTTCATTTAGCAGCTCAGCCATTAGTAAGATTGTCATATGATATCCCTGCTGAAACATTTGAAGTTAATGTTATAGGGACAGCGAATGTACTAGATGGTGTTAATTTACTAAAAAACAAATGCGATGTTGTACTTATTACAACAGATAAAGTGTATCATAATAATGAATGGATTTACCCCTACCGTGAAAACGATAGATTAGGAGGATATGACCCTTATAGTGCTAGCAAAGCTTGTGCAGAATTACTTATAGACTCATATCGCAATTCTTTTTTTAATAGTAAAACCTACAATATTCATAAAAAGGCAATTGCAATAGCAAGAGCAGGTAACGTAATTGGAGGAGGAGACTGGTCAAAGGATCGTTTAATTCCTGATATAGCTAAAGCTTTTGCATTTGATAAGCCTGTAATAATTCGAAATCCTGTTTCAGTTAGACCATGGCAACACGTTTTAGAGCCAGTTATCGGTTATTTATTGTTAGGTGCTAAACTTGACAAGGATCCATTGCAATTTAGTCAAGCTTATAATTTTGGACCTAGCCTATCTGACGCACTTTCAGTTGAGGAAATGCTTAAATTGATTATTAAAAGTTGGGGTAAGGGAGATTACATTGTTGAAAAAATCGAAAATCAACCCCACGAAGCTGGCTTGTTAAAATTAGATATTAGTAAGGCTATTGCTGAATTAGGTTGGCATCCTAAATTTAATGCAGATCAAGCTGTAAAAATGACAATGGAATGGTATAATGTTTTTTTTAATGACAAAAATGAAATTATCAAATTTACGGATTCGCAAATCAATCTGTTTTTGAAAAATTAAAAGCATTATGGAAATAATAGACACTGAATTTAATGATTTATTTGTTATAGAATATAAAACATTTACAGATCATAGAGGAGAGTTTGTGAAAACTATTCATAAGGAATTATTTGTTGAAAAAAACTTGAACTGGAGTTTTGAAGAAAGTTTTTTTTCTATTTCAAATAAGAATGTGTTTAGAGGGATGCATTTTCAATATGCACCTCATGATCATGATAAATTAGTTTATGTCGTTAAAGGAAAAATTTTAGATATTGTTGTTGATCTCAGATCCATTTCTCCAACTTATGGTAAGTATTTAAAAATTGAACTTTCAGAAGATAATCGTAAAGCATTATATATGGGAAAAGGATTTGCTCATGGATTTTTGTCTTTAGAAGAAAATACAATTGTAGAATATCACACCAGTACAATGCAAAATAAAGAAAGTGAAGGAGGCATTAACTGGGATTCGGTTGGATTTACTCTTCCAATTAAAGATGTTATTATTTCAAAAAGAGATTCAGATTTTTTGCCATTTGATATAAATAAAAAATATTTTTAAATGAACATACTTGTAATTGGAGCTTCCGGACTAGTGGGTTCTCATTGTTTAAATTATTTTGCTGAAAAACAACTTTCTGTAATTGGTACACATTTAAAATTCGAAACAGAAAAAACGTTTTTTTTTGATCCACTAAGTAAAGATGGATTTGATTTTTTAAATAATAATAATTTTATACCAGATACCATTATTCATTGTGGAGCATTAACAAATGTTGATTACTGTGAAGAAAATATTGACGAAAGTTATAATTTAACGGTAAAATCTACAAAACTTGTGGTTGAATACTGTAAAAGTCAAAATATAAAACTAGTCTATATTTCGACTGATTATATTTTTGATGGATTTAATGGACCATATACAGAAAATGAAATCCCAAATCCAAGTAATGTTTATGGAAAGCATAAATTAGAAGCTGAACTTATTGTTCAGGAACTTAAGGACTATATAATTGCAAGAATTACTAATGTCTACGGGGAAGAAGAAAGGTCGAAAAATTTTATTGCACACTTATTGATATTAATTAAGTCAAAAACTTATAAAACATTTAATCTTCCTTACGATCAATTTGCTACTCCTATCTATGCTGGAGATATAGCAAGAATGCTTTATTTGCTTATTTCTGATAGAAAAAAAGGAATTTACAATCTTTCTTCTACTGATTATTATAACAGATATCAATTGGCTAGTAAAGTTAAGTCATATTTTTCTGAAGCCGACCATTTAAATCTAAATCCAATTTCGACACAATCTTTACAGCAAAAAGCAAAGAGACCTTTATCTGGAGGACTTTTAAATAATAAATTTATAACAGAATATCCAAAGTTTGAATTGACAAACGTGGATGCTTTTATTTTAAAAACAATAAAAAATGGAATATAAAAACATTAGTAGTGATTTAAAAGAACAATTATTACCATCTATAAAAAATAATATTAGTAAAGTAATTGTACCTGGAACTGATTATGTATCGGTTACTGGAAAAATCATTGATGAGGAAGATATATTAAATGGAGTTGATGCAGCGATGGATGGATGGTTAACTGCCGGACGTTTTGCTAATAAATTTGAAGCTGACTTTGCAGTGTATTTTGGAGCACATCGTTCCTTGTTAGTTAATTCAGGTTCATCTGCAAATTTAGTAGCCTTTTATGCATTGACTTCTCCAAAATTAGGAGATAGAGCAATTAAACCTGGAGATGAAGTTATTACTGTTGCTGCAGGTTTTCCAACTACAATAAATCCTATTATTCAATTTGGTGCAATTCCTGTATTTATTGATGTTGATATAGCTACTCATAATGTAAAGCCAGATATGATCGAAGCTGCTGTAAGTCCTAAAACAAAAGCAATTATGATTGCTCATTCTTTAGGTAATCCTTTCGATTTAGATGAAGTAATGAGAGTTGCTAAAAAATATAACCTATGGGTTGTAGAGGATGATTGTGACTCGTTAGGCGCAACATATAATGGTAAGAAAACTGGTACATTTGGAGATGTTTCTACATTTTCATTTTATCCAGCGCACCATATTACTATGGGTGAAGGTGGGGCAGTTTTAATTAATAATCCAATTTTGTCAAAATTAGCTGAGAGTTTCCGTGATTGGGGACGGGATTGCTATTGTGAACCAGGAAAGGATGATACTTGCGGATGTCGCTTCGGTCAGCAATTAGGAACTTTGCCTTATGGTTATGATCATAAATATACATATTCACATATTGGTTTTAACTTAAAGGTGACTGATATGCAAGCTGCCTTTGGTGTTTCTCAAATAAAAAAGATTGATCATTTTGTACAGAGACGTAAAGAAAATTTTGCTGCATTATACGAGCGAATGAAAGAGTTTGAAGAAGTTTTTATTCTTCCTGAACCTACTCCAAATTCAGAACCATCGTGGTTTGGATTTCTATTAACTCTTCGTGAAGGAGATGCTAACGACCGACATATGTTGGTTCAATATTTAGAAAAGAATAAAATAGGAACAAGATTATTGTTTGGAGGGAATTTACTTAGACAACCAGCATACGCTAATATAGTGCACAGAGTTGTAGGAGATTTGGCGAATACAGATATAATTATGAATCAATCATTTTGGTTAGGAGTTTGGCCAGGTTTGAATGAAACTCACTACGATTATATTGCAAAAGTTATAAGGGAATATTTGAATTCATAAGATAAATATATTGGAAATAAGTACATTATAAAATGTCTTTTTTGTTATTTATAGGTGTGAAATATAGAGTTTAGACTTGCTTTTCAAATAATTATAAAAACATAAGGTATTGTCATTTAGGAATATAAAGTATAGTGTTTAAGTTATGAGTATTACAATATCTAAAAAAGATGTTTTTTGGGGATATTTTGCTGAATTTTTTTCTTTAGCATCAGGCCTGTTTACATTGCCTCTTATTTTGAGATTATTGTCGACTGAGGAGATTGGTATCAATTATATTATGTTAACGATTGGATCTATTGTTTCATTGTTTGATTTTGGCTTTGGAACCCAATTTGGAAGAAATGTAACCTATGTTTTTAGTGGAGTTGATTCCTTAAAAAAAGATTACGTTGATAAATCAAATGTTGAAGGGGTTAACTATAGGTTGCTGGCAACAATGATTAAAACGGCGCAATTTGTCTATAGAAGGATAAGTTTTATTGTTCTTTTAATATTGTTGGTATTCGGGACATGGTATATGTCTTCCATAACTAAAAATTTCACTACTGTTAAAAATTCTTTACTCGTTTGGATAATATGTTGTTGTTCCGTTTTTTTTAATATTTACTATACATATTATTGGTCCCTACTAGTAGGTAAAGGTTTGATAAAGGAATCTAGAATAGCCTTGGTTTTATCGAGATTAGCAAGCGTTCTTATAACTATATATTTGTTATACCTTGGATTAGGACTACTAGCAGTTGCATTGGCAAATTTCATAGCTCCTTTTGTCTCACGCTACATTTCACATAAGTATTTTTTTACTGAAGATTTGAAAAATAAAATAAAACCATTTTTAATAAGTAAGCTTGAAATAAAAGAGTTATTAAATGTGATCTGGCACAATGCCAGAAAAATTGGTTTAATAACTGTTGCCGCTTCTAGTTTAACTTACCTTACAACCTTCATAGTTGGTTTATTTTTAAGTCTTTCAGATGTTGCGTCATTTGGTTTAATGATTCAACTGACAGGTCTGGTTTGTATTATTTCTATGAGCATGTTTAATTCTATGTTGCCAAATATTTCTTATCTGTATCTTAATAATGAAAATGAAGGATTCAAGAATAAATTGGCACTTTCATTAGTGGTTTTTTATTTTCTATTTATTATTGGTAGTTTGATTTTGATTTATTTGGTACCGTACTTGTTAAAGATAATGGGGTCAAAAACTGTTTTACCTTCAACTTTTACTTTAATTGTTTTCCTTATTTTCAATTTTTTTGAAAAAAACCAATCTTTATTTAGTCAAGTTTTATTATTAGAAAATAAAGTACCATTTATGAATGCTGCTATTCTTACTGGAATAATTGCGACGGGAGCTATTTTTGGAGTTTTATATTTTAACTTGGGAATTGAAGGAGTTGTAATTGTGCAGATAATTCCTACTATGGCATATTCTGCGTGGAAATGGCCTTTGGTAGTTTTTAAAAAATTTAATATTTCATTTTATAATGATATTATTGAGCGAGGTCTTTTACAGATTAAAAAATTAAAAAAGAATAATGCTTAAAATAGATACCAATTTTTTTGAATATATAGATAATTTTAAAAAAAATTCTGCTATTCATTCCACTCTAATTAAAGGTGAGTTATCTTTAGATCTTCCTCTGATTACTTTAATTATACCTACATTTAGATGTGAACCCAGTATATTGAAAGAAGCAATAGACAGCGTTTTGAATCAATTTGAATTTGATAATTATGAATTGTTGATAATCGATAACGATCCGGATGTTAATTGTTCTACACGACATCTCTTAGAAAGTTATGATGATAATAGAATAATTTATTATAAAAATAATGAAAACATTGGTATGTTTGGAAATTGGAATAGAGCAATTGAATTGTCAAGAAGTGAGTGGATTGGCTTGATCCATGATGATGACGTTACATCTCCTTATTTTCTGAAGTCTTGTTTGCCTTTTTTAACGGATAAATCTATAGGAATAATTAAACCAGAGAATTTTGTTTTTTCAGATTCTAAACAATTACATTTTGAGAAACCCAAAGATTTAAAATTTATAGAATTGTCTCTCTCTGACTTTATTAGAGGATGTGCTGTAGGTGCACCTACTAACATAATCTTCAATAGAAAAGTGCTGCTAGAGCTTGGAGGGTTTAATCAGGATTATTTTCCTGCGTCCGATTATGCTTTTGCTGCAAAATGTGTGAAGTCATATAAAGTATATAAAATACCTTTTGTATTAGGAGGGTATAGAGTTGGACAAAATGAAAGTTTAAATCCTAAAACAATGAAATTGTTTTATTTTAAAAGATTTTTTATCAGCTCATTTATTATGAGATTGCATCATTTTCCAGATTTTATAATTTCGTTAGTACAGACAGCCTTTATGCCTATTATAATTTCAGAGACTAATAATTTTTATAATGTGAATATTCCTTTTGATTATTGTACGGAGCTAAAATTAAATGCAATGAGTGAAATTAAAAGGAGAATGATTATTAAATTATATTATGTATTTATGAAACTATCTTTATTTAGAAAAAAGTTAACTAATCTATTTTAGTACTAAAAAAAGAAAAATACAATAGGTTTAAAAAAACAAAGTCTTTCTGTATTCCTGATAAAATTTCATTAGGTTTATAAAAAAGATGAATGACGTTGGAATATTTCTCTAATTTATTTGTTCGGAAATAAAGTACAATTAAATCGAATCTTTTTAAATTAAGATAAGAATTTGAAAAAATTTTAAATATTTAGGAGTATTAAAAATTATAATTGTTAAAAGATAAAATCATAAAAATTTTGGAAAAAATAAAACCAATAGCAATTTACTTGCCTCAATACCATCCAATTGAAGAAAATAATAAATGGTGGGGAGAAGGTTTCACAGAATGGACTAACGTAACCAAAGCTAAACCCCGTTTTAAAGGACATTATCAACCTCACTTGCCTGCAGATTTAGGGTTTTATGATTTACGTCTTGAAGAAGCGAGACTTGCACAAGAAAAAATGGCAAAGGCATTTGGAATTCATGGATTTTGTTATTATCATTATTGGTTTAATGGTAAACCATTGTTGCATGAGCCTCTTGACAGAAAGATTAAAAACCTCAATGAGGATTTTCCTTTTATGATGTGTTTAGCAAATGAAAATTGGACTAGAGCTTGGGATGGTTTGGAGAGGGAAGTTTTGATTAATCACAAATATACTGACGAAGATGATATCGAACATATGAAGTATTTGTGTAATAAGTTTTTTAAAGACTCTAGATATATCAAACATGATGGGAAGCCAGTTTTTTTGGTTTACAGACCTAAATTATTTCCAGATATTAAAAATACAATTGAGAGATGGAGGAATGTAGCACGGGACCTAGGTATTGGGGAGTTGCATTTAGGATATATGCAAAGTTGGGGGGTTACGGATGATCCATCTAGTATGGGGTTCGATTTTGCAGTTGAATTTCAGCCTAATTTTCCTTCTTTTTCTAATTTTTTTTATAAGGCATTGAATAAGTTTAACTATCTACTACATGATATATTAAATATAGGAAAGGAAAAAGATAGAGTTTTTGATTATGCTAAGTTCACTAAATTACAAATGCAAAAAAAATTTAATCCACTTGTTAGTCCGGGTATAATTCCAATGTGGGATAATTCTTCCCGCAGAAAAACAAAAGCATTTATTTTTTCGAATTCAACACCGACAGCTTATGGTAATTGGCTGAGACACATTAAAGAAAAATATCCTTGGCAAAGTAATAAAGAAAAATTTTTATTTATAAATGCATGGAATGAATGGGCAGAGGGAAATCATCTTGAACCTTGTCAGAAATGGGGTACTCAATATTTAAAAATGACAAAGAAAGTATTTTCTGAGTAAATAGAGAATTATTATAATGACAACAAAAGCAAGAGTAATAGCATTTTATTTGCCACAATATCACCCCATACCAGAAAATGATGAATGGTGGGGAAAAGGATTTACAGAATGGACCAATGTAGGCAAAGCCAAACCCCTTTTTAAAGGTCATTATCAGCCGAGAGTACCTGCTGACTTAGGTTATTATGATTTACGAGTAGCCGAAACTCGAAAAGCGCAAGCGGATATGGCAAGAGAATATGGTATTGAAGGATTTTGTTATTGGCATTACTGGTTTGGTAATAGTAAAAGATTGATAGAGCGACCATTTAATGAAGTACTAGCTTCTGGAGAACCTGATTTCCCATTTTGTTTAGCATGGGCAAATGAAACTTGGAAGGGTTTTGCACACGGTATGACTAATCGTAATGTTTTAATTGAGCAATTCTATCCCGGAGTTGATGATTATATAGCACATTTTTATGAAGTTTTACCAGCTTTCAAAGATAAGCGCTACATTACTGTAGATGGCAAACCTCTGTTTGCAATTTACAAACCTTTAGAAAATAAAGAACTAATTGTTTTTATTGAAACATGGCGCAAATTGGCGAAAGAAAACGGTTTGATAGATATTTATTTTGTTGGACACACAATAGAATTAGATAAGATAGATACAATTCTAAATTCTGGATACGATGCTGTAAATATAATTAGATTGCACAATTATTATTTGCATGGAAGAAGCTTTTTAAAAAAAGCAAGACAAAAAATCAATAAAATTTTATTTTCTACCCCTAAAATATTTTTATACAAAGATGCTATGAAATATTTTAATGGAAAAGAAGATGAAATGGAAAATGTTTTTCCTGCAATATTTCCAAATTGGGATCATTCTCCCAGAAGTAAAAATGAAGCTACAATCTTACATGATTCGAATCCCGATTTATTTCGGGAGCACGTTTTGAAAACGATTAAATCTGTTGAAAATAAAGAAGACCAAAAGAAAATCATCTTTTTAAAATCCTGGAATGAGTGGGCTGAAGGAAATCATATGGAACCAGATTTAAAGTTTGGATTAGAATATTTAGAAGCGTTTAGAGATATAATTAGAAAATGAAAAAAATATTACTAGTCTTTGGAACAAGACCAGAAGCAATAAAAATGGCTCCTCTGGTTAAGGAATTTCTAAAACACAACGATAAATTCGAAACAAAAGTTTGCGTAACAGCTCAGCACAGAGAAATGCTGGATCAAGTACTGGAGTTTTTTGAAATTGTACCTGATTATGATTTAAATCTGATGAAACCGGGGCAAAATTTGTTTACACTTACAGCAGATGTAATTGTTGCTATGAAATCAATATTAGATAATTTTTGTCCTGACTATGTTTTTGTACATGGAGACACAACAACTTCTACCGTCGCTGCTTTAGCCTCATTTTATGCAGGAATAAAAATATGTCATGTTGAAGCAGGTTTAAGGACATATAATAAGTTGTCTCCTTTTCCTGAAGAAATGAATAGGCAGATCACCGGAAGACTAGCTGATTTTCATTTTTCTCCTACTAAAGTTTCCGAAGAAAATCTATTAAAGGAAGGTATACCAAAAGATTCTATTGTTGTAACGGGAAATACCGTTATTGATGCTTTAATTTATAGCTCAGATAAAGTAAATATTGTGTACAATGAAGATATTGCATCCTTAAAAAGTAAGATTGATGTTAATAAAAAAATTTTATTAGTTACAGGGCACAGAAGAGAAAACCATGGGGAAGGATTTATTAATATTTGTAAAGCTTTAAAAACAATTGCAATTAATAATAAAGATGTAGAAATAGTTTATCCTGTTCATCTTAATCCTGAAGTTATGAAGCCAGTTTATGATATTTTGAGTGGTTATGATAATATTAAACTAATTGAGCCACTACCTTATCCAGCTTTTGTTTGGTTAATGAATAAATGCTATTTGATAATAACAGATAGCGGCGGAGTTCAGGAAGAAGCGCCAAGTCTCGGTAAACCAGTTTTAGTGATGCGAGATAACACAGAACGTCCTGAAGCAGTCAAAGCTAAAACTGTCTTATTAGTAGGTACTAATGAAAATAAAATTATAGATTATTGCCAAATGCTTTTAGATGATGTAATAAAATATGATGAAATGAAAAATATAACTAACCCGTATGGTGACGGAAATGCTTGTAAACGAATAGTTGATTTTTTTATAAACAAAAAAGAAATCTAAGTCGAAATAAACAGAATATAATTGTATATAATAGAAGACCTTAATTATGAATATATTGGTAATAGCGCCATTTCCGAATAAAACAAATGAAAAAGATGGTTTTATTCAAAGAATAAAAAAAATTGATTATCTGATTAAGGAAAATAAACGAGTTTATGTGCAAGTTTCATTGAGACATTATATTTTTCCTAGAAAAATCAGTAATGATATTGACGATGTAATAGTCTGGAATCTTAATTTTTTTACTGGATTTTTTATTTTATTATATCACTTGGCTAAATGTGATATGATTTACGCGCATACGATTTATAATCTAATGTGGATAATTCCATTTTTTCCTTTAATTACATCAAAAATCATTCTAGACCTGCATGGAGCTGTTCCTGAAGAGCAAGAACTAGGGGGCAAAATTGTCTATTCCAAATTGTTAAATTTTGCCGAAATGATATGTTTTAATAAAATTGATACAGCTATTTTTGTTACCGATAGTATGAATCAATATTATTTAAAAAAATATGTTAATGCACGGTTTAAATCCTTACTTTATGGTATTTGGCCAGATAATATTAAAAAAGTAGAGAATGCAAATCAATCTATTTTAGATAAACTTAAAACAAAGATAGGTATTGCTGCGAATGATGTAGTTGTAATTTATAGTGGTGGTTTACACGTTTGGCAAAATATAGATTTGATGTTACAATCTATTAATAACAAGCAGAATGATCAAAATGTTGTTTATATTTTACTAGTGAATGATATTGTTGAAATGAAGAAAAAATTAGATAAACTTAATATTAATAAAAGAGTTTACCTAGATTCTGTTGATCCTGATGAATTAGCTAATTTTTACAGATTGTCACATTATGGTTTTGTTTTACGAGACGATATTATTGTAAATCGTGTTGCCAATCCTACAAAATTAATTGAATATTTATTTTACGGAATTACTCCTATTGTTAAGCTTGAAGAAATTGGAGATTTTAAAGAATATAATTATTCATATATGTGCTTAAATAACTATCTAGAAGATATTTTGGTTACTTTTAAAAGTGTTAATAATGAGAAAGTTATTGCTAATATTTTTAATAGTTATAATGAAGAAGAATTTAAGCATGAAATTTTGATTAATTAAAAGAATGGGTATTTATATATTAATATTATTATTACTGTGTTTCCTTTCAGTATTTGATTTTTTTTTCTTTAATTTTTTTGAAAATTCAGTAGGTAAGAAATTTTTATTTATTTTCATTTCTGTTTTTTTTATTTTTTTTGCTGGCCTAAGAACATTAAGTCCTGATATTGATGCTTATGAAGCTATGTTTAAAGAGGTTGAGTCTGGTAACTTGGACAGTTGGATGATACAGTTTACCGAGCCTGGATATGTTTTCTTATTACGTCTTTTAAGTATTTCTTCTTTTCAAATTAGTTTATTGGTTATTGCGGCTATAGGAGTTTTATTTAAAATTAATTTTTTTTTAAAATATTCTCCATTTGTGTTTCTTTCTTTAATTATATATTTTTCTACTGATTTTATGATGAAGGAGATGGGGCAAATTCGCCATGGTATTGGTATGGGTATTATCTTTTATGCCTATGATTGTCTTATAAATGAAAAAAAGAAAAAGTTTTTACTAGTAGTTGTATTGGCAACTCTATTTCATTTTTCGGCTATTTGTGTTTTACCATTATATTTTATTTACAATTTAAAAAAAACTATTTTTTTTTACTTTGGTGCAATTTTTTTAATGATTCCGTTTGTTGCTTTCGATATAAAAGGGGTGATTTTTAAATTGATGTCTTTTTTACCAATTGAAAGTTTTAGTTCGAAGGCAGAATTATATTCTGGATCCGATTTTGCTAATAAAGTGGGATTTAGCTCTACATTTTTTCTGTTAATCATTATGTTTTGTATTTTACTTTTTTTGAAATATAAAACCACTTATAAGCCTGAAATAATTAACGTTTTTGTTAATATTTATTTTTTGGGACTAATTTATTTTATGGCATTTAACTCCATTTCGGAATTTTCAATTCGTACGAATGTTTATTTTAGAATGTTAGATATTGTTATATTACCAATTTTAATTTATAATTTTAGATATCGTATTGTAGGATTGTTATTATTGATTTTAATTCTCTTGAATACATTTAAAACTTTAAATAATAGATATAATGATGAGGCAATTAGTTTTACCTATTTTCCTTATCAATCTGTTTTCGATTAATAACTAATAATTAAAAATATTGAATATTTTATTTGTACTTGGGGATTCAAGCCTTAAGGGAGGTACCGAAAGATCAACTATTGAGGTTGCTAATAAACTGTCAGGAAACATAGATAATAAAATTTTTATTTTATCTATTCATAGTAGTATATCCAATGATTCTTTTAAAATTGATAAAAATGTTATTCAGGCATCTCTTTACAGTATTAAACCAGTAACTAGAAATATTTTTTCTAAGATTTTATTTTATTTCAGTATCATTTATAAATTACTCATTTATATAAAGAGAAATAAAGTTGATTTTTTAATTAGTGTCGAAGTAATGTCTACTATTTTTACGTATCCAGTAGTTTGTTTTCTACGTTTGTTTGGCAATCTTAAATATGTGGTTTGGGAGCATTTTAATTTCACTGTAAATTTAGGTCTACGTGTTAGAGATTTTTCTCGAAAGATTGCGGCTAGAGAGGCAGATGCGATAATTACGCTGACGGATAAAGATAAAAGAATGTGGTGTGAAAATTTATCTGTTAAAGGGAAAATTATGTCTATTCCAAATCCATCACCTTTTTCAGTTACAGACAAAGTGTATAATAGTAATTCAAAAAATATAGTTGCAATTGGGCGGTTAGTTCCTCAAAAGGGTTTTGATTTGTTAATAGATGTTTGGAAATATCTATATGATAATTATGATATAGAAGGTGGTTGGTATCTTCAGATTATTGGAGATGGACCAGATCATTTTGAATTAGCACAAAAAATTAGAAGTTATAATCTTAGGGATAAAATTATTCTTGTACCAGGTAATAATGAGATTAGTAAGTTTTACGAAAATGCTTCTTTTCTATGTATGACCTCTAGGTTTGAGGGACTTCCAATGACTTTGATTGAAGCACAATCTTTTGGTCTGCCGATAATTTCTTATAATTGTATCACAGGTCCTGAGGAGATTATTTCTACAGAATCTGGTTTTTTAGTTGACATGAATGATTTTAAGAGTTTTGCAGAAAAAGTTTATTATTTAATAAATAATCTAGAAGTACGTCGTAATATGAGTTATTCGTCTAAAAGAGAGGTCATAAGATTTTCAACTGAAAAAGTTTTGCTAAAATGGGAAAATTTGCTAAATGAAATCTAAGTAATGAAAATTCTGCAAATAATAAATAATCTTTCTACTGGTGGAGCAGAAAAATTAATTTTAGAAACTATTCCTTTGTTGAGAAAACAAGGTATTATAGTTGACTTGTTAGTTTTGAATGATACCCAGTATCCCTATTTGAAAGAACTGCAGAAATTAAAATGTTGTGCTATTTTATCATTGGGAAAAAGTTCAGTTTATAATCCATTACATGTTTTTAGGATTATACCATATTTGAAAAAATATGATTTGGTTCATGTGCATTTATTTCCTGCCCAATATTGGGTAGCGATGGCAAAAATTATAAGTTTTTCTAAAACAAAACTAATTTTTACAGAACATAGTACGTCAAACAGGAGAATACAAAATTCCTTTTTTAAAATATTAGATAAAAATATTTATCGCTTTTACAACAAAATTATTTGTATAACAGATGAAGTGAAAGAGGTTTTGTTTAAGCATTGTGAATTCAAATCAAACGATATTTGTGTAATTGAAAATGGTGTTAACTTGAATTCATTAATTAGAGCGAAAGGATTACTTAAAACACAAATTGACGATCGAATTTTAGAATCTGATAGACTATTAATTCAGGTTGCAGGTTTTAGAGTTGAAAAAGATCAAAAAACAGTAATTAAAGCTTTACAATATTTGAATTTAAATGTAAAGCTACTTTTGGTAGGAGATGGTACTTTGCGAAAAGAATGTGAAGAACTCGTACGCGAATTAGATTTAAAAGAACGTGTTTTTTTTCTTGGAGTGCGAATTGATGTGCCAAGCTTATTGAAAACTTGCGATTTATCAATAGTTAGTTCACATTGGGAAGGCTTCGGTTTAGCTGCTGTTGAAGGAATGGCCGTAAGGAAACCATTACTAGCGTCAAATGTTGAAGGATTAGCAAATGTTGTAAACGGAGGAGGGATTTTATTTGAAAAAGGAAATGAGGTTGAGTTAGCAAGAAAAATTCAGGAACTATTGGAGAATCATAATCTTTATAATAAAACATCAGATAATGGTTTTAAACAAGCAAAAAAATATGATATTAATGTTCTAATTGAAAGGCAAATAAAACTTTATAAAGAAGTAATAAAATAATAATGAAAGGCGAAAAAATTCTGCACATAATAACTGTTTCATTTGTAATAAATCATTTCTTTGGCGAACAATTCTTATATTTAAAAGAAAAAACAGGAAATGAATATCACTTAGCTTGTTCTCCGTCAAATGATTTTCTTAAACTTTCAAAAAAGTTAGGCTATGTGCCTTTTGAGGTTGAAATTACGAGAAATATTAGTCCTTTTAAGGATATAGTTGCAATAATTAAAATATATAATTACATAAAAAACAATAATATTACTAAGGTTGTTGGTCATACTCCAAAAGGTGGGATGGTAGCAATGATAGCTTCTTATTTTGCGCAAATTTCAGAAAGAATATACTTCCGTCATGGAATTATTTATGAAACCAGTATTGGTTTTAAAAGGTTTTTATTGAAAAATATAGATAGATTAACAGGTTTTTTTGCAACAAAAGTTGTATGTGTGAGTAAATCGGTAAAAACCATCAGTGAAAAAGATAAGCTTAATGACATTTCTAAAAATATAGTTTTAGGATTAGGTACTTGTAACGGTATAGATACTTCTTTTAAATTTAATCCAAATATTTATAAAGGAGATTTTATTGAGAATTTGAGAATTAAATATAATATTCAAAATAATAAAATAGTTGGATATGTTGGGCGCTTAGTTAAAGATAAGGGAATCGACGAATTGATTTTGGCTTGGGAAATAGTAAACTCAAATTACCCAGAGGCAAGGCTTTTATTTGTTGGGCCAATAGAAGAAAGAGATACAATTTCGGATTATTCTAGGAAAGTCATTTTTGAGAATCCTTCAATTATATTTGTTGATTTTGTTCCAGATGCTTCTCCATTCTTTTCCATTATGAATGTTTTTGTTTTACCAACTTATCGGGAGGGTTTTCCGACAGTTGCATTAGAGGCTTCATCTATGGAAATTCCTGTTTTAATTACTAATGCAACAGGATGTACAGAGGCTATACTTCCGAATAAAACAGGAATGTATATAACTCATAAGATAGAGGATATAGCTGAAAAAATATTGCACTATATAAAGGATGAAAATCTTGCTTTAGAACATGGGAAGCGAGGCAGAAATTTTGTAAATGATAATTTTGAGCAAACAAAAGTTTGGGATATAATTTCTAATGAGTTGAAAATTTAAATGGATAAAATAATAATAACAGGAGCATCAGGTTTCGTTGGCCAAAATATTTCTATGTATTTGTCAGATATTTTTTTTTTAATAAATTCTGTTTCGTTGAGAAATTCAGGATGGAAAATGAATTTTTACGGAGATGCAGTTATCCATCTAGCAGGAAAAGCACACGATACAAAAAACACTAGTCAGGCATCTGAGTATTTTGAAGTTAATACAAATCTAACTAAAGAATTATTTGATGAGTTTTTAAAAAGAGATATTAAAGATTTTATCTATTTCAGTAGTGTTAAAGCAGTTGCAGATGAAGTCTCAGAGATATTGTATGAAGATATAAAACCAAATCCTAAGAGTCCGTACGGTCAATCAAAATTAAAAGCCGAAGAATATATTCTATCAAAAGAAATTCCGGAAGGGAAAAGAGTTTTTATTATTAGGCCCTGCATGATTCATGGTCCCGGAAATAAAGGGAATTTGAATTTACTTTATAATGTAGTTAATAAAAATATACCTTATCCGTTAGCAGCTTTTTATAATGAAAGATCCTTTTTAGGAATAGATAATCTAAATTATTTAGTTAAGGAAATTCTCCAAAATAAAGACATACGTTCTGGAATCTATAATTTTGCAGATGATGAAGTATTATCAACAAATAAGCTGATTGAAATAATTTCAGATACTGCCAATAAAAAGAATTTATCGATAGCAATACCTAAAAGTTTAATAAACGTTATTGCTAAATTTGGAGATTTGATAAAATTACCTTTAAATTCTGAAACAATACAAAAGTTAACAGAAAACTATAGGGTTTCAAATGAAAAAATAAAGTTAGCTATAGGAATTGAGAAACTTCCAAACACAGCGCGACAAGGACTCGAAAAAACAATCAAAAGTTTCATAACCAAATAATGGAATATACAATACTTGGAATTCTTTTAATGATTTTAATGCTGTTATACTTCAAGGTAGCTAACAAGTTTAATATCATTGATAAACCCAATCAAAGAAGCTCACATAGCGAAATTACCTTAAGAGGTGGAGGAATCATTTTTTGGTTCTCTGCCTTGCTTTATTTTGTACAACATTTTCAGAATAACTACTTTTTCTTTACCGGAATTACATTGGTAAGTTTAGTGAGTTTTTGGGATGACATTCAAAACCTTTCAAATAAAATTCGAATTTCAGTTCATTTTATTTCGATAACCTTAATTTTTTATGACTTAGGATTATTTAATCTCTTTCCTTTATGGGGAGTAATAATAGCTTATGTTTTAGCTATCGGACTAATCAATGCCTACAATTTCATGGATGGAATTAATGGTATTACAGGTTTGTATACTTTAGTTGTAATGGGATCATTGTTATATGTAAATACAAAAATCCAACTTTTTACAGATGGCAATTTTATAAAATATGCAATGATTGCAAGCTTAGTTTTCTTGTTTTTTAATTACAGGAAAAAAGCTAAATGTTTTGCTGGAGATGTAGGTAGTATTGCAATCGCTTTTTGGATAATTTATTTAGTATTAAAACTCATTCTGATAACAAATTCGGTTATCTGGCTTTTATTTTTAGCTATTTATGGGGTTGATGCTATTTGCACTATATTACATCGATTGTATTTAAAACAAAATATTTTCGAAGCTCATCGTTTACATCTTTATCAGGTATTAAGTAACGAGTATAAAATTCAGCATAGGTTGGTTTCACTATATTATGCACTGGCACAAATAGTAATCTCTGTTTTGGTCATTTATTTTTATCAAAAAGTACAGGACTTAATTTTATTTGTATTTATAATTACTCCTTTGCTTTTAATATATACTTTAAAATTTTATTTATTGAATAAAAATAATTTGAAAGTTAATATATGATTCCCAAAATAATTCAGGGCGGAAATTTTTCAGATCATCGCGGAACTATTTCATTTGTAAATGATTTTAGTTTTACAGATATTGAAAGGTTTTACATTATAAGTAATTCAGATGAAAATCCAATTCGCGCATGGCAAGGGCATAAGTTAGATGCGAAGAATTTCTATTGCTTAAACGGATCTTTTAACATTCATTTTGTAAAAATTGATAATTGGGAAAAACCTTCAAAAGATTTACTTATAGAAACAATATTTGTTTCTGATTCAGAAAGTAAAATTGTTCATATACCGGCTGGTTATGCAAATGCAATAGAATCTTTAGAATCAAATGCAAAATTAATATCATTTTCAACCTTGCCCTTATCAAATGTTAGCGATGATGATGTTCGTTATGATTCAGATTATTGGAAAATAAATGAGTAAACGAATTTATTTATCACTGTCACAACAAAGTGGTTTTGAACAAGAATATATTCAGAAGGCACTAGAAACAAACTGGCTTACTTCTGGTGGACCCAATGTTGATGATTTTGAAAGTAAATTGCAAAATTATTTTTCCAATGGATCATTCATTACAGCATTAAACTCAGGAACTTCTGCCATACATTTGGCTTTGATTTTATTAGGAGTAAAAGCCGGAGATGAGGTTATTTGTCAGACTCTGACTTTTTCGGCATCAGCCAATCCTATTTTATACCAGGGAGCAATTCCTGTTTTTGTAGATAGTGAACCCGATACCTGGAATATTAGTCCGGAATTTCTTGAAATTGCTATAAGAGACCGAATAAAAAAAGGAAAGAAACCTAAAGCAATAGTTACTGTTCATTTATATGGAAATCCGTATAAAGTTGAAGAAATACAAACTATTGCAGACCGCTATAATATTCCGATAATTGAAGATAGTGCAGAAGCACTTGGGAGCTCTTATAAAGGTAAAAAATGCGGAACGTTTGGGACTTTTGGAATTCTTTCATTTAATGGAAATAAAATTATTACAACTTCCAGTGGAGGTGCATTAATTTCAAATTCAAAAGAATCAAAAGAAAAAGCTATTTTTTACGCAACTCAGTCAAAAGATGTTGCCGTGCATTATCAGCATAGTGAAATTGGCTATAATTATAGAATGAGTAATGTTTGTGCAGGTATTGGATTGGGACAAATTAAATTGCTTGAAAATAATATTTCAGCAAGAAGAGCAACACATTTTTTTTATAAGGATCTTTTTGATAGTATTAAAAATGTAACTCTTTTTGAAGTATTACCTGAAGATTATTTTTCAAACTATTGGTTGAATGCGATTTTGGTTGAGCCAATTTTTGAAAAAAATATAAATAGCGAAACTTTGCGACTCGCTTTTGAAAAAGCAAATATTGAAACTCGACCACTTTGGAAACCGATGCACTTACAGCCAATTTTCATGCAATATCCTTATTACGGTAATAAAATTGCTGAGGATTTATTTTCAAAAGGTCTTTGTCTGCCTTCCGGATCAAATTTATCAAAAGAGGATAAAATTAGAATTGAAGAAGTTATTAAAACCTTTTTTGATTATTAAATAGAAATACGAATTACATTTTTAATATGAAAATTGAAGAAACATTTATAAAAGATTTAGTTGTTGTAGAGCCAACCGTTTTTGGTGATGAAAGAGGTTATTTTTTTGAATCCTATAGCAAAACTAAATTTGAAGATTTAGGGATTAATATTGAATTTGTTCAGGACAATCAGTCTTTTTCAAAGAAAGGTACATTAAGAGGTTTACATTATCAAAATACGCCTTTTGCACAAACAAAATTGGTTCGTGTTTTAGAAGGTGAAATAATTGATGTTGCAGTAGATTTAAGAAAAGATTCTCCTACTTACGGAAAAGCTTTTAGTATTTTATTATCAGCAGAAAACAAAAAACAATTACTGGTTCCTCAAGGATTTGCACACGGTTTTTCGGTTATTAGCGAAACGGCTTCTGTAATGTATAAATGTGATCAGTTTTATAATAAATCATCTGAAGGAGGAATTAAATACGATGATCCATCATTAAATATCGATTGGGGTATGGATTTAGAAGAAGCAATAGTTTCTGAAAAAGACCAGATACTTCCTTTTATCGAAAATTGTAATAGTTTATTTTAATGAAAAAAATTCTTGTAACAGGAGCAAATGGACAATTAGGATCTGAACTCAATGTTTTATCCGTTAATTATCCAAATTATCAATGGATCTTTGCCGACAGAACGAAAGTTACACTAGATAACCTCGAACTTTTGAATACACAATTAGAAAGTATTCAGCCAAATATAATTTTAAATTGTGGTGCTTATACTGGGGTTGATAAAGCAGAGACTGAAAAAGAATTAGCATTTACAATTAACAATTTAGCTGTTGAGTTAATAGCAAAATACGCTGCAGAACATAATGTGAAATTAATCCATATTTCAACAGATTATGTTTTTGATGGATCTTCAGCTATTGCATTAAATGAAGAAGCACCCACCAATCCAATAAATGTGTATGGAGAAAGTAAGTTGGCTGGTGAAATAGCATGTTTAAATAATAACTCGGATTCAATTATTATTAGAACTTCCTGGGTATATAGCAAATTTGGCAATAATTTTGTTAAGACAATGCAAAGATTAATGCAGGAAAGAGATTCGATTAATGTTGTCAATGACCAAATTGGTTCGCCAACTTATGCTGCCGATTTGGCTCAGGCGATGATTGATATCTTGCAATCTTCAAATTGGGTTCCCGGTATTTACAATTATTCAAACGAAGGAGAAATAAGTTGGTACGAGTTTGCATTAAGCATAAAAGAATTTGGAGGCTATAATTGTAATGTTTGCGGAATCCCATCCTCTTCATATCCAACTCCTGCAAAAAGACCGGAATTTTCATTGTTAGATAAGAAAAAAATTAAAGCTATTTATAATTTAAATATCCCCAATTATAAAGAGAGTTTAGCAAAAATGTTTGTATAAAATAAAGATGTTTTAAGATTCGACTTTAATGTTTTAGCATTGGAAAAAAGTCTAATCCAAAATATAAAAAATAAAGATTTATGAAAGGAATTATATTAGCCGGAGGTTCAGGCACGCGTTTGCATCCTTTAACATTAGCAATGAGCAAGCAAATGATGCCTGTTTATGATAAGCCGATGATTTATTATCCGTTATCAACGTTGATGATGTCCGGGATTAATGAAATATTAATTATTTCTACTCCACATGATTTACCGAATTTTAAAAAATTATTAGGGGATGGTTCTAGCTTGGGCTGTAAATTTAGTTATGCAGAGCAGGCGATTCCTAACGGACTAGCTCAGGCTTTTGTAATTGGAGAAGAATTTATCGGTAAAGATGACGTAGCGTTAATACTTGGGGATAATATCTTTTTTGGTTCCAACATGCAAGAACTATTAAAGTCAAATACAAAACCAGATGGAGGTGTAGTTTTTGCTTATCATGTTTCAGATCCTGAACGTTATGGTGTAGTTGAATTTGACGAGAATTACAAAGCGATTTCAATCGAAGAAAAACCAGAAGAACCAAAATCCAGTTATGCGGTTCCGGGATTATATTTTTATGATAATTCAGTTGTAGAAATTGCTAAAAATATTAAGCCAAGCGCCAGAGGTGAGTATGAAATTACCGATGTAAATAAGGTTTATTTAGAAAGAGAAGCTTTAAAAGTTGGTATTTTAAGCAGAGGGACGGCATGGTTAGACACAGGAACTTTTAATAGTTTGATGCAGGCAGGACAATTTGTTCAGGTTCTTGAAGAAAGACAAGGATTAAAAGTAGGCTGTATCGAAGAAATTGCATGGAGACAGGGCTTTATAGATGATACTCAGTTAGAGAAACTTGCCTTGCCTTTAGTTAAATCCGGATACGGATCTTATTTAATTGATTTTTTAAAACAAAAGAAAAAAGTTGTTAAAGTTTAATTTCTGTTAGAGAAACAATTTTTTGAAACCTTTAATTTGTACTTTTGTATGTAATACGAAGTTTACAAAATTAAACAGAACCCAAATTGAATACAGAAGAGCAAGATAAAATAAGGACTTTGTTTCATAATTTTCTATCCCCGAGAAATTTAAGGGCAAATATTAATAACCTGAGTTATTTACCGAGGTGGATTATTATTGCTATAGATGTAATGGTGCTGATTTTTTCGTTTACATTTACATACATGTTGTTTGAAGGAACAGCATTAGGGTATATTATTACATCACATCATTTTTACTTTGTTGGGAGCTTAATTTTTGTAAATATATTTTTCTTTTGGTTGTTTAGAACCTATTCGGGAATTATTAGACATTCCTCTTATATAGACGCTATCAAACTATTGTTTTCTCAAATGTCAGTTTTGGTGTTCTTTCTGTTTTTTAATCTTGTTTTCGAATTATACGCAGGACATAAAGCTTTTTTAAATACAGCTCTCTTTATTAATTTAGTTCTGTCTTTTTGCGGATTGTTTTTATATCGTGTAATTGTAAAACAGACTTTTGAATTGTATTTTTCAGAGAAAACAAGCACTAAATTAATTAGAACAGTTATTTACGGAACAGATGCCAATGCTATTTCGGTAGCCAATGCATTAAAGTTTGAAACTCCTTCTCGTTTTAAAATAGTTGGTTTTGTTGATAAGAACAATCAAAATGCATCTAAGAGAATGTTGGATTTGCCAATTTTGATTTTAAGAAAAAAATTGCCAGCCTTAATGCGTTCCGTTGCGGCAGAAGGTGTAATTATAGCTGATAAAAGTTTAACTAAAGATGAACAGTTAATTATTGTTGATCAATGTTTAGAATTCAACTATAGAGTTTATACAGTTCCTTTGATTTCTGACTGGGAAAATCAAAAGGAAATTTCTCAAAAGGTAAAAAATATCCAGATTGAAGATTTATTAGAAAGAAAACCGATAGTTCTGGATAGCAAGTCAATTTCAAAGCAATTAAAAGACAAAACAATTCTTATCACGGGCGCAGCCGGATCAATAGGAAGCGAGATCGTAAGACAAGTACTTGGTTTTAATCCTAAAAAAGTAATTATTTTAGATCACGCCGAAACTCCACTTCATAATTTATGTTTGGAAACTCTGGGTATGAATTCTGAAACAAAAATTATTGCTGTAATTGCTGATGTAAGAAGTAAGAAAGCATTAGAAAAAGTTTTTAAAATGCATACCCCACATGTTGTTTTTCATGCTGCTGCTTATAAGCATGTGCCATTGATGGAAGAAAATCCTTCACAGGCAATATTAACCAATATTAAAGGGACAAAGAATTTAGCTGATTTAGCGTGTAAGTACTTTGTTAAGAAGTTCGTGATGGTCTCAACAGATAAGGCTGTTAATCCGAGCAATGTAATGGGCGCCAGCAAACGAATTGCTGAAAAATATGTACAGTCTCTATTTTTGAAAAACCAAAAAGAGAATGTAGAAGGTGCAACAAAATTTATTACTACTCGTTTTGGAAATGTTTTAGGATCAAATGGATCAGTTGTTCCTTTATTTACCAAACAAATTGCTGAAGGCGGACCGGTAACAATTACACATCAGGATATCATACGATATTTTATGACAATTCCGGAAGCTTGTCAATTAGTTTTAGAAGCCGGAGCGATGGGTAACGGAGGTGAAATTTATATTTTTGATATGGGTAAGCCAGTCAAAATAATAGATTTGGCGAAGAAAATGATTAAACTGGCTGGTTTTATTCCTGATAAAGAAATAAAAATAAAAATTGTTGGTTTACGACCAGGTGAAAAATTATATGAAGAGTTATTAAACGATACGTCTAAAACGTTACCAACTTACCATAATAAAATTATGATTGCACAAGAGATACAGGATGAATATGAAAACCTGCATACTGAAGTCGATGAGCTTATAGGAATTGCTGATTTTTATGATAATGATGACATTGTATCTAAAATGAAAAAAATAGTTCCGGAATTTAAAAGCATGAATTCAGCTTTTGAAGTTTTAGACAAGTAATTTGATATACATACGAGAAATTTTAAATCGAATATTTAAAAAGGTGTTTTAATAAAACGCCTTTTTTGCTTTTTATGTATTTTGTAATTGAGTAAAAATCCTGTTAATTTTGCCGGGCTAAATCAATTCTTAATTATAATTTTTAAGGAACTAAAAAAAACTTTTTTATAATTTTTAAATGCCTATTATTGCACTCCAAATTGTAATCAAAATAAAATGAAGAATAACAATGTTTCAAATGATTGGCTATTTGAAATAACACCAAAAAACAAATTTTTCTCACTCAATCTTAAAGAAGTTTGGCAATATCGTGATTTACTATTCTTATTTGTAAAACGGGATGTAATTACGGTTTATAAGCAAACTGTTTTAGGCCCGCTTTGGTACTTAATCCAGCCTTTGTTTACTTCGGTAACTTTTACAATAATTTTTAATAACGTCGCTGGTATAAATACGGGCACTGTACCTCCTTTTTTATTCAATTTAGCTGGGATTACGGTATGGAATTATTTTACAGCCTGTCTTAACGGAACTTCTGATACTTTTAAAACTAATGCAAATATATTTGGGAAAGTTTATTTCCCGAGAATTATAACACCTCTATCAGTCGTAATTTCTAATTTAATTAAGTTTGGTATCCAATTTTTGATCTTCATAGCATTTTATATTTTTTATTATTTTCAAGGCTCAAATTTAGGATTAAATAACATGATATTATTTTTTCCGGTCTTAATTGCAATTATGGGACTTCTTGGATTAGGTTTTGGAATGCTTATCTCATCTATGGTAACAAAATATCGTGATTTTAGTTATTTAGTTGGATTTGGTATACAACTTCTTATGTATTTATCTGCAGTAATGTACCCGATGGAATTGATCGAAGAAAAACTACCAAGTTATGGCTGGCTTGTTCAATATAATCCATTGGCTTATATTATTCAAACGACCCGTTATATGCTTTTAAATGTTGGAGAAATTTCAATTTTGGGATTGGTTTATACTTTTGTGTTTACAATTGTCATATTTTTTATAGGTCTTTTAATTTTCAATAAAACTGAAAAAAGCTTTATAGATACAGTCTAAGTTAATTTTTGATCAAGAGAATAAATTCTTATAAATTTACAATTAATAATATATTATAATTGGGAAAAGATATCATTTTAAAAGCTGAAAATGTCTCTAAACAATATCGATTAGGACAAGTAGGAACTGGCACATTGAGTCATGACCTAAATAGATGGTGGCATCAGATTAGAGGAAAAGAAAATCCATATTTAAAAATTGGAGAAACGAATAATCGTTCTACAAAAGGAAACTCTGATTATGTTTGGGCATTACAGGATATAAATTTTGAAGTTGAACGAGGTGAAGTTTTAGGTATTATTGGTAAAAATGGAGCAGGAAAATCAACGCTGTTAAAAATACTCTCAAAAGTGACGGCACCAACAACAGGAAGCATTAAATCGCGTGGGCGTATTGCTTCTTTACTTGAAGTTGGTACAGGATTTAATGGTGAAATGACAGGAAGAGAAAACATCTTTTTAAATGGAGCAATTTTGGGCATGACCAAAAAAGAAATCGCTTCAAAGCTTGATGAAATAGTAGATTTTTCGGGTTGTCAACGTTATATAGATACTCCCGTTAAACGTTATAGCAGCGGAATGACTGTACGTTTAGCATTTGCAGTTGCTGCTTTTTTAGAACCTGAAATTTTAGTTATAGATGAGGTTTTAGCTGTTGGCGATGCCGAATTTCAGAAAAAAGCAATCGGCAAAATGCAAGATGTTTCTAAGCAAGAAGGAAGAACTGTTTTGTTTGTGAGCCACAATATGGCAGCAATAGAAACACTTTGTACACGTGTTATTAGTATGCAGTATGGAAGAATTTGCGGAGATGGAAATGCAACAAAAGTAATTTCAGATTATTTGCAGAATAGTTCTTTTTCAGAACGAAAAATTACGTTTGATAACATACAGGAAGCTATTGGTAATGAGAATATACGAATTTTATATGCTGCTATAGAAAATGCATCTGTACCTGATAAAGAAGATGTTATTGATGTTACTTCTGCCATTGATTTTAAATTGAAAATAGTTAATCAAACGAAAAATGAACGAATTTCATTGGGATATGATTTAACAACAATTAAAGGAGATGTAGTATTTGGCTCAGGAGACAAATTTGACTGCAAAATTGGAAAAATAACAGAGCTTTGCTGCCACATTCCGGCAAATTTATTAAATGATGATCTCTATCAAATAAACGTGTACTTTCATACAAATGAAATGAGAGGTTTATATAAAAACGGAGAATTGTTAACTTTTGAAGTAAAAGATGTTAAGAGGGAATCTGGATATTTAGGAAAGATAAATGGAATTATCAGACCACAATTAAAATGGGAAGTAAGCCATGAGTAAGTGGTTTAATGTAAAAATAGATGCTACTGGACTCTCTATCTTTAGGATATTTTATAGTTTGATTTTGTTCTGTGAAATACTTCAATTATATAAATTTAGAAATATAATTTATAGTAAAGAGCCTTTTATTGCTATTGGAGAACTAGATGTTTCATTTATTTTTTATTTTTGGTTTATTATAATAATATTACTTTTCTTAGGTTTATTTACTCGTTTTGCCAGTATAATAAATTATATATTTTCAGTTATTATATTTAGTTCAGCTGCAAAATTTGAATACCACGTTTTTTATGTTTACGTTGGGATTAACTTTTTGCTCATGTTTATGCCAATTGCAAGAGTTTTATCATTAGACAGCTTACTTCAAAAAATCAAGTTTTCAAATATTCATAAAGCCTACAATGTAGATTCCAAAATTCTACTGGTTAATTACTGGATGCCCGTTTTTATCGGAATTGGATTAGTTTATATTGATTCTGTTTTTCATAAACTTTCCAGTAAAATGTGGATGGATGGTTTGGGAGTTTGGTTACCTTCAAGTTTGCTAATGGTAACCTGGAGTGATACTTCTTTTTTATTGAACCAAGAATGGCTGGTGAAGTTTTTAGGTTACATCGTATTAGCCTTTGAAACATGTTTTATATTCTTGTTTTGGTTTAAAAGATGGAGAATGCCTTTTTTTGCTTTAGGTGTCTTTTTTCATATAGGTATATTAATAGCTTATCCAATACCTTATTTTGCCTTAACTTATATTGCAATATATTTACTTTTAGTTCCGGTTTCAATTTGGAGAAAATTAGGAGATAAACTAAAATTTAAAAATACGATTTACACTTTTTACTATGATGCCGAATGCCCATTGTGTCATAAAGTAGTAATAGTTATTAAGCATTTTGACATTTTTAATACTATGAAATGTCAAACGGTTCAGGATAATTATCTGAATGATGAGGCAATCAAAAATTTAGATCAGGAAGTCTTATTGATAAATATTCATGGCGTAAATTCTAAAGGAAAAGTTTCAGTTGGATATTGGGCTTATGTTCATTTATTTAAATCGTTATTATATACTTATCCTTTAGGAATACTGGCAAGCATACCCGGAATTTCTTATTTAGGAGAAAAAATTTACCGCTACATTGCAGGTAATCGCCTTACTGAAAGATGTACAGTTGATAATTGCGCTATTCCGGTATTTAATAAACCAATTGCCGAAGATCAGGATGTTTTCATACGTGGTCTGAATCAATTGAGCATTACCAAAACCTTTTGGAAATCAATAGTAATTATCGTTACGTTCGGACAGGCATTAATGATCTGGTATTCGCCAACAATTCAAAATCATTTTCCTAAGGCTAAGCAGATAAATGCTTTAATTAAAGGTTTTTATGAGCCAGCCGAATGGAGCTATAAAAAGTTTATGGGCTTAACGCATCATCCTGTTTTTATGTATGATCATCATTTTAGTGGGTATAATCATATTTTTAAAATTGAAGCCAAAACAAACAGCGGAGAGAAATTAATAGTTCCTTTGCTGGATGAAGACGGTCTTGTAACAAATAGTTATGCAAATGGTGCTTTATGGGTCAATTATACGTTTAGAATAAACAATCGTAATTTTAATCTGGAAAACTTTAAGAATGGAATAATTCCGTATTTAAAATATTACCAGAATACAAATAATAAAAACATTGTCGGGTACACTTTTTATGTAAAAGAAATAGCGACTCAGGAAAAATGGGAAAAAGATTTTCTAAGAAAACAAATTGCCAAACCCTGGAACAAAGTTGGAACTTGTAAAATAGAAAAAGGTTCAACTGCTTTTGAATGGAATAATAAAATGCAGGAAATTTTAGAAAAATAGGCTAATAAAAAATAAGCTTGTATTACTAGTAGTTAGTGATGATGCTGTTAGTTTAATTGAAAGTTACATAGAAACAAAAAAAAAATATTTTCAGTATTAGGAAATGGTCTTACACTAGTAATGAGGGGTAATATTTGATCAAATTACAATATGAAAAAACTAGCAATCTTGCAGTCCAATTATGTTCCCTGGAAAGGATATTTTGATTTAATTGCTCAGGTCGATGAATTTATAATTTATGACGAAATGCAATACACTAAGAATGATTGGAGAAATAGAAATAAAGTTAAAACTAATAAAGGCATCGAATGGCTCACAATTCCTGTGAGAGTAGAAAGTTTGCATCAGAAAATTAATGAAACTCAAATTTCGGATATTAATTGGGCTAAAAAGCATAAAGCCACCTTACAAACCAACTATGGCAAAACAAAGTGTTTTAAAGAGACTAAAGATTTTATTTTTAATTTGTATGAAGAGGCTAGTCAAATAAATAACTTATCTGAAATCAATCTTGTTTTTATAAAAGGAATTTGTGAATTTTTAAACATTCAAACTAAAATCAGTCTTTCTACAGATTATAATTTGATTGAAGGAAAAACAGAAAGGTTAATTAGTTTGTGCAGTCAAACGAATTCTAATTTTTATCTATCAGGCCCGGCAGCAAAAAATTATTTAGATGAAAATTTGTTTCTTGATAATAATTTAACCTTAGAATGGATGGATTATTCAGGCTATAAAGAATATGAACAATTAAATCCTCCATTTGAACATGGTGTTTCTATTCTGGATTTAATTTTTAATGAAGGAAATGAAGCTAAATTTTTTTTAAAAACAATATTGAAGTGAAAACACTAGCTATAATTGGTTCAGGAGATTTAGGACAGCAAATTGCACATTATGCTTTGTCTGATTATCAATATAGTAATGTTGTGTTTTTTGATGATTTTTCTACTGAAAAACTAAAAAACTCAATTCCCATAATTGGTAAAACAGCAGATGTAGAAAAAGCTTTTGAATTGAAACAATTCGATGAACTTTTAATTGGAATTGGATATAAACATTTAGCAGAAAAGAAAAGAATATTTGAAGAATTCAACGATAAAATTCCGTTTGGGAAATTAGTACATTCAACCGCTCTGGTCGATCCAACCGCTATAATCGAAGAAGGATCTGTAATTTATCCGGGTTGTATTATTGATGCTAAAGCTGTCATTAAAGAAAATTCCGTTTTAAATATTGGCTGTACAATTGCGCATGATACTATTATCGGTGCGCATTGTTTTTTGTCGCCAAGAGTTGCTGTAGCAGGATTTACAATAATTCAGGAACAATGTGTTTTAGGAATTAATTCAACCATTATAGACAATATAAATATTATAAGTAAAACTCAAATAGGAGCCGGATCACTTGTCATAAAATCAATAGACAAAGCTGGCTTATATGTTGGTAATCCAGTACGATTCATAAGATAATGATAAATTTTAATAAACCTTATTTAACAGGCAGTGAAACCCGATATATTGAAGATGCAGTAGCATCAGGCAAAATTTCGGGCAATGGTAAATACACGCAATTATGTCAGCAATTTTTTGAACAAAATTATGGTTTTGGAAAATGTTTACTAACAACATCATGCACAGATGCATTAGAAATGGCTGCTATTTTAATAAATATTGAGCCAGGTGATGAAGTGATAATGCCGTCATATACTTTTGTTTCGACTGCAAATGCATTTGTTTTAAGGGGCGCAAAGATTGTTTTTGCAGATTCTAATGCAGAAAATCCAAATATTAATACCAATACATTAGAATCCTTAATCACCGCAAAAACGAAAGCGATAGTTCCCGTACATTATGCAGGTATTGCTTGTGATATGGATACCATCATGGACCTTGCCAATCGATATAATCTGTTTGTTATAGAAGATGCTGCACAAGCTATTGATAGTTTTTATACTGGTAAAGACGGTATAAAAAAGGCATTAGGATCGATAGGCCATCTTGCTGCTTTTTCTTTTCACGAAACCAAAAATATTATTTCAGGCGAAGGCGGAATGTTAGCCATTAACGATATGCAGTTTGCAAATCGTGCAGAAATTATTTGGGAAAAAGGAACAAATCGTTCTGCATTTTTCAGAGGAGAAATCGATAAATATGGATGGGTTGATATTGGATCTTCATTTTTGCCTTCAGAAGTTATTGCAGCTTTTCTTTGGGCGCAAATAGAACATTTAAATCAAATTCAGGAAAAGAGAAAACAAATCTGGAATCAATATTATAATGGCTTAAAAGAGCACGAGAAAGAAGGTCATTTTAAATTACCGCAAATACCGGATTATGCTACAAATAATGCACACATGTTTTATTTAATTTTCGAATCATTCGAAAAAAGAAAAGAATGTATCGCCAGCTTAAAAAAGCAGGAAGTTCACGCTGTATTTCATTATTTGAGTTTACACAAAAGCCTCTATTATGCAGATAAACATACAGGAGAAGACCTAGAATGGACTAATGAATATTCTGAAAGATTATTACGTTTGCCTTTTTATTATGAGTTGAAAGAAACAGAACAGCAGAATATTATTGATATAATAAAGCATTTGTCCTCTCATGTCAGTTAAAATAATTCATATTTGCCAAGACGAAAAATTCATCAATTCTGCCATACAACAGTTTGAGTTCAGTTTCCCTAAAAGCAATAGTTTTTATGTAGTAAGCCACCTTCCTGATTTTGTACATGTAAAATCTGAAGAATGTGTACAACATTGTAATATTGAGGATTTAAAAGCTATCGCCCACACATTGGATAAATCAGTTTTAGTAGTTTTGCATAGTTTGGCTAATACTTTTTATGATTTTGTATTAGAATTGCCAAAAGAGAATAAGGTTATTTGGTTGTGTTTTGGTTTTGAAATCTATAATGATGCTAATTTTTTTAAAACAAAAAACCTGCTTGACACTATTACCAAAAATAGATTTCCTGAAGTTAAAACTCTTAAAAAGAAAAAAGTAAAAGATTTAATCAGGCCATATTACCGTTTATTGAATAAAAGCCTGCCTTTATCTTCAAGAGAATATAAAGTGAAAGTTTTAAAGAGAATTGACTTTCTAGGAAGCTCCTTTCAAGAAGAATTTGAGTTTATAAGTTCGTTAATTAAACAAAAAAAACATTTTTTCGATTTTTGGTATTATCCATTAGAGCAAATTCTGGATGTTTCGGCACCCATTAATTTAAATAAGAAAAACATATTGATTGGCAATTCCGGAAGTAATTCCGGAAATCATTTAGATGTTTTCGCCCAATTAAAAAAATATAATTTGACTGCAGAAAAAATTGTTGTGCCATTAAATTATGGAGAATCAAAATATATTGACGTAGTTGTAAATGAAGGAAATAACCAGTTTTTTCAAAAGTTTCAGCCTCTTTTGCAATTTCTATCCTTACAGGAATATAATGTTATTCTGGAAGAAGTAGGCATTGCTGTTTTTAATAATAGAAGGCAACAAGCGGTTGGCAATACCATTGCGTTATTATGGATGGGAGCTAAAGTTTTTTTAAGTAAACACAACCCTTTTTATGATTTTTTAAAGCGAAAAGGATTGAATGTCTATTGTTATGAAATTGATTTGAATGAGCAAAATTGCAATCAATTATTATCTTTACATCAAATCGAACACAACAGATCTACACTCTTTAATCTTTTAAACAGAGAAAAATTAGCAGTCGAATTACAAGAACAAATTTTGAAAATTAATGTATAATAGTCAATTGTTTATAGCTTTAAGATTTAGTATTCATAATCAAATATTCGTTTAATTATGAACTTTCCCCTTGTATCTATAATTATCCCGACCTACAACCGAGTACATTTAATAAAAGAAACGCTTGATAGTGTGGCTGCACAAACCTATCAAAACTGGGAGTGTATTATTATTGATGATGGTTCTACAGACGATACTAAAATAGTAATTGAAGGATATGTAAAAATAGATAATCGTTTTAAATACTACCGTAGACCTGATGAAAAACAAAAAGGGGCAAATAGTTGTCGAAATTATGGATTTGAGTTAAGTAGCGGAGAATATATAAATTGGTTCGATGATGACGATATAATGCTAAATAATTTTCTTGAAGAAAAAATAAAACTATTTACAAGTGAGATTGATTTAGTTATTTGTTCAGGAGAATATGTAGATGATAATTTAAATAAAATAAAAGTTATAGATCTTAAAGGTTATTCATTTTTATTTAAAGATTATGTTTTATGGAATATACATATTCTTACTCCTTCTATACTTTTCAGAAAAAGCTTTTTAAATGATATAGAATTATTTAGTCTTAAAATTTCGAGAGGACAAGAAACAGAGCTTTTTTCGAGATTATTTTATAAATTGCCGGAAGAAAAATATCTGATTACAAATATTCCATTGTTTTTATACAGACAACATGTCAACACAAAAACGTATCAGAATAATAGTTATGTAAAATTGTTTAAAGAGTCTCAAGCCATAATTGCAATAGAAAACTTTAAAAAAAGTATTGAATTGAAAGATGAAGAACTTATAAAAAGTTATTATTTTAATTTAGTAGATTTCTTTTACAGAAGCTTAGAGCAAAAACATTTTGAAAATTGCAGTTTTATTGTTAAAAATGCAACACCTCATTTTTTTTTACTAAATAAAAAATTATCTATAAAGTTTTGGGTAAGCTCCCGCTTTTTTATACTTGTAAAAAGAGGGAGCTATAAATTTGAAAAATATTTTAAAAACTTTTCTTTCTAATGAATCCCTTAATTTCAATCATCATTCCTACATATAATCGAGCACAATTGATCAGTAAAACACTTGAGAGCATAATTGCGCAAACATTTGCAGATTGGGAATGTATAATTGTTGATGATGGTTCAACAGACAATACAGAGGAAGTAATAGATAATTACATTAAAAAAGATTCAAGATTTAGGTATTTTAAAAGACCCCAAGACCGAATAAAAGGCCCTAATTCTTGTAGAAATTTTGGATTTGAATTGAGTAAAGGATCATGGGTAAATTGGTTTGATAGCGATGATATTTTTACTAATAATGCCTTAGAAAGTTTTACTAAAGTTATGCACTCTGATTTAGATGTTATAGTTGCAAAATTGATTAAAATTGATTCTAATACAAATGAAATTTTAGGTTATAATAGAATTTTCACTAAAAATCTTTTACAGGATTACTACACGGGATTAGTAAGTTTTTATGTTTCGGGCCCCTTATGGAATAAGTCTTTTCTAAACAATCAAAAGGAATTATTTGATGAAAAAATTAGATTTTTAGATGATTGGGATTTTAACTTAAGAATGCTTTATCAGAAACCAAAGATCAAATTTATTGACGAAATTTTAATTAAATATCTTATAAGTTCTAGTTCACTTTCAAATCAAATTTATATACTTAATACGATGGAAATTAACTCAGAAATTTACGCAAGAGAGAAGCAATTGAAAATCGTTAAGCAAAATAAGCTGATAAATATTTCAATCTGTACTAAATTTACAAGAGATAGATACAAAACTGTTCTGCGAGATTGTCTTATTAAGAATGGTAAAAAGAGAAAAATATTGATGTACAAAATGATGGTCAAAAATATTGAATTAAGAGATTTTAATGCTGTTTTTAAAGGTTTTATTGGTTATTTCTCTTTTATAATATTGGGTAAAGGTTATACTTTTTTTAAATAGGTAGTTATATATGCAGAAAATACCAAAGATTATACATTTTTGCTGGTTTGGAGATAAAGAGTATTCTAATATTCAAAACATTTGCTTTGAATCATGGAAAATACATTTGCCTGATTATGAATTTATACTCTGGAATGAAGATAATTCGGACATGAGTCATCCATTTGTAAAATTTGCTTATGAGAAAAAGAAGTTTGCCTTCGTAGCAGATTATATTAGACTAAAAGCAGTTTATGAATATGGAGGAATTTACCTGGATACAGATATGTTTTTAATGAAAAATTTTGATTCATTGCTAGACAACTTTTTTTTTATCGGTGCTCAGGATAGTGAATTAGTTAGTGCCGGAATTTTTGGAGGACTTCAAAAAAGTGAATATATAAAAACATGCTTAAAGTATTATGAAGAAGAAAGTCCGATGGATTGGCAGCTTAGGCTTGCTATACCAAGAATCCTTACAAGGGGCTTTGAGACTTATACTGAAAGAGTGATGGTGAATTTCAGCACGATAATTAGAGCTAAAGATCTTGTAGTTTATCCTCCGGAATATTTTTATCCATTGCCTTTTGATATAAATAAACCTTTTCAAAAAGATTTTATGAAATTTGCAAAAGATGAGACAATAGCAATTCATCTTTGGGAAGGTTCTTGGATAGAATATGATATTTTTCAACTAATACGCAGAAGAAATTATTTAGAAGCGCTAAGAAAGATTGATTTTAATAAAAAATTAAAAATTAAATTTCTGAAAAAATGTGTAATTTCCTTATTGCAATCAATTAAAATTCGATGATTTCTATAGTAATAAGAAATAAAAATGAAGCAAAAGCTTTAGAGTCTGTTTTAAGTATTCTTCATAAAGTATATTACGAGGATTTTGATGAAATTATAGTTGTAGATAATAATTCTACAGATAAAAGTATTGAAATTGCTAAAAAATTTAACTGCAAAGTAGTACCTATTGAGAAGTTTACTTATGGTAAAGCAATTAATTTAGGAATTGAAAATGCTAAAAATGATTTAATATTACTTTTAAGTTCACATGCTGTACCTGTGGGAGAATCATTTTTTAAAAATTCAAAAGGAATGTTTGTTTCAAATCCTTCATTAGCAGCACTTCGTTATATTAATTCTTATTCAAATTATATAAGGGCGTTCGATAATAATTTTGAAATAAGTGATGGGTTAAACTATGGTTTGATGGCAGCATGCGCAATGATTAATAAAAACGTTTGGCAGAAATATAAATTTAATGAAATACTTGTCGCAAGTGAAGATAAGGAATGGTCAGATCGCGTATTGAAAGGTGGTTTGAAAATAATGGACATTAATGAAACCTTTTTTTATTTTATAAAAAGAGATGAAAAAGGCTCGTTAACTCGCTGGAAAATTGAAACGATCGCCCATTATCAATTACATGGATTAAAGTACAGTTCCCTTACAAAAATTATAGTCTCATTTTTTTATAAAGTGGCTTTTCAATTGCCAAAAGAATATTTCAAACGATTACTTTATGAAATACGTTTATTTATTGCAAAAATAACATTACGTAAAAAAATCAATTCTAAATGGCAACAATAGTCCTGACCAATCGTAATCGCACTTTACAAACGGTAAAAAATTGTCTTGACTCATTAAAGAATCAATCGAATGACGATTTTGAGTTGTTTTTCGTTGACTACGGTTCAGATGATAAATATGTAATTGCTTTAGAGCAATTGCTTTCTAATTATCCCAAAATCAATTATATAAATTGTCCTGTTTCGGGTCAGTTATGGAATAAATGCAGAGCCATAAATATTGTATTGAAAAAATGCAATACACCTTATTTTTTTGTTGGAGATATCGATATGCTTTTTCATCCTGATTTTGTAAATAAATTGCATGAACTTAAAAATAAAGATAAAGCAACTTATTTTCAAGTTGGTTTTTTAAGTCAAAAAGAGACCGCATTTCAAAAAGATTTCGAGAATGCAACTGTAGATTTTACTTCAAGAAGAGAAGCTACAGGCATGACGTTATATCCAACTCACTTGTTAAAAGAAATAAATGGTTACAATGAGTTTTATCATGGTTGGGGTGCCGAAGATACAGATGTGCACATTCGACTACGCAATCTTGGAATTACAATTGATTTTTTTGAAAAAGAAATTCTGTTAAAACACCAATGGCATCCAAAAACCTACCGAACAAAGTTAAGTACAGATCCATATCATTTTGAATTGGAAAAAATAAATCACTCCTATATTCAGACTTCTCAAACCAGCAAACAAACAAAAGCAAATATTAAACAGCAATGGGGGTTTTTACCCGAAGAAAATGACTATTCTAAGTTATCAGATCAGCCGGATTTTATAATTGAGATGGAACCGGAAACCTCAAAAATAAATGCATTATTAGCACAACTGGACAATTTTGAAAATAAAGTGGTTTCAATAATAGTTAAAGACACATCTGATAGCAATAAGAGAAAACAATTTGCAAAAAGAATTTTAGGAAAAAAGTATCTGAAATTTTTACCGATGAAAAGTGTAAATAATATGATATTACAGGAAATTGTAATGCATTACAGGAATCTGCCGTACCAATATTCATTTGATCAAAATAATAATGTAATTCACCTTAAAATTTATTTTCAATAATGAAAATTCTAATGGTTTCAATCCAATCACTCCACTTCTTTAGATGGACTAGCCAACTTCAGGATTCAGGGCATGAAGTATACTGGTTTGATATTACCGGAATGAATAAAAAATCTGAAAGATTAAGTTGGGTGTGTCAAAAAACAGAATGGAAGTTAAAATGGAATTATCCGGGAAGACTATTTGTAAAGAAAAAATTTCCAAAAGTCTATCAGTTTCTTCAACATTTTAATGAATATAATACAGCTTCAGTTTTTGAGGAGTACCTGAACGAAATTAAGCCGGATGTTGTACACAGTTTTGCCCTGTATTTGTCATGCACTCCTATTATTGAAGTTATGGAGAAATATCCAGCTCAAAAATGGATCTATTCTTCCTGGGGCAGCGATTTGTTTTATTTTCAAAATGAATTAAAGTATTTAAAAGATATAAAACGAGTATTGCCAAGGGTAAATTACTTATTTACAGATTGTAAAAGAGATTGTCAAATTGCTAAAAATCATGGTTTTTCGGGTCAATTTCTGGGAGTTTTTCCTGGTGGTGGCGGATTTGATTTGTCTGAAATGGCGCAATATAAATTACCTAATGAGCAACGAAAAACTATTTTAATTAAAGGTTTTCAGGGAAGATCGGGAAGGGCAATTTCTGTTTTAAAAGGGGTTGAATGCCTGAAAGAGGAACTTATAGATTATGATATTGTTGTTTTTGGTGCCGATGATGAGGTTTTTAATTATGTTAAACAGTCTGTATTAAAAGATTGGCTCAACTTTCAGATAAAAGGGAAAATGTCACATCAGCAAGTTATTCAGCTTATGGGACAATCTAAGATTTATATTGGTAATAGTAACTCAGATGGAATTCCGAATACTTTACTCGAAGCCATTTGTATGGAAATTTTTCCTATACAGTCAAATCCCGGGGGAGCAACAGAAGAAATTATAAATCATCACATAAATGGAATGCTGATAGAAGATTGTGAAAATGTTTCTGAAATCAAAAAGACTATTTTAGACACTATCTCTTTTCTGCCTACTGCAAATTATGATAAAAAAAAGCTTCTACCAGAGTTAGATTATAAGTATCTGCAAGAAAAAGTACAAAAAATATACACTCATTTGATTGCTTAATATTTTGGGCACTTTTCATAAGATTAGGAATTCTAATCAAAGTTATATTACAAGTAATCAAATTTAAATTTGGATCAATAATAATGATTTAACCCTCTTTATTATTTAAACATAAACTTTATTATTACAAAGTGCCTTTTTTTAACTTTTAAAATTACTTTTGAGGCATTAAAAAGTATTACTTATGAAAAAAACAGCCATTATTCCACTTCGTAAAAATTCTAAGGGAATTCCAGGAAAAAACAAGAAAAAAATGTTAGGCCGCCCGCTTTTTTCATGGGTTCTGACTGAAGCTATTTTTTCGGAATTAGATGAGGTTTACATTTTTACAGATGATCAGGAAATAATCGATTATATAAATAAAGAATACCATTGGTCGCCAAAAGTAAAAGCGCTTTTGCGTAATGATGAAAATGCGTCTGATACAGCCTCTACAGAAAGTGTGATGCTGGAGTTTGCCGAGATTATTAAATACGATTTTGATATTCTGTGCTTATTACAGGCCACTTCTCCAATGACAAAGGCAGTAGATATAAATGCCACATTAAATGAAATTATCGATAATACAAAACAATCTGCGTTAACAGTTGTAAATACACATCGTTTTATATGGAATTCTGATGGAACATCTCAAAATTATGATGTTTTTAAAAGACCGAGACGTCAGGATTTTGATGGTTTATTGATAGAAAATGGTGCAGTTTATACCACAACAAAAGAAGCTTTTTTAAATTCAAAAAATAGAATAAGCGGTTCGATTGGTTTGGTAAAAATGCCAGAAGAATCTCTTGTTGAAATAGATAGTACATCAGATTGGCATATTGTTGAGAATTTATTGGCAGAACGTCAGAAGAAAAGCAAAACGCACCAAAAAATTGAATATTTAATACTCGATGTCGATGGTGTTTTTACCGATGGAAGTGTTTATTATAATGCTGATGGGGAAATGGCCAAAAGATTTGATATGCGAGATGGAATGGGATTGGAAATTATCAGGCAAAATCAGATTCAGGTCATTGCAATAACATCCGAAAATTCTGATTTAGTTGCGCAGCGAATGAAAAAATTGCAGATAAACGACACATTTTTGGGGGTAAAGGATAAATTTTCGTTTTTAACACATTTTCTTTTAGATAGAAATAGTAGTTTTGGCGCCGTTGCGTACGTGGGAGATGATGTAAATGATTTGGCTAATATTTGTAGTGTAGGATGGTCTTTTGCTCCGGCAAATGCAACTATTACAGTAAAAGCTCATGCAGATTATGTGCTGACTCATGCATCAGCATCGGGAGCAATAAGAGAAACTTGTGAAATTTTAATAAAGTACAATAAACGTTATGAAGGAATATAAAAAACCTTATGTGATTGCCGAAATAGGATGTAATCATAAAGGCGAAATGTCAATAGCAAAGGAATTAATTAAAATTGCTAAGATTTTTGGAAATGCAGATGCAGTTAAATTTCAAAAACGAAATAATAAAGAACTTTTAACAGAAGAACAATACCACGCTCCACATCCAAATGCGTTAAACTCTTATGGAGATACTTATGGTGCGCATCGTGAATTTTTGGAATTTGATGTTGACCAACATCGCGAATTAAAAGAATATTGCGAAGAAATTGGTATCGTTTATTCAACATCAGTTTGGGATACTACTTCTGCAAAAGAAATTACATCATTAAATCCGGAATTCATTAAAATTCCTTCTGCATGCAACAACAACTTTGATATGTTAGGTTGGTTATGCGAAAATTATTCTGGTGAAATTCATATTTCTACAGGTATGACTACTAAAGATGAAACCGATATTTTAGTAAACTATTTTACTGAAAAAGGAAGAAACAAAGATTTAGTATTATACAATTGTACTTCAGGATATCCGGTTCCATTTGAAGATGTTTGTTTGTTGGATATCAATTTGTTAAAACAAAAATACGGAGATAAAGTAAAACATATTGGTTTCTCTGGTCACCACTTAGGAATTGCTGTTGATATTGCGGCTTATACTTTGGGTGCAAACATTATAGAAAGACATTATACTATTGATAGAACATGGAAAGGAACTGACCATGCAGCATCTTTAGAACCAATGGGTTTACGCAAATTATCTCGCGATTTAGACGCTGTTTATCAGGCATTAACTTTTAAATCGACCGATATATTGCCAATTGAGCAAGTTCAAAGAGATAAATTAAAGAATAAAAAAGTCTAAAACGAATGCTTTTTTCAAACAGAATTAGAGTTTTTTGGTGGAACGAAAAAATTATCCAAGGTAAGTCTAAAGAAAACTATGGAGATGTTTTAGGAAAATACCTTGTTGAAAAAATTTCTAATAAAAAAGTAGTTTTTGCATGGCCTAAAAAATTCTCTGTTTTAGATTGGTTTTTACCTATTTATGTAACGATAGGAAGTATTTTAACCAATGTAAATCATAAATGCATTGTTTGGGGCAGCGGAATTATCAGTAAAGATTCTAAAATAAAAAATGCTGTTTTTTTAGCTGTTCGCGGGCCTCAAACTCGAAAGCATTTGCTAAGTCTTGGATATAAAGTTCCGGAAATATATGGAGATCCGGCTTTACTCTTGCCGGATTATTTTAATCCTGAAGTAACTAAAAAGTACGAGTATGGCATTGTACCGCATTACAATGATTATAAAATAGTTCAAAGCTGGTTTCAGGGACAAAATCATATCAAAATTATAGATATGATGACCAATGATATAGAGTCTAAAACTATTGAATTTTTAGAATGTAAAAAAGTGGTTTCGTCTTCTTTGCACGGAATCATTATAGCACATACATATGCTATTCCGGCAGTTTGGCAACCGTTTTCTGATGGTGTATTTGGTGATGATATTAAATATCAGGATTATTTTGAGTCGGTACAAATACCTTCTTATAATCCATCAATCAGAACTAAGGAATACTCAGAAATAGAATTGGAAAAATTATTTGCTGAGAATGTTAGTTTGCCGAATAAAGAAGTTATAGAGTCACTGAAAAAAGGTTTAATGGCAGTTTGTCCTTTTAAAAATTAGTTTAATAATAGAAAATATTATTTTTAAATACCACTTAGTGTTTAGGTTATGAGTAAAAAAGTATTTGTTTTTTTTCCGGATGGTGTAGGACTACGCAATTTTGCTTTTACAAAATTTAAAGAAATAGGAGAAGAAAAAGGGTATGAAATCGTTTACTGGAATAATACTGTTTTCTCTTTAAAAGAGGAGTTAGGATATGATGAGGTTAAAATCGAAAATAATACGACGCATCCTTTAACGCCTGTTTATTCCAGAATAAGAAAACATATTGAATTAAATGTTTCTCAAAAAAAGTTCAATGATAAAGTCTACGAAACCTATAAATTTCCATTTAGTTATAAAGGTTTCAAAAATACTTTAAAAACCTTATACACTAAATTATTGATTGGTTTTAATTCTTCAGAAAAAGGAATTGTAAGGATCAGAAAACGTATCAATGCTCTGGAACGTTCAACGACAAAATATCAATATTGTAAAGCACAATTACAAGAACATAAACCTGATTTAGTTTTTTGCACCACACAGAGGGCTACACAATCTATTAGTGCGTTATTGGCAGCCAAAGATCTTGGCATCCCCGTAGTGTCTTTTGTTTATTCATGGGATAATGTGCCAAAAGCAATGCAAGTTGTCGAAGCTGATTTTTATTTTGTGTGGAGTGATTTAATGAAAGAAGAAGTCTTGAAATATTATCCTTTTGTACAGGAATCTCAGGTTTTTGTAACGGGTACGCCTCAGTTTGAACCTCATTACGACCAAAATTTATTTAAAAGCAGAGACGAGTTTTTTAATGAAAATAATTTAGATACTTCTAAAAGATATATTTGCTTCTCTGGCGATGACGAAACGACTTCGCCACTAGACCAATATTATTTGGAAGATCTGGCAAAAGCAGTACGAAATTTAAATGAAAAAGGCGAAAATGCTGCTATTATTTATCGTAAATGTCCTGTAGATGTCAGTACAAGATATGACGCAGTTATTGATGCTAACAAAGATGTAATAACTGTTCTTGACCCATTATGGAAACCTGCAGGTAAAAATTGGAACGAAATTTTACCAACCAAAGAAGATTTAGGATTATTACATAACGTTTGTGCACATTCAGAGTTTGTTACAAATGTATGTTCTTCTACTGTTTTTGATTTTGTTGCACATGATAAACCCTGTATCTACTTCAATTACGAGCAGCCACAATTAAAAAAAGGAATCAGAGATATCGGTCAGAATTATAAATATGTTCATTTTAGAAGCATGCCTTCTCAGGAAGCGGCAGTATTTTGTACAGATAAGACAACTTTGGAAGATCAGGTAAAACAAATTTTAGATAAGAAATTATCGAATGTCTCCAATGGCAAAAAATGGTATGAAATTGTAGTGGGAAAAAATCCAACACAAGCCTCTTTAGCAATTTGGGATACAATCAATCAATGTATAAATAAATAATATGTTTTTTAATTCTATAGCTTTTGCTATTTTTTTACCAATCGTTTTCTTCTTGTATTGGTTTGTTTTTAATAAAACAAAAAGCACCCAAAATGCTCTGCTTATAGTTGCCAGTTATTATTTTTATTCTTGTTGGGATTGGAGATTTCTATTTTTATTAGTTTTTTCTACGTTTCTGGATTATTACACCGGAATTCAGATTGAAAAAGGAAAATCAGAAAGAAGTCGAAAATTTTGGTTTTGGCTTAGTATTATGGTCAATTTAGGATTCTTAGGAATATTTAAATACTATAACTTTTTTGCCTCTTCTTTCTCTGATTTATTAAATTCAGCAGGAATAAAAGCGAGCCCAATTTTATTAAATGTGATTCTTCCTGTCGGAATTTCATTTTATACATTTCACGGTTTATCATACGTCATTGATATTTATTACAAACGAATAAAAGCAGAATATAACTTTGTCGATTATTCCTTGTTCGTAAGTTACTTTCCACTTTTGGTCGCAGGACCAATAGAAAGAGCCACACATTTATTGCCACAGGTAAAAGTAAAACGAGAGTTTGATTTTCAAATAGCAAAAGAGGGAGTTTGCCAAATTATATGGGGATTGGTTAAAAAAGTAGTCATTGCAGATAGTTGTGCAGTATATGCTAATGCTGTTTTTGATCATTATACTTCTTTAAATTCACTGTCACTTATATTAGGTGCTGTTTATTTTGCCTTTCAAATTTATGGCGACTTCTCAGGGTATTCTGATATTGCATTAGGAGTTTCAAAACTCTTTGGTTTAGACTTATTACGAAACTTTAATTATCCTTATTTTTCAAGAGATATTGCCGAGTTTTGGAGACGTTGGCATATTTCACTTTCATCCTGGTTTCGCGATTATTTATATATTCCGTTAGGAGGAAGTAAAGGAGGACTTTGGATGAAAATTAGAAATACTTTTATAATTTTTGTGGTGTCCGGATTTTGGCATGGAGCTAATTGGACTTATATTGTCTGGGGATTTATAAATGCGATTTATTTCCTACCCTTACTTTTGTCGAACAGCAATAGGAATAACATTGACGAAATTAAATTAAAATGGGATTTTGATTCCATAAGGGTAATTTCAAGTATTCTGCTAACTTTTATAATTACTTGTATTGCCTGGGTATTTTTTAGATCCAAGACCATTACTGACGCGTTTTTATATCTAAAGCAAATAATAACAAAAAGAGATTTTGGCTTTCAATATCTGGAACCTGATCGTTACAATTATGAATTACTTCTTATGATTGGGGTATTTGTTTTGATTGAATGGAATAATCGCCATAAGACTGAACCACTTTCAGGAAAAAGAAATCTACTCAAATTAGCGTTGGCAATAGGAGCTATAATGGCTTTCGGAACCTTCTCAGATTACAAAGAATTTATATATTTCCAATTTTAATGAAACGTTTTTTAATTTATACAGGTAAAATATTTCTTCTTACAATTTTAATTGCAATTGTATTAGACGGAATTTACACGGCAATTTTTATGCGATCAAAAGATCGTGGAAAAATTGAAACCGTTTTTAATTCAAAAGCTGAAAATTATGATGTGATTATCTTAGGATCATCAAGGGCAAATAATCATTTTATACCGCAAATGTTTCAGGATAAAGGTCTGAAAACTTTTAATTATGGAATGAGTGCGGGTCATCTATTTGAAGCTTCTTTGATGTTGAAATTAATGGTAGAAAGAAAATGGAAAATTAAAAATGTTATTGTTGAAGCAGATCTTAATCTTGCAATTGGTCATAGATCTGAACCAATTTCATCAAAATTTTTGCCTTACATTCATAATTCAGATATAATAAGAGATCATTTTCAGGATGAGAAAAACTTTAATGAAATGTATTATCTGCCATTTTACAGATATATAAAATATGATTCTAAAATAGGTTTTAGAGAAGTGTTTTTTACGCTCATTCATAAAAAAACTAATGCTTTAGAAAATTTTGGTTTTTATCCATTACAAAAAAATAAGAACGGTAATATGAAAAACAATATTGTAAATCTAAATCCGTTGCCTCATAATAAATCTTACGAAGAAATTAAAGATATCTGTAAAGCTAATAACATTAATCTAATTGCTGTAATGACTCCTTTATGTGAAAATGTTAAAGGGATGGATTATTTTGATAAAGTAAAAAAAGCATATCCTGAAATTCACAATTATGAAAATGCAGTAACAGATGATAAATATTTTTCTTCTTGCGGCCACATGAGTGATGAGGGAGCCAAAATATTTACCGCCAGAATTCTAAAAGATTTTTTTAATAAATAACTTCAGTAAAAAGATTTTTTTAAAATGATAACATACTCTAAAATAGGAAAGAAAGGAAATTTGGGAAATCAGCTTTTTCAAATTGCATCGACTATTGGATTGAGTGTTTTAAATAAGCAGCAATATGCTTTTTCAGAGTGGAAATATCAGGAATATTTTAAAAATAAATTACCACTTTTAACATCTGATTTTTCAAGTTTTATAGATGTTGAAGAGAAGGAGTATAATTTTCATGAATGGGATATAAGAGATGGAGATTATGATCTTTCCGGTTGGCTTCAAACTGAAAAATACTTCGATACAGGATTAACCAAACATCATTTTGAGTTCTCTGATTCTTTAACTAATCATATTAAAAAAAAATATGAAAGTGCTTTTACGAAACGAACCATTTTGCTTTCAATAAGAAGAGGCGATTTCGTAAATCATCCGGATTATTTTCAATTACCAATTAACTACTATTTAAATAGTTTAGCTCAATTTTTTCCAAATTGGCAGTCCTGCAATTTAATCATTTTAAGTGATGACATTAAATATTGTAAGTTTCATTTTTCTTTTTTAGAAAATGTCTTTTTTGGAGAAGATTTAAATGGTATAGAACAGCTTTGCCTGGGGTCATTGTGCGATGATTTTATAATAAGTAATTCTACTTTTTCGTGGTGGACAGCATGGCTGGGCGAAAAAGGAGACTCCAAAATAATAAGACCATTAAAGAATTTGGACGGCGTAAAAAGTCAGGAACTTAATGATAAAGATTATTTTCCGGAAAGGTGGATAAAATACAATCATACAGAAGAGAGAATTAAACTTGACGATGTAGTTTTTGATATCAAAAGCAAAAAAAACAGCCAAGAAGTTGCAGCATATATTTCGACCTATTTTGATGTGAAAATCAATCTAGACCAGAGTGAAACAGAATCATCTAAAAATAGTTATGTTTTAAAGAAAGATTATTTTTTACCTCCTTTGGTAATTTATTTTTCTTATTTAAAATTGAAAGAAGATTCAAATACGTTAATTGTCAATAATGTAGTTAGATCTTTTAAAGTTTCTAAGCCATTAAACTATAAAGATTTTCTTTTACAAAAAGACTTCGGTTTGTTTTCGACTATTTTTTTATTTTCGAAAACCAAAGAAAACTCAATAACTCAAAATCCAGACATTTATTTAAAAAGAAATAACAATGCAGTTTTTGAACCAAAAGAATCAATATTGCATTTTTCAGCAGGGCAATTTTGTGCAATCGGAGCGTATGGTTATAGTTTTAAAAAGTTAGTGAAAAGAAAAGAAATAGAATTAAAAAGAACTATAAAAAAAATACTTTCAATAAAATAATATGGCAGCAAAGCTACATGTCGCATACATTGTGTCTCATTATCCTCATAAAGCTTTTGGCCACGATGGCGGATTAGGAACCAGCGTTTACAACTTGGTTGAAAAACTTAGAATGAGCGATGTTCAGGTTTCTGTTTTTGTGTACGGACAAAAAAATGAGTTTGTTCTGGAGGAAGACAACGTTACAATGTATAGTCTGACTAATAGCAAAGCCAAATTTTTTAAATTCTATTTTAACAGAAAAAAGATAGAAAAGTTTATCAATAATAAAATTCAGGAAAAGAACATTAATATTATTGAAGCTCCTGATTGGACAGGAATTACCGCTCTTATGAATTTTAAGATTCCGCTTGTAATTCGTTTTCATGGAAGTGATACTTACTTTTGTCATCTCGAAAACAGAAAACAAAAGCCCAAAAATTTCTGGTTTGAAAAATTAGCCATAAATGGAGCAAAAGCTTTTATTGCGCCAACAAGTTTTGCCGGAGAAGTATCGAAAGAGTTATTTAAAATAAAAAATAAAGAGATAAAGACGATTCATTACGGATTAGAATTAAAAAAATTCACAAATGATTCTCCTTTAATTTATGATAAAGGGATTATCCTATATGTAGGTACATTAATTAGAAAAAAAGGAGTTTTAGAATTGCCCGAAATTTTTAATAAAGTGCGAAAAGAATTTCCTGAAGCAAAACTGGTATTAATTGGCAGCGATGCTTCTGATATAAAAACAAACTCAGGTTCTACATGGCAGTTAATGCAAAGTCAGTTTAAAGCTGATGATTTAGAGCATGTGAATTATTTAGGTAAAATTCCATATAACGAAGTTCAAAACCATATTAGAAAAGCAAATATTTGTGTTTTTCCAACTTTTGCAGAAACTTTAGGAATGGTTACCATAGAATCAATGGCCATGCAAAAAGCCGTTGTTAATAGCAATATTGGCTGGGCACAAGAACTTATTATTGATGAAGAAAGTGGTTTTTTAGTGCATCCGGAAAATCATAACCTATACGCCGAAAGAATTATCCAGCTGCTAAAAGATGATTCATATTGTTTAAAAATTGGTCAACAAGCCAGAACAAGAGTAGAGGATAAGTTTGATATCAATAAAGTGGTGCTTGAGAATATTACGTTTTATAAAAGAATAATCAATTAAAATATCAAGTAAAAATGATAGTTATTTATCATCAAAATAATAAAGTTGTAAATGTTGAATCTGGAGGTGAAAGCCTGAATTTTTCTCAAAAAGATATTACCAAAGCCTTATTTGAAATAGCGGTTTCTTTTCCCGATGAAATATTAATTTGGTGCCAGTCTGATTTGAAATCAAATCTTAATTTTTCAGGTATTTCTGAAATTTTTCATCATCGTAAAATAATGGCTTCTTTTAACTTGATTGAAAAACCATTTTTATCAGAGACAATTGGTTACGTTGAAGTAACACCATTTATTAATATTAAAAAAGAGATAAATTACCCAACCTGGCAAATGAGTGGTTCTGTTGGAGGTATTTATGCTTCGACATTATTGACTTTTAAAAATGCATCCAAAACAGCAGATAGTTTTGAATACTTTTTAAATTCTCTAGCCAAATTAGCTATGCCAAATGGTCTTTTGTGCTATTCTGAACCAAGACTATTAATAGGTACATCTAATAAAATTAAAGAACATAAAAGTAATTTGTTTTATTTATTTCGATTTGTAAAACAGCATTATAAAACCCGTTGGATATTTTTGCTACTGCTAAATTTGTTTTTATATGAGGGGAAAGTAGCTTTTTTTCCGTTTTTGTTAAGCCTTTTCTATAGTAAAAGAAAATTCGAAAATAATTTATTAGCTGATATAAAAGTTCAATCAACAAAAAAAGTACTGGAAACAGGAACTATAGATGTTATCATTCCTACCATAGGAAGAAAAGAATATTTATATGATGTTTTGAAAGATTTGTCAGCCCAAACTCATTTACCAAAAAATGTAATCATTGTAGAACAGAACACAAACCTTGAAAGTGTTTCAGAGCTTGATTATCTTACAAACCAAAGTTGGCCATTTATCATAAAACATACTTTTACTCATCAGGCAGGAGCTTGTAATGCAAGAAATGTGGCGTTGTCACAAGTTGAGAGTGAATGGGTCTTTTTAAATGATGATGATAACAGATTTGAGCCGCAATTAATTAGTGAAACTCTTAAAAATTGTGTGCAATTTGGTAGTAAAGTAGCAAGCAATTCTTATTTGAAAAAGAATGAAAAGAAAATTGATAACAATGTTTACCAGGCAGTTTTTTTTGGCTCAGGAAATAGCTTTATCGCCAGTTCTTTGTTAAAAAAAGTTTCCTTTAGAATGGGATTTGAATTTGGTTACGGAGAAGATAGCGATTTCGGAATGCAATTAAGAAATTCAGGAGAAGATGTTCTGTTTTTTCCCAATCCTGAAATTTTACATCTGAGTGCGCCTATTGGAGGTTTTAGAACAAAACCGGTTTTAGCCTGGCAAAATGAAATTATTCAGCCTAAACCTTCTCCAACAATTATGTTGTTTAACCAATTGCATTTAACAGAAAAACAAATTAATGGTTATAAAACAATATTGTTTTTTAAGTTTTATCGCGTTCAGACAATCAAAAATCCAATCAAATATTTGAAAAATTTTAAAAAACAGTGGATGCAAAGTTTACATTGGGCTAACGAATTAAAGAATAAAGAATGAAGTTCTCATTAATTGTTTGTACTTATATGCGTCCTGAATCTCTGGTAGGTTTGTTACAATCTATTGAAAAACAGACGCTATATCCGAATGAAATTATAGTTATTGATGGCTCTCTGAATAAAGAAACGGAGATTGCTTTAACAAATAATGAATTTCAAAACCTAAAATATTTTCTAGTCAATGATGAGGACAGAGGGCTTACCAAACAACGAAATTTCGGAGTTTCTAAAGTGTCGAAAGATTCAGAAATCGTTTGTTTTTTAGACGATGATACTGTTTTGGAATCAAATTATTTTGCAGAAATTATAAAAACATTCGAAACAAATAATGATGTTTCAGGAGTTGGCGGAGTTGCGATTAATGAATACAAATGGAAACTTCAGGAAGAGAATGTTCTATATAATAAAAACAAATTTTATTTGTTTGAAGGTTACTATTATAAAGAAGGCTTGCGTAATGTAATGAGAAATTATCTTGGTCTTGCCTCAAATTTAGGACCCGGAAAGATGCCGGATTATTCACATGGCAGAACATGCGGGTTTCCAATGACCGGAAAAACGTATGAAGTAGATTTGCTGATAGGGATGTCGATGTCTTTCAGAAAAAGTGTTTTTGACAAGATTAATTTTTCTAGATTTTTTGAAGGTTATGGCTTATACGAAGATGCGGATTTTAGCTTAAGAGCTTTGCAATTTGGTAAAAATGTAATTAATACAAAAGCACATTTATCGCATTTTCATGCTGAATCAGGAAGACCAAATAAATATAAATATGGTATAATGGTAGTCAGAAACGGCTGGTATGTCTGGAGAGTTAAAAATGCAACCCCCGGTTTTAATGATCGTTTTAAATGGAATGCCATTACAATATTATTAACTATCATTAGATTGAGCAATGTAATCACAGAAACAAAGAAAAAAGAAGCGTTTACAGAAGCAATGGGGCGAATAGTTGGCTGGTGGAGTTTGCTGTTTAATAAACCAAAATTTACGAAATGAAACCTAAAGTTTATATTTACGGCCTGTGTGATGTTTTTTATGACGGATATTATATTAAAGGGTTAAGCGAAGTATTTGCAAACATTGAATATAGCGTTTCGAAGTTTCCGGGATTCACACAGGGAACTTTTGCCTTTATAATTGAAAATGGTAATGGGGCTGTTAAAAACGTAATAATAGATTCCAAAGATTCATCTCAAATTGATAAAAAAGCTTTAGAATGGTGTTCTGTTTATGGTAAGGTAAATTATAATATCGAAAATTTAGAAACAACACAAAAGGATAAAATCATAGCTATTGGTCCAAGCTTTGGAATTAAAATTTGGAATTTATTAGAAACAATTTATTATTTAATTCTAAATTTTAGCAGGTTTAGAGATTCAATTCAGTATAGACGTGATTTTATTGCCAATTATTGGAGGCAGTATAAAAGATTTACTTTAAAAAAATATAAAAATGATTCGTCTTCTGATGATTACGTTTTTTTCATGAATAGTATTTGGAAACAAGAACCCGAAACTAATACAAACCGTGCCTTGTTTATAAAGTCCTGCAAAGACAATACAAAAATATCTTTTGAAGGCGGATTTGCGGCTCGAAAAGATGGGAATAATTTAGGATTAGATGATCTAGTTTACTCCCAACGTATTTCTTTAAAAATTTACCTTCAAAAAATTAAAAAGTCTGCATTCGTCTTTAATACTCCTGCCGTACTTTCATGTCACGGTTGGAAGTTAGCCGAATTTTTAGCTTTAGGAAAAGCAATAATTACAACACATCATTACAATAAATTACCGGCAGATTTGCTGGATAATAAACATGTACTTTATGTGAATAATAGCGATGATATAAAAGAAGCAATTAATAAATTAACAACAGATGTTGATTTAAAAAGAAAGTTAGAACTTGAAAGCAGGGAATATTTTGATAAATATTTGGCTCCGGAAAAAGTTATTACAAGATTGATAGAAAAGATATAAAATGAAATTTGTAATAATAACACACGTTATACATATTCAGGACGACAATCAGTATTTGGGCTATGGGCCTTATATTTCTGAAATGAATATCTGGCTGAAATACGTTGATGAAGTAAAAATTGTTGGATCATTAATAAAAAAAACTCCAACAGTAATTGATATAGCATACAAGCATCATAAAATTGATTTTGTCAGCGTTCAAAGTTTTAGTTTTACCAGCTTAAAAAATAATTTAATTTCAATTTTTAAATTACCGGTAATTTTTTGGAGAATATTCGGAGCAATGAAAGATGCAGATCATATTCATTTGCGTTGTCCGGGAAATATTGGTTTAGTGGGGTGTATTGCGCAAATATTTTTTCCAAATAAAATAAAAACGGCTAAATATGCCGGAAATTGGGATCCAAAAAGTAAACAGCCCTGGACATACAGGTTGCAAAAATGGATTTTAAGCAACACTTTTCTAACTCGAAACATGCAGGTTTTGGTGTATGGTGATTGGGAAAACCAATCGAAAAATATAAAACCTTTTTTTACCGCGACATATTCAGAATCTGAGAAAGAGACTTTTCAAAAAACAGGATTTGAGGAAACTATAGAATTTGTTTTTGTTGGAAGTTTAGTTGCCGGTAAAAACCCGATGTATGCTGTAAAATTAGTGGAACAACTAATTAAAAAAGGACACAACCTGGTTTTGAATTTGTATGGAGAAGGAATTGAAAGGAGTGTTCTAGAACAATATATTCAAGAAAACCAACTCGAGGAAAATATTATCCTGCATGGTAATCAGGATAAAGAAACAATAAAAAAGGCTTATCAAAAGAGTCATTTTGTGCTATTGCCTTCTAAAAGTGAAGGTTGGCCAAAAGCAATTGCCGAAGCTATGTTTTGGGGAAGTGTTCCTGTTGCTACAAAAGTTTCATGCGTTCCTTTTATGCTCGATAATGAGCACAGAGGTATTTTGTTAGACATGGATTTGGATAAAGATGTGGCTGATATTGAAGAAATACTTATAGATGAGGCATCATTTTTTACTAAAAGTAAATTAGCAGCAGAATGGTCACAAAAATATACAACGGATGTTTTTGAATCTGAAATTAAAAAGCTTTTAAATAAATGAGAATTGTACAAATTATAGATTCTCTCGAAGCTGGTGGAGCTGAAAGAATGGCGGTAAATTACGCAAATGCTTTGGCTAAAAGAATATCGTTTTCAGGTTTAATAGCCACAAGGAAAGAAGGAGCATTAAAAGGCCAAATCGATTCGAAGGTGTCCTACCTGTTTTTAGAAAAGAAAAAAGCGATTGATTTTCGATCTGTTTTTCGTTTAAGAAGTTATATTAAAGAAAATAAGATTGATGTTATTCAGGCACATAGTTCTTCTTTTTTTACGGCTGTTTTAGTAAAGTTAACTTATCCCAAAATAAAAATTATTTGGCACGACCACTATGGCATTTCCCAGGATTTGTCTTCCAGAAAAAAAACAGGTTTAAAGTTAGGATCCTTCTTTTTCTTGGGTATTATTTCTGTAAATTCAGCTTTAAAAGAATGGGCAATCAATAGTTTATCGTGTTCTAATGTTGTTTACTTTCCAAATTTTATTGAAGACTCTTTTAATTCAGGCGAAGAGTTGGTTTTAAAAGGACTTGAAGGGAAAAAAATTATTTGTGTGGCCAATTTACGTCCCCAAAAAAATCATAATTTAATAGTTGATACTGCTAATTTATTTAAAGATAAATTTCCTGATTGGAGTTTTCATTTATTTGGCAAAGATTTTAAAGATGCATATTCTGAGGATTTAAATAAAAAAATTATTAATTTAAAACTTGAAAATACCGTTTATTTTTACGGAACAACAACTAATGTAAGTTCGGCATTAAAACAATGCCAGATTGGTATTTTAGCATCATTGTCAGAAGGGCTTCCATTGGCCATTTTAGAATATGGTTTATATAAATTACCAGTTGTTGCGACAAATGTTGGCGAAATTTCAAAAGTAATTAGTAATGAAAAAGAAGGGTTAATTGCAGAATCCAACGATTTGAACCAATTTGCAGATTCCATTCAAAAATTGATAAATAATGAAAGTTATAGAATAGAAACGGGAATGAATTTAAATAAAAAAATACTTTTAAATTACAGTCAGGAAGTAATTCTTAAAGATTATGTTTTATGGCTGCATTCTTTGACTAATTTTGGGACTTAATATAGTATTTAAAAAATAGATGAAAAAAACCTCACTATCATATGGTTATATAATTTTGATCCATGCATTAATTGCCTTAGCAGTTTTTGTACTTCCTTTTTTATCTAAAATTTATGCCATTGTAGTACCGGTAGTTGGTTTTTTAATTGTTGTAAAAAAGCAGAATAAAAATAATGAAGTTCTTTTAGTAGCGGCCTATATGGTTGGAGTTGAGGTTCTTTTGCGAATGACAGGAGGGAATTTTAATAATGAATTTATTAAATTTAATATTATTGGTTTCATGTTCTTAGGAATGATTTACAGTAATTTTTCAACAAATGCCTTTGTCTTTTGGTTTTTTCTAATACTCTTAATTCCGGGGATATTGATGGCAGTTGCAGTTGCTAATTTTAATACTGACATCAAAAAAGCATTGGTTTTTAATTTGTCCGGTCCCGTTTGCTTGGCCATTTGTGCTGTTTATATGTTTAAACGAAATATCTTGTTTTCAGATCTGCAAAATATAGTTCGGGCAATGGGATTTCCTATATTTACAACTGCAGTTTACTTATTTATATACAACCCAAGTGTAAAAGATGTTGTGACGGGAACACAATCTAATTTTGAAACTTCTGGAGGATTTGGTCCTAATCAGGTTTCTACAATTTTGGGGTTAGGAATATTTATCTTTTTTGCACAGCTGCTTTTATTTTCAAAATCAAAAAAACTAATGTTTTTAAATGGGGCTATATTACTATTAATTAGCTATAGAGCGATAGTTACTTTTTCACGAGGTGGCGTAATGACTGCAGTTGTTATGATTATGTGTTTATTGTTCTTGTTGTACTATTTTTCAAGTCCAAGGGGCAAAAGTAAATTTACAACAGTCTTCATCGTAACGACTTTAATGGGGGTCGGAATCTGGACCTACAGTTATTTGCAAACCGGAGGGTTGATAGAGAAACGTTATGCGAATAAAGATGCCAAAGGGCGAACCAAAAAAGATCGTCTGGGAGGAAGAGAAGAAATCATAGATACAGAATTGAAGCTTTTTGTAGATAATCCTGTTCTTGGGGTAGGAGCGGGAATGGGAAAACAGGCGCGAGAGGAAGCTTTTGGTATGGAAGCTGCCTCTCATAATGAAATTTCACGTATGTTAAGTGAGCATGGTTTATTTGGTGTTATGGGACTTTTTGTATTATTTGTTACACCATTTATTCTTTATTTTGATAACAAACAGCATTTGTATTTTCTTTCCTTTTATGTTTTTTGGCTTCTTACTATAAACCACGCTGCCATGCGAACCGCGGCTCCAGCTTTCGTTTATGCCTTGACATTACTATCGGTCAAAGTGAAGATTCCTGAAAAACCTGAAAATAGGTAGTTTATATTCTTTTTTTTATAATACATTTGTTCTACGTTTTAGCCCCAAACCAAAACCAAATAAACCAATGTTTACAAAAAATAAAATTCATTTCGAGATATCGGAAAGAAAAGTGTTGCTACATGCTTTCGATGCTTTTTTTGTCCTGATCACGCTATACCTCTTAAATCTGCTTTTCAATTTCCAATATTTTAAATTTTCAATTGTAAATTATTACAGGGAGATTGTACTAATATCCTATATATACATTTTCGGTTCCATTTTCGAAATGTATAACCTGCAAGTTGCCAGTAATCAGTTTCAAATTCTTAAAAGTACTGTTTTTGCCGCAACAACTACTGTATCAGTTTATCTCTTAACACCTGTCTTATCTCCGGAATTACCCAAAAACAGAATTGCGATTGTAATATTTTATTTTGCTGTTTTGTTTGCCTTATTATCGTGGAGATACATATATGTTTTTTTTCTGGCTTCTCATCGTTTTGTTCAAAATGTAGTTTTAATATGTGATCAGAATCAGGTTGAAGAACTGGTTTTAGGGCTTGAGAATGTTGATCCGCATTATAAAATAATTGGTTTTGTAAATTCAGATTCTGTTTGTGAAAAAGATTTGGATTTTCATTACGTAAAACAAATTAAAAAGGAAAACCTGGAAGATTTTGTAATCAATCATAATGTTGCTGAGATTGTCATTGCTTCTCAAAAAACAGACGGAATTACAGCCGATTTATACCAGCAATTACTCCATTTGCTGCAATCAGGAAATATTATTCGGGAGTATACGCAGGTATATGAAAGTAAAACACAGCGTATCCCGGTTCAGTATATTGCCAGAGATTTTTACCGTTTTTTTCCTTTTAGCCGCAGCAATAATAATAAATTGTATCTGTTGCTGGCGCGAGTGCTTGAGTTCTTTTTCTCGTCTGTAGGTTTGTTGATATGCATGGTTTTGATACCATTTATATCTTTTGCAAATCTTTTAGGAAACAAAGGAAAGTTATTTTATACACAAGAGAGAGTAGGTAAAAATGGTGATGTTTTTAAAATCTACAAATTTAGAACCATGGTCGAAAACTCTGAAGCAAACGGAGCCGTTTTTGCAACAGCTTCAGATAAGCGTATTACACCATTTGGCAAGTTTATGCGTAAATCGCGAATTGATGAATTACCACAGTTTTTTAATGTTTTAATAGGCGATATGGCGGTAATTGGGCCAAGACCCGAACGTCCGTTTTTTGTTACTGAAATTGCACAGATAATGCCATTTTACGAAACAAGACACGTTATAAAACCAGGACTCACAGGATGGGCACAGGTAAATTACTCTTATGGAGAATCGATAGAAGAGAGTTTGATAAAATTGCAATATGATTTATATTACATCAAACACCGAAGTATATTTCTGGATTTAAGTATCACCTTCAAGACAATTACAACAATTGTCTTTTATCGCGGACAATAATCAAATAATGATCGGAATACGTTTTTTGTTTCGTAGTGCTACTCTTACCAAAACAAAACCACTTGTAATTATCATTGGTAAAACAATTATAAAATGAGCTTTATTGATCATAAAGATGCTGTAGATTACTAAGAAAATCAAATGTAAAACTGCAAGTCGATACGTCCACTTCTTGTTTTTTGCAATGGAAAGAAAAATCAAAATAAGCAAAAGCGGACTAAATAAAAGTACATTGTAGTTCATCGATAATTCCAGATGGAAAGAATAGAACCCAACACAAACAAAAAAGATTCCCATTAAAGATAAGACCAAAAGATAAATTTTGTCTACAATTTTATTGTGAGCTAAAACTATAAAAGCCAAAATGATGAGATAAGAATAAATGTTGTTCCACCATGAAGTTGGCGTTTCTTTTTCGAAAAAAAGAAGTGTTTTGCTTTTGGCAGCCAAAGGTTTATTTTGAAAGCTTACCTTTTCTAAACTATTTTTTAATTCAAATGGCAAAAATATTCTCGTTCCCAATTGGTCTACTTTTGTTCCGAAAATAATGCTTGTGCCTAATTTTTCGTAAAAATGACCATCAAAATAAGGATATAAAATAGATCTGTAAGTAATGTCAGTATTGCCTTTTTTTACAATTACATTTTCATTCAAAGTGTTATTGATAATATCTACCACCATCGAAGTACAATTTTTATCAATAAATTTATAAGTGTAATAGCGATCTTCAGAAAGTAAAGTCGCGTTTAATTTATCAAAAAGCTTTTGTTTTAAATTTTGTGGAATAAGCAATTCCTGCTCAAAAACACTTCTTTTTTCAATATTATATCCCTCCATAAATTCAGAGAAAGAGTGTGTTATTACAAAATATTGTAAATCTCCTTTGGTAAATTTTGCAACGAAATTTGGAGTCCTAAAATCAAAAGCGCCATAATTATAAACTACATCAAGGTTATTTGCCGGATCAGAAACCCTAATCGCGGTGTGTCCGAAATACGAATAAGTTTCATTTCCCAAGCCACAGGTAAGAACGCTAACTTTAGCATCTTTTGATAGGGGTACACTTTGGCCAAAACCAATACTGAAACTTAGTAATACTAATAAATTAAAAAGTGTTTTAAAATGGACTTTTTTCATGATTAAAAATTTTAAGAAGTTTGATGGTTTTTTAATTATTATCTAAAGATACCTAAATCTACTTTCAAAGAAAAAATATTCGAATACAAAGTAGTACTTTGGTTTCCCAAATCAGTCAAAGCATAATCAACCTGAATGCCTTTGTATTTAAATCCCAAACCAATATTGGGTTGAAAATTTATTTTTTCAGTATTATCCAATTGCGTAACATTTTGGAAATTTCCCGCTCCCGCTCTTAAAAAAACAAGATCAGTATATCCAAATTCAAAACCTACAGCCGGATCAATGCTCACAACTTTTGATGAGATAATATCGTTTGTTTGTTCAAAACGCATATTCAGATTTGTAGCAACCAAAAGACTGTAATCATTATGAAATTCTATCTTTTTTGAAACCCCTAATTGTGCTTTTGGTAAAGTGATTTCAGTGCTTTCAGGCAATTCAGTATTTTCTCCCGGAATTGCATTGGCAATTTTTTCGTATTCTTCTTCATCAATATTCCAAACATTATAAGTTGTTGTAATATCACGAAGCATTAAACCAAATTTCCAGTCATTTTTTTCAAACTGCAAACCAAAATCAAAACCAAATCCCCATGAATTGGCAAATTTTCCAATAACACGTCGAATTATTTTTGCATTTACACCATATTGAAAACCTTCAACGGGCAACTTTCTTGCATATGAAAAAGTAAAACCATAATCGGCGGTCGAAAACAAGCTAATTCGGTTGTAATCAATGTTTCCCTGACTGTCGATCAATTCGGTTGTGTCCATGATGTCATCAACACCAAAACGAATCATCGAAATTCCCCAGGCACTTCTCCCATCAATCGGGCTTGCATATCCTATATAATCATATTGTGCAATATTAGCAAAGTAATTGGCGTGCATTAAGGAAATCTGATGATCTTCAAGATGTGTCAAACCTGCCGGATTCCAATAAACTGAATTTACGTCTTCTGTAGAAGCAACTACAGCGCTCGACATTCCTAATGCTGCGGCATCAACACCAATGTTCATAAACTCATTCGAATATTTTCGAACAGTTTGTGCATATTGTGTAAAACTCCAAAATAATAAAAGCCCAAAAAGTTTCTTCAACGGATTTTTTTTTGCAAACCGAAGTCTGTTTTAATTTTCATCAAAAATATAATATTTTACTCAGCTAATTTCTTCCTTTTCATAAATATTACAAAACGGATAGTTTGAAATAAAAAACTCTTGCAAAAACACCTTTTTCATACACTTATTATGCTAAATTTGCGCTAACCATAATCAAAATTTATAAAACATGAATATCAAAAAACACATTCCAAACCTAATAACATTAATTAACCTTTTTTGTGGTTGTATTGCTCTTGTTTTTGTGTCACAAGCTAATTGTTGGGAAGATTCGTTTTATTTTCTTATGGCTTTCTATATGGTATGTTTGGGTATCTTTTTTGATTTTTTTGATGGTTTTTTTGCCAGATTATTTAAAGTTTCAAGCCCACTTGGACTGCAGTTAGATTCTTTGGCAGATATGGTAACTAGTGGAGTTGTTCCGGGTTACGTAATGTATAGTATGTTCGAAAAAAGCGGTCATCAATTAGGAAATCAAGCTATCATTCCTTTTTTAGGATTCATTGTAACTTTAGGAGCTTGCTACAGATTAGCCAACTTTAATATTGACACTCGTCAAACTGATTCATTTATTGGCTTGCCAACTCCTGCAAATGCATTATTTATTTTAAGTCTTCCTTTAGTTGTAGAATTTTCAAATTCTCTAATAATGCTTGAAATTTTAACAAATCAATGGGTTTTATTGCTTATTACATTATGCAGTGCTTATATTATGAATGCAGAAATCCCGTTGTTTGCATTAAAAGTTAAAAAGTTCAATTTAAAAGATAATGCACTTCAAATCGTATTTTTATTAGTTTCTTTGGTTTTGGTAGTATTGCTTCAATATATCGCAATTCCGTTAATCATCATTTTTTATGTGTTGTTATCGGTTGTGAATAATATGTTTTTGAAAAAGTAGTTTATTTGAATGGCAAGAAAAACCACTACACGAAGAAATTCTTATTCTAAAGCAAAACCTAAAAGATCTGTTTTTGGCAGCGCCATTCGCTTTATTTTTTATTCTTGCTTAGTGCTGATTTTTTTAGGTACGATTTATCATTATCGTGCAGGATTAGCTTTTTATCTTGGTTTTAAATCAGGGAAAGTTTTAGAAGAAGATGAGGTAGACAAACACCTTTCAGACGTTAGAAATATTCAGGTTTTAGAAAATCACAAAGGAAAAGTGATTGGTATTGACGTATCTGAATTTCAGGGAAAAGTGGATTGGGAAGAAGTTGAAATTTTAGAAGAAAAATATCCGGTAAGTTTTGTTTTTATTCGCGCAACTGCCGGAAACGATAGAGTAGACAGGCAATTTAAGAAAAATTGGGATGGAGCCAAAGAAAACAAAATCATGCGTGGCGCTTATCACTACTATCGCCCAAATGAAAATTCCATAGAACAAGCGAACCTTTTTATTAAAACAGTAAAATTGCAAAAAGGTGATTTGCCACCCGTTTTAGATATCGAAAAACTACCAAAAAATCAATCTTTGGATAGTTTGAAAAAAGGCTTAAAACGCTGGCTTACTAAAGTTGAAGCACATTATCAGGTTCGCCCGATAATATATACCGGAGAACGTTATTATAGTGATTTTCTAAAAGAAGAATTCAGTGAATATTTATTTTGGATAGCCAACTACAATTTCTACAGAGAAAAAATTGAAGACGATTGGCTTTTTTGGCAATTTACAGAAAAAGCTTCTCTACCGGGAATAGAGCATCGGGTTGATGTCAATATCTACAATGGTGATTTGCAGCAATTGCAGTTTATTGCAGTGGAATAGTTTTCAGTATTTAACTTTGAAGATTGTTTACTTTGATAAAAGTGCAATTGGAATTAAACACAATACTGCTATTAAAATTAAAACAGAATAAGGATTAGCAAAATTTACAGTGTAACCCATCCATTGAATTCTTTTTGGAGGAAGTAATCGTTTATCCTTTGGATTATAATAAAAGCATCCTAAATACCAATTGTTTGGATCTTTATGCCAATTGTCGTAATCTTCCTGAGTTGGTTCTTGTGACTTCATGTGGTTAATATAAGATGTAAAAGAAAAATGGTAAAAAGTCTTAATATTTAACCTTTTACCATTCATGTTTAACTTTATTAAAATTCAAGTTTCTTTTTACGAAGTTCGAAGTTTTGTCCCAAATAAACACGGCGAACCATTTCATCTTCAACCAGTTCTTCCGGAACTCCGGCTTTCAAAATTCCACCTTCAAACATTAAGTATGTTTTATCGGTAATGGCTAAAGTTTCCTGAACGTTGTGATCGGTAATTAAAATTCCGATATTTTTATTTTTCAACTGCGCTACAATTCTCTGAATATCTTCAACCGCAACAGGGTCAACTCCGGCGAAGGGCTCATCCAGTAAAATAAATTTTGGATCTGTTGCCAGGGCACGCGCAATTTCGGTACGACGACGTTCTCCTCCCGAAAGTAAATCGCCTCGGTTGGTACGAATGTGTTCTAAGCTAAATTCTTCAATCAAACTTTCCATTTTGGCAACTTGCTCTTCTTTAGAAAGTTTAGTCAATTGTAAAACGCTCAGAATGTTATCTTCAATACTTAACTTTCTAAAAACAGAAGCTTCCTGTGCCAGATAACCAATTCCTTGTTGAGCACGTTTGTACATTGGATAATCAGTAATATTCAAATCATCAAGGTAAATGTTTCCCTGATTTGGTTTTACCAATCCCACAATCATATAAAAAGAAGTTGTTTTTCCGGCACCATTCGGACCCAAAAGTCCAACGATTTCTCCCTGGTTTACTTCAACAGAAATTCCTTTTACAACACTGCGTCCTTTATAGGTTTTGATTAAATTATCGGCTCTTAGCTTCATTATTTTAATTAGATAATTAGATAATTTGAAAATGAGATAATTGAAAAACTAACTCGATTCAATTTAAAATTTATTAGAAGAAACAAATTAAAAGTAAAATAATCAATCAGATAAATGAATTAACAAAATATTGCGCTTTCACAATCAGATAATTACAATTTAAGCAATTATCTAATTATCTAATTGACACATTTTCTAATTTGCAGCTTCTTCTTCCAAAGCTTCCCAAAATTCGTAAGCTCTTCTTAAATGCGGAATTACAATTGTTCCTCCAACCAAAGTTGCGATTCCCATAGCTTCCATCATTTCTTCTTTTGTAACACCTTCTTTATGGCTTGTTTCCAAGTGATATTTTACACAATCATCACAACGTAAAACAGCCGAAGCAACCAATCCTAAAAGCTCTTTTGTTTTTACATCAAGAGCACCTGGAGCATATGCGTTAGTATCAAGGTTAAATATTCGCTTTACAATTTTGTTATTGTCAGCTAATAATTTTTCGTTCATTTTAGAACGATAGTCGTTAAATTCTTGTATAATATCAGACATTTTCTTTCAATTTATTTTTATAAACAATCCTTGAAATCAGGATACTTATTTCGTAGATAATCAACATTGGTATTGCAACAATGGTTTGGCTCACAACATCCGGAGGTGTTACAATTGCCGCAATAATTAAAATAAGGATTACTGCATATTTCCAATATTTTCTTAGAAATTCAGGAGTTACAAGTCCCAGTTTAGTTAGGAAATAAATGATAATAGGTAATTCAAAAAACAATCCGCTGGCAAGAATACTGGTTTTTACCATTCCCATATATGATTCTATTGTAAATTGATTGACTACCATTTCACTAATAGAGAAGGTAGCAACGAAATTTACAGACATCGGAATTACAATATAATATCCAAATATAACACCGCAAAAGAAAAGTAATGAAGAAGTGAAGATGAATATTTTGGCATTTTTTCTTTCTTTTTCATACAAAGCCGGACTAATAAATTTCCAAAGCTCGTATAAAATATAAGGAAAACTCAGAATAAAACCAGCCAGAATACACATCCAGACAAAAATGTTTACCTGTCCTTCCATTTCGGTATTCTGAATAATGAAATTCAATTTAGTAATACAAATGCTGTCAGCAAAACCTAACTGATGTGATAAGTCGCAAAACCATACGTAGGTAAAAAATGTGGGTCTCGTTGGACCTAAAATGATTTCATCAAATAAATAATCACTGATGAAATAAGTAATAAATGCCATTATCATAATAGCAATTGTACTTCTTACTAAAAGCCATCTTAATTCCTCAAGATGGTCTAAAAATGACATCTCGCCAAGGTTCTTTTTTGCCATTATACGATTCCTTCTTTTAAAATGTCATGTAAATGTAATACTCCTTTGTACTCGCCATTATCAGCAACGATTAGCTGAGTTATTGAAAAATCTTCTAAAATATTTAAGGCGTCAATAGCCATAGTTTCAGATGATACTAATTTAGGGTTTTTTGACATAATATCCTTTGCAGTCAAATCTGCAATAGTATCTACGTCATTTAGCATTCTTCGGATGTCTCCATCGGTAATAATTCCAATTATTTTATCATTTTCGATTACTGCTGTAACTCCTAATCGTTTTTCAGAGATCTCAAAAATAACTTTTTTAACTGAAGTATCCGGCGTTACCATTGGTTTTAATGAGTGTTCGATCATGTCTTTTACGCGAAGCAGTAATTTTTTCCCTAAAGCTCCGCCCGGATGATAAACCGCAAAATCTTCAGGTTTAAAATCACGCATTTCCATTAAACAAACCGCAAGAGCATCACCCATAACAAGTTGTGCAGTTGTACTGTTTGTTGGCGCCAGGTTTATCGGGCATGCCTCCATGTCTACTGTTGTGTTTAAAACATAATCAGAACCTTTGGCCAATGATGAAGTTATGTTTCCTGTAATGGCAATTAAGATATTTCCAAAACGTTTCAATAACGGAACCAAAACTTTAATCTCCGGGCTGTTTCCACTTTTTGAAATGCAAATAATGATATCTTCTTTCTGAATCATACCCAAATCGCCATGAATAGCTTCTGAGGCGTGAAGGAACATAGAAGGTGTTCCGGTTGAGTTAAAAGTAGCAACCATTTTTTGTGCGATAATGGCGCTTTTTCCTATACCTGTAACGATCAATCTGCCTTTTGTTTCGTAAATGCGTTGGGTTGCTTCGAAGAAATTTTCGTCAAGAAAATCAATTAGCTTTGTAATTGCTTCACTTTCAGAGAGTATTGTTTTTTTGGCGATCGCCAATATATTTTCTTTTGTGATCAAAACAGAATATTTAAAATTTGTATGTATAAAAGAAAGTTGTATCTTTATGTGTTGCAAATTTATACAAAATATCCATTAATATAAAGAATGAATTCAAACGAAATTGAAATACACAAGGAATTAAAGAAGTATTTCGGCTTTAGCCAATTTAAAGGCTTGCAGGAGCAAGTCATTACGAGTATCTTAGGTAAAAAGAATACTTTTGTAATTATGCCAACTGGCGGTGGAAAGTCTCTTTGTTATCAATTACCCGCTTTAATTCAGGACGGAACGGCAATTGTTGTTTCTCCTTTAATTGCTTTGATGAAAAATCAGGTTGATGCCATCAGAAGCCTTTCTTCAGAAAACGGAATTGCGCATGTTTTAAATTCCTCTCTTACCAAAACAGAAATTGCACAAGTTAAAAAAGATATTACATCTGGTTTGACAAAGCTTTTATATGTCGCGCCCGAGTCTTTAACAAAAGAAGAATATGTGGCTTTTTTACAAAGCGTGCCTATTTCATTTGTTGCTATTGATGAAGCGCATTGTATTTCAGAATGGGGTCATGATTTTAGGCCGGAGTACAGAAACCTGAAAAACATTATTAAACAATTGGGACAGGTTCCTATTATAGGACTTACCGCAACTGCAACCCCAAAAGTTCAGGAAGATATTCTTAAAAACCTGGATATGTCTGATGCAAGTACTTTTAAAGCATCGTTTAACAGACCAAATTTATACTACGAAGTTCGTACAAAAACCAAAAATATAGAATCGGATATCATTCGATTTATCAAACAACATAAAGGAAAATCAGGAATTATTTATTGCCTTAGCCGTAAAAAGGTAGAGTCAATTGCCGAAGTTTTACAGGTTAACGGAATTAGTGCCGTGCCATATCACGCAGGTTTAGATGCCAAAACCAGAGCCAAACATCAGGATATGTTTTTGATGGAAGATGTAGATGTTGTAGTTGCAACAATCGCTTTCGGAATGGGAATTGATAAACCAGACGTTCGTTTTGTAATTCATCATGATATTCCAAAATCACTCGAAAGTTATTATCAGGAAACCGGTCGTGCCGGTCGTGATGGAGGAGAAGGACATTGCCTGGCTTATTACTCTTATAAAGATGTAGAAAAGCTGGAGAAATTTATGTCCGGAAAGCCGGTTGCAGAACAAGAAATTGGTTTTGCGCTTTTGCAGGAAGTTGTGGCTTACGCCGAAACCTCAATGTCACGCCGAAAATTCTTATTGCATTATTTTGGTGAAGAATTTGACAGCGAAAACGGAGAAGGTGCCGATATGGATGACAATGTTCGTAATCCTAAAAATAAAATCGAAGCCAAAGATCAGGTTGTTAAATTGCTGGAAATTGTTCGCGATACCAAACACATTTACAAATCCAAAGAAATTGTCTTTACTTTAATAGGTCGTATAAATGCCGTAATTAAAGCACATAAAACAGATATACAGCCGTTTTTTGGTTCAGGTTCGGATCATGACGAAAAATATTGGATGGCTTTGCTTCGACAGGTTTTGGTTACCGGTTATTTATCAAAAGATATTGAAACCTACGGAATTATAAAAATTACTCAGGAAGGATTAGATTATATTAAAAATCCGGTTTCGTTTATGATGTCCGAAGATCACGAATATAATGAGTCTGAAGATGAAGCAATCGTAACAGCATCAAAATCATCAGGAACTGCAGATGAAGTTTTAATGGGAATGTTACGCGAACTACGCAAAAAAGTAGCCAAAAAACTGGGAGTTCCTCCGTTTGTTGTTTTTCAGGATCCTTCTCTTGAAGATATGGCTTTAAAATACCCAATTAGTTTAACAGAATTATACAATATTCATGGTGTTGGTGAAGGAAAGGCCAAGAAATATGGTGGCGATTTCGTAACGCTTATTAATCGTTATGTTGAAGATAATGATATTATTCGTCCAGACGATTTAGTTGTAAAATCTACAGGAGTAAATTCTGCCAATAAATTATATATTATTCAAAACATTGATAGAAAATTACCATTGAGTGATATCGCTTCTGCAAAAGGGCTTTCTATGGATGCTTTGATTAAAGAGATGGAGCAGATCGTTTATGCCGGTACTAAATTAAATATTAAATATTGGGTTGATGATTTACTTGATGACGACCAGCAAGAAGAAATTCACGATTATTTCATGGAATCAGAATCAGACAAAATCGAAGACGCTCTTAAAGAATTTGATGGCGATTATGATATTGATGAATTACGCCTGATGAGAATTAAGTTTATCAGCGAGGTAGCAAATTAATCAAATTCCAAAATTTATAAATTCCAAATTCCAATTGCTAGTGATAGTTTGGAATTTGGAATTTTTATTTTGAGATTTTCCCAAGAATTGGAATTTGGAATTTAAAAAGTTGTAATTTATCCTTCAAAGACTTCCCCACGATGTGGTTTCAAAGCATCTCGTACCTGAATCATATTTTCATCGGTAACCACCATAAAAGCAATTGCCTGCATGTCATTTATGATTTTAAACCCTGTAATATTCAACGGAAGTTTTTCTATGGCGATATATTCTTTCAAATGAATTTCATGGTGTTCAGCTGTTTTTGCCGAAGCCGGACCACGAAAATCCCAAATTAGTTTTATTTTTCTAGACATTATTTTAAAGGTGCAAAGGTTCAGAGTTGCAAAGGTACAAAGTTTGTCTCAAGATATTCGTTGTATTTTAAATTGTATATATCGTATATATGGTATATTTTTGCTTAAAATTATTTCAAATGAGAAAGTTAATAGATATCGACGAAAAAACATTAACTAAATTAAAGGTGATTTCAATTTTTGAAAAGACAAGTGTTAAAGGATTAATTGAAAATGCAGTACAAATGTACGTGAAAAATATGCAGTCAAATCAATTTAATAATCTGTCAGAGGAAGAAAAAGAAGATCTTGGTTTGATGATGTTAATGCAGGAAGTAGACAGAAACGACAAAGTTAGCGAAGAGGAAATCTTCAAAATATTAGGTAAATGAAAGTTGAATATTTAAAACAATTTTCTAAAGATTTACTAAAAATTAATGATGAAACTTTAAAGAATAATTTATTTGAGGTTATTGTTTTGCTAAAAGAAACTGAAAATTTAAATCTTTTACCCAATGTCAAAAAGCTGAAAGGTCATACGGAAGCTTACAGAATTAGGATTGGGAAATACAGATTGGGATTTTTTTTCGATGGTGAAGTTATAGAACTTGCCCGATTTGCAAAACGAGAAGACATTTATAAATTATTTCCATAAGATTTCAGAACACATACAACATGCCAAAAGAACTTCTATTACAAGTTTCTCCCGATATTGCAGCAAACGAATCGCTGCTTAAAGACTATTTGTCTAAACAAATAAAAGTTTCTCCACAGGAAATTCAGCATATTACCATTTTAAAACGTTCCATTGATGCGCGCCAAAAAGCGATAAAAATCAATCTGAAAGTTACTATATATTTAAAAGGCGAACCTTTTCAGGAAACCAAAAATGAGCTACCTATATATAAGAACGTTTCATCGGCTCAGGAAGTGATTGTTGTGGGTGCTGGTCCAGCCGGACTTTTCGCAGCTTTGCAATTGATAGAATTAGGCTTAAAGCCAATTGTAGTCGAACGCGGAAAAGATGTTCGCGGACGCCGACGTGACTTAAAAGCAATCAACGTAGATCATTTGGTAAACGAAGATTCAAATTACTGTTTTGGTGAAGGTGGGGCAGGAACCTATTCTGACGGAAAATTATATACGCGTTCTAAAAAACGTGGCGATGTTACCCGAATTTTAGAGCTTTTAGTAGCTTTTGGGGCTTCTGAAGATATCTTGGTAGAAGCCCATCCGCACATCGGAACAAATAAATTACCCAAAATTATTGAGGACATTCGAAACAAGATAATCGAATTTGGCGGTCAGGTTTTGTTTGATACCCGAGTAACCGATATTTTAGTAAAAAACAATGAGGTTGAAGGAATTGTAACTCAAAGTGGAGATAAGATTCTGGCAAATAAATTAATCTTAGCAACAGGACATTCGGCGCGAGATATTTTTGAATTATTAGATAAAAAGAAAATCCTAATAGAGGCAAAACCTTTTGCATTAGGAGTTCGTGCAGAACATTCGCAACAATTGATAGATAGCATTCAATATAGCTGCGATTATCGTGGGGAGCATTTGCCTCCGGCGCCGTATTCAATCGTAAAGCAGGTAAATGGACGAGGAATGTATTCTTTCTGTATGTGTCCGGGTGGAGTAATTGCGCCTTGTGCTACAAGTCCGGGTGAAGTGGTTACAAACGGCTGGTCGCCATCAAAACGTGATCAGGTTACGGCAAATTCAGGAATTGTGATCGAATTGAAATTGGAAGATTTTAAACCTTTTGCAAAATTTGGCGCTTTGGCCGGAATGGAATTTCAAAAAAGTATCGAACAAAAAGCGTGGCATTTGGCAGGAGAAACTCAAAAAGTTCCGGCACAGCGAATGGTCGATTTTACACAAAATAAAGTTTCAGCAGATATTCCAAAAACCTCTTATGTTCCCGGAACAACTTCGGTTGAAATGGGGCAAGTTTTTCCCGGATTTTTATCGCAGATTTTACGGGAAGGTTTTAAGGAATTTGGAAAATCAATACGTGGTTATTTAACCAACGAAGCCATTTTGCACGCGCCAGAGAGTAGAACCTCATCCCCGGTTAGAATTCCCAGAGATCCTTTAACGTATGAACATTTACAAATAAAAGGTTTATATCCCTGCGGAGAAGGCGCTGGTTATGCAGGCGGAATTATATCTGCTGCTATCGATGGCGAAAAATGTGCTTTAATGATTGCGGAAACACTAAGATAATATAAGCCTATGAAAAATTTCTTTTCTAATTTGTTTGGTAGAAATAACGATCCAAAATCAATTGTTTCCTTTGATGTTCTTAATGCCATTTACTCGTATTTGTATAACGTAAATGATCAAATTGAATTTAAAATGAAAGGTGTTCACAATACTGTTGTGACCAATTTATTTACTTTTCCAAGTGCATTTAATTACGAGCAAGCTAAAAATGAATTTGAAAAAAGTGGTTTGAAAGATGCGCATGGACTTTTAAATGAACTGTATCAAAAAATAGATATTGGAGCACTTTCTCAGGAGGAAATTGAAAAAGGACTTGAATATGATTATATACATATTCAGTTTTATTCTGAGCCGCCAGCCAGAATCAAAAAAGATCTGAAACATATTTTTCATAATTTTATTATCTTTTTTTGCTGTACAAATAGTTTAGAAACTAATGATTTCAGGATTCTACATACTAGCGACTTTTTTATGGATTATGTAAAAGGAATTCGTAATGCTCAATCTATTGATATAAAGAATCCTCAAAATGATGTTCAGGAGATAGGTTTTAAAGAATTTGAAAAAGTACTGCAGGCAATTTGCCAATATATAAATATCGAAATTCCTGAAAGTGTCGAGCTTCCTTCAACAGAAAATTTAATAGAAGATGAAGAAGTTACAGTTGAAACTTTTGAAGAATTTATTAATCTGGTTTCAAGAGGAAATGCAGACGATAAATTGGTTAAAAAACAATCGAAGAAGCTTTTAAAGAATTTTAAAAAAGGACCGGAAAATTATCATGAGACGGTTGAAGCGCATTGGGGGCTTTTTGATAGTGTGGATTGTTGGAACAGCGATTGGAAATTTGATCCCGAAGATGCTGAGTATTTCATTTCAGAAATGATTGGTCAGGATCTTAATTTTGATTATCCGGAAGAAACCTATAGTCATAATTTGTTTCCGTATATTCAATCAGCACTAGAGAAATTAGATTTGGAATTAATGACTTATGATACACATGGAGATAATTACTTGTTTTTTGTGGCAAATAAAAGTGATGTAGGCAGAATTTTAGCCTTGTCTGAGTTGACGAAGATTGAGGTTAATCAATTGTAAAATAAGGCTTTTTTTTAAAAAAAGTAATCGCCACAAATTCACGAATTAGTTTTGAAATAATTCGTGAATTCGTGGCGAAAAACTTTATATGAATCTTTAATTTACGGAATCAAAATTATTTTCCCTGTACTTTTTCTGCTTTCCAGATAATCATGCGCCAATTTTCCTTCTGATAATTTGAAAGATGTAGGTGTTGAAAGCGTTATTTTTCCTTCTATAATCCATTGAAATAATTGATTGGCTCTTTTGATTCTTTCTTCTTTCGAATTTAAATAACTCCATAAATCACCTCCGGTTAAGGTTTTTGAGCCGTCCATTAACATTCTCGGATCTACAGGTGCCGGATCGCCGCCCGCCATTCCGAAGAAAACAACTTGTCCGCATTCTTTTGTGACCTCAAAACTGTCCATTAATGTGCTTCCGATACTATCGTAAACGATATCAACTCCATTTGGGATTATTTTTAAAACATCTGATTTCCAATCATTATTATATAGAAAAACATGATCTGCGCCTTGTTCAAAAGCAACTTTTGCTTTGTCTGAAGATGAGGTTAAACCAATAACATTGGCGCCTAAAAATTTACTTATTTGAGTTAAAATCTGACCGACTCCGCCAGCAACTGCGTGAATTAAAATCGTTTCACCTTTTGCTGTTTTGTGACTGTCGGTTGCTAAATAATGAGCTGTTAAACCCTGAAGTAAAATGGAAGCTGCGGTTTCAAAAGAAATGGCTTCAGGCAAAGGCAAAACATGATTGGTATTTACGGCAACCAATTCTGCATTTGCAAAAGGAACATCGGCGAAAGCCACACGATCGCCAACTTTATATTCAGGATGATTGTTTGCGTCAACGACAATTCCGGCGCCTTCGTAACCGGCAATAAAAGGCGGATTTCCTTTTAAATGATAATTTCCTTTTCGTCTGTACACATCGGCAAAATTTAATCCGATGGCTTTCATTTCGACTAAAATTTCATCGCTTTTTAATTCCGGATTTGGAATTTCTATATATTCTAAAACATCTGAATCTCCAAAAGTAGAGAAGGTAAGTGCTTTCATTTCTTTATATTTTTTAGGAATACAAAGTACGTGAAAAATCAGCTGTAGATTTAAAAGCGTGTCTTAAAAGTGAATAAAAAACCTCGCTTCAGATGAAACGAGGTTTTAGTTTTATAGCCACAGATTATAAGATTAAAATGATTTTAAATCGGTGATAGTTGCCACAAATTTCACTAATCTACACTAATTAATTCATACTAATTCGTGAATTCGTGGCGAAAAAATCATTTTAATCTTATAATCTGTGGCAAAATAAAAATTATATTTTAGGAAATTTCATTTCATTGAAAGTACTTTTTTGAGCTGCCAATTTTTCAATTTCATCCCATTTCCTTGGAGATTCAGCTGATAGATTTTCGTATGAATTTTTCTTGATGAGAATATCATCTTCGATGCGAACACCAATATTCCACCATTTTTTATCGCATTTACTGTTTGCTGGAATATAAATTCCAGGTTCAACAGTCAGGATCATATTTTCTTTTAAGTTGCCCATATAATTTCCTTTGTCGTGAACATCTAAACCAAGAAAATGCGAACAACCATGCGGATAGTAGATTTTTACATCTGCAGGATCTGTAATAATTCCCAGTTTAATTAATCCGGCAGCAATAACTTCTTTCGATTTTTTATTTAAATCCTGAATTGGTGTTCCTTCTTTACAGATTTTAAAAACCTCTTCCTGTGCCTCGTATACCAATTGATAAATGGTTTTTTGCTCTTCGGTAAATTTTCCGTTTGCCGGAATTGTTCTTGTAACATCTGCGGAATAACCGTGATACTCAGAACCAACATCCATTAGCAACAATTGATTGTCGATTTTTGTGGCGTTATTTTCTCCATAATGTAAAATACATCCGTTTGCTCCGGCGCCTATAATTGGAGGATAACCTTCGCCTTCAGCGCCATAGTGTTTGTGAATGTAAGCATGAATTCCGTCAGCCTCGTTTTCGCTCATATCTGGACCTACGGCTTTCATAACTTCATTGTGGGCAACACAGGAAAGCTTTACGGTTTTACGCATTAAAACTAGTTCCTCGGGTGTTTTTATTTCTCTAAGTGAGTTTGTAATTGTTCTAAAAAGTTCCAGAGAAGCTTCATTTTCTGTCATAATTCCAGCTTTCGTTTTGAAAGAATCGAGCAAACCGGCAAGATCAAAACCGCTTTTGTCTCTCCCGATATCCGTTGGGATTTTATCATAAATGATTTTGTCAAATTTTTTAAAATCAATGTCAAAATCTTTAAAATCCTTACCATTGTAAACTGTTGAAAATCCTAATTTAGATTTTGCTCCATCGATTCCTAAACGTCTTCCTGTCCACATTTCGCGATTGGCGTTTTTTTCTCTCACAAAAAGAACTTCGTTGTACTTTTCACCACTTCCCTGATTTTCTTTAAAAAGCAATAAAACACCATCTGGTTCCTTATAACCTGTTAAATAAAACAAATCAGGATTTTGATGATAATTGTAATTAACGTCTTTTGAAAAAACTCTTTCAGGATATGAAAAAATAACCGCTACAGAATTTGCAGGCATTAAAGCTCTAAAAGCCTCTCTTCTGCCTTTATGAAATTCTTTGGAAAGATAATCGGTTGGCAAATTTTCCTGAGATTGAACTTGATTGATTGTAATTAAGAAGGTAAAAAGTAAGAGCAGTCGCTTCATTTTTTTGATTTTTTGATGATGAATTGTTTTTTATCTGATGCAAATTACAAAAAATACAATTGCGTAATAGAATTTAGATCTTGAAGTAATATTGTTTTTTTAAGAAAAACATGTAACTTAGAGATGTGAATATGCCAACTTAACGGTTAAAGTTTTTTTGTTTAAAACTGAAAACCGGGCATGAATATTGAGAAACGAATGCTAGAGGATGATTTAATCTTCAAGGAAAAAACAAATTAATTCAAAAAAAAACACACATTATGAAAAAATACACCATCGCAATCGTTTCGGTTTTAACCTTATTACTAGCTTCATGTATGGCATCAAAAGAAAACAAAAGCGCTGCCAGTATTTATGATGCAACTTGGGAATTAGAATATATTTCAGGGCCAAGAATTGCTTTTGAAGGATTGTATCCAAATAAAAAACCACAAATTACTTTTGATCAGAAAGAAAAAAATGTTTTTGGTAATAATGGATGTAATGGCTACAGTGCGCCATTTACTTTAAATGGAAATTCTCTGACTTTTGGCGAGCCGGGACCAACTACAATGATGTTTTGTGATGGTGGAGGAGAAGCACAATTTTTGCAGCAGATGAAAAAAATCACAAGTTATTCTATTGACAAAGATGGGAAACTAAATCTAATTCAAGGCGATGTGCCAATGATGAGATTTAAAAAAGTGGTAAAATAATTTTAATTTAAAATTGACTTAAAAAAAAAGCGAAATGATTTAATTCATTTCGCTTTTTTTATGCTTTACTTCTTTTTTAATTTGTCTTTAAATACTTTTTCGAATTTTTCTATTTTTGGCTGAATCACCATTTTGCAATACGGCTGACTTTTGTTGTTGGCATAATAATTTTGATGATAATCTTCGGCTTTATAAAACTTGGTAAAAGGTTCTACTTTCGTCACAATTGGGCTATCGTAAACTTTTGCTTTATTCAGCTCTGCAATAATACTTTGAGCGGCTTTTTTTTGCTCTTCATTTTTATAAAAAATCACCGAACGATATTGCGTTCCCACATCGGCTCCTTGTCTGTTTAAAGTTGTAGGATCGTGAACGGTAAAAAATACTTTAAAAATTTCGTTGAGGTCTGTCACATTTTTGTCGTACGTAATTTGTACCACTTCGGCGTGACTGGTTGTTCCTGTGCAAACTTCTTCATAAGTTGGATTGGCGACTTTTCCTCCCGAAAATCCCGAAACTACAGATTTAACCCCGTTTAAATTTTCGTAAACAGCTTCTACACACCAATAACAGCCTCCGCCAACGGTGATGGTTTCTAGATTTGAAGCTTTTTTTGTTTGTGCAAATCCGCTAAGAGATAATGCAAAAAGGCAAATTAAAATTGTATTTTTCATTTTAAGAATTATTTATTTTGAGAATCAGGAATAAAATCAAGAGCGATCGAGTTCATGCAATAACGTTTTCCGGTTGGCGCAGGACCATCATCAAATAAATGTCCTAAATGTCCGCCACAACGCCCGCAAAGCGCTTCGATTCTTTCCATTCCTAGTGAATTATCATTTTTATAAACGACACTTTTTTTGTTGTCTTGTTCAAAAAAACTCGGCCACCCGCAGCTGCTTGAAAATTTGGCTCCGGATCTAAAAAGGAGGTTTCCGCATGAAGCGCAGTAATAAGTTCCTTTTTCATCGGTGTTCCAGTATTTTCCTGTAAAAGGTCTTTCTGTATCCGCCTGACGCATAACGGCGTAAACATCTTCCGGAAGCACTTTTTTCCATTCCGAATCGCTTACATTCAACTTAGTAGTATCTGTATTTGAATAATATGGATTTCCGGGTTTGTCGATTTTATTTTCCATAACAACATTTTTTGTATTTTGTTTTTTTGTTGATTGCCCGCATGCCTGAAAAATAAAGAGCGGAAGCAAAAAGCAAAGACTGAAAAATTGAGTTCTTGTTTTCATGTTTTTATGAGGCTTTTAATTGTAAATCAAAGATACGACGAGAGTTGACTTCGAAATGTCGGCTAATTTACAATTGAGTTTTTTTTAAGTATGTTTTAACTTTTTTTTATTTACGTAAAAGCAATCGGTTTAGTTTTTTAGACTTATTTTTAAGGGAATTTTAAATCAAAAAAGATTTTTAAAGTTTTGAATATGAAATGCTTGTCAAGTATGGCAGCTCGTTAAACTTTTCACAATCTTTTTTAGGATTTTCAAGCCATTTCTTTTTTCGTATTTTTGTTTGTACAAAACTACATATGATAGAAGAAAACGTAATATTAGTCAATCAAAACGATGAACAAATTGGCTTAATGCCAAAATTAGAAGCGCATGAAAAAGCACTTTTACACCGTGCATTTTCGGTTTTTATTTTAAATAGTAAAAATGAAATCATGTTGCAGCAGCGTGCGCATCAAAAATACCATTCTCCTTTACTCTGGACGAATACTTGTTGCAGCCATCAGCGTGAAGGCGAAACCAATATAGAAGCCGGAAGCAGAAGATTGTTTGAAGAAATGGGTTTTAAAGCAGAATTGAAAGAACTTTTTCATTTTATTTATAAGGCACCTTTTGATAATGGTTTGACAGAACACGAACTCGATCATGTTATGATAGGCTATTATAATGACGATCCTGCCATCAATTTAGAGGAAGTCGAAGATTGGAAATGGATGAAAATTGAAGATATTAAAGCAGATATTGAACAAAAGCCTGAGATTTATACTGTATGGTTTAAAATAATTTTTGATGAATTTTATCATTTTTTAGAAGACCATAAAATTTAATTATACCAACCAAACCTAAATGAGAGTAACCATATCAAGAAAAGCACATTTTAATGCTGCACATCGATTGCACAGAAAAGATTGGACATTTGAAAAAAACGATGCTGTTTTTGGAAAATGCAATAACGCCAATTTTCATGGTCATAATTATGGTTTAACAGTAAGTGTTACAGGAAAAATTGACCCGGAAACTGGTTTTGTTTTAGATGTGAAAGTATTAGCGGATATTATACTAGAAGAGGTAGAAATTCCGTTTGATCACAAGAACCTGAATCTGGATGTTCCGGAATTTCAGGATTTGAATCCAACAGCAGAAAATATTGCCGTTGTGATATGGAATAAAATTAGAAAAAGAATTCAGCCTGATTTTGACTTAGAAATCGTTTTGAATGAAACGGACCGCAATTTTGTAACTTATAAAGGAGAATAATAAATGTCATTAAAAATAGGAGATATCGTTCCGAATTTTACTGCAAAAGATAGTCACGGAGAACTTTTTGAAAGCCGAAATGTTTTAGGAAGAAAGCCACTTGTGATTTATTTTTACCCAAAAGATAATACACCCGGTTGTACTACTGAGGCTTGCAGCTTTAGAGATCAATACGAAGATTTTAAAGATTTAGGTGCCGAAGTAATCGGGATAAGCAGTGATAGTGTAAAATCACATCACAAATTTGCCAAAAAACATGAATTGCCATTCATTTTGTTGTCTGATCAGGATAAAAGGTTAAGACAGCTTTTTGGAGTAAAGAATAATTTATTTGGTTTGTTGCCGGGAAGAGTAACTTATATTATTGACAGAAATGGGGTTGTAATTTATATTTTTGATAATATGAATGCAGCAAAACACATTCCGAAGGCATTAGAAACCATTAAAGAATTAGTACTATAAATTCAATTAGAACACAACAATAATTAATTAAAATATTTGCCAAAAAATAAAAACTTATGAAACCAAAAATGTACCCTTTGCAATTTGAACCAATTTTAAAAGAAAGAATCTGGGGAGGAGAAAAACTAAAAACTATTCTTAACAAACCAATTACTTCTAGAATAACTGGCGAAAGCTGGGAATTATCAACTGTAGAAGGAGACGTGAGTGTTGTGGCGAATGGTGAGTTGAAAGGGAAGTCGTTAATGGAACTTATTGACGAATCACCAAATGAAATTCTGGGAACAGAAGTTTACAAACGTTTTGGAAAACAATTTCCGTTGCTTTTTAAATATTTAGACGCAAGAGAAGATCTTTCCATACAAGTTCATCCAAACGATAAATTAGCAAAAGAGCGTCATAATTCTTTTGGTAAAACCGAAATGTGGTATGTAACGCAAGCTGATGCCGATGCAAGGATTATTGTTGGGTTTAAAGAAGATTCAAGCAAAGAAGAATATTTAAAACACTTAAATGATAAAACGTTAGTTTCGATTTTGGATACTGTAAAAGCAAAGCCGGGAGATGTTTTCTTTTTAGAAACAGGAACTGTTCACGCGATTGGTGCAGGTTTGGTTGTTGCCGAAATTCAGCAAACATCTGATATTACGTATCGTTTATATGATTTTGATCGTAAAGATGCGCAGGGAAACACGAGAGAACTTCACGTGGATTTGGCGCTTGATGCCATTAATTATAATAAAGTAGATACACAGAAGAAATACGAGACAAAAACAAATACATCAAACGTTGTGGTTGATTGTCCTTATTTTACCACCAATTTTCTTCCTTTAGAAAATAAACTGGAAGTTTCTAAATCAGGAGCAAGTTTTACCGTTTATATGTGTATTGAAGGAAGTTTTGAAATTGAATACAGCGGTTTTAAACAAACTTATATAAAAGGAGATACGATTTTGGTTCCTGCTGAGATTAATACATTTATTTTGAATGGAAATGCTTCAATTTTAGAAATTTACATTTCATAGCACGTAATAAAAAGATTATGTGTACTTTTGCAGTCGCAAATTAAAATTAAAATAAAAATGGCAAACGTTAAGAATTTAAAGAAAGACATCAATTTCGTATTAGGAGATATTATTGAGGCAATTTATTTATTTGAAATGTCTACAACAGGAAATCCTACTCCAGAAACGAATGCTTTGATCGACCAGGCTATCGCTGCTTTTGATACTTTGATCACAAAAGTGAATGCAAAGAACGTTGAAAACAAAAAAGCACACTTCAAACAAATAAATGTTGAATTGGAAGAAACTGCTAATCAATTGATTGCTAAAATCAACGAATTGTAAGCAAAAAAAAGTATAAAAAGTTTGATTTTTTATTTGGAAAAACGAAAAACAGGCTTATCTTTGCACCCGTAATGAGTCGCCAGCGTAGCTCAGTTGGCTAGAGCAGCTGATTTGTAATCAGCAGGTCGTGGGTTCGAGTCCCTCCGCCGGCTCAACAAAACCATCACTTTTAGTGGTGGTTTTTTATTTGAAATACTTGTAAATTTATTTTGGAAAATATAAAAAACCACTTTATCTTTGCACCCGTATAATGAGTCGCCAGCGTAGCTCAGTTGGCTAGAGCAGCTGATTTGTAATCAGCAGGTCGTGGGTTCGAGTCCCTCCGCCGGCTCAACGTAAAACCATCACTTTTTAAGTGGTGGTTTTTTTTGCTTTATAGCAAAGAAACAAATTCCAATTAACAAATTCCAAATTCCAATTTTGAAAAAAGTCCTTTGCAATAAACGTAAAGTATTGTCATTTTATTTCTATACAAACTTAGGATGATAAAATTGTATCTGATTTAAGAATACACTTCTCTCATATAAAGGGTTGGAATTTGGAATTTATATTTTGGAATTTTACCACATAAAAAAGTCCTGAGGGTTCTCAGGACTTTTTTATGTGGTTTATGTTTACTTTTGTTCTTCTTTTTTTATCTCAGCAACAAACTTCGTTAGCTTTTTACCATAAAGTGATTGTGCTACTTTAGGCGTCATCGATTTTTGAATGGTGTCAAGAAACTTAACATTAATATCGTAAATCTCTGCAAGAGCAATATAAGGTGCTATTTCGTGGTCTTTGTGGTTAATAGCAAAGTTTGTAGCATACAGATATCTTCTTTTGATATTTGACTGCTGTTTTGCATCGATACTGTCTACTGCTTTTTGATCTTGTCTTTTTATAGCATTAAATTTCGATTCTACCATAGAAAGATTTTCATCATTAAAACGAGAATTTATTTTTTTGTATTCTTCATATAATTCCTGATTTTTAGACCCTGTAATTTTAGCGCCGTAAATAAAATTATCAAGATTTGTATCAATATTCATATCGCCTGGTTCAGCAAAAAATAAAATGTTATTGTCCAGAGAATTCGTAACGCCGCGATCAAGGAATAAATATAGAACTTCTGGTGATTCTAATTTAATATTACTTTCAAAAGAAGAGTTTCCGTCTATTTTAATAGAGTCAATAGCAATAAGTGAAGTATCAACAACTCTTTGGATATATAAAGTTCCGTTTTTTAATCCTTTAATATTTCCTGTTAAGTGCAAACCGTCAGTAGATTCTTTTTTGCTGCATGATGCTAAAAGTGCAATTGCGGCAAAGGCAATAATTAATTTTTTCATTGGTTTTTAGATTTTGCTGCAAAATAAAGAAAATAGTTTGAATGTGAAGATGTAGCCGTTTAATTTTTACTAAAAATAAAATCCCAATCTATTTCTAAATTGGGATTTGTTTATTTTTTTAAAAATGAATCTGTTACATCGATAAATTATAGGAAGTTCCGTTCTCGTGATAGTAAGTATATTTATTGTCACATTCATTGTTTCCGTAATCTACGATTCCATTCAAATAACCTCCTGCAACTTGCAATTCTCCTTTTGAAATAAACTCACAGGAGTATTTTTTAACTAATGTTTCTTTCACAGTCAATGTCAAAGTTGCTCCTTTATCTGTAGTTACGGTGTGAGTTCCATCGGGTATTTCGTAAACATTGTCTTCTAATACGTACGGTGTATCAACACCTGCTGTTTGTTTTGTGGTAAATGTTCCTGAATTCAAAAAAACTCTTCCTTGCAAATCAGTAAATTTTCCGTTAGTTACTTTTCTTGTCCATTGTGGTACTGTGGTAATAGTTGTTGTGTTGGTATACTCAATTGTTCCTTCAAGTTTTAAACCCGCAAGAGAGTAATCGATTCTTTCTATTGTCATTTTACTTCCAGTCGAAATAATCGGGCCAGTAAGAGTAATTCTTAGTTTTCCTTTTCTTTCAAGCTGATTAAAAGTACAGCCTGCACCGTAGTCTACTGTAAATACTTTTGGATAAGCAGTTCCGTTTGGCATTGCTACTGTAATTGTGGCGCAGGTTATTGGTCCGGTTTCAGTTATTTTTGCAGTTTCGGCAGAAGCTGTAACTAATAAACCGGTTTTAACATCCATTTCGTTTGCTGCGTCAATTGCCACAGAAGCACCAACGGCAGATGGATCTGTTTGATTAACAATGTCATCACTGCTGGAGCAGGAAACATAAATTAGTGCTGTTGTACAAATAGTTAGGGATAAAAGAATAATTTTTCTCATAGTAATTTTGGTTTAAGTTAGAAATAAGGGCTATCAAAAATAAGAAAAAAAAGAAATTAGCCTAAAAAAAAGTCCTGTAGGATAAACCTACAGGACTTCATAATATATTAATAATTAAAAAAATTACTTAATCATTTCAAAACTTCTTTTTACGAAAGCTGTTAAAGCTTCTCCTTTAAGCAAATTTTGCGATAATTTAGCTAAATCCAAAGCCTGTTTTACCAAATGTTCCTGATGTGTTTTGTCTTCAGTGTTCAAAATACTAGAAGCTAAATCAGAATTGGTATTAACTACTAAATTATACATTTCAGGCATATTACCCATTCCGAACATTCCGCCGCCGCCAGATTGACTCATTTCTTTCATTCTACGCATAAATTCAGGTTGCGTAATAATAAATGGAGCTGCCTGGCTGTCCATAGCTTCTAACTGTACAGAATATGCTTTTGGAATATAAGCTTCTAATGAAGTTTTAAGTGTTTCTTTTTCTTCATCAGATAACTTAGAAATTGTGTTTTCGTCTTTTTTAATCAAATTATCAATATGATCAGAGTCAACACGTACAAAAGTTACATCTTTATTGTCACCTTCAATTTTTTGAATCAAGTGTGAGATAATCGGAGAATCTAAAAGCAATACTTCGTATCCTTTATCTTTTGCAGTTTGAATATAAGAGTGCTGAGCATCTTTATTTCCTGCATAAAGAACTACTAGTTTTCCGTCTTTGTCGGTTTGGTTTTCTTTTAATTTCTCTTTTAATTCCTCAAGAGTAAAGTACGTATCATCTACAGTTGGGTATAAAACAAATGCACCTGCTTTTTCGTAGAATTTATCTTCAGAAAGCATTCCGTATTCTAAAACGATTTTAATATCGTTCCATTTTGCTTCAAAATCAGCACGGTTTTCATTGAATAACGCTTTTAATTTGTCAGCAACTTTACGTGTAATGTAGTTTGAAATTTTCTTAACCGCACCATCTGCTTGTAAACCGGAACGAGAAACGTTCAACGGAATATCCGGAGAGTCGATCACACCTTTTAGCATTGTCAAAAATTCAGGTACAATTCCTTCTACGTTATCTGTTACGTAAACCTGGTTTTGGTACAATTGAATTTTATCTTTCTGAATTTGCATGTCAGAACCTAACTTAGGGAAATACAAAATTCCGGTTAAGTTAAATGGATAATCTACATTTAAGTGAATGTTGAATAACGGATCTTCAAATTGCATTGGATACAACTCTCTGTAGAAGTTTTTATAATCTTCATCAGATAATTCAGTTGGTTGTTTTGTCCACGCCGGGTTTGGATTATTGATGATATTATCTGTTTCAACAGTTTCGTTTACGTAATCCTCAGGAGCATCTTCCGGTTTAGGAAGTGTTTCTGTTCTTGTTCCGAATTTAATCGGAATAGGCATAAATTTATTGTACTTATTCAATAAACCGCTGATTTTAGAATCTTCTAAAAATTCTAAAGAATCTTCGGCAACATGCAATATGATTTCAGTTCCGCGTGAAGTTTTGTCAGCTGGTTCTAAAGTAAATTCAGGACTTCCGTCACATGTCCAATGTGCAGCCGGTTCGTCTTTGTATGATTTTGTAATAATTTCTACTTTTTCAGCAACCATAAAAGCAGAATAGAAACCAAGACCAAAGTGTCCGATAATTCCAGAATCTTTAGCAGAATCTTTGTATTTATCAAGAAATTCTTCGGCTCCTGAAAACGCGACCTGATTGATGTATTTTTCTACTTCATCAGCAGTCATACCCAAACCCTGGTCGATAATGTGGATTTTTTTACCTTCTTTATCAACTTTGATTTCAATAATAGGATTTCCGTATTCTACTTTAGCTTCACCAATGCTTATTAGGTGTTTTAGTTTTAAAGTAGCATCGGTTCCGTTTGAAACCAATTCACGTAAGAAAATCTCGTGATCGCTGTATAAGAACTTTTTGATTAAGGGAAAGATGTTTTCTACTGAAACATTAATTTTACCTGTTGTCATATTTTATAAATTTAGTTTAACGTGATGATTTTCATTTCTTCAAATAGAATACCAATTGTTTTTAAGGTGACAAAATGGCGTAAGTGTTAATTTTGAAAGAAAATAATTAGATTTTAAAACCCAACTTATTTCAATGAATTGTATCTTTGTGGTACAATAATTGTTAAATGTGTAAGTATTAACTTAAAAAATATGTACAAAATGAAGAAAATCATTTTCATTTGCATGATCGCCACGATGTTTTTTGCGTGTAAATCATCTTCGTCAACTGCTTCAAATGAGGCAACTACGCTTTCGACTAAACTTGACAGACCTACTCAGGTAGCACTTAAAGGAAATTGGGTTCTTACCAACGTTTCTTACCCAGGTTCTGATTATATCAAGGTAAATTCTTTTGATCTTGCAGATTCTAAATGTTTCATTGGTAGTACCTGGAATTTTATTTCCAATAATAATAAAGGTACGATGACATTAAATGCTCCAAGTTGTACTGCATTTACATCTCCAATTGTATGGAGTATCAACAATCAGGGACTTTTTGTTCTTAAAATTGTAGATCCGGGATTAAAAGCAAAAAATGTAAAATCAGGATATTTATTAAAAGTAGCAGGATTGACTGATAACTCTTTTCAGTTAATAGACAACATTAACGTTGGTGGACAAACTAAAGATGTAACTTACCAATTTCAAAGAGCCAATTAATATTAAAAAGAATAAAAGATGAAAAAGATAACAGTTTTAGGATTGAGCAGTTTACTTGTATTAGTTAGTTTATTTGCAAGTTGCGATTCAGTTAAAAATGCAAACAACACCCAAAAAGGTGCAGGAATTGGTGTAGTAGCCGGTGGACTTATTGGTGGTATTTTAGGAAATAATTTAGGAAAAGGCGGTAACGCTGCTTTAGGTGCTGCAATTGGTGCTGCCGTAGGTGGTGGAACAGGAGCACTTATTGGAAACAAAATGGACAAACAAGCCCGTGAAATCGATCAGGCTTTACCAGGTGCAGATGTAGAAAGAGTAGGAGAAGGAATTCACTTAACTCTTAATGAAAATGCTGTGCGTTTTGATACAAATAAATCTACTTTGACTACTCAGGCAAAAGCAAATTTAGATAAATTAGTTCCTGTTTTCAATGATTACGGAGATACTGATATTCAAATTTTTGGTTATACAGATAATACTGGTAAACCAGAATATAACCTGACACTTTCTGGACAAAGAGCTGCGTCTGTGCAAGCTTACTTGGTTTCAAAAGGTTTAAAATCAAGCCGTTTTAAAACTTCAGGTTTAGGAATTGCAGATCCTATTGCAACAAATGATACTCCTGAAGGAAGATCTCAAAACCGTCGTGTTGAATTTTCAATTACTGCAAACGATAAGATGGTAAATGATGCCAAAGCAGAAGCTGGAAAATAATTTCCATCACAATATAATTTTAAAAAAGCTGTTTCAATTGAAGCAGCTTTTTTTTGACATTAGAAATTAAACATTGTAAATTTGCTCTCTCAATTATAACTCATGCTCGACATAAAAAATATTTCTTTTTCGTATACAGATAAATCGGTTATTAATAACGTTTCTTTTACCATAGAAAAAGGTCAGAATATTGCTATTATTGGCGAAAGTGGCTGTGGAAAAAGTACGCTGCTTAAACTTATGTATGGTTTATATGATCTTGATGAAGGTGAGATTTTCTATAATGAAAAACCTATTTTAGGTCCAAAATATAATTTAATTCCTGGAATGCCTTTTATGAAATATCTGGCGCAGGATTTTGATTTGTCTCCATTTGAAACCGTAGCCGAAAATGTCGGAAAGTTTCTTTCGAATGGTTTTGCAAATATGAAAAAACTTCGTGTTCAGGAATTACTGGAAATGGTTGAGATGGATCAATTCTCTAATGTAAAAGCAAAGTTTTTAAGTGGAGGACAACAGCAAAGAGTAGCATTGGTTCGTGTTTTGGCTTTAGAGCCGGAAGTTATTCTGCTCGATGAACCATTTAGTCAAATAGATGCTTTTCGTAAAAATGCTTTACGAAGAAATTTATTCCGATATTTAAAACAAAAAGGAATTACTGTTATTATTGCAACTCACGATAGTACTGATGCTTTATCTTTTGCTGATGAAGCAATTGTAATGCGAAACGGCGAAGTTATAATAAAAGACAATCCAACAAAAATTTACGAGAACCCTGAAACTAAATACGTAGCCTCACTTTTTGGAGAAGTAAACGAAATTGCAACTCATTTGTTAGTTTCTTACGAAGATGAAACGCATAAAACGCTGGTTTATCCGCACCAATTTAAAATGGTTTCTGAATCTAAATTGCCGGTAAAAATTCGAAGAACTTACTTTAGAGGAAATCATTATTTGATAGAATCGGTTTATAAAAGACAATTAGTGTTTTTTGAAAGTGAAATTGATTTACCGCTTGAAGAGAATGTTTTTTTAGCCTTAAATTATTTATAGAAAGAAGCCATAAACATTAAACGTGTTTGTGGCTTTTTCAATTTATTGCTGTTTTTTGTTTCAAAATCTGCTTTTCTTTCAATAAAAAAATAGTATGTACTTCATAATTAAACTTAATTAAATTGCTAATACCGAAAAAAATAGTAATTTGTACGCTTATGTTTTAAAGTATACCTAAATTTGCAATCCAAATTTTTAACAAATAATAAAAAGAATATGTATCATTCAAAAATAGCGGGCTTAGGATATTATGTTCCTTCAAATGTTGTCACCAATGATGATTTGTCTAAGATAATTGATACCAATGATGAATGGATTCAGGAAAGAACCGGAATTCAGGAGCGAAGACATATTATTCGTGGAGAAGATACCACGACTTCAATGGGTGTAAAAGCAGCTAAAATTGCAATAGAACGTTCTGGCGTTGCCAAAGAAGATATTGATTTTGTAGTTTTTGCCACATTAAGCCCTGATTATTATTTTCCTGGACCCGGAGTTTTAGTACAACGTGATTTAGGATTAAGAACTGTAGGAGCATTAGATGTTAGAAACCAATGTTCGGGTTTTGTTTATGCAATTTCAGTTGCAGATCAATATATTAAAACCGGAATGTATAAAAATATTTTGGTAATTGGTTCAGAGGTTCACTCAACAGGTCTGGATATGACAACCCGCGGACGCGGTGTTTCGGTAATTTTTGGAGATGGAGCAGGAGCGGCCGTTTTGAGCCGTGAAGAAGATTTAACAAAAGGAATTTTATCGACACACTTGCATTCAGAAGGTCAGCATGCCGAAGAATTGGCTTTGCAGGCACCAGGAATGGGAGCACGCTGGGTAACCGATATTTTGGCTGATAATGATCCAAATGATGAAAGTTATTATCCTTATATGAACGGACAGTTTGTTTTTAAAAATGCTGTAGTTCGTTTTGCAGAAGTAATTAATGAAGGTTTAGAAGCAAATGGCTTACAGGTTTCAGATATTGATATGTTGATTCCACATCAGGCAAATTTGAGAATCTCTCAGTTCATTCAGAATAAATTTAAATTGTCAGATGACCAGGTGCACAATAATATTCAAAAGTATGGAAATACAACCGCAGCCTCGATTCCGATTGCTTTAACAGAAGCTTGGGAACAAGGAAAAATCAAATCTGGAGATACCGTTGTTTTAGCCGCTTTTGGTAGTGGGTTTACGTGGGCAAGTGCTATTATTAAATGGTAATTTGATTCGTTTGAAATAATATTTAAAACCTGCTCTGAAATAGAGCAGGTTTTTTTTATAATTTAGCGTTTGTTATGGAGTTTTACAGAAATGACAAACTAATTAAGTGCATTATAAAATGAAAAAAAATCAACTAGAAATAGCGTGCTTTAATTATGAATCGGCGTTAATTGCCCAGGAAAACGGAGCAGATCGAATTGAGTTGTGCGAAAACATGCAGCTTGGCGGAACAACGCCAAATTCAATTTTGGTAGTCAAAGTACGCGAAAATCTTAGTATTAAAATGCATGTAATTATAAGGCCTCGTGGTGGGAATTTCGTTTATTCTGATGAAGAGCTTACAGAGATGAAGCAAGACATTAAACAGTATAAAAAACTAGGCGTTGATGGTTTTGTTTTTGGAGTTTTAAAAGAAGATGGAAGTGTCAACAAAAAGCAAAATAAAGAATTAGTGCACTTAGCGCATCCACTTTCCTGTACTTTTCACCGGGCTTTTGATGTAGTTAAGGATATTGAAAAATCGCTGGAAGATATAATTGATTGTGGTTTTAAAACAATTTTGACTTCAGGACAGGGAATAAATGTAGAAGAGGGAATTTTTACTTTGGCCAAAATTCAGCAATTAGCAAAAGACAGAATTGAAATCATGCCTGGAGGAGGTTTGCGATCTTCCAATATTGAATTATTGCAGGAACAATTGGAACCTACATTTTATCATTCATCTGCGATTACCGGAAAGACTGAAACTGCCAATCCGGAAGAAATAAAAGAACTGAAGAATTTTTTATAACGATTATTAAAACAAGAAAAGCCTGGAGTTGGCATACTCCAGGCTTTTCTTTTCTACAAGAACTATTAAAACTACTAATAAAAGAGGGTTTTAAAACATTCCACCGCCACCTTTACTAGTGTTATCTTCTCTTTGTTTACGTTGCAGGTTTTTGATTGTTGCACCTCCAAAGTTGTATGTTAATCCTAAATAAACGGTTTGACTCTCCCATTTAAATTGTCCTGATTGTGGATAAGGATACATAGTATCAAACGCATATTTCATGGTATTAAATACGTCATTGAAACGTAAACTGATGTTCATCTTGTTGTCTAACAATGTATAACGTGAACCAATGTCCATTTTGTACATTTCATGACTATTATTTTGTAATCCGTCAACAGCACCTCTGTAAAAACCGAATAATAAAAAGCTTAAACGTTTGTTTACTTTAAAGTTTGAGTTCATGCGTCCGTTAAAAGCAGATACAGTAATTTTTCTTTCTAAAGGACTACTTGTTTTTGTTAAAGGATCATATAAAAACACAACACCTTGTTGGTTAATACTTGAGAAGTCAATAGATGGCTGTATATCCCACCATTTTGTAATTTTATAATTAAATGAAACCTCAAAACCATAAGCTGTATTATGATCATAATTAGTGAAAGTCATAATTTGTTTTTCCTGGCTAGGATCTGTTTCATCAGGGTATAATATTCTGCTAATCTGATCGTTGATACTTCTCACAAAAACACCTGCAGTAAAACTTCCTTTTTCTAAAGTTTTAGTATAATTTACTTCCACAGAGTTTGTAAACTGAGGTCTTAACTCAGGATTTCCTAATGAAGTTACTAGTGGTGTAGAAAACTCACGAATAGGTTTTGTCTGCTCTAAGCTTGGGCGATCTACACGACGGCTGTAGCTAAATTGAAGTGTGTTTTTCTCGTTCAGGTTATAAGTAAAATAGGCTGATGGATATAAAGTAATATAGTCATCATCAAATTTTTCAAGACCATGATTTAAATTGGCGGCCACTTTATAACTTTCAAAACGGGCACCTAACTGATAGCTGAATTTTTTGTATTTCTGACCAAATGTTACGTATGCAGAATAAATATCAGTATCATAAGTGTAATCAGAAACCGGAAGTGCAGCAAGTGGATTTCCGGTAATATAATCATTACCTGTTCTTGTAATTCTGGCTTCGGCACCGGCTTCAAGAGTAGTTTTTTCGTTTAACGGATTTACGTAATCAATATTTACAGTGCTTAATTTACGAGTTCCTTTAATATAATCATCATAAATTACGCTATTAACAGTATTGTCAATTTTTGTTGACTGCGTATCAAAAGAAGCATTTTGAGTTTCTTTATTGTCGCTGTAATTGGCTTCAAAATCTAAAGTATGACCTTCTTTTTTAAAGATATGTTTGAAAGCTAAATTATAAGTTCCTACACGATCCGGACCTGTATATTTTGATTTTTGATAAATGTTTGATATGTCTGAATCCGTTACATTATTGTAATCAATATCAGTGTTTACGAAACCTTTTCCATTCGATTTATTTTGATTCGTATAAATTGAAAGGGTATTATGATCGTTGATCAAATAATCCATTCCAATTTTATACAAGTAAGAATCATTGTCATTTACAACATCAATTTTTTGAACGATGTCCTGATCTGCTCTTTTTATAAATCCATCATTATAATATGTTCCGAAATTTTGTCCCACATTTCCAAAGAAATTTACTTTGCCTGTTTTGTAATTCAAATCTAATGATTGATTGTATTTTGCAGTTTCCCCAAAAGTGATTCCACCACTATAACTTCCGTTGAAACCCGTATTAGCGTTTTTGTGTAAAATGATATTGATAATTCCAGACATTCCTTCAGGATTGTATTTGGCACTTGGATTTGTAATCAGCTCAATTTTTTTGATCGATGTAGACGGGATTTGTTTCAATAATTGTGCAGGATCGATATTAGATGGTCTTCCGTCAATTAATACACGAACATTATCGTTTCCACGAAGAGAAAGTTTTCCGTCCTGATCCACATTTACAGATGGAATATTGTTCATAATATCTGATGCTGAAGCTCCTGCAGTAGTCAGATCTTTACCAACAGTAATTACTTTTCTGTCGATTTTTTGTTCAATTGTTGAGCGTTCACTAACGATATTCACACCTTTCAGCTGAGTTGCTTCTTCCTCAAGAGAGATATTTACTGTTGCTGTTTTTTTATTATCACTTAAAATGACAGAGCCAATATATTTTCTAAATCCAATGTACTGAATTTCGATAGTATAACTTTTTAAAGCTAAGTTTTTAATGCTGAAATCCCCATTGTCGTCGGTATTAACACCGGAAACTACTTTTCCGTTATCTTTAATCGAAACCGTAGCATAAGAAACTGGTGTGTTAGTAGATTTTTCGATAATTTTTCCCGAGACTGTTCCTGAATTTTGGGCCTGTGCTGTTGTTATTACCCCCAGTAATACGAACAGAAAGAATTTTAATTTCATAGTTTGCTAATGATTATTTTATTGATTGATGATGATTTTTTTTGAGTATTTTTTTTCAATGGATGATTTTAAATTTCCTATAAGACTATTTTAACACAAATTTGTTACAAGAAAATTAATAGCGAAAACAGCAAATTTTATCAGATGTTCTGTTTTGTAAGAGATTAGCATTTTAATTTTTTGATAATTTTAACAATTAAAACAGATTGGTCTTTGATAATTTCTAATTCTTTGTTGTTATTTTATATCTTTTTCGTTTTCTGTAATTGGTGAATAAGCAGTATCTTTGCTCACTTTAAAAATAAGTTTACATGTCATTATCACAAATTCTTACATCTTCTATACAAAAATCAATACAAGCATTATTTGATGTTACTGTTGATAAAATCGAATTTCAAACTACCAGAAAAGAGTTTGAAGGCGATATTACAATGGTAATTTTTCCTTTGTTGAAAGTGATTAAAAGCAATCCTGCAGAATTAGGAAATAAAATTGGAAATTATCTGGTTGAAAATGTGACCGAAGTGGCTCGTTTTAACGTTGTGTCCGGCTTTTTAAACATTGTAATTGCTGATAGTTATTATTTGAATTTCTTTAATGAGATTAAAGACAATTCTAAATTTGGATATGTAACACCTAATCCTGATGATAAAGCAATTATGGTTGAATATTCTTCGCCGAATACCAATAAACCTTTGCATTTAGGTCACGTTCGTAATAATTTATTAGGATATTCTGTTGCTGAAATCATTAAGGCATCGGGTAAAAAAGTCTATAAAACGCAAATTATCAACGATCGCGGAATTCATATTTGCAAATCTATGCTTGCCTGGGAAAAATTTGGAAACGGAGAAACTCCTGAAAGTTCGAACTTAAAAGGTGATAAGTTAGTTGGTAAATATTATGTTGAATTTGATAAAGCATATAAAGCCGAAATCAATCAATTAGTAGAAGCGGGCAAGACTGAAGAAGAAGCAAAAAAGCAAGCTCCAATTATTGTTGAAGCGCAGGATATGCTTAAAAAATGGGAAGCTGGTGATGAAAAAGTAATAGATCTTTGGAAAATGATGAACCAATGGGTTTATGATGGTTTTGCTACCACTTATACCAATCTTGGAGTTAATTTTGATAAATATTATTACGAAAGCAATACTTATTTATTAGGAAAAGATGTTGTTCAGGTTGGGCTTGATAAAGGTGTTTTCGAAAAAGATCCTGATGGTTCAGTTTGGATTGATTTGACTGATGAAGGTTTAGATCGTAAAATTGTATTGCGTTCTGATGGAACTGCGGTTTACATGACGCAAGATATTGGAACTGCAATTCAGCGTGTAAAAGATATGCCAGATGTTGGCGGAATGGTTTATACTGTTGGTAATGAACAAGATTATCACTTTAAAGTTTTGTTCCTGATTTTGAAAAAACTGGGCTTTGACTGGGCTTCAAGTTTATATCATTTATCATACGGAATGGTAGATTTACCATCAGGAAAAATGAAAAGCCGTGAAGGAACTGTTGTCGATGCCGATGATTTGATGCAGAACATGACAGATACAGCCAAACAAATTTCTGAAGATTTAGGAAAACTGGAGAGTTACTCTGCTGAGGAAAAAGCAAAACTATATAAAACAATTGGTCTTGGTGCTTTGAAATATTATATTTTAAAAGTAGATCCTAAAAAACGTATTTTATTTAATCCTGAAGAATCAGTTGATTTTGCCGGAAATACTGGTCCGTTTATACAATATACATACGCAAGAATTCAATCCATTATCCGTAAAGCTGATTTTGATTTTTCAGCTAAAACAGCAATAGAAGAACTTCACGAAAAAGAAAAAGAATTGGTAAAACAAATTGAACTTTTCCCGGAAATAATTCAAAATGCAGCACAAAATCATAGTCCGGCTTTAATTGCAAATTACACGTATGATTTGGTAAAGGAATATAACTCATTCTATCAGTCAGTTCATATTTTAGGCGAAACAGATTTAACAAAAAAAATATTCAGAGTACAGCTTTCTCAAAAAGTTGCTGAGGTAATTAAATCAGCATTTACTCTACTAGGAATCGAAGTTCCGGAAAGAATGTAGAAAAAAAATAATTTTATTTGAGCCGATAGTTGAAAAACTATCGGCTTTTTTTGTTTAATGATTTGAAGTGCTATTTGTAAAATACTGTTAATTAGTTGATTAATTTTGTGGATTTATTTTTTTTGTAGTAAATTTATTATATGACTAAATGGTTCTATGATAGGGAACTTATTTTTATTTTTATCTATTTTGAATTAGTAAGCTTTTAGTAAAAATAAAAGGTGAAACCGTCTGAAATAGGGATTTTAGACGGTTTTTTTTATTTTTTAGAAACATACATTATTCATAAATTCCTCCTGTAAAATTCTGTTAACAAAAATTATTTTCCTTATTTAAATAAGTAAATTCATCGTTTTAATTTGTTAAACGTTGCTAAAATATTGTTAAAATTGTTATTTTTTAATAATTTGCATGAATAACCTTAAACAATATTAATGATGAAACAACAATTAAAAGGATTTATAGTATTTCTTTTAATGCTATCTCAATTAGCATTTTCACAAGAAAGAACTGTTTCGGGAACTGTTTCTGATAATGCAGGCATGCCAATTCCGGGTGTTACCGTATCAGTTAAGGGAACAAATAATGCAACACAAACTGATTTTGATGGTAAGTATTCGATCAAGGCTTCACCAGATCAAATTTTGTTATTCACCTACATAGGTATGAAAGCAAATGAAGAACCTGCAACATCTACTACAGTAAATGCAAAATTACTTGGAGATGCGCTGGAACTCGAAGGTGTGGTTGTAGTAGCTTTCGGAACTCAAAAAAAATCTGAGATTACCGGTGCCGTTACTAAAATTGACGCCGCAGCTTTAGAAAATACTCAGGCTTCAAATGCAATTCAATCTTTAACCGGTAAAGTATCGGGTGTGCAAATTAGCGCAAACTCAGGACAACCCGGAGATCCGCCTCAGGTACGTTTTAGAGGTATCGGATCAATTTCTTCCTCAAATACGCCATTGTATGTGGTAGATGGTTTTCCGTACAACGGAGATATAAATGCTATTGCCACTCAGGATATTGAATCTATCAGTTTCCTGAAAGATGCCTCGTCAAACGCATTATACGGTAGCAGAGGAGCAAACGGAGTTATTATTGTGACAACAAAAAAAGGAAAAAAAGGGAAATTAAAAGTTACTTACGAAACTAAAATAGGGGTTAACTCAAGAGCTGTTCCGGAATATGATATGATTACAGATCCGGGTGATTATTATAAAACAGTTTATAACCGAATTAGAAATGGTTTAATTTACGAAGGTGAAACTGCCGGAGATGCATCGACTATTGCTGCAGAAACTTTAATTACCGGAGATACGTATTCTTTAGGATATAACAATTACAATGTTCCTAGTGACCAAGTAATTAATCCTGCTACGGGACAACTTAATCCTAATGCCAGATTATTATATCACGATGATTGGGCCAAAGAATTATTTAGAGATGCAACAAGAACAGAACATTTTTTAAGTTTATCATCCAGTACAGATAATCTTAGTTCCTATTTATCTGTGGGGTATCTTAAAGATGAAGGATATACAATTAATTCAAATTTTAAACGTGCAACCGTTAGAGCAAATGTTGATTACAATGTGACCAGTAAAATAAAGGTAGGAACAAATTTAAATTTTGCCAATACAGATCAAAACGCACCAATATCTCAGGTTGGATCTGCTACTTATAGTAACTTATTTAGCTGGGCTAGAAATATTGCACCAATTTATCCTGTTTGGGAAAGAGACGCCAGCGGAAATTTTGTAAATGATGATAATGGTCAACGAGTTTATGATTTTAATGATTCTGGAGATCGGCCGTATGGAGCAAATTTAAATCCTTATGCTACAACTTTACTTAATACCAATTTAAACGAAGAAAATAAATTTGGTGCAAGAGGATATGTTTCTATTGATTTTTTCAAAGATTTTAATTTCAGATATAATCTTGGTTATGATTTATTGTCAGGATATTACTTAAATATTACGACTGGAGAAGGAGGTGACGATGAAGGTGTGAATGGTCGAAATTCAACCGCAACATCAAACGATTACACGATTACAAACCAACAGCTTTTATCGTGGAAAAAAACATTTGGAAGTCATTCACTGGATATTCTTGTCGGACATGAATCATCGGATTATAAATCAAAAATGTTAGCGGGTCAAAAATCAGGTGCCGTTATACCAAACTTGCCAATTTTAAGTAACGCAACAAAATATGTGTACGTAGATGGATATAACGACCTTTATAATGTTGAAGGTTATTTTTCAAGATTAAACTATAATTATAAAGAAAAATATTTTATCAATGCCAGTTTCAGACGAGACGGATCATCTGTATTTGCACCAGAAAACAGATGGGGTAATTTCTATGGTTTTGGAGCCGCATGGTCAATAATGAAAGAGTCTTTCTTTCCAAAATCGAAAGTGATTACAAACTTGAGAATAAAAGGAAGTTACGGAGAGCAAGGAAACGATAATATATTTTATCCTGCAAGTTCACAAATAAGCCATCGTTCTTATTTTGGAAGCGCAAGAAATTACTATGCCTACCAAACGCAATATGAAATCGTACCAGATGCTGAAGGAAATGCAAGCGTGCTAACAGTCTATCAGGGAAACAGAGATATTAAATGGGAAAAATCAGCCAATATGAATGTTGGTTTTGAAATTGAATTATTCAACAAGGTAAATATTGAAGCAGAATATTTTGAAAGAAAAGTAAGTGATTTAATTTATAACCGACCAAATCCAGCATCTACAGGAGTTGCATTTATTACTGAAAATGTCGGAGATATGAATAATAGAGGTGTAGAGGTAAATATAGGAATTGACGCCATTAAAACAGAGGACATCGATTTTAATATCTGGGTTAACGGAACGCATTATAAAAATGAAATTACGTCGCTGCCAAAACCTTTTACAAATGGAATCTTTCGTTTTGAAGAAGGAGCCCCGGCTTATGCATTTTACCTAAGAGAATTTGCAGGTGTAGATAAAACAAATGGAGATGCATTGTGGTACATGGATGAAAAAGATGCTTCCGGAAACGTGACAGGCAGAACTACTACAAATGTTTACGGAAATTCAACGCAATATTTAAGTGATAAAGATGCGAATCCTGATGTGTATGGCGGATTTGGAACTATTTTTCGATATAAAAATATAACATTCCAGGCAAGTTTTGCCTATCAATTTGGGGGTTATATGTTTGATGGTGTTTATCAAACTGCCATGTATTCAGGGTCGGATAATATTGGGCAAAACTACCATAAAGATGTGCAAAAAGCCTGGTCTGTCGATAATCCAAATTCTGATATTCCAAGAATTGATCATATTTCCACCTTACAAATGTCAACTTCAGATTACTTTTTAATTAAATCAGATTATCTAAGTATTCAGGATGTTTCCATATCCTATGATTTTAAAAATAGCAGACTAGAAGATATTGGAATTCAGTCTACAAAATTCAGCTTAATGGGATCCAATTTAGCTTTATGGTCTGAAAGAAAAGGAATGGATCCAAGGTTGAATAACTTAGGTTCCAGAACTAACAACGGGCAATCTTTAAATGTCTACGGAGTCATGAAAACTATTTCATTTGGTTTAACAGTAAATTTTTAAGAACATGAGAAAATTAATTATACTTACACTTACACTTTCATTGTTAATATTCACAAGTTGCTCCGACGATTTTTTAGATACAGTACCGGAATCAACTATTAATGATGATCAGCTAGCTACTTCTGCGGCTTCATATGCTGCAATTATTAACGGAGTTTATTCTGCACTTAGATCGTATGGATTGTCTGTAGCAGGTAATCATGAAGATTATGGGCATAAATCAATATTGGCAGCCACAGACATGATGTCTAATGATATGCTAATGACCAAATCAAGCTGGTATGGATCTTTTTATAATTATTTAGGAAGACAACAAACAAACAGCAGATCAAAATTGGCATGGACCATTTACTATCCACAAATTAAAACTGTAAACGTAGTATTAAATGCTGTACCAGCTGAAATGGCAACAGATAATGACTTTAAAAAGGTTAGAGGACAGGCTTTGGCTTTAAGAGGCTATTTCTATTTTATGCTAGCACGTATTTATGGACCAACTTATTTAGGTAACGAAAATGAATTGTCTGTTCCTATTTACACAACAGTAACATTAGAAGGTGCACCAAGAGCAACTGTTAAAGAAGTTTACACTCTTATAGAAAGTGATTTATTAGAATCAGTTGAACTATTAGAAGGGATTCCGGGTACAGGAACCAATGCTGTCAATGAGAGTGTTGCAAAAGCTTTTTTAGCAGACATTTATCTTGAAATGGGGAATTACGAGGATGCTGCTACACTTGCACATGAGGCCAGAGAAAATTATCCGTTGCTGACAAAAAGTGTATGGTTAAATGGGTTTTATGACCTTACACTTAATGCAGATACTATGTGGGGAGCAACAATAACTTCAGCACAAAGTAGTTTTGTGGCCAGTTTCTTTTCTCATTTTGACAATACAAACGCTGATGGATATGCTGGAGGCTTAGAAATTTATAAAAATATAGACAAAAATCTATATAACAGCATATCAGATACTGATTATAGAAAAACTGCTTTTGTCGCACCAGGCGGGAGCACAGTATATCCTTCATTGCCCGAATATGCCAATATAAAATTTAGAGATCCAACGGTTGATGCCGGCGATTATATTTATTTAAGATCTGCTGCAATGTATTATATAGAAGCTGAAGCTCTTGCAAGATCAGGAAATGAGCCAGGTGCAAGGCAAGTTTTGTATGATATAACCATAACAAGAGATCCATCATATGTGTTGTCTACAAATAGTGGAACGGCTTTAATAGATGAAATCATACTTCAAAAAAGAATTGAATTATGGGGCGAAGGATATGCCTGGTTTGATATGAAACGATTAAAAGTACCATTGAACAGAGATTATCCGGGTTCAAACCACCCAGCTTTTGGGAAATTTAATATTCCTGCCGGAGATAACAGGTTCATATTCCAGGTTCCGCAGGCAGAAATAGATGCCAATCCGTTAATCGAGCAGAGTCCCTTATAGAATATTTATTTTTAAATAGAAAAGCCGATAGTTTTAAAACTATCGGCTTTATTTGTTATTCTTTGAACGTATTATCCCTACAAATTCTTTCAGTCTAATATTACTTTTGCATTTTATTATAGAAATAAATACAGATTTCAGTCTGTTAAAAATACTTCCTTATATTTATTTTTAACTATTTTGAATTAGTACCCTATTTAGTGAAGATTATAAAAGGACCACCGTTTAAATTGATTTTTGGACGGTTTTTTTTTGTCTTTTTTAAAGCTTGTAAGAGATGGAATTTTCTAAAAATTATTAATTGTTTTTCGACATAAAAAATCTTAAAAACTATCATTTTAGTTTTAATAGAATTTGTTGGTTAAAAAAATATTCGTACAAAGCAGAATCCTTATTTATAACATAACTGTTTTGCTGAAAATATGTTACCAGAAACTCTATTCAAAATTCAAAGTAAAAAGTAATATTTTAATTACTTTTCAAAATGTTAAATGATAATATTTTCTTGTTAAAATTATATTAATTTGATAAGTTGCGCTCAATTAATAAAAATGATAAAATAATGAAACAAAAAATGAAGGTATTTGGGATGCTTTTTTTTGCTTTTGCTATGCAACTTACATTTGCACAAGAGAAAAAAATTACAGGAACCGTTTCAGACAATACAGGCATACCATTGCCGGGGGTAACTGTGTTAATTAAAGGAACTCAAACTGGTGCGCAAACTGATTTTGATGGAAAATATGCGATTAAAGCCGAAGCAAATCAAGTTTTAATATTTAGTTATATTGGAATGAAAACGCAGGAAATTGCAGCAGGTTCCTCAGTTATTAATGTAAAATTAGCAGATGCTGCCGCTCAAGAACTTGAAAGCGTTGTTGTAACTGCTTTTGGTATTAAGAGACAAAAAAAATCTTTGGGTTATGCTACGACAACTTTAAAATCAGAACAGCTAACGGCAGTAGTTAATACAAATCCATTTGAAACACTTTCAGGAAAAATTGCCGGGGTAGATATTACGGCACCCTCGCAGCCTGGAGCTTCTACTAAAGTTGTTATTCGTGGTTTGAATACCATAACAGGAAATTCAGGTCCTCTGTATATTGTTGACGGATCTCCTATTAATAATACAGCGACAGGAACTAGTAATGACGGGGTCGCTTCTTCAACAAGATCGTTTGATTCAGGAAATGGTGTAAGTGATATAGATCCTAATAATATAGAAAGCATGACAGTTCTTAAGGGAGCTGCTGCATCTGCCTTATATGGTTCAAGAGCTGGTGGCGGAGTTATCATTATTACAACTAAAAAAGGAAAATCTAATTCAGGAATAAAAGTTGATATGCTTGCTTCAACAGAATTAAGTGAAGCTGCAAGAGTTCCTCACTTACAAAATCAATTTGGACAAGGCTGGAATGGTGTCGGATATTCAGGAACTAACACGTACAGTAATGAAAATGGTTCTTGGGGACCTGCATTTAATGGAGAAGTGAGACCTTGGGGAACAGTATATAATAACAGTCAGCAAATTAAACCGTATGTGGGATTAAGAAACAACATTAGAGATTTTTACGATACAGGTTTATTATCTACACAATCGATAAATCTTAGTGGTGGAGGAGATGCTTCAGATTTCTCTTTAGTGTTTTCAAATGTAAATAGTGATGGAATTGTACCAACTGATGCTGATTTATACAGAAAACAATCGTTAGGTTTTAATGGAGGTTTGAAATCGAAAAAATTTACATTAAGAACCGCGTTGAATTATGTTTACAAAAATCAAAGTGCTGTAAACACAGGACAAGGTGACGATGCTGGTCAAGGGTCGACATTACAACAGGATTTATTGCAAATTCCAAGAGATATTAGTGTAGTAGATTTAAGAGATTATCGAGGAAATGTTTTTAATACTCCTGATTATTATTTCACTCCTTATTCGTCAAATCCTTATTTCTCAATTAATGAGAATAGTACAAAAATATATGGAAATAATATTTTTGGAAACGTAAATTTAAGTTATAAAATAACAGATAAAATAACAGCTTCATGGCAAGTGGGTGGTAATTTAAGACAAGAAAGATTGAAAAGCTACGGAGCTATTGTAGATTATCTTCCAGAAACCCCGCAGGCTATTGCAAAAACTAATAAAGTTGTAGGTGGAGTTACAGAAGGCAGATCTGAATATAGTGAATTTGATACATTTTTCAATGTTAACTATAATACAAATTTAGGAGAGAATTGGAATTTTAATCTATTAGGAGGTTTCAACTATAACAAAAGGGAATCTGATGAATTAACAAATTCAATAACAAATCTAGGAGTTCCAAATTATTATGAGCTTTCAAACACTCCATTTAGAGCAAAAATTAAACAAACTAATACCTTAAGAAAAACCGGTGCGGTTTATGCATCTGCAGAATTTGCTTTTAAAAACAGGTATTTTGCTACCCTTACAGGTAGAGAAGATATTACTTCTACTTTACCAATTGGTAACAATGCCTACTTTTACCCGGCTTTATCTCTGGGTGCCATTGTAATTGATAATGGAGAAACTTTCTTAAAATTAAGAAGTTCTATTTCTAAAATTGCAAATGATACTACTCCTTATTCAACTGAAAATTCATATGTTTCAGGAGATGTTGCTGCTAATTTTGGTAAAATTTTGTCTCCGCTTGGAGGAATTAGTTATTATGAAGCTTACGGACAACTAGGTAATCCGGAATTAAAACCAGAAAGTACAATTGAATATGAAGTTGGAGCAGAGGGATCATTTTTCAAAAATAGAATCAGTTATGATATTGCGATATATCATAAAACAACTTCAGACTTGATCGTTAACTTGCCTTTAGATCCTTCAACGGGTTATTTAACGAAAGCCATTAACGCAGGAAATGTTGTAAATAAAGGTATTGAGCTTTCTATTACTGGAAGTCCAATCAAAAACACAGATTTCTCATGGAGCGTGACTTATACTTTTACTAAAAACCTTAATGAAGTTACTAAATTATCGGATGGCTTTGACAGAATTGATTTAGCAACGGCTTATGGTATTACTTATTCAGCCGCTAAAGGAGAGCCAATAGGTACGTTTTATTCACAAGTTCCAAAAATGACTGCTGCAGGACAATATATTGTAAATGCTGATACAGGATTGTATGAAGTAAGCGGTGATCTTCAGAAAATTGGCAATTCGCAGCGTGATTTTGTAATAGGACTTCAAAATACTTTCAAATACAAAAACTTTAATCTGGGGTTCTCATTAGACTGGAAACAAGGAGGTGAATTTTATTCATATACTAAAAGACTATCTCATTTTACAGGAAATGGTATTGAAACTACTTATAACGACAGAAATCCATTTATTGTTCCTAATTCTGTTAATGAACATGTAGATGCTACAACAAAAAATGTTACTTATACGGAAAACACAACGGCAATCGCTTGGGATAAAGTATCTACCTTTTACAATACCTCAAATAATCCGGGCATTGAACCAACTCATGTAATTGATAAAACTTACATAAGATTAAGAGAAATTAATTTGAGTTACAACTTCCCTTCTGATTTTACCAAAAACATAGGATTAAACAAAATGTCACTTGGTATTTATGGAAGAAACTTATTTATGTGGACTCCTGGAGATAATCCATATACAGATCCTGAAGTAGGAACTTATGGAACAGGTGTACTTTCAGACTTTGGAGAATTTGGATCTAACCCTTCGCAAAGATCTTTAGGTGGAGTTTTAAAATTATCATTCTAAAATTATATAGAAAAATGAAAAAAATAGCAACATTAATTACAGTACTATTCTTATTAGTCTCATGTGATGAAACATTTGATATTAATAGAAATCCCGATACTTTGCCTTCCGGACAGGCAAATAGTACTATCCTTCCTGCTGGTATAGTTGGTCTTGCAGGTGCGCAAGGATCTTACTACGCTTTAATTGGCGGATTTTGGTCTCAATTTTGGACACAAAATAATACTTCCAATCAATATAAAAATGTTGATTCTTATACTATTGGAACAAACGATTATCAACTGGCATGGACTGCTATGTACGATGCTTTGAATGATATCAGAGTTGTAAAAACACAAGCGTTAGCAGAAGAAAACTGGAATTATTACTTAATGGCAACGATTCTTGAAGTAGAAGGCTCTCAGGTAATGACCGATTTATATGATGCTATTCCGTATGCTGAAGCAAATAATATAAATATTTTACAGCCTAAATTCAATACAGGCCAGGAAACATACAATTTGATGATTGCTGATTTAAAATTAGCGCTATCAAAAGACTTAAGTTCTTCTAAGGGAACTGCACCTGCAGCTGATGATTTACTTTTTAAAGGTGAAATGGCAAACTGGACAAAATTTGGTAATACTTTATTGCTAAAATTACACATGAGATTAACAGCAGTTGATCCCGCACTAGCCGAATCAGGAATAAAAACTTTAATCAATTCAGGTGCCCAATTTTTAGATGTTGACGCCGCATTGACCCAGTTTGTAGATGCAGCCGATCAAAGTAATCCATTATATGAGTCTGACAGAAGAAAATTAAATAGTACTTTAAACCTGAAAGCTAGTAAAACATTGTACTCTTATCTACAAGTTAATGCTGATCCTCGTTTAAATAAATATTATGGAGCCGGAAGTCCAAATAGTCAAGGTGATTTTGAGAATAAAGCAACAAATCTTTCTCAAGTATTATTAAGTCCGCTAACACCTGTATTTTTTATTAGTAAGGAAGAAAGCAATTTTTTACAAGCAGAAGCGCTTACAAGATATTTCGACGGAGCGGGAGCTAAAGTTAAATATGATCTAGGCGTTCAGGCATCAATAACAAGATTTGGTGGAAACGCAGATACATTTATTGCTGCCGGAGGTAAATACGAATTTCCCGCAACAGGAACTGCTGCACAAATTGAGGCTATTATTACTCAAAAATGGATTGCAAGTTTTCCTGGAAATGGATATGAATCTTTTTTGGAGCAAAACAGAACAGGATACCCAAAAATATCTAATGTTTCTCAAGTAAGTGAATCTTATATCCCCGGACAATTTGCAGTATCTGTAGAAAATGTAACAGGAGGAAAGTTTCCAAAAAGGATTGTTTTACCTAGTATCGTAAAATCAAGAAATCCAAATGCACCGGCTTTACAGGCGATAACTGCTCCAGTATGGTGGAATGTTAACTAAAAAAAGCAAAAAATGAAAAAAATATTTATACTAGGAATGATAGTTTCCGGACTATTATTTACTTCTTGTGAAACAGATTCTACGGATCATGTATCGCAAATAACGCATTACTCAAATATGTCCATGAATGGAGATGCACTTGTGGTTCTTACACAAGGAGGAACATATACGGAAATAGGAGCTCAGGCTGAATCTGGTGGAGAAAAATTAGATGTTAAAATTGATGGAATGGTGAATACAAGTAAACCTTCTGTTTATAAAATTAAATACTCTTCAATAAATAGAGACGGTTTTCCATCTTATATTACACGTACAGTGATTGTTTTAAGTGAACAACCCAGTTCAATAGATCTATCCGGTACTTTTACCAGAAGCGGTAATAATAATATTGTCACAAAATTAGGAGATAGAATATATAAATGTGACAATGCTACTGGATATGTTGATGGCGATGATAAAATAACTTTGGAATTTTATAATATAGACGACAAACAAATTTATGCACCATATCAGGAAAAAACTTCTAAATCTGGTATTTCTGCCGAAAGCAACAACGGGATTATAACTGACCCGAACCATTGGCAATGGTCTATTATTGCTTCTTCAGCCTTTGGAACAGCAGATAGAAAATTTACACGATCAAATTAAAATTTTTAAAATGAAAAAAATAAAACAATTTATAACAGGCACAATTGCTACAGTACTTATACTTTCTTCATTTATTGGTTGTGACGAAGTTGGTGAAACTACTACGGGAGGAACATCAGCTAAAAATTTGGCAGGTGAATGGTTTATTGATGCATCTGACGCATCTGGAAAAGTTTCAGAACACGAATTATTTTCTACTTATAATACGGCCGCGAACAATAATACTTTGTGGTTAGACGATCAGAAATCTTTTAAAAAATTCAAGATCAAAGTTACTTTTGAGAAAGACGGTTCATTTTCGACTTCATCTGCTTCAAATGAATATGGTTCAGTAACAGTAACTATTACAAATGGTAAAGTTGAAAAAGAAGCTGCTATTTCCCAAGGAGGTCATAAAGTTGATAAAATTTCCTTTAAAGTAGAATTCAGTAATGAGCCAGGAGTACTTTATTCTTATGAAGGAAGTAGAAGAACTGGTTTTAGTGAGGATGAATAACAATAGGTTAAATTTTGAGATTGCAAAGTTTAAGTTTTATTAAATAAAAAAGCCGATAGTTCCAGAACTATCGGCTTTTTGCAACTAACACAAATATTTTATTTTACAAACTTGTTGATGATAGCATCAGTTTCTGCTTTTGTAGCATTTGGTTTCAAATCAAACAAAAGAGAATAAAGTGCTTTTCTGTCCACTTTAGCTTCAAGGTTGAGGTCTTGGTGTCTGTCAAAAAGAGTTTGCCATTTGTCACGAACATTTTTCCAAAGGACACTATTTTCCTTCCACCATTTTTGACCGGCAATACACTTAATGTCCGGAACTTTAGTATAAATATCCATTCCTTTTTCTTCTGCTAATAAAACATCTTTTCCGCTTTCATCTCTAATAAGTTTAGCGTTGTCTTGTTCGTGGTTCCAACCCGTAGCAGTAATTTCGTGAATGTTTCTTCTTTTCAATACATTGTAGTCATTACGTTTTGTTTGTTCTCTTCTTGGCAGAGGAGCATCAGCAACATTTGACCAATAATTTTCTCCATCAACATGTACCCAAGTTGAAGACCCCTCATATCTTGGACTATCGTCTACTTGAAATACTTTTTGAGTCCATTGACCTTTAACGGCTTTCTTGTCTAATTTTTTATATTTCCATGAAGTGCCTTTGTCAAATGAATATAAGTCTGTGTTTTCATAAAGCCAGTCTTGTCTCCAATGTTTGATAATCATGTCGTCACTTACAATCAATAAGTGTTGCATTACGATTTTGTTTGGAGTGTCTTCCAGCAGCTCAACCCATTCCAATGCAGATTCATGTTTAGTTTCTGAAGGCTTATAAGTTGCAGAATCTTTGGGATACTGAAAAGTTTCTGTAAAATTAAACTTCACTTCGTAACAACCACACATCGACTTTATCGATTTAATGTCTTGTTGCTTTTTATCCTGACTAAAGCCAAGACTGCACGCCAAAGCCATTGCGGCCGAAAAATAAAGACTTTTTGAAATCATAACTTAATTATTTTGTTTTTAATTTTCGCAAATATATACATTTTATTTAGAACAAATAAAAATAGTTTATATATTTGCGCCATTATTAAGACTGAATAAAAATAATGAAAATTAAAATTACCCTTTTTGCTGCGTTTCTTTTTTGTCAGATTTCTGTTGCTCAGGAAAAAGATACTATAGCTATAAATAAACTGTCTGAAGTTGTTGTTACAGGTCAGTTTGAGCCACAATCTATAAAAAAATCAGTTTTTAATGTTCGTGTTATATCTAAAGAAAATATAAAGCAGCTGGCAGCAAATAACTTAGCTGACGTGTTAAATCAGTATTTAAATATTAGTGTGACATCTAATGGAAATGATGGACGTTCAAAAGTTTCTATGTTTGGATTAGATGCGCAGTATTTTAAGATTTTGGTTGACAATATACCTTTAGTAAGTGATACAGGAATGGGGACTAATGTCGATTTAACTCAAGTAAATCTTGATGATGTTGAGCGAATCGAAATTATAGAAGGTTCAATGGGTGTAACTCATGGAGCAAATGCTGTATCTGGTATCTTAAACATTATTACTAAAAAAGGAGGTGGTAATAAATGGCAGATCAGCGCAACTGTCCAGGAAGAAACAGTAGGTAAGGAATTTGCATTTTTTGATAAAGGTCGTCATATTCAATCAGCTAAAATTGGTCATAATTTTAATGAAAATTGGTTTGTAAATATTGGAGGAAACCGCAATGTGATGGCTGGTTATTATGATAATATGCAAGGGAAGGATTATGATAAAAATGATGGATTTAGAGGATATACACAGCTTCCAAAAGAGCAATTGGTAGGAAATGCCATTTTGGGCTACCAAAAAGATGCTTTTAGAATTTTTTACAAATTTGATTATTATGGTGAAGATGTTCACTACTATAATCCGATTGTAAATATACAAGACAATTATCCATTTGCTGATACGTATTTTTCGAGAGACAAAAGATATATAACCAATCGTTATTACCACCATTTAAATGCCAGTGGAAATCTTTTTTCCAAGTTAAAGTATAATGTTTCGGTTTCTCAACAGAAACAAGAGCGTGATTTAGAGAATTTTGTTTATCATTTAGATACAAAACAAGAGATAGATAATGAAAGAGATACTTATCAATCAAAAGAGGTTTTTTATTCTACAGGGACATTGAGTAATTTCTTTGATAATAAAAAGGTGGACTTTCAGCTTGGTTATGAAATTACAAGCGAGAATGGTTTTTATGATTCTTCAGTAGGAGCTTTTAGAGATGATAATCAGCAGGGAGTAGATATTAGAAAAAGACTTGAGAATTATGATATTTATTCGGTTGCTGAAATTGGTTTTAATGATAAATTCTCAATTCGTCCGGGTCTCCGATTTTCATTTCAAAGCGCTTTTGATAATCAATATGCAAGTTCTTTAGGTTTAAGATATCTTTTTGATAAAGGATTAGAAGCAAGAGCTTCTTTAGGTAAATCTTATCGCACTCCAAACTTTGATGAGTTGTATACTTATTTTGTAGACTCAAACCATAACATGCAAGGAAATGCAGATTTGATTCCTGAAACAAGTACTTCTTATGAGTTTAGCTTAAAAAGAGCTTGTACTTTTGATTCTGGCGCTCAAATCTCGAACAACTTAGCTGTTACGTATCTGGATGTTGACGATAGAATTGATCTTGTTACAATACAGGTAACTCCTTTGCATTATAAATACGTTAATATCAACAGATATAAAATGTGGAACCTTTCAACAGTAGAGCAATATACTTACAAAAATTGGAATATAATGTTAGGTGCAGCTGTAGTTGGAATTTCCAGAAGACTTGATTTGGCAGCTGAAAATTTAGTATCTGATGATAAATTTTTCTACTCTTTCAGATTAAATTCAAGTATCTCTTATAATATTACAAAATGGAATACTTTATTGGCTGTTTTCTATAAATACAATGGACAGCAGCAACAATACGTCGCAGGGTCTGACATTGATGGAAAACCTGGTTTCTTTTTAAACGAACTTAAGCCATTTAGTTGGATGGATGCTTCTATTCGAAAAACATTCTTTAAAAATCAATTCGAAGTTACCATTGGAGCGAGAAACCTTTTCGATGTTACCAATCTGCAATCTGTGCAAAATGGCGGCGGCGGTGATGCTAGTGGTGGCGCACATGGAGGAGGAGGAACAGCCTCTGAGATGCTAGGTTACGGCCGATCTTACTTCTTAAAACTTTCATATAATCTAAATTTTAATTAATAAATCAATACCATGAAAAAGAATTTTATTTTAATACTATCTTTTGTAATACTTGCTATTGGAGCTTGTAGCAGTGATGATGAAGTGGCTGAGGCTAATGCGGTAGCTTTTGCTTCTACGTCCTTAAATTTATCAGCAGAATCAACTCCGATCGAGATTAAATTCGCGTCTCCAACTGCATCAGCGGGATCTTTAACTTTGACTGTTACTCAAACTGCAGTAGCAACTGGTACAGATTTTAGTACTACTCCCGCAGTAACAGCTAATACTCTTGTTGTACCTTTTGAAAAAAATGTATCTACTGTATCTTTTACATTCAAGAAATTAAAAGAAGCTATAGAAGGTGAAGTGAAAAATGTTGTTTTCACTATTAGCAGTGCAACTATTAATACTGTAATTTCGGAAAACAAATCAATTCAGGTAAACTTTAACGAAACTGCTTCTTTAGGAAATGCATTAGCTCCTGAAGTTGGAGGGCCAACAGAGCCAAATCAGGTTTTCGTTGATTTAAGCAGTGGAAAAATGACTGCTGTTCCTAGAGTTTCGTGGGATTTAGGATTCTACTCTGGGACAGATTTTAGAGTAATAATCAACCACACTGTGAGAATGACTGCTAAGGAAACGACTAGTGTAAATATTGATGAAGTTCAAGCAGAAGATGAGACTATGCTTGTTAATGGTAGTGGAAGCACTACTCAAATTGATGACCCTGCAGGAGATATTACTAAAACAGCTATTGCGGTAATTTCAGCAACAGATGCTGATAACAAAGTATATGTTATCAATATGGGAAGTAATCCTGGGACAGTTGATCCTAAAGTTGGATCTGAAGGTACAGGTACAGGACCTTCTAGAGGATGGAAAAAAGTTAGAATTTTAAGAAGTGGTAATGATTATAAGGTTCAGTATGCAGATCTTGCAGCTACAACTCATGAAGAAATCATTGTTTCAAAAAATGTAGCATATAACTTTACATTCTTAAGTTTATTAGATAAGAAAACAGTTATTGTAGAACCTCAAAAAACACAATGGGATATTAGTTTCACAAGTTTCACTAATACAACGCCTACACCTACAGGAGGTTTGGCTCCTTATAATTTCGCTGATTTTGTTTTGAATAACCTTAAAGGTGGTGCGAAAGCATATCAGGTTCTTACGACAGCTTTTACATATGATGCTTTCACATTAGCAAATGTTGACAACACTAAATTTACAGACGATCAAAGAAATATTGGTTCAAACTGGAGAGGAACTGTGTCAGGAACAGATGCAAATGGTAATCCAACTTCTGGATTTGCTGCAAGATCAGATCGTTTCTTTGTTGTTAAAGATCCAGCAGGAAATGTTTATAAAGTTAGATTTACAGCTGGTGTAAATGCTGCTGGAGAAAGAGGTTATCCTACATTCCAATACGCTATCTTGAAATAATTCATAATGAAAAATCTAAAAGAGAGAAAGATTCTTTCATTTCCTATATGATTATACATTCAAAAATCTAGTTAATCATTAGCTTTGTTTTTTTTATTTTTTTTTGAGAGAGGTCAGAATTATCTGACCTCTTTTTTTGTTGTTAAAAAGAACAATAAATTAAGGTTTAATTCTATCTTTGCAGGTATTTTTTATAAGGAATTAACAAAAATTGAGGTAAAATTTTTGTGAGTCTATTCTTCAAAATTTATAATTACTAAGTGAACACAAAATCATATTTTTTTCAGTCTTTTGCCATTGTTGCATTAGCATTTATCGCTTTTATAGGATTTAAACAAGTTTTGCCGAATAAGATATTTCCGGATAGCAAAGTCGATTCTAAAAGTGTACTTATAGACAGCCTGCTTCTGGAGTCGGTTGCAAATGATTCCTTATCTGAAGAAGGCGATAGTATTGCCGAAATAGAGAAAAAGGAAGCTCAGGAAAAAATTGTTTTTGATGCAACAGAAGGAATTGAATTTCCAACAGAAACTTTTGAAAACTATAAAGGATACCAATACCTGATTTCTTTTTACGAGAAATTATATCAGTTAGAAAAAAATCCACAAGGCAAAGTAAGGATTGCTTATTACGGTGATTCTATGACCGATGGTGATTTAATTGTTCAGGATGTTCGAAATAATTATCAGGAACGTTTTGGTGGAAACGGGGTTGGTTTTGTTTCTATAACTTCAGAATCTGCTGCGTCCAGAGGCTCGGTGAAATCGTCTTATTCTAAAAACTGGAAAGCACAATCGTATCTAAATGTAAAACATCCAATAAATCCTTTTGGTGTAAACGGTCATGTTTTCTTTGCAAATGATAAAACAAATCCAACCTGGGTACAATACGAAGCCGGGCTTAACAAACACGTATCTGTATTAGATAATCCAACTTTGTTTTACGGAAAATCGCATCGAAAAGGAAATGTCAATTTTATTATAGGAAAAGATACATTGCGAAAAAATCTAGTTCCGAATAACTTAGTTAACAGCTTAAAAGTAGCTTCAGGAAGTATAAAAGCCTTTAAGGCCAATTTCGTTCAGGCAGATTCAATCCCTATTTATGGTTTTAATTTTGATAACGGAAGCGGAGTTCATGTAGATAACTTTTCGCAAAGAGGAAATTCCGGGTTGCCAATTTCTATGTTTAATGCCGATGTGATGCAGGCTTTTAATAACCATTTAAAGTATGATCTGGTTGTACTGCATTACGGAACAAATGTGTTAAATTACGGAACCAAAAATTATTCATGGTACGAAAAAGGAATGAAAAAAACCGTAAATAAAATCAAAGAATCTTTTCCTGGAGTTTCTATTTTAATTGTTTCAACCGCTGATAAATCAACCAAATATGATTTGGAAATGAAAACAGATTCGGCCGTTGTTCCTTTAATGAAAGCACAAAAAAGATATGCACTTGAAACTGAGTCGGGATTTGTAAATTTATACACTTTAATGGGCGGAGACGGATCGATGGTGAAATGGGTTGATGAAACTCCGGCGAAAGCCAATAAAGATTACACACATTTTAATCAACGCGGTGCAAAAGCAATTGGTAATTTATTGTATGATCAGTTAAATAAAGGATACGAACAATATAAAGCGCTGCGCGAAAAACGCGATGTTGCCGCTAAACCCAGAACAGTCAGAAGAGCTAAAGCAGATTCTGTATCTGTTAAAAAAGATAGTGTAAATGAATAAACTTATTATCCTCTTTTGTTGTCTTTTTTTCTCAATAAATAATCAGGCGCAAAAGTCAGTCTCACTTTTAATAACTAAAAATATGATTAGTAAAATCGATAGCGCAACGATTGAATCTTACATGGGTAATCACATTTATAATGCAAAAGTATTAGAAAGTGTTTTTGAAAAGTTAAAAGAAAACGAAGGCGATAATAAGCAAAAAATAAATATTGTACATATTGGCGATTCCCATATTCAGGGAGATTTAATGACCAATAAAATTAGAAAAATTTTGCAGCAGCAATTCGGAAATGCAGGCCGTGGTTTTGTTTTTCCGTATCAATTGGCAAAAACAAACGGATCTTATAACGAAAGATTTTATTCCAACAGAACCTGGGAAAGTTATCGGAATATTTATCCGGCAAAAAACAGACCCATCGGTTTAAGCGGAATTGGATTGTGGAGAGATAATGGGGGGTTTGCAGTACAATTGAATATAAAAGATGCAGCTTACAAATTCAATTCTATCCATATTATTACGCCTCAAAACCAGAATATGTTTGATTTGGCAATATCATCTCAAACTAATATTATTCAGTCAACAGAGCGAAAAGTAATCACCCATAAAATTAAAAAAGGCGAAGCGATTTCGTTAATTGCAGATAAATACAATATTTCAATAGCCGAAATTAAAAGAGCAAATAATCTGAAATCAAATAATATTCGTGCCGGAAGAATTTTAAAAATTCCAACAAACGAAACAAAACCGAAAGAGATTAAAAATTCAGAATTTGTACCGTTAACTCTCGTAAATGATACTTTTTCTCATTATTATAAATCAGAGAAAGCATTAGATAAAATTTACCTGATTCCAAATAAAGAGGCATCAGAATTTGAACTAAATGGAATTGTTTTAGAGAAAGATGCTCCTGGAATAACCTATAGCGGAATTGGGGTAAATGGCGCTAAATTTTCTGATTACAATAAATATCCTTTGTTTTTTGAGCAGTTAAAATCTTTACATCCTGATTTGTTGATTTTTTCTCTCGGAACAAATGAAAGTTACGATAACATGGAAGCTTCGGCTTATATGAGACAATTACGCGAATTTATAAGTAATCTGAAAGATCAAAAAATTGATGCTCCGATAATTGTTATGACGCCTCCGCCATCGCTGCACAGAAAAAGAAAACCAAATGTGTACATTAAAGATTATGCAGAACGAATTAATAGTTCTGCAGAAAAAGATGACTTTGCAGTTTGGGATTTGTACGATGAATTTGGTGGCATAACAGGAGTTCGAAAATTAAGAGCAGAAGGATTAATAGGTCCCGATTTTGTTCATTATTCTAAAAAAGGATACGAAAAACAAGCAAAATTGTTTGCCGAAGCGTTTTTAAAAGCATACGATAATTTTAAATCAAAAAAATAAGTTGATAACAAGTAATAGCATAAATAATTGGTTTGTTCAGAATTTTGGTGAAATCACATTAGAGCAGGTCAAAAGTTGGTTCATATATAATCCCGACGAAAAATTATTATTCAATACAGGCTTATTTCTTGGATTGTTTTTAGTTTTCTATTTCGTATACGCATTTTTGCGCAAAACATTTTATTTAAGATTAACCTACGTTATTCTTTTTTCGCTTTTCTTTTATTATAAGTCAAGCGGAATTTACTTTTTACTATTATTGCTTTCATCTGTAGTTGATTATGGCTTGAGTCAGATTATTTACAGAGAAACAAAAGACAGTACCAAGAAAATATATCTGGTTATAAGTGTAATACTGAACTTAGGTTTGCTTGGTTATTTCAAGTATATGAATTTCATGATTGTTACGTACAATGACATGTTCAATGGTCATTTTGCTTTGCATAATATTTTTCTTCCTGTCGGAATTTCGTTTTATACTTTTCAGTCGATGAGTTATATTATCGAGATTTATCGTGAAGAAATCAAGCCAACAAAAAACTACATCGAATATTTATTTTTCGTTTCGTTTTTTCCGCAATTAGTGGCCGGACCAATTGTTAGGGCAAAAGATTTTTTACCACAGATTTACCAAAAATTAAACCTTACCAAACAAGATGTAAACAACGCTTTGTTTCTTATCATTGGCGGATTGATTAAGAAAACGGTAATTTCAAATTACATCTCAATAAACTTCGTAGACCGTGTTTTCGATACGCCGATGAATTATACGTCATTCGAAAATTTAATGGCTTCTTACGGATATGCCATTCAAATTTATTGTGACTTCTCAGGATACTCAGATATGGCCATCGGAATCGCTTTGTTGTTAGGATTTAAATTACCAGCCAACTTTAGAACGCCTTATAAATCAGTATCGATTACAGATTTCTGGAGAAGATGGCACATTTCATTATCAACCTGGCTTAAGGATTTCTTATATATTTCTATTGGTGGAAACAGAGAAGGCACATTTGCCGGATATTTATTCCCAAGTTTATTTTTCTTCGGATTATTACTTTGGGGAATGTCGAATGTAAACGAAAGCTTTATTCCTTTGGCAATCGCAATTGGATCAATTGGATTATTTTGTCTAACATTTTTGCTTTCGAAGAAAAAAAATCAAACGCTTGTAACCAATTTCAATTTATTTACAACCATGCTTCTGGGCGGGTTGTGGCACGGAGCCGGAGCACAATTCATTATTTGGGGAGCATTACACGGATTAGCATTAGCGGTTCATAAAATATTTATGGAATTATTCCCTTCCAAAAAAGAAGGTTCTAATTTCTTTTGGAAATTCTTTTCAATCGTAATGACATTTCATTTTGTAGTTTTCTGTTGGATCTTTTTCCGTGCCAGAGATTTTGAAACCGCTTTGCAGGTAATCAATAATATTGGTCAGTTAACATTCGAACCAGAGCAATGGAAAGTAATAGTTTTAGGATACAAAAATGTGTTTTTATTAATGCTGTTTGGTTACGTTTGGCATTTCTTGCCGGAAGTTTTTACAAACGGCATGAAATCAGTTTTTGATAAAACACCACTATTAGCAAAAGCAATAGTTTTGGGTTTTGTATTCTGGATTGTTTATGCAACAGCAGTCGCAGGTTCGCAGCCGTTTATTTATTTCCAATTCTAAAAATATTTCCACTAAGGCACAAAGGCGCAAAGATTTATTTCTTTGCGCCTTTTTTTCTTTCACGCAGATTTAGCAGATTCTTTTTTTAGATTAAGTATGAAAAAATCAGCTATATCTGCTAAATCTGCGTGAAAGAAACTTTGTGTCTTCACAGTAAAAAAAACTTCGTGCCTTAGTACCTTTGTGGCAAAACTACATACAAATAAAAATTGCCTGAAATATCTAATTAGATTATCTTTGCACTTCAAATAAAGAAAATAGTATGTTTGATAATTTAAGTGATAAGTTAGATAAAGCCTTCCATATATTAAAAGGACACGGTAAAATTACAGAAGTAAACGTTGCCGATACTTTAAAAGAAGTTCGTCGTGCCTTATTAGATGCCGATGTTAACTTTAAAATTGCCAAAGATTTTACAACCAAAGTAAAAGAAAAAGCAATAGGTCAGGACGTATTAACTACGCTTCAGCCAGGACAATTACTGGTGAAGCTGGTAAAAGATGAGTTGACCGAATTAATGGGTGGTGATGTTGCAGGAATTAATCTTTCTGGAACTCCAAGTATTATTTTGATGTCAGGATTGCAAGGTTCTGGTAAAACGACTTTCTCAGGAAAATTAGCTAATTTTCTAAAAACAAAGAAAAATAAAAAACCACTTCTTGTAGCGTGTGATATCTACCGTCCTGCGGCGATCAATCAGTTACATGTTGTAGGAGATCAAATAGGTGTTGAGGTTTACTCAGAACCGGAAAATAAAAATCCTGTTGAAATTGCTCAAAATGCAATTAAACATGCAAAAGCAAACGGTTTTAACGTCGTAATTGTCGATACAGCCGGTCGTTTAGCAGTAGATCAGGAAATGATGGATGAAATTGCTCGTGTTCACAAAGCAATTCAGCCACAGGAAACATTGTTCGTTGTTGATGCAATGACAGGACAAGATGCTGTAAATACAGCAAAAGCCTTCAACGATATCTTAAATTTTGATGGAGTTATCTTAACCAAATTAGATGGTGATACTCGTGGTGGAGCTGCAATTTCGATTAAATCGGTTGTAAACAAACCAATCAAATTTGTGGGTACAGGCGAAAAGATGGAAGCAATTGATGTTTTCTATCCAGATCGTATGGCCGAGCGTATTTTAGGAATGGGAGACGTTGTGTCTCTAGTAGAAAGAGCGCAGGAACAATTTGATGAAGAAGAAGCAAGAAAACTTCAAAAGAAAATCGCTAAAAACGAATTTGGTTTTGATGATTTCTTAACGCAGATTCAGCAAGTAAAGAAAATGGGTAATATGAAAGACCTGGTTGGAATGATACCGGGAGCTTCAAAAGCCATGAAAGATGTAGAAATAGAAGATGATGCTTTTAAACATATAGAAGCAATCATTCATTCGATGACACCAATCGAAAGAAGTAAGCCTGCCATCATCGACGTAAAAAGAAAAGCCAGAATCGCAAAAGGTTCCGGAACGAAAGTCGAGCAGGTAAATCAGTTAATGAAGCAGTTTGACCAAATGAGCAAGATGATGAAAATGATGCAAGGTCCGGGCGGAAAAAACCTGATGAAAATGATGGGAGGCATGAAAGGAATGCCAGGCGGAATGCCGAGATAATAAAATAAAAAGTTTCAAGTTTCAAGTTTCAGTTTATGAGACAGAAATTTGAAACTTTTTTCAATAATATAGTTTCGCCCCAACTTGAAACCTGAAACTTGAAACAAAAATTAAACCTGAAAAATTAAGAAATGCAACTACTAGACGGTAAAAAAACATCTGAAGACATTAAAAACGAAATTGCAGCCGAAGTTCAATTAATAAAAGCAGCCGGAGGGAAAGTGCCTCATTTAGCAGCCGTTATAGTTGGTACAAATGGAGCAAGTTTAACTTACGTAGGAAGTAAAGTAAAATCTTGCCAGCAAATTGGCTTCGATTCAACTTTAGTCGCTTTACCAGAAGATATTACCGAAGCAGATTTATTAGCTAAAATCAAAGAACTAAACGAAGATGATAATCTGGACGGATATATCGTTCAGTTGCCATTGCCAAAACATATCGACGAACAAAAAATCTTATTAGCAATTGATCCCGATAAAGATGTAGATGGATTTCATCCAACAAACTTTGGAAGAATGGCTTTGGAGATGGAAAGTTTCATTCCTGCAACTCCATTCGGAATAATGCAATTATTAGAACGTTACAAAGTAGAAACTGCCGGAAAGCATACCGTAGTAATTGGAAGAAGCCACATCGTAGGCCGACCAATGAGTATCTTAATGAGTCGTAAAGGAAATCCGGGAGATTCAACCGTTACGCTAACACACAGCCGTACTAAAAACTTAGCAGAATTTACTAAAAATGCAGATATCATTATTACAGCTTTAGGAGTTCCTGAATTTTTAAAAGGTGATATGGTGAAAGACGGAGTTGTAATTGTAGATGTTGGAATTACACGTGTTGAAGATACATCAAACTCAAAAGGTTATGTAATAAAAGGCGACGTTGATTTTGATGAAGTAAGCAAAAAAGCATCATTCATCACGCCGGTTCCTGGTGGAGTAGGACCAATGACAATTGCTATGTTGCTTCAAAATACACTTTTAGCAAGAAAAATGAGAAGTGCCAAAAAATAATACTCTTTCAAAAATATATACAAAGCCTGTTCAATTGAACAGGCTTTGTTGTATTACACAACTAAAAATTCTCTCACATAGTTGATTCTGGCTATGTTTGTTTAGAAAAAGTGAAACGCCTTTTTACAGTAGCAATATCTATGTTTCTATGTGTTTAAAAACTCTGCTCAAAGTACATTTTAATATATAATTAATACCCTAAAGTTTCCCGTCTTAAAAATAAAAGATACTTTTGCAGCACTTTAAAAAAACTTCTCCAAATGGACGATTATTATTCGTTAGTATTAAATTAAAAACAGCTTTTGAAAATTTCAAAATGCTGCGATAAAGCCCTGTATTTTGAAATGAAAGCCTTTTACACAAACAACAACGGATTAATCGAAATCTCAAAATGGACACCAAACTGCTGGATAAATATCGAATCTCCATCAGAAACAGAAAAAAAATATTTACTCGAAGAACTCCAGATTCCCGAAGCATTTTACAACGATATTGAAGATATCGACGAAAGACCCCGTATCGAAATCGAAGATGGCTGGACACTTATCATCATGCGCGTTCCTATAAAAAGTGATGACGTTAAACTGCCTTTTCAAACTATTCCGCTTGGTGTCATTTTTAAAGATGATATCTGCGTAACCATTACATTTTACAAAACAGAAATCATACATGATTTTATGTTGTATTCACGACGAAAAAATATTCAGGTTAAGGATAATTCCGACTGGGTTTTGAGATTGCTTCTTTCATCAAGTGTTTGGTATTTAAAATACCTAAAACAAATTAATCAAAAGATAAAATTAGCCGAAGATAATTTAGAAAAATCAATCAAAAATGAAGAATTGCAGGCATTGCTTCAAATCGAAAAATGTTTGGTTTTCTTTATTACCTCATTAAAAGCAAATGATGTTTTGTTTCATCGTATAAAAAACTTAAAAGCATATAAGGCAAACTACGATTTAGATTTGCTCGAAGATGTCGAAATAGAACTAAGTCAGGCGCAGGACACAGCCAATATTTATAGCAACATCCTAACCGGAATGATGGATGCGTATGCCTCTGTGATCTCCAATAATATGAACAATATTATGAAACAAATGACCTCCATTTCGATCATTTTAATGATTCCAACCTTAATCGCAAGTTTGTACGGGATGAACGTGCCAAACGGTTTAGAAGAAAGCAAATACGGCATTTGGATACTTCTTTTTGTTTCCGTTATTCTCTCTACTTTTGGCGTGTTTTTATTTAAACGCAGAAGATGGTTTTGATAAATTAAAATTTCTCATTCAGATACAAAAGCCTATTCAATCGAGTAGGCTTTTCGTTTTTATACATTGGGCGTGACCCTATTTACAAAAGGCGCTCCAATCTTGCTGCATATGTGCGCCTTTCGCAAATACGGTCGGGCTATCCGCGCTACTTCGGTAGCTATCTCCTATCCCTCACGCAACCCAGAGGCAGTAAGATCTTTTATGCTCTGTAAGGTTTTTAAAACCTTGTAGGTTTACATTAGTTGGGATGAATAAATATGTGTAGTCCCTACGGGACAAAAATGAAACGCAATCTTTTTTTTCTACCAATTTGTAATCTCTACGAGATATCCTTTTTTAGGCATAAATATTTTGCTAGGAGTTAAATGTTGTTCGTATTATAATAGCATATCGTAAAATATTCCGTGGTGTTATAAAATTTTAAAATGCTTAAGAATGTTTAATCTTCAAAATACTCCGTTAGGAGTTATATGTTGGTAGCAAAAAAAGTAATAAACCCCATCGTAAAATATCCCGTAGGGATTACATATCGGTAGCAAAAAAAAAGCAATAAACCCATCGTAAATGTTCCGTAGGAATTACATATTGGTAGCAAAAAACAACAAACCCCACCGCAAGATATCCCTTAGGGATTACATATTGGTACAAAAACTCATTCTATTAAATTAGTTGAAATAAAAATGACAATTTAATTTTGTCAATCCAAAATAAATAATAACTTTGTAACTCAAAGTACTTTAATTATGAATCAGAAGCATCAAGAAGACTTATCACATATTCGTTCCATGATGGAGCGTTCTTCCAGATTTATATCATTAAGCGGACTCTCAGGAGTTTTTGCCGGACTTTCTGCTTTAATTGGCGGATTGTATGTTTATCAGTTATTCAAAATAAACGGGATAAATTATCTTGATGGGGAACATGTTTTATTAGATGGCAATTTAGTTTCTGAATTAATTACAAGCGGATTAATCATTTTGATCTTTGCTTTTGTTTTCGGAATCTTTTTCACCATAAGAAAAAGTAAAAAGTACAATTTACCAATCTGGACGACCGCAACTAAAAAAATGCTTTTCAATTTGGCCATTCCATTAGCAGTTGGCGGCATATTTTGTCTGGCACTTATATGCCATAAGATTTTTATTCTGGTAGCACCAACAACTTTGATTTTTTACGGATTAGCCTTGATAAATGCCGAAAAATATACATTTTCAGATATTAAATATCTTGGTTTCAGCCAGCTTATTTTAGGATGCATTTCTTTGTTTTTCATTGGATATGGATTAATTTTTTGGATCATTGGTTTTGGAATTTTGCATATCTTGTACGGACTAATCATGTTCAAAAAATACAAATAATCCAATGGGAATCATTGATAAATTAAATAAGGATTTTGAAAGCCGTGTCAGATTGGGAATTATGTCCATTCTGATGGTCAATGACTGGATTGATTTTACCGAAATGAAAACCCTTTTGGATATAACAGATGGTAACCTGGCAAGTCATTCTTCGGCATTAGAAAAATCAGAATATATTGAAGTAAAGAAAGAATTCGTAGGCAAAAAGCCTAAAACATCATATAGAGTGACCAATAGAGGACGCGCGGCCTTTAATGAACACCTATCAAGTCTTGAAAAATTAATGAAATCTAACAAGTAAAATTTTTTTATCTAAATACTTTGAAACACAAAGTACTTTTAAAATTTAAATCATGAAAAAGCATCATTTTATTTTAGTATGCAGTATCGTTTTTACACTGCTTTTTTACAAGGAATCAATAGGAGTAAACCTCACTATTTTTGGACTGGTTTTAACAGGCTTAATTTGTTATTTCTTTCAGGATCGATTCACAGACCGCTCACATTTGGTTTTAGTGCTTACATCTATTCTATCGTGTTTCGCTTTTGCCTGGTATGGCGATTTTGTATCATTTCTCGCAATGTTCATGTCAATTGTTTTTTTACAGTTTAAAACGCATGATGTACAGCTTAAAATAATGCAGGTTTTTCCGCTTGTATTTGTAAACGGAATCACTTCTATAGGACGCGTTTTTATGTTTAGCCAATGGCTTCCGGAAAAGAAAATACATAATAATTTTGCCAAAAAACTGATAGCTTACTTTATTATTCCGGTTGTTTTTGTAGCGCTGTTTTTTACGGTGTATTCTTTTGGAAGTGATCATTTTTCTTCTCTGTTTACAGATTATCAATTAGATCTTGACATTTGGCAGTTGCTCGTAATTACTGTTTTAGGATTTTATATTTCGTTTACTTTTTGGAACTACTGGATTCCTGAAGTCTGTTACGATCTCAATCCAAAATTAAACAATGAATTTTCTAACGATGAGAAAGCTGTAAACGAAAACACATTCTCATTTCTGGATTTAAATTTCGAAAGAAAAAGCGGAGAAATCACTTTATTGCTTTTAAATGTAATGCTCTTAATTTTTATCGTAACGTATAATTACGAACAATTTTTTGAAGTAATCGAAACCTCAAAATTAAGTGCAGATACACATGAAAGAGTAAATGCCATCATTTTTTCTATCGTTATGGCAGTTGGAGTAATTCTGTTTTATTTTAAGGGCGGATTCAATTTTGATGAAAAAGCAACAAATCTAAAACGTCTGGCAAAAATCTGGATTGTTTTAAACGGAGCTTTGATTTTGAGTACAGCCGTAAAAAACTCAGAATACGTTTCATTCTTCGGTTTGACTTATAAACGATTAGGCGTTTATGCATTTTTAATACTGGCTATTATTGGTTTAGTATACGCCTTTTTAAAAATTGCCAAACAAAAAACAAACGCTTATCTTTTCAATCAAATGGTTTGGTATTTTTATGGAACCGTACTTTTGTGCAGCTTTTTTAATTGGGGAAGTCTGATTACAAATTATAACATCGCTGTAAACAAGGGAGTCGAACCAAAATTTTTAAGCGAATTAAATTTTAATGACGAAACCCGCAGGGAATATTTTTTACTTCATAATCTGGATGGACAATACAGCGAGATTCAGCGAGAAAATGAAATTAAAAGATATCAAAACGAAACTGTTTTATCGAAGATATTGTATTACGAATTTTTAAACGAGAAAAAATAAGTTTAACAAATCCCATTCAATTTGAATGGGATTTTTTTTGATAGTTATAATTGTAAGTCAAGTTTTATAAAAGGTTCACGGCTAATAATTGTTAATTAATACAGTTATTACAAAGGCTTAAAACTTATTAAGAAAATGTTTACTATATTTGGTTTCTAAAAAAATCAAAGATTTGTCTTTTTTTGATTTAATAGAACAAGATAATTCTTAAAAATATAAATAATCTATAAATCTAACCCTAAAAAACAAACCCATGACAAAAACTACTCTTACTGGACCTGGACCAAGCGGCAAAATCTATCCACCGGGTAAATGCATGAAACCTGAAAGCCAAAGTAGAATAACAAAAAAAACGCCTATAAGTTTTCCCGAAAATGAATCATCAATTCCTTTTGCTCCAATTGTTCAGGCTACATTAAAGAAGGATGGAACGTTTCAAGTTAGGGCAGTTTTTTTGGTTGCTCGTAAACCGAAAGGACAAAAAGAAGTTGAGGACGATAAAGAAGATGAATTAGACTTTGATATTTATCAAAATTGGTATATCGATATTAATGGAAAACGCCAACTGCAGTTTTTTATAGCTTATGATATATTGGATGACCCAGAAAAAGAGTTTGATGTTTATGAAGCAAGTTTTAAAGCTGAACCATACCCTTATGGAACAAATACATTTGCTGGTTTACTAACAGTTCAAACTTTTCTTTGGGATATAGATCCTGAAACTTCGAGAGGAACTGAGACGAATGTTCAGCACGGAGGATAGTATATTTTTTATAGTTAAATTTCTCCAATTTGGAATATAGTCTTAAAAAAAGATTGCGAAAAATATATACTAGCAGAGCTTTTGCTAGTATATATTTACAATAATTAAATCTATAAATAAAAAATGCTTAATATTAAAATATTAGTTTTTTTTTCATTGTTGTTTAATTCATTTTTTATCTTCTCACAAGAAAATATTCGTGAAAATAGTTTATTTAGTAATGAAATAAAGGCGACTGTAACTAAATTCAGAGAAGAGGTTAATTTTAATAAAGCAGCATCTTCTTTTCTGGAAAAAAACTGGGATTCAACTTTGGTTTATTCTATGAGACAAATTGCTTTAACCAAAAACATAAAACTTTTAGATTATTGTCATTATTTTAGAGGGATCAGTTTCAAGGAAAAAAATCTTATAAAAGAATCTAAAAGTGAATTTAGAAAGATCTCTAGCACTTTTCAATTCAAATATAAAGTAAAAAATAATCTTGGTGAAATTGCATTACAGCAAAATGAATTTGAAAAGGCTTTAAAATATTTTTACGAAATAGAAAAATTGTCAACTAGAGAAATTTATGATCTGAAAAGAAGCATAATTCTTCATAATATTGGATTGTGTCACTTACATCTTGAAAAATTTGACAAAGCAGAAAAGTATTTATTCGAAAGTGCTGAATTGCAAGAAATCGAAAAAGATACATTGCTTCTTGTTGGTTCATATATGGATATTGCTAGTTTGTATTATCAACAATATAAAGATGCACAAGCAATTCCATATTATGCAAAAGCTTACAATCTTTCTAAAAAAGTTAATTCGTTTGAACTTAAACGTACTGCAACCAAAAACATGGCAGCAGTAGAGGAAAATAGAAAAAATTTCAAACTTGCTTTAGAATACCGAAAAGAATACGAAACATGGAAAGATTCTCTAAACGATCAAAATAAAGTTTGGGCAATTGCCGATTTAGAAAAGAAGTTTGCTGTAAAACAAAAACAAAAAGAAGTAGACGTTCTTGCAGCCGAAAATAAAGTAAAAGTAGCCGAAAGAAATGGGTTTCTAATTTCTTCGGTTTTACTTTTCATTTTGTTTGGAACCGGTGTTTATTTTTACCGACAGAAAATTAGAAACAATAGAATTATTCTCGCTCAGAAAAACGAGTTAGATGAATTGAATGCCACAAAAGATAAACTATTTTCTATTGTAAGCCACGATTTGCGCTCATCAGTAAATGCGCTTAAAACAAGTAACGGCAAATTGATGGAGAATCTAAAGAATAAAAATTTCACAGAACTCGATGTTTTGCTTCATACCAATAGTACAATTGCAAACGGTGCTTATAATTTGCTCGATAACTTGCTTAATTGGGCTTTATTGCAAACCAAACAAGCCTATTTTTATCAGGAATCATTGCATTTGACTACAATTGTACAGCATGTAGAATACAATTATAAACCATTGATGTTAAACGCAAATATCAATTTTAACAACGATGTTTCAAAAACAGATTATGTTTTTGCAGATATGGATTCGCTGAAAATAATTATTCGAAACATGTTAGATAACGCCATTAAATTTTCAAAAGAAAACGGTACAATTTCAATTTACACAAGAGCTTCTTCTGAAGAATTTTGTTATTTAGTGATCGAAGATACCGGATTGGGAATGAATGAAACAATGCGACAAGAATTATTAAAAGAAACAGTTTTGCTTTCGAAAAAGAAAAATGACGACATAATAGGTACCGGATTAGGAATGCAGTTGTGCAAAAGCCTGATTCGTAAAAATGGAGGAAAACTCGAAATAGAAAGTGAAGAAAATGTTGGAACTAAAATGATTATAATATTGCCTAAGTTTAAAAATCATGGATAATATTAATGTCCTTATCATCGAAGATACTGTTACAGAAAGTGATGCACTGGTAAAAGTACTTACCGAAAATAATTATAACATTGTGGGAATTGCCAGAACTTATCAGGACGCGCTCACCATGTTTTATCAAAACACGATTGATATTGTTGTTATTGATGTTTTTCTGGATGGAAAACCAGACGGGATTACTTTTGCAGAAACTATAAATATCGTTCCAAACGGCGTAAAACCTTTTGTTTTTTTAACGAGTTCAAAAGACCGTCAAATTTTTGAAAGAGCAAAATTGACTAAACCATTTAGTTTTTTGATGAAGCCTTTTAATGAACTTGAAATTTTGTATGCGCTGGAAATGGCAGTCGAGAAATTTTACGAACAGACGAATGTTTTTCACAGTGAAGATCAGAATACCGTAATAAGTAACGATACACTTTTTATCAAAAAAAATAAATCTTTAAAGAAAGTCAAAATTGAAGATATTGTTTACATCGAGGTCGAAGATCGCTATTGTAACATTATTACAGATGTTGAAAAATTTGTAATTCTAATTTCATTGACTAAAATTATCCATCTTTTAGATCCGGCCAAGTTTTGCCAGACGCATCGCAATTATATCGTGAACATAAGTAAAATAGAAGAAATAATAGTGAATGATAATTTGGTTATCTTAAAAGGAAATCACAAAGTTACCTTAAGTGATAAATACAAAGATTTCGTAAAAAATTTCAGAATCTTAAAGTAATAAACTATTTAAATTACTGATTTACAATTAAAAAACCTTTGCAGCTGCAAAGGTTTTTTTTTGCTCCCATACCTCGGTTTTTGTTTTTGGTGACATTGATTATCAATCTTGTAACATATTTACGATGTTAAATAAAGTTCTGCAATACTTTTACTACAGAAAATTAAATAAAGCTAGCGTATTTGGTTTTTATATTACTGGTAATAAGTTAACTACAAATTAATCATTTGTAAATGTGGAGTTCTGTAACCACCTAAAAAACGAGGCGTATCTGAAAAGCCAAAAGAGTAGGAACAAACAAATCAATAAATTAAAATTTAATATCATGGCAACATTTAAAGTGAATATCCCGGCAGGCCCAATTTGGAGCCAACAAGACGCAAACGAAAAAGCTCCTTTAGTAGCAGCTGCACACCAAGGTAAATGGACAGGACAATGGAGTACAGTTGTAGACAGTCAAATGAGTGTAGTTGAATTAGAACTAAACGTTAAAAACGGAGGTAAAAACGAATACAAAACCAACGTTTTGGCTGGTCCGTTATGGAGTAATGATGAAGCTCAAAAAGTTGGATCTGTAATTGCTGCATCTTATGGTGCTGAATTTACAGGACAATGGTCTACAATTGTAGAAGGGCAAATGAGCGTAATTGAGATTAAATATACCTTCTAATTTCAATTTCACTCATTTTAAGTAAAATAAAACTAGAAATGCTCCTATTGTATTTCTAGTTTTTTTGTTTAACCAAAAAATAATTTAAAAATTTATAAAATGGCCTGGATAAAAAAACCAAATGTGGCAATGTTTAAAGGTGCCAATTGGAATACCTTAATTGAAAGAGTTCCCAATTGCTCGCCTGAACAAGCCAAACGTATTGCAGTTAAAAACCCAAAAATCAGTTTCTTTTTCTTTTGCAGAGAATATATGGTTCTTGAAACTTTAGGAGAGAAAGGAATTTTTAATCCCGGGGATGCTGTCTTTTTTACTGGCGAGCCGTGGTATGGTAGCGCACCTCAATGTGATTCATACGAAAAAAAGGAATGTCTGTTGCTTATGTAAGTATAGATAAATTGCAAACACCAGGCTGCTACACGATGGCAGATGGCAGTGCGGCGGTTGATGTGGTTTGTATTTTTACAGCGAACATTAATTTAAAACCTTTTCCGGAAGGAGCGGTTGCTTTGGCACCAAATACAAAAGTGCCTGACGGATATCCTTATGCAGTAGGTAGTTCAGATTATGCTAAACTTACTGTCGCTGATATTCAAAAATTGCAAAATAAGGGAATAACAGTCTTGTTAACTTTCTTAAATAATCACGATGCGAGTGGATGGTCTGAATTTCCTGATGTCGCTACTGCAACCAATTTTGCTCAGCAGTTAAAAGAAATTGTAGATCGATTAGGCTTGGACGGAATCGATATTGATGATGAATATAGTAGTGGAACACCAATTGATACTTCTTTAGTTACAGTTACCACTATAATGAAAGAACTTATGCCAGACAGTATTATTTCAAAAGCCTTGTGGTCTGATTCAGAATATTTTACTCCTACATATCAAAATCGAACATTGGCAGATAACCTGACTTATGGCTGGGAGATGAGCTATGGTGGAAATCCTAAATATCGTTTAGCGCCCTATGTTTCTTTCGGAATGGCAAGTAACACACTGGTTTGCGGATTTTGGTCGGGACAACCTTCCGGAGATCCATCTGGTGATGTTTTATGGCTAAAAGGAAATAATTATGGTGGTGTTATGGTTTACGCATTTCAGGAACAACCCAATATCGATTTATTAGGAGATCTTGTAAATGACTGGAACGGCACAGGAAATTGGAATAAAACACCAAATTGCCCGTAATTTACTTGCTGATAATCAAAAACAAAACCCCGAATTATTCGGGGTTTTATATGAAATTCTAAAACTAATAATCTCCTTTTTTCTTAAATCGGGGATCGTGTTTTGAAATAAATTCTGTTCTTCGTCTTGGCGCTTCTTCTTTTGGTAAACTTGCTTCCTCAGTTTTGCTCGAAGGCTCAATTAAACGATTTAATTCTTTAATTTCTGCATCGGTTAAATCGCGATAACGACCAAGCGGAATATCTAATGAAATATTAATAATTCTGATACGCTTTAAAGCCGTTACATCATAACCCAAATATTCACACATTCTACGAATCTGGCGGTTTAATCCCTGAGTCAGTATAATTTTAAATGTGTATTTACTGATTTGCTCTACTTTACATTTTCTTGTAACAGTATCTAAAATCGGAACACCATTTCCCATTCTCTCAATAAAACGATCTGTAATTGGTCTGTTTACCGTAACTGTATATTCTTTTTCGTGATTGTTTCTGGCGCGCAAAATCTTGTTTACGATATCACCATCATTTGTCATAAAAATTAATCCTTCACTGGCTTTGTCCAATCTTCCAATCGGAAAAATACGTTTAGGATAATTAATATAATCCACGATATTATTTCGAACCTCTAAATTGGTCGTACATTCTATTCCAGCGGGTTTGTTAAACGCCAGATAAACCATTTTTTCATGTTTCTCGACAATCAGCTTTCCATCAATACGTACTTCATCATCTGGCGAAACTTTGGTTCCCATTTCCGGCACAACACCATTTATTGTTACACGTCCTTCTTCAATTAATTTATCGGCTTCACGACGGGAACAATAACCTGTTTCACCAATAAATTTATTCAGACGTTTTAAATTCTCTTCCATCTTGCAAAAGTAAGGAAAAATTCAATTTTAGAGTTTAGATTTTAGATTTTAGATTGTTGGACTTCTTAGAATTTACACATTTCTCAGAATTAAGATTAGTTTTTTAATCAAAGAGAATAAACCTTAGAACCTTAGCGCCTTAGAATCTCAGAACCTTTTTCCTAAGAATGAAACTCAGAGCTATCCTGTGGCGTTTCTTTTCTGTCAAACATTCCGTAATCACGAACAACATGTGCGATTCTCAAATGGTAATCTTTAAAAATTTCGTTTCTTCCTTTTGCCTGGGCATAACGGTGCATTTCTAGATTTCTCCATTGTTGAATGCTTTCTTCGTCTTTCCAAAAAGACAAAGACAAAACTTTTTCGGGATCGGTAAAACTTTGAAAACGCTCGATCGAAATAAATCCATCAATATGGTTTAATTCAGGTTTTAAATTGGCGGCGATATCAAGATATTCCTCTTTTTTTCCTTCATTCGGAACTACTTCAAAAATTACAGCTATCATATTTTGTGTTTTAATTATTTAATGTAATCCAGATATTTTTTGGCAATCTGGCATTAATTAAAGGTTCATATTCAATTTTATTTTCTAATAATGCAATCGCTTTGTACTCATTTACTAAATAAGATAAAGCTTCTGTTGCTAAATTGATAGAAAAATATTTAGCAAGACACATATGTCCGCCAATCCCAAAAGTCAGGTTTTCATTACTATTAGTTCTTTCAATATCAAAATCCATTGCATTTTCAAATTTTTGAGCATCACGGTTAGCCGAAGCCAAAACAATCAATATCGAATCACCTTTTTTAATTTGGCTTTCGCCGATGTAAAAATCTTCATTTGCAATTCGTCTGGTATTATGAATTGGAGGATCAAAACGCAAAGTTTCGATAATAGCTTTTTCTATTTCTGTTTTATTAGAAAATGTTTTATGCCTGATAATTTGCAGTAAGGAATTACTCAAGATTCCACGTCCGGCATCATAACTCTGAATGCACAAACCAATAAAATTACTGACAGCAATCGGAATAATTTCTTTTACTGAAAGATTATATTGGTTGGAAATTTTGATCAACAAGGAATTGTAAAAGGTTAAAGAAGAAAAATGTTTTTCAACTAATAAAGAGAGTTTTCCTGCATTTTCATTAATTGATTTTACTTGTTCCTTCGTTTTCTTTGGAAGCATTATTTTGCTGAAAGAATCTATTTTTTCGGAAATAAATTCACAATCTTTTTCTTCAAAACCAAAACTTTTTAAAATACTAAGAATGGGCAATTTTTTGCAAACAGAATTTACCCAATCGATTTTGTTATCGCTTAAATCCTTTTGAATCAATTGAAAAATAATTTGATCAATTGAGTTTGATTTTATTTTTGAAAATAACAAAAGCGCAATTTCACGCGTAATTTCATGTTGCATCCCGTTTGATAAACGAGTTAGGTTATTCAGAATTTGTAAAGCAGATTCATTTAGGTTTTGTTCATTATCCGGATTTACAATCGGAATTCCAACTCGAGAACTCTTTAAAATTCCAACACAATATTCATAAGAGTAAATTGCCCAGATTTGATTGGTTTCATCCCAATAAACCGGACTTTTATCCAACATTAATTTATAAGTAGAATAAGGATCTTTAACATCGGACTGAAAGAATAAACTGGATGACATATTTGATTTGTTTTTAACAAAGTTATTTAACTTTACAAGCGAATACTTCAGTTTGTATTTAACTATGAAATCCATATGGAAGATCAATTTGTAAAAACAGCGACTTTAATTGGCGATCCAACGCGCGCGGTAATCATGTGGACATTGCTCGACGGTAGAGCTTTTACAGCAACCGAACTGGCCATTGTAGCCAATACTTCTCCGCAAAATATTAGTATGCATTTGACCAAACTTTTAGAAGGAGATTTACTTTCCGTAGAAAAACAAGGGCGTCATAAATATTACAGATTTTCAAACAAGGAAGTGGCTTATGCTGTAGAAGCAATGGCAAATCTTATTCCTAAACCAGAAATTCGATTAAAGAAAGAAAACGACACTTATCCTCCCATAAAATATTGCAGAACCTGTTACGATCATTTGGCGGGGAAAATCGGCGTTGCTTTGACCGATAGCTTATTGGAACAAAAAATAATTCTGAACAAGAACGACACTTTTCAAATTAGTTGTGAAGGCGAAAAATGGTTTTCGGATTTTGGAATTAATATAGAAGAAGCTCAAAAACAAAAAAGAATATTTTTAAAACCGTGCCTCGACTGGAGTGAAAGACGAAATCACTTGGCAGGTTCAATTGGTGCATTGCTTTTAAATAAAATGATAGACGAAGACTGGCTTAGAAAAACTAAAAATTCAAGAGCAATAATTATTACCGGAAAAGGAGAGAAGGAGTTGTTGAAGTATTTTAAGATTGTTGTTTAGACTTGCTTTGACTTTTACCTCAAACTTGATTAGAAAAACCTTTGTCCCTTTGTGCCTCTGCACCTTTGAACCTTAAGAAGAAAACAAAAAATCAATCACTTTAGCATACAATTCATCATCATGCATTCCGTGGCCTAAGCCTTTGGTTTCAATAAATTGACTGTTTTTCCAATTACTGGCGATTTTTTTGCCTTCTTCAAACGAAACAATATTATCTGAAGTATCGTGCGCAATTAAACCGGAAACATTAAATTCTGCAGCAAATTTTTGTCCGGAGAAATCTTCGAGCTTAAAGTTGAACCGATTCATGAATTTACTTTCTAAAAGTGAAAACATTTTAGTATTCAGGCTTAGCATCGAAACATAATTATCAATTAATATTTTTAAATCTGATGGAGCTCCCAAAATTACCATTTTGTTAATGCTGGTATTTGGAAACAAATATTGGTGGTACACACAAGCCGCACCGCCAATAGAGTGACCAATAATAATTTCGGGTTGGTATTTTTCGACAGCTTTATTGATGAATTCGGCGTAAAGCGGAACATTAAATTCCTTTCCGCTGCTTTGTCCGTGTGCCGGGGCATCTATGGCGATGATAGTACTTCCTGATTTTTGAAGATGAGGTAACGTTTTTTTCCAGCGCGAAGCATTGCTTTCCCATCCATGAACCAAAAGAATTTTGGTTTCATTTCCTTTCCAGATATAAGTTTGAAAATGATGTTCGTTATGGTGAAACGTTTCTGTTTCGGTATTTTTTAAAACTTTGGGTAAAGTGTCTTTTTGTAATCTGCCAATTCTTGGCTGACTAAAAAGTGCGTATGAAAGTTCTACAGCTTTTTGCGGACGGACATAACTCAGGAAGTTAATATATTGCCCAACTGATTTTAATGTAATGAAACGAATTCCTTTTTTAATTCCCAAAACTTATTTTTTTTATAAAGGTAAAAATAAGATTTTAAGCTTGTAAAAATATTTTGCCACAGATTAAAAGATTTACAAGGATTTTCAATCTGTGTTAATCTTTTAATCTGTGGCAAAAAATAATGGGCAAAAAAAAATCCCGATTAAATCGGGACTTTATATTTAGAATTTAGAGAACAATTGTTCCATTTTTTCTTTTTCTTCTTCAGCTAATGCGCTGTCAACCAAAATTCTTCCAGAGTGCTCATCAGTGATGATTTTCTTTCTTGAAGCAATTTCTACCTGTGTTTGAGGTGGAATTGTAAAGAATGATCCTGCAGACGCTCCTCTTTCGATAGAAACAACCGCTAAACCATTACGAACACTACTTCTGATTCTGTTGTAAGCAGCCAATAATCTTTCTTCAATTTGACCTGAAAACTCAGTAGATTTCTCAGATAAGAAGATTTCTTCTTTTTGAGTTTCAGCCATAATTGCATCAAGTTCAGATTTTTTATGTTTTAAATGAGAACTTTTAGCGTCAAGTTTTTCTTTTAAATTAGAAATAACTTCTTTTTTATGTTCGATAGAAGCTTTCATTTCCTTGATTTGCTTTTCAGCCAATTGAATTTCTAATTCCTGAAATTCAACCTCTTTTGTCAAAGAATTAAATTCTCTGTTATTACGAACTGATTCTTGTTGTTTTGTGTATTTTTTGATAACCTCTTTGTGCTCATCAATAGCATTTTTCTTTGCTTTGATAAGATCTTCAATAACCTCAAGTTCACTTTTCAGTTTCTCTGAACGAGTGCTCAAACCTGCAACTTCATCTTCTAAATCTTCCACTTCTAAAGGAAGTTCTCCTCTTACGTTTCTGATCTCGTCAATTCTAGAGTCAATAAGCTGTAAATCGTATATTGCTCTTAACTTGTCCTCAACACTTAATTCTTTCGTATTCGCCATATTCTATAAGTACTTAACTGGATTTGTATTTTCTTCTGATAAAATGATGGCAAAATTAAGGATTTTTTTTCGAAGATAATCAACAATATAGTTTTTTGTATAGCGTTCACTCTCAAAATGACCAATATCGGCTAAAAGTAACTTGTTTTCGGCTTCATAAAACTGGTGGTATTTTAAATCGGCGGTCAAAAAGGCATCGGCTCCGGCCATAATTGCATTTTTAATGGCAAAACTTCCTGAGCCTCCCAAAACGGCAACTTTCTTTATTTTTTTACCTAAAAACGCAGAATGACGAATTCCGTCAGCAATCATTTTACCTTTTACAAATTGTAAAAACTCTTTTTCATCCATTTCAGTTTCAAATTCGCCAATCATTCCCAGACCAATATTTTGATGGGAATTTTGAAGATCGTAGATTTCATAAGCCACTTCTTCGTAAATATGATTGGCAAAAAGAGCTTTCAAAATTCTGGATTGTAAGTGTTTTTCAAAAATCACTTCGATTTTTATTTCTGTTCCGGTATGTAATTTTCCTCTTTCTCCAATAACCGGATTACTGTTCTCGTTTCCTTGAAAAGTAAAAAAACCTTCGCTATTAAAACTGCAATTATCATAATTACCAATAGTTCCTGCACCAGCTTTAAACATCGCATTTCGAACTTTGTCTGAGTTTTCGGGAGTTGTGTACGTAATTAATTTTTGAATGAAATTCTGTTTCGGAATCAAAACTTTTGTGTTTATCAATCCCAAAGCATCGCAAAATATTTTGTTAACACCTTGCGAATGATTATCCAAAGCGGTGTGAACGGCATAAATGGCAATATCGTTTTTAATGGCTTTTAAAATGGCACGCTCCACATAATTTTTGCCTGTAATCTTTTTAATTCCAGAGAATAAAATTGGGTGAAAACAAACAACCAAATTGCAATTTTTAGAAACCGCTTCATCAATTACGTTTTCGAGAGCATCATGACAAACTAAAACTCCGGTGCTTTCGGTTTCTGAATTTCCAACTAAAAGTCCAACATTGTCAAAATCTTCGGCGTAAGCCAAAGGAGCCATTTCTTCTAGAACTTCTATTATATTTTTGATTTTCATTTTTAAAGTTTTGTTTCAGGTTTCAAAGTTTCAGGTTGTTCCAGTAACTTGAATTTTTAAACAAATTAACGAATAAACGCATTAATCTTAAAATATTTCAGTGATATTGTGATATGTAATAGTTATTGTTTTGGTAATATATTATATTACTATATAGAAGGAATTTCAGTGATATTGTGCTAGATAATAGTTATACTTGGTAATATATTATATTACTAATGGCACGAATTTTATATCTTTGTGTTTAAATAAAAAACTATGAAAACGCTAACCATAAATATAAACGAACGGACTAAAATAGGTAAGGCTTTTATCGCAATGTTTGATAGTTTTAAAGGTTTTGAGGAAATTGAAATTATAGAAACTGATTCAAAATTAATTAAAAAAGAAGATAGTATATATAGTCTTGAATTTATTGAGAAAGTTAGAAAAGCAGAAGAAAATATTAAGAATGGCGAAACTACAATACTAGATCCAAATGATATATGGGGAAGTATAGTTTTGAAGTAACTAAAATAACTTTATGAAATTACTTCGAATATTACTTTTTCCTTTCGCCGTTTTATACGGATTCATTACTTCCATCCGGAATTTCCTTTTTGATAAGGGAATTTTGAAATCAACATCATGTGATATTCCCGTAATTGCGGTTGGGAATTTGAGTGTTGGCGGAACAGGGAAAACTCCCCAAATTGAATATTTAATTCGATTATTATCTGATAAATATAAAATAGCAACTTTAAGCCGCGGTTATAAGCGGAAATCCGAAGGTTTTGTTTTGGCAGATGCTACCTCAAATGCCGAAATTTTGGGTGATGAACCATTTCAGTTTTATCAAAAGTTTCCAAACATTCAGGTTGCTGTTGATGCCAACAGGACAAACGGAATTACACAATTGCTTTCTCAAAAAGAAAAACCTCAAATCATTTTACTCGATGATGCTTATCAACACCGGAAAGTAAAAGCTGGTTTTTATATTTTACTAACTTCCTATGATGATTTGTACGCTGATGATTTTATGCTGCCAACCGGAAGTTTACGTGAAAGCAGGAGTGGAGCAAGTCGCGCCAAAATTGTCATCGTAACAAAATGCCCAAAGAAATTATCTGATGAAAAGCAAAGTGAAATCTGGGAAAAATTAAAACTAAACAGTTCCCAACAATTGTATTTTACTTTTATAGATTATGATGACGCAATCTATGGTCAAGATGAAAAGATTGCTGTAAGTGAAATTAGAAATGAGTCCAAATTACTTTTGGCAGGAATTGCAAAACCAACTCCGTTTTTTGATTACTTAAAAAACGAAAATGATGAATGTCAGACTTTTCCAGACCATCATCATTTTTCTGAAAAAGATTTGGAAATGATTCAGAATAAAGCTCAAAGCAGAAAGATCATTACGACAGAAAAAGATTATGTTCGCTTAAAAGATTCAAAACTGATTTCGCAATTATATTATCTTCCTATAAAAAGTAAATTCATCAATAATCAGCAAAACTTTGATGCGACCATTTTAGAGTACATAAAAAATAACTTAGAATCTTAGTCTCTTAGCATCTTAGAAGCTTAAAAAAACTAATCGAAAAATTTAGCAATTGTACTGTAAAATTCATCAGGTACAAAAGGTTTTGTAATGACATCGTTCATTCCGAAAGCTAAAAGCATGTCCTTGTTTTCATCAAGTGAAATAGCGGTTAATGCAATAATTGGAGTTGTTTTATCGTATTCACGAATTTGTTTAGTGGCAGTTGTTCCGTTGATTCCTGGTAAATGAACATCCATTAGAATCATATCAAAATGTTTTACTTTTAAAAGCTCTACTGCATCTTCGCCATTATCGATTATTTCACAATAAATAGCTTTGTTTTCCAGCATTTTCCGAGTAATCATCTGATTGATTTTGTTGTCCTCAATCAATAAAATAGATTTGTGTTTTAGTTGTTTATCGTTGTATGGTTTTACTTCTTCAACTTTTTCCATTGGTTCATTGTTAATGCTGAAATCCAGTTTAAAAGTAAAAGTCGAACCTTTGCCAACTTCACTTTTTAATTTAATTTCTCCGCCTAAAAGCTCAATAAGTTTTTTTACAATAGTAAGTCCCAATCCGGTTCCGCCATATTTTCGGTTAACTTCTACAGAACCTTGCGAGAAACTTTCAAAAACGGTTTGTAATTTATCTTCAGGAATACCAATTCCGGTATCGACAATTTCAAAGTAAATAGTTGCATTCTCTTCAGTTTTATCAAATAATTTAGCAATCACATTTACGTTTCCGTTTTGTGTGAATTTTAAAGCGTTGTTAATTAAATTCAATATAATTTGAGAAACTTTTGTCGAATCGCCAATTAAGCTATCAGGAATTTCTTTATCTATTTCAAGATTAAAATAGTTTTTATTGGCAGTTGCCAACTCTTTTAACGAGCCCTGAATATTAAAAAGTAATTCTTTTAAATTAAAACTAATATGTTCTACTTCAACTTTTGTAGAATCTATTTTGTTTATTTCCAGAATTTCATTGATAAAAGTAGTAAGATAGTTTCCGGAGAATTTTAATGATTCAAGATATTTTAATTGCTTTTTCTTCGGACTATCTTCAAGAAGTAAATGTGTGATCCCGTTTATAGCATTCAGTGGTGTTCTAAGTTCGTGACTTACGGTAGATAAAAATTCAGATCTGGCTTTTGATGCTTTTTCTGCCTTGTTTTTGGCCAAGATAAGTTCTTTGTTTTTTTCTTTTAAAAGTAAATTATTCTGATTCCGTATAATATTGTTTTTATACAAAGCCAAGCTCAAAAGCGATAAAATAGAAATCAGGGCAATTGCCAAAATACTGACAAGTTTAGAATAGCGATAGGTTTTTAACTGAATTTTTTCTTCACTTTCCCGTTTTAAAGTATTGTTTAAAGATTGATTTTTTTTGAATCTTTCGAATTCATTCGAATCAATTTTGGCATTTTTCAACTTTAAAATATAGTTTTCTATTTGATAATGTTCGTCCAGATAAGAATAGGCAAGATCAAAATTTCGGTTTTTTTTGTAATACTGACTTATAGCTAAAACAATTTTTGATTTCTGAATCAAATCGGTTGTTTTTGAGTTAAGTTCCAGGGCATTATCATAATAAATAATTGCCGAGTCGTTTTGTTTAAGTTGAGTTTCAATTAAACCAAGCTGATAATAAGAATCGATTTTGGTTTTTAAAACAGAAGAATTGTCAGGTTTTTTGATTATTGCCTGAAAGGTTTTTGTTGCGGCTTTTAAATCGTTATTGGTTTTAAAGGCCATCGCTTTTTGATAATTTAAAATTTCGGCACTATCGACAATATTTAATTTTTTAAGTAGCGTATGAGCTCTTTCATAATAAATCTCAGCCGTTTTATGATTGCCTTTTGCAGTATTGGTTACTCCAATATAATGTAGTGCCAAAGCTTTGGTGCAAGTTGGCTTTAAGTTATCAAACAACGAAACGCTTTTGTGAAAGTTTTTTAATGCTTCCTCATATTTTTGTTGATTGTAGTAAATTTTTCCAAGCTTAAAAGTCTGGTTGGCTAAACCCTCAGATTTGCGATTGGTCTCACAAAAATCTATGGATTTTTTTGTAAAGAAAATTGCCTGATCGTATTTTTTAGCCTTTAGATTGGTGTTGGCTAACTTGTTGTAATAGGAAATACTATCTATATTCTGCTTAGTTTGAGAATACAAAATTGAAGTAAAAAAACTAATTAGAATTAAAAGGTGGTATTTCATGTATTGCGATGCTTTTACAATGAATTTATGTTTTTTTCATCAGTAAAATCAAATCAATTAATCGTGATGAATAGCCAATCTCATTATCGTACCAACCCACAACTTTTACCATCTTATCAATTACAGACGTAAGTTGCGCGTCGAATAAACACGAATTTGTATTGCCAATTATATCAACCGAAACGATCGGATCTTCTGTGTAATCTAATATTCCTTTTAAATTTGTATTTGAGGCTTTTTCGAATGCTTTGTTAATCTCTTCAATAGTTACGGCGCGCTTTACATTAAATGTTATATCGGTTAATGAACCATCTGGAACCGGTACACGAATTCCACAGCCACCTATTTTCTCATGCAATTTAGGAAAAATTTTCGTTAATGCCTTAGCTGCACCTGTAGTTGTTGGAACAATTGACTGACTTGCGCCTCTGGCCCTGCGTAAATCCTTATGTGGCTGGTCATGAAGACTTTGGTCGGTAGTGTAAGAATGTATCGTTGTTATGTATGCTTGCTCGATTCCGCATAATTCATCGATGATCTTTATCATCGGAGCAGCATTGTTTGTCGTACAGCTTGCATTTGAAACTATAAGGTCACTTCCGTCTAAAATATGGTCATTTACTCCTAAAACTACTGTTTTTATAGTGTCAACTTCTGATGGAGCCGAAAGAATCACTCTTTTTGCTCCTGCAATAATATGCGCATTTAATTCTTCGTGCGTTTTATATTTTCCTGTTGCTTCTACTACAAAATCAATGTTATGACTTTTCCAGTCTAAATTTGAAATGCTTTTTTCATGAAAAAATAAAAAATGTTTTCCGTCAACAATTATGCTTTCTTCATCGTGACTCACCTTGCAGGGCAATACACCATGAATACTGTCGTATTTTATTAAATGCGACATAGTTTTATTATCAGCAATGTCATTGATCGCAACAACTTCAATTTCAGGGTGGTTTAAAAGAAGACGAAATAAATTTCTGCCAATTCTTCCAAAACCATTAATAACAATTCTAGTTTTCAAGATTTACGTTTATTTGTTTAATCGTTTAACTGTTTATTCGTTTTAATATCTTGACGATTAAACGAATAAACAATTAAACAAATAACCTTTTTTATAAAATATGTTTTTGTGCTTTGTATGAAGAACGAACTAATGGTCCGCTTTCGACGTGACGGAAACCTAATTCTAAACCAAATTTTTCATATTTAGCAAATTGATCCGGGGTAATAAACTCTTTTACAGGTAAATGTTTTTTACTTGGCTGCAGGTATTGGCCAATAGTAACAACGTCTACATTTGCATTACGCAAATCAGTCATGGTTTGAAAAACTTCTTCTTCAGTTTCTCCAAGACCCAGCATAATTCCAGATTTAGTTCTGTTGATTCCTTTTTCTTTTAAGTAACGCAAAACTTCAAGGCTGCGATCGTATTTTGCCTGAATACGTACTTCGCGTGTTAAACGGCGAACGGTTTCAACATTATGCGAAACCACCTCAGGATTCGCTTCTACGATTCTGTCAATGTTCCTTTCAATTCCCTGAAAATCCGGAATTAAAGTCTCCAGAGTAGTATTTGGGTTCATTCTGCGAATCGCTTTCACAGTTTCAATCCAGATAATAGATCCGCCATCTTTCAAATCATCTCTGTCAACACTTGTAATTACGGCATGTTTAATGTTCATGATTTTTATAGAACGGGCCACTTTTTCAGGTTCGTCCCAATCTACCGTTTCAGGTCTGCCGGTTTTTACACCGCAAAAACCGCAGGAACGTGTACAAACGTTTCCAAGAATCATAAAAGTTGCTGTTCCCTCTCCCCAGCATTCACCCATGTTTGGGCAGCTTCCGGAAGTACAAATAGTATTTAAACTGTATTTATCGACTAAACCGCGTAGTTCAGTATATTTTTGTCCAATTGGAAGTTTTACCTTCAACCATTTAGGTTTTACAGTTGGTATATTTTCAATGACTGTTTCCATATATCAAAATTCAAAAGACAAAGATAAGCAATGTAGTTTATTTGGAGATTCGTTTATAGTTTAATTTGAAATTGTATTTTAGAGATTATAAGAAAATCATTTTGCTAATTGTTTGGTTAATGTGTTAAAATTTTGCATTATGAAAATGATGAAGCCATTTAATGCCTTGCTTTTTTATTCTTTTAAGGTTGTGAAATGAAGGATTATGATATTAAGTTGAATTTTAGTCATTTAAAAATTATACCTTTATTTGTTAAAAAATATGTTCGCAAAGGATAAAATGATATTTTCTTAATAGTACATTTGTTGTTAAATTGTAATAATTAAAAAACATGAAAAAGAAATTAATTGTAATGGGAGTTTTTGCTGCTTTCGGATTTACTAAAATGAATGCGCAGATTAATTTTGGAGAAAAAGCAATAGGTGCTGTTCAAAAAGGTGTTACGGGTTTTACCTTTAGTAATGCCGATGCTGCAGCATTATCTAAAGCCGCAGTAGATAAAATGGATGCAGAACATGAAATCGCTCCAGCAACCGATGGATACGCTATAAGACTTAACAGAGTTTTTGGAAAACATACAGCGGGTGAAGGCTATACTTTAAACTATAAAGTTTATAAGTTAAAAGAAGTAAATGCTTTTGCTACCGCAGATGGAAGTGTTCGTGTATATTCCGGATTAATGGATATTATGGATGACAACGAATTATTGGCGGTTATTGGTCACGAAATTGGCCACGTTGCTAATAATGATTCCAGAGATGCAATTAAGGCAGCTTATAAAAAAGAGGCTTTAATGGATGCAGCAGCTTCTCAGTCAACTACAGTTGCAAGTGTTACAGATAGTCAGTTAGGAAAAATAGGGAGCTCAATTATCGACAGTAAATTTAGCCGTAAGCAAGAAGCAGATGCTGATTTATTCTCGTATAATTTCCTGAAAAAGAATGGCTACAATGTAAATGCCGAAGAATCTGCTTTTAGAATTCTGGCTAAAATGAGTGAAGGAACAGAAGCTTCTTTTATTGATCAAATGATGAGCTCACATCCGGATTCTAAACAAAGAGCTGACGATGCTAAGAAAAGAGCTGAAAAAGATGGTGTGTATAAAGTGTATGTACAGCAAAAAATTGTAAATACAGTTCCGGCTAAAACTACAACCAAGAAAGCAACCACAAAGAAAACTACAACTAAAAAGAAATAATAGTTTTGAAGTGAAGAATAGACCCGACAAGTTTTTAAAATTTGTCGGGTTTTTTAATCTGTGGATTAACCTAAAACATGATGTGCCAAAACTTTTTGTACTTCATACACATTTACCGATTTTGTAAATTGTTTTACGATGCTTGGCTGTAATTCGCTTGAAACCCAAATTTTTAATTCAGCTTCAAGATCAAAAGTTCCCGCAGTTTCTACGCTAAAACGAGTAATGCTTTTATAAGCGATTGATTTGTATTCTGTTTTGCTTCCTGTTATTCCTTGTACATCAATTAAGATTAATCTTTTATTTGTAAAGATAAAAGTGTCGCGGATTAATTTAAAACCCATTTCCACTTCTTCATTTTCAGTTAAAAGCTGACCGTATTTTTTAATTAAATCTTCCTGACTAACCGCGCCGGCGTTTCCAAGAAGTGCTGAAAATATTCCCATTTGATTGATTTTTTATTTTAATGAATTGTTTGTTGTTGTACTGTAAAAGTAATTAAAATAAAAAAAGATGTCGTTTTTTTACCATTAAGAGATTAAGAAAAATTAAACAGTATGCCTTTTTAATTGCCGAGAATTATTTTTTTGAAGAATTCGAACTTAATTTTCTTAATCTCTTAATGGTTGGCTTAATTCCATAAAAAAAGCAGAACCTAAATTCTGCTTTTTGTTTTTTTTATTCAGCTTCCGATTTTATTGTAATTGGAAGATTATATGCAGTTCGGACCGCTTTACCGTTTAATATTCCCGGACTCCATTTTGTTTTTAATGATTTTAATACTCGAATAGCTTCTTTGCCAACTCCATAACCAGGATCATTTCTTACCATGATATCAGTTATTGAGCCGTCTTTTTCGATTACAAAAGAAACATAAACTTTTAAAGTTCTTTCAGCATCTAATTCTGGTCTTGTAAAATTGTTTCCCACATAAGTGTAAAACTTAGCCATTCCGCCTGGGAATTCCGGCATTTTGTCTAAAACAGCAGTGTTTACAATTGAATTTCCTGTATCTGCAGGTTCAACACCTTCTCCGCCACCGTTGCCAGTTGATGGTATTGTATTAACAGAAGTTCCTGTTCCCGCAGAAGAATTATCTACTGCAGAAGCGTTCTGTGTGTTAGGTGCAATAACATCTGGAGTCGCCTGAGCTGTAGCTACTACAACAGGATTTGTCAATTGTACATCAGGCGATGCTGTTGCAGTTTGCTGTACAGTGGTAACTGGAGCAGGGGGCTCTGGTTTTACGTCAATCGGACTAAGATTTACCGGTGTGAGCGGGAGTGGGCAAATAATAATTTCTGGTTCTACAACAGGCGCTGTTCTAAATTTACTAATCAGCATCGATACGCTTCCTAATCCTGCTATTAATAGCAGTGCCATAAAAAGTGCTGTAATAGTTGTTTTTGGATTTTCCTGGCGCAATTGATACGCTCCGTACTCTTTGTTTTTGTTTTCGAAAACAAGATTGGTCCACTTGGATTCGTAGATACTGGATTTAGACATAGTTAATTGGATTTTTAAGGTTAAGTAAACATCAAATCATAAGCCAACTGGAATTAGTGTGTAACTAAGGACGGAAAATTAAAGAACTTGTTTGTTAAATTGATAATGTTTTAAGAATAAAGAAGAAGATTTTTTATTCTTTATCTAAAGATAGTAAATTATCTATTACGTTCGATGATTTCTGCTAATAATTTTTTAGCTCGAAGTAATTTTACTTTTACATTGCTTAAAGGCTCATTAATTTTAAGCGCAATTTCCTGATATGTCATTTCCTGAAAGTAACGCAATTGAATTACTTCCTGATAATGTGGTTTCAGTTCTTTAATGCATTGTAGTAAACGGGATAGATTTTGCTCTTTTATCAAAGCATCTTCTGCAGATGGAGTGGTGTCTGCAATGTTGTAGGCTTGTTGATCTTCAGCATCTGTAATTTCAACAAAAAGACTGGTTTTCTTTTTTCGCAGTAAATCAATATAGACATTTTTTGCGATGGCAATTAACCATGTATTGAATTGAAATTCAGAATTGTACGATCCAATTTTATCAAAAGCTTTGGAGAAAGTTTCGATTGTAATATCTTCTGCAGTAGTTTCGTTTTCGGTACGTTTTAGCATAAAACTGTACACTTCATTCCAATAAAAGTCTAATAAAAAAGTAAAGGCGATCTGGTCGCCTTTTTTTGCTTTTTCTATTTTAGAATTTATTTCCAATGTACAGGTTTTGAAAAGATATTAGTTATAAAGATATTAATTTGTGTGAATATAAGCATGATTTCAACAACAGGAAACCAAATTTTAAGATCCTTTTCTTTAAATTTTCCCGCAGAAAAGCCCATTACAATCCACGCAATTGTATAACGGGTTGCCAATAATGCCAACACGGCAATCCATTGAAACTGGAAAGCCAGTAATAATATAACTAATAAAAAGAAAAATAATTGTGAGCTGTAAAAAAGGCCTAATTGCATTTTATCAAAAAACTTGTAATAATTTGCTGTAGAAACATGTCTTCTTTTTTGAATAAACCAAGCCTTATAAGACTCTTTTGGTTTAGAATATGTAAAACTTTCCGGGCTATACGCAATTGCAGTGTTTGCTTTTGTTGCAGCTTGGTTTACAAATAAATCATCATCACCTGATCGAACCTGAATGTGCTCGATAAAGCCATTTACATTAAAAAATTCTTCTTTTTTATAAGCTAAATTTCTTCCGACTCCCATATAGGGTAAACCGGATTTTGCCCATGAAAAATATTGTACTGCAGTAAGAACTGTTTCAAAACGAATTACTTTATTTAATAAAGAACGCTCTTTTTTTTCATAACCGCCATACCCTAAAATAATGGTTTTTTCTGTTGTAAATTGCGAAGCCATTGCAGTAATCCAGTTTTTTGAAGTAGGATAACAATCAGCATCAGTAAATAATAAATATTCTTTTTTTGATGCTTTAATTCCTAATGTTAAAGCGTATTTTTTATTGCCCCAAAAGGCTTCGTTGTTTTGTACTTTAACCAAACGAATGTTTGAATATTGTTTTTCAAACTCTTCAAAAACTTCCAGCGTTTCGTCACTTGATGCATCGTCAATTAAAACAACTTCAAAATCAGGATAATCTTGTTCTGCTAATAACGGAATGTAGTTTTTAACGTTATCTTCTTCATTTTTTGCGCAGACAATTACTGAAACCGGAATATTTTTTGGAGTAATGGTTTGTGGTTTGGCAAAAGCAAATTTGCCAAAAATTCCTAGATAATAAAAAAGTTGTACAACAACTACAGCAATAAAAAAGTAAAATATATATATAAGCATCTGGTTTTAATGTCTTTTGATTTCTGATTCTTGCGAGTGCAAATGTACTTATGAATTCCTAATTTTCAATGGTTAAAACCAATTTACTTTCGGCATTTTGACATTTCTTTTGCAACAGCAATAGATTGAGGGTTTTCTGTTTTTTCTAACTCAGAGATTATGTTTTTATAATTATGATCGTCACGGTTTTGTGATAGCTTTTTTGTAGCCTGAATTTCATCGATTTCAATTTCAAAGCTGAAAATACCGCGAGCTTCACGCATTGTTTTGGCAGATAAATCTTCAACGCGAACAGGATTTTCTGAATGAGCTTCGTATTTATCTACTAATTTTTTTAATTGTTCAACTCCAGTTTCGTAATCAACAATTTTAATTCGTCCGTAAACATGGACGGCTATATAATTCCATGTTGGAACATTTTCATGGTCGTACCAGGAAGAAGAAATATAACTGTGCGGTCCCGTAAATACAGCTAAAACCTGATCATTTTCGGCAAAACCTTCTGCCTGCGGATTTAGTTTTGAAATATGTCCTTCCAGAATTTCTTTTCCCTCAGCATTCACTTCAAGTTCTATCGGGATATGAGTGGCGCATAATTTTCCATTGGTTTGATTGATCAGAATTCCAAAACTGTTTTCTTTCAAGAAGGTTCTGATTGATTCCGGATCTTCGTTTTTGTATAAATCTGGTGTATACATCTTTGTGAGTTTTATTTTAAAGATTTTCCGAAACAAATAGCTTCTGGCCGATCTTTATATTTACCGTAATTTGGAATTACTTTATAATTTTGTTTTTCGTAAAACTGTGTAGCTTCAGTATTTTTTATTCTCGTTTCTAAAATCAATTCCTCATAACCACTTTTTGAAGCTATATCTTCTAAAAAAGCTAAAATTGTTTTGCCAATTTTCTTGCGGGGATATTTAGAATACATCCTTTTTACTTCTCCAACAGTTTCAGAAATTGGCCTAATCGCTCCGCAACCCACAATTTCATTGTTTATTTCGGCTACAACAAAAACATATTTTGAATTATTTTGCTGCCAGTCTGTAAAAGAATTCTTTCCATCGCTTCCAAAACGAAGATAAAGATTTGCAGACAATTCGTCTATAATTGCTGCAACTTTTTCATTTGGATTTGTGATTTTTATGGAAATGGTTTCTGTCATAAATTTAAATTATATCTTTTCTGGAATTAAATAAATTTGGTTTGACGCTTAACCATAAAATGGCGACACCAATTAAGGTGAAAATAATTCCTCCAACGATAAATTGGGTAGTAGGATCATCTGAAAATATGGATATGAAAGAATCAAATAAACGGGATAATATTCCTTTTCTAAAAAATTTGAATCGCATAATAATGTACATTACTATTGCAACTAAAATTGTGTTTAGTGATGAAAATCTGTTTCTCCAATTAAGGAAAGAAGCTATGAAAATCCCCAACAAAAAACCTAAAAATATCCAGATATAAATACTCGGCCAAAAACCAATAACATCTTCTTTTTTAGGGAATAATCTATTCCAGCATTCTAATCTTTTATTTTGAAAATAATTTGTGGCACAAATAAACTTTTCAGCTACAGTAAAAAATCTTAATTGCAATATGCCGTGAATAAGGAAAATTATTCCAATTATTTGAAATAGAATTACTCTGAAGTTAAGTTTTTTCATTTAGAAATTAAGGGATAAAATCCAGCTTAGATAACATTCACTTCGGCTTCAATATGAATACCGAAAGTTTTAAAAACAGTTTTTTGAACATCTTTTGAAACGGCTAAAATTTCCTGACCAGTTGCATTTCCATAATTAACTAGAACCAAAGCCTGATTTTTGTGCACACCAGCATCGCCAAAACGTTTTCCTTTAAAACCAGCCTGCTCAATTAACCAGCCAGCCGGAACTTTTACTTCAGTTTCAGAAACTTCATAATACTTCATTTCTGGAAATTTCCGGTGAATTTTTTCAAAATCAGATTTCAATAAAATAGGATTTTTAAAAAAACTTCCACTGTTTCCGAGTTCTTTAGGATCAGGTAATTTACTTTGTCTGATAGCAATTACAGCGTTACTCACATCTTTTAAGGTTGGAGTTGTGATATTATTTTTAGCCAATTCAGCCGTAATATCTCCGTAAGAAGTATTGATTTTGTGATTGCGTTTTGTTAGTTTATAAATTACCGATGTAATAATATATTGATCTTTAACTTCATTTTTAAAAATGCTTTCTCGATATCCAAAATTACATTCTGCATTTGTGAAGGTTTTTATTTCCTGAGTTGTAATATTCATTGCTTCGCATGAAACAAAAGTGTCCTTAATTTCAGTTCCGTATGCACCAATATTCTGAACAGGCGTAGTACCTACATTTCCCGGAATCAATGACATGTTTTCTAAACCACCAAAATTATTTTCAATGGTATAAAGTACGAAATCGTGCCATGTTTCGCCCGCCTGACTTTCAACCCAAACAAAATCATCATCTTCCTTAATAATCTCTTTTCCTTTTAAATCAATATGAATTACCAAAGCGTCAATGTCTTTTGTTAAAAGCATATTACTTCCTCCGCCAAGAATAAACTTTTTCTCGTTTTTGTTTTCTTTCAAAATAGTTTTTAATTCAGCAACTGAATGAACAGCAACAAATCGTTTGGCTTTGGCTTCGATACGAAAAGTATTGTAGTTTTTTAAAGAAAAATTGGATTGGATTTCCATAAATAAAAGGCTTTTTGAAGTATTATTTCTGAGATCAAAAGTAAGGATTATAATTTATTTGAGTTTGTTTTTTAATAAATATCCCCATTGAAGATGGAAAGATTTTGTTAATCTCTAATTCCACAATTTTTATGTTTTCTTTTTGTAAGTTTGAACTAATTAAAATAGTATAATTATGTCTAAATCAATTCTGAAGAATAAAGTTGTACTTCTTTTTGTTAATCTGTTTTTTTCAATGATTTCTTTTTCACAAACAAATATGGTAGGGAGATGGGAAGTTAGAGAACCAATAGGTGTAAGAGATATGGAGGAATATTCTTTGGTAAGACAAGAGAAACGTGTTTATGGTAATGCTTTAATATTGACTCATGATGGTATGTTTTTTAATGAAGATATAGTTCCTTGTTTAAATGGAAATTCAGTTCTTCCTTCTGGAACTTATACGTTAATTGATGATTATCACATACGATTTATTGTCGAGGATGTTCATCTGCAAGGGCTATATGCAGGTATGTTAGAAATTAAAACATCAGATATCATTAAAGATTTAGGAGTTTTTTATATTTATAGGGAAGAGAATTCTATTCGATTAATTAAAAGTAATGGTGTTTTACAAGATGATAAAGATAAAATGCTATATACTGAAATGCTTAAAACATTTGATAAAAATTGGAAGGACTATGAGTATTCATGGATAAATACAAATGCAAATATTCCCAAAGAAGTTGTAAAAGATTATCTGGATAACAAGTTGATTGGTTTGTCGGATTACAAAATTGTATACTCAAAAAAAGAAGCATATGGAGAACTGTTTCTTGTGCGAAAAGATGAAGATTTTCATTATGTTCTTTATAACGGAATTAAACAAAAGGTTTCTTTAGCCTATCCTCGTTGATTGAATAAAATGTTTTACCGCAAAGAGCGCTAAGATTGACGGGAAGTTCGCAAAGCATAGCGTTCATAACGTAAATCTTAGCGCTCTTTGCGATTAAATAATGACGCTAGAATCCAACATCTCATGATATTTATCCGCAATAACTTTCATATTAATATTATAGTTCGCATTCGCTTCAACAAATTTCCTGTTTTCTAAAATCGCATTATTTCGGGATTCAGCATTTTCAAAAGACCAAATTAATTCTTCTGCCAACATTTCAACATTATCAATTTCGATTAATTGTCCGTTTTCACGATGTTTGATCCAGCTTTGATTTCCCGGAATATCAGAAACTACGGGATAACAATTACAAGCCATTGCTTCAAACAATGATGCTGAAACGCCTTCGGTAATCGGCATACTTATATAAATGTTTGATTGTTGTAATAATTTAGGAAGATCAGTATTCGGAATTCTTCCCGTAAAAATCACTTTGTTTTCGATTTGTAAATCTTTAGCTAAATCTTTTAAAAACTGCAATCTGGTTCCATCACCAACAATGGTTAGCGAAAAATCAATTCCTTTTTGATGTAAAATAGTGAAAGCTTTCAAAATAGAATCGTGGCGATATTCTGGTTGCAACGAACGCGTTACAATGGCTTCTATTTTATTTGAATTATTTATGGATGGAGAAAAAAGAGTTAAGTCAATTCCTTTGGGGATAACCAGAACTTTATTCATATCAACACCAATTTCTTTCATGGAAATTGTCATAACCGGACCCCAGGCATGAATTAAATGCGCTTTTTTGAAAGCATATTTCTGAATGAATTTCTTAAATGGATACAAAACAGAAGTTTCCGGCCATAAATCAGTTCGGCCTTGTTGAGCAATGGCAATAGTTTTAGATCCTGATAACGCAGCAAGAAAACCATAACTTGTAGTTCGTTCGGCAATTACCATATCCGGTTTTTGTTGTCGAATGATTTTCCGAATCGAAATAGGAGAGAAGAAGTATTCTGCAATACGTTTGAATCGATTGATTTTTGAATTGTTTGGTGTTTGAAGTTCCCAGGTTATAATTTCAAAATCACCAAATTCTTTTAAACCTTTCATCCAGGTTATAGCATCGGCACGATAAGATTCTCCCAGAAAAAGTATTTTTCTTTTCATTGAATTAGTTTTTTGCCACAGATTTCACAGATTAAAATGATTTTTATTTCGTCATGAATTACACTAATTTTTACTAATTAAATTCGTGTAAATTAGTGTAATTCGTGGCAACTTCAACCATGAATCACTTTAATCTGTGAAATCTGTGGCAGATAAAATTAAAATTCATCCGTTTCTAAAGCACGATTAATGAATTCGTTTAAAGGTTTTAAAGCGATTAATTTTTGACTCATTTTGGCTACGAAATCTTTTTTAATTACTTCGCTAATGTCGTATTTTTGAGTTGCAGTAAAACTTTTCAATTTTAAAAACTCAATTGCAGGGTGGTCTTTTTCGTAACCACGCGGCATACTTTTAAGAGAATTGCTTTCGTTGATATCCAAACTTCCAAATTCTTTTTTAAAGTTTTTATCGGCCAGAATAGCTTCAAGGTCATCATGAAAAAAAGCAATTTCTTTGCGGACTTTTTTCAAATCTTCAGATTCTGGAGAATAAAATCCACCGGCAATAAAACTGGCGCCTTTTTCAATATGTACATAATATCCCGAACGATTAGCGCCTTTTGCACCAGCCGACATCCAAACGCCTAAATGTGCTTTATAAGGAGATTTATCTTTTGAGAAACGAATATCACGATTGATTCTAAAAGTACAATTTTTAACTTCCAGTAATTCTAGCGAAGGATCCAAAGGTTTCATCGCGTCCAAAAAATCACTTACCAATTGATGATAATCTTTTTTGAAAATCTCGTATCGCTTCTTGTTATCCTGAAACCAGTCTCTATTATTGTTCTTTTTTAAATCGTCTAAAAATTGCAATGATTCTTTCGTTAGCATATTCAATATATATTGCAGTTATTTTTAAGTTTTATTTGGAGCTAAATTAATGATTTTTTTCGCCACGAATTTCACGAATTCACACGAATTTTTAAATTACTATTGTTGTAGCTTTGACAAAGTTTTAAACTTTGTCAAAGCTCTAATTTGTGATAATTTGTGTAATTGCTTCGCCAGTTCGCTGTCGCTCGGGTCGTGGCAAACAAAAAAAATCACAAATTAAATATCTTATAACTCTGATGTGTTGATTTTACAATAGCTTCGGTGCGTTCCGGATGTGTATCAGAAATAAAAAGCTGACCAAAAGTTTCACTATTTACCATTTCGACAATTTTAGAAACGCGGGTCTCGTCGAGTTTGTCAAAAATATCATCAAAAAGCAATAGTGGTTTTACACCGCTTTGTTTTTTCAGGAATTCAAACTGAGCCAGCTTCAAAGCAATCAAAAACGATTTTTGCTGACCTTGCGATCCGAATTTTTTTATAGGATGAGAATCAATTTCAAACGATAAGTCATCTTTATGAATTCCGCTACTTGTATACTGTAAGGCGCGATCCTTATTAATGCTCTCTCGTAAAATAGTCAGTAAGTCTTTTTCAAACAAATGACTTTCATAAACCAATTGCACCGTTTCTTCAGATCCTGTTATTGCCTGATGATGTGTATTAAATATAGGTATAAATTGTTCCAGAAAATCTTTTCTCTTTTCAAAAATAGATTTTCCAAAACCATCCAATTGCTCATTATATATAGATAAGGTGTCGTTGTCGAAAACATGATTGAGTGCAAAATATTTTAATAAAGCATTTCGCTGCGCAATTATTTTTTGATATTGAATAAGTTGATGCAGGTAAGTCGAATCTAATTGCGAAATCACGCTATCCATAAATTTACGGCGTGTTTCACTTCCTTCCACAATTAAATCCCGATCTGCCGGAGAAATAATGACTAGTGGAACAAAGCCAATATGATCAGAAAATTTATCATAAGCCTTACCATTTCTTTTCAGGATTTTCTTCTGTCCTTTTTTCAAACTGCAGACAATTTGTTCTGTTCTGCCGTTTTTTTCCAGTTCGGCATCAATTACAAAAAACTCTTCACCATGTTTGATGTTTTGCACAGCCAGCGGATTAAAATAGCTTTTTCCGTAAGCTAAATGATAAATAGCATCAAGCACATTAGTTTTACCAATTCCGTTTTTTCCAACAAAACAGTTGATCTTGATGTCAAAATCAAAATTTGCCTCGGAGAAATTTTTATAATTGAATAAAGAAATTTTGTTTAAATGCATTTTTTTAAAGGAATTCTAAGGTAGAATTTGATGTTTAATATGAGTATTTCTCCTTTTAATTATGTTTTTCTGCTACAGATTAAATTATTAAAAAGAATTTGTCTGGCAAATTTAATTCTTTAAAAGCTTAATCTGCGATAATCTTAAAAATCTATAACGAAATAATATTCTGAGGCAATAAAAACGCTATTTTGAAAAGTGAAAAAAGTATTATTCAAATCATTGAAAATTTCGTTTAAAATATTCATTTTTAATGTGTTATATTTTGTTATTTTGTGATTGATAAGAAAAAAACGGAGATTATCTGAATTTTTTTATATTAAATAGATATAAAATTGATTTTTTTTACTTCAGTTTCAATAAAAATTTTATTTTTGCCGTTCACTAAATTAATTTTAAATGGCTACTTACAATAAAAGAGGATATAAAGCACCAAAAGAAAAGGAAGTTAAAGAAGTAAATGAAGAAACACAGGTAATTATTGATGAAAAAGACAGTACAACAGCTGGTGTTTTTTCAAAATTAGATGAAACTGCTTCAAAAACTGAGGATTGGGTTGCTAAAAATCAAAAAATCATTATTGGTTTAGTTGCTGGAATTGCAGTTGCTACTATTGGATATTTGGCTTACCAAAAATTTATCGAAGCTCCTAAGCAAGATGAAGCTGCAAACGAAATGTTTGTTGCTCAACAAAATTTCCAAAAAGCGACTGACGGTGTGGCAAGCGATTCATTATACAAATTAGCTTTGAATGGTTCTGAAGGTAAATTCGGATTCGTTAAAATTGCTGACGAATATTCTGGAACAGATGCTGGTAACTTAGCGAACTATTATGCTGGTATGGCTTATTTAAATACTGGTAAATTTGACGAGGCAATTAAATATTTAGGTGATTTTAAATCTGAAGATTTAATTTTGAGTGCTTTGGCAAAAGGTGCAATTGGAGATGCTTACTCTCAAAAAAATCAACAAAAAGAGGCTCTTGACTATTATGTAAAAGCGGCTGAATCTAATAAAAACGATTTTACAACACCTCGTTTCTTATTAAAAGCAGGAAAAACTGCTATTGCTTTAGGTCAAAAAGAAGACGCTTTAAAATATTTAACAGATATTAAAGAAAACTACGATACAACTCCGGAAGCTGCTTCTGTTGATGCATTGATTGGATTAGCGCAATAATTTTATTGCAGATTTTAGATTTTAGATTTTAGATTTGTATTTTTACATTCTGAAATAAAAAATTAAAATCTAAAATATACAGATGGCTACCGAAAATAAAAACTTATCAGAATACGATAAAAACACGATCCCAAATGCGAAAGACTTTCGATTTGGGATTGTTGTTTCTGAGTGGAATGAAAACATAACCGAAGGACTTTACAATGGCGCTTTTGATGCGTTAATCGACTGCGAAGTTCCCGCAACACAAATCATTCGTTGGAATGTTCCGGGAAGTTTTGAACTGATTTACGGCGCAAAAAAAATGTTGCAAACACAAAATGTTGATGCAGTAATTGTAATTGGATGCGTAATTCAGGGACAAACCAAACATTTTGATTTTGTTTGCGAAGGTGTTACGCAAGGAATTAAAGATTTGAATGTTCAAACAGATATTCCCGTTATTTTTTGTGTATTAACAGATAATAATGTCCAACAGTCTATTGACAGAAGTGGAGGAATTCACGGAAACAAAGGAACCGAGGCTGCAATTGCAGCAATAAAAATGGCATATATTCGCCAGCAAGCTTCTATGTCGCATCCATTTAATCAGCCATTGCTAACTTCTGGTGCGATTCAAATAGAAGAAACTCCTAGAAAAATAGATAAAGAATAAAACACATTGTTTTAAAATATTAAAACCTATACTGTGTGAAAATAGTATAGGTTTTTTGTTTTTTTTATGACTGATGAAGCTCTAAAACCCAATAGAAATTCATTAAATTTGTAGACCTTGGATTTTAAAACCAGAAATAAATTAATAGTATCAATCTGAGATTTTTACAATACAATAAACTAAAATCAAAGCATAAACCTTAAACCCAAATTTTTTAATGTCGAGTATTATCCAATTACTTCCTGATCACGTTGCTAATCAAATTGCCGCTGGAGAAGTGGTTCAAAGACCCGCTTCGGTAGTCAAAGAATTGCTTGAAAATGCTGTTGATGCCAACGCAACCGATATTAAATTAATTATTAAAGATGCTGGTAAATCTTTGGTTCAGGTTATTGATAATGGTAAAGGTATGAGTGTCACAGATGCGCGTTTGTGTTTTGAACGTCATGCAACCTCAAAAATTCGTCAGGCCGAAGATTTATTCTCCTTATGTACAAAAGGTTTTCGTGGAGAGGCTTTGGCTTCTATCGCGGCAATTGCCCATATGGAAATGAAAACCAAGCAGGATCAGGACGAACTTGGTACGCATATTATTATCGAAGGAAGCAAATTTGTCTCTCAGGAAGTGGCAGTTTTACCAAAAGGAACTTCATTTGCAGTAAAAAATCTTTTTTTTAATATTCCTGCTCGCCGTAATTTCCTAAAGTCAGATACAGTTGAGTTTCGACATGTTATGGATGAATTTCAGCGTGTAGCATTAGCACATCCCAATATTCATTTTACTTTTTACCATAACGGCAGCGAAATGTATAACTTGCCTGCCGCAGGTTATCGCCAGCGAATTGTTGGGATAATGTCTGGTAAAACCAATGAAAAACTGGTTCCTGTAAGTGAAGATACAGAAATTATAAACGTTCAGGGATTTGTTTGCAAACCTGAATTCGCCAAGAAAAACAGGGGAGAGCAATTCTTTTTCGTAAACGATCGTTTCATTAAAAGCGGTTATCTGCATCATGCAGTTATGGCAGCTTACGACGGACTTTTGAAAGACGGATCGCAGCCCAGCTATTTCTTGTATTTACAAGTTCCGCCAAACACAATTGATATCAACATTCATCCAACAAAAACTGAAATTAAGTTTGATGATGAACAGGCTTTATATGCCATTTTAAGAGCGTCTATTAAGCATAGTTTAGGTCAGTTTAATGTGGCGCCTGTTTTAGATTTTGATCGCGATTCGAATTTAGATACACCTTATCACTACAAAGATTTAGAAGCAGAAACGCCTACTATTCAGGTCGATGGAACTTTTAATCCATTTACAGATGATAAAACAAACCAGCATTATTCTAAAGCAAGTTCTGACTCGGGATCAGGTTATAGTTCAGGATCAGGCTATAGTTCGAGTACCAATTCTTATTCAGGATATTCAAAAAGAGTTGAACCAACTGCAAGTTGGGAAAGTTTATATGTTGGTTTAGACACAGAAAATCTGGAAAGTATAGAAAGTTCACCTTTTAATTTTGAAAATGAAGAAGTCACTTCATCTTTGTTTAATGATGATGAAGTAGAGCAAGTGAGCCAGAAAACGTATCAAATACATAAAAAATATATTGTTTCGCCAATAAAATCAGGAATGGTCATTGTTGATCAGCAACGTGCACACCAGCGTATTTTGTACGAACAATTTTTGCTTAATATGACAGTCAATCAGGCTTCTAGTCAGCAATTATTGTTTCCTTTAGATTTATTTTATTCTTCAGATGAAATGACACTAATTGAAGAATTGAAACCTTCTCTTGAAACAACAGGTTTTGTTTTTGAACAAGCACAAACAGACCATATTGTGATTTCCGGAATTCCTGTTAATATTACCGAAAGTGAAGTTTCGATGGTAATAGAACAATTATTAAGTGATTTGCAAGACGGAATCCCGGCAAGCAGTTACAGCCAAAATGATACAATTGCCAAATCGATGGCGAAAAGTTTAGCAGTTAAAACCGGATCCTATTTAACCGAAAAAGAACAGGATAATTTAGTAAACGGATTGTTTGCCTGTAAAGATCCAAATATTTCACCTTTTCAAAAACCAACTTTCATCACGATGCGTGTGGAAGATATAGATAAAAAGTTTGCCTTATGATGAACATAACTCCCGTAGTAAAACAATTATTGATTATTAATATCATATTTTTTATCGGTGCTCAATTAGTTCCGGTTTCTTATGAATATTTAGCACTTTTTTTTCCTGAAAATCCAGGTTTCAAATTTTGGCAGCCAATCACGCATATGTTTATGCATGGCGGATTTGCGCATATTGCGTTTAATATGTTTGCCTTGTATTCATTTGGTTCGACGCTGGAACATTTTTGGGGAGGGAAGAAATTTTTGTTTTTCTACATTTCATGCGGATTAGGTGCTGCTTTGGTAAATTTTGCTGTTAATTATTATTTTTATCAGGACAGTATAAATATCTTAATTGCAAACGGTTTTCCTAAAGCTGATATTCTGAGTTTGCTAAACGATGGCAAAATAGATACAAGATGGCAGCAAATATTGACAGTTTCTGAATTTAAACATTTTACGGAAGCTTATTTAGGAACGGTAGTTGGTGCTTCAGGAGCAATTTATGGCCTTTTAGTTGCCTTTACTTTTATGTTTCCTAACGCAGAATTAGGAATTATGTTTATCCCGATTCCGATAAAAGCTAAATATTTTGTTCCAATTTATATGCTTTTATTTGATGGCTTCTTTGGAATTTTTGGCAGTTCGCTTATGGGAATAGAATCTGGAATAGCTCATTATGCACATATTGGTGGAGCTTTTTTTGGATTTATGATTATGTGGTACTGGAAAAAAAATCAGTTTAATAACAATCGTTGGAATTAATTTTTAACTTTAGATAATCAATTATCCCTAGGGACCAAAAGAAGCTTTTATGAATATTCTTGATGATTTAAAATTACAATATAAGTTGGGTGGGATTGCAATGCGCGTTATTTACTGGAACGTTGCTTGTTTCCTTATTTCTCTGGTTTTTTATAATTTTTCAATTGGTGAATTTGAATTTCCAAATTGGCTTGCATTGTCGTCAGATCCTCAGGTTTTTATGTTTAAGCCCTGGACATTTTTAACTTATGCTTTTTTTCATGACGGATTTTGGCATTTGTTGTTTAATATGATGGTGCTAAATTTTTCAAGTACTTTATTCCTGACGTATTTTACTCAAAAACAATATTTAGGCTTGTACATTTTAAGTGCTGTTTTTGCCGGAGTAATATTTGCATTAAGTTATTATTTTTTAAACTATTCAGCATCTATAGTTGGCGCTTCGGCTGCAATTATGGCAATTTTAGTAGCCACAACAACCTATCAGCCTTTAATGAATATTCGTTTGCTATTAATTGGAAATGTAAAATTATGGCATATTACGGCTGTAATTTTAATTCTGGATTTAATGCAATTTCGCCTTGGTAATATGGGCGGACATATTTCGCATTTGGCCGGCGCTGTTTTTGGCTTTATTTTTATTAAGTTGCTTCAAAATGGAACTGATTTGAGTATTGTGATTTCCAAAATATTAGATTTTTTCACAAATCTGTTCAGAAAATCACCATCAACCCCCTTCAAAAAAGTTCATAAAAATTACAATAAACCTACACAGAAACCAATATCAAAAATTGTTACGAAAGATAAAACGCAACAACAAATTGATGAAATATTGGATAAAATTAGCCAGTCCGGCTATGATTGTTTGACAAAAGAAGAGAAAGAATTTTTGTTTAAAGCAGGAAAATAATCCATGTAATAAAGAAAAAATGAAAAACCTATCGTGGTTTAATAAAATAATGTTCTTTTTGAATATAGTGCTAACTGTAATAACATTTAGTATCTACATTCTGCCATTTCTGGCGCCAAAAAGTTTTCCGCTTTTATCGGTGCTAACGCTCTTTATGCCTGCCTTTTTTGTTTTAAATGGATTGTTCTTTGTGTATTGGGGAATTCAGTTTAAAAAACGCCTTATATTGTCTGGTTTGGTTTTGTTGACAGGAATCACGTTTATCAGTAAATTTTATAAATTCTCTCCTAAAGAATATATTGAAGATGAAAAAGATTTCTCAGTAATGAGTTATAATGTTCGTCTTTTTAATGTGTTTAAATGGTTGGATCGTGATGATATTCCGTCTAATATAAAAGCTTTTATTGATGAAAAGGACCCTGATATTTTATGTATCCAGGAATATTCAAACTCAGCGCATTTAGATTTAAAAGTGTATCCGCATCGTTATATTTTTATTGATGGAAATCAAATAAAAACAGGACAGGCGATTTTCTCAAAGTTTCCTATTATAAATGAAGGGAATATTATTTTTCCTAAATCAGATAACAATGTTATTTATGCCGATATAAAACGCGGTAAAGACATTATTCGTGTTTATAATATGCACTTGCAGTCAATAAAGATTTCGCCTGATGTTGATAAAATTTCAGATGATATTGATAATGTAAATCAGAGAAAATCGCAACAAATTTACACCAGAATCAGCAAAGGATTTAGGCAGCAACAAGAGCAGGCTGAGATTTTTAAAGAAAATATCAAGCAATGTAAAAATCCTATTATTATTTGTGGAGACATGAATAATAGTCCGTTTTCATATGTATACAGAAGCATAAAAGGAAAATTGAAAGATACTTTTGAAGAAGCGGGAGAGGGTTTTGGAGCAACTTATAAATTCCGTTACTATCCAGCCAGAATCGATTACATTTTCTCGGACAGTAAAATGAAAGTAAAGCAATTTGAAAGTTTTTCTGATTTTGAAAATTCAGATCATTATCCAATTATGACAAGACTTTCGATGGAATAATTTGGAAGAAATTCCAAAATTTTAAATTCCAAATTCCAAAAAAGCAAAATTTAAAATCTAAAATTCTATAAGAAGAATTAGTTTTTTCTATTTTATTTCTAACTTTTGATTTTTTAAATAATCCATTGCAAATTTACCTTCGTTAAAAAGCAAATCCAATACGCTTAGATTGTTTATAAAGCCATGTTTGTCATCAAATACCTGAGGGTATTTTTCGAATGAATTAGGGTCTTTTTTTCCGTTTGCCAAATATCTGAAATCCGATATGTTTTCTACTTCATGAAAGTATTCAGTTGTTTTGCCAAATTCCAGTTTCATTCTCAAACACTTCGTCACAATATCAAACACTTCCATATTTAAATCCAGCAAAAGAGTATGTTTTTTCTCGAATATCGGACGAATATCATCTTCAAAAAATTCGAAAAAAGGAGAGCTTCGATATGCGGCTTCGAGAGATTTAAAGTGCTGTTTTTGCCAGTCGAATTCATTCTCGATTAAAACATCTCTTGTTTTTTGATGCGCTTCTTTAGAATGCTTAACAGGAATATTTAATAACTGAATTCCGTTCGGACTATAGATGTAAGTACGGTTTCTGTTCGTTTGTTTTTGAAAATTATCTTCCATCTCAAAAGTAATATTTTCAGATTGAGCCATAACTGCAAAGTGGCTAATTGATGGAAAATAGGTAGGAAGTAATAAAGAGTTCATTGTATCTTTTTTGTTTAATTGGTAAATCGTTTAATCGTACTATTAGAGAAACGATTAAACGATTTACCAGTTCAACGAATAAACGTTTTAAGCTTTATTTTCTCTTCTTTTTCTCCAGAAATATTCTCCAACAAAATATACTGCAAGAAGAATAAGGAAATATTTGAAATAAGATTGTGGCTGTCCTTCGCCATCAACAGTCGTAAAAACTCTGCTCCAGCGAATTTTATTGATTCCTTTTCCATTTGTATCCCAGCTTAACCAGATAAAAACCGGTTTTCCTACAATGTGATCTTCAGGAACGTAACCCCAATAACGGCTGTCTTCAGAGTTATGACGGTTGTCTCCCATCATCCAATAATAGTTTTGTTTGAAGGTATAACTATTGGTTTGTTTTCCATTAATTATAAAATGAGAACCATCTAATTCAAGAGTATTTCCCTCGTATTTTGTTATAATTTCTTTGTAAAATGGTAATGTTTCGTTTGTCAGCGTAACTGTTTTTCCAGCTTCAGGAATGTAAATCGGGCCAAAATTATCCTCGTTCCATTTATTAATGTGAGGGAAAATTCTATCGTCATTTCCTTTTGCAATTTGTCTTATTACAGCAGTAATTCCGGGAGTGTTTTTTAAACGTTCTGCACTAGCTTCTGTTAAAGCTCTAAAATATAAAGTATCTCTTTTTTCACTTTTAAAACCAGCACCATCCGTAATATCCATTTCTCGCATTAAAGTTTCGAAATCGATATGAGTTTTTCCGTCTAAAGCTACAGAATAAGAATATTGAGGTTTTGCTCTTTCTGGTAAAACTAATTTTTTTCCGTTAATGAAAACAAACCCGTCTTTAATAGATAAGCTATCGCCAGGAATACCAACGCATCTTTTTACGTAATTCGATTTTTTATCGATTGGTTTAATAACTCCGGGTCTTCCTTTTGGCTCATAGAAATAATGCACTGTATCGACCGGCCAGTTGAAAACGACAATATCTGTTCGTTTTATTTTTTCAAAAGCAGGCAATCTGAAATAAGGTAATTGCGGCCAGCTTAAATATGATTTTCTTTTAATGAATGGTATTGTATCATGTACCATTGGCAATGCTACCGTTGTCATGGGAACTCTTGGACCGTAATTTACTTTACTAACAAATAAAAAATCTCCAATTAATAATGATTTTTCTAATGAAGAAGTAGGTATTGTATAAGGCTGAACCAAGTAAGTGTGTACTAATGTTGCAACAATAATTGCAAAAAGCAATGAGCTTACGGTATCGGCAGCTTTATTCTCTGGAGTTAATTTACGATCTGGATTATATTCTAATTTTTGAGTATAATTTACATAATAGATGTAAAATCCAAATGTTACAATTCCTAAAATAGTATCTAAAGTCGATTTTTTTCCAAATGTTCTTAAAGTTTCAACCCAAACAACCGGAAACATAATCAGGTTAATAATCGGAATGAAAAGCAATATTGTCCACCAGGTTGGTCGGCCAATAATTTTCATTAAAACTATTGAGTTGTAAACAGGAATTGCTGCTTCCCAACTTTTTCTGCCCGCAGTCTGATACAATTTCCATGTTCCAATAAAGTGAATAATTTGTACAGCTAAGAAAAATACGAACCAAAGATATAGTGTCATAATATGTTGTTTAAAGTTTCAAGTTTAAGGTTTCAATTTGCCTTAAGTTTAAATCTGTTTATTTTAAGTTTAGAACATCTTTCATACTATAAATCCCTTTTTTACCGGCTAACCATTCGGCAGCAATTACGGCTCCAAGTGCAAAACCTTCACGGTTATGGGCAGTATGTTTTAATTCGATGCTATCTACAATTGATTCATAAGTAACCGTGTGAGTTCCCGGAACGTCACCAATTCTTTTTGCTTCAATATGAATTTCATTATTTTTTGCTTCATCCAAAGTCCAATTTGCGTACTTGCTATTTTCGATAACGCCTTTTGCTAAAGAAATTGCAGTTCCGCTTGGAGCATCTAGTTTTTGTGTGTGATGAATTTCTTCCATCATAACTTTATACGAATCGAACTGAGACATTATTTTGGCTAAATATTCATTGAGTTCAAAGAAGATATTTACGCCCAGACTAAAATTAGAGCTGGAAATGAAACCAGTTTGTTTTTCATTACAAAGTGCCACCATTTCATCAAAATGTTCCAACCATCCTGTAGTTCCTGAAACTACAGGAACATTAACGTTAAAAGCATTCGAAATATTGGCAACAGCGGCAGTAGGAACGCTAAAATCAATGGCAACATCTGCTGTTGAAAGTCCGTCGTATGTGTTGAACTCGTCTTTCTTTAAAACAATTTCGTGACCTCTTTCTAAAGCAATTCTTTCGATTACTTTACCCATTTTTCCGTATCCTAAAAGTGCAATTTTCATTATGTATATTTTTTTGAATTAAATAGAAATGAAATCTATTTAAAAGCGGTAATTAAAAGTTAGTCCAACATTTGGTTTAAATGTTACATCATTGGGATAAATTTCAGGTTTCATTGATAATCTTTCGTTTACGTTAAACTGAATCAAAGCCGCATCAACATTGGCATCGATAATGTTTAAAACATAAAAACCCACTACAAATAAGGCTGATAAATCTCTGTTACGCTGATAGAATTTTTGACCAGCAATAAGCCTGCTGTCATCCAGAAATTGGTAATTATCATCGTTATAGCCTTCTAATCTTCGTTTATAAGCGTTACGATAATCTTTGTATTTTCTGTTGTTGTCTATATAAAAATACATACTGGTTCCAATTGCTCCGTACACTAACGGAATTTTCCAGTATTTTTTGTTGTATGCCTGACCTAAACCAGGTAAAATTGCCGAATAAAAGGCAGCTTTTGCTGGTGTTAGCGGGTCTATCTCCTGCATCTTAGTAGTGTCTTTAGCGACTAAAACCGTTTCTTCTTTTGCCTGGGCAAAAAGAGAGACGGTTCCTAAGAGAAAGAACAATAGACTTATGGGGACAATTTTATTCACTATCCGTTTATTAATTTTATTATTCGATTAAAGTCGGCTTCAGAATTGAAAGGAATTGTGATTTTTCCTTTTCCGTTTCCGGCAACTTTTACATCAACTTTTGCACCAAAATAATCGTTGAAAGTGTTTTTTTGCGTTTCTTTAACAACAAATGAAGAAGCTGATTTTGGTTTTTCTTCACCTTCAGGTTTTGGTTTTAAACTTTCGTGATAATTTTTAACCAAAGTTTCTGTTTCACGAACAGATAAATTTTGACTTACGATTTTTTGATAAATATCAGTTTGAATGTCAAGGTCTTCGATATTGATAATAGCTCTACCGTGACCCATACTAATAAAACCATCGCGAATACCGGTTTGAATAATCGGATCAAGTTTTAAAAGACGTAAATAATTGGCAATTGTAGAACGTTTTTTACCAACTCTCTCGCTCATTTGTTCTTGTGTTAATTGAATTTCATCAATTAAACGCTGATATGAAAGTGCGATCTCGATTGGATCTAAGTCATGACGCTGAATATTTTCAACCAAAGCCATAACCAGAGATTCGTTGTCATTCGCAATACGAATGTAAGCCGGAACTGTAGTTAAACCAACTAATGTAGAAGCACGCAAACGGCGTTCTCCAGAAATTAACTGGTATTTGTTGAAGTCTAATTTTCGAACAGTAATAGGTTGAATTACGCCAAGTTCTTTAATAGAAGTGGCTAACTCTCGTAACGATTCTTCATTAAAATTGCTTCTAGGCTGAAACGGATTTATTTCGATAGCACTTATTTCAAGCTCTATGATATTTCCAACAACCTTGTCAGCATTTTTGTCTTCTACTGATGTAATGTCGTTTTCCGGATCTTTTAATAATGCTGATAATCCTCTTCCTAAGGCTTGTTTTTTAATTGCTTTTGTCATAAAAACTATTTACTGTTTTTCTTTATAATTTCCTGAGCCAGATTAATGTAATTAACTGCTCCTTTGCTGGTTGCGTCATAATTAATGATGCTTTCGCCAAAACTAGGCGCTTCACTTAATTTCACATTTCGCTGAATAACGGTATCAAAAACCATATCATTAAAGTGTTTTTGAACCTCTTCTACAACCTGATTTGATAAACGTAATCTTGAATCATACATGGTTAGTAATAATCCTTCGATATCAAGATCCGGATTGTGTATTTTTTGAATACTTTTTATAGTGTTCAATAATTTTCCTAATCCTTCAAGTGCAAAATATTCACACTGAATAGGAATAACTACAGAATCAGCTGCTGTTAATGCATTCAGGGTTAATAAACCTAATGAAGGTGCACAGTCAATAATAATAAAATCATACTCATCTTTAACACTTTCTAGTGCTTTTTTAAGCATGTACTCTCTGTTTTCTTTATCAACCAATTCGATTTCGATGGCAACAAGGTCAATGTGAGCTGGAATTACATCAACATTTGGAGCTGAACATTTAACAACAGTTTCTTTTGGGGTGTGGCTATGTTCAAGTATTTGATACGTACCAATTTCAACAGATTCTACGTCGATTCCTAAACCGGATGTCGCATTTGCCTGAGGATCAGCGTCTATCAATAATACTTTTTTTTCTAAAACACCTAATGAGGCCGCAAGATTTACAGATGTAGTAGTCTTTCCAACGCCTCCTTTTTGATTAGCAATCGCAATGATTTTGCCCATTTATTTTCTGAATTTTGAACCGTAAAAATACAATTATTTATGGTTTTTGAAAATCTATTTTGTTAACATTTGTGAAACTTTGATTTGCCGTTGTTTCGTGCGTGTTTGCAGATTTTAATTTTTGTAATAAAGAAAAAATAACTCCGAAAATTCTGTTATTTAAATTCTAAAAAAACGTTTAAAATCTAGTTTCTTGTTTTAAGCTTAATTTTTCTCCTTTAAATCTTTTACTAAACTCGCTGTAAAAAATAGAATCGTAATACCGCCTAAAATTATACAAAGCCACATAAACCATCCTTGCTGCCAAAATGATTTGTCTGCAGATTGTTTTTTGGATAATGTACTTTGTTGAATGTCATAAATAGAAGTTTGCGGTAAAGAACCTTTAATGTTATTTTTAAAATCAGACAAATCATATTCAGGTTCGTTCAGGTTTTTATTGCCTGTTTTGATTGTGTACTTCTCATTAGTGTATAATTCGACAATAGCTGAAACTGGTTTTTGACTGTATTTTACTGATGAAATTGTCAGAGGCTGATTGTTTTTATTTTCGATTTTTATATAGAAATCTTTTTCGAACATTTCCGGTATTGTAAAGCTGTTTTTTGTGTTTGAATTTAATTCAAATGAAACAATTTCTTCCTCTATTATTTCAGTTTTTCGTTTCGATTCTCGTTTTACTTTTTTGTAAATAACAGCTTTTCTTTTGTAGTAAGTTGGTTTCGAAATCTCAAAATCAATTTGATTGATAATTTGTGGTGCATCAAAAGCAACTTGTAATTGAGTGTGTTTTTGAGGAAGAAGAAATTCAAATCTTATAGTTTTTTTCGGTTTGATTTCCTGCAATATATTCTTTTGAAGCTGAGTATTAAAATTACCCACTTTTAAAATATTAATAGGAAGTGTTTTTTTGTCATCAAAATCAATCTTCAAATATTTATAAGTACTTAGCGGATATGAAATTGTCTTAACAACACTTGCTTCTGTGGTACTATTCAAATCATATAAAGTTTGCGAATTGGATATTCCAAACCATTCTTCAAGATTATTACTGCCAGAGATTGAATAGTTTTTTTCGACATCGGCATTAGCAATAAATAACGAAAGCTGATTGTTGTTTTTGACAGAAGGAATTGAAACTACTATCGAAGTGCTTTTCTTTGGAAAAACAGTTTTAGAAACAATTTCATATTCTTCAAAAGAACTTAATAAAGCTTCTGAATTGCTTTGGATAAAATACGGAACCTCATTTCCTTTCGCATTAAAAATTCTGATATCGCTTAAATCCTGTTTTGAATAAGAACGAATTTCGGGCGACAAAATAATTTCATGAAAACCATTTTCGGTAACTTCTTTTATTTTTCCCGTTGTTTGAAACTGGGCAAACGAAAGATTTGTTAGAAATAAGAGAATAAAAAAACTATTTAATTTCATTGGTTTCATCAGGTTTGTTTTGATCAATAACTAAAACTTTTATTTTTTGATAAACGAATGAGATTATCAAAATTAGAATTCCTAAAAGAATAAAGGATATGATTTTTCCGGTTTCGGAAATGTTGCTGATATCGTAGAAAAACAATTTCACGATTGTCAGCCCAAGTAAGCTCAGCGCGATAATTCGAAGCGTTTTGACTTGTTTTTTTATTCCGATAATTAAAAACACAAAAGCTAAAACTCCCCATAAAACAGGAAATCCGGTTTTGATAATTTTAATTCTGGCAATTTTAATTATATCATCAGCAACAGATGAACGAAGGTAGAGTAAATCAGCTTTGGTGTTGTTGGTTGCATAAAGTGCATTCGAATGCAAATCTTGCAGCGTAATTGGAGAATTCATCAAAATAAGACCATGAAGCATAACTTCTGAACTGGCGATATAAATGATGAAGAATGCTGCTGCCCAAACAAAATAACGATTTTTGAAGAATTCAAAACTTATGTTTCTGTTGATTTGAAATAATTGATAAGCAGAATATACAATTAAGGCCAGCGAAATATAATGCAGATAATAAGCTATGGGTCTTCCAAATCCTGATGTAAGGATTTCTTTATGCTCGAAAAAAGAATAGTTTGAAAATCCGAAAGTAAATAAAACAATGTTTATAATTACAATTACAGTCGCCAATATATAATTTAACTCTGTTTTCTTTTTAATTAATGCGAAAGTTAAAATGGCGCAGAATAATAAGTGATACACTGAAGGCAATGCAACAGCACTTTTTGAACTTTCAATATGCGTATTTGCCTGAAAAATAACTTCGAGTAAACCGGTTAAATACAATATAATAATTCCTGAAATAAAAGCGCATAGTTTATACTTTTCAGGATTAAAATGGATGTTTAAAAGTGTTATGTTTTCGGTTTCATTTTTCAATAAAAACCAAACAGCCAATAAAGAAGAAAACGCAAAAACTCCTGTAACGAAAATTGGGTTGATTATGATTTTAAGAGGTAAATCGCTATTGTAGAATAAATTCCAATCCATGATTAAGCTTATAATCATTAGCGCCTGAACAATTACAGAACCAAAGCGATAACTTGCAATTTTTGATTTTTGTGAAAGCCATAATAATAAAACAGCTTCGGCAGCCCAGAATAAAGTAATATAGTTGCCTTCAAACTGAATAGGAATGGCAAGTGTTATAAACGTTAGCGTTAAACCAATTAGTAAATAAACAGCTTTTTTGTCCAGACCAAATTTTTTGTACAAAAACCAGGCATACGTTAAGTTTAAAAGTGCAATAATAGTAGTAAATAAACCTCTAAATTCCGGATGGAAATTCGTTAAAATAGCCATTCCGGCTGCGTAGAATAAAAAGGTGTTGCTGGCTAAAATAGTCAATTGTGTTTTTGAGAATTCTCCTTTTGTTCTTATGTTATTAATGATATTCATTAAAATAAAAATAAAGTAGAAAGCAAAACCAAATACCAAAGCACCCATATAATGCGGTTTGATGGATTCAAGATCTTTGTACAGCCAACCGCCGTATAATAAAATGGTAAATATATAAGCAAGTACATTGACAAGATTCCATTTTTTATAATAAGCGATGGCTAAAATCCCGATGTTTAATATAATGATGTAGCTAAAAAGAACAATATAATTTCCTTCGCCGGTGCTAACCATAAACGGAACTGCAAATCCGCCAATTAAGGAAAGTACGGCAAGTTCGATTCGGTTATAAGATAATGATATTAAAGCACTAAAAGCTGTGATAATTACCATTATGCTAAAAGCAACGGTTTGATTAAACAGGTGATAATCGTGAAAAGCGATTCCAATTGTAAAATAGAAAATTGCAATAGCGCCCGCGACAATTACAGAACTAAATGCTGCATAATTTTTACGAAGTTTATGTGCAATTCCCATAACAAGTGCACCACATAAAACGCCAATTCCAACTCGCGCTGGTTCATTAATCCAATCTTTATCAATAGCATATTTTACAAAATAACTAATTCCTAGAACCAGAATTAAAATACCAATTTTATTGATTAGGTTTTCACCGATGAACTTTTCTAAATCCGGATTTTTTTCTTTGAAATTTTCCCAGAATGATTTTTCCGACTCAACAGGAATAATTGGTTTTGGAGCTGATTCAGGTTCAGTAAATTGAAGATCAACAGATTTAGGTTCAGTAGGTTTTGGTGAATTATCAATATTAGCTGATAATGCAATTTTTTCTAATTGTTTGTCTAAAATCTTTTCTTCGACGACTTCTGGTTTAGTAGGTTCAGAAATATTCTGTTTAGATTTTTCCAGTACTATATTAAACTCCTCTTTTTTAACAATTGGAATTGGACTGACAATAATTTCAGATGATTTTTCAATTGATTTTAACTGATCTAATTTTTTACTGAGTTTCAAAATATCGTCTTCGAGATGATCAAAGCGACTTTTTATCGTATTGAGAATGTAAATTAGAAAACAAAATAAAACCACGAAAAGAAAAACTTCCATATTGTATTTAATAAGAGGTTATGATTTGGTAAATATAATAACATTTTAATAGGGTAAGTTTTTTTTGCTTAAAAAGAATTAAGAACTATAATATGTAATCTTCTGATAGATTGTAGATATTCTTTAGTTTTCAATAACCTCAATTTTTACTATAACTAATCCGCTTCCTTTATTAGTTGCAATATCCATAAAAGCTTTTTTGGTCAGATCAATTTCTCGTCCCTTAATAAACGGGCCTCTGTCTGTCACTTTTACAATTACCGATTTGTTGTTTTTTGGGTTAGTAATTTTTAGCAATGTGCCAAAAGGAAATTTTTTATGAGCAGCAGTAAGTTGATTGTTATTGAATCTTGTACCGCTTGCCGTTTTTTTGCCATTAAATTTATCATGATAATAAGAGGCATGCACATTTTCTTTGTAAAATGTCAATTTTTCAATTGGTGTGTTTTCGCATATTGAATCCCGATTTTCCTGTGCGGCAGCAGTAAGAGAAAAAACGAAAAGAATATATATAAGTAGTTTTTTCATTTTTAAAATTTTATGCAAAGAGAATCAATTGATAAAATTCTGATGTATTTGAGAAGTTCTATTAATTGCATAAAAAGACATATTTTTTTTCTGCCTATTAATAAATTGATTATCAATAGTTAAAAGTGCGCTTAAAATAAAAAACAAGAAGTTGCGAAAAAAGTAAGGGAGTAGGGAGGACTTTTGTCAGGGTGTCAGGATTCTTCCGATTTTCCATCGGGACGCGATAACCGTTCTATTTGTGATTTTAATTTTAAGTTTAGTGCAAAAAAAAAGTCTTTTCAATTAAGATGAAAAGACTTTTGTCGGGGTGGCAGGACGACCTGCCTATTCCTTAATTCGTTGATTTTATTGGTGTTCTCAAGTATTCTTCCAAAAAGGGTAGCCGAATAGGTCTCATTTATAATAACTTACCTTGTAGCGCTTTGTTTCCTTGATCAATTTACTTGCAGTCAGTCAATGTACTTTTATAGATGTAAATATATTAAAAATGCAATTACGACATATTTAAAAATAGAGTTTTCTCTATTATATTTTTAATATTTCTATTTAAATCCCTAGGTGAAATATAAAGAATGTTTAATGAATATATTTATTAAAGCTAATGCTTCCTAATGCACGCTAAACTCAAGGCGATGCTCTAAGTTTTTTTAAAACTGTATTAATTTACGACATTTATTTATTATATAGTTGACAGTCGTCTATTGTACAATTGTCTACTAAATCCGATTTTGGCTACATGGAAGATGTTAGAATAAAATTTGGCGCAAAAATCAAAGCATTAAGAATATCAAAAGGTTATTCTCAAGAAAAACTTGCTGAACTCGCTGATTTAGATAGAACTTACATTCCTGGTATAGAAAGTGGAAAGCGAAATGTTTCAATAATTGTAATTGAAAAAATAGCCAAAGCTTTTCAACTTTCAATCTCTGATTTGACAAACAGCATCTAAACATTAGATATTATTGTCAAAATTCGGGACTCATTCTACATTTTAGCCACATTTAATCTAATAAAAATTCAATGTCATTAAATCCATTACTAGAAGAATTAAAAAAACTTAGGGATTCATCAAAGTACGCAGTGGCGCAAGGTGCTTATTCGAACTTAAATGAATTTAAAAAGTATCTACACATTGAGCGAGACGTTGAGAAAAAATTAAAAAAAATCATATCAGGAGCAAGTGAAAAAGATAATGCACAATTATTGCTGGTTTGTGGCAATGTTGGTGATGGAAAATCACATATACTTTCGCATCTCCATGATGAGCTAAAAAGTGTTATCGCACAATTTAGAATTCATAATGACGCGACAGAATCCCATAATCCAAATGAATCCTCCAATGAAACACTTTATAAGTTATTACAGGGATTTAATGATGAAAATATAAATGCTTCAAAAGACAAAATTATTCTAGCTATAAATCTTGGTACTTTAAGTAAGTTTATTGAAGAATTTGGTGAAGAATTTAAAATCTTAAAAAACTATATTTCATCGAGTAAAATATTAGATACAGATTTAATTCATGATGATGAATTTAATAGTAAAAGTAATTTTCATCATGTGAATTTTACTGATTATCACATGTATTCATTAACAGAAAATGGCCCTATCTCTAATGTCATTTCTACTCTCCTTAAAAAAATAGTTGCTGAAAATGAAGAAAACGCTATACACAAAGCATATCTAGAGTATAAAGTTATTAGTTCTGAAAAAGTGTACTGTCCAATACTACACAATTACGAATTTCTCTTTAGTGAAAATAATAGAAATATAATATCACAACTAATAGTTAAGTCCATAATTAAAAGTAAAGAAATAGTTTCGATTCGTACTTTATTAAACTTTATATATGATATAATTGTCCCGGTTGATCTTTCTGTTCTTGATGATGTTGATTATTTCAAAGCAATTGAAAGAATGGGTGGTCCTCAATATATATCAAATTTAATTCCGAACTATTTATTTGAGCATCCAGAGCTTTCCAGTTTATTTGAAAAAATTGAAAGTTTAGACCCTTGCATCTATCGAGATGCTGCTACCGATGATGTTTTATTGACCTTGATAAATGCTGAAAATACACTTGATATTTTTTCAAAACATATTGATAAAAAATATTTGGAGAAAATTGAACCAAAACTAGCAAAGGTCACAATTTCAAAACCTGAACTTTCTCGTTTCTTTATGAGGTTAAACTATTTTAGTAATTATTTTGAAAAAAAATATTTGAAGGATGCTGATTATAATGAGTATTTAATTTGGCTCTTCCATTATAATAATCACAATCCTATTTACATTAAAAAAATATATAACCTTGTTGAAAATGCGGCAAGAAATTGGAATGGAGACCCAAAAGCAGATGATAAAGTCGTTATAAATGTTGGAAAAAAACAGACTCAATATAGAGTATTTAAAGATTTTGAAGTCATTCCAGATGTGAGTCCATTAAAAGAAAAAAATGATACTGTTATTAATAAATTCACACAAGAATTTTCTTTAACCTTTAGAATAAATAATGAAAAAGAAACGATAAGAATTCATGTAGATTTCAGTTTGTTTAAAATACTAAAAATGATTTCGCAAGGATATAGGCCTAATAAAAAAGACAACAATAACTATGTCTATTTTGTTAATTCCATCAATACTTTAATCAATCAGAACAACAATAAGGCCGCATTGTATATTGACGAAGTTAATATTGGAAAACCGGTTGATTACAAATTTTCCAAAGATGCTTTTAGTGGTTATAAATTTCAAGTGATATGATGCAAATAGAATTAAATAAAGCCGGATCAAATAGCCTTGAAAAAAGATATTTGAAAAACAAGACCTTTAGTCATGTCACTGGAAATCAAATAAGATTATTGCCATTTAAAACCAATCCTAGCGGCGATACTTTTACTGAAGATTTCAAATCCTTTCAAGGTATTATTGGTGAATTATTTAGAATTTTGAATAATAAAACTCAAATTGAGTTAAAGCAAAGCAATAGTTCTTTCAAGATTGAACTTAAAGAAACTATTGTAAAGCAAGCCATATCTAAAGTCGAAACTCAAAATATTGAGGAATTAAAAAACATGCTTTCCAAAATATTCTTTGATGAAGAAAATGGATTGATAAAATTCAACATTAAGACTCTTTCTTATATGAATTTTATCAATTCTAATAATGCCATCAGAGAGGTATCGAAGTTTATTTTTGATGTTTTTTTAAATGACAATTTTGATCCAAATACTTTAGATGAGGATACAGATAATGAAAACATTTTACATCAATTAATGCTACAATGTTTACCTGAACTATCAGTTTTAACTTCTAAACCAAAGGGTCTAACTTATCAAAATTTATTTCCAGAAATAAAGGATAGGTTTGTTGAAGACTTTGCATTTTTAGCACAAAACAATTCTTTTCTATTAAAGCACGTTGAAGACTTTTTTAAATATTATTATTTTCATTATTTAAGCCAGTTAATACTTCGTTTTAATGATTTTGGAACTGCCAAAGCAAAAATAAAACCGATCTATTACACAATGGATTGGGAAACTATATCAGAAGCAAGATTATTAAGTCATACTGTTGGTTGGAAACAATTAAATAAATCTTCGGAATCTATTTTTGCACATGTTAACACTTTAGAATTATTGAATTATATCTATGTTGATGGAAAACTGGTTCAAGATTATCAAAACATTAGAAGTATCTGCAATAGCTTTAATTATGATGAAAAAGAAAAATTTCAAGGTTGTATCAGTGAATTAATCAATTTTTACACAGAAAATATTACCGTTTTTGACACAGGAAAAAATTGGATAGATTGTGATCGTCTATTAGAGCTTGATTTATTTTATAACAATCTTTCAGATAAGATATCTCAAGATATATATTCGCTTTGGTTTAAAATAAAATATCAGTTTGAAAACTCGTCCAGAAGCAAACCTTATAGCGACTATTCTAAGTGGTACTCCCAGTTTGGTAAAGTGAATTACACTAAGTTCAGAGGTAGATTAGGTAACACAACTGTTTTATCGCAAGAACTTTTATTGTTCCTAACGAGGTTATGCATCGGAAGCGATGATAAGATCCGATTAAAAACATTATGGGATAAATTTAAAGACAGGGGAATTGTCTTTGATGAAACGACAAAATTGGAAATTACCAAATTGTATGAGAAAATTAATTTAATAGAGAAAAAAAGTGATAGCGGAGATGCACAATACGTCAAGTCAACTATATAAATATGTTTCGGATTTAATAATCGGATATTTTATTTCACAGAAAATCCAACCTGGGGATCGTTTCAATCTATATCTGGAAGACAAGGAGAATATTGAATTTCTTTATGAGTCGTTGAATCATTCTTCAACGGTAGATATTGAACCATTTTCATATACTCATCCTGAAGGAGGCGAAGCTTATACTACTTTCTGCTTATTAATCGATAATACTAAAGTAATTATTGCCTCCAGTACTTTTGCTTCTGAGGATTACTTCACCATGCTCAGAAATAAAGTAGCTGATCAAAATGATATTTTTGAAGGAACTGCCATTCTAATATTATTTAGCGGAAAATTGGATAGCTTGTTAGGTGGTAGCGGTAGTTTAATTAAGGAAGGGATGCCTTTGCATTATTCAAGATTTAAAAATCAAATTGAATATGATATTGAAAATAATTCTACTTTAAAAAAGTACGAGAAGCTAATTTTAAAATCGGTATTAGATAGAAAAACAAAAAGTGTTGTTGAAGACAATAACTCTATTTTTGATTATGAACAGGTCATTAATTCACTGCAAAAAGGCACAATTGATTTAAAAGATTATCGGTTTTTAGGACTTTTTCCGCAAGAAGAATTAGGTAGTAAACATGGAGACCTTTCAAAAGATTTGATTAGCAACTTTAGTCTTTATGAAAAATTTGAAAATATTTTTTTAAACGGGAATCCAGCTTCGGATTTAGAGCAAGATTTACCGAGTACAGCACTCACCAGAATTATAAAAGAGGACTGGCATGACTTTGATTATTCGGAAATAGTTAAATGGATGGATAAGGAGAAAGAAAAAGCCCCGCCTGTCTTTCAAAATATTGAAGGGGACAATTTACTGCAAACCATATGGTACAATACCGATGGTGATTCAGTATCTAAAAAGAGGAATTTAAACCTTATTGTGTTTAATCCTTCATTGGAACTTCCATTCAAAATAAATGTAAAATACGATCAATTTATAAAAAAGGAAGGTCTTAGCATTAAGCACGGTTCAAAAAACATTAGTGCAACCAATAGCGGATTCAGTATCGTTTTAGAGTTTAAAGAATTCGATGCTCAGAATTTATTTACTTTGATTGACTACAAAGATTCTGAAACCGACAAAAAGTATGTAATCAAGATATTGCACCTACCATTTAATCCAAATATCATTTCGCAATTTGAAGGAAACTTTCAATTAAACATACAGAAATCGAACTCTTACCTCCAAATAAAAGAAAGTCCATCATTAGTTTTTAATCCAGATGGTGAAATACTTACTACAGAACTTTTAAGTTTGAACAAAACTTTTGAAATAAAAGAAGAAAATAAATTAATAATAAACAATGATTATTCACTAGCTCAAGAGGACCTAATTCATTTTAAAATAGAATTATTTGATGTTGTAATACCTATTGCTTTCAAGACAGATTTTGAGGCACCAAAACCAATATCTGGGCTTGATGTATGGAAAGAAAAAAGAGTTAATTGCCTTGATTTTAAATACAAAAAGGAAGGAACTATAATAAAATTGTTGTTTAAAAATAATGAAAAAACAGTTAGTGGTGAATTTAGAAATAATTTGATTCAAGAAGAACAGATTATAAACTCTGAAGGATATTCCTGGCTCTTAGGTAATGAAAATAGCATTTCAAATAATGACTTAGAATTAAGTGATGACGTGAAATTAGCTTTTAATAAACTCAGAGCTTATTACAAAATTAAAGAAACCCAACCTAGTTTAGTATACCTTAATGAAGAATTGAAGCAAATTGCAATTGAATATGTTAGCTGCTTTATAATGCAATTGGAACAGTTAGAGGAAAACAAACCGTTAACTTATAAACAAAAAAACCTCTTATGGTTAGGTGTGGTCAAGGAAATTGGAGGTGAAGAAAAAATTAAATTTAGTCCCTTACATCCCCTCAATGTAGCTTATCAACTTCAATTAAATAATGATTTAAAAAGCGAAGAAATTTACAATGCTATCTTAAAACGTTTAAGTCCTACTAATTTGATTCCTTACATCGAAGGAAAACCAAATGAAATCTATATACCGATTGAATCGAGTCATTCTCCTGAATGGCTTTATTATACCGTTTATTTAAACTCAGAGCAAGCTGTTCCAAAAAGTTTTGTATCTAATTTAGTTACTGATAAAATTAAAGACTTCACCACAAATTTTGAATTTCTTTTTGATCAATCTAAAAGATCCCCTATAAAAATCAATGTTATAAATCTTGGGGATTGTAGAGAAGTTGTAGATGGGATATTTGAATATTACAGAAAATACTTGAACAGCAACCTAACTAAACGTTTGACTGATTTGCTGCCAATTGAAGTAAGCATTTACGGCTCTGAAAAATTAGTTACTAAATTTGAAGAACTTACTTTTTACGAAAAGGTTGACGATATAGAAAAACATTTGAAAATAGAATTGAAAACGAAAAATTTTGAAAAGGAAGACCTTTTGAATTTCTTTCTCGAACGAGTAAAATTCTATTCTAAAAAGCAGCCGACAAAAGCAGAGAAATACGAGTACGCCCATATTACTTTTTATCAGTTTGATGTAACTAAAACTGAAAAATCGTATGATGAAATGAGTTTGGTTAAAACAGGTATTTCATTTAATGGCTTAATGGCTGATGTAGCCTCTACTCCAGGACCGGAAAACTACAGGACTGGATTTGGTACTATGGATTTGCCTGAAGATCAAAATGAATTAATAAAACTTACTTCTTTATTTAATTCATTTGTTCGTGTCGCATCTAATAATCACCCTTATGGACGTAATAATGCACTTTGTACCACTATTGATTATGATATTAAAAAGCAATTAGAAAAGTTATATCATGACTCACAATGGGTAACGTATATTGATCCTAAAGTTGACTTAGATTTTTTTAAGGAGAATAAAGACTTAGTTATTATTCATTATAGTGACCAATACAATAATTCTAATGGATATGATGCAATAACCGTTAGCCGTAAAACCAGTCAATATGAATTTGTAGTAAAAGAATTTTTAGAGAAACATCAAGTCCAATTTAATGCGGTTACAGATACAATTAATATTATTAATTTTTTCAATGCTATTAATGGCGAATGGCTATTAAAGCTAATTCGTCAACACAGCCAGTTTCCAAGAGAAAAATTAAGCCTTTTGTCTGGTATTAAAACTTCATTAACTTTTTTACATCATCCTAATATTATTTGGATTCCAATCTCATTGGAAGAAATTTTAAGAGTTTCCGGTAATGCCGGCTTAAATATGGGTGAAGGTTTATTCTCTACTAAAAATCTTGGTGCAATAGGTTCTTTTAGTGACGATTTATTATTTATTGGACTGGAAGAATTAGACAATCAATTACTAATGCATTTATACCCTGTCGAACTAAAAATAGGTGGGTTAGGTATTGTAAAAAAAGGGCTTGATCAAGGGAAACGTACTGCTCAATTACTTTTTGAGCACCTAAATAAAGAAGGATTCTTAAGTGAGTTTTACAAAAATTTCTTTGCTAAAATTGCTCTCACTAATGCTGAAAAAATGAAACTTTTTCACGTATGGGATAATCAAAACTGGGATACTATAACAAAAAATTATCGTAATGATTTGTTGAATAATAACTTCAAAATAAGTAATCGATTAAACAATACTATTGGGGTTTTTGGATTAATCCATTTTGGAAATGATGTCTTCAAAAGAAAAATAAGCATTAACGAAGAGTACATGCGGGTAGATTTACAAGAAGCCGATGGTTATAACTTTCTTGTAAAATCAATCGACGATTTAATTCATCTCTTTCATAACACGGAAACTACAATTGACAAAGACAGCTTGTTAGTAAATGCCTTTCCAAATGCAAATTTAGAAATATTTACACAAGTTGCGCCGGTAGTTGATGGATCAATTAGGCAAGACTACCTTAGTGCAGATGAGCAGGATATAGAACCTACAGAGAATTTTAAATCAGATGAAGCCCCTTTAGTTTATAACAGTGGTGAAGGAATCGAGATAGAATTTGGTACTGATTTAAATAGTTTAAAAACTATTTATTGGGAGCCTAATAATACCAACAAAGTAATGCACACTAACACTGGTATTATTGGTACAATGGGGACAGGGAAAACACAATTTACTAAATCACTGATTACTCAATTAAATGCTGATTCAAATAAAAATATTGGAAATGAAAAGCTAGGGATTTTAATCTTCGACTATAAAGGTGATTATATTAAAGAGGACTTTGTATCTAAAACTAATGCTACGGTATTAAATCCTTACCATTTGCCATACAATCCATTGGCACTCGACGCTACAGAGTCATCAAAACCTATGTTGCCTCTTCATACAGCTAATGATTTAAAGGAGACTATTTCCAACGCTTTTAACTTAGGTAATGTGCAAAAACAACGATTACGTGACGTTATCGTCGAAGCTTATGAGGATAAAGGAATTCTTAAAGCCAATAAAGACACCTGGACACGTAATCCTCCAACTTTAGGGGACGTCTGTGACATTTATTTGGGAAGTGAAAAAAACTCTCAGGACAGTTTGTATGCTGCTATCTCTAATCTTTCTGAATTTGAAATTTTTGAGCCAGATGTTACTAAAACACAATCGCTTTATTCTTTGATTGAAGGTGTCGTAGTGATTAATTTATCTGGTTATGATGAGTCTATTCAAAACCTAATTGTAGCTATTACCCTAGATGCTTTTTATACTCAAATGCAGCGACATGGTCACAGTTTAATAAAAGGCAATAATCGACAGATTAAAAAGATGATTTTGGTTGATGAAGCTGATAATTTCCTGAGTAAAAATTTTAATTCTATCCGCAAAATATTAAAAGAAGGAAGAGAATTTGGTGTTGGAACAATACTTTCCACTCAATTTTTAAACCATTTTGCTACTAGTGAAAATGAATACTCCAATTATATTCTAACTTGGGTTATCCACAGAGTAAATGAAATCAAAATGAAAGAGGTGGAATCTCTATTTTCATTAGACAGTAAATTACAAAAAGAGAATTTGATTAAAACCATCAAAGGTTTAGAGAAGCACCAAAGTATTATAAACCTGGCAGGATCTGATCCAATATTGATTAAGGATAAAGCATTTTGGGAGTTATTAATTGAATAATTAAATATTAATATGGATTTAGTAAATTATTTAGAAGCCATAAAAAGCTCAAATACCAATTGGGCAACAAGAATAAGAAGGTACAATAATGTTGGTAGCAGCACAATTCAAGCATATAGTTACATTATTGGAGGACTTAGGATTTTACATCCAAATATTACTTATAGAGAATTATGTAGAAGTATTACAGATGATGATTTTGATGACCAGATAGACGCTATAGTAGTATCTGATGGCATTATTTACATCTATGACTTTAAGGTATCTGTAGGATTTGGTGAAAACGAAATCCGTCTCTTTAGAGATAGTGTAGACACTCATATTTTCAAAGGTGATGGAAATTTAGATTCGCTAAATACATTAGTTAAAAATAAGATTATAGAAGCAAGAGATTTGTTGTCAAATAGCAATTATCAAGTTAAATTAAGGGTAGTTAGAGGTGGAGGGAACAGCAATTACCCTCAAGGACAAATTGCTTTAGATCAAATTGCATATGATTCAATTATAGAACGAAAATTGTTTAGCTTAAAAGATTTAATTGACATTGAATTGAGTCTAAACAAAATTCCAATAAATTATAGATTAAAAATCACGGCAGCAAAAAATAATGTAAGTGACACTTCATCGCAAATAATCATAAAAGAGAATTCACAAATTACTTCGCTTATTTGTAGAATTCCATTAAAAGAACTTGTTGACTTCTATTATGATTTCATGCCGCATCCGGAATTGATATTTCAATCGAACGTTCGAGGATTGCAAAATGGGAAAAAAGTAACAAAAGAAATTATCAATTCTTTGAATACTGTAGCTAGTGCAAAAGAGTTTTACAAACTGCATAACGGTATAGCAATAGTGTGTGATCAAATAACTTCAATAAGTAATGGTAAATATTGGATTCACAATCCTCAAATTGTTAACGGATGTCAAACTGTAACAACAATATCAAAACACTTTGAAACTTTACGTGGTTCAAACATTTTGAAATATGGTACTGTAATATCCAAAATATTCGCAGCAAATGTAAATCAAGTAGAAAAAATATGTTTTGCTAGCAACAGTCAAGTAGCTATTAATCCATGGGATTTGAGAACCAATGACAAAATTCAAATAGTACTTGAATCATACCTTAATAAAAAAGGAATTAATTATAACCGAAAAGAGATAAAGGTTAATGCAAGTAACGTACTGCTTTTCACTGAATTGGGACAAATTTTATGTTCCACAATTTTTGAAAAACCTGCTTTTGCTAAAAATTCAAGGGCTAAGATATTTTCAAATGACAGTGATTCGTTATATGACACCATTTTTAGTGAAAACTTAGCTTTGAATGAAGTTTTTAAAGCCGTGAGTTATGCGTTATTCGTCAAACAAAAAATTAAAACATCTAGTGTAGTGGATAAGAAAATTCTAGGCCCAGCGAACTTACATATAATTGCCGGCTTCTACTTACTGCGAAATAAAGGTCTTTCTAATGAAGAAATATTTGCAACCAGTTTAACCCATATAAAATCTGTTGTAACAACAGTTAGAAGACGATTAGGAGGAACATTATCTCCTCCTATTATATTTACAAAGCATGATTTGGCATGGGAATTATTGAAACAAAAATTATTAGCTACTTATAGATGAATCATTTGCAGCCCTAGGTTGATCTTTTCTGTTAAAAAATCAAAACCATCAATATTCGAACGATTATTAACTTCTTCGTTTAAAAGTTTTAGCCCTTCATCAACGTGCATTTTGATATAGCGAGCTATATCTTTGTCTGTTTTGTATAAACCATAATGTACACAAAGCAATCCAAGATAGATGTCATAGTAATCTCCAAAAAGGACCGATTTAGAATATTCCTTTCCCCCTGCATCTTTTATATCATTTAAGTCTAGCTTTTTATCTTGGGAAAGAGAATATGTATAGGCAATTCTTGCTATCACATTTTCAGTTCCTAAACCCAATTTACGAGTTAGTAGCGCAACCACTTCCTTGTTTTCTTTACTAGTTTTAATTTGCGTAAACATCTTGCTCTTGTTTTAGGTGTGTAAATAATTGGTCTACAGCAAATGGTTTAAAGCTCGAACCGCTATTATTGTTTTCGATAACAAAAACCTTATTCACGTTCGGCTTTAAATAGTCATATTCCAATTCAGACAATTCCTTTTCCAAAAGCGGGAATAGTACCACTTGCTCTGATATTGCAGGGTAAAATTCTTTTATAATATTTTTAGAATGGTATTTGTCAAATTTCTGCAATGGACTATCAATGAACACTGGAAATTTAATTCCGGACTCGTCTACTAATGCCTTCAACAAAGCTGTAGCGTACAATTGTTGTTCTCCTTTAGACAATGAATCCTTATCTATAATTTGATCATTTTTATCCAGCAAATCAATATCCATTACATCATCAATCACATTTACACGAATATTATGAATGAAATCACTTTTATGCATAATTTTTTTCAAACCGAGCATAATGGATTTTTGAAGAGAGAATTTTTTATCTTCTTTTATTTTTAGTATAATCGAATTAATTTTTATTAGTAGCTTCTCCGTTACTTCGTGTTTTTTTTGATCAGTATCCACCAATTTGAAATTCTTTTCATATTCCGATAATACCTTTCTAACCGAGGCTAATCTAGTATGTAAACTTTCGTTTTCTTCAAGTAGCTTACCCTTACTTAGCGTTAAAACAGTAATTCTGTCTTCTGCTTCTTTTTTCTCTTCTCGCAACTTTTGGGCTAAAGGATTGTCTTTTCTTGCTTCTGCCTGTTTAATTTGTTGATAGACCTTATTAAGATAAATTCTATTATTCTTCTCTTCTTGAACTACAGCGGTAAACTGACTTGAAAATGCTCCTTTTATGTTATTATAAACAGCCTCAAAGTTTCGGAACTGCTCGGTGGTGTAATCTAAAAGTACCTTGTCTGAATTAATGCCTTGTTTCTCAGTTTGCTTCTGTGAAATGGTTTGTTTTAGCGCCTCCTGTACTTTAGATTTAGCAATGCTATCTAAGTTTAAAGCATCTAGTTTTGCCAGTAAAACAGTCGAAAATGAGTTCAATTCTTCATCTAAGAAGGTTTTATCAATCAACTTATTGTTTGCACTTTGTTCAGAAACCAATTGTTGTTTTAACTGTACTAATTTTTTTCCTGCAATTACCAATGGTGCAATATCCATTAGTTTTTTTAGCTTATTTTTAATGTCTGCTGATTCATGTTTTAATTTATCTCTCTCTAACTTCATTTTTTGAAGTTCTTCTAAAGTGATTCCATTACCCTCACGAATTAACTTCTCTTGGAGACCATCGCTAATAATTTTATGATTACCAATTTCACGGTCAATATTTAATTGCTTGTCCTGATTGATTTCAATTAAACCATTTATCTCAGTTTCTGTATCTGTCAACTCAAATAATTTGGTTTGCTGTAGTGGGGAAGCACCGCTTCTACGAAGTTTTGTTAGCAACGTTTCCAAATTCTTTTTCAAGTCCTCATACTTCTTAATCCCTAACACCTCCGAATAGGCTTTACTTAAATTTTTTAGTTCTGATTTAGACTTAGCCTCAGCAAGCGAAACTATTTTTTCTGCATCAAAGAAGAAAAATTTGGCGATTTCACGTGGTAGAATAAAATCGTTAATAAAAACCTCAAAGCCCACCTCTTTAGTTAGCTCATTTTCTAGTCCATCAATGTAGATTTTTAAATCCTCCGAATCTTTCCGCAAGTCATACGATCTTTTGATAACTACAGATTTGCAAGGTATGGAAGGTATTAAAATGTCTTTTAATTCGATTTCAACGGATACGACAGGACTACCTTTTCCAGTGTTTTCAAAGTCGGTTCTTACCTCCCTATTTAAAAGAGTTTTACTAAATTTCTCATAACCTCCGGCATTTTTAATGTCTCTTTTATACTTGTCTTCCACTTCGCTCATCATCTTACCATAAAAAACCCAGATAAGAGATGTTAAAAATGTTGTTTTACCAAATCCATTTTTACCGGCAATTATGCTAATATTCTTAGAAGCGTTTGGAGTAAAAATTATCTCATTTTCATCTTTGTAAATTCTAAAGTTTTGGAATTTTATTTTATTGATTTTCATAGCTCATTTTCATTTACAAAACTTTCAATTCTTTTTTCGACATCATTGTGAAGTCCATATTTAGAAATCATTAGAGTTTTGGTTTCTTGTAAAGAAATCAAATTATCAATTAAATGGTAATAATCTGGTTCATCCTCACATACTTCTCTCAATATTCTTCGCTCAGTGTCATCAAGCGATTTAATATTGTTGGTACTGATTTCTTTATTATAAATTTCTTTATACAAATCTCCTACAGTATGATCAAAATATCCATCCCTATTCCAAGTTACTTGAATAGCAATAAGTTCCTGATTATTAATCAGTGTAATATGAGGTCTTTCCTTTTGAATATCTTTTTGAACCAATAATAAATCTTTCAATATTTGGTATCTGTATTCTGCAGTATAATTACCATTATAAGTTCCATCGTCTCTTACTGCTTCTTGACCATTTCTTCTGGTATCTGATCTGTTTTCAGAGATATTTCTTCCTTCAACTAATCTATTTCTAAACTCCAACAATGGGTGCATCCAATTCTGACCATTATTTACTAAAGATGACATTGATTTGTCATTTTTAACAACAGTACAAGTCCAGCATCCGAAACGACTTTGCCCACATGAAGTGTGCTCTTTATTCACTACTACAGTTGGACATTCATAATCATCAGCACTGGCGTCGGCATATATTTTAAAAAGGATTGAATTATCAAAACCCCAGGGAGTTTTTACAGCATTAATAATGTACCATATCTCATCTACAATCATTTCTTTAATAGGAGCGTAAACATATGTGTTTGCTGTAGTTTGATGCTTTGATAATCTACTTCCTGTTACCTCATGTTTTCTAATAGAACGCTCTCTTGTAGCACTTTCATCATAACGCGTTCCTAATAAAACAATAGCTTCTCCCTTTTCATCTATCTGCTCTAATAAAAAATTGGAGGTTGGTCTTATTTTTAGTTTATCTGTACACCATCTAAAAGCATTATTTGGTACCGGATATCCCTTACCAATAACATTAGTCCAAAAAGTTTCCTCCAGTTTAGGTGTTGTTTTTTGAACAAATATTGGAAGGTCTTGATCTCTTGCAGCTTCAGTGATTTTTACTAAAACATCTTCCACATAGTTTGCAATAATTGGGTTTTCAACCATTGTATCGTTGCATACTACATAAATCTTTCTTTTTAACTGAAAAGGAAATGGCAAGTCCTCTCGTATTCTTTGTAGCGCGATCCAAACAAGCATTAGTAAAACAGTTGAATCTTTACCACCACTAAATCCAATTATCCACGGTCTGTCTGATTGATCTGCATAAGCATATTGATCAATAATTTCAGCTATTATTCCCTCAACTTTTTTATTTTTTATGGGTGTCATTAGAAGTATTTAAGTCTCTTTAAAAGTAGAGAATTGTAGACATATTTTTCTGCAAATCTACTCTTATTTATAAACATTTATTTTACTTTGATAATATTTTATTTTCCTGCTTTAGCCTATGAATTTGCTGATATTGCAAATAGGTAATTCAAACACACTGTTGAAAACCTGAGTTAAAATTGCTAACTAACTGGAAATGATAATGGTTATAAGGAAGTACCTGTTATCAAAAATGAAGGAAGGATACTAAGCAAAATACTGCATTAGGGGAAATTTTTCTGTAAGATTTAACTTTGTTTTGGTTGGATCAGGTTTATTACTAAATCGCACCTGTATTGACCTTATTAATATAAAAATTCGAATTATTTACTGGAAGATTTAAAATTGTTAGCTGAAATTTTTGATGGCTTAAAATTGATCATTTAGGAATAGCAATTTTTCTAAGCTAACTTTCAGATTAGTCAATTTAAAAAACTACGCCAAGTTAGGACTCTTTACAAGCCAGTGTGAGGGATAGTCGAAAGATTATAGCCTTTTTTTTGATATATAAGATATCCATTTTCCTCCATTTTATTGGAATTATGAGATAACAGATCCAACATTGTAGGCGTTCGATAAATACCGTCCTGATAGTATAAATTGCCATCGAATACAATGTTTACAAACTCGCGCTTCTGCAAAATATCTGAATTTGTATATATCTGCCTGATATCACCCAATAAATCCAGCTTGCTGTCCAAAATCTCGAAAGCTTTCGCTTTGTTGGCACTATATCTTTCGATCGATGCAGTAAGAGTCGATATTTGGTCGCTGTAAGACGAATACCACCTGTCGTAAGTATCCTTATTTATCTGGTTCCTAAACCACTTTTCTTCTACTGCATTTAAGAGTTGCTGTAATTCTTTCAGTTCGTGTCTTTTCTCTGCCACTTTTTTTTTGTTGGCATATACTTCCTTTTCAATTGAAGCATAACAGCCATTCCTTATTTCCTTAATCCTTCTTTCAGCAACACTCATAAGGTCACAGACATTTAAGAGCTGCTCATGCGCTTTTACCGCACTGATATTATTATGCTTAGAATGCTGACACTTGTAGTAGTAAAAGTATTTTCCCGATTTTCCACGGGAAGGTGCACCTGTTAATGGCATTCCACAGTGGCATTTTACAACACCTCTTAATGGTATCTCGCTGTCAACTATTACTTTAACCTTATCACCCTTTTTCATTTTGCTTTGAACTAGCTGCCATGTGGTCTTGTCAATAATGGCTTCATGAGTTGCAGGGAAAAGGCCGCCCGGCAGGTCTTTGAACGGCTTAACTCTGATAATACCTGCATAGACAGGATTGGCAAGCACACGGTTAATAGCCATGTTGCCTTTCCTGTCAAAGCCTGCCTCGTATGCTGCTTCTTTAATTTTATACAGTGGCACATTACGCAGGAACATATTGTAAATGGTACGAACGATTTGAGCTTCTGTCTCATTCACTTCAAGGTGCCGTTTTTTACCTTCTCCGACCTTGCAATATCCGAATGGCTTTTCCCTTGTAAGGAAACGCCCTTCTTTAGCGCGGGCTGTATACAAACCGCCACGTACTTTAATGCTCCTGTTGATATTGTCTTCCTCGGCTAGAAGTAGCTGAAGCCCGGCCCTGAAGAAACTGCCTGGTGTATCGTAATCAAAGACTATCCCTTCGGTCACGCTAATGATCTGGATGCTGTATTTTTTTTGAAACTGCTTTACCATGCTCATGGCTTCGCCTGCATTTCTGCTGAAGCGGTCAAGCTGGTCTACTAGGAGGTAATCCACCGATTTATAATGCTTGGCAATGAATGCCTGTAACTTTATAAAATCCGGACGGTCAAAAGTCTTCGCGCTTTTGCCCCTGTCGATGAAGGAATCCACTAACAGTATATTATTATATTGCAGGTACTGGTCTGTATATAATTCCTGCCTTTCAATCGAGCCATTGCTTTGTCCCAACTGGCTAAATCTCAGATATCTGATCGCTCTCTTCATACAATTCTTTCAATGTTAATGATACAATAATTTCAATCATTAGATTTACGAATTTTTGTTCTTTTTCCTCCTCTGTCTCATCGTAAATTTCTGAGATATATTCATCATTATGAGTCTGTTTTGTGTTTTCACTATTCATTTTGTTCCTTATTTGCTTTTATTAAAAAAATCCTTTTCAATAACCAATGTACGGGTATAGAATAAGACTGTATATATATGAACAATGATTTGCTTGTGATCAAGGCCTATCGTAACTAAATCAATCCCTTCATTTCAATAGATAAACTACGACAAAGCAAGCAGTTGTAATCGGAAAAATTTCCTTAAAATCCGCAGAAGCACTTTGTTTCATAAAAAGGAATTGATGAAAAACAATAACAACTATTCTACTGATGACTTTGGAACATTTAATGGATCGCAGACATAGCTAAAAATATAGAAAACCTTTAATTTTTATTTTTCATTTAAGCTAAATTCCTTCAGTATTTTATCAAAATCTGACAGTGCTTTATAATGTTCTCTCATTTCTGTTACAGTACTTACACTCCATATGCTGGGGGCATAAATATCTTTCATTTTTACGTAAAGCTCGGCTGCTGTGTGTGATTGCAGAATCTGGACATCACTGCCAGTATCAACGACTATCTTTATAAGCGTCGTGTTAATGCTTCGTATTGTGAAATAGCAGAGTATGAGGTAGATAAAACGCATTGCTAAAGATAAAAATTATTCTAATATGTTGCAAATCAGACATCATAACTAATTTATTACTATAAGAAAGCCCATGAAAATCATTGATTTTCATGGGCTTTCTTTGTTTATTATTCAAGCAAAAATCTTCGGTTTTCGCAAAAAATGATAATCCTTTTCAAATCCTAAATGAGAGCAATTGTTCTGATCATGTTGGACACCATTGCCAGATTGCATACTTCATTGCTTCCCCTTCATTTTTAAATGCAATAACCAGTATGCTTTTGTCTCATTTCAGCAGCAAAGGTATTTCCGTGTTCTTAACGCAATAGCAAGGCCAAGCCCTTCAGGTTTGATAAAAAATCTCCACCCATTCGGGTTGTATTTTTTGTCAAAACCTTGCTATTGCTAAACACTAACCTTTTTATGCTCCCGAAACGAAACATAGCATACTCCGGCTCTTTAGACGAATAAAAAAAATGTCAGCAATGAGAAATAAAATATTAAAAATGGATTTGATGAAACAAAACAGCACCTCCTCTCATTGCCGAATAAAATTTCAAAAAAAATTAATCACTAAAAATCTTAGGAATTATGAACATCACAGGAAGAGTGACAGCGGATGCGCAGGTACGCAACGTGTCGAACAGCAAAACAGTAGTAAACTTTTCGGTAGCCATCAACGACAGCTACAAGAACAAAGCGGGCGAGCGCATAGAGCTGACAACGTATTTCGACTGCGCCTATTGGCTTAGTCCAAAAGTAGCGAAGATACTCACTAAAGGTACGGTGGTAGAACTAACAGGCAAAGTGAGCGCAAGGGCTTGGACAGGCAGTGACGGACAACCGCACGCAGGACTGAACTTCAACACCTCGCAAATCAAACTGCACGGGGGCGGTAAAAAAGCCGAAGCGGTACAGGCTCCTACAGGAAACAACAATGATGATACAAAGGATGACCTACCATTTTAACAACTAGCACCTAAATAGTTTAAACAATTTAAAATTTAAAAATCATGGCACATAATATCAATTTTAACAGCGAAACAGGACGTTATTCATTCTTTAGCGTAAAGGAAAAAGCGTGGCACGGACTAGGGCAAATTGTAGAGCAATACCCAACAAGCGAGGAAGCTATAAAATTTGCAGGGTTAAATTACGAAGTCGTTAAAAGTCCGCTATTTACCAAAGGTTCGGGTATCATTCAAACTGCCGACAGTATCGAGATTGGCAGTAACGAATTGGAAGTTCCTAACTACTTTGCCAATATCCGCACAGACAACAATGCAGTATTGGGGGTGGTAGGCAAAGACTATCATATCGTGCAGAACCGTGAAGCATTTAACTTTTTTGATGCGATTGTAGGCGGTGGAGAGGGAATACTATATGAAACCGCAGGAGCGCTGGGTAATGGGGAACGTATATTTATCACAGCCAAACTGCCCGACTATATTCGAGTTGGAAATAGTGATGATGTAACCGAAAAATACATTTTCCTGACCACTTCGCACGATGGTAGCGGAAGTATCACAGCCGCTTTTACGCCTATCCGTATCGTTTGCCAAAACACCCTTAATGCTTCATTGCGAAATATGACAAATGTAGTGCGCATCAGGCATACATCAGGAGCAAAACAGCGTATTGAGAACGCTCACAAGATTATGGGATTAGCAAATACCCTAAGCAGTCAGTTGGAGGGAATATTCAATGAATGGGCAAAAGTAAAGGTAACAGACCGAGAAGTAAGAAAGCTAATCCAATTAGCACTTTGTCCTAATAAGGAAACGTATGATTTGATTAAAAAAGGTGCGGAAGATGAAATCTCCACCGTGTTCAAAAATACAGTTGAGGATGCTTTTGCATACGCTATGATTAGTGACACACAGCAGATGGACACTACAAAAGGCACATTGTTCGGAGCCTACAACGCTGTTACGGGCTACTATCAGAATGTACGCAATTACAAAGACGATGAAGCCAAATTACAGAGCATTGTTTTAGGCGGTACTGCCCAACTCAAATCACAAAAAGCATTTGACTTGTGTACAGGCTTTGCCTTAGACGGTGCAGAAATCCTAAACCTTAATTAGATAACCATAGGCTACCGCCTTAATCGGTGGTAGCCTACTATAATAATAACTGATATGAAAGCAAAATCAATAGACGAAGCTAAAAGCATGGCTAAATCACAAAGCCTTGAAAAGAAATCCAAAGACGAAGCTATATATATCATTTACTGCAATAGAACCGAGTATTTCTATATAGATACCAATAGCCTTTTAAGGAAGTGGGAACAGCTTACAGGCTATTGCGAAAACGGAGTTTATACCGCTGAAAACTGAACTGATAAAGTGATGAAGATAACAGATTTACACGGTTGCCCTATTGAGGTGACCAACCTGAAAGAAGCCATTAAAATGGCAGGACAGTACAAGAAATACCGCCACGAGGACAAACGTTTCTCCGAGTTTGATAAAAGGCAAATAGCGTATTGGACAGATATGTACGAGAAACTTAGAGAAATTAAAAAACAATTAGACGACAAATAAAATTTTAGAACGATGAACGCAAATTTTTTCAATCAGATAGCACAGTTGCAGATTACAGGTGATTTGCAACTCACCATAGCAAAAGGAGCAGAAAACAACCTAATCGTATCGGTTATGCTTCAAAACGAACAATGCGGAGATAACGCAAAGAACATCATACCGCCCCTTAATCTTCGGGGAACAGCCGAAGAACTCGACAACGGTTTTTTCGAGAAGATAACTACACCAATACAAGCCGTTTCGGGCTTGATGGTGAATATGGAAAGCTTTATGAAGCAGTTGGAAGAAACCAAAAAGCAGTCCGCAATGGAAAAAGACAAAGACGACAGGCAGAAGAAAGAACAGGAAGGCAAGGAAAAGAAGTTCAAAGACGCAATGGCAAAAGCGGATGAACTGGAAAAAGAGGGCAAATTCCGTGAGGCATGGATAAAAGTACCCGAAATAACAGAGTTCCTCGAAAAGGCTGACGAGATACGCAGACGCAAAAGAGAACTGTCCGACAAGTTTTCTGCACCAAGTCTTTTTGGGGCAATCGAGGAAGAAAAAAACGAACCTGCAAAAGCGGAAGAAGTTACTGCGGATTACTCCCAAAATGCCACGGACGAAGAAGAATAAATTGTAAACCTAAAATTCATAATCATGTTATTAGCAACGCAACTGGAAAGAGTGTTTATACTCAAAGATAAAGGACACGATATTATATTGACCGATCCCGAACCACGTTGGAGCGTGGAAGCAGTACTGAATTTTTACGCCAACAGATATCCCATTTTGACAACCGCCAAAATATCTGCGCCTGCCATCAAGGATGATGCAGTAGAATATCGATTTGAGAGCGTAATGGGAACTAAAGGATAATTTAAAATTTTAAAGCAATGGATTATGCACAAACATATTATATCGGGAACAATAAAGCCACCCGAAGAAAAACGACAAAGGCAGTTGTACAGACAGCTCAGCGAGTTCAACCAATGGATGCAAAAACCAAAGGATGCCAACGAGGTTCAAAAAGACAAACGCAGGTCAGTACCTGTGGAAATGTTGCCAATGGTTTTCTAAAGACTTCATTCCTGCCCAGACTGAAAGAAACGCAAACTGTACAGGCTTGCACAGAAACAGTAAAAACAGAAAGTGATTTTTATCAGTCCCTTTCCAAACTTGCGGGTCATTACAAGATAGAGCCAATGCAGACCAATCAGTTTGAATACCCGTACAAGATGGCATTGGCTATATGGGATGTGCAAGAAAAGTTAAGGCAAAGTGTTCTGAATTGGCAGGAAATACGTTTGGTGCAGGACAGTAAGAAAACCTATTTCATCAGTGAGGAAAAATACAACACAGGTACAACCCTCTATTATATACCGATTGAACCGCTGTATCAGATGCTACACGACCCCAAGTATAAAAGAAACGCCCAACTGCTTATTTCCGTCTGCTCTTACCTATATCACATTGCAAACATTCCTTATTTCAGAAAGGAAAGCAGTTATCTGCATTGGATGTATGAAATGCACAAAGAATGGATGGAGCAGGACGATGAAACAGAGGAAAACCAAGCGTATAAACTTGAGTTTGAAAAAGCGGAATTGATTGGGGATTGTATCGAGCAAAAGATTTTTAACCCTATGAATTTACAGCTATTCGGTCAGCGTTTAAACACTTTTAAAAAAAGCGATGCATTCGACCACGAGTGTTGGCTGACAGCTTCCAATGCCTTTGCCCTGTTTACGCAATATCCGAACGCAAGCATTTTCCGAAATGCGCCAATGACTGAACAGGACCCTGATAACGATGATGACGACAATGAAACTATTGGTATGGAAAAGTATATTTCTTTTATATCCCACACAAAAGGATGGCTGTACGAGAACCTTGCCGAGAGCATCAACAACGAGTTTAACGAGTACGCAGAAATGCAGGAACCGACCATCTGTAAACGTTTTGACAAAAAAGGGATAACGGAAAACAGCCTTGATTTTGAGAACAGATTATTTGCCCTCTTGGACGATATGTGCAGTTTGCTTTATAATTATAAAACCACAAGAAGATGAAAAATACAATAGATATAACTGAAAGTTTTGGTACGCTGTACCATCCTAAATCCGCACTTGTTTTCTATGAAACCAAAGGAGCAAACAGTGATGTATATGTGGAGCATTTCGATATGGACAATAACGGCACGCCTGTTAATGCCCACCCACTCACAGAACGGGAAGCAAAAGTATTGGCAGGGGCATTGGTAACAGAAAAGGACAAGGACAAAGCCTTTTTAAAATCCAGCGGAATACTGCCGACAAATATACTGCATATCAATCCCAATAAAGAGAAAGGTGCGGTATTGTGGTACACCAAAGCGCAAAGACGACAAATGTATTTTGTGAACGGTTTGGAAATACCCAACGGAATGGCTTATACACCGCCAATGATTTGGTATGCCAACAAAAATAGTCTTACGGTATTTGCATTGGGAAGCGACCGACGACCGACAGAAAAAACACCTTTGTATTGTGCACCATTTTTCAACATCTATGAAGATGGGAAAGTATGTATGGGTTCGGTCAATATCAATATTAAAAACTCGGCTTCAGTTGAGGAATTTACCAACGGTTGGGAAGACTACTTTTTTAATTCCTATTTCAGCCATTTATTGGGAAGAAACAGCCCAATAAAAGGCAATTGTGTAAACCTTTGGAAAGACCTAATCACTTCAGATAAGTCCTTTCCTAAAGTGGTACTGAAAAAAAATAACAAAACCCTTAAAAACCTATTGTGATGAATACTGAGAAAACAAAAATACATTTTACGGATAACTACCTCATAAATCCGACTAACCCTATCACTGTGAACATAATCGGTGCAGGAGGCACGGGTTCAAAAGTACTGACCGCCTTAATGGAAATGAACCACAGCTTAGTTGAACTTGGACACGCAGGATTATCCGTTCACCTTTGGGATGACGATGTTATCACGACTGCCAATTTGGGCAGACAGCGTTTTGCCGAGTGCGAGGTTGGCTTATGTAAATCCGTAGCCCTGATAAACCGAGCCAATCGTTTTATGGGTACTTATTGGAAAGCGGAAACGGTGAAATTTGAGAAAGATAATTTGGGAAGACTGCCCCAAAATGCACAGGCAACTATCTATATTACTTGTGTGGACAATGTACAGGCGAGATTTGGCGTTGCCGAAATACTTAAAGAATTATGCAACCGCAGAAATCATAGAGATACACCTAAATACTGGTTAGACTTTGGCAATAGCCAACATACAGGACAGGTCATATTATCCACTATTGGAGAAATTAAGCAACCCAACTCTGAAAAGTATGAAACGGTGGCAAGCCTGCCATTTGTTACTGAAGAATTTGGGGAATTATTAAAACAATCAGAACAGCAGGACGATACGCCGAGCTGTTCCTTAGCCGAAGCCCTGGAAAAACAGGAACTATTTATCAATTCTAGCTTGGCACAAATGGGATGTTCGCTTTTGTGGAACTTGTTCCGTTATGGCATGACAGAGTACAGGGGATTTTTTCACAACCTGAAAGATTTTCGCACACAGCCGGTAAAAGTCGCCTGACCCGAAAAATCGGGCGGCAAAAATGCAATTCCTCTCTTGGGTCGGAAACGCATTTTTGCGGTTAAATCGGTGCAACCCCTTTGGTAAAATGTACTCCCGCACAATTCCCTTCCCTTACATTTTACCAAAAAGATTGCGACATTATTGCGTGGGATATTCTTTATCCCAATGATTAGGTATACAAGGATTTCTTTCCACATACCAAAGTAATACTATTGGGAAATATGATTTAGATTTCAACTAAAACATTCGAAACAGGCCTAAACAGTATGACTTATTACACAGTTAATGCAGTATGTTATTACTAGTATAATCCTAAATATCAGATAAAATGAAAATTGGATTATTCAGGGACAACCTAAACATCTAAAATGAATAGCAACATTACATTTGACTACAACAAAAGTATATTTGACTACAGCCATTTTTTTATTCTTTCGGACTTTTGCTTTGAAAAATAAAGAATAGAAAAATGAAAATTACAATTACTGGTTCATTAGGACACATCAGCAAGCCACTAACGCAGCAGTTAGTACAAGAAGGACATTCGATTACGGTAATAAGCAGTAATCCTGAAAAGCAAAAAGAGATAGAATCAATTGGAGCCATGTCAGCTATTGGTTCGTTAGAAAATATTGATTTTGTCACCTCATCATTTGCCAATGCAGATCTGGTGTATTGTATGGTTCCACCTGCCAACTACTTTGACCATAGCCTTGATCTACTTGCCTATTGTCGCAGACTCGGCAACAATTATGTGCAGGCAATTAAGCAGTCAGCGGTAAAGCGCGTAATTAACCTTAGCTCCATTGGAGCTCATCTGGATAAAGGAAACGGAATTATTGCTGGTGCTCATCACGTAGAGGAATTACTAAATGACCTGCCATCTGATATTTCCATTATCCACATTCGACCAACCGAGTTTTATAAAAATTTATTGCCACAAGTTCATTCAGCAAAAAACAACGGATTTATTGCATCTAATATAGGTAATGAAGTTGTAAATTCGTGGGTAGCACCAATAGACATTGCAAAAGCCATTACTGAAGAAATTACCACACCATTTATCGGGAGAAAAGTGCGTTATGTAGCAAGTGAAGAGCTTAGTTACAACGAATTGGCAGGTGTTTTAGGAAAGGCTATCGGAAACCCAAAGTTGAAATGGTTGGAAATTACTGATGAACAAATGAAGGATGGCTTAATATCGGCAGGTATGAACCCTAATATTGCACTCGGCCTTGCAGAAATGTATGCCGCTATAAACAGTGGATTATTATATGAAGATTATAACTTGCACAAGCCCATACATTATGGAAATGTAAAGGCTGAAGATTTTGCTTATGACTTTGCATCCGCTTTCAATAAATTGTAGTGAAAAATAGAACTTATGAAACCTCATAGACTTAAAACAATCAGCGAATATCATCAGTTTAGGAGTTTACCTAAACCGGAACATCCATTAGTTAGCCTGATAAATTTTGAATCTATAAAGCAAATCCGGGATGATGAGCCTAAAGGTATTGTACAAGATTTTTATGCTATCGCATTGAAAAAGACTATCAATTGCAAAGTGAACTATGGGCAACAAGAATATGATTTTGATGAAGGAACAATGTTTTTTGTTTCGCCAGGACAAGTATATTCAATACAAGCGAATGCTGCATTTACACATACTGGGTGGCTGCTACTCATCCACCCCGATTTTTTTTGGAATGTTTCATTAGCAAAAACCATACAGCGATACGAATATTTTAGTTATTCAGCCAACGAAGCCTTGTATCTATCAGTAAAGGAAGAAGTAACCATTACATCAGTTTTAAGAAATATTGAACAAGAGTACCATTCAAATATTGATAAGTTTAGCCAACCGGTAATCATTGCACAAATAGAATTACTGCTTAATTATGCTGACAGATTTTACCATCGTCAATTTATTACAAGAAAAATCACAAACCATCAAATATTAACACGCTTGGAAGAGATACTAAAAGAATCTTTCGATAGTGACAGCTTAGTAAAAAAAGGTTTGCCAACCGTTAATGACATTGCCAAAATATTAAATGTATCGCCAAACTATTTGAGCGGTCTACTAAAAGTATTAACAGGACAAAGTACACAGCAACATATCCACGACAAGCTCATAGAAAAAGCAAAAGAAAAATTATCTGCAACCGACTTATCAGTAGGAGAAATTGCTTACGAATTAGGTTTTGAACATTCACAATCGTTCAGTAAATTATTTAAGACAAAAACTAATCTTTCTCCTTTGCAGTTTAGACGATCATTTAATTGACTAGTAACGAGCGGACAAAGGCCACTGCTGAAACATTGGAGGGGTTTGGCATCCGTTAACAACTGGTAATAAAACAACCCGAAGAATGATCTCCGGGTTGTGCTTAAAAATGCGAAATTTTACTGCTTGTGTTAAACTAATATCGTACTGTTAATCGCTGCTGTTAAATTCAAAACTCACTTGTTTTTCATTTCCGAAGTTATCTGAAATCCACACTTCAAAAGACTGGGAAACGGTGGAGCTTGAAGTGTAATACAGCCTGAATTGATCTGTTGGTATCGAATATAAATCATTTGGCAGGTAAGGCGGTTCATTGTAATAACGCAATATGCCCTGCCCGTCAAATTGAAAGTAGCGAATGAAATAGTGCGTACCCGTGTAATTACCTGCTGGCTGTATTGTTAACCTTATCTCCACGGTACTTCCATTGGCAATGTCCTTGGGTACGGGCATCACCTTTACTTCAAATGGAAAATCATCTTGTATATCCAGTTCGTCCTTATCACAGGATAAGAGTGTAGCAGAACTTATCAGGACTGCCAGCAATACTGGCAGTAGTCCTATTCTTAACTTATTAAAAAATGCTGTCATCGTTTTTCGTTTTAAAAATTAAATCTTAAGCCCACACCTGCCGATGGGCGGAACTGTTTCAAGTCGGTACCCCACAAAACTTTTGTACGCCCTTGCAGAACTATTACAAATCGGTCGGACAGATATGTTTCCAAAGACAGCCCTCCGCCGGCGCCGTAAATGAAATTATCTTCACTTACTATTTTAGCCCCGTCAAATAACAACTCTTCACCGCGGTTGATGCTTTCATAGCCGAATACACCTGTTATGGCTGCATTAAGTGTAATGTTCTTACTTGCATCGCCTGTCAGGAAGAAACTGTAGCCACCTTCTGCTGTATAGGTTTCCTGTGGAATGCGGAGGTCTTTATATTCGTAATACTGATGGGAATATTCCAACGCCCACAACTGGTAATTGCCGTTTTTACCATAAACGGTCATTGCCACATTGATATAATAATCATTGCCGATTTTGTCATTGGATGATACACCTGCATTTACTTCCAGTCCTTTTTGTTTAGGCAGCATGCGCTGTGACTGTGCAATTGTGATGCCCATCAAAACAAGCACCACTGTATAGATATAGTTTTTCATTTTCTATTGCAGTTTAATGGATTACTAAAACTTCAGGTGCATGTCGCTTATCAATCGAGCTTTCATCAAATCTGAATTTTCCACCTGAAGCGTCTGGTGCCTGCTGCCATTTTTCTCGAAAATCTCAATCAGCAAGACCTTATCATCGGCAATGGTAAACTGGTCCAAGAGGAATACGTTTTGTTCGACTTCGTTACCGCCAATCGCACCAAGAGGCTTGTAACTACGAAGCGGTATCAACGGTCTTTCCTGTATCACGGTGCGTTTGGCTATTTTCTTATCTACCACTTTGAAATTCATAAATTCAATCTGGAAAGGAATATTCGTGCGATTTTCCAGCTCCGTATGGAAATAGTATTTACCGTTATGAATGTAAATTCCTTTGAGAATAAACTGTACACCGAAACTTTTTGCACCAATATGTTTTACAAAACGTTTGTCCTCTTTATAGATTGTTTCCAGTATTAAACCCGCCAGAGATGGTGAGTTGTTCCCCAGCTCCTCAAAAAGCACATCCGCTACGGCAGATTTATCTACTGCCTTTTGCATTGCCTGAAGGTTGTAACTCAATGTCGATGGGCAGGCACTATAATAAGCGTCAAAGCTGTAAAAACGGCCGTCATCGGTAATCACCGAAAAATTAGTTTCAGGCACAAAATCCTGTACAGATGCTTTTACACGAAGTACATTTTCTGCATCTTCTGCTTTCCCAGCAATTAAATACTCACTCCCCAGATCGACATAACGTATTGCGCTTGGGAAAATCAGATGGGAAGTCTTATCGTAAGTAATCTGCATTTCGTACGATTCTATCTTGCCCAGGGCAAGCGAAGTTTTTGCTGTGTCCTGCGCAAAAGAAGCACCGGCAGAACCGATCATAAGGGCAGCTGCCCAAAAGGTTTTTAAATAATTTTTCATTTTTACTTTGTTTTAGTTTACTATTATTTTTTAGAGACAAGAAATACCTGATAGCCAGCTTTCAGGGTAACTTTAGGTGTTTTTACTTTCTTGGAGAAATAGCCTGAAATGCCCTGCACAACTCCTCGGCTCAAATCTGCCGCAACCTGCTGTCCTGCGGATTGGGTCAGCATCAGGCTCGTTCCTGAAGTCTGGCTCATGTTGCCTGCCATCTCAGTAAGGGCATTCATTTCAGGAGAATACGGGACGTACAAACCCTGCTGCCCATCAAGGTCATAAATAGTTATGTCTACAGGGATAATATTACCACCCAGTTCTATGGAAGTAACTTTCAACTGCAGGCGACCGCCCTGGAATTTAGTGATTGCCGTTATGAGCGTTCCCTGCGGGATTGTGCGGTTTGGGGTTTGGGCAGGTTCCAATAAACGCAGGCGCACGCAGCTCTCACCAATAATGGTCTGTGTTTCCTGTAGGCAGGCTTTCACGCTGTTTTTGGGCTGGGCAATCTGCTGTACAGATCCCGGAGTATAAAAGTTTCTGTTTTTGTTTGCGCTCCAATCTGCTAAAAAAGTACTATCTGAAGGCTCTCTGTACAAAGCCGAAGCAGCTTTCTTTCCTGCAGGGGCAAATGCCACAAAATATTCCTTTTGCGTATTGGTAGAAGCTGTACTGTCTTTGTTGGAAGAAGTTCCACCATTATTTGTACCTGTAGGAAGATATTTTACCGCCATCTGATAGGACTTTTCCATGAGTGCCAGCTGGTCATCAACTGTCACGCTTTTGGGAACGTCTTTATCAGCTAACTTTTCTTTCACCTCATCAAGCTGTCTGCGGAGTTCTTGCGTTTCATTATTGTCATCCTTATAAAAGGAGCTAAGCGCACTTTGAGAATTGCGATAACTGTTTAATGCCGGATTACCAGATCTTCCCGGATTATTACCGTAACCCGTGCTTTGATCTTCTTGGTCAGCGAGTGTATCCTGATTGTCTTTAAATGAACTGTCCTCATTCCAGTAATCGGACAGCGTGGTCAGGGCATTGCGTTTTTCCTGATCTTTCTGCTCCAGCATTTCCTGCTCATATGCTTTCTGTTTGTCGGCCTGCATACCGGCTTCGCTGGCCTGCGGGACCGCATCGTTCAGCCCGATATCTTCGATTTCCTTCTTGTCTGAAGACGGTTTAAATATCAGGTACATACATCCGAGAAAAACGATTCCCATAAGTATGAATATTACCGGTTTTTTAAGCCGTTCTTTGCTGCTCTTTTTGTCATCGGGCAGATGGGACGTCTTGGATTGGTCAGCTTCTTCAACCAGAACGCTGACCCTTTTTTCATTTTCTTTCATAAATCTTTTCTTTTAATTTTGTTGATAATGTGTCCACTTGGGAGGCAGAACTTTCTTTTTTACGCGCAGGGCTGTCAATATGCTCGATGATCATCCTGTTACTAGATTTTGCCATGTCGTACCACACTTTTAATATAACCACCGTGGTAAGCAGCAGATACACCAAAAAAAGGCAGAGCGTATATCTTCGCTGTTTACCTAAGGATAAGGCCCGCCAGCTTTTATCCTGCTTGTCAAACCACTTGTCTATATTTATTCTTATTGTTTTCATACTTTAAATCTTATTGGATATCACATTCTAAAGCCTCTTTTTCGCGGAGCAATCTCAACATTCGGTTTTTCTGACACTTGGGCAATAGCCTCCCTTACTGTCGGAACTGAACTTGTCGTAAGGTTTGTCAGTTCTGATTTCTTTATTAATTGTCCGTAGCATCCTGTTCTTTCAATTTTCATTTTCTGGACATCAAATCTGCCATGCTCATATCTTACCCACATATGACAGCCGACTTTTGGTTGGTCTTCGCCATTCCATTCCAGATAAGTGTTTAAAGACAGTAAATTGCTGTATAATGGTTTGTCTGTGCCAGTGCTGCAAGCCTCCAGAAACCTGCTGATGCTGTCTTTGACTTTATCAGGATAACCCGCCTGTGTGAGAAAGAAGCCATCATATCCTTTTTTGGTCAGGGTTTTTGCGAATTCATCTAAATCAAGTAAATGTTTCATATCCCACAATTTAGCGTTCAATGACTTCTATGTCCTTATTTTCCACCACGGAAAATTTCTCGATATTAAAGCCCTGCGGGTTATTGTCCGAGCGGACGGAGTTTACCAGAAAACAGGTCGTAACAAGGTTTCGTTTTGTCACATTGCTCGAACGGATGATAAACTGTTTGGCATAGGTGCGTACGGCATACGGATAATTCTCGAAATTGCAGGCCACACTGTCTATTTCAATGCGCTGCTGCACATTGCCCGATATGATACGGTTGTAATATCCTTTTTCCGACAGGTCTTTGTAATAGTCAAAGGCGCTCTTATCGGCAAGATTAAATGCCCTTTTCATGTTGCTCTCAATAGCATTTTTATCCGGAGCGAGCGTAAAGAACAGTTCGTGGAAGCGCCTTACGTGTTCCCTTGCTTCCACAGGACGGTTGATGGACGCATCCTGAGCGAGTGCCAGCATGAGTGATTTGCCATTGTCCAGCACATATATTTTTTGTCTCTGCTGTTCGGCAAAACTGTAAGATCTCCATATGGCATATCCTGCAATGCCTGTGCAAAGCGCGGCAAACACAATGGCATACAATCTTATTTGCCTGAAACTGTTTTCGATATTTCTTAGCGTTTTAAATTCCATTTTCTTTAGTATTAGTTATTTTGTTTGCTCATCAGCCTGCCACCGATATTTCCTGCTGCTGAACCGGCTCCCGCTCCCGTAACATTTCCTGCTTTCATCGCTGTCTGATTGACATTGCGGGTAAAGTTCCCGGCGCCGCCGGCCTGGATAATCCAGCCTGTTACCGTGGGAATGGTGAAGTAGCCTACAATTCCTATAATCATAAATATGATATACACAGTATTTGAAGTGTCGGGAATGAATGTCGGATCAGACAGCATTTCAATGTCGCGTTCCAGTATCAGGGATTGAATCCTGGCGAGCATTGAGCTAAAGAGGTCCGCTACAGGAAGCCAGAGGTAGACACTAATATATCGTGTGAACCACTGATTGAGCGTAGACTGAAAACCGTCCCAGACGGAAATAGCAAAAGCAATCGGGCCAAGTATGGACAGGACTATCAGAAAGAATGTTCTAATGGTATCAATCACCAGTGCCGCTGCCTGAAAAAGTATTTCCAAAAGATTACGGAACCACTCCTTAATGGCTTTTTCTATCTTGTATTCCTGTCTGTCCATATACATTCCTGCCATTGTCCCAATGTCTGAGGGCGACCAGCCTAGTTCATCCAACTTCTTGTCGAACTCCGCGTCCGAGACCATATAGGCAGTTTCTGGATTTCGTACCATTGCTTCGTAATCGAGCTGGTCTTTCTGTTGCTGCAATTTATTCAGATCAAGCACCTGGTCTTCTAGTATGGCGTGGGTTCCTGTAACCACCGGGCTTAATATTGCATTGACGGTTCCAAGGACGATCGTGGGAAAAAACATGATACACAATCCCAAAGCAAAAGGACGCAGCAGTGGGAACACATCAATAGGTTCGGCTCGGCTGAGTGCCTGCCAGACCTTCAATGCCACATAGAAAAGTGCGCCCAGTCCTGCGAGTCCTTTGGCTACCGCTGCCATATCACCGGCAAGCGGCATCATGTCGTCGTAAAGCGAGCGAAGGACTTCATGAAGATTATTCCATTCCATTTTTACCAGTATTTTTGGTTGGAAGTCCCATAAAGTTCAAGCACTCTCTTGGCATCATTTTTCTTTTTAGCCCTGAGGTAACTCACTGAAATATTCTTGCTGGTGTAATAGCGTACAAGGCTGTGATATTCCTTGACTTCTTTATAAACGCGGTCTATTACGTCCATGCGTTCTTTGTCATTCAGAGAAAGATTCGTTGCAGTTACAATCTGCTTGAGTTCATTCAGAAGTTCGGTACTTTCACTCAGCAGTGCTGAATAACCGTTGCCAATAGCGGTCAGTTCCTGCGGTGTGAAGTTGGGATCGTTCATCATTTTGCCGAAATTCGTAACATACATTTCTGATACGTCCCCGACCAGAAGTACGGTCTGTTGTACTTTACGGGCATCTTTCACAAGATTGCTAACGGCTTTGAGTTTGTCGTAATACTCTTTTCCTTGATTGTATACCTTTTCCACTTCCTTGAAATTTTTGACAACATTGGATACCGTGGACGAAGTCTGTACGATTTCATTGGCACTGTTGAGGATACCTGAAGCCAGGTTCGTAGGATCTGTAACCACCCACTGGGCTTTCACCGAGGGCGCTGTGGCAAGCATTGATACTGCATAAGCCAAGAACATTAGTTTTTTCATTTTTCTTTAATTTAAATTGTTAATTATTTATTACTGATTTGCTTTTTCACGCCTCTGCATAGCAATACGCTTGATGGCGAGTTCCACATTGCCGTCCAATTCCGATGCGAGCTGCATCACTTCCATTTTTTCTGTTTCTTCCGTGGTATAGGCGAGATACTCCTCAACGCTCACTTCTGTAGCATATACTGCTGAATCCGTACCACCCAGGCCTATCCATACTTCCTTATAAAGACGCGAAGCATCATTATTCATATTGATAGAAAGTACCTGTGCCTTTTCCTTGTCGGTTAAGCCTAACATGGCTTGTATATCATCAAACTTGTTCATGTACTTGCGCTGGTCGAGAAGGATTTTGCAGTCGGAATTGTTGATGATACTTTCTTTTACAATAGGAGACTGGATGATATCGTCCACTTCCTGCGTAACGACTATTGCCTCACCAAAGAATTTCCTAACCGTCTTAAAAAGATACTTGATGTATTCGGCCATTCCTTCCTTGGCAATGGCTTTCCAGGCCTCTTCAATGAGGATGAGCTTGCGGATACCTTTTAGCCTTCTCATCTTGTTGATAAAGACCTCCATAATGATGATGGTCACGATGGGAAAAAGAATTTTGTGGTCTTTAATGGCATCAATCTCAAAAACGATGAATCGCTTGGAAAGCAGGTCTAACTGCTTATCGGAATTGAGCAGGTAATCGTACTCTCCGCCTTTGTAGTAAGGCTCCAGTACATTGAGGAAATTGGCAATATCAAAATCTTTTTCCCTAACCTGTTTTTCCTGAAGCACCCGGCGATAATCACCCTGAATATATTCGTAAAAGCCATTGAAAGACGGATATTCATCATCATGCTTAATGCATTCGATATAGCCGCTGACGGCATTGGACAGAGCCACTTCTTCAGAACGGGTCGGCGGCTCGTCATCCCGTTTCCAAAGGGTAAGAATGAGTGTTTTGACACTTTCCCTTTTTTCAATGTCAAATACGCCATCATCGGTGTAGAAAGGATTAAAGGCAATGGGATTGTCCTCGGTATAGGTAAAATATACCCCGTCTTCACCTTTGGTTTTGCCTTTTATTAGCTCACACAATCCCTGATAGGAATTACCGGTATCGACCAGTAGCACATGCGCGCCCTGTTCATAATATTGTCTTACCATATGGTTGGTGAAGAAAGATTTACCGCTTCCTGACGGACCCAAAATAAATTTGTTCCGGTTGGTTATAATCCCACGCTTCATCGGCAAATCAGAAATATCCAGATGGATGGGCTTTCCTGTGAGCCTGTCTGCCATTTTGATACCGAACGGCGACGGCGAATTGTGGTAATTCGTTTCTTCCGTGAAGAAGCACAAAGCAGGTTCAATGAATGTGTAAAAACTTTCCTCGCTTGGAAAATCGCCTGCATTGCCCGGCATGCCAGCCCAATACAGCGTAGCTGTATCTGTGGTATTGTGTCGCGGCTTGCATTCCATTAGCGCCAGTGCACTCCCGCTGTCATTTTTTAGCTGTTTAAGTTCTCCCGGATCATCCGACCACGCCATAATGTTGAAGTGTGCCCTGATAGAAGAAAGACCGAATGAATGTGCTTCGTTCAGGTATTTTTCTATCCACTCTTTGTTGATCTGGTTCGCGCGGCTGTAACGAGCCAGAGAGTGCATATTTCTAGCGGATTTTTCAAACTTCTGAAGGCTCTCGTCGCTGTTGTCCAAAAACAGGTATTGGTTGTAAATGTGATTGCAGCTCAGAAGCAACCCAACCGGTGCTGCAAATGAAAGCCTGCAGTCGCTTCGGTCTGTAGAAAGTTTTTCATAACGGGTATCTGCCGAAACGGTTCCCGGCAGGTCATCCGTATCGGACAAAGTATGCAGGCACAGCCTTTTGTTTCCGATACGAACCTCTTCAGCGCCCAGTACAATATCCTGCATCGGCGCGGCTTCTCTGGAAAGCGTTAGGTATTGTTCCAGTAATCCCTGCTTTTCATCTGTACCAATAATGTCTTCTTCACTCAGGCGGTTGAGCTTGATAAGTCCGCTGTCGTTAATGATACGCTCAAACTGTGCGACTGCTTCCATAAAACGATGAATCGCTTCCTTGTCCCTGATTTCTTTTGGTATGAGCGAACCTTTACATAGCGAAGAGAAATTGCTCTGCATGCGCATCCTTTCCTTAGTGGTCTTGGTCAGGAACAGGTAGCAGTAATGGTTCAGGAACGGACGCTCATTAAAATGACGCTGATAGGATTTCGCCAAAAAACTTTGGTCATCCTCTGCCAAATCGGGGGCATAGTTTTCCTTGATATACCAATCCTGTTTGTGGATTACCGTAAAATCAGGCAGAGTTTTGATAGCCTTGTGCCAGGCGGAATGAATGGCTTCATATTCCACAGATGCAACTGTAAAGAGTTCCGGCAAACGCACTTCAAAGCAGGCTGTAATATCCGCATCTTTTGACAGGATGCAGTTGTTCTCTACTGCAAGCAATGGAAATTTACTTTCCAGCGTTGTTGTCTTTGCTGTGTTTCTCATAAGGCATCGCGTTTTGTAGTGATTCTTAGGTGGCGCTGTACAGGCTTGCGGCAAATGATGTAACGGGGATGTCTTTTCTTCGCGCCCACTTTCATAAGTCCGTGCTCACCGTATTTTTTATTAAGGGAGAAAGTCTGCCATACGATAAGAGTAGCACCACCGGCTCCGAGAAACAGGCAGATGAAGGAGTTAACCCCAGCCATGTATAGAATCATGACCAGGATAAGGGTTCCGAGCAGTCCGCCGGCAAAAATGAAAAGGTATTGTGCTTTCAACCCCTTAAACTCTACGGTTCTTCCAATGCCCTTGTTGATGTTATAATTATTCATAAGACTGGAATTAAAGGAAGAAGGAGCGCAGGATGGTAGCAGCAACAATTAAGAAGATACAGGCACCGAACCAGCTTGCCGCCGTCTTGCTGGTGTCGGGATCTCCGCTGCTGAATTTGTTATATACCTTCACACCTCCTATAAGACCTACCACTGCTCCGATGGCATAAATAAGCTGTGTGGCGGGATCAAAATACGAGGTTACCATCTGCGTGGCTTCATTGATGCCCGCCGTACCATTGCCCTGTGCCAACGCACCGAAACCTGTCAGCATTGCCGCTGCTGCCAACAGGATTTTTTTTCTTTGTTTTTCCATGATTAAACACTTTAATTATTTCTGATTTCCCACACTTTGCAGGCGTTCAACACAAAGATGTTATGGAAATCAAGGCGTGATTATAAAGTGGCAGTCAGTGGAATTCTTTGGCTTAAAGTGGCATTTCGTATAGAGGATATGCATAAAAAAAAGCGTCAAACAAGGAATGTTTGACGCTCTGCTATTGTTTATACTGGCTTACATTTTTCGACCTCTTTTTTTTGCAGGATTATCAGGAGTTGATTGTGATTGTCCAGACTTTATTTTTTCGGGCTGTAATCGTTTCAGGTTATCTTTTATTGTTTCATCAATGCCGGTTTCATTCCAGGGAATTGTCCGGGCTGTAAATTCAAGCTTCAAACCTGTTTTCTTTAAATTTTGGGTTTCATTAAATCCGTTATGCCTGTTCCAGCCAATGGGATCAAGTGTATATTCATGGGGAAATTCTACTGCTAAGAGTTCTTTCGGATATTCCATGATGGTATCATAATCCAGTTCCTGAAACTGATGTGTGTTGGGATTGTATGGAATAATGTAGCAGTTTTTCTCTTCATCGAAATAATGCTCAATTTCTGAGAAACAGATACCCATGGTCGTAAAATCATCCTTCGGTCTGAGCAGGTCTATTCTCGCATCTGCGTAGAAGATATGTCCGGCAATATCAACCGTTGGAAGCTGTCCTAACCGAATACGTTTTCGAAGCATATCCTGATCCACCATTAGATCAAAATCAGACTTCCCCGTAACATCGGCAATATTATACTTGGCTGCCATACCCTGTGGGTCAAGCTTGACCAATTCCGGTATCGTGACTGTTATTTTTTCATTGCTGGAATACAGGTGTGGAATATTCTTTTCTTGTAAACCATAGGAGAACTTATAACCATCCCCCAAATCCCGCATGTCAAAAATCGATATGGTGTTCTTTGGATTGTCTTTCTGTGACAACTCTAATTTGTTTACATCGACAAGGAACTCAGTTCCCTCAATATTAATCGTTGGTAACGCTCTTTTTTCTTTCATAATTATTCAATATTAAAAGACAATGGGAAGCTGTCTTTTCAAACAAACTCCCCAATGTCAAACTCCCCCAAATCATTTTTCCGCAAGGTGGAAGAACCGGAACCAGTTTCAGAGAGACTGCTGTCCAACAGCATGGCTATTTTTCTTGAAGCACCCTCTATGGAATTTTCCAGCAGGCTGAATAATTCAGTACCCTGTATTTTTTGAACTATTGCAATTGCCGTTTCTTTTTGGGCTTGCGCCAAATTTTCTTTCTGGAGTAACGCCCCTACGGAGCTTAGTTCGTCATAGGTAACCCCCTGGGCAAGACTGTCATCATCTGCTGAATATCCGTACCTGTTCCATTCTTCTTCCTCCTGTTCAAAATCAGGCATATTACTGAAAACTTCGTCCAGTTCTTCCTGCGGAATTTGAACACCTACGTTTTCATTTTCGTCGTATTCAATGTCTAAATTATCAGGATTTATCTCTGTTTCCTCGATTTGGCGTTCGCTGGCACTGTTTGGAAATGAAAGGCTTCGCACAGGCTTGGGCTGACCCATAATATCCGGTAGATTTGGGTTAACTTTTTCCTGTTTCGGCTGCTGTTGCCCGGGCCTCTTCTTAATGACAATCTTGTCCTGCATAAGCAGGACAATGACTATCAGCAGGCATATCACTATTACTGTTTCCATAGCTTATAAAATGGGTTTAAAACGTTCATTGAAATAATCAGTAATATCATCCCCAAACTCCTTAAAGTGATGTTCAAGGATGTTATCTATATAGGAGTAAAGTGTTGTCTTTTCTTCCCTGGTTAATTGCACAATGCGGATTAACCTTTCGTGGTACTCGGGACGTATGTAAACAACCTTTCCGTTACGTCCTGAAGGAAACCGATTGACCAGAAATATCTCCTCATAATCCACCTTCTTTGAAGAAGCAGTGCGGACTTTTTCTTTTGGTTTTGGTTCCTTCTGTATTTCTTGTTGCTGATTAGCTTCGGGTACAGTAGAAGACTTATTACCACTCATGATGTTCATGATTAACTCTTCATCAACAGCAGGTTTGTCAAAGTCTTTTCTTCTTTTATCTATGGACATCCTTAAGTGTTTTAGAGATTAACAATTTTTAAAAACTCCTCGACAAACAAATCCATTCTGGTTGCTTTCATAAGCTGTGGTTCGGCAGGCAGCAAACTTGACCGAAATACACTGTTGAGTGTATCATCCGTTTCTTTCCTAAAACGTTTGCTATCCATTATTTTTGAGGCCATTACAGATAAATCAAGTTCGTTAATAACACTTTGATAAGCTTCGTATATTCCTGTCTTTTCCCGACCATCTACCTGATTCCAAAACATCCACATTTTTTGATCTTTATTACTCTGATCTGTTTCGGGTAAACCAAGGAATGCTTTAGTAAAGCTCAACGTACTTTCCATAACCAGACGGTCGGCAGTGATGGGAGAAAAAATAAAATCCATTGTTCTTAAGGTAGTAAGCACACCTTTTGTATTGGCTGTACCCGGAAGGTCAAAAAAAATTATATCAGGCTCCAGTGCAGATTCATTTACGTATTCCAAAGCCTTTGACAAGGCATCCTCCGCTTTACAACTGATAATCGGATATGCCTTTTTATTGATACTCTGATACAACTTCATTGCAGCTCTTTTATGGTAGTCATTCTGCATAATCGTTTTTAAATCTCTTTCTCTCATATTGGCTAAACTGTGTTGTGGAAAATCACAATCCATTACAAGTACATTAAATCCTAAACGATAATGCAATACACTTGAAAGTAGGGCCGTCATAGTAGATTTTCCAACACCGCCCTTAGGCGTTGAAAAACTGATTTTTATGGTTTTCATTTTTTAAATATTTATTGTTACACATTTTAATTGTTTGTCAGGTTTGAATATTGGTGTATTTGAATAGTACCTATTTTTCGTATGCCTGTATTCCCTTTTTGAAAATTTCCTTGATTGTTGTTTGCTTTCATTACAGCTTGGTGAGTAATAATTTTTAGCAAATGGTAAACGTTGCAAATGGCAAATTGCTTTACCACTTTTATGCTTTTACATTTTTAAAGTTTTACGCTTTTAAAACCTTATGCTTTTATTCCAAAATATCTGTATCCAAATACTCCTTTCTTGTTTACCGGTACACATTTTTTATAACCTGCATTAAAGCCATAAAGCAAATAAAGCGATTGAATTAGCTCTCTATTGATGTGTCGCAGTGTTTGGCACCCAAAGGCAGAGTTTGTCCAGTGATTCCATTACAATATTCTTACAGACAGGTCTTTACTTTGTTAAATGATTTTTATTAACAGATTTACGCGAAGCATCTCGACAGAATGCAAACTACACAGAACGGCATCGGGCCGTTTTTCCCTGTTACATCTAATCCGTCCCGAAGGGCGGATTTTTGTGTTCACCAGAACACGGCAAGTTGTGTTTTGAGCATCTCGAAACGATTTCCGATGCTCAAAACAACTTGCCCTGCCGGGGGCTGGAAAACGCTCTCCGAAGTCGAGGTTTTTGCGTTGATTAAAATGAATTTATTATGAAGGAGGATAACAGACAACAATCTAAAAAGACAGGACGCCGCCCTAAGAAAGACCCGGCGAAAATCCGATATACGATTTCTTTTAATGAACAGGAAAATGCACGTTTTCTAGCCCTGTTTGATCAATCTAGCATGAAGGTAAAGGCCCATTTTATAACCTCATGCATCTTTGAAAAGACAATCAGAACTATTCAGATCGATAAAGGAACCGTTGATTTCTATATGCGGCTGACTTCATTTCACAGCCAGTTTCGCTCCGTAGGCGTGAACTATAATCAGATTGTAAAGCTCCTGTACAAGAATTTTTCCGAGAAAAAAGCTGCAGCTTTCTTGTACAAACTTGAAAGACAAACAGCTGAAATGGCGATGCTATGCCAAAAAATTATTCAGATAAGTGAGGAATTTGAAACAAAACATCTTAAAAAACAACCTTAAAAATGATAGCGAAAATCGGAAGAAGCGGAAATTTATACGGAGCATTGGCATACAACCAGCTCAAAGTTGAGAATGAAAACGGGGAGATTTTGTTTGCCAATAAGATGATTGAAACTGCTAACGGTCATTATTCCGTTGCACAATTAGCCCAATCCTTTGCGCCTTACCTGATAGCCAACCGCAATACCGAGAAGCATACGTTGCATATTTCGCTCAATCCCGACCCGAATGATAAAGTAAGCGATGACAGGTACAGGGAAATGGCAGAGCAGTATATGAGAGAAATGGGTTACGGCGAACAGCCCTTTGTGGTATTCAAACATACCGATATTGACCGTAGCCATATTCATATCGTATCGGTTTGCGTAGACGAAGAAGGCAAAAAGATTTCAGACAAGTTCGAGAAAATGCATTCTATGAATGTGTGCCGTGAACTCGAAAGAAAACACAGATTAATACCCGCTATAGACAAGGAGCATCGGCAGAAAGACAAGGTTTTCCGCCCGGTTGATTACAGTGCAGGCGACATAAAAAGCCAAATCGCTTCAGTAGTTCGCCACTTACCAAATTATTATAAGTTTCAGACTTTGGGCGAATACAATGCCTTGCTTTCCCTGTTTAATGTTACGACCGAAAAAGTCGAGGGCGAATTGCAGGGAAAGATGCGACAAGGTTTATTATACATTCCGTTAAATGACAAAGGCGAAAGAGCCGGGCATCCGTTTAAGGCTTCGTTGTTTGGTAAAGAGGCAGGGCTTACGGCTTTGGAACTCCATTTTGCGAAATGTAAAACGGAATTAAAAGATAGTCCAGCTAAGCAGACCCTACAATCAGCCGTTACCATTGCTCTGCAATCAACAACTGATGAATTAAGTTTTAAAAAGCAATTAGCAGAACAGGGTATTAACGTCGTGGTGCGGAGGAATGATACAGGGCGTATTTATGGAATGACTTTTATAGACCACAATTCTAAAGTGGTTTGGAACGGTTCTCGTTTAAGCAGGGAACTTTCTGCCAATACCTTCAATGATTATTGGAACAATAACATCAAACCGGAGATTAAAGAGCCAGCTGAATTACAACCGAAAATATCTACATTAAATGATACGGATCTTCCCGCGGAAGAACCGCATCATTTGTTCGACTTCTTAAATAGTGAAAAGCATCAAGACGGCCTGATTGAAACATTGGGCGGTTTGCTTCCCGAAGCACAGGGCGAAGATTACGAGGAGCAGGATTTTGCCAATAGAATGAAAAAAAGAAAACACAGGCGAAAATGAGAGCACTCCAAGTCAGCAACGTTATCCTTTTCTTATAATTACAGACTTGCTTATTCTTCAAAATCTGTTGATGCAGAAAGATTTTTAAATTGCTGAATTTGCTGTGATAGTTGAGTGATTTTGTCATTTGCCCTATTGTAAGCATCACTTCCTAAAAATAAAAGTGCCGGAGGATTTTGATTGTTCACTAATTCAATGAAAGTGTCAGCGACTTTGTCGGGATTGCCTAATTGTTTGCCGTCTATTTCATTCATTTTTTGATGTGCAGTTCTCAAAAAGCTGTAATCGTCGATCTGTCTTTTACTAAAAGCAATAGAGTCTGGTTTTGCAAAATTAGTGCGAAACCAACCGGGCAAAACTGCTGTTACATTTATTCCCAGTGGTTTCAAATCATTGGCCAATGCTTCTGATAAACCCGTGACTGCAAATTTCGCTGCGCAATAAATGCTCCAGCCAAGTCCTGGAGCGAAACCTGCAATTGATGAAATGTTAATAATATATCCTGAACGCTGATTTCTCAAATAAGGCAATGCTTGTTGGATTACTTTTACAACAGCAAAGAAATTAACATTGAAATTTTCGTTTATTTCCTGTTCAGACAGTTCTTCTATTGCTCCGCCAATTCCATAACCTGCGTTGTTCACAATAACATCAATTTTACCAAAAGCTTTTTTAGTTTTTTCTAATGATTTTGCGATTGATTTTTCGTCCGTCAAATCAACTTCCAAAGGCAAAAAGTTTTCACTTGTAATTTCAGACAATGCAGAAGACTGTCGTGATGTTGCAGCAACTTTATTTCCTTGCAGTAGCAATTGTTCTACTAATGAACGTCCAATACCTTTAGACGCTCCTGTGATGTACCATACTTTTGAATTGTTCATTTTTTTACTTTTTATAGCTGCGAAATTAGAACACACTGCTTATACAATGATGGTAAGAACAGTACCAATATTTGTAAAAATCAAACCAATCTAAAAGATGTGGGATTTATTCCTGTTTGCTTTTTGAAGAACTTGTTAAAGTGTGCAAGGTCATCAAAACCTAAAACATCACATATTTCAGAAATTGACCAATCAGTATGTTTAAGCAAAATTTTAGCTTCCGTATTTAGCCGCTCAAACAGGTGTTGTCTTGTTGTTTTCCCCGTGACTTTTTTTAGACAACGATTAAGGTAATTGACGTGAATAGACATTTTATCAGCATACGCATTTGGCAAGCGGAGTATAAGTTTGTCTGTTTTGTGCTGAATGGGAAATTGTTGTTCCAATAATTCCAAAAAAATCATTGTAATTCGTTTGCTGGCGTCACCATATTGATAAAGATTTTCTGGCGGTGTCCATTTCATTGCCAGGAAGTACAATTCACAGGCATAACTCCTGATCAGTTCGTATTTGTAAATGTAGTTTCCTTCTATTTCCTGAAGCATTTTCTCAAAAAGAACTTTTACTTCTTTGAAGTTACTTTTGGATAGTTTAAAAACAGGCTGGACTGATGATTTGAAAAGAGAAAGATTGCCTACATCCAATTTATAATTTTCCTGAAAAAATTCACGCCTGAAAACACAAAAAAAACCTTTTGTTTCGGGCGCTAAAGGTTGGTAAGAATAAGGAATGTCGGGATGGAAAAACAGCAAGGTATTTCCGTCTACTTCAACATTTTCATTGCCGTATCTGAAGACATTTTTTCCTGAAAAAAGCATTATTTTAAAAAAATTCCGGCGAATGTGTAATGGTAATTCTTCATTTCTTTGCATACGGTTTTCAATATTAAACACATTAAACTGCCCGATAGTATGGTGCAAATTATCGGGTAATTCATTGAATTTATTTTTGTAAAATTCTTCTATTGTCTCCATCAAATAATTGTTGATAATATTTCACGATTAGTAAAAACGAAACCAAATTACAAATTCTTAGCTAAGAAGACAAATCGCAATAATAATTACGATTTATGTCATATGATTAGTTTCTCGCAAACTTATACAGTTGAAAAAAGCTGTAAGCCAAACACCGCCATTCACCGCCAATGACTTCCACATTTTAAGAGCCGATAGCAACAGCCTCTAAATTCACTCCCGAACATTAAAACCAAAAATAATGCAGGGAGACGACGACTTAAGAGGACTTGCCAAGATTATGGCATTTATGCGGGCAGTAAGTATTCTTTTGATACTGATGCACCTTTATTGGTTCTGCTACGGTTTCTTTATGCAACGTGGCTGGACCTTAGAACTCATCAATAAGATTTTAGGCAATTTCGACCGAACGGCAGGATTATTTTCGCATACCTTATATACCAAAGTATTTGCTATGGTATTGCTGGCTTTAAGCTGCTTGGGTACTAAGGGAGTCAAGAACGGGAAAATAACCTGGTCTAAAATATATTTGGCTCTGGGCATTGGTTTTATCCTGTTTTTTCTAAACACACCTTTATTAGAGCTGTCGTTAAACACCGCTACATTCCTTTATATTCTTTCCACAAGTTTAGGTTATATCCTCCTGATGGTAGCCGGAGTTTGGATGAGCCGTTTGCTTCTTAACAACCTTATGGACGATGTTTTCAATAACGAGAATGAGAGTTTTCAGCAGGAAACAAAGCTTATGGAAAACGAATACTCCATCAATCTTCCTACCAAATTTTATTACAAAGGCAAATGGAACAACGGCTGGATTAACATCGTGAATCCCTTTCGGGCAACGATTGTATTAGGAACTCCCGGATCTGGCAAGAGCTATGCAATCGTAAACAACTATATCAAGCAACAAATTGAAAAAGGCTTCTCCATGTACATCTACGATTTCAAGTTTGATGACCTTTCTACCATTGCTTACAATCATTTATTGAAGCATCGAGATAAGTACAAGGTTCAGCCCAAATTCTACGTCATCAACTTTGACGATCCACGCAAGAGTCACCGTTGCAATCCACTTAATCCCGACTTTATGACGGACATTTCAGATGCTTACGAAGCCGCCTATACTATAATGCTTAACCTAAACAGATCCTGGATACAGAAGCAAGGGGACTTTTTTGTGGAAAGCCCCATTATCCTATTAGCTGCCATTATTTGGTATTTAAAAATCTATGACGACGGTAAGTATTGTACTTTCCCACACGCTATTGAACTCTTGAACAAAAAGTATTCAGACGTATTTACTATTTTAACTTCATATCCAGATTTGGAAAATTATTTGTCGCCTTTTATGGATGCGTGGCAAGGCGGGGCGCAAGACCAATTACAGGGTCAGATTGCATCGGCTAAAATTCCTTTATCAAGAATGATTAGCCCACAATTGTACTGGGTTATGACAGGAGATGATTTTTCATTAGACATTAATAATCCCAAAGAGCCTAAGATTTTGTGTGTAGGTAACAATCCCGACCGTCAAAATATTTACTCTGCAGCATTGGGTTTATACAATTCAAGAATTGTGAAACTCATTAATAAAAAAGGGCAATTAAAAAGTTCAGTAATTATAGATGAGTTGCCCACAATTTACTTCAGAGGATTGGACAATCTTATCGCAACTGCCAGAAGTAATAAAGTAGCAGTTTGTTTGGGTTTCCAGGATTTTTCGCAACTAACCAGAGATTACGGCGACAAGGAAAGTAAAGTAATTCAGAATACAGTGGGTAATATTTTTAGCGGCCAAGTGGTCGGAGAAACTGCAAAAAGCCTGTCGGAACGATTCGGGAAAGTATTGCAGAAAAGGCAGAGTATGAGCATCAACCGTAATGATACATCAACTTCAATATCTACCCAATTAGACAGCCTTATACCGGCTTCCAAAATATCCACATTGACACAAGGTTTTTTTGTTGGTTCTGTATCGGACAATTTTGATGAACGCATCGAACAGAAAATCTTTCATGCTGAAATTGTCGTGGATAATGAGAAGGTGGCTTCTGAAACTAAAGGGTATCAAAAAATACCGGAAATTTTATCTTTTATTGACGAAAAAGGGAAAGACAATATGAAGCATGCAATCGAGGATAATTACCGCCAGATAAAACAAGACATTTTACAGGTTATCGAAATGGAATTGGAGCGTATCAAGAATGACCCGGATTTACAGCATCTCGTGCTGAAGGGATAGTATTGAATTTATCCGTTTTAAAAAGTCTTTTTTTTATGCGTTTTAATTTTACATTTTGAAATATATCAAAATTACCTGCAAAGTATCTTGCATACTATTATATGAAGAAATTAAAAAATCCAAATTTTTAAACGTCTAGTCTTTTTATAGTGGTTAGGTTATAGTACTAAATTTCAGCTTTTATTTATTTAAATCCTTCTCTGTTCATTTCGACCCCCAAAATGTTCAACTCACTCAATTGTACAGAGCAACAGCTCAAAAGCAAATGCATCTTTGCATTGAATTTAAAACTTAATATCAATGCAAAAGATTCTTTTAATGGCAGCCGGGCTGCTTTTCAGCCTTAACATTTTAGCCCAAACAACCAATGATAAAATTTTGGGTAAATGGACAAACGAAGACAAAACCCGTATCATCGAATTTGTAAAGAGCGGTGATGCTTATGATGCCGTCATTCGAAAGGCCGAAGACAATAGCTTAGTTGGTAAAAAGCAGATAACGGCTCTGAAAGCAACTGGTACGACTTCATTTTCAGATGGTACGCTGCACATTATCAAAAAGGGGAAAACGGCAAAATGCACGGCTTCACTTTCTGGGGATACTACGCTCTACATTAAAGGGAGCTACGGTATGATGTCTAAATCCATAACCTGGACTAAGCTCTAAATTATTCCAGGCAATGAAAACTATTATTTTAGCACTATTGGGTTTCACCAGCTTCAATGCAATGGGTCAGGTACAGTTTGGCTCATTGCAGGAAGTGCTGGCTTACGCAGATAAAAATGCCATCTCTATCCAAAGTGCGCTGCATGAGGAACAAATAGCCGCCGTAAAAAACAAAGCATCAAAAACAGCCTTATTACCTGCTATAAATGCATCTGCCGGATTTAATGATAACATTACCCTACAGCCAACCTTGGTTCCGTCTAATTTATTCAATCCTGCTGCACCGGAAGGCACTTTCAATGAATATACTTTTGGAAAGAGATATGTTTATAACGCCGGCGTACAAGCCAATTGGGATATTATCAATTTTCAGAAGTTGTTTGACATAAAGATTTCCCAAGCTGTTTCACAGTTAAACCAAGCCAATACCATCAATACAAAGTATCAGGTTTACAACCAGCTGGCTCAGACTTATTTTTCCATTTTGCTAACGGAAAAATATTTGAAAATAAGCAAAGAAAATATTGCAACGGCAGATAACATTTACCAAATAGCAAAAGATAAATATGACATCGGAATTTTCACGGAAGAAAACCTGAACCGCAGCAAGATTCAACTAGTACAGGCAAATCAGCAGGTAAGCAGTCTGGAGTCTTCTTTGGAACAACTCTACAACCAATTGCAGTCACAACTTAACATCGATGAACCACTCATTTTAAAAGATGAACTTCTTGATAAAGAAATGGATACTGGTAATGAACTTGTAATAACAACATCTCATCCAGAGGTATTGGTGCAGGAAGCACAGGTACAACTAAGCGAAAAGCTGTTGGCCCAAACCAAATCACTGCATTATCCAACCCTTACATTGGGTTATCAATATAATTATAATTGGGCAACAGATAAGATGACAGATTTTTCACAAGCCAATAACCTGCCACAACAATTTTGGGGACTAAAATTAAGTGCACCCATCTTCAACGGCTTCAGTACCAAATCGAAAATCAAACAGTCGAAAATCCAATTGGAACAAGAGCAAATGGTACTGGACAGTAAGAAGCTGGCGGCAAAAAAAGATGATGACAATCTGCAAATACAGTACAGACAAGGAGCTGAGGATTTTAGAAAACAGGAAGAGGTTTTGCAATTACAGAATAAAAATGATACACATTCCAAGAATCGCTACGATAGCGGCATCATTGGTTTAGATGAGAGATTGGATAAATTCAAGGATTTGCTGGAAGTACAAAATCAATATATGCAAAGCCTCAGCAACCAATATATCAGCTATTACAAGCTTTATATCCGCAAACAGTTTTAAGCATAATCATAAATGTTATTATAAAATATCAATGAAAACAAATAAAATAATTGCTGGGTTATTCCTTCTTCCAATGCTGGGCCTATTGTCTTGCAGCCGTCAGGAGGAAATAACACCACAACACATGACTATACAGCAGGCTATTTTTGCAAGCGGGAACCTAGAGCAGGAAGATGAATATATAATTTCCGCAGCTGCCGATGGTACTATCCGGGAATTAAGCATTCGTGAAGGGGATTATATTTCTAAAGGAGAATTACTGGTAAGGATTGATAGTGATGTTTCTAATACGCAGCTGCAGGAAGCACGGGTAGTTTATAACGATGCAAAACAAAATTCATCAGCTAATGCGCCGCAATTAGAGCAGATAAAATCACAGATAAACCAGTCTAGGAATCAGCTCAATCTGGACAAAATCAACTATCAGCGTTATGCTGATCTGCGCAAGAAAAATTCTGTATCGCAGCTGGAATATGAAAAATCAGAACTACAATACAAAGCCTCACAAAGTAGTCTGCAGGTATTGGAGAAGAGTTACAAACAAGCACAGGATGCATTACAATTAAATGCTGACCGCAGTCTGCAGCAGGTAAAAACACAGCAAGCCATTTTAAACGATTACAGCATACAGGCAGATAAGGATGGTATTGTGCTGGAGGTTTTAAAAAAGAAAGGCGAACTGGTGCGAAAGGGCGAGGTGATTGCCAAAATCGGCAGTGGTAAAAACATCCTTAAGCTATTTATTGCAGAAGATGATATTACAAAACTTTCCATAGGCCAGCAAGCAATTGTGCAAATGAACAATTATCCCGACACAACATTTACCGCATCTATCACCAAGATACTTCCAGCGTTTGACGAGACAGAACAATCATTCACAGCAGAGGCAGCCTTTGTAAATCCACCACAGCTTTTACTTTCAGGCACACAGCTTCAAGCAAATATAAAGCAACAAGGCACAAAGAAAGTTTTAGTTATTCCATCAGCTGCGGTCATCCGTGGTAAATATGTAGAGTTAAAAAATGGTGAAGAAAAAGAAATAAAGACCGGACAAAAATCAGGCAGTTGGGTGGAAGTAAAACAAGGCTTGACCGAAAAAGATATTATTCTTTTACCAAAGGGGAAGGATAAAGAACAAGATGTTACAAAGCCAGTTACAGAGTAGAGAATATTGGTATGGGCTTACATTTTGGTGTACCACATCTTCATATTCTAATGGCAATAATAAACAGCAAAAAAGAAATTCTGCACGCGACAGCCATGGATTATTTGTTGGATTAAGCTGGAATTTAAATAAAGAAAGAAATGGCAAATATAAATAACAAAATTTCCTGGACACATCTTACTTCAAAAGTAAAACAGTTGATTGTAGCAGTACTAAGTGTAACATTTGGGATATCGATGTACGTTTTTATGAACAGCTTTATGAACGGTGTAAATAATGCCCAAACCGATATCACATTTACCTCAATGTCACACATAAGAGTATATAATGATCCTGCGGGAGAACCTACAATACTGCTGTCGCAAAAGAATACTTCGGATACATTGATTATGGTGAGCAATGCCAAGCACATCAATTATACAGAAGGTATGATTAATGCCGATGAAGTAAAAGAAGTATTGCAAAAAAACAAAGACATTGTCGCTATTACCGAGCAGGTCAATCAAAATGTATTTTTCAGAAATGGCGTAACCAAAGTAAGCGGTTCACTTTCTGGTGTTGATGTAGCGAACGAAATTCAGATGTTTAACACCACGGAGTATATAACCGAAGGCAATTTAAATGATTTAGACAAGCGTTCGGATGCTGTTGTACTAGGCACTGGATTGGCAAATAAGTTAAGTGCGTCAATGGGGGACAATATATCGCTTACTACAGCCGATGGCGTAAATAAAGTTTTTAAGGTCGTGGGATTAATAGAAACAGGGAGCGGAAGTGTCGATAAGAGCCGTGCAATTATTTCTATTAACACAGCACGACAGTTATTATCCAAGAATAAAAGTTATGCAACAGATGTGATGGCAAATGTGAAGGACTACAACGATGCAAAAACCATTGCTAATGAAGTACGTCCAGATATTAAATACAAAACAGAAGCCTGGCAGGAAGGCAATGCCCAATTAGAATCTGCCAATACTTTGCGAGACATCATAGCGATTGCTGTTTCCCTTACCATACTTATTGTGGCAGGTTTTGGAATTTATAACATTATGAATATGACCGTGAGTGAAAAGATACGGGAGATTGCCATCCTGAAAGCAATGGGTTTTGATGGCAAAGACATCGTGTATATTTTCCTGGTTCAATCTGTTATCATCGGGTTAATAGGTGGTTTTATAGGATTGTTATTAGGTTTTGCTGTTGCATCTATTGTAGATAGAATTCCATTTAAGATTGCATCATTTGATACATTGCCCATTACCTATCTGCCTGCAGATTATATTTTGGCAATGTTATTTGGCTTGGCCATTACGTTTATTGCCGGCTATTTACCTGCGAGAAAGGCATCCAAAATAGACCCTGTAGAAATTTTAAGAGGATAATGAAGAAATATTTTAAAGAGAAATTTCCACGTGAAGAAGTAGAATTTATTATGTCGATCCTTCTTTTAGGAGTATTAGCTTTAATTCTCGGCTATTATAACTATTACTGCTATTACTGCTACAACTATTACCGCTATTATTACCCCAATAGCTATGAATGTGAGTGTTATTGGTATTACGATTATTACTATGGGTGTTATTAAAAATAAAAAAAATGAAAGCATTAACTGCAAATAAAATTACAAAATACTTTCACGACCCTGAAACGTTTCAGGTATTGAAAGACGTGAGTTTTGACGTAAACAAAGGAGAATTTGTCTCCATTGTTGGTAAATCAGGTTCGGGTAAATCTACCCTTCTGTATCTTCTCTCTACAATGGATACATCGTACGAAGGAAATATTGCAATCAATGACACTATAGTTACCGGACTAACACAAAACGAGTTAGCCAAATTCAGGAATGAGCATATCGGATTTGTATTTCAGTTTCATTATCTGCTGCCGGAATTTTCCGTTTTGGATAATGTAATGTTACCGGCATTGAAGCTTAAAAAGAAATCTAAAGAGGAAATAGAAGCAAGAGCAATGGAATTATTGACATTGCTTGATATTAAGGGACACGAAACCAAAAAAGCATCTAAAATATCGGGCGGTCAACAGCAAAGAGTTGCTATCGCAAGAGCTTTGATCAACGAACCAGCCATCATTATGGGCGATGAGCCTACTGGAAATCTGGACAGTAAAAATACCAAAATTGTGTTTGATATTTTTCGCCAGTTAGCCAAAGAAAAAGGGCAAACTATCATAGCCGTTACCCACGATGACGAATTTGCTGCCAATTGTGACAGGATTATTGAAATGGTCGATGGGAAAATCATTCAATAAGCGGGTTTTATTATAAAACCGATACTAAAAACCGTAATGTCCATTAATCCATTGATTTGAAAAAAACTTAAATATTAAATAAATACTATTATGAAAACTATTCAAGAATTCTTAACCAAATTTACTTTTACGATAGCCCTTCTCATTGGTCTATCATCCAACCTGCAAGCCCAACGTATTGTAAGGGCTGTGCCGCGGAACAACACTGTGGTAGTTTATAGCGGTGTTTCTTATCGCTATGCGAATGGCTGCTATTATAAACCGCATCGCAGTGGCTTTGTGGTGGTTACGCCTCCAGTTGGGCTGCGTGTGCGTGTACTGCCAGTGGGATATACCAACGTCGTAATCGGTGGAAGAGCTTATTTTTATTTCGGAGGGGTTTACTACATACAGCTACAGCCTAATAATTACGAAATTGTCGAAATTCCGAAAGAAGCCTTTCTAACTGGTCTTCCTGAGGGAGCCGAAACTATAACAATTAGTGGTAAGAAATATTACAAAATTGGTAATACATATTACGAAAAACTTATCTCCGAAAACGGCACAGAACGATATGTAATGGTAGGGGAAAAAATACAATAGTACCCTGTTTATAGCATGCAGGACCTAAAAATTGTTAATCAGAAATTAAATTTCAAAAAGAATATTCCAAAAATAAAAATTGGCAAAATGCGATTCTCACAACTCTAATAACACTTACTTGTGCTTCTTTTCAGGCACAGGTAAGAAGAGTTTATTCATTGAGCAATACAACTATGGAAATATTGGACTGGAAATTATTTTTTTTAACAGCAATCTCCAACACAATATTTCTCATTTGAAACCACCCATAGCAAGTGTTCCCGCATTTAAAGGCATCTCTATAAACACTGGTTTGGGCATAACAATATCTACAAAAAATCAAGATGAATAAACATAAGTACCTTTTATTAATGACATTCTTATTTGCCAATATCTTATTTGCTCAGGATAGGGATTTATTGAATGTCAGCTATGCAGTTTCGACATTAAAATATAGCGATACCGTTGCTAATGCCAATTTATTTGATCTAAAACTCAAACTACCGGTGTTACAAAAAAAAGAGAATACCATTGTCGGAATAGTGGGTTACAAAAATCTATCGCTACAGAATTTCCCGTCGGATTATACCGGTAATTTACATGGCATCACTTTACAGGGAGCCTGGATTTATAAATTATCCGATAGAAAAAGCCTGACCTTTTTTGCTCAAGCGGGATTGTTTTCAGATTTACAGGATATTAGCGGCAAAGATTTCAGGTACACTGCCGGCTTGCGATACAGAGTAAAACATTCCGAAAAGTTAAGCACAGGTTGGGGTTTGGCTTATTCCAGACAGTTTTTCGGTAACCAGATTATCCCATTCATTGATGTAGATTACAGACCCAATGATAAATGGAGCATTACCGGACAGTTCCCGATCAAACCAAAATTGCTTTACCATTTTAATGATAAATGGAGTGCCGGGATTGAATTACTCGCGGATGCATCCAGCTACAGGCTTTCAGCAGCGGAAAGCAACAATCAGTATATCCAGGTCAATCAATGGACTGGTTTGGCAAAGCTGGAATATCAGTTTGCAAAAAGTTGGCAGCTGAATATTGGGGTCGGCAGAAATTTTAGACAGAGCTATAAACTTTATGATGATGCAGCTACTACACCCTGGACCGTTATTACTATACCTTTAGGTAAAAAGCCCGACCCCATCTATGAAATAGATAGCAGAGGATTGAATATCCAAGTAGGTATTTCATTTAAACCGTTTTAGAAAACCTTACTTTTTGTAACTTTATCAGAAAAATGAAACTGCCCATTGAAAAAATATTGCCCATTGCATTATGTATCGTATTTCCGGCATTAAATGCGATTACGACCAGGGGCATTATAAACATCACTGATGTCGATTCCTTGATATTATTTCGGTGGATTTCTGTTTCTGCAATGCTTTACCTGCTTTGGATGTTGCTGGATTATATTTCTGAAAAAGCGGAAACATACAAGTTTCTTAAAGCAATTACTGGAGCAACGGCACTACTTATTATAATTTACAATATATTTCTGCTCACACCGCTATTTCAAAATAAGAATTTACAATGGATGTTTGTGGCCAGGTATTTTATTGCCATTATTCCATTTTTAATAATTCAATATGCCTTTCGAGCTAACAAAAAAGTAGCACAATTGGAACTGGAAAAACAGCAGATACAAACAGAAAACTACAAAGTTCAATTAGAAGCATTACGCACCAAAGCCGACCCGCATTTTTTATTTAATTCTCTTAATACGCTTCGTACAATGGTGCGTCATCGAGACCCGAAATCTGAACAGTTTATCCTTAGTCTTTCCGACTTTTACCGACAAACTTTACGGTACAACGAAAGCACATTGATTAAACTGATTGATGAGGTAAAGGTACTGGAATCCTATTTATTTCTAATGAAGAACAGAAATGAGGAAGCTGTACAAATCAGTATTCAGATTGCTGAAGAATTGTACCAACACCAAATTCCTACATTGGCATTGCAAACCGTGATAGAAAACTGTTTCAAGCATAATATGATGACATCGAAATTGCCTTTGTATATTGAGATCAAAAGTGCCGATAATTATATTGAAATTAAAAATAATGTTCAACCCCGGATAGCCAACGGTTCATCTTCCGGTTACGGATTGGAAAATTTGAAAAAGAGATATGAGTTGCTAAACATTGAAAACGGAGTGGATATTGAATCGACAGATGACCATTTTCTTATAAAACTTAAACTTATTTTATGAAGGATGCCATCTAAATTCTCAACAGAAATAATATGAACGTACTGATAGTAGAAGACGAATTACACACCTCGAAATTGCTGAAAGAAATAATTGAGCAGGATGAAGATTTTTTGGTAACCGAACGTCTGGAGTCTGTAGCGGAAGCCGTGCAATATCTAAGTAAACATCAGCAGAAATTAGACTTGATTTTTCTGGATATTCAGTTAGCCGACGGGCATAGCTTTGAGATTTTCAACCATATTGACGTTACTGTTCCCGTTGTTTTTTGTACTGCTTATGATCAATACACTTTACAAGCCATTAAAAACAACGGAATTGATTATATTCTCAAGCCTTTCAAGGAGGAAGACATTCACGCCGCACTAAACAAATACAAAAGGCTGGCTCAAACTTTTAGGGATAAATCATTTACACCTTTACAATTTCCTGCTACAACTCAGTACCAGCAAAGCTTTCTGACACAATATCGAGATAAAACACTGGTAAAATATGTAAAAGATATTGCTCTTTTTTACATTGAATTTGAAACTGTTTATATATACACCTTTAACGGTGAAAAATTTTCCTTGTTCAAAAATATGGAGTACATCGAATCAGTTTGTGACCCTAAACAGTTCTTTCGCATTAACAGACAGGTATTGATTAGTAAAGAAGCAGTATTGTCTATTGAGCCATATTTCAACAGAAAAGTCATTGTTCAAACGAAGTTCAACCTATCAGAAAAATTAGTTGTAAGCAGGTTGAAAGTTACTGTTTTTAAAGACTGGTTGGAATCGTAGTTTACATGGTTTATTTCTATTCATATGTGATATTTTGATAATTACTCGCTACTAATTTCTACTTAGCGTTAATTGAAAATTCATTCCAATTAAATTCAAAGTCTCAAATGTTCAATTGAAGTTTTTGTTTGTTCAATTCATCCAAATTTTGAGTTGTTTAAAGGTTAACACTCAATAGTTTTGCTTGTATAAACAATAAAACTTTTATGTTATGAAGAAACTATTTATTTTCAAATTAATGATCATTGCAATGTCGGTAACAACTTTAATATCTTGTAATGATGATGACGATGATTGTTATTATGTAGAACAACAGGATGTTGCCCGCGGAACTATTACCAATGCGAGCCCTAATTCTGGCAGTTTAGACTTTTTTTCAGATGAAAACAAGATAAATTCTTCTGCCCTGAATTATACCGATACTTTTGGCTATTACAATTTCTATATTGGTAAAAGAACTTTTAGCATTAAAAACAATGCTGGAGATATATTGGCACAAACGGATATTGACCTGAAAAATGGCGATTATTTCAGCGTTTTTGCCGTCAATACGTTCAATAATATAGAACTCGTATCCTATAACGACTTTGTCACCTATCCTAAAAGCAATAACGCAGTTGTACGTTTTATAAATCTTTCATCTGACTCCCAAGCCATAGATATAAAGAGCGCCACCAAAGATTTTGCAGCTGATCTGTCTTTTAAGGAAGACACCGAATTTGTCGAAGTATCAAGTGGTTTTTATGATTTTACTTTTTATAAAACCGGCACCGGCGAGGTATTATTTTCTCAAAAAGATTTCGAACTCAGACCTGGCAGAATTTATACTATTTACACCAAAGGTTTTGTTACCCCGCCAAGCGGCAGTAATGACACTTTTTCGACTAAAACAATCGTAAACTTTTAGTGCTTCATTTTTGAACTGCGTTTGATAAAATTACCAAATGCAAGGATATCTGAGATATCCTTGCATTTGGTATGCTCTTCATTTGGTTTGTATAACGATCAAAAAAACTAAACCTCAACTATTTTATCTTTAATGAAAAACACTATACCGCTATTTTTACTGATTTTCATCACACAAATACTTCTTGGACAAACCAATAGGAACTTTAAATTTAAAGAACGCGACATTGCGTACACAGCTTACTCTAATTACAAAGGCCATCTCGATAATCTGCCAGGTATGAATGTGGCAATCATTATGGGAAAGCCTGAGGAAAACACGCAGGAGCTATTCAAAAACGATACTTTAAACAAAGTTGAAGGAAAAAGCATGATAGATTTTACATGGTTTTATTACCTGCCGTTTCAAAATTTAAGTGAAAATCAGGTATATGATTTCCTGAAAAATTTTATTGAACAAAATTTTGAAAATGACAGCTTTGATCGTAACAGGATATTTCTGTATTGGCCCAGTAAGAATCCATTATCATGCGAGAAAATTAAGGAACTTAATACAATTATTTCCGGAATTTGTGTTGCTGAGGATAATACCATGCTACAATGTAATGAAAACGTTTTTCCTGCTAAATCAATTACAAAAATTAAAAAGAGAAATACCCTGACTTCTTTAAAATATGAAATTCCCACCAGCGTGGACATAGAAAAAATTAAGGAAAGCAAAAATGCGCTGCAATTGTCCAGCAATTGGAAAAAATTGATGTTTATTGATATCACTTACGGACAGCAATATATTGATCAAAATCACTTTGCTTCTTTTGATAAGGAGAGTGGTATCGACTTTTCTAAGATCAATACTTTTTGGAACATAACTACAGGTTATTATATAAATAATCGATTTGGCCTGAGTGCAAATTTTGGATTGATCCGGCAAGCAGTAGAAAAAGGAATTGATGAGATTAGTGAAGGTGCGGACGGAAGCATAACCGTAGAGGGTTCCGGAAAAGGGGCAGGTCTTTACAGACTGGGCATAGGAGTAAGAATGATTGTATTTAGCAAAAACAGATTTAGTACCTATTTCGAAGCTTTGACAGGCAGTCTAACAGCAAAGGCAGGAAGTAAAAGTCAATCAGCAACAATTGGGGGAATAGGAAATTCATATGGTCAAAGCAATATCTCCAGCCAGCACGCTCTTTTCCTTACTTGCATAACAGCAATGAATTACAGACTCAATAAAACACTATTTTTGACTACTAATATTCAATATACTTTTTCTGAATTTGATCAGCCTATTGGTTCTATTTCCGGTTTTACAGGTTTCTCATTTAATTTTGGTATTGGATTCTCTTTCTATGTAAAAAAACAATAAATATTGGTTTAAAATATAAGACAATCTTACTTGTCGACAAGTTTTTGCCGATAGGTTTTTCCCCAATTTCCCATCGCTTCGATAACAGGTTTTAAGCTTTTGCCTTCATCAGTCAATTCATATTCCACTGTGACAGGCATTGTATCCTGTACGGTTCGTTTTACCAGATGATTCATTTCAAGGTCTTTCAATTCCTTGGAAAGTACTTTAGGAGCTAGTCCGGCTATATGACGATGAATTTCCATAAATCGCGATTTATCGTTATAATAAAGCATACCGATGATTGACGTTTTCCATTTGCCGCTCAAAAGGTCCTGAGTGTCTTTTACGCCTTGAATGTTTTGTCTGCACGTATCTGTTAAGGAAATTTTCTCTTTCATGTTTTTTATTATCATAACGAAGATACGGAAAACCGATAACTTTATTCCCTACAACTTACCATTTGGTAACTACTTACCACATGGTAACAGAAGTATAAGCAGTTAAACTTCAGGCTAACTTTGCAGTATTAATAACATTAATATTTTAACTATGATTTTAGTAACCGGAGCAACAGGAAATCTGGGCTCAGCAGTAGTAGATCAATTATTGAAAAAGAAATCTATAGATGAGATTGTCTGTTTGGCAAGAAACGAAGACAAAGCACAGCCCTTGCGTGACAAAGGCGTGCAAGTCATCATTGGAGATTTAGAGGATGTGGAATCATTGCAGAGAGCCGTGCAGGGAATTAATAAAGTTTTGTTGATTTCCACAGTAGATCATCACCGTTTTCAGCAGCATAAAAATCTGATTGATGCCGCCACAACAGCTGGTGTAAAGCATATCGCGTATACCAGTGCACTGATAAAAGATGTGGCCTCTTCAGCTGTAAGTGCACATCTGGAAAGCCATTTCCAGACAGAGAATTACATCAAGAAAACCGGGTTGACTTATTCTATTTTCCGAAACTCTTTGTATGCAGATATGATTCCCATATATGTTGGCAAAGAAGTTTTTGAAAAAGGTATTTACTTACCTGCAGGAAACGGAAAAGTCGGGTATGCCCTTCGCAGGGAAATGGGAGAAGCTGTAGCTAATACACTTGTGCAAACTGATAACGAAAGTAGAATTTACGAATTGACAGGAAGTGAAATGTATTCATACCAGGATGTGGCAGAGATTCTTTCTGAAATAGCCGGAGAAGATGTTTATTACACTGATGCAGATGCTGTCACTTTTCCCGATATATTGAAGCAGTTAGGTATACCTGAAAGGATGATAATGGTTGCATCTGGTTTTACCACAGACATCAGAAATCATCAATACGAAATCGTATCTCCAAACCTGGCAGAACTATTAGGAAGAAAACCAAAGAATTTGAGTGAAGCCTTAAAAGAAATTTATGGCAATAAAAGCTAAGCAATTATCTGCAGCAGTGGCAGAATTGAAGAAAAAAAAGAGTTGATGTTTTGGTATTTATGGTAAAAATAGGAGGCAAAGATACTTTTATGAAACTTCAAGCACGGAAAATAAACCGCACCAGATTCCTTAATAGCTTGCGTGATGCCTTGATTAAGAAAATGGATGAACAGGACCAAATCCCAGGAACATTTTTATAATGCTCCACGAGGTATGTGAAGACCTTTTGTTTGTATATTTCTTTCAGAAAAAACCAATGGGGCTTCTTTCAGTTTTTCGGCTTGTTCGGGTAGTTCCTCCTTAGTTTCCGGAGCGATTGATAGCTGTATCTTTCGCTCCAGGGCAGCAAGATCCGTTTTGAGTTCACTCAATCGGCTTTCCTTAGACCAAGTACCGTTTATCACTTCCTGAAGAACAGGCAGATCTTTTTGTATTTCAGTAATCTTCTTTTTTTCCTGTTCGATATAACCTGGTAATTTCTCCAGTGCGTTCATGAAGTTCATAGCGGCGAGCTTTTCATCTCTAGCGATCACACCGTTGTTATAGGTGTATTTGATGTTACCCTCGCCCTGTACTAAAAAGCGGTTTACCCGAATATCCACGCCCTCTTTCTCTGATATTTCGGTTTTGACCAACAAGGTAAAACCGTACAAACTGCCGATTTCCTCATATTGACCTCCGGTGCGGGTTTTGTCTGCAAGCTGGTTGAGCTTTTCGCTGATTTGTTTTATATCCGCATTGGGCGATAAGCCTTCCAATTGCACAGGATTAGCAATATTAGAGTCAGAACGATTTTGTATACGTTGTTGTAAGTTTTCCCAATCAAGGCTCATTCGGTTAAGACGGGATTGGGCACTTTCAAGCAATTCTGTGAAATCCTGCAGCTTGTATTTGGCACTGAACTTAGAACGGTTAAACGCCTGCTTTTCGCTTTCCAATCCTCCAATCTGTTTTTCCAGTTTGGATTTATCCAAAAGGTCTGTATTTCCTGAAAGGATAGCCACGTATTCCGAAAAGTTCATTCCCGATTTTTCGTCCATACTGCCCTCGTCAATAGTCCTTTTGCCGAGATTGTTGTTTTTTAACTGGTTTATGAAAAGTTGCTTATTGTAAAGTAAATTAAACTTATAGCTGTCCAGTGATTTTTCTACGGCGTATATAATGACATCTACTTTGTTGTTGGCGAAGAATTTTGCAATTTCGTTGCCTTTGCGAACAGCTCTTCCGTCACGTTGGGCAAGGTCGCTTGGTCGCCACGGCGTATCGAGATGATGAACAGCAACGGCTCTTTTCTGCGCATTTACGCCTGTTCCGAGCATACTAGTTGAACCAAACAGCACACGGATATTGCCCTCGTTCATACCCTTGATAAGTTCCTTGCGCTGCTTATCATTTTTAGCCTCTTGTATAAAACGGACTTCGTGTGAAGGTACGCTGTGGTCTTCCACAAGTTTGCGTTTAATTTCGGAATACACATTCCATTCATTTGGTTTGTATGTGCCCAAATCGGAAAAAACGAACTGCGTTCCTTTCTGTGCTTTATATTGATAGTAATACTTGGATATGTTGGCCGCACAATGCGAAGCCTTATTATCGGGGTGGTCATCATACGCACCGCTTACCATTCGCATATCAAGCGACATTTTCCGTGCATAATCTGTCGCAATAAGCATCTTTGCTTTCTCTTCACTTTGCGACAATGGTGGCCTTCCAAGCAACTCGCCATTTCCTGTTTTTGCAAAATCCATCAGCTTTTGAATAAATGCTGATTGATCAGGAGTTGGGGGTATGTTGTACAAAACTTCATTCTTATTTGGTCGGTCAATACCAATATCTTTTGCCGTTCGGTAATCTGTAATTTCCGAATAGAATTGCGCCAGCTCCGGCACTTTAATAAAGTATCGAAAACGTTCTTTTGCCACAATATTATTGGCGACCGAAAATTCATAATCTGTCGTTTTCCTTGCATAGATAGCTGCCCACGCATCAAAAGAATGAATACCTTGTTTTTCCAGTGCTCTTGGTCGTAGATATTTGAATAATAGGTACAATTCAGTCAAAGAATTACTTATGGTTGTACCCGAGAGAAAGGTTGCCCCCATATCTGTATCGATACGTTCCTGAATAGTACGGATCGCAAACAAAAGGTTCATTGCCTTTTGGCTTCCGTCCACATTGCCCAATCCGGCAACTCTTGTATGTCTTGTATTGAATATCAGGTTTTTGAATTGGTGGCTTTCGTCCACAAACAAATGGTCAATAGCCATCATTTTAAAATCCACTACATCATCTTTGCGGTTTTCAATATCATGTTGTAGGGTTTTGAGCTTGACTTCGAGGTTTTCTTTCCGTTTAATTACTCCGGCAAGCATTCCTCTGGTCACTTCCTTGCCTTGCGATTGCAACGCATCAAGATTTCGTTCTACGCTATCTAATTCGATTTGTAGAATTTCTTTTTGCATTTCGGGCGATTGCGGTATCATTCCGAATTGGTCGTGTGTCAGTATCACACAATCCCAATCGTTGTTTTTAATGTCCCCAAATATCCGCAGTCGTTTTTGGGGTGTAAAATCTTCCTTTCCCGGAAACAGTATTTTAGCGTGCGGATAGGCAGTACGATAAGTTTCGGCAATTTCATGGACATTGCTCTTTAGCCCTATGATCATTGGCTTATGGGCTAATCCCAAACGCTTCATTTCCTGTGCAGCCGTACACATTACCAGCGTTTTTCCTGCGCCTACTTCGTGGTCGCAGATGGCACCGTTGTTCAGCTTTATCATCCAAACAGTATCCTTTTGGCTCGAATACAAATCTTCGATACCCAATGCTTTGCGGTCAAGTCCCGGAAAATCCTGATGGCTTCCGTCATAGTTCGGGCGGACAAAACAGTTAAAAGTGTCATTGTATTGACCCGTCAGCCTGTTTTTAAACTCGTCGTTTTGAGCGTGCAGCCACTCGCTAAAAGCGGCGCGAATTTCGTCGATCTTGGTGTTCGCCATTTGAATGGCTTCCATATCCCGCACCTTGACCTCCTGGTCGCCAACGATTATTTTTTTGGTAATGTCAGGTGTAGTATTGACCAGGGCGTGTTTGAGAAGGGCAATCCCGTCAAAAGTCCGGCTTTCGGCTTTGACAGCAAATTTTTCCCATATATGTAAATTTCCCTGGTGGCACTTTACGGAAAAGTCATCGGAGCTTTCTGAGTAATTTATATGTACATCTGCATCGAACAGATGTGAAGCAAAAAGGGCATAAATGCCTGTGGGTATCCAGCGTTCTCCCAAATTAAAATCGAGTTCCTCAAATTCGATACCTCTTGGTCGGGCTTCCTCCAAAACAATAAGGCTTGCTTGGGCTTTGGTATCTTCAGGATTAATTTCGAGGTAGGCCTTGACCTCGTGGGCTTTTTCTACCACATTCCCTGCAATCCAGCGTTCGGATATTTCATATTCCTTTTGCAGAGGATTGTAGTAAATAAGACCGTGTAACTCTTCTTTCAAAGCATCGCCCGTCATATTGCTGATTTCAGACATATAGTCCAAATCGACCTTTCCGTATTTGTTCAGCGATGCCGCCAGCGCTTCCTCAGGATTATCTGTTGCTATTGTTAATGTGGAGAAGCTTACAGGATGGCTGAAGATATCAGCTTTGTGTACAACGCCGCCAATTACACGCTCCAAATAAGGAATTTCCTTGCCGGAGCTATCAGTTTTGATGAGCTTGATATTATCGGCATTATTAAGGCTGCCGTATCTTTTGACAAAGGCATCATAAAGGAGGTTAAGGTTTTCCCTTTCTTCTTTTAGTTCAGTATGAAACATTGCCTCTTTATTATAAAGCTCTTGGTAAACATCACGTACACCTATGTACGCTTCGGCTCTTGCTTTCTGTAAAGCCGGCAATTGCAAAGGGTGGAAAACCGCCACGCCGCCTGATGTATGTACATCCTGCAGATGACCGACCCAGCCATTATCTACAACAAGGCTGTCATTGCGATGGAACGATTGCACTTCGCCACTATATGGAGCAGGTTCGGAAATGGCTGGCGTATCAGCTTGACTATTACCGCTCGTACTGGAAAACAGATCGCCGATAGCTTCCTCTTTTTTATCTTCTGCTAAGAGATTTTCACTTCTAAGCGCTAGCGTGTACGGCTGCTGTATCGCACTGAAAAGGTCTGTTTGCCGACCTGTTGTGCGGCTATTTTTTTTAGCGCTTTGCCTTGTGACTTTGGGTTTTCCTTTGGGCTCAACAGTTAACATTACAGGTTTGTCCACATTTTCAAACAGGTCAAAAATGCTTAACTGTTTTGATTCCTGCGGGCTTTCCCGATTGCTTACGGAAGTTGGAACAGATAGCGGCTTTTGTTGACTGTTCACAGGTTCTACAATTTCAGGTGCAGTCGTTGTTTCGATCGGGATTTTTACTGTAGGCTCAGCGTTACTTTCGCCTTTATATAAACCAAAATTCAGGTGCATTCCAAGATCATCGGAAAGCATTTGTTTCAGGTCTTTAGCAATTCCCTCAAGTCCGTCCTTATGCGTATAGATTAGTGCTGGCTGTCCATAGGCGTCGGTATCTAACTTACGCTTGGTATGCACAATTCTTGTGCTGTCCTGAAAGAGTGCGTTGCCCGGTGTGTTGTATTCTGTCTGTCTGCTTTGACAAAACAGATCTTCCCTTTGGGTCAGACCTTGTTTTGCTTTGTTCTTTTGCAGGATAATCAAATCACTTCCAACTGCTGTTCCTGCGTAATCCGTAAAGAGGTTGTTGGGCAAGCGAACAGCTGAAACCAGATTATTATCCTGCATGAGCGCCCTGCGTATCGCCTCATTGTTCGGACTGTTGAGAATGCCCTGTGAGGTAATGTAAGCCAGCAGACCACCCTCACGGAGCATATCAGCACCCTTGAGAAAAAAGTAATTGTGAATGCTTCGGGATGCCTGTACCTTTGCACCGTCCTTGCTTCGGGAATAGGAAAGGTCGAAAACCGAAGTGTCACCAAAAGGGATGTTACTGGCTACTACATTATAGCTGTTTTGTTCTTTTTCGGGGATTTCCTCAAAGCCGGTAATGTGGATATTGCTTTGAGGATAAAGCAGTTTTAAAATCTTGCCCGTGAGTAAATCCTTTTCATAAGCAGTAACATTGGCTTTTTGATTTTCTGAGAAGGATTGTATAAATGACCCTATACCTGCGGAGGGCTCCAAGAATTTATCAATGTTCAGGCCACTATCACGCAAGGTTGCGGAAATCGCATCTATAACCTCTGGCGGTGTATAAAACGCCGTCAGAACAGAGCTTTTAATGCTATCCACATACCTGCGGTAGTGCTTTTCGTCATCTGAATTTTCTTTTAATAGCTGATGTAGTTCGCGGGTGATTGGAAAAAGGTCATGTTCGGTTTTTCTCCAATTATTAATGTCCATTTCGTTCCCTACGGGGTTCAATACGAATTTAAGACCGCCAAATCCGCTGTATTGCATCATTAGCAGTCGTTCGCCTACGGTGGCTTGTCGTTTCTCCTTTTCCAGTTTAAAAGCAATTCGCAGGGCATCGATGTTCTGTTGGAGATGCTGTTTTTTACTGAAGCCCATGTTCCTGTATCCATATTGTGATTACTCCCGTTATTTCTGTATAGAGCAGGTCAAATTCATAGCTGTACGCGAAGTCATCGGTTAGCTCGTATCGGGAGAAAACAGCCTCGCAGACAGGAAACATTTTTAGGGTAAATGGTCGCAGTTCCTCGTCTGCCATTATGGTATCAAACTCATTGCAGACAACAAGAAAAACAGTGTCAAACCTAGAGAAATTCAGGTTTTCAAACAGGATGTAATTTGCTATTTCACTGCATTGCTCAATAGTGTTTCCCGAACTAAATGCGCCCTGGTACGCATTGGCTGCCCACGAGGAACGCTGTTCGATAAACTTTTGGTCGTTAGCTTTTTCGGGGAAGCTGTTAATTAATAATTCTTGCAGTCGTAATCTGAAATACGATAGGTCTTTTAGTTGTGTGTCCATACTATAATTTTGTTTAGAATTGGCATGAAACCTAAAATTATAGCTGTAAATCAGAGACTTTGCTGATGTTGAATGATTTGGCTTTGTGTGGCAGAATTTGACGTAATGGATAATAAAAAACCTCTAAATAGTTAGAGGTTTTATGATCGTTTAAGATTTCGACTTGCCTTCCAAATATGGAATAAATCAGATTTTTATTTCTATTGTACTTATGATAGGCTTATTTTTTATTACTTTTTGAAGTTTTTATTTTTGACAAACTCAAAGGAAGTTTCAGCATTATCGTTAAGTATGATGTAAGCATCAAACATCTTTCCTGCCTTGCTTTTCATTCCTTTGATGAGTGAAGTTTTTCCCTTGCTGACAAGGCTATCAATATCGTCTACGCTGATTTGCAAACCGCAGACATTGCGGAACTGTACCCAGCTGCAAGCTTCATCAGGACACTTTACTATTTTGTCACGTATAATGAGCCCGTGGCTTTTACATTTCGGGCAAACGAGTGTTGGCAGGTTATTTTGGGCAATGGAAGTCTGCAACAATTCATAGGTAATAGATGAAGCGTAACTTTCCATTTCCTTTTGAAATGTCCCGGCATCTGATTCGTTGTTTTCGATTTTCTGCAATGCGAGTTCCCATTGGGCGGTCATTGCGACATCTGCTATTTTTTGGTCTTTGACCAATTTATATACCTGCAGTCCTTTTTCTGTTGGTGTCAAAGATTTCTTATCCCTTTGGATATAATGACGGGTAAATAACGTTTCAATTATCGCAGCTCTTGTCGCCGGGGTGCCGATACCAATATTTTGCAATACTTTGCGTTCGTCTACATTTTCAATTTCTTTTCCGGCACTTTCCATTGCCGACAAAAGGCCTGCTTCGGTATAAAGCACAGGCGGTTTGGTTTTCTTTTCCAAAACGGAAGCTTCTTTTATTTTGAGATCATCCCCACTTTTCAACAGGGGTAAATCCTGTATAGGTTCTGTATCATCATCGGAGAAACTGCCTTTAACGGAACGCCAGCCCGCTTCTATAATTTTACAGCCTTTTGCGGTAAAATCATAATGCAATGCCTGTAAACCGACATCCGTTAACTCTTTTATGCAGGCTCCGGAAATGGCTTCGAGTAATCGAAAGGCAATCATATCATAAACCGCATTTTCCTTTGCATTCAGCGCTGAAGGGATTTTATCAGTTATCAATAATCCATGATGGTCCGTCACCCGCAAATCGTTCACGATACGTTTATTAAAACGGCCCCATTTCACTTGAGATGCGGCTTGTTTAATGTTTTCCCTGTTTTGCAATGCTCTTACCAGGTTAGGAATTTCTGTCCACATATCTTCAGGAATGTATTTGCTTCCGGTACGCGGGTATGTGATAAACTTTTGTTCGTAAAGGCTTTGAGAAATGTTGAGTGTTTCTTCGGCAGAAAGATTCAATTTTTTGTTGGCTTCTTTCTGCAAGCCAGTAAGGTCGAACAATAAAGGTGGCTGCTCTGTAACGTTTTTGGTTTCTACCGATGTAACTGTTGCCGTTTCACTGCGCTGAATCGCTTTCAGCGCATCACCGGCAAGTTTTCGATCTTCCCATTTGATTTTTGAGATACTTTTAAAATCTATCAGCTCTTTATTATGTGACAACTGTATCTGCCAATAATTTTTTACTGTGAAACTCCTGTTTTCCAGATAACGTTTGCATATTAAAGCCAGTGTTGGTGTCTGAACTCTTCCGAGTGAATAAACCCCGTTGGCTAATGCAATGGAGAGTGCCTGTGTAGCATTGATTCCCACGAGCCAGTCGGCGCGGCTTCTGCCTTGCGCTGCCTGATATAATCCGTTAAATGCTGCTCCGTCTTTGAGATTATCAAAACCTTGTTTAATGGCTTTTTCGGTGAGCGAGCTTATCCAAAGGCGTTCAAAGGGTTTGCTGCATTTCAGGTATTCATAAATGTACCTGAAAATTAGTTCGCCCTCACGTCCTGCATCGGTGGCTACGATAATACTATCGCTGTTTTTAAATAGCTGTTCAATGATTTTCAGCTGCTTTAATGCACCTGTATCGGCAACATAGCCTTTATCTTTTTTGACTTTTCGGACAGTCAGTAAAAAAGGGTTTGGGAGTATTGGCAGTGATGCTTTGTCAAATCCCGTGACCCCGTAATCTTCTGGCATTCCCAGCCCTATAAGATGGCCTAGTGCCCAGGTAACAAAATAGCCGTTTCCAGTCAGGTAGCCGTCCTTTTTCTCGGATGCTCCCAACAAGCCGGCTATTTCCCTTGCTACGCTTGGTTTTTCTGCAATTATTGTTTTCATACCTCTTACATTTTACGCCCTTTCGATTTGGAAGGTGCTTCTTGTGCTTCCTGTTGTTCCTGTTGCTTTCTGTTGTTGGGATTTGCTTGTCCAGATTCCAAGGGCTCTTTGATTTTCTTGGTTGTCTCATTGGTTTTGCCTTCTGAATTAACCGCAGTCTGTGTTTTATGTGCTTCAGAAGGTTTGGCCTGTTCCTTAATCTTATCCGGATTTTGGAAAGAGAAATCCGTTTTATTGGTTTGCTTGTTAAAAGTGATATAACCATTATATTCTTTTCCCTTCTTATCCACCAATCCGCTTACATAAACCGTCTGCCCATCTTTGAACTTTTGATATTGCTCTTTATCCAGTTCTTTGTCCCTGAAAGTTTTCGGAACTTCCTGCGATTGGTTTTGCTGGATGTCCTGCGTCTGTTTGTTGGAGTTGTTCCTGTCGAACTGGAACTCTACAAAACGTTTGTCAGCATTGAATTGTACAGTTGCATCGAAATGAGTTCCTTTCTTGGAAATCATACCTTCTAAATAAAGTGGCTTACCCTCCATTAAGGTTTGCTTCTGCTCATCATTAAGTTTTACACCTTTGAGCTCGTCAGGGATTTTGATAAACTCAGTACGTAATGCTACCAGCTCATTGGTAAGCCTATCCACACTAATAATGGAGGGAATGGTCTCGTCTGGGTTTTTTAAATTGACAAGATTCACCACACGCCCCATATTACCTGTTTCGAGCAGGTTGTTCTTGTCTGCCTGGCTGAAACTATGCCCGAAAAACTCGAAGTTCAGGTTGGGCTCTTTGCGGATTCCATGGATGGCAACCACAACCTGTCCGTCGTCATTCGATTGCAGGGATAATCGGGCATCCATTCTTGTAACGGCGGTTCCCAGGTTTAGACTTACAGGTACAAGTTCATTTGTCTTGTAACCTTTAAGTAGCGGATCGAGAAGGTTCAATTTTTCAAGTTTTTCTTTACTTAATCCCAAGTTGTTCATGGTTTCCCAATCAATCTGTTCCGGTTTGTACTTGTATTCATTTGTATCCGGTGTGGTCTGCGTTGTTTCCATATTATTTTTATTTTCTTGTTTATGATTCTTTTCTGGTTCTGTCTTTACTTCGTGCTGCTTCATTAACTTATCACCTTCTGATGTTGGCTGATCTACATGTTTTTGCATCTCTTTTGCCAGATTAACAGTCAATGGTGCGGGAATTTTGAAAAAGGAAAAATTGGTAGGGTTCTTCAGCTGGCTGAAAAAATTAGAAAAGAAGTTGGAAAATAAATCCCCTTGCTTATCCACCCGCATGAACTGGTTCTGGTTTTTCTTTGTGGGTTCAACGGTTTCCAGTTTTCCATTTTCGTCGATGCCCTTGACAGCCATAATTTTCATTTTCTCTTTATCCAGCACCAATAGTATCTCAGATAGCTGTTCGGGAGATTCTGTTTTTTCTAATATTTGCTCGCTCATAGTTTAAAATTTTTAAATTAATTGCCGAAAGTAAAAGAGCACTTAGCTATTTGATGTTAACTGGCATCCGCTGGCGTTATTTGTCATTTGGTGGCTTTTTTTTGGGTACGGGAGCCGTAAAGCTTTCCCTGACGAACTGGTGTATATCTGAAAGCTTATAGTAAATTTTTCCACTGATTGTATAATAAGGCAGCCGTCCTGTCGACCGGTATCTTTGAAGCGATCGTACGCTTATCTTGAGCATCTGAAGAACATCCTGATTGTCCAGGAGCTCTTCTCCATCAACAGCAGTATGTTGATTCTTGCCTGTGCTTACCGCTTCCATAAGGATGTCGAACCTTTCCATGATTCTATCCATCCACGCCGTGAATTCCATTCTATCGATATTCATAACCGTTACTTTTGGTTTAACATCACAAAATTGACACATGAAAAAATTATTTTCTGCCAAGTTCTGCCCATTGGCAAGGAAGATTTTTTCTATAAACCGCTCTAAAAAATGGGAGATATCGAGGTCTGGGATTAAGTTTTCATTGAGATAAATGACGGTTTAGCCTTTTTGCCAATAGGCAGATATGGGCAATAAAAAAAGCAGTGCTTACGGCACTGCATTAAGTTAAAGGATTTGTTATAAAACCTACAGTTCCTTATCCATATACTGCTCAAGGGAAGATTTGAGCTGATCCAGAAATAAGGTACGATTTGTCGCCCTGTCTTTCATGCGATGAAAGGAATGATGAATATCTCCAAGCGGTACACGGAAAAGTATTTGAAAGACAAGCGTAATTTTGCGGATACCAATTTTCCCATGAGATATCACTCCCGATGCATAGAGGGCATAAATAAGTTCAATAAGTGCATTTTTTGAGTCTGTCCAAAAAATATCTTTGGTTGAATCATGATTATTCAGCATAGAATTTGAATGCTCCTCTGGATTTATCTTCGTTATTAGATAGGTATAAATTAATTCGTTGGCCATAATTCTGGCAACTTTAGAATCGTAGTATGTAGAAAACTGGTGGTCGATTTCAAAAACGTAACTGTTGAGTCCATCCCTGTAATTAATTTTTCCTCTTAAAAAATATTCTTCATCTCGGTCAATTCTGCCTGATCTGTAATAGCGATAAAAGTGACAGCCACAGACATCTTCTTTAAATTCCTGTTTAAGTGCCTGAAGCTGGTTCATGAAAAATTTCTGGTACATTTTGCCGTTTTTTACCGGACAGATTGTTTCAATTCTGAATACTTTATTATAATAAATCAACTGTCCTAAAATATAGGGCTTAATGTCACGGAAAAATTGTATCTCGTCGGCTTCATCTGCGAAGCCCTCTTTTAAGATTTCTTCTCTGGTTGTATTCAGCAGCTCATTCAAATAGAGTGTCATCTGATAAGCCTCATCAATCAGATGGGAGGTTTCCCGCGAAATTTGATCTTCCTTATTATGGATTTCGGAAATAATTGTACTCAGTAGTTTCATAGCTCATACGGTTTTAATGTAATACCTTTCAAAAAAACTTATGGACTATATAAACATTACTGTGCTTACTGTACAAATCATGCTATACGATTAAGATGGGGCTATTCACAAGCAAAACCAATTATGAAAAGATATTACGGTTCAGTAGATTTACAGTTGGATTAAAAGAACGGATTAAAATTTTAGGTTTAAGCGATATTGGGTCGGAGTTAATTTGGTATGTTTTTTAAAAAAATGGCTGAAAGATTGGGGATTTCTAAAATTTAAGTGCTCACCGATCTGGGTAATGGTAAGGTTATCATCTGCCAGTAGTATGTAAGCTTCTGATATAATAGCCATTTCAATATAATGTTTGGCAGACATTCCGATAGCATTTCGTACAGCCTTACCCAAATGGCCCTTGCTGACAAATAAAGCGTCCGCATAAAAGCTTACATCATGGCGTAGTCTGCAGTGCAGTTGTACAAGTGTCATAAAGCGCATACTGATTTTTTCAGTGCGACAGTGAAGGTCTATTATATTTTCGCCGTGCTTGTAGCATAGCCCGCTGAATTCATAAAGTATAAGATTGAAATAAAGCAGTACCATTTCTTCCTGAAAAATACTTTCCCTGCTACTAATTTTTTTCTTAAGAAATCCGAAAACTTCTATCAAATAACTTATTTCAGGCTGTGCAAGTGAAATTACAAAAGGTGAATAGCCGGTAAGAATCTCTATGTAACCGATACCGGATTTTGAGAACCTGTTGGTAATGGCAAAATCCCTTTTACAGGAGATAAAGCAGACTTTCAGCGACGGTGTTTGTTTAATTACTTCAGCTGTACTGGGAACTGCATACATATCTCCATGGGAAAGGCGGACCGTTGAAGGACCGTCCATAAAATATATTGTGCCGGATACTACCACTAGGAGAGAAAACCAGTTTGGATTCAGCAGGGTTTTGCGTGACTTGACAGATTTAAAATCTGTCAGATGCAGGACTTTTAATTCTTTTTGCCAGCATCTATTTTTTAAGATGTCCACGATGTTAGTGTTTTTTATTAATAAAATGCCAGTCAAAGCGTTTCATCGCTTAGTCAGCTTTTAGTACAGTAGGCGCATAACGCCGTAAAAACAAATAGTATATTGAATAGTGCCGGAATTAGTAAAACATAGACAAAATCATGTGGATCGGAGCTCTTAAGCCCACCTGCAGCGAGATAACCCACCATTTCATCATAGCTCAGAAGATCTATGATGAAATAAAGGCTACCTACATTCAATATTATGAGCAGAAAACCTGAAGTTATAGCAAAAGCTTTCTCATAACGTCGCAACAGAATTATAATCCAGCTCACTGCGTAGGCTTGTTGCTTTGATATATCTCGACTGTTAATGCCATTTTTACCCCCAAAACTAGGTTTTGCTCTGCACCGCTAACAGTTGCCGCAATACTAGTAACATTGTTTTCCCAGTCTTTATCCTTTCTTTTCTTGTCATAAGCTGCATATCGGGTGACTGAAGTAGCAGTTAGGATTATACGTTTATCCTCAGCCGAGAATCCGGTATTAGCGAGAGTACTTGCCTCATAAGAAACAATAACCGAGTGAATATCTTCATAAGGATCAGCAGCAACCAAACTAAGGTTATTTACAAATGTTATGAAGTTTGCCTTGGCACTTTCACCCATCGTACCTTCTGTCAGCACATCAGTAATAGCATTTTCGTTATTTACTATCCAATTGATTTCTGATAGTCTGCCGGACAAGTTATTACCGTTGGATAATGGCATCAACTCAGGGTGAGCAGATGAAACCGAATCAATTAAAATAGCGATCTCTTCAATAGATTGGGAATTAAAGTCGGTTTCGTTGATAATCCCTAGAATTTGATTATGGATACTTCCTGCAATATCGAATGGATTCGCTGGATTACCAGGCCCAATGCCGGATTTTTTTGCACTTTCTGTTCTATGGGCAGTTTCCGTAATCTCAGCGGTATAATCATCTGAGCAGGCAATAGTGAATAATGGCAGGATTGCCAACAATACTTTTAAATTTTTCATGTGTACTAGTGTTAAATGTGACTGATTACTTTGTTTTCGTCAGTTCATTTTTCACCTCGAGGGAAAGCAGAACGTTGCTGGTTTTAAACCATACTTTGCTTTTGAATTCAGAGCAAAAATATGTTCTAAATGCGCCATTGACAAATGGTTGTCTGGACATTTACAGTATTTTTACTATCGATTTTCAGAAAATCGACACTGCTATTTTGTGTGTTTTTTGTACGTTTTTCCTGTTTTTATAGTATATTTGATATATTCATCACTATTTCGTTCGCCCCAACTCTCGCTATGATACTGATTGTATTAAATGGGAGTTCGTATCAATGGAAATAGCTTAAACTTAACCTATGATTAAAAGATATTTCCTTATAATATCTTTATGCTTTGTTCATTGTATACACGCACAAAAGCATATGATTCAAATTCCTGATTCGTTAAAGGGTAAAGATTTTGATTATATATTTGATCGTATCGAAGATGATAGAATCAGTTATGGTGCTAGATCAGTATACCTGATCTCATTTCTGATAAAGGCCAAGTCGGAGGAAAACTGGGAGGAACTTTCTAATGGCTATAAGAACTATATCTACTATGCCCCAGACCAGTCAAAACTTACCTACGCCGATAGTATGGTTTGGGCAGCTAAAAAATCAAACAACGATGAAATTATAGGATCAGCATACCTGTCAAAAGGCGTTGCCTACTATACTCAAAAACGTCTCAAAGAGGCAATGGATATTTACTTAGTCGCCGACTACTACATAAAAAAAACAAATGATCCATACCTCATTCACAAAACCAAATATCAAATTGGGCAGATAAAACTTTATTTGGGATATTATAACGAAGCGATCGCACTTTTTAAGGAGTGCATTAGCTACTTTAAAGATTCCAATGTCAGGGCATACTTAAACTCTCTGCATGCACTGGGAGTCTGCTATAAAATGGTTGGCAATCATGGGCTTTGTACTGCTACAAATGAAATAGGTATAAGTGAAGGAATCAAAACCGGAAACCTCGACATGCAGTCCTACTTCATATTTTCAGAAGGAGTCAACCAATGCCTGATCCGCAATTATGCCATAGGCATTGAAAAGCTGCAAGCTGCATTGCCAGACATTCTGGACAATAAGGACTTTTCCAATGAAATGGTGGGATACTTTTATATTGGAAAATGTTACTGGGGATTAAACAATAAGGAAAAGGCTCTGAGATATTTTAAAAAAGTTGACCAAATCTATATGAAACGGGATTTTATGCGTCCTGACCTGAGGGAAGCATATGAGTTTATGATTACTTATTACAAGGACAAAAATATGATCAAGTTGCAGTTACATTATGTTGAGAAATTACTCGAAATAGATAAGAAATTGCATTATACCTATACCTATCTTCAAGGAAAAATCCGTAAGGAATATGAAACTAAAGAATTGCTGGCTGTTCAGCGTACGCTTAAGGGAAGGCTGGATCGGCAGGGCTATAAGAATCAGATATTGTTTTCTATCATTGGAGTAATGTTCATTTTCATAGTATACGGGATAGTTAATTATTTTAGAAATAAGAGAGAGGCTAGGATTAAGTATGAAGAATTGTTGCAAAAAATTGAAAACTCAGAAAAGACTAAAGACAATAAGTTAGATGAGCACGATTTTTCAATGAGCAAAGATGCGGAAGACGCAGTTTTAAACAGTTTGAAGAAATTTGAAAATAGTAAAAAGTTCCTTGAAAAGGATCTGAATCTAACTAAGCTGGCAAGCTACTTCAAGACCAACACTAAATATTTATCACTGATAATTGCCCGTCACAGAAATAAAAAATTCAATGGATATATTAATAGCCTTAAAGTAGAAAATATTGCCAAGAGAATTCGTAAGGAAAAAAATCTGCAGAATTATACCCATGAGGCACTCGCTGATGAAGCGGGATTCAGCAGTACCAGAAGGTTTGTAAAGGCCTTTGTGGCCGATACTGGAATAACCCCTAAATATTTTATTGAAGAATTAAAGAAGGAAGATATCCAGCAATAAAATGCAAAGAATCACGCTTAATATTAACCAGACAATCAAATGCAGAACATGTTTTAATTATCAAAATTTAAATTTATCCATCTATTACTATTATAAATCAATTTTGAGTAAAGAATTATTTGTCTCTCATTAAACTCTCTATCTGTTAGTTTGCTAAGAATTAAAATTATCAAATCTTTAATAATTCTATATTCGATCATTTCTTTTGAAAATTCTCTGTGGCTTAAAGTAATCAAATCTTGCAAATCTCTATAAACTGTTCTTTCGATAATGTACGTATCATTTTCAGCATTATAGCTAAAAATCAAATTGGCTTCAGAATTTGTTCCCATTCTAATTTGCTGAGAACCTAAATTGTTGTTACTCCAAAAGTAAAGATTATAGTTACTCCATAAATCTTTCAAAATATCTTCTGTGTTCATCTATTTGTTTATTTTATTTGTTCATGAATTTAGCATCATAATTATTTGTAATAACTGTCGTTCATTTCCGGACTAGATTTCAGGTCCTCGTAAACGATTCGCATCTCTGCCAAATCAGTTTTAAATTTTTCTTCAATTTGCTTGCGAGTATCGTTTATTTCATCGCATTCGGATTGGCTTAAATAAAAGTTGATACTCTGGAAATCGCTCATGCCATAATTAAAAGATTTATGATTCAAAGAACTGCCAGATAATATATTCTTAAATTTTGCAATGGCGTCACTAATATCGCGTTTTTTGATTTGAGGCTTTAAATCAGGAATAAGATTTATCATGCCGTCTTCTGATATGATCACTAACGCCAAGCCTCCTCCATTGCCGAACTGTTCATAGTACCGAACTGCCGAATTATATCTCGCTCCACGGGAGGAATCTCCCTTCTCAGTTGCAAGTCCGTCCAGAATAACTCCAATTGCATAACAAACAGAGTTCCTGTCTAATAGAACAGCTCCATCTATTGATGTAATCTGCTGGATCAGACTATCACTTAGCTTAATTGGTTTTAGCGGAAAACATTGATTCCCCAATCGCTCTGATTCCGAATTTGCATTATCGGAAATCACAAGCATTGTCCCATGTTTCTGTTTGGTTGCCTCCAAGGCTATATCCCATAAATCATCTACATCATCTTTAGAAATAGAATCGAAAAGCCTGGGAAGATCGGAATAAAACTTTTCCCTGTTAATTTTTTCTTTTGGCAAACGCGGATCTCTATATTCAACTTCCATCAGACTATTATTATCATGAGAAAGCTCCCACTGAAAATGGCTTGTAAAATTGACTACGAACACAGATTCTTCCTTTGGATTGTATTTGCCTTTTAATTCTCCAAGTCCATAAATGACTGCAGAGTCCGAAATTAGTGCTGATCTGTCGTCAGAAATTTCTAGAAACTTTCTAACCTTTCTGTAATCCCTAACTCTGATAGGGGTCTTAAGCTGAAGTGTAAATTTGAGATTTTTATGATCCTTGGGCGCGAGTATCATTTTCCCCAATCCGATAGCACCTTCATATTTCATTGAAGCAATTTCATTGCATGCATCATATAAACCATGTAGTCCCATAATATCACCACCCGCAGCTGCGGCAGTATACATAAACTGTCGTCCGGCTTCTCTTAATAACTCTTCAGCCCGACGGTCAATTGCTCCGCCAGAAGTATGAGGGTCTTTCAACGCATTTGAACATTCTCCTAAAAAAATATTTATAGCGCTCTTTATCAGAGATCGGAATATAGTATATCTGTCGTTAAAAAAATCTTTGGTTAGTTCGTAATGACTATCAAGTATTTTTTTATTTAACGCTAACACGGTAAATACATGGTAGCCGTCAATATATGTTGGCGTTGCAACAAAATACTCCTTTTCTCCAAATACACTTTCTCGCTTTAGAATTTTGCTTATAGCCTCCTTATATGATCTGGTAGCAATCCTTCTGTTATGATTTTCCTGTGCTATTTCATGGGAGTGGAAAATCCTATTCTCTTCATCGACCTTTTCCAGCTCTTTTGCCAGTGAATGTACATCGGAAAAACTTTCCGGTAAAAAGCCGATGTCTTCAGGTTCAAGGCAGATTGGATGCCTGTCTGGTTTTTCTTCGACAAGAACTCCAATAAAAAAAACTTCTGGATCAAGCCTAGAATCTATTTTTTTAAATAAACTTTCAGCACTCACTTTGAATGATACCTGTACGTGTAACTGATATCCCCACATAAAATAATTAATTAGATGTCCCTTCATGTTTATTTTTGAATAATTTATAAATTGGTAGTACGGCGAGATCGATAAATATCGGTGTGTGCTATTATATTCTGTGAATCGAAAGATACAAAATTTAAGAAAATATTGATTTCATAGTCTTTAGTTATAGTGGCATAAAGCGAGCCTGCTTTTTGGTTTTGGTGAAATCAAATATCAAATCGTTAAGGCTGGCATTATCATTTTCTTAACCTTCCCTCTCAATAATAGTATGCCTCCCAAGTTCTTTACCTAAAGTTTAATAGATATATTTGGTGATTGACTTATAAGTTTTCCAATCTAAATCCTTAGTTGCACGCATTGCGATTTGTTTAATATGGAAATAATATGTTACTACTAGATAAGCTCAAAATATATGTTTAAATTATTAGTTGAATAGGTGACGGCATGACAATTCCGCTCTCAACCATCAGGCGAACATTATCGATCCTTTCGAATTTAACATCTTTTGTCCCTGCACCATAGATACGGAATATGGAATAGTTGATGCCATTATCAAACATCACTTTCCATTCTGCTGGAGACATATATATCATTTCCTTACTAGCAGATGGCGTACCTTTAACCTCAATAAACTTGGTAATGCCATCTTCTACAACTTTGAAGTCGTAAGGAAGCATGCTTTCCTTATCTTCGTTTAGCCAATCAATATCGGTATAAATTGACGTGTTTTTTTTAAAATATCCGAAAACGAATTCTTCAGACCATCTGCCAATATCAACCATTACCTTTTGATTGCTTATTCTAACGTATTCTTGCGGCGACGGCGGCGCAACATTTACAAATTCTTTATTTACAGGATGTACATTCTGATAATCAATTTCAGAAGCTTTTATTTTCGGAATAAATGTTTCTTCAATTTCAATATCTACTCCGTCAAATTTATTGTCTTCCGGGATTATAAATTCTTCTTGAATATATTCGTCACTGTCCGCTGTAATAATTTCAGTATTATAGCCCTGTTCTGCGAGCCACCCAATGATTTCTTCATCTGACAGTTGAAGAATAAGCTGTATTTCTCTTTCTAAATATTTGAAGCCTAAAAGTGAACAAATAGTGCTGCTTAAATCGTATAAAGTAAGTGGAGAATTCCACTTTCCTATGTAATAAAATCTCTTTCCTTTGTCATTCCAGGAATTAATTTTTGAATCGAAGATAACCTCACCACTATCACTCTTGTAAATTAGATTTAATTTTTCTGCCTGAAAAAATTGAGTTTCTGCAAATATATTATTGACTCCTGACAATACTTTGTTATAATTCTCATTGCTTTTATTTGAATGCAACAATGCTAAAAATTTTGATTTAAGCTTTAAAGTCTTATGAAGGGAATCTTCAGTGACAACTCCTTCTGGAATAAATTGAAGCACATCGAAAGTAATTACAGGTATGCTGAGCAAATTACAAAATGCTTCTAATTCTTCGAAGCGAGTGATTGTTAGTTTTACGAACCTTTCAGAATTAATTGGTGCATTTGCTCCATGCACACTGAAACAAAAAAGATCTTCAATTGGCTGGAAGGAATTGCTTAAAGTTAGGAGAGTGGCACTTTTCCGCCAATCTTCTATTGTTGCACGAGTAGCTTTACTAACGTCACCAGATTGGTTAATTAATTGATCGTATATAGATGAAATCTGTTTAGTGACTTCAGAGTTAACTACCTGATCAGCTATAGTATTCAAAAGACTGAGGCAATCTCTGATCGAAATTGTTCTTTTAAAACCGAAAAATTCTACTTGCTCATTGGTCATTGCAGAAGGAAAATCTGCTACTGGAAAATAATTCCCTATAACAGATTTTAATGAAGGAGCAAATACATTCAGCGATGGATGACAATTACCATCTGTACAAGGAATTGCATTGTGATTTTGGATAAAATATTCTACGAAGCTTGGTATGATATTATTTTTTCCTCCATAGTAAAAGTATGTTGTATGTGAACAACGTTCTTTAAAAATATCCCAATTTTGTAACATTTTGCTCCAAAAATATTTTGAAAAATCAACTTCCTGGAGATGATCCCTAAAATCTATTGATGTAAAATATTGAATATAATGTTGACCTTGTAAACGATAAGGTCTGTAGATTTCTGGATAATGAGTATTTGCATCAAGCCAATTAAAATAGGGAGCAGCATAAGGATTGTAGGTTACGAAATCTGTTCGCTCTGACTTGTCCTGCAAAACCTCAATTGATATACTTTCCCTAATGCCAATATTTTTAAAAAATGCTTTCCAATTGGGTATACTTTCATCATCTTCTGGATAAAGGTCACTAACAAAATTTGCGTTCGGGATAATGGTAGAGAGCTTTTTCTCTGGATTATATTTATCAGACAAATAAGTGCGTCTGGGAAGCGCTAATCCGTTTAAAGTTTGAAGTTTAAGCGATTTTAAAGTTTGATAATCCAAGTCCTGCAATAAACCTGCGCAAAAGACTTTAAAAATAAATCTTGTAACCTTTAAAAAGTTGTCCTCCGTTACTCTGTCGTTAAGAATGAATGGGATAAGTGCTTTTTTAACAATTTCCAATTCCGTTGGTTCTCGTACACCCAAAGCCTGCAGCCATTTTATTACATCAAATGCGTTTTTGAAATGATCCAAAATGGTTGAATGTACATAACTAATATCGTCAAAATCAAACTCAACAGTTTCATCGGAGCTGCCTGGAATAAATATTTCCTTAGGTGTTTTGTAATTGCCACTCTCATCCAAAATAAAAACCGCATTCGCTAAACTTGTAAGCCATGCTTTATTCTTTTCTCCAAGTGTATTGTTATAAAAAAATACTATAATATTTGTAGCCTCCAATGGGTCAACAATAACGCCCGAAGCTATTAAGTCAAGTAATTGTGGAAAAGAAAACTGTTTACTACCAAGTCCTGCAAGATTGCTTTGTCCTACCAGTTTTAAATCTAAAACACGCTGATATGGATTTGCAGAGAGGAAATCAGTTACAAGCTTAGGTTCAAATAAGGAACAAAACTGAGGAATATCTACAATTGCATTATTAATAGAAATTAGTTGTGTGCTTTGCTCTTGAGGTAGAAAAGGAATTGTACTAGCACCGTTTGAGAGACTTGTATTATAAGAGTTCTCAATATCAGTTGCTGAGTAAGCAGTATATTTACCTTTGAAGAGTTTGAGTATTTCGTATTTGAAGTCTGTAGCCTGTAACTCGGCGAACCATTCTAATTTTTTTGTAGCTATTTGTGTAAAAAGAAATTCATTCCAAATATTAGGTAGCAGTTCTGTTCTTTCAGCATTGGTGAGGAAATCTCCGTTTATAAGAAATGGGAATCCCTGTGCTGCTTTCGTAGGTAGGTAAGAATAAATTACTGCTGCCTTGAGTGGAATGAATTGGTTTTCCTCTACGCAAGCAGCAAATGTAATTTTAGTATTTTCAGCTTCTTTTAATTTCTGAGGACATTCGACATCGGATAATTTTTCTAGTTTTTTTGTCAGGTCACCGTCAATTGGAAGAATGAAAGTTTTTGTAACCCAAGAACTTACTAACCTAGCATTATCATATAAGTCAATGACTCCTGAGGTAGTATCGTTTTTTGAAATTTTAAAAACCACGTTTCCATTGTCCGAAAAGGTAATACTATGTACTCTACGAAGAAATAACAGAATCTGGCAATCTTTAAAAACCTTAATAACTTCATCGCTTATTGACTTTTTATTTTTTATACCAATAATCGTGTTTACATTTTCGGTATTAATCCAATCAGCAACTTCTTCAACAGGCTCTTCCGTCCAAATTGGAATAACCTGCCACGGATAATTTTCATCATCATTCCAAGCGGTGTGATTTTTATCAAAGCGGAATGAAAACCCACCCGAAACAATGTGTACATAATCAGATGTGCCAAATACAGATTTAAAGCCAATTCCTTTATAACCCGTTTTCTCGATACTTTGGTCTTTTTCGCTTGCCCTGTTGCCGATACTGGAAATTCCGACTACATCATTCTCTGCAAAGTGAGCACCGTCATGCGAGAAAATTAAGTAGTTCTCCAGTATATGAAAATCTACTTTAATATCCTTTTTTTCCTCTATTGAAGAATCATCAGCATTTTGCAACAACTCAAACACAAATCTATTAACATCGCCAAAAACTGTTTTCGAGAGGACATCAAGACCGCGTGAGAGATCTTTTGAGTTGCTGTCGTTTTTAGCTTTTTCTTTGTATATTTTATTTACTATTTCTTCGGTATTCATATAAAAATGTAATTTTCCTAAATATCAAATATATGATATCGTCTTTATAATTAAGAATTTACTCATTACCTTCGATTAACTGCAAAAGATAGCGTGTGATTCCGGAATTGATTATCCAACTTCTATAATTATTTTTTTGAAGATCCTGAAGACTTTGAAGATCCTGATGATTTTGAAGAGCTGTTCGATTGAGAGGAACCACTTGAATTATTACTTCTGCCTTCGCCTGATTTATTTCCTGTGGTTGATGGCCATCCTCCAGAATTGCCCTGTCCCGATTGTCCTGTCTTATTTCCCATGAATTTGTATTTTAGTGTATTTTTTGTTTAAAATATTTGCATTGAGTTAAAATTTAGTGGACTAACTTCTACTTGAATCAAAAATTTTATTTTATGAAATTGAACGTGAAATTATTTTAAATTTGCCATTCTATTCCAAGTTCTCTCAGTACTAATTTTGCTACCCTTTCTGAATTTGCCCAATTACCACACATTTCGGGGCTTAATGCTATTGTCAGAACTTCAACATTTTTCATTGATCTTCTTATTTCCTTAGCAATTCTAATTATGAAGTCATCGCTATATAATTGAAAATATTTATTGCCATCATAATTTGTAAAAAAGTAATCTATATCCAAGTTTATAATCCACTTTTGATCACTATCATTTACCCAATAGGATAAATTTTCCTGGAGATCCCAAGCATCAATTTCAGAAATTTCTATTTCTTCAATTGCATCTCCATCTTTATGGGTCGCAAAAGTATTTGAAGCTAATAAATCAGGATACAGCCTATTTAAAATAGTAATATAATTATCCCAACGAAATATTGGATAAGTATCATTAGTTGGCATACTTTCGTGATTATACCTTAATGAAATTAATTCTTTAATTGTTAGGTTAGCTATATCAATATTTTGATTTTCTAAGGCTTCAATCCAGCAGTCAAGTTGGCTATTCAATAAATCATAATGTCTATCAATATGTAAAAAATTGTACTGTTGATTTACATTCACCTTTTGTAACCAACACCAGCTTGCAGCTAGGTGATTGTCCATTATATAAATTTTTTCCTGATTGCATAATATATTTAAATCATATGCTCCCGAATGTTTTTTGCCATTAAATACAATTGTTTCCATTTTGCTAATCACTTATTAAAAATTGTGTTTTTTATTATAACTACAGGAAAGATTCTTTACGAAACTTTTTTGCAGTAAAAGAGTGAATTTACAAAGTACTTTTTTCTCTATTGTACGGTTTTCCGTAATCATTATTAAAACTTGCAAAATACTTCTTTTAATGATGAAAAGACCACCGTATAAATACCTGTTTTTGATTTCGAAAGATCATAAAAAAAGATGCAAAATGCATCTTCGTTGTATTCTTTTTTTATATCTTAATTATTTTAGACTTAATCAAATTATGCTTAAATACTATTATAGTAACCACTTTACCATCGCGAGAGCTATTATTCCAAAAATAATAAGCAACCCTCCAATAAAAGTTAGGATACTCTCCCAAAATGGAGTAAGTAATGCACTACGGTAATTTTTATATCCTTCTGCACCTGAAGGACTTCGGCGATAGAATCTTCTTCTGCCAATAGAGAGTTTAAGGATAATGCCAATTAGCAAGGCAAGAACACCGAAAATGATAAGTACTGCATTATCTCTATTCATAGCATTTGCTTTAAATTAGACAATTAATTAATTCTATTTGCGAAGAAAAGTTGGTTAATTCTCACACTAATTTATAAAAAAATAAAGTAAAATGGAACATTTACTTTATGTACATTACAATGATTAATTATTCCGTTTCCAAAAATTAGTCTTTATTAAATTGAAGATAAAAGAATGATTTATGAAATTTTTCGAGGAATGAAAAAAGGTCTATTTTTTAGTATTTCTTGGTTGTTCAGCTAATTTCTTTTTAAATAACTCTATGTCAGAGGTTACAATTGAATCATAAACTTTTGAAAAATCTATCAAGGAAAAACCCATTGCTTCAATAATTAAAAACAATGTTAATGAATTTGGAACTGACTTTGCATTAAAAGTATTAGATACAGTAGCCTTTCTGATATTTGCAGTCGTAGCAATTTTATCATAGCTCTGCTTTATTGGCAAGTTACCATTGCTTTCAAGTAGCTTTCGTAGACTAATTGAAATCTTAAATATAGTATTGTCGTCCGTCTCTTTTTTCACAACTGCAATTAACATTAACTAAAATAATTTATCGGTACGTTTTGACGTACCGATATTTTTTAATATATTTGGCTCAGTACTAGTTAATCAGTACGTGTTTTATTAAATTTGCGATTCTTCAATAGAAAATATTTGAAGCATTCGCTTGGAGTCTCGTTTCCGAAAACTGGTAATTTTTAAATGCGCGAGATGATAAGTGTAAATGCTCACGCCTATAAAGGGCGTGGGCTCACTTATTCGCGCATAAGGGTATACCAGTACCTCGGAAGCGGATATGTTGAGTTCCGCGCCTATTTTTTTTCGGCAACATCCTCAACTTCTCGAAGCTACTTCACGATATAGAAAAGAATCGCAGTCGTATGTTTAACCATTATCGGTTTGCCTATGTTGTAGTTTCTTTATTTCATTTTTATAATGCCTGGCCCTGTTTTGGTATCCTGCTGAGTTAGTCGGGGGAAGGGCCGGGTTATTATGCTATCAGTTTTGCCTTTAGCATTACTGCAAAATTGCAAATCGTAAAACCACACAAGAACAGGTCTTAACTTATAAATAACCAAAACCAAATTACGCCTATGATTAATTAATTAACAAGAAAAGCCTTCTATAACTCGTGGTCGAATACTAGCATAGAAGGCGAGAGAAAACCAAACTTTCGTTCAATTTTAATCCTTTTTAAATTTATGAAAAATCTTTCATTTAACAAGGGCAGGCCTTACTGTCTTTGTATATTTATTTTCGTAATACTGCTTTCTAATCATAGTAATGCTACTGGACTAACGTTCAGAAGCTACACGAAGCAGTTACAACATCAAATTACAGGTACAGTTACCGATGTCACTGGACCACTTCCAAGCGTGACGGTCATTGTCAAAGGAACTACAACTTCAGCCGTAACAGATGAAAAAGGCAATTTTTCAATTACGGCTAATTCAACAGACGTACTCATCTTTTCATTTTTAGGTTATGCCACACAGGAAATAATGGTTGGAAACCAAACTTCCATAATTGTGATATTAGCAGAAGACAGTACACAGCTTAAGGAGGTGACCATCAATGCAGGTTATTACAGTGTAAATGACAAAGAAAGAACCGGAAGTATTGCCCGCATTACATCCAAGGATATCGAAACTCAACCTGTAAACAATGTTTTGGCAACCATGCAGGGAAGAATGGCCGGTGTGGAGATAACACAGAACACAGGAATTGCAGGAGGTGGTTTTGAAATTCAAATCCGTGGACGTAACAGCATTAGGTCTGATGGCAATGCTCCTCTCTTTATCATAGATGGTGTGCCGTATTCATCAGAAGCCATCGGCTTTAGCGGGACTATGAGCGTGCTGAACACTTTTACAAGTCCCTTAAATAACCTGAATCCTGGCGATATACAAAGTATAGAAGTACTAAAAGATGCCGATGCCACTTCTATTTACGGATCGCGAGGCGCTAATGGTGTCCTACTGGTTACAACTAAAAAAGGTAAAGCAGGACAAACAACGGTTAACGTAAATTTTTCAAGCGGAGTGGCACAAGTAGCACATTTCATGGATCTTCTTAATACGCAGCAATACCTGACAGTTCGAGCTGAAGCATTTCAAAATGATGGCATTACTGAATATCCCGAGGGCGCTTATGATATCAACGGAACTTGGGATCCTAACCGTTATACAGACTGGCAGAAAAAATTATTAGGCAATAGTGCCCAAATTACAAACCTCAGTGCAGGTATACAAGGTGGCAGTGAATATACCCAGTTTTTACTATCTAGTAATTTTAATCATGAAACCACGGTCTTTCCGGGCGACTATGGATACAAAAAGGCTAATGTAAGAACAAGTATCTCACATCAGTCCAAGGATAAACGCTTCCACTTGGATTTTTCAGGCGGTTATACAGTTCAACATAACAATCAGCCCCTTGCAGATCCAACACTCGAAGCAATAACCACTCCGCCAAATGCACCTGAAATGTATGATGCACAGGGTAACATCAATTGGGAGAACAACACCTTTGAGAATAACCCTGCAAGAAACTTTCTGGGAAGCTCACAATCACAGACGTATGATTTGATTGCCAACATCCAGTTATCGTATAAAGTCTCGCAGGATATTACCCTTAAGACTAGTTTAGGCTATACGGACCTTAAACATCACGAGGCATCCGCTTATCCTTATACTATCTATCTGCCAAATTATGGGCTTGGCGCTGAATCTTCGGCCATTTATTATAATGATGTGGCACGTCGCTCCTGGATTATTGAACCTCAACTTAATTGGAAAAAATTGTGGGGCAGGCTTCAGACTGAATTACTAGGAGGAGCCACTTTTCAAAGACAGGATAACGAGCAGATTGCCATGTCAGCATTAGGTTTCGCTCATAACAGCCTGATGAACAATCCCGCAGCAGCAACCTACCTTACAGTATCAGGCAACGATGAGTCCATATATAAATATCAGGCCCTTTTTGGACGTCTAAATTTCCAGTTGGATAATCGTTACATTGTGAATCTTACAGGAAGAAGAGACGGTTCTAGCCGCTTTGGTCCGTCAAATCGTTTTGCATGGTTTGGGGCAATAGGCGCGGCATGGATTTTCTCAAGCGAAGATTGGTTTGTTAAACAGGATGTCCTTAGTTTGGGAAAACTCAGGGCTAGCTATGGAATCACCGGCAATGACCAAATAGGTAATTACCAATATTTGGACAGTTATGGTACTTCGGGCAACAACTATCAGGGAATTCCGGGATTGCAGCCTAGCCGCCTGTACAATCCTGATTTTGGATGGGAAACCAATAAAAAATTGGAATTTGCCTTAGAAACTGGATTTTTACAGGACAAAATTCAATTCACTGCCGGCTGGTACCGTAATCATTCGTCGAATCAACTCGTAGGTGTGCCTATGCCGGGAACAACAGGCTTTCCCTCACTTCAGGCTAATCTTGATGCCACCGTAGAGAATAAAGGCATCGAATTGACACTACAGACGACTAATATACAGACCAAAGATTTTAGCTGGACCACGGATTTTAATTTCACATCAGTAAAAAATAAACTGGTATCCTTTCCAGGATTGGAAAACTCCACTTATTCTAATCAATATGTAATTGGACAACCCCTGAATATCATTAAGCTATTTCACTACACAGGGTTGGATTCACAATCAGGAATTTACACTTTTGAAGATATAAATGGCGATGGTTCTATAAATTCCCCAAGTGATAAGCAGGTTTTGCTTAATCTCAATCCCAAATTTTATGGCGGCGTGCAAAATCAATTCCGGTATAAGAATTGGCAGCTTGACTTTTTGCTTCAGTTTGTAAAGCAGGACAATATTGATCCAAGAAAAATTATTGGTGTTCCAGGAGAAATGGGCAATAGATCTACACAAATTCTCGATCACTGGTCTGCTCCGGGAAATAACGATGCTGTGCAGCTTTATACAACAGGAGTAAATTCGGATGCAGAAAGTGCTTTCTTTAATTATGCAGCCAGTGATGCTGTAATTACAGATGCATCTTATATACGTTTGAAAAACCTTCAACTCTCCTATAACCTGCCTGCCAAATGGATAGGCAATACCAAATGCAGGCTTTATTTACAGGGACAGAACCTCTTGACCTTTACGTCTTTTAAGGGACCTGATCCTGAGTTCCGTGCTGTTGGAACATTACCTCCACTTCGAATCCTTACTATCGGCACACAAATAAGTTTTTAAAATATAGAAAAAATGAAAACAAAATTTTATAAAAACACGATGATAAAGGCTTCCTTAAGTCTTATCGCCATATTGCCCCTTATGGGAGGATGTGATAATTTTACCGAGACTGGCCTTACACCAACGCAGCTTGACACGAATGCAGTATTTGAAAATTCAAGTACTGCTACAGCTGCCCTAACGGACGTTTATGCTCACATAAGGGAAGCAAGCCTGCTTTCGGGAAAAAATAGCGGAACAGGATACCGCCTTGGTCTTTATGCTGACGAGCTCACCTGGTATGGCAGCACTACTATTCAAACCACATTTTATAATAATAGTGTACTTCCTTCTACAGCCGGCCTTGATGTTATGTGGAACAATACCTATTCACAGATTTATGCTGCAAATGCTATTATAGAAGGGGTAGCTGCTTCTCAAACACTGCAAGAATCCGACAAACAGCAATTAACAGGTGAAGCCCTTTTCATACGTGCTCTTGAACATCTTTATTTAAATCAGCTTTGGGGCGAAGTTCCTTATATAACCACAACAGATTACCGCATCAGCAGTATTGCAAGCCGGGTATCCCAGGAAGAATTCAACCAGAAATTAATAGATGATTTAGAGCAGGCTGCACAATTACTCCCCGATGCATATATCGACATTGAAAGGGTAAGGCCCAATTCATTTTCCGCCCGTGCATTACTGGCAAGAGTATACTTGTATGCACAGCGCTGGGCAGAAGCGGCAAACGAGGCATCAGCTGTCCTGAACCAGACTGAGCTTTATGTATGGGACACTGACCTGAGCCAAGTATTTTTAAAAGATAATGCTACCACGATCTGGCAGCTCAAACCAAGAAATGAAGGATTAAACACAGACGAAGCTTCCTCGTTTTACTTCAATTCAAAACCCTCTGTTGTAAGCCTGAGTCCCGAATTAATTGCGGCCTTTGAAACAGGAGATCTTCGTCTAAGCAACTGGACCCGTAAAGTCACCAATAATAACGGTACATGGTACCATGCCTACAAATACAAAGAGCGCACAAATACTGGGAGTTCTGTTGAATATTCAAAAATATTACGCCTCGCAGAGCAATATCTCATTAGGGCTGAAGCCAGGGCGCGTCAAGGCGAGCTTATTGGAGCACTAGAAGATTTGAATGTAATTAGAAATACAGCTGGTTTAGGAAATAGTCTGGCTGCATCTCAGGAAGAAGCTATTCAGGCAATACTGAAGGAAAGAAGGGTCGAATTATTTACTGAGTATGGTCATAGATTTATGGACTTAAAACGTTACAATCAGCTTGATGCCGCTTTGCAAACCGTAAAACCGGGATGGGATTCTACTAACAGGCTCTTGCCCATTGCGGAAAGTGAATTGAGCCTGAATCCAAATCTCAAGCCCCAAAATCCGGGTTATTAATTATGAAATCTTTTAATCAAAATAGCGTTATACTGTTCTTTTTACTTTTCTTAATTTATGCAGTCTGTCCCGCACAGGGGCAGTCTCTTAAAAGACAGCTTACAGAACAGGATTACAACAAGTGGGGAATGATAAAACCCGGCCCAATTTCGCAGGATGGAAAATGGGTGAGTTGGTCCGTGCATTACGATGCAGGGCAAGATACTCTTTTTGTTGCGGCAAGCAGTGGCAGGAACTGTTACAAATTTGCTGCAGCCCTACAAGGCAATTTTCTTGGAAATGAAATTTTTTACTTTCAGAACAAAGGAAAAAACGGCTGTCTTATTGAGCTAACTTCCGGGAAGCATCACAATATTGGACAAACCGGCAAAACAGTTGTTTGGGAATCATATCTTGTGGCTGCTAATCCTGAATTTAATTGTATAGCAGTGTGGAATAACGAAGGCAGTAAATTAAAAGAGATCAAAGACATTAAGCAATTTTCAGTTTCCTCTTCAAGACAGGCTCTTCTTTATATAACGCACACGAATAAAAAGAGCTGGTTGCATCTATCATTATTAAACTCAAAGGAAAAAATTTCTGAAAGTGAAATCAGTTTAGGCGAATATCAAGATCTAACTATTTCGAAACCTATATGGTCTGAAGACAATAAATCTGTATCTTTTTATTGTAAAACCGAGCGCGACACGACAGTATTTTATTTTGACATTAACCGTAATGAGTTAAGGCAATTAAATAACAGCCATTTTTCAAACGGGATGAAAATCGATTTTGACGGAAATCTAAGCCTGACTTCACGAGGCGAAGTACTTGCTACAATACGTGATGCTGCATTAGAATCAATTGAAACCCCAATAGTGGAAGTATGGAATACTTTGGATAAGGTAATATACCCTAAAGCTCTAGAAACCCATAATTGGAAATATGCCCCTAAAACTTTACTTTGGAATCCCAAGACAGGCAAAATTCAGCAACTCACTACTACGGATTATCCTCAAGCCGTACTTGTCCCTGGTGGGCAATATGCATTGCTATGGAACACGGATCACTATGAACCTCAATTTGAATGGGTTTCTAATATTGACCTCTACTTATTGAATGTAGAAGCAGGAGAAAAAAAGATTCTTCTAAAGAATCAGCAAAACAGCTCCTTATCATGGCAAATATCTCCTGATGGTAAATACCTCACCTACTTTACCGAAGGTAATTGGTACAATTATAATTTTTCGAAGGGTATTTATGCAAAGTTGTCGAATAATTTTCAGGCTGGCTCAGATACATCAAGCTCTAAGGCAGCACCTAATGCAACTGTACTCTGGACAAAGGATGCTAAATCGATACTTCTGTGTGATGCTTTTGATATTTGGTTGGTATCGGCTGACGGTACATACACCAAGCGGCTAACCAGTGGAAGGGAGCATAATATTATTTTCAGGATACCCCAGCAACAGGCCGTTAGTCCTTTAAAGCCTATTATCGATGGCTGGGGTAGCTCCAGCGTGGATATGACAAAAGATATTGTCCTTGAGGCCAGGGCCCCGGACTATAGCAAGACAGGGTATTATCTCTTAAAGAAAAATGGTGTGCTGGAAACTATAGTCTTTGACCTGTCACGTAACTACAATCTGGCGCAAGCCGGGAAGACCATTAGCTGGTATTCGGAACGTTATGACAGTCCCACAGCAATTCGTTGCCGGACAGGAAAAAGCCCAATTGTAGATGTAACGCAAAATCAAAAGTCAATCGCAGAATTTTACTGGGGACAGTCAAAGCGAATTTCTTATCAATGGAAAAATCATTCACTAGGAGGGATATTATATTATCCTGCAGATTTTAGAAAAGAAAAAAAATACCCGATGGTTGTTCACGTATATGAAAAACAATCCCAGCGCTTACATTATTTTATAAGGCCAAGCCTTTACGATGGTGAAGGTTTTAATGTCACAAATTTAATAAACAAAGGCTATTTCGTTTTTCTGCCAGATATTGTGTACCAACTCGGCAGCCCAGGTGATTCTGCACTGAATTGCACTCAGGCTGGTGTGGCAGCTGCTATTACAGATGAAGCTGGAATTGATGCTGCGCGGTTAGGTCTTATCGGCTATTCTTTTGGCGGATTTGAAGCGAGCTTTATTGCTACCAAAAGCACTATGTTCAAGGCTATTGCCGCTGGAGCAGGGATTGCGGATTTTGCAAGCAGCTATTTTTCCTTGGCAGAGAACTACAATATTCCGGAATATTTCCGGTTTGAAACCTTCCAAATGAGAATGGGAAAACCTTTCCATGAAAACATTCAGGGGTATATCGAAAATTCTCCTGTTTATCAGGCCGCAGGTGTAAAAACGCCCGTCTTAATTTATACTGGAGGAAAGGATAAACAGATTCGTCATAATCAAAGCCGTGAATTTTATTTTGCCCTTAGACGATTGGGAAAACCAAGCATTCTTCTGGTTTATCCACAAGAAGACCATGCTTTTGAAGATCGAAAGGCAATTATGGATCTGACCCATAAAATTGAAGTATTCTTTGGACATCATCTCAAAGGACTTGAAAAGGAAGACTGGATGGAACCCAATTTTTAATAACAATGCAGCCCTGGGGCTGCATTGCTTTTTTGCTATTGTGGGCGGAAAAGCTGCACAATGCATTGGTTGTTCTGATTCTTTTTCCATAAGCGTGTAGCTCCTGGAACATCTCCCACCGTACACATTTGGCTTCCTGTAGGAGAGCACTCGTCGGATGGTTCACAATCGGTAAGATTGCTGTGGCGTATATACCCCACCTCATTAACAAGTGCATTTTTTACCGAATTTTGCGGTGCATTCATCGCCGCTGCTGCGGCAAATCCCATCACTACGACAGGCAAAATGAATTTCAATAATCTTGTTTTCATGATTTAAAAAATTATGGTTTGCAGCCTACTCTTTTTCAGGTTTTCGGCTAAATCCCTGATACCCCGGCCAGGTATATTTAAAACTAATTGCTTTTAGTTTAAGTTGACGGACTTTGATTTATATTTATTGGTAAGATCTTTATTAAGAGGTACTTTCGATATCCAATTTCCGCTAAGGGCATATAAAGTATTTCCCTGAACCATAAAACTGCGCATGGGTTTGTTTTCCACATGGTAGATGTAAAAACTGGAATCGTATGAATTATTGTTTATATTATAGACATCTATGATGCTGGCCTGCCTCCACATCTGTGCATCTTCATATCGCCCGATTAGCTGGGAGTTCACAAATAATAAATTGTCATATGCCGCTGCGGTTCTGTTGACAATAAGAGGTGGTGCCGATAATTTTCTCTCGTGACGACCTTTTAAATAAGCAACCTTCAAATTAGCCTGATAAACGGTATCAATAGTATGTGCCCTTCCTCTCATTATTAGGCTGCTATCCAATCTGAAAAATTCATTACGATAAAAGTAGATGTAGTGAAAATCGGAAGTGTATCCATTTCTGAATAATAGACCATCACTGTCAAAAATACCATCATGTTGGGATATAATTAGGCCGGGCTTCCATATAGGATTTGCTGAGCTGTTAAAATCCAATAACGCAAGAGAGTTCTGCATTTGTGTGGGATGGATTGCGCGTATCACCATATGAAGGGAATCAATAGGCTCAGCATGAGTAAAAGGCACTTCCTGTTTATCAATTAGCTTTGCCTTCCAATCTTTCAGATTACCACGAAATACGCAAGGCACAGTACCATCGGTAAGATAAAAAAATGGAGGTGCAACCTGAATATGAACTGCCCTGAAAGGCAAATCCATATGATCAAGCTCAATTAGAATACGGTCTACTTTATTAAAGCTCGTATTAATGGCAAGCACCATTCGTGGTGCCAGTGTATTACCAAGATAGATGGTTGATCCGTCGGCACCGGCAAAATAAAAAGAGGAGGATTTAAGATCAAGCTTTTTACTCTCAGGTTCAGAAAATGCAGAATAACGCCGGACAAAATTATTGCGGTGGTGGATAATATCTTCCGACCATACGTAAAGCAGGGCCATTGTTATAATATTAAACACAAATAGTATGAGTATTCTAAATCCTGCTTGTAAAGGTCTTTTGAAAAACTTATCTTCTTTTGATGTCAAATCTAAAATTATCGCCAGAAATAATAGAAGAACGAAGAAAAGATTAAAAAGAAGATGTTCCTGCCAACTAAGCTTTTCCAGTACACCGCCACAGGAACATGGAACATATGATCCGTAATTCAGTATAATATAGATATAAGCTGTGAACATTGCCATTAATGAAAAAGCCAGTACTAATCCCACGAATCGGGTACGGGGTATCGCTAACATTATTGCTATGATAAGTTCGCTCAGCGGAACCAATATAGCAACCCATCCAGCAAAAGCACTTAACATGGGTGACTGTCCAAGCTGTACACTAAAATTTTCAAAATCCACAATTTTACTGACAGATGCATAGACGAATAACAAAATACAAAGAAGACAAATAATCTCAATGATAATATTTCTTATGGATTTAGGTATTTTCATATCATCAGTTTTAATAAAGTAAAAAGCGGCTTTTCTGATACGGAATTATTAATTTCCAATTTATGCTCACTAAAGTTTTGATCTTCAGTTACAAAGCGAAATTAGAACAATAAAATAGAAGGATTGTTAACAAAAACGATCCAAAATTTGCAAAAAACGATCCATTTTGCATTGTATGAGAGAATTACGAACAAAAAAGCTGGCATAAGCCAGCTTCATAATTCAGACTATCCCATTTATCTCTTTCGTTCCAGTCTTCGAATGTCATTCTTTAATTCCATAAACATTTCTTCAATACTGCTGGGAGTAATGGTAATCTTCTTCTTGTCTTTTTTGCCTAGATTACATTTGAATTCCCATATTTGTTCAATTTCTGATGCCCTGACTTCATAAAGATTATAAAAAGATTCGTCAGATTCGAGTACCAATACATTTTTTTTGTTTTTATTTAATCTTTTATAAACGATACCATCATTTTTAGTTATTATAATATAAGTCCTCCCATCTACTACCTCACTAAGTCTCTCAATATATTTGGCGACAATAACATCACCATCTTCATGTGGAGGCATAGAATCCCCATCAACTGTAAACCCCCTATGAAGACCAGGACCTAAAAACGGCAGTGAAATACGCGGTAGGTTTTCGATATATTCCGGATCTGAATATCCATTCATATAGCCTGCCTTAGCTTTTTGCGTAACAATTTCTATAAAACTTTCACCTTCATTATTCACTATAACTGGTAATAGAACCCTGTTATCCTCAAGCTTGACCAAATCATCAATTTTGACTTTCCTTACGTCAATGCATAGCAGGATGTCAATGCTGACGTGGTAATATTTTGATATCCTTTTCAATATTTCATAGGGAGCTTCAGAAGTCCCGTCTTCATATTTCGCATACCTTCCACGCGTTATTAGAAGGCTTGTAGCGACTTTTTCCTGAGAAATTTTCTTTTTTAGCCGTAGGCTTCTGATGTTGTCGGAAAATAAAGACATATAGTTTTTGTTACAAATTGTATCAACAAATATAATTTATTTGTTACAACCTGTACTAATTTTGTATGGTACAAAAATGAAAATTATGGGAAGGGCAATTGTACATATGGATTTGGATACATTTTTTGTGTCCTGCGAGAGGCTGACCGATTCACGATTGAATGGTATCCCGCTTATTATTGGCGGGGGTGAAAGAGGTGTTGTGGCCTCATGTTCTTATGAAGCGCGAACTTTCGGGGTGCGCTCTGCAATGCCTATAAAAATGGCTCTTCGACTATGTCCCCAGGCAAAAGTGATGAAGGGTGATATGGAGCTATATTCCAGATTATCCCATGCCGTAACCGAAGTGATTGAAGAAAAATCGCCGGTTATGGAGAAAGCCAGCATCGATGAATTCTATCTTGATATAACGGGTATGGATAAGTTTTACGGCTCATACACATGGACCAACGAACTTGCACAATCTGTTACAAAGGAAACAGGTCTGCCCATAAGTTTTGCCTTGTCTGTCAATAAGACCGTATCTAAAATAGCTACCGGTGAAGGAAAGCCTAAAGGCAATCTTGAAATATCAGAAGAGATGGTAAAACCTTTCCTAAATCCGCTATCCATAAGAAAAATACCAATGGTAGGCGATGCTACTTTCCAGTTGCTATCACGTATTGGCGTTAGAAATATCCAAACACTTTCTGAAATGCCTGCGGAAGTATTACAGCAGATGATAGGCAAAAACGGAATCGAATTATGGAAAAAAGCAAATGGAATAGACAACAATCCTGTAGAACCTTACACAGAGCGCAAATCAATTTCTACCGAGGATACTTTTTTGCAGGATACAATTGATATCAATATGTTAAAAAGCATACTTCAGGGTATGGTAGAAAAGCTGGCTTTTCAGCTTCGCTCTGAAGAATGGCTTACCTCAACAGTAACCATTAAGATACGATATTCAAATTTTGATACTGAAACCAAACAATGTAAGGTTCCATATACTTCTGCTGACCATATACTGATTAAGTGTGTAATGAATCTGTTTGATAGATTGTACCAGCGCAGAATGCGTCTTCGCCTGATCGGCATACGATTTAGTGGTCTGGTAAGGGGTACATATCAAATAAATATGTTTGATGACACCGAGGAAATGCTTTCCCTCTATCAGGCTATGGACAGAATGAAGACCCGTTATGGTTTCGATGCTGTTATGCGTGGGGGTGGTGCTATCTTAAAGCCTAATAATAAGGCTGAAATATTAAAGAGAAAAAAGTAAGCTATGTATCTTAACTGTCATTCTTTCCATAGCCTTCGCTATGGCACAATCCCTGTTGAAGAACTAGTCCAACAGGCATCGAATTGCTATGTAAAAGCAATGGCGCTGACAGATATTAATACAGTAACTGGAATTTACGATTTTATCAAATTATGCCAAGCCGCAGATATAAAACCTTTAGTAGGTATTGAATTTCGTTGCAACAATACATTGCGATATATAGGCCTTGCCGTAAACCGTGAGGGATTAGGCGAAATGAATCGGTTCTTAACACAGCGTAATTTTAATGATTTGCCTTTACCGGCAATGGCTCCTGTTTTTGAAAATGTTATAATTATATATACACTTATTGATGCGCCCTCAGTCTTAAAAGAACATGAGTACATTGGGATAAAGAGTGATGAACTCATGCTGTTGTTCCAAGATAAGTGGAAAAATAGGCTTGATAAACTAGTGCTCTTGCATTCTGTTACTTTTAGAAATAAGAAAGAATATAATCTACATAAAATATTACGCGCCATAGATCTCAATATATTAGGTTCCAGATTATCACTAAATGATTACTGTAGTAACTTGGAGACTATGTTGCCGCTTTCAGAATTATTGGAAAAATATGCGGATTATCCCTATATCATTCAAAACACTCAAAAGATAATTGACCAGTGTAATTTCGAATACGAATTTGGAATACCACGTAATAAAAAATATTTTACTAACAGCCGTGAGGAGGATATGCAACTTTTGAGAACACTCGCCCAGGAGGGTATGGTCAAAAAATATGGTCCTGATAACATCATTGCAAAGCAACGTGTTGAAAAAGAACTAAAAGTTATTGAAGAATTGGAATTCAGCGGTTATTTCCTCATAACATGGGATATAATCCGCTATAGTACCAGTATGGGCTTTTTACACATAGGGCGTGGCAGTGGTGCTAACAGCATAATTGCCTATTGTCTGGGCATTACCGATATCTGTCCTATTGAACTTGATTTATATTTTGAACGGTTCCTAAATGTAAACCGCAAGAGCCCCCCCGATTTTGATATTGACTGGTCTTGGAAAGAGCGCGATATAATACTGGAATATATTTTTAAACGTTATGGAGCCGATCACGTGGCTTTTTGCGGTACTAATGTTGAATTTAAATATCGGTCAATATTCAGGGAAGTTGGAAAAGTATTTGGACTCCCAAAAGAGGAACTTGATGCCCTAGCTAAAAATCCGATTGAGCTTCATGATAGCAATAAGGTAGTAAGGATGGTTCAGGAATATGGAATGATGCTTGAAAAATACCCGAATCAGAGAAGTATGCATTCATGTGGTATACTCATTTCTGAAGAACCTATTACAAATTTTACAGTGCTTGAAATGCCGCCGAAAGGATTTCCAATTGTTTTGTTCGATATGCATACGGCTGAAGACATCGGTTTTGAAAAGTTTGATATATTGAGCCAGCGCGGAATAGGCCACATTGACGATAGTGTAAAGTTGATACTGAAAAACCGTGGCATCAATGTCGATATTAGAGATACTTCACTTTCTAAAGATGAGGTTTTGTGCAATCAGTATTTAGGTCGTGGCAAAACTATCGGCTGTTTTTATATAGAAAGTCCCGCAATGCGCGGGCTTCTCAGAAGACTAAAATGTAACAACTACAAAATCCTTGTTGCTGCATCGTCCATTATTCGTCCTGGCGTTGCTCAAAGCGGAATGATGAAAGAATATATTTTTCGCCATAATAACCCTGACAAGTTTGAGTACTTCCATCAAGTATTTAAGGAGCAGCTTGGAGAAACCTACGGCATAATGGTATATCAGGAAGATGTTATAAAAATCGCGTTGCACTACGGCGGGCTTCCTGCTGCCGATGGGGATATATTAAGAAGAGCTATGAGTGGTAAAGGCAGGTCAAAAGCTGCTCTTCAAAAAGTCAAGGATCATTTCTTTGAATGCTGTCAAGAACAAGGACATCCCGTCGAGCTTAGCCAGGAAATTTACCGTCAGATCGAATCATTTGCCGGATATTCTTTTTGCAAAGCTCACTCAGCATCTTATGCGGTTGAAAGTTATCAAAGTTTATATCTTAAGGTGCATTATCCTATTGAGTTCATGGTTGCTGTTATCAATAATCAAGGAGGTTTTTACAGGACTGAAGTATATATACATGAAGCAAGAATGTCTGGTGCTACCATCCACAATCCTTGTGTAAACAAAAGTGAATATGAGACCACCTTATATGGTAGTGATATTTATCTCGGGCTGATGCATCTTGAAGGACTTGAAACGAAAGTAGCTCAGCAAATAGTTTCCGAACGTGAGTTACATGGAGATTACCTTGGATTGGAAGATTTCATTAATAGGATTCAAATTGGGATTGAAAGCATTCAAATCTTGATTTTTATCGGCGCATTTCGATTCACGGGAAAAACCAAAAATCAACTACTTGTAATTGCTCGTTTGATATTGGTCAATTTTAAACCGGAGAACAGAAATCTTATGCTGATACAAGAACCTATCAAAGAATACAGCCTTCCAAAACTCGAGCGCTCAGAATTTGAAGATGCCTTTGATGAAATTGAACTGCTTAGTTTTCCTGTTTCATGTTCACCATTTGATTTGTTACAGACAAAATTCAGGGGTGATGTATTGGCTAAGGATTTATTAAAGCACCATAAGAAACAAGTTCGCATGTTAGCCTATCTGATATCCCGTAAGCATGTTCCAACAAAATTAGGAGCCATGTACTTCGGAACATGGATAGATGCGGAAGGCGAATTATTCGATACAGCGCACTTTACAGGTAGCTTAAAGGAATATCCCTTTCAAGGTGGGGGCTGTTATCTGCTTTTGGGTACTGTCGAGGTTGACTATCATTTTCCAACGATTACAATAACTAAAATGGCGAAAATGCCGTTTATATCTGATCCTCGCTATTCCAATGCTGATGAGAGGCAGTTTAAAGTACATGAGCAAATTAAAGAAGATGTCAGTATGACCCATAGGCAACCATATCCGCAGGAGCATGAAATTAATCTTCCAAGGCATAAGATGGTTAAAAATGGGTAATCTTCCAGAGAACTCATTTTAACAATGTATTTTTTGTTGTGTTGAATAATTAGCGGTAGTTTAAGCGCGTTGGTAGATGAACTATAGTGCTTGCTTTCTTCAACCTCTCAATCAAAGCGACATCTACCGCGTAGTAATTAAAATCGCAATAATTTTGTTGGTTAATATAGCTAGCAGAATTATTGTGGAAAAAAGCCCTCGCGTCCACTTCCCTTTTGCCCAGTAAAAACAATCATATTTAGTTTGCTACTAAGGGAATTATAGGTTTCCTCATCTGGCATTTTGTTGTCGAATATAATTACCTGAGAGTTCGCTGGAATTTTGACAAGGTCAATAAAAAAGGATTTTAGAATCTCTGTCTGTATACTTTCAGTAGCAACATTTATTTTTTGTTTTTCTTCGTAAGTTGTTAAAGGAGAATCTAATACTAATAAATTGGAAAAATTCCTGTTGTTAGTTTGGCAGTAATCAAGTAATCCAATCAGGCACGCTGCATAAGATATTGATCTCTTACCTTTTCCATAGCTTCTTCTATTTTTACCAGAAATTATAATGTCGAATATGTTGTAATGTGAATCAAAGTTTACCTTCACAGCATTTTCATAATTCCAATTCTGTAGCCGTTGTTCAATAAACCAACATAAATCGGTTATAAGTGAATAGGGAACCAAGTTGATTTCTTCTTCCACTGGTTTTTTTGCATTTAAAAGGGTTTCCAAACGATCCTTTTCTTTGAAAAGTTTGTCAATTTGATTATCGATAAATACGATTTCCCGAGAGAAGTTTTCTATTTCCAGATAATTGTTTAGTTCGTTTTTCAGATCTGAGATTTTTGTAGAGAAATTTCTATCTAGTTCCTGTTCGAGATCAATTAACTCATTTTTCAGCTTTTCTATTTCAGCTTGTAAAACATTCTCTTCAATTATTAAATTTTCGGAAGTATCTTTTAAGCCCGCGCGCTTGGATTGTATTTTACCAAGTTCGTTGGTGGCAGCCTCGATAAAATTTTCTTTTTCTTTTATGTGATAGAGATGGTCTTCATGTAGTGGTGAGGAGCACAGTGGGCACACAACATCTCCCAATTGTTCAGAAATGACGTGAGTCTCAAGGATAAAATCAAGTCTTTCAGAATCACTTCTGTACTGCGCTTCAAGTATGACAAAACGCTTCGATAACTCCTTCTTATAAGAAAGTTCGGCTATCAGATTTTGGTTCTGCTGTAATACATAATTTTTTCTATTTATAAGTTCTTTTGCTAGTGCAACATTCTCTTTCAAGCTAGAATCAAGTTCTAAAAATTTCTGCTTTTCATTTATAAAAGGTGAAGATTGTGTTTTTTCAACTAGCGTAGCTTTTTCATCAGCATACTGTCTCACCTGGAAATTTAAGAATTCGAGTTTACCCAATAATTGATTTTCCCTAATAGTCAAGTCTTCCTTTTCCACTACTTCAGAAAAATCATTGCCGGAAAGTAAAACATGTAAAAGCGATTGAGACATTACCCTTTCCTTGTATTGCTCAGAGATATAATATGGCGAAGTGGTTTTGATAATTGTATCTTCCGCTATAAATGTCAAATTTAACAGGTTACGGAAGTTAATATTTGTTGTTTTTCCCGATGATTTGTTTACCAATATTTTTTTATCATCTAATCCAATCAGCCCCAAAAGGAAACTTGAAATATGTTCTGGATTTATTAGTGGGCCAGTGGACGTAAGTTTCGTGAAATTTATGCTCTTAGTATAAAAATTTTGGTAACCGCATTCTTTAACATAAATTGATGGTTTGCCCATTTCACGTCTAAACGTAAAGGTCTTACTATCCTTATGAGTAATAATCTCAATTAAAATTTCATTGTAGCCTGTACTTTGTGGAATATCTTTAGGTGGTTCCCCGACACCAAGTGCATAGTTCATTGCCGAAAAAATATAAGATTTTCCAGTATCAGAGGCACCCGTTATCAAATTTGCACCTTTAGTAAAACTTATTTCAGCTGGTTTAACATTATTTCCTCTAATGTAAAGACCCTTAATATAAAATCCTGTCATGAGTTATTGGAATCGTCAAGGGATAGAAAATCTCCGCCCCAATTTTGAATATTAACATCTATAAAAGATTTTATTTCATGAGTACTGGAGTTGCCCCACTTTTCCAATACCCACGTACTCCTATTAACAAGATCTAAAAAGTATTTTGTTTGGAACAAACCCAAAAAGAGTGTACCTGCTTCAGTAATTTGATAGAAAAATCCTTCCGGCTTAACAACCAGCTGAATTAATTCCTTTGTCATCATAATCGATAAACCTTTCTGTATTAACTCTTTCTTTGAAAATACCTGAACACCACGACTTGGAATCGGAGCATGCAAACTTTCTGGCCCACAAATATCTGATGTATTTAAACAGAGATAGTCCAAATACATAATTTTCTCCAAATCCATGACTTGATTTTTACTTGTTTCAAGTATAATTAACGACCTTAACCCTAATTCAATCGGTGTATTGTAAATCTTTATAGTTGGTTCTTCTTTCATGGTACGATCCATTTAATCCGGTTATCATTAGCCAAATGATTGCAAAGTCCATCCTTGTCTAAAGGTCTCATTTCGGTTGAGAGAGGATTACTCGCAAATGTTTGTCTTTTTATTTCTTGCGCAGCAAGAAGAGATCTTTTAAAACCAGACTCGGAAGAGTGGAGTTCTAATGTTGTGTCAACAACTGAATATGCATCATCCATTAACTCTTCAAAAGGAGAAGGAAGTGCTTCAGGAAAATTTTCCCTGCTGAATTTTTCTAATGACTCTGCGCTATAAAAGCTATTACGTTGGGTGTTAAAATGCGTAAAATATCTATCAAAACTTTTTAGATCCTCGACTTTATCAATTCTTGTATTAAGCTCCTGTGCGTATACTTCAAATAATAATCCTGTATAATTTTGTTCTCTGGGCTGAATGACCATTTCGGGAATGGGAATTAAATCCCGATATTTTTTTATTCCGCCACCAAAACGCAGTATGTGGTACTCAGTAGCCTTGTGTTGATCAATAATCTCATGGGGAGCCAAATCTTTAATTATCGAAAAGTCAAAATCAATTATGTATTTACGCAGTTTATCATCTAAAAGAATGTCAGCTTTTTTAGTGATTTTTTTTGAACAGTAATCATCCCAATTGTCAATTAATTTCTGATTAATCATACTCGGATTGTCAATCATATCTAATATGGTTGATCCACATCCTTTTGGAGCAACGATATAATACGACTGAGGAATTGGATAATGATTTTCAAAGGTGTAATAGCAAAGTTTTCCTAATTCGGGATAAAGTGTAGTTGGTGCAATTTTAGTGTCATAGTGTTTACATTGATAGATATCAATTTTGCCATCACCATAATAGCCCACTACATCGCGCCCCTTGTCTCCAGCACCTGCGAATGATCTAGTTTTAGTATATTTTTTATCTAGATGTCCAAATATCCATTCGAGGATAAAGACTTCATATTCATCTGAAGACATCAATTCAACACGGTTCAATGGAGAAACAACCGATCCCTGAAGAGTTTCAAGAGCCGATATCCTTCTAATTAAGGCAGGTTGTGTTAAAGTCAGTTCTTTAGGTGTCAAACTTTTAAATTTGAGATTAGTGTTGTGTTAGATTGCAAATTAGTTTTTTTTTATCACTTTTAACATGTTTAGTGCAAATTTAAACAGTAAATACATTTTAAATATGAATATTAGTCAATCAACTTCTTTTTAATGATTGTCTTACTTTAAGCAGTGCGATTATTTAATATTGTTCACACCATCCATCAATTTTTGAATGTCCTCGTAGCGATAGTACATAAGTCCACCAATTTTATTATAAGGAAGAGTGCCATTTATCCGAAGGTTTTGCAAGGTTCCTGCTGAAATATTTAGAAGTTTACGAACCTCATAGCTTTTAAGCCATACACGAGCTTCCTGACCTTGTTTACGCGGATATTGCTGATATCTCCGAATTTCTTCTAACAATTCTTTTTTAAATTTATCAAGGTCATCCCTGGTAATAAGATCCACATTCATAATTCTCACTTTTAATATTGAACACTATCTAATTTATATTTTGGCAATTTTTACAAACCATTTACAAAATAAACTCATGAGTGAATTGAAAAAGTTATAATGTCCATCTTTGGCTGATTGTGGCTCTCTTTTACCAGAAAAATGCGGTTGCTATTCATATACACAAAAGGCTGTCAATATCGACCACCTTCTAAATATCCATATTTTTGTGTTAACGCATTTGCATCGGTGTAAACAAATGATTAGCGCAATGCTATTTTGAACCAGTAAAAAACTTATAGCTTTTAGGATATTGAGCAACTAGCTTGCGATTAAAAATGGCTACAACATTCAATATTTTGGCTACATAGCTAAGGTTAGATATGCGGAACTTTGCTCTGTAAAATCTAAGCAAATAAGTTATGTCAACTAAAAGTAAAATTGCAGTAGTAACGGGAGGAAGCCGTGGACTGGGCAGAGATATGGTTATCAATCTGGCTAAAAAGGGAAACAATATTATTTTTACCTATCACAGTAATAAGACGGAAGCTGATAAGGTTGTGTCTGAAGTATTATCGCTCGGACAAAAGGTAATTGCATATCCATTGGACCTTGGCAACATAAAAGCGTTTGACAGTTTCGTAGATCAGGTGAATGAGCATTTATTGGAACATGAAGGCGCGCCGAACTTCGATTATCTGATTAACAATGCAGGTGTAGGTCTATATGGTTCTGTAACAGATACTACTGAAGAGGTATTTGATACCCTGATGAACATTCATTTTAAAGGAGTTTATTTCTTAACACAGAAATTGTTGCCCCTGCTTAATGATGGAGGCAGAATTATAAATATATCATCTAGCCTAACTAGAATTACTTCTCCTAATGTATCTGCTTATGCAAGCATGAAAGGTGCAATTGAAACCTACACAAGATATTTGGCAAAGGAATTAGGCAGCAGACAAATTACAGCTAACAGTATTGCCCCCGGCGCTATTGCAACTGATTTTGCAGGAGGTTCAACAAAATCTGATCAGAACGCAAGAAATGCCATAGCATCAATCACAGCACTGGGACGTGTGGGTGAGCCTGAGGATATTGGTGGCGTGGTTGCCTTCCTTTGTACTGCTGAAGCCGGCTGGGTAAACGCGCAAAGAATTGAGATCTCCGGAGGAAGGATGATTTAATATTTGTAAATTTGTAATATGAGTCAAAATCAGGTACATAAGGTAAAATCAATTGCTGAGTTTCATAAAATGAAGGGTCTGCCTTCCCCTGAGCATCCTTTGATCAGTTTATTTGATTTTGAGACTTTTGTATGCTCCAAAGAAATAAACAACAAGAATTTTGTATTTGATTTTTATCATATTTCTATAAAACGCAGCATTGATGCTAAATTTAAATATGGTCAAAGCCATTACGACTTCGATGAAGGAGTTATGTTTTTTATAGCTCCAAATCAGGTTTTTGGCATTGAAAAGATTGAAGAAATTGCCAGCAGCGAAAGCGGATGGGTCCTTATGATACATCCTGATTTTTTATGGAATACTCCACTGGCAAAAAATATAAGCCATTATGAATTCTTTGACTATGCTGTAAATGAAGCGTTGTTTCTTTCTGAAAAGGAAGAAGCAACACTGAACGCTATAGTGAAAAATATTAAACAGGAATGCAATGCTAACGTGGATAAGTTTAGCCAGAGCATAATTATCTCGCAGTTGGAAACGCTTCTTAACTATTCCGAGCGTTTTTATCATAGGCAATTTTTTTCCCGTAGAGTAAGTAGTCATCAGATTTTAGATAATGTCGAAAAAACCATTGAAGATTATTTTAATAATGAAAACACCTCTGGGCTGCCTACAGTTCAATTTGTTGCTCAATCCATGAATATATCTCCTATGTATTTAAGCAGTTTATTAAAATCTCTTACGGGTCTGACGACACAACAGCATATCCACGAGAAACTGATCGAAAAAGCCAAACAAAAACTATCGACTACTGAATTGACAGTTTCTGAAATAGCTTTTCAACTGGGATTTGAACACAGTCAGAGCTTCTCGAAATTATTTAAAAATAAAACAAGTATATCGCCTATAGAATTTAGAAACTCATTTAATTGATGACAGCACAACTCATCTAAATGCATACACTGCTAGTCCTTAATTATGATTCTCTCTCAAACTATAAAAATAAAACCCCAGCATATACTGGGGTTTTATTTTTAGTGGGTGAATGAGTGATTCTAACCCACATAACAAATTGTCTTTTTTGGATATTACGACACACTTGCAGACATCCGCTGTTCAAGATTGCGCATATCCTCACTGAGTTTATGTTCAACGACTTTAGCATAGATTTGTGTAGTACGAATACTTGTATGGCCAAGCATTTTTGATACACTCTCTATAGGTACGCCGTTGCTTAGTGTAATGGTTGTTGCAAAAGTATGCCGAGCTATATGAAATGTCAATGTCTTGGTTATCCCACAAAAGTCAGCGATTTCTTTCAGGTATCCATTCATTCGCTGATTTGAAATTACAGGGAAGACAGTACCGTTATTGAGAGCTCTCGGATCATCTCTATACTTCTCCATTAATTCTATAGCCTTTGGTAGTAGTGGTACACGTACACCTGTATCTGTTTTTGCCCTGCTTGTGGAGATCCAAAGCCCTCCATCTATACCTATTACAATTTTGTTTGGGGTAAGTTCGGCCAGTTCAATATACGAAAGGCCGGTATAGCAGCTATACAGAAACATATCTCGCACATGCATAAGCCGTTCGATGGAAAACTCTTTATTTACTAATGCTGAAAGTTCTTTACTATTCAATGACTCGCGTTCCACTTTATCAAAATGTTTCTTAAAGCTGGTGAAGGGATCTTTACTCAGCCAATCCAGCTTGACAGCCATATTTATCATTTTTCGCAGTCTTTCGATATGCTTCATGATGCCGTTGTTATTAAGTGGCTTCTGGTGATCCTTGGGAACATAATTAAATAGATAGCGTTCAAAATCCAGAATAAATTTGTACTTAAGCTGCGATAGGGCAATATCATTTCTGTAGAGTTTCTCCCTTAGGAATGTTTTTACATACCGTTGAGTGGTATGGTAATTCTTCATGGTTCCCGGAGCAAGTTTATGCATCTGCTGTTCGTTATGATATTCCATCAGTGCCATTAAAGTTGGAGTTGTGTTGTCCGTGCCCATTACCCGGTCGCGTATCGCAGGGCCGTCTATAGCAGCATCATTCAGTAGCATCTGCTGATAGGTATTTATGATTTTTGCCTTGAACTGGTTAAGAAAAATGTTGAGTTCAGTAATTTCTTTGCGGTTTCCCTTAGCCATGCCTTTTCTTTCATCCCATTCGGCTGCCTTAACGGAACGCTTGACTGAAATCTCAGTCCGTTTTCCATTTACCGTTACTCGGGCACAGATAGGAGCCGAACCTTGGATCGTGGTTTTTTGGGTCTTTAGGTAAAAGAGGACCCCGAATGTAATTCCTGCTGTTTTCATATCTCAAAAATTTAATGTTTCAAAAGATTTGCACATTAAATGGGTCTCAATACATCTGATTTTTTGATCAAATAAACGCGTATTTTGAGAAGCATCAAATGTTGAAATTTGAGCACAACAGACTGAAAACGATGGTATTAAAATGATTTTTGGGACCTAAAGTTAAAAAAAGAAAAGGGGTAGCCGAATAGGTCCCATTTTCTTTGATATAACTTGAATAATTTGGAGTTGAATAAAATAGAAAAACCCCTTAAATCATACGATTTAAGGGGTTTTGACTGCCTTGAAAGGCTCTTTAGTCGGGGTGGCAGGATTCGAACCTGCGGCCTCCTGCTCCCAAAGCAGGCGCGATAACCGGGCTACGCTACACCCCGTAAGCGGATGCAAATATAGTAATAAATTCCATTTCCAAAAGGAAAATGTCAAAATAAATAAAACTTATTTTAAGATAGTTATTTAGGATTTATTTTGAGGGGAATTTTTTATAATAAAGTTTACCTTTGCAGCACTAAAAACTATACATATTATGTCAGATACAATCGAAAAAATTAAATGCCTAATTATTGGTTCTGGTCCGGCGGGTTATACTGCTGCAATTTATGCTGCCAGAGCAAATATGAATCCAATATTATATCAAGGAATGCAGCCTGGTGGTCAATTGACTACGACAAATGAGGTAGAAAATTTCCCGGGTTATGTTGATGGTGTTACAGGTCCTGAAATGATGGTTCAGTTACAAGAACAAGCAAAACGTTTTGGTGCTGATATTCGTGATGGTTGGGCTACAAAAGTTGATTTTTCAGGAGATATTCATAAAGTTTGGATTAACGATGCAATCGAATTGCACTGTGAAACTGTTATTATTTCTACAGGAGCTTCGGCTAAATATTTAGGATTGCCTTCAGAACAACATTACCTAAACATGGGTGGAGGAGTTTCTGCCTGTGCTGTTTGCGACGGATTTTTCTACCGTAATCAGGAAGTTGTTATTGTTGGAGCAGGAGATTCTGCTTGTGAAGAAGCACATTACTTATCTAAACTTTGTAAAAAAGTAACCATGTTGGTAAGAAGCGAAAAATTCAGAGCTTCCAAAATTATGGAAGAACGTGTTCGCAAAACTGAAAATATCGAGATTTTAATGAATCACGATACGGTAGAAGTTTTAGGTGATAACAACGTTGTTCATGCTATTAAAGCACTAAATAAAACGACAGGCGATGTAATCGAAATTCCTGCAACAGGATTTTTCGTTGCAATTGGTCATAAACCCAATACAGATATTTTTAAAGATTATATTACTCTTGATGAAACCGGTTATATTATAAATGTACCAGGGACATCTAAAACAAATGTTGATGGTGTTTTTGTAGCCGGTGATGCTGCAGATCATGTATACCGTCAGGCAATTACGGCTGCGGGTACTGGTTGTATGGCTGCACTTGATGCTGAAAGATATTTAGCATCTAAGGAATAAGTGAAAATTGTTCAGGTTTTCTTTGTTTCGGGTTTCAAGTTCTTGGAACCATTTATTAGAAAGCCAATAAAAAATAAAAGTCCCATTCGCCGCGGCGAATGGGACTTTATTATTTTATAATGTTCCAACAAACTTGAAACAAAGAAAACCTAAAACTTGAAACTATTTAAGTTTTTTGATCAATTTTGCTTCTTCAGAAAAACGTGTAAGTTCAATTTTTGGACTTCCAAATAATGTAAGTTCTGATTTGTCTCCGGCAGCTATCGAAATAGTAGTTTCTGCAAGAATAGTTCCTGTTGAATATCCTTCTGTGGTAACATTTGCTTCTTTTAAAGTGAACTTTGTTCCTGTAAAAGTAGAATTGTTGTCTAAACGAATAGTTCCTTTTTCGGTAATTCCTTCAATTGTAGCATTTGCTTTCTGATACAAATCACATTTAAATTTTATTGCAGCTACCAATGCCTTAATTGAAGCATTTTTACTTAATTGTAACGTACCATCCTCTGATTTTAGGTTCAGTTCCGTTTTTGTTTTATCATCAGCAATTAAGGTGAATTTTTTAGAATTGGCATTCAGAAATAATTTAGAATAATCATAACTGTTAAATGTAATATCATCTAATTGAAGTTCTTGTATGGCATAAATAACAGATTCATTTTTTGCAATTACTTTGTTAAGCGATTTTGTGTAAGTAACGCGAACAATTAGTTTCTTAAAAATGGTGCTTTCTTTTGTTGTGTATAAACGAAGCATTCTGTCTCTTAAATCCATTCCGATGATTTCGTGCAAATTGTCATCGGCTTCAATTTTGATTTCGTTTTTTTCTCCACGTTCCAGATAAACTTCCAGATTATCATCGGCTTCGATTCCATCAAATTCTCCTACTTCCTTAATAGAAGTGGTTACGATTTTAGATCCTTTTAGTTTCTCCCTTTTTTGTGCAAAAGTTAATGTTGTAACTAATAATAATAGGAGTAAGGCTGTACTTTTTTTCATTAATTCTAGATTTGATTTTGGCAAATATAAAAAAATCATCCACTTTTGATGAATGATTTCTTTTATATTTAACAGATAAATATTTATCCCTGGCTGATGCTTCCTCCCGAACTTGATTTTTTCTCGATTGTTTTAGGAGCTATGTCGTAATTAATATGACCTCCGCTGCTTGCTTCTGCTTTAAGGCTTACAATTGGATGCACATTTATACTTCCTCCACTTGAAACATCTGCGTTTACTTCGTTTGCCAATAATTTTCCGGCATCAACAGTTGCACCGCTTGAAGCTTTCGTTTGAACTTTTAAAGCTTTTCCCTGAACGTTAATAGAACTTCCGCTGCTTGATGTAGCCGAAATATTATCAGATTCAATGTTAAGATCCATAGTTGCGGCACTTGATGATTCAAGATCCATATTTTCTCCCTGAAAAACATTTTTACTTTGTACAGTTGAAGCACTCGAAGCTTCTATTTTTTCAAGAGAAGGCACTTTTACAGTAACTTTCTTCATTGTAATGTTGCGGAAAGAGCTGTATTTGCATTTAATTATTAAAGTTCCGTTTTCTACTTTAGTTATAATTTCTTTCTGCAAATTATCATCTGCTTCGACAGTAATTTCGGTTGCGTCAGATTGTTCGATTACAACATCAATAGCATTGCTTACAGATATGTTTTTAAAATCTCCCTCAACAATTCTTTTTTCAGTAGTCACATTTCCGCTGCCTTCAACAGTATTCATGTTAAAATTACAAGAGGCAAATAATAATGCGGTAATTGTGGCAATAATGAATTTCGTAATATGAATGATTATTTTGATCATGGCTTAGTTAATTTTGATTATTACTCCGTTTTTATCAGTGGTTAGTTTTCCTTTAGTTTTTTTTCCGTTTAAAACTTCTTTACCGTTAATCTTAACCGAAACTTCATTTATTGTATCATTATCATTTTGATTTTCTTCAATGCTAACATCGTCATAATCATCTTCACTTGGTGGGCAATCAAAACATTTAATTTTAGAACCTTCTACTTTGTAGCTATAATTTCCACTAAAGTGTAAGTTGAAAAAATCATCTTCAGAATCGTCGTAATCCTGTACAGAAGAATCTGGTTTAAATAGCTGTCCTTCTGGTAAGTATAGATAAATATCAACTTCTTGTCCTCTAAATTTGTTTTTTATATCCGTAAGAAAATAATTATCCAAAATTAAACGATTTCCGTTAATTTCAACCTTATAATTTATTTTTTCTGCTCTTTTTTTAGCATTTGTAAATGAATTTCCTCTTGCACTTTTTTCGATTTGCAAGTATGCATTAGACTGATCAGTACGTAAAACATGCAAACGAACATCTGTAGAATAAATCAATTGGTTGTTGGCAGAATCCTGTACAAATTCAAAATCTCTGTGGTGATCTAAGTCTTTGGCATAGTAATCATTATATCTAAACTTTACATAAAGAGTATCGTTTGGACTAATACCGATTTCTTTTTTCTCGATAGTTTTATTGTCATAAGAAATTTCAGTGGCTTGTTTGATTCCAATGCTTATTGCAATTGCTACTGCGATAATCCAGATTGCTAACAAGGTATATTTTGTGATATTTCCAATTGATTTTAAATCTGGAGATAACAATTTGAAACCTAATAACGTAAGGAAGAAAAACGGAATTCCAACTGCAAAGAACATCAATAAGCCAAATGACCAGATAGGATAGTCTGTAAAGTTTCCTGCGTCAATAAAGTTTTGCCATGGGAAATCTACAAAAACATTTGTTCCTAAAGTAAAAACCCCGATCAGTAACATGATTAAAACGCTAATTCCTGACATGATTAAAACTACTCCTAAAAATTTAGCGAAAATTTTAAAAATTGTCATGATAAAGTCTCCAAATGAACTACTTATTCTCTCAGCTCCCGACTTTACCTGGTTTCCCATTTTATCATAATCTGCACTTTTAAATTTATCAGATAACGATTCAATTTCTTCACGAACCTTTTTCTCAATATTTGAAATGGTTACCGGTTCGCCGGTCATTTCTAATTTTTCAGAAGTTGTAACAGCTTCCGGCGTTACGATCCAAAGAACAAAATAAGCTAAGATTCCAGTACCGAAACCTGCAAAAACAAATATTAAGAATATGATTTTGATCCAAACGGCATCAATTCCAAAATAATGTCCTAAACCTGTGGCAACACCGCCAATCATACCTTTTTCTTTATCACGGTATAATTTTTTGGTTTTTCTGTTTGCATAATCATTAAAAGACTGATTTGGTTTTTCGTCATCCTCAATGATGTAATCTTCAGGTTGTCCCATTACTACAATCACTTCCTCAACATCTTTCAATCCCACAACATGTTTGTCGCTTTTTTGTTTTTCTGTTAATAGTTCAGAAACACGCATTTCGATATCTTTAATAATTTCATCCTGACCAGATGAGTTGTTTAATGATCGTTTTATGGCGTCAAAATAGCGCGTTAGTTTTAAGTATGCATCTTCATCGATGTGAAAAAACATGCCTCCTAAGTTAATATTTACTGTTTTGTTCATGACTTATTGATTTTGATTGGTGATTAGTTTTACGGCGTCAGACAATTCTGTCCATGTACCATTAAGTTCGTTTAAAAAAGTTTGTCCTATTTCGGTTAATCCATAATATTTTCGCGGTGGTCCGGAAGTCGATTCTTCCCAGCGATAATTGAGTAAACCGTCGTTTTTCAGTCTGGTTAAAAGCGGATAAACCGTTCCTTCAACCACTAATAATTTTGCGTTTTTTAAAGTGTCTAATATTTCTGATGTGTATGCGTCTTTTTCTTTTAAAACAGATAAGATGCAAAATTCAAGAACACCTTTGCGCATCTGTGCTTTTGTGTTTTCAATGTTCATAATTTCATTTTGTTTTTTTTAGATTGAACAATTCGTTTTTTGATTGATGATTTTGATTGATGATTGTTTCGAATTTATTCTGTTAGAATTATTTCGTATAGCTTATAACTTTTAACCCTTAACCTTTTTGCTCTTTACTTTATAAAAGGAATCGTAAGCGGATATTTGTAATATTCTCCGTTTGAAGTTTTTATTGAAGCATAAATCACTAAAAAGAATTCCACAACTTTTAGCAATCCAAAAAGTACTACAGCTGTTGCACCAATTGTTAGTAAGCCAATGTTACCTTCAAAATTGAAATTTCTGATGATGAAATCTTCATCGTTAAAAACAGCTTCCATAGGAAGGTTTTGAAGAAATACAATGATGAAAATCGGAATAGCAATTAAAGCTAAGATCAAAGTATAAAGCAATAAACTTAATTGAAAATTCAAAGCCTGTTTTCCGTGGTGATTTACAAATTCTGATTTGTCTTTGTAACTCGTCCAGATTAATATTGGAAAAATATAGTTTCCAAAAGGAATGATATACTGACTTAATGTACTTAAATGTGTGAACGTTGCAGTGTTCTTTTCTGATGTTGTTTCCATGATGAGTGGTGTTGTTGTTTCCATGATTAAAAGCATATAGTAATTTCTTATACAAATATATGGCTAAAAGACAGTATCTTGTTTTACATAGTACCAAATATTAGCAAAATATTAACAAAGTTGGTATTTTATTTAACACAAAAAAGTGCTGAAAACCAGTGCCAAGACTCTATTTTACTGGCGCTTTTGGAAAGTTTTAACCATTTATTGTGCGTGCATAGTTTTTTTGTATTTTTACATAAAAAAATAAATCACATGGCAATTTCAGTTTCTAAACTCAACAAATTTGTATTCTTCAAATTACCGTCGGCGTATATTTGCGGTGTACGTGTTAAAGCTATCGATGATAAAACTTGTATAGTAAGCGTAAAACACAGATGGATCAATCAGAATCCATTTAATTCGATGTATTTTGCTGTGCAGGCAATGGCGGCAGAGTTAACAACGGGAGCTTTGGTGATTTCACAAATTCAGAAAAGCGGAAGAAAAATCTCAATGTTAGTAGCTAATAATAAAGGGAACTTTACTAAAAAAGCAACTGGAAGAATAACTTTTGTTTGCAACGACGGACATTTAATTGCTGATGCAATTAAAAAAACTATTGAAACAGGTGAGGGACAAACCTTTTGGATGAAATCTATAGGAACAGATGAAAAAGGAGTGCAGGTTTCTGAAATGGATTTTGAATGGAGTATTCGAGTGAAATAGTCTTTTGCCACAGATTTCACAGATTAAAATGATTTTTTTATTAATTTCTAAAATAGAAATCTTTCTAATCCTTTAATCTGTGGCAAAAAAGAACATAAAAAAAAGACCTCAATTGAGGTCTTTTTTTTTGAAATAGAATTTTGATTATTTTTTTGCGCAACATGCTTTTTTATCTTTTGCTGTTTTTTTGCAGCATGATTCTTTTTTTGCTGTTTCTTTTTTCGGAGCCGGTTTTGTTTCTTGTGCCTGCGCGCTAATTGTAAATAAAGCTATTGCTAAAAGGGTAAATACTTTTTTCATTTTTATTCTTTTTAATTGTTTGTTTTAATAGAACTTAATTTTCTGAGTAGAATTGAGACACCCATTCGTCAAATTCAGCTTTATATGTTTCTTGTGCTTCTGCCAAAATTGCTTCTGTTTCTTCTATCGGATCGAGATTGAAATTTTCTTTCAGCCATACTTTATATTCAGGCAAATTTTCGCTTTCTTCATAATCGTCTTCATCTTTATAGAAATAAGCTTCTTCGTGATCTACAGAAATCTCATTGTCAAAAGTAAGCAACTGCATAAATTCAAAGATGTTTTTTGCTACAATATGATAACCGCCTTCATCACCAAAAACAACTATTGGCAGTTCGTTTAAGGATTTACTTGGGTCGTTATTCCATAAAACATACATCGAGCCAGATCCGTTTGCCTGCGCAAAAGGCATTAGTTTGTCTAAAAAAGCAGGATTTTCAGACCAGCTTGAAATCCCGGATTTATCATCTTCATATAATCCAAAACCCTGAGAATAATTTTCGAAACCGAGTTCATCATTTATCTCAAAAAATAAAGTAAACTCATTTGTAATTTGATTGTTGAAATTCTTTTTGAAGTCTTCTAATGTCATAGTTGTTAGTTTTTTTTAGCCACAGATTAAAGAATTTAAACGATTAAGAAAATCTTAGTTAATCTTTTAATCTGTGGCTAATATAAAAAAATTAATAATTCAAATTAACTCCAAAACCAATTCCCATATCGCTATCATAATGTGTCGTAATTCCAAAATTTCTGGCTACAATATATTTCAAACCTGCCATATATTCTTTATCTGTATTCCACATTAAGTTCATTCTTAAACGTCTGGATAGTGGAATATCTTTTCTTTCAAATTGCAGTCTCACATTTCCATCGGTATAAACCTCTACCTGCGCTTTTACAAGCATTGGTAAAGTATATTCCATACCGGCACTAAAAACCGAACGATTGTCTTTTGTATTAGATTGTCCAAAAAGATTTTGTTCCTGTTCGTCCATTCCCATTTTTCGGTAACGCCAGTCAAAACCAATAAAAGGCATAAACCATTGCATTTTTCCGATATAACGACCAATATGGGTTTCGGTTTCATACCCGTGTTTGTCGCTATAACCCAATCGCCATTCAGTACCAATGCTCCAGCGTGTGTTGCTGTACATGGCCTCACCGTCGTTTCCGTTTGTAGCAAAATCATTCTCTGCCATGAAATGAAACATTCTATCGTCCATTTTTAGCATTTTGTAAGCCATTTCAGGATGATGAATTAACGGATTTGGCGCTGAATTTTCATAACTAAAAATACGTCCCATTCCTGCCATCATGTGATATAAAATATGACAGTGAAAAAACCAGTCGCCATCTGCATTTGCTTGAAATTCTATAGTGTCAGTTTCCATCGGCATAATATCAATTACATTTTTTAGCGGAGAATAATCACCATGTTCGTTTAAAACTCTAAAATCGTGACCGTGTAAATGCATAGGGTGACGCATCATTGAATTATTATACATTACAATCCGAACGTTTTCACCTTTTTTAATTAAAATTTTATCCGTTTCAGAAATTACTTTATTGTCCATACTCCAAACGTAACGGTTCATGTTTCCGGACAATTCAAAGCGTAATTCTTTTACAGGCGCATCTTTCGGAAGCGTTGTTTTAGCTGGAGATTTCAGCATTCCATAATTCAAAGTTGTAATCTCGGCAGTTTCTGTAGTATCGCTTGCCATTTCCATGCCTTCCATATTATGCATAGAATGATCTTCTGTTTTTGCAGATTCGTCTTCGCCGGAAATTTCAGGATACATTACAGCATTCATGTCCATTTTGTTTAAAGACATATTCATATCCATATCATTCATTTCGCCATTCATCTTCATCATATCATTCATCATTTTCATCCCTTCAAAATATTTTAATTTTGGAAGATGAGAAACAGGCTGTTTGGCGCCGCCGCCTAAAAATAAGGATGCAGATCCGGTTCTGTCTTCGGCTGTAGCCAAAAAAGCAAAGGATTTATTGTGTTCAGGAATTGTAACGACGATATCATATGTTTCAGAAACTGCAATGATTAATCGGTCAACTTCCACAGGTTCAACATCATTTCCGTCGCTGGCCACAACTGTTATTTTTCCACCGCCATAAGTAAGCCAAAAATAACTCGATGCGCCGCCATTGGCAATTCGCAATCGAACTTTGTCGCCTGCTTTAAATTGCGATAGCTGATCTTCATTTTTTCCATTAATTAAAAACTTCTCATAATAAACATCACTCACGTCCATTGCGTTCATGCGTTTCCATTCGTTAGTAATTTTTGTAGAAAATTCTCCTTTTTGAAGCGCTTCAGAATAACTTTGCGTTGTTCCTTTTTTTATCGCAAACCAATCGTTTGCATTGTGCAGCATTCGTTGAACATTCTCTGGTTTCAAGTCTGTCCATTCGCTTAAAATAACCGGAATCGTTGGTAAATCGTCAATACCTTTTCTAAAAGTAGTATCGTCTTTCTTTTTGTTGATGATAAAAAGGCCGTACAAACCAATTTGTTCCTGCAAACCAGAATGACTGTGATACCAATAGGTTCCGTTTTGAATAATAGGGAAACTATATTTGTGAGTTGTTCCTGGTTTTATGGGCATTTGCGTTAAATATGGAACTCCGTCTTCTTTATTAGGAAGAAATAATCCGTGCCAATGCAACGCTGTATCTTCGTTTTTTAAATCGTTATGAACATAAATCTCTGCGATATCTCCTTCTGTAAAAGTCAATGTTGGCATTGGAATTTGTCCGTTGACTGCGATAGCGCGCTTTTCTTTTCCGGAAAAATTTACAATTGTATCCCGAACGTGTAAATCGTAACGAACTACTTTTTGTGCTTTTGTATTAAAAGCAATCAGAAAGAGAATCAAAAGGGTATATAGTCTCATGTTGATTTTTTTAAAGATTTAGATTTCGCAATCGCAAAGCATTCACAATAACCGAAACTGAACTCAAACTCATCGCCAAAGCAGCCAACATCGGCGAAAGCAAAATCCCGAATACCGGATATAAAATTCCTGCCGCTATTGGAACTCCCAAAACATTGTATATAAAGGCAAAAAATAGATTTTGTTTGATGTTTTTCATTACAGAATGACTTAGCTTCTTAGCTTTTACGATTCCGTTTAAGTCTCCCTTTACGAGTGTTATTTTGGCACTTTCAATCGCAACATCAGTTCCTGTTCCCATTGCGATTCCAATATTTGCTTGTGCCAAAGCCGGAGCATCGTTGATTCCGTCGCCGGCCATTGCTACAATTTTACCTTCGCCTTGTAAACGCTGAATTTCTTTCAATTTATCTTCTGGCAAACAATCTGCTTTAAACGAACTTAAGTGTAAATTTTCAGCAACAGCTTTGGCCGTATTCTTATTGTCACCCGTCATCATAATAACTTCAACGCCCTGATCTATTAACTCTTTAATGGCTTTTACACTGTTTTTTTTAATGGCATCTGTAATCGTTACATAACCAACAACAGCTTTATTTACAGATATATAAGAAACTGTTTTGCCTAAGTTTTGCTCTGCAATAATTTTGTTTTCAATATCTTCAGCAATAGAAGCATTAACCTGAATCATTAATTTTTTGTTTCCTAAAGCGACTTTTGAGTTATTTACAGTTCCGGTAACTCCTTTCCCGGCAACGGTTTCAAAATCGGGAATTTCAAGTAAAGTTTGATTTTTCGCTTTTGCAAAATTAACAACGGCCTGCGCCAAAGGATGCTCGCTGTTTTGATTTAGCGAAGCAATACCTTGCAATAATTCATCTTCATTATGATTAATGGAGTAGATTTTTTCTACAGATGGCTTTCCTTCGGTAATAGTTCCGGTTTTGTCGGTAATGAGAACATCAATTTTATTCATGTTTTCGAGTGCCTCAGCATTTTTTATCAGGATACCAAATTGCGCTCCTTTGCCCACACCAACCATAACCGACATTGGAGTTGCTAAACCTAAAGCACAAGGACAGGCAATTATTAAAACGGCAATGGCATTTATTAATCCGTATATATAGGAAGGTTCAGGACCGAATTTTGCCCATAAAATAAAAGTCAAAATCGAAATAGCGACAACAGTTGGAACAAAATATTTAGCCACGCGATCTGCCAGTTTCTGTATTGGCGCTCTGGAACGACTCGCATCATTTACCATTTGAATAATCTGCGAAAGCAAAGTTTCTGATCCTACTTTTTCGGCAATCATTACAAACGATTTTGTTCCGTTTATGGTTCCTGCAATTACAGCATCTCCCACTTTTTTGTCAACCGGTATAGGTTCGCCGGTAATCATAGCCTCGTCTATACTGCTTTCGCCGCTGGTAATTTTTCCGTCAACTGGGATTTTTTCTCCTGGTTTTACACGTAATAAACCTCCTTTTTTAATATTATGAATCGAAATTACTTTATCATTTCCGTTTTCGACCAAAGTGGCTTCGGTTGGTGCTAATTTCAATAATTCTTTTATAGCGCCGTTGGTTTGCCCATGTGCTCTGGCTTCTAGCAGTTGTCCCAATAAAACTAAAGTGATAATTACTGTTGCGGCTTCAAAATATAGATGAATAGTTCCGTGATGCGATTTAAATTCAGATGGGAAAATATCTGGAAAAAACATTCCGGCAATACTAAATAAAAATGCAACACCTGTTCCAATTCCAATAAGTGTAAACATGTTTAAATTCCATGTAATAATTGATTTATAAGCACGAACAAAAAACATCCATCCGGCATAAAACAAAACTGGAATTGAAAATAAAAACTGAACCCAATTCCAGTTTTCTATAGACATTAGTTTATAGAGAGGATTATCAGGAACCATTTCTGACATTGAAATAATAAAGATTGGAAGCGTAAATAAGATCGCAATCTTCATTTTCTTTAATAAATCAGTATAAGTTTTGTTTTCTTCATTTTCAGAAACCTGCATCGGAACCAAATCCATTCCGCAAATTGGGCAATCGCCAGGTTTGTCCGAAACAATTTCGGGATGCATCGGGCAGGTAAATTGTGTCGCATTTATGGTAACTTGCGGCACTAAATCCATTCCGCAAATTGGGCAATCTCCCGGTTTATCATATGTTTTATCGCCTTCGCAATGCATCGGACAATAAAAAACTCCCGTTGTATTGTGATTGTGAGTTGTTTCTTTTTTATGATGATGTACTTTATGCTCCTCTTTTTTGTGACCGGAACAACAAGATTTAACTGCTGTTTCTGAGTCATTTTTTGGAGAATTCATCTCAATGGTATACTTTCCGGCTTCGGTTAAAACTTCTTGAAATTTCTCAGTCGGAACATGTTTTTCCATTGTAATAGTCGCCAATGGAGGATTTAAGGTTACTTCTGCCTGAATTCCTTCTACTGCGTTTAAAGTTTTCTCCACTTTCTTGCGACAGCCATCACACGACATTCCTGAAATTATATATTGATGAGTCATTGTTTTATCTTTTAAGGTATTACAATGCAAATTTCTGAAGTAAGATTTACTTGATGTTGTATAATTTTGAGAATGATTTGTAAGATTTACGAAATGGTATTTAACCAGTTAAGAACACAAAGTTTTGTCTGAAATAATTTTGCGAATCTTTGAAAGATATAGCCAATGGTTTCAACCATTGGAACGCAACGAATTATCGCGATATGCGCCCTAATGGTTGAAACCATTGGCTATGTTTGTCATCTTTGCGTAAATCTTTGCACCGTTTGTGGTTAAAAAAAACTCACAAATTATCGATATAATTCAAATGGTTTGATTTTTGTATCTTTGTAATAATAAAATTAAAAAATTATGACAACTATAACTATAAACGAGCGAACAAAAGCAGGTAAGACATTGCTCGAACTTGCAAAGTTGTTAGCTGTTACAAATAAAGGTGTAAAAATAGAGGAAGAAGAAAGTCCATATAATCCTGAATTTGTTGCTAAAATAAAAAAGATAGAAGCAGATTATGAAAGTGGCAAATCTAAAAGTATTACACTTGATCCTAGTGATATATGGGGAAGTTTAGGATTGAAGTAACTTCAGAAGCTCAAGTTCATATTTCTAAACATTTGAAATCAGGTAATCAATCGAGTATAAAAAAAATTGCCAGGATTTTAGAAGAGTTAGCTGAAAATCCATTTGAAGGAGTTGGAAAACCTGAAGCATTAAAATATGAACTTTCAGGATTGTGGTCAAGAGAAATAAATAAAAAAGATAGAATCTTATATAGAGTTAAAGAAGAAATTGTAACCGTTGTTGTAATTTCTGCAATTGGACATTATTCAGATAAATAAAAAACGTGCTAAATTTTAGCACGTTTTTTTATGAAATAATTGATTTTACAAATTCTCAATCTCTATCCGTTTTTTATCCTTCGATTGTTTAAAATGTGTAGGTGTAAAACCCGTAATCTTTTTAAACTGATTGCTTAAATGCGCGACATTGCTATAGTTTAAAATATCGGCGATTTCACTTAAAGAAAGTTCATTGTAAACCAGTAATTCCTTTACTTTCTCAATTTTCTGACTGATAAAGTATTTTTCGATCGTTGTGTTTTCGATTTCAGAAAAAAGATTGCTCAATGAATTATAATCCTGGTTGAGGTTTTCTGCCAAATAATCAGAAAGGTTAATTTTGAGCTCATTGTTTTTGTGATGAACCAAATCAACAATCAGATTTTTTATTTTCTCGACGGTTTTACTTTTTTTATCATCTATTAAATCAAAACCTAAATCTTGAAGGTTTTTAAGTAAAACTTCTTTTTGACTCTCAGTAATAGAATCTTGCAGTTCCACTTCGCCCAATTCAACAGAAATAGTCTGAAGTCCGAGTTTTTCAAGCTCAGACTCCACGACCATTTTACAGCGAGCGCACACCATATTTTTGATGTAAAGCTTCATATTTATTTGATTGTTTCAACCACGTTTCCACAAGTCAACATCGAAGAACCGTAGTATGGATTCTTAACTGCTTTTTCTTTGCTTAACCAATCAGCATCGGCCATTGGACAGTATTGTTTGTAAACAACTTCTGTAGATTTTGAAACCTTAATTAGTTCGTAAGTGTTTTTTGAAAGCGATTTAAAAGTCTCTCGTTGTTTTTTAAGATCTGTCGTAGCCGAAATACTTTTAGCATCTGCAGTTAGTTTTTTCATCACTTTCATCCATGCAGTATGTTCGTCGCTTTTTAATTTGTCCATTTTTACTGCAGAAATAGCGGTTAATAAAGCTGCGGCTTTTGCCGAAGTTAATTTACTGTCACTTTTTATCAGTGCATCTTTTACTGTAAAATAAGCATTGTAAACAGATTGTAACTGACTTGAATCTACATCTTCTGTTGTAGTTTCTATTTTTATTGTAGTTGCCTGAATACTATTTGTATTAAATAATAGAGCAATTATGGCGATTATAGTTGAAATTGATTTTTTCATTTTATGTAATTTTTAGTAGAGAATATAAATCTTCTCTAAGTTTAATAAATATTTTTTTTTTGAAAGTATTATCTCGCTTAGCCGCAGAAACATAAGGTTTAGTAATCTTAGTGCTTTAGCGGCTTTGTGGCAAAGCCCCAATTATGGCTGTCACAAATACAATTATCCTATTTTTGGTGGTTGCCAAATAGAAGTAAAACCGTCAGAAAGACTGCTATTTTTATAATAAGGAATTGTCTTTTTAAAAGAGAAATTAAATAGATTACTGTTGAATTCAAATTCATTTATAGCAATCAGACTAAATTGTAATCCGGATGTAGTACAGCCAGAATGATCACATTTTCCGCTACAGCCGTGTTGATCTTTTTTTGAATCATGACGTTTTTTGCAACAATTTTTTTGACAAGAGTCAGCAGTTTCTTTTTTTGAAATTGCTTTCTTTTCACAAGAAGTTGTATCAGAAGTTTTTCCACAAGCATAACCCATATTTGACATCAAAAAGAAGCCAAGCGTTAGCATAAGAGATAATATGTGGATTTTTTTTGCCAATGAAAATGTTTTTAGAATTACAAATTTAGCCATTTTTTTTAAGAGCGGCTACTTATTTAAGATTTCCAATTTTATGTTTTCTTGAAATCTGTAGGTTTCATGTTTTTTCGTTTTTTAAAATAATTCGACAAGTGGCTTTCATCGGTAAAACCAAATTCATAAGCAATTTGTTTAATTGGCAATTGATTATTGTGAATTCGTTTTTCGATTAAAGTAGTTCTCAAATTATGAATATAATCGCGATAACTAATGCTAAATGTTCTTTTGAAATAAGCGCTAAAATAAGTTTCGGCGATATTAAAATGATTGGCAATTACTTTTATCTGAACCAGTTTTGGCTGATAAATATTTTGATGAATATAGGAAGTGATTTGCTCGTTATCAATAGAATTCCCTTTAACAACAAGATTCAAACCGCGCATGGTTTCTTTGATTAACCCAAAAATCGAAAGAATCTGGTAAAATACAATAGGTGAGGTCGAAACATCGGTTTTGCAATTATAAGCAGCGATGTTTTCGATTGTGTTTCTTAATATTGTTTTGCAGGGATCATCTAATTTAAGAACTGTTTCTTTTAGTGTTTTATCACGCATGAAACTTTCAGGAGTATGAATTAAGAATTCGTCGCAAGTAAGATTCTGTTTTGAATTGAAATAATTATCTGTAAACTTAATATAAAAGAATCGAGTGCTTTTTTTGATATCAAAATAATGCTCATCTTCCGGCGAAATCACAAATAAATCTCCAGATTTGTAAGGTAATAAGTTATTGTTCAGATGATGAACTCCGCTTCCTTTTTTTATGTAAATAATTTCATAGTAAGTATGCGTGTGGGGCGGAAGGTGAAATTTCTCATCTTCAAATTCAGCAATAACCAGGGTTTTAAATTGATTTAAGATCGGCATAACTTAAATTTACAAGTTTATATCGCAAATGTACAACTTATTTTAATCTATATAGTGTTAAATTTGCTGCATAGAAAATCTATTCCTTTCTTGTAAAAACAAATGAAAAAAAGTCTTATTGCACTCTCATTGGGAGGCTTAACTATAGGTATAACCGAATTTGTGATGATGGGTTTATTGCCGGATATTGCTTCAGATATGAAAGTCTCGATTCCCGTTGCAGGATATTTAATTTCGTCTTACGCTTTAGGTGTTGTTATTGGTGCGCCATTATTGGTAATCCTTGGACGAAATTTTGCTCCTAAAAAAATGCTTTTAATTCTAGCCTTAATGTTAACGGTATTTAATGCGCTTTCTATTATTGCGCCAACTTATAATTTTTTGTTTGCTTCCCGATTTCTTTCCGGATTGCCACATGGTGCTTTTTTTGGGGTAGGAGCGGTAGTTGCAAGCCGTTTGGCAGATAAAGGAAAAGAAGCTCAGGCAATTGCAATTATGTTTTCTGGTTTAACATTGGCTAACTTAATAGGTGTCCCTATTGGTACTTATATAGGGCATCATTTTATTTGGCGTTATACTTTTGTACTAATTGCTATTGTAGGTTTACTGACCTTTTTGTTTATTTATTTGTGGATGCCAAACTTAGAGAAAGGCAATACTGTGAATATGAAAACACAATTGAAGTTTTTCAAGCAAATAGATGCCTGGCTTATTATCGGAATCACGGCAATTGGTTTTGGAGGCTTGTTTGCCTGGATTAGCTATATCGCACCTTTGCTAACGAATGTTTCTAAGTTTTCACCAGAAGATGTTTCTTATATCTTGATTTTGGCCGGTTTCGGAATGGTGGTAGGGAACTTTGCGGGTGGTAAACTGGCCGATAAATTTTCTCCGGCGCCAACAACATTGGCCTTATTGTTTGTAATGTCAATCGATTTGGTTTTAGTTTACTTTTTCTCTTTTAATCAATATGTTTCTTTGTTTCTAACATTTTTAACGGGAGCTATTTCTTTTTCAGTTATTGCGCCCATTCAAATGTTGATGATTAGAACTGCTAAAGATGCCGAAATGATTGCTTCGGCTTCACTACAGGGAAGTTTTAATATAGGAAATGCATTAGGAGCTTTTCTAGGCGGATTGCCGCTGGTGGCTGGATACAGTTATGCTTCTCCAAATCTTGTTGGTGTTGCAATGGCAGTTATTGGCATGATTATTACCGTTATTTTAATACAACGTCGAAAAACTTCGGTACAGTTGCAAAGCGCTTAAATAAAATACATATTCTACATAGACCCTTGGGCATTTATTGGCCAAGGGTTTTTTTGTGACTTTTAAGTTAATTTTTTTAACGTTTGTTGATGATTTTTTAGTTATGAGAACTTAGTGGTGAAGTGAGTTGAGTATTATTTTATTTGTTAATTTTTGGGACGAATAACTTCGTTTGAAATTATTTTAAGTGTGATTTTTACACCTGATAATTTTATAAAATTTCTTCATGTAATCGATTGTTTTTTCATTAAAAAGACATCAAATAGGTTATTAATAAAAATATATTTAATATTTATAATCGACATAAATTACATATGTCATATAAAAAATAACTTTATTTTTTGATATGTAATTTTTTTTGGGAAATTTTTATGAATTTTAATTTTTTATATAAAAAAAATATCTATGTTTGTGTAATCGATTACATGTTGTTTTTTAATGTAAAAACGATTCTTTTTCCTAAATAAGAAAAATCGTTGTAGTTGTAATTGCTAAAGTTTCCAAAGAATTTTATAAAATATAAAAAAAAACAAAAAACCACTAAAAACTAGACTAATTAATAACTTAAACACAAAACCATGAATTTTAAAGATTTATTTAATAAAAAAACAAAATGCTATCTGGCATTAGTTTTCTTATTAGGCTTATTTATGAGCAATCAAATAAGTGCGCAGAATGTTACACTTGAAGGTACTGTAAAAGATGCTTCGGGTATGGGACTTCCCGGCGTTAACGTGTTAGAAAAAGGCACCAAGAATGGTACTTCTACAGATTTTGATGGTCGTTATAAACTTAAACTAACAAATCCGAAGGCAATTCTTAATTTCTCGTTTATAGGATTTAAAACAGAAGAAGTTTCTACTGCAGGAAAAACTAAACAAGATATTGTATTAACAGAAGATGCCAACAAACTAAATGAGATTATTGTTGTTGGATACGGATCTGTAAAGAAATCTGATTTAACAGGTGCTGTTTCTACTATATCCGGAAATGATATGAGAAAAATACCGGTTCCTAATGTGGCTGAGGCTTTAACGGGACGTGTTGCAGGAGTTCAGGTAACATCTTCTGAAGGTTCTCCTGATTCTGAAATTAAAATCAGAATTCGTGGCGGCGGATCTTTAACTCAGGATAGTTCTCCCTTATATATAGTTGATGGTTTTCCGGTAAATAGTATTAATGATATTTCTGCTTCTGATATTGAATCGATGTCTATCTTAAAAGATGCATCATCCACCGCAATCTATGGATCAAGAGGAGCAAACGGTGTTATTATCGTAACTACTAAAAAAGGAAAAGATGGTAAAATTGTCGTAAACTATAATATGTTTTACGGTATGAAAAAGATGGCTAAACAAATTGATGTTTTAGCTCCTGAAGATTTTGTTAAATGGCAGTATGAATATGCTTTGCTTGAAGATGATGTGAACTCTTATGAGAAATATTTTGGAGCATGGCAGGATTATGACCAATATAAAGGAATGAAAGGCAATAATTGGCAAAAGCAAGTTTATGGAAAAACAGGAGAAGTGGAAAGCCGTGATTTGTCTATTCGCGGGGGTGCAGAAAAAGTGAATTTTAATTTTAATTATGCTCACTATGACGAAAAAGCAATAATGATAGGTTCAAATTTTAAAAGAAATAACCTTTCGCTTGCTTTAAATAGTAAAGCCACTGATAAAATAGATCTTTCTTTTACAATGCGTTACTCAGATACAGAAATTAATGGTGGAGGTGTAAATGAGCAAAATGAAGTTTCATCTGCAGATTCACGATTAAAACACAGTGTTGGTTACGCTCCAATTCCGATGCCGGGATTAACAACAACCAATACAGATGAAGCACTTTCAAGTTATTTGACAAATCCTTTTGTTTCAATAGCTGATAATAATCGTCAGCAATTCAGAAAAAACTTTAATATGTTGGGTAGTTTTTCATGGAAATTAACGGATAAACTTGTTTTTAAAACAGATTTAGGTTTAGATAATTATAACTATTTAGATTATCGTTTTTATGGACGTTCGACTTATTATGTAAATAATGCACCAGCTGCAGAAAGACAAGGTATGCCGGCACTTACAATGTCTGACAGAAAAGATACCCGTTTTAGAAATGCAAATACTCTTAACTACGACTTTAAGAATTCACTGGGTGAAAATCATAATTTGAAAGTTCTTGTGGGTGAAGAATCAATTGATTTTGAAAGAAATGACGTGACCAATGTAATCCAGGGTTTTCCAAAATTCTTTGATTTTGCTCAGGCACAAAAACTTACTACACAAGGAACACCACAATCTGTAGATAATTATTACTTTCCGGATGATAAATTACTTTCGTTCTTCGGACGCGTAAATTATGATTTTAAAGATCGTTATATTTTTACGGCAACATATCGAGCAGATGGTTCAAGTAAATTCTTGGGCAGCAACCGTTGGGGATTTTTCCCTGCAGCGGCGGCAGCCTGGAAAATATCTGAAGAAAGCTTCTTAAAAGATGTTTCATGGGTAAACGCGCTTAAATTACGTGTAAGTTATGGTGAAGCGGGAAATAACAATATTCCAACAGGACAAACTTCTCAATATTTTACATCCACAACGACTCCATGGATTAATGGTGTGACCAATTATTGGGCAGCTCCAAAAACACTTTATAACCCGGATCTTAAATGGGAAACTACAGTGACACAAAACTTAGGTTTAGATTTTGATTTCTTTAAAAGTCGTGTAAGCGGATCTGTTGAAGTTTATAAAAACGTAACCAAAGATCTTTTAATCAATTTCCCGATTTCAGGATCAGGATATGATTTTCAATATAGAAATATGGGTGAAACACAAAATACAGGTGTCGAAGCTACTTTGAATTTGGTTTTAGTTGAAAGACAAAAATATGGAGTGAATGTATCTTTTAATGCAGGATTCAACAAAAACCGTATTAACTCACTTGGTGTCATGAGTGATTTTGGTGCAGCAACAAACTGGGCTTCAACTGCAATTGGAAATGATTATGCGATAAATGTTGGACAGCCACTTGGTTTAATGTACGGATATAGAAGTGACGGACGTTATGAAGTTTCTGATTTTAACTACAATGCAGGAACATATACGCTAAAACCTTATTTTCAGCCAGATGGCGTGACCAGAAATCCTGACGGAGTAGCAAGTGCCTCTACAGTTGTGGGAACTATAAAACCGGGAATGATGAAATTAAAAGACATTAACGGAGATGGAGTTGTAAACACAAACGATCGTGAAATTATAGGAAACTCGAATCCAAAAAGTACTGGTGGGATGGTATTAAATGCTAACGCTTACGGTTTTGATCTTTCTGCTGCTTTCAACTGGAGTATTGGAAATGATGTTTACAACGCAAATAAAATAGAGAATACAACTTCTAATCCAGACGGGCAATACAGAAATTTAAATACCGAAATGGCAGACGGACGAAGATGGACAAATCTTAATGCTGAAACGGGACAATTGGTTACAGATCCTACAGAATTAGCAGCACTAAATGCGAACACAACGCTGTGGTCACCTTATATGAGTCGTTTCGTTTTCAGCGATTATGCTGTTGAAGACGGTTCTTTCTTAAGGCTTAATACATTAACATTAGGTTATACATCTCCGGAATCATTGATTTCTGCAATAGGTATTTCTAAGTTGAGATTTTATCTTACGGCTAGCAATGTTTTCATCTGGACAAAATATTCAGGACCAGATCCTGAAGTTTCAACCAGAAGAAATACGCCACTTACGCCAGGTGTAGATTATTCAGCTTATCCACGCAGCAGACAACTGGTTTTTGGTTTAAACCTTAATTTCTAATTCAATAAACTTTCACAAGATGAAACATAAAATATTAATCGCAGGAATTGTTATAGCAAGTCTTTTTACTTCCTGTCAGGAACTTTCAGATGATTATTTAGATGCTCCTGCAAAGTCAACTGTTGAAGAACAAGAACTTTTTTCTAATGCCGGCTTAGCTAAAGGAGCAATCGATGGAATTAAAATTCCATTTGGAGAAACTAACTCCTACAGAGGTCGTTATCTTCCTTTTTACGGAATGAATACAGATGTTGAATGGTATAACTCTTCACAAACGGTAAGTGATGCTTCTGATTTGGCTACTTATGATGCAAAATCGATAAATTCTCAAATGAATACCACAAATAATGCGTGGGCAATGATGTATTCAGGAATCGAACGTGCCAATATTTGTATACGCGGATTGAGACTGTATGGTGATCCTAAACCAGGAACTGATCTTGGATATTTGTTAGGAGAAGCATTAACATTAAGAGCTATTTATTATGCTGATTTAATTAAAACTTGGGGAGATGTTCCTGCTCGTTTTGAACCAATTAATGCGGAGACGCTTTATTTGCCAAAATCTAGCCGTGATGGAATCTACAAACAACTTCTTGCAGATTTGGCCGAGGCTGCTACTCTTGTGCCATGGCCAAATGAAACTGCCGCTACAAATAGTGTAGAAAGAATTAATAAAGCTTTTGTAAAAGGATTTCGCGCTCGTTTGGCTTTAGCAGCAAGCGGATTTCAGCAATATCCTGACGGAGTTAGAAGAAGTACTGATCCTGAATTGTCGGTTCCTTTAATGTATAAATTAGCTTTAGACGAATCTCGTGCAGTTATTGAAAGTGGAAAAGCACATTTAGAATCTTCTTTTGAAAATTTTTGGAGAAAATACAATCAGGAAATTACATTAGCCGGAGGAGAATCGCTTTGGGAAATTCCTTTTGGTGAAGGTAGAGGCCGTATGTTATTTACTTTCGCAGTAAGACATACAACAGACGACCAGTTTCATGCCAATGGACCAAATCGTGGAGGAACTGCTGGACCGCTTCCTATTGTTTTTTACGATTATGATGAGGCAGATACACGAAGAGATGTTACCTGTGTGCCTTATAAATATGGAACAGCCGTAAATAATATTGCAAAACAGGAACTTGGCGCTTTAAATACATGGTATTTTGGAAAATACCGCTACGAATGGATGACGCGTTTTGTTACTTCAACAAATGATGACGGAGTAAATAAAATTTATATGCGTTATGCCGAAGTTCTTTTAATTGCCGCAGAAACTGCAAATGAATTAGAAGGCCCTGGAGCAGCAGCGCCGTATCTAAAAGAAGTAAGAAGAAGAGCTTTTAGTGCTGCAGATCAAGCTGTAAAAGTAGATGCTTATGTAGCAGCTTTAGCAGGTAAAGAACAAATGTTTAATGCTATTGTAGATGAAAATAAATTCGAATTTACAGGAGAAATGGAACGTAAACAAGCCCTTATTCGTTGGAATTTACTTAAAACAAAACTAGATGAGGCCAAAGTGAAAATGCTGCACTTATCACAACGAACAGATGAATATGCCGATGTGCCGACTACTTTATATTATAAGTTTAAGACTGATAATGTAAGTTTAGATATTTACGGTTTAAACCGTGGAGAAATTACTAATCCGGGTGCAGACTATACCGCTTTTCCGTGGACATGGACAGGAGCTGCAGCGGATACTAAGATAAATACATTGTACAAACCAGGAGTTAATCCTAATGAAAGACAATTATGGCCAATTTGGAAAGTGTTTATTGAAAGCAGTAACGGAAAATTAGTCAATGACTACAATTATTAAATTTTACAAAAAATAATATAAATTATAAGTCATACAATTTATGAAAGCAAAATATATATTTAAAGGATTAGTCGCCGCATTATTACTGGTATTTATTACCGGGAGTTGCGACAGTTATAATGAAGGGGTAATAGAAGATCTCAACGTAAACAGAGAATTCTCTCCTATAGGTCTGACAGCAAAAGTTAGAAATCAAACTACTGTAGAATTAAATTGGACTATAAAAGAAGAAGATGCGGCTCATTATGTCATAGAATTTAGTGCAGATGATGCGGAATTTAAAACAATTTTTAAAACAGTTGAAGTTACTGCAGATCAATTGCCTGTTCAGGTTGCGTTAGAAGGAGAAACTGTATATTCAATTAGAGTAAAATCAGTTAGTTCAACAGGATTAGCAGACTCTAAATGGTCTGTTACAACAGCAACAACACTATCTGAGCAAATTTTTCTGCCAGTTCAGGATGCCGATATCGAGGCAACTCAAATTACTTTAAGATGGGCTCCAAATAGTACTGTAACACAAATTACAGTTGCTCCGGGTGAGATTACCCACACTATAACACCAGAAGAAAAAACAACAGGAGTTGCAGTCATAACCGGACTTACAGGTGAAACTGCTTACACTGCAACACTACTAAATGGGACTAAGAAAAGAGGTGTAGTTACATTTACTACAGGAATAGATATAGGAACCGGTATTTTAGTTAAACCGGAAGACGATCTGAATGCTGTTATTGCAGCAGCACCTGCTGGTTCTATATTGGTTTTAATGCCAGGAGATTATACAAAATACACGGGTGAAATTTCATTAGATAAGCCAATTACGATAAGAGGTTTACGTATTGCCGATAAACCAAAATTGCATGTAAAATTTACGCTTAATGCAACAGCGACATCTTTAAGTTTAATTGATTTAGAATTAAATGGAGATAAAACATTATCAGAAGTTGTAAAATACAATCAAAGTGGTACCTACGGTAAACTCTTAATTAGTGGTTGTATAGTGCATGATTATACAGGTTCGCTCGTTTATGCGCCAAGCAGTTCTTCTGCAAGAATTGAGTCTGTAACGGTCGAAAATTCTATATTCACTAATATGGTTACAGGTTCATCAGGAGAGTTTATCGATTTTAGAGCGAGTTATGTAGGGAATATTAATGTAACTAAAAGCACGTTTAATAATGCTGCTGCTTCACGAGGTTTTATTAGAGCAGATGCAACAGCGACCTTTGGTGCAGGACTTACAAGTTCATTAATTGATAGTTGTACTTTTTACGGTGTAACCAATACAATTGCAAATAATGCTTACGTAATTTTTTATGTTCGTTTTGCTACCAATGCAGCAATCGTTCGTAATTCATTATTTGTTGAAACAGTAGCCAGATATACCAGTCAGGCAGCAACTATAGCTCCCACATTTTCTAATAATAATTATTACAATGCTGCAACGCTTAATGCTGCTGTTTCCACTACCGCAGTAAAATCAGATCCTGCAGGTACAACATTAAATCCGCAATTTACAAATGCTGCAGCAGGTGATTTTACAATTGGTAATCAAACTTTAAAAGATAATGCAATTGGAGATCCGCGTTGGATTAAATAAGATTTTTTTATAGAGTTAGTTTAAAAGGGATGTAGTGTAAAAACTACATCCCTTTTGTATCTTTTTTTATCAAGATTCAAAACTTTGACAAAAGGTTATTGAGAGTAAAAACTGAAAAACTGAAAAACTGAGACTGAGCTACTCAATATCCAAATCAAATTTCTCTAATAATCCTGCAAGCGCAGTATGAGATACTTTAGTACCCTTAATTTTGTTTTCAGATGGATCAAAAGCATAATTTCTTGAAGATCGAAAATCAGCTTTTTCCAAAATACATTCCACGAAAGTGGCATTAGAAAGATCGCAGTTTTTAAAAATAGCCAGAGACAAATCTGTATTCGAGAAATCAACATCTTTCAAAGAGCAATCAATAAATTGGGTTTTCTTTAATTTTTTATAAATGAAAGTCGAATAATCAAGCATGCAATCTTCAAAATTCATTGAAAACAAAAAACTGTTACTCGAACTAAAATCCAAACCCATTAATTTGCAGCCAATAAATTTGATATTTTTTAAACCCGTATTTTTAAGAATCGCCAATGAAAGATTGCAATTTTTAAAAGTACAATCTAAAAAATCAATATAACTGAAATCACTTTTAGAGAAGTTGCAATTAATAAATTCACAGTTTATAAATTCGTTGTCGGATAATTTTTGATCAGAATAATCAATAGTGTCGAATGTTTTGTTTTGATGCAATGCAGTTTCCATAGAAATAAATTAAATTGAGAGAGAAGAGTTATGCATGGTTTATTCTAATTCGATACAATCAAAAATATCGTTTTTAAGAATTGATTCGGATATTTCTGCCTCGCTGTCAATTCTTAAAATATTATCACAATCTTCCAGATCAAAATTCCATAATGCATAAGGTAATAATTTGTGAAGTATTGCAGTTGCTGATTCTAATTTGGATTTTGAATCAACAGTTGTTTTAAAAACATAAATCATAATTTGCTCTTTTTTACGAGGCAAATTTCAATAAATCAACGGTAACTTTGCTAGGATTTCGTAATCAATAATTAGGATTTATCAATCAATTTTCGGTATTGTATAGGAGTAATACCTTCATGTTTTTTAAAGAATCTGCTAAAATAAGAATGATCCTCGTGTCCTACCTGCAAAGCAATTTCGCTTACCGAAAAAGTAGTTTGAAAGAGTAAATATTTGGCTTCTAATAAAATGGTTTCTTCAATCCATTTAGCTGCGGATTGACCGGTTACAAATTTTACAGATTTGTTTAGGTGATTCGGTGTGACATTTAATAAGGAAGCATAATAATTAACCTGATGGTGTGTTTTGATATTATTGTGAATTAACTCTTTGAATTTGGATGAAAGAATTTCAGCAGCAGAAATACTCTTAAAAGTTTGTGCGCTATTCTTGTTCATTTCATAAAACAATGCAATTAAATAAGCCTGTACAATATTTAGATTTGCAGTTTGAGTTCCTAAATATTCCTGCTGCAGCCGACTTAAAATTGCGGTAATAGATTTTACATCTTCTTGTGCTAAACTAATTTTCGGGTTTCCTGATATTTTCAAAAAATCAAAATCATTGATCATTTCGCGATTGCCATATTTTCCAATTAAAATATCAGGATGAAACTGGCAAATGTAGCCGGTATGTGTAATGTTTACATTGTCTATTGAAAAAACCTGACCTGCAGGAACCATAATAATTTCATGAGAAACTGTTCGGTATTCTTCGTAACCAACCTTCATTATATGCTCACCCGAAGTAATAAATAACAAGGTATGACAACTGTGTTTAGACGGGGGGACTGGATATCTCAATTGCATTATCTCTTCCATTTTCAGGCAAAAAAAATGATCCGAATTTGATTTAAAAAGTAAATGCATCGGATTGTCTTCGCCAAGAAATCGTTCCCGAAATCCTTTTGATTCGTATGTTTTTACTTTTTCAGCAGTTTTGTTTCTCATTGTTTAAAGTAATACAATCTAAAATCAAGAAGCTGACACAAAGCATGGTGCTTTTGGTACAATTCTTCTACGACTTCAATAAGATCATCGTTGTCTTGATATAAACTAAAAAAAGCTTTATCAATCGTGCTGCTGCTGGCTATTTTATTATAAGTTGAGCCGTAACCCGAAATAGCGCGTGCGCCGGTGATATCCAGAAAATATTGCGCCTCCTCTTCATTAAGGTCAAGTATTTTTTTATTGGCAAAATGAATAATTTTTCCTTTCATTTTTCCTTCAAAAAGTTCGGCTATTTCTTCCAGGCTATAGTAATAATCATGAAGACAAATATTATTTGGTTCGCCCGGCATGACCAGATAGATAATTTCATAATCCTTAAAATTATGATCTTCATAAAGCAATACATTCAAACTTTCTTCTAAACCTTCAATAGTATCGCAGGTTTTATAAATACTCGAAATTCCCTGATCTATGGCTATTTCTTCCAGATTCTTAACTACTTGAGTCACTACGTGTGTATCTACATCAGGAACGCCTTCCAGACAGAAAATAAATTTTTCATTATCCATACAACTATATTTTCCGGTTGCTGATAAGTGATAAAGGATCACTTTGTTTTCGTTTTGACAAATGTATTTTTTTATGCGTAAAAACTATTATATCACGACGGTTTTAACGCATTTTTTTTTGAAAAGTTTAGAGCAAAGAAGACCTAAAAGGATTTAAAAATCTTTCACTTTCAAAATAAAAAGCAAGATAATTTTGATACAATTTAGAACAATAAAAATTATAAAACTGTGACGATCTATAACTAATTTTGATCGAAACAAATTTATTTCCAATCAAATAGAAGAAGCAAAATGGTAAACGAGAGAGTAATGGAGAAGCTGGGAATACTGGCAGATGCTGCAAAATATGACGTTTCATGTTCTTCGGCTTTAAGTAACCGAAAAAATAAAGATAAAGGATTAGGAGATTCTAAGGGATACGGTATTTGTCATTCTTTTACAGAAGACGGGCGTTGTGTATCATTGCTGAAAATTTTACTGACCAACCATTGTATTTTTGACTGTGCTTATTGTGTGAGCCGAAAAAGTAACGACATTAAAAGAGCCGCTTTTACTGTTGATGAAGTAGTTAATCTTACGATAGGATTTTACAGAAGAAATTATATCGAAGGACTTTTTTTGAGTTCCGGTATTTTTGATAATGCAGATTACACCATGGAACGCCTAGTGAGGATTGCGAAAAAACTAAGATTAGAACAGAACTTTAATGGTTATATACATTTGAAAGCAATTCCCGGGGCGAGTGATGAATTGTTAAAAGAAGCCGGAATGTATGCCGACCGTTTAAGTGTAAATGTCGAAATGCCAACCGAGCAAAGTTTAAAACTACTGGCGCCGGATAAAAATCACAAAGATGTGATTCAACCAATGGAATATCTTAAAAATGAAATTGTTGGTCATAAAGAAGAGAAAAAGCTAAACTATAAAGCACCACTTTTTGCTCCTGCAGGTCAAAGTACGCAAATGGTAATTGGCGCCACAAAAGAAAATGATCTTGAGATTCTGGGCATGGCAGATTATTTTTATCAAAAGATGAATATGAAGCGTGTGTATTATTCCGGATATGTTCCCATAAGTAACGATAACAGACTTCCGTCGATTGGTACACCAGTTCCTATTATTCGAGAAAACCGGTTGTATCAGGCTGATTGGTTAATTCGATATTATGGATTCAATGTTAATGAAATCGTTGGGTTAAATCAGCCCAATCTTGATCTTGACATAGATCCCAAACTAGGATGGGCATTGCGAAATCTGCATCAATTTCCGGTTGATATAAATACTGCCGATTTAGAACTGATAAAACGCATTCCCGGAATTGGTTTTTTGGGTGCGCAGAAAATTGTTGCCGCCAGAAAATTTAAGAAACTAGCTCCTCAGGATTTACAAAAATTTGGTATTGCTTATAGTCGGTCACAATATTTTTTGGCTTTTGCCACACCGTTTCAGATGCAGAAGGATTTAACTTCAATTCAAATCAAGGATAAGATTTTAAATATCCAGAAGAGTAAATACAAAAATGATTTTTCTAACCAACTTGCCTTATTTTAATCAAAATGATACTGGTAATTTACGATGGAACTTATGAGGGATGGCTAACGGCCGTATTTGAGATTTATGAATATAAATTGGAAGATACTGTTTTTAGTAAAAATAGCGCTTGTGATGCGCTATTGTTTTCATCTAATCATGTTGTGATAACAGATTTCAAAAAAGCAAATCGTGTTTTAAACGGACTCAAACAGCGCCTTTCGGCAGATGGATTTTCAAGTTTTCATAAAGCATTTTTATCTGAAGTAAATCATATAGAAGAGACTATGTTTCAGTTTGCTAAATATATTTTTTCGACCACAAAAAATGTAGAAGAGGATTTTAGTAATGCTGCAGTTTGGGATATACGAAAGGCAACCCGACTAACGGGAAAAGAAGCGCATAGAATGGAAGCATTTGTGCGATTTAAATTAACCAAAGACCAGCTTTATTATGCAATAATTGAACCTGAATGTGATGTATTACATCTTATAGAAAATCATTTTAAAAATCGCTATGCAGATCAGCGCTGGTTAATTTATGATGCAAAACGTAAGTATGGAATTTATTACGATCTTGAAAACCTTTCGACCGTAGAGTTAGAATTTAATCAGGGACCAGTTTCTTCTAAATTTTTAACTGAAATATGCGACGAACAGGAAGAATTTTTTCAACATCTTTGGAAACGTTATTTTAGCAGTGTAAATATTGAGTCAAGAAAAAATATGAAACTGCACATTCAGCATATGCCAAAACGATATTGGAGAAATCTGATCGAGAAAATTCCCCCAATCAACAAAAAATAGTTTTAAAAAACAAAGCCTTAATGATTCATTAAGGCTTTGTTGTAATTAGAATATTAGAATTGATATTTTTGTTTAATTCCATATATCATTCATCTCAGTCAGTACAATAGGTTTGCCGTCAGTTACTATAATAGTATGTTCGTGCTGCGCCATAAAACCGCCTTTATTGCCAACCATTGTCCAGCCGTCCTGCAAAGTTTCGGCATAGGTTGAGGTTGTCGAAATAAAAGTTTCAATTGCAACCACCGAATTTTTCTTGAATCTTGTCAGATTAAATCGATCTCTGTAATTCGCTATTTCATGTGGTTCTTCATGAAGACCTCTTCCAATTCCGTGGCCAGTTAAATTTTTAATGACTTTGTATCCTTTTTTCTTAGCTTCAGTTTCGATTAAAAAACCAATATCAGAAATGCGAACTCCGCCTTTTATATTATAAATTGCTTTATGTAGAATTTGTTTTGAAGCCTCAATCAATTTTTGGTGCTCGTTAACATCTGTTCCAATAACAAATGAACCTCCGTTATCAGACCAAAAGCCATCAAGTTCTGCAGAAACATCAATATTAATTAAATCCCCTTCATTAAGAATTCTTTTATCAGACGGAATGCCGTGACAAAATTCATTGTTTACACTTATACAAGTCCATCCAGGAAAACCATAAGTTAAGTATGGTGCTGATTTTGCGCCTAAGTCATTCAGAATTTTTCCGCCATAATCATCTAATTCCTTTGTAGACATACCTGGTTTGGCAAAATTTCTCATTTCTTTCAAAGTAAAAGCAACAGCTTTACTTGCTTTTTTCATTCCAATTAATTCTGATTCTTGTTTTATAGACATGTTTTTTATTTTAGAAATTCAATATTAATTATTTTCTACCAATTCAATATCCATCGTTTTTATTAATCCGTCTTGAAAAGTATAAATATGTTTTACCATTCCGTCGAAGATTAAACCGTCTTGCAAATCTTTTACGTTTTGATGCACCTTAACTTCTAAGCTTCCATTTTCTCTTTCATCAAAACCAATAGGTTCTACTTTTGGGTTTATTTCGGTCCATTGTCTTGTCCAATATTCTTTAATTTCATTGTGACCGCTTATATAACCGCCTTCCCAGGCTTTAGACCATTGTACATCTTCTTGCATTGTCGATAATGCGTTTTCGATGTTTCTGTCGTTAAAAGCTGTATATGCTTTATGTATTGTGTTTTCAAGTTGATTTGCCATTATTGTTTTGAATTAAATTAGTAGAAATTTTAATCAAATTTAATTTTGCTATTCCCGAACTCTGATTTTTACTGAAAAAGAGATGTTCGTTTGTATTGTGGCTAATATAAAACTAATTTACTAAAGAGTGAATGGTTTGTCTATTTCTCTTCTTCTGAATTGTCAACAGCAGAAATCTGGTCCAGTATATTGGTTTGATTGGGCGAAATGTAATTTTTGACTTCACTCGTAGTTTCTTTCTTAAAAAGAATATCCAGCGCGTTGTATAGTTTTAATAAAACATCTTTGTCTTCTTTTGCAATTTCTAAGGCAGTATTGAAATTAAAAACATAATTATTCGAATTACGTACCTCTACTTTTATTGTTTTAGATGTGATTTTAAATTTAACTATGTCCATATTTACAACGTATTAACTTTTTCGACTTTTTCTAACCTGTCGTTAAAAAGTATTAAAGATATTTAATTATTTAGAGATATAACTTAATTATTTAAAGTTCCTCGCTGTAATTTTTGGTACAAAGAGGAATTAATTTCAATAAAAAAACCCTAATCAATTGATGATTAGGGTTTTTTATTTTGTAGCGAGGACGGGAGTTGAACCCGTGACCTCAGGGTTATGAATCCTGCGCTCTAACCAACTGAGCTACCTCGCCAAGATTGCAAGTGAACCGTGTTCCTCATTGCGGGTGCAAAGATAGAAATATTATTAAAGCTTCCAAGAATAAATTGAAGAAAAAAAAATATTTTTAAAAACGCATTGTTTTTGGACATATATTCTTATATTTCGAAAAAATTAAAAGTAGCACATGGATCCAAAAATACGTTACGAAATAGAGTTTCCAATAAATTCTTCGCCGCAATTATTATATCAATATATATCAACTCCGTCAGGTTTATCAGAATGGTTTGCTGACAATGTAAATTCAAGAGGTGAATTTTTCACTTTTATTTGGAACGATTCGCAGGAAAAAGCACGTTTAGCATCTAAGAAAACAGGTGAGAAAGTAAAATTTAAATGGGTCGACGAAAGTAGTAAAGACACTGAATATTTTTTTGAATTGCATATTTTAGTTGATGAATTAACTAAAGATGTATCATTAATGGTAGTTGATTTTGCAGAAAAAGAAGAAGTTGGCGAAGCTAAACAATTGTGGGAGAACCAGATATCAGATCTAAAACATCTTATAGGATCTGTTTAGTAAAAGTCTATTTTATGCCTTATATTTGCCCTGAACAAAATTCAGGGTTTTTTTATGATCAATTTTAACGGAAACATAGTAGCGCAAAACGATAATGTATTAACTCAAAATCGTGCGTTTTTGTACGGAGATGGTGTTTTTGAAACATTAAAAATAATCAATAACAAAATCTTGTTTCTTGAAGATCATTATTTCAGATTAATGGCTTCGATGCGTGTGGTTCGAATGGAAATTCCGATGAATTTTACAATGGAATATTTTGAAGAACAGGTTTTAAGCCTGGCACAGCAAAAAGGAATTTCAGCATCTGCCAGAGCCAGAATTACCGTTTTTAGAAATGATGGCGGATTGTATTTACCCCAAACTAATGAAATTTCGTTTTTAATTCATGCAACGGCATTAGATGCTGCTTTGTATATATTAAATACTGATTCTTATGAAGTTGATTTGTATAAAGATTTCTATGTAACCAGGCAATTGTTATCATCTATTAAAACGACGAATAAAATGATTAACGTTACCGGAAGTGTTTTTGCGCATGAAAATGGCTTGGAAAACTGTATTTTGCTTAATGATGCAAAAAATGTCGTTGAGGTATTACAGGGAAATTTATTTATGGTTACTGGTAAAAAACTAATTACGCCTCCAGTTTCTGAAGGATGTTTGAATGGTGTAATGCGTAAACAAATATTAGCTTTAGCCAAAAAAGTTACAGATATAGAAGTATCAGAAGAAATAATTTCGCCATTTGATCTTCAAAAAGCTGACGAATTATTTCTTACAAATGTGATCACAGGGATACAGTCGATAAGTAAATATCGAAAAAAAGAGTTTACAAGTAATCTCGCTCATTTATTAGTACAAAAACTAAACGAATCCATTTCTGAAAATTAATTCAAATATGGATTTTCGGGTGCATTTGACCAAATAACATAATCTCCGCCCAACTCAATAATTTGTTCTTTCCAAAAATGAGTAGTTGATTTTCCGATAATTTTATTTTTGTAATTATTATCGGCTATGATCCAGGAGTTACCCTGCATCTCACTTTCGAGCTGATTTTCGTCCCAACCTGTATATCCTAAGAAAAAACGAATATTATTTTTATTAATAGATCCGTCGTTTATTAAGTCTTTGGTCGATTCAAAATCACCTCCCCAATATATACCATTAGAAATCTCCACACTATTTGGGATTAATTCCGGAATATTATGAATAAAATATAGATTGTCCTGTTCTACAGGGCCGCCATTATATATCTTAAAAGTGGCATCAATCTCGGGAATTAAGTCGTTAATAGTGTACTTTAAGGGTTTATTAATAATAAATCCTATTGATCCTTCTTTGTTATGGTCTGCTAATAATATTACCGATCTATTAAATGATAAATCTCCAATTATAGAAGGTTCGGCAATAAGCAGGTGTCCTTTTTTTAATTTTTCTGAAATCATACGGCTACAATTTTTATTAAATTTAGTTATAAAATTTTAAAAAAACCAAATAAAATCGTTAAACCGTACAAAAAAACCCTCCATAAGGAGGGTTTTAATTATATTATAAGTTTAGAGAACTTTCTTACTTAGTTCACTGCACCTTCTAATTCAGCTCCAGCTTTAAATTTCACTACATTTTTAGCAGCGATTTTGATAGTTTTTCCTGTTTGTGGATTTCTACCGTCTCTAGCAGCTCTAGCAGATACTGACCATGATCCAAAACCTACTAATGAAATTCTTCCACCTTTTTTCAAAGTAGATCCTACATTTCCTAAAAATGATTCTAAAGCTAATTTTGCCGCAGCTTTTGTAATTCCTGCATCAGCAGCGATAGCATCGATTAATTCTGATTTGTTCATAATAATTAGTTATTAATTGTTGGTTAAAAAAAAAATTGTTAATACACAAATTTAATAGGAAATCCGTTCCTTGCAAGTGTTTTCTTTAAATTTAGCAAAAATTGTTAATAACTTGCTTTTTTTGTTCATAAAGCAGGTTGTTTAGTCAAATAATACAGGTAAAAACCCCCGTTTTATTGGTCTTAATAGACTTTTGCGTCTTCTGTAAAAGTGATACCATTTAGTAATTCAGCTACTTGCATTCTCTTTTTTCCAGGTAACTGTAAACTCAAAAGTAAAATATAACCATTCTTAATAGCGATTTTAATTTCTTTTTTAGTGCTAATTAAGCTTCCAATTTCGAAAGAATGTGATTCTAAAACCAATTTTGCCTCATATATTTTAATGCTTAATTCTTCGTTTTTATCTTTCAAAAAACACCACGCTGCCGGATAAGGACTTAATCCGCGAATTAAATTATTGATTTCGTCGCCAGATTTTGTCCAGTCGATCTTACAATTTTCCTTGTTTAATTTATAAGCAGTTTTAATTTCTTCGTTATCTTCCTGAATTGTAGTAGTTACATTTCCGTTTTCAATAATTTTTAAGGTGTCAATTACAGTTGTACTTCCTAAATTCATCAATCTGTCGTGTAATTCTCCTGCGCTTTCTGTTGGCTCAATTGCAATTTCAGAATTTAAAATCATTGCTCCGGTATCAATTTTATCATCAATAAAAAAAGTTGTCACGCCTGTTTTAGTTTCTCCATTAATAATTGCCCAGTTAATAGGTGCTGCTCCACGATAATTAGGTAATAAAGAGGCATGAAGATTAAAAGTTCCTAAACCTGGCATTTCCCACACTACTTTTGGCAACATTCTAAAAGCAACCACGATTTGCAAATTGGCATTTAAAGCTTTTAATTCCGCCAGAAAAGTTTCGTCTTTTAAATTAGTGGGTTGCAATAAAGTAAGATTGTTCGCCAGTGCATATTCTTTCACTGCCGAATATTTTATTTTTTGTCCGCGTCCGGCCGGTTTATCAGCAGCCGTAATAACGCCAACAACATCGTAATTGTTTTTAATAATGGTGTCCAGAATGCCAACAGCAAATTCCGGAGTTCCCATGAATATAATTCTCAATTTTTCCATTATGATTTTAAAGTGTATTTATTATTGGGTTGAATGGTAATATGATTGTTTTCTAATAATTCCTGAAGTACCAAAATAATATCATTGGCATCCATTTTTATTTGTGTCTGAATTTCTCTCGAAGTTAAAGCAGCTGATTTTAATAAATGCAGAATTTTATCTGCAATCGAATCAGCTTCTGTGATTTTTCCTTTTTGAGTAATGCAATAAGAACAAACGCCACAGTTTTCTTTTGTTTCTTCTCCAAAATAATCCAAAATCAAACGGTTCTTGCAGGTTTTATTCTCTTTTATATAATGTAGAACAGATAAAAGCTGTTCTTTTTTTAACTGATTTTGTTTTTCCAGATATTTCGAAACCCTGTTTATCGTAAGATCATCTTCACGAACTTCATTAAATAATATGGTAGCGTCGTTGTTTTTCGATTTGTATTCGATGATTTCTTTTTCGCTCAGTTTTTCTAAAACAGCCAAAACCTGTTCTTCTGTATGATTTGATTTTTTTGCAATCAAAGAAAGATTAAAAGGAGTTTTCATTTCATAAACCCCAGGGTACGTTCTTAATATCGCCAAAATAATTTCCTCATCATTTTGATTCAAACTTATATACCGAATCACTTCTTTTGATTCGATTAAAAACTGCAAGGTGATTTTTTCTGAAAATTCCTGTGATAGTGTAATGATTCCCTGTTGATTTAAAAACTGCAATGCATTATAAGTTTTTAAAGTGGGAAACTCATATTTATGACAAAAATGATTTAGTTTAAAAGAAAAAGTATCATCCAAACCTTCACCATAAGCAATTTGAAAATAGTTGCAGAGTTTGACATACATTGTTTTTAAAAACTTCTTATCCGGCAAAACACTTAAAAATTGCTGTTCGGTTTGATTGGCATCTGAATTATTATAAAGTAAAATCGAAAAAGCTTTTTCGCCATTTCGTCCCGCTCTTCCGGATTCCTGATAATAATTTTCTATATTTTCAGGAAGCTGCGTATGAATAACTGTTTTTACGTTGTCTTTGTCAATTCCCATTCCAAACGCATTCGTGGCTACAATAACCTGTGCTTGTTCGGACATCCACAACTGCATATTTTTATCTTTTTCTTTTGCAGAAAGTCCACCGTGATAATAAGTTGCCTTGAATCCTAATGATTGTAATTGAGAAGAAATACTCAAGCATGATTTTCGATTTCGTACATATATAATAGAAGGCTGTGGATTTTTCTTCAAAATTTGTTCGGTACGATACAATTTGTCTTCAACTTCAAAAATCATGTAAGCAATGTTTTTTCGTTCGAATGATTGCTGAAAAAGTTTTGGATCTTTCAAGCCTAATTCTGTATTGATATCTTCAATAACTCTTGGAGTTGCTGTTGCTGTCAATGCTAAAAAAGGAATTTTAGGAAAATATTTTTTGAGCTCAGAAATTTTCAGGTAAGCCGGACGAAAATCGTGTCCCCATTGCGAAACACAATGCGCTTCATCAATAGCAATTAAATTTATAGGAAGATTTTTGATCCGCTCCAAAATCCAATCAGACTGAAGCCTTTCAGGAGAAAGATATAAAAACTTATAATTTCCGTATTGGCAATTGTCTAATAAATCAATGATTTCTTCTGTATGAATTCCGCCAGTAAGAGCAATTGCTTTTATGTCTCGTTTTTGCAAATTCGCCACCTGATCTTTCATAAGTGCGATCAAAGGCGAAATCACCAAACAAATTCCTTCCTGCATCATTGCCGGAACCTGAAAACAAATCGATTTTCCGCCACCTGTCGGAAGCAAAGCAAAAGTATCCTGACGCTCCAAAACCGAATCAATAATTTCCTTTTGAAGCGGTCTGAAACTGTCGTGTTTCCAGTATTTTAAAAGAATTTCCTGTGCTTCTGGCATAGCTTTGGTTTTAAAGTTAAAAATTTAGAAATCAGTTCTAGTTTTACAACTTTAAACCGCCCGCCTAAATTTTATCTAAGATATAAAGAATTCTGTTTTCAACCGTATCTTTAGGTACTTCAATTAAATCGTAGCCATATTTCTTATACGTTTCAACAAGGTGTTTCTGAATCGTTAATGCCTGTTCAAAATTTTCGTAACGCTCTGTATCGCTTTCGTAAATTTCTTCCCAAGGCGGTAAAATAAAAGTTTTGGTGTATTTAAAATCCTCACAAGCCTTTACAAAATGCGCCGGATATTCATCACCTATATAATCCATATAAGCTACAACATCAGGAATTCCGCGATCTATAAAAACTACATTATCAGGTTCTTCAAGGGCGTTTTCAAATTGTTTAATTCTGCCTTCCAATAACATTTCGCTAAACAATAAAGGTTGTTCCAGAAATAATTGTTCGATACCGCGCTGTTGGGCTTCGAGAGTAACTTGTCTTGAAATTTCAGGATAACAGCAGTAGCCACGAGCGACTAATTCGTTAATAAGAGTAGATTTTCCCGTTCCCGGGCCACCAATGAGTACTATGATTTGTTTTTGCACTTTCTAAAAATAAAGCGCAAATTTACCTAAACTTATTGATATTTAAAAAGATTATTTTGGCTTGAGCGAATGATTTCGCAATTTTGACTATTATTATGGTGTTGGATTAAATCCAGGTTTGCAAAATAAATTGTTGTCAGGGGAATAAAAATGGGAAAAGACGTCGGCCTCGATTGGTATTGTGCTGGACTGAAGTCCAGCTCTACAAAATAAATCATTCCTCCGGAATTTTACATTTTTTGAGAAAAAGAGCCGTAGGTCTTGACTGTTATTGAGAAAAAGAGCCGTAGGCCTCGACAATATTGTAGGGCTGGACTTCAGTCCAGTTTTAAATAGAAAACATTAATCACAAAACAAATATTTCCCAGAATTCACACTTTTCTTCTTCGAAGGAATAATCAAATGCGATTCAAATTTCTTTCCACTCAAAACATCATTCACAAAATCCAAAACATATTGTTTGCCATCATGAAAGAGATAGCCCGAAAATTCATGTCCGCCGCCGCAAAAAGTAATCAGTTCAATATCTTTATGTAAATCATTCATATGATTGTAAACCGCATAAGACCCAAAAAGAATCAGCCAACCTGAAGCATTTGTAGGGCAGGAGCGATGCGAACCCGCGGCATAAGGAACAGTATCGTCATTATTTCCGTGTGACAATAACATTGGCATTGCTTTTTCTTTTGTAATCAAATTAATATCCTGAATGGCACCCGAACCTCCAATGAAACCAGTATATTTAAAATTTTCCGGCAAATTATTTTTATACAAATTCATCAGTTTGTAATCCCAAAATGAAGCGTGAAAACCAATTTCGGCTCCGGCACTAATTCCCGAAATAAATATTTTTGAAGCATCAAGATTATATTTATTGGCGTTTTCAATCAAAAAGGAGGTTGCCTGCCACATATCGCTTACGCCAATTTGAATTGCTTTTATTTTTTCGGTTAAAGTTCCTTTGCATCCAAAATCTTTTCCTTTCATATATAAACTGTAGGAAATGTTGGCCACTGCATAACCGTTTTTAGCCATAAACATTCCAAAATCTTTTTCATTTGTACGGTCTCCACCAGAAAATCCACCACCAAAAGCAAAAATGATCAACGGAACTTTTTCGTTAGTTTTCTTCTGAGGTAAATACAAATCCAGATCGAGTTTAATAGTGTCATTCTGGAAATAAGTCATTGTTTTGATTTCCTGAGCTTGAATACTATTGAATATGAGTGCAATAAAAAGTAAGAGGATTTTCTTCATCATGTTGTGGTTTTAATCTCGAAAAGTCGCCAGGCACAAAGTTAAAAGAGCCAGACTTAAAAAACTTTGCGACTCTGCGACTTTGCGTGGGATTTTTGCAGCAAAGTTTTTCAAATATAAAAGTTAGCCACGAATTTCACTAATTTACACAAATTTAAAATCTAAACTATATGATATTTACAATTTTTAAACCGTTTTAGATTAGTGAAAATTCGTAAAATTCGTGGCAAAAAAGCATCATGAATTTCATCCTAAAAAATCTAAAATCAAAAATCTGAAATCTGAAATCAAAACCGTATATTTGCGTTTATTTTTAATTACGAATGGAGAACGATAAAGAAAAAAACACCGCCGAATTTTACGAAAGATTAAAAGTAGAGCTGGATAACGCAAATACCTGGCCAGCTGAATATTTATATAAATTTATAGTACCTTCAGTTGCCGATAATGTAGAGCGCGTTGAAAAAGCTTTTGACAGTATGGGCGCGGTTATCAAAACAACAAAATCTAAAACAGGTAAATTTACCAGCGTTTCTGTAGATGTTACAATGAATAGCTCTGACGATGTCATTGGTAAATACAAAGAAGTTTCTACAATAGAAGGTATAGTTTCATTATAACTTATGATCGAAAAATATAAAAAAGAAGTCGCAAATGATGTTGTTTTTAATTTAGAATATAATTCTGAAAGACAACGATTAATCATTCCGGAATATGGTCGTCATTTGCAAAAACTGATCGATCAGGCAACTGCAATTGAAGATGCCGATACGCGCAATAAAGCTGCAAAATACATTATTCAGGTAATGGGAAGCTTAAACCCGCACTTGCGTGATGTGCCTGATTTTCAACATAAATTATGGGATCAGCTTTTTATTATGTCTGATTTTAAATTAGATGTAGAATCGCCATATCCAATTCCTTCAAGAGAGGTTTTAGAACTAAAACCAGATGTTTTGCAATATCCGCAAAATTTTCCAAAATACAGATTTTATGGTAATAACATCAAGTACATGATTGATGTTGCCAATAAATGGGAAGAAGGCGAAATGAAAAATGCATTGGTATTGGTAATCGCCAACCACATGAAAAAATCATACCTGAGCTGGAATAAAGACACTGTAAAAGACGATGTAATTTTTGAACATTTATTTGAATTGTCTGGTGGAAAAATCAACTTGTTGCAAAGTACAGAAGAGCTTTTAAACACAACTGATTTATTGCGTACCAACAAACGTATGTCGAATAAAATTACACCGGCAGGTCAGCCAAAAATTCAAAGCAACAAAAACAATAAAGGTCCGGGAAAACCAAAACCTTTTCAGAAAAATAATCAAAAGTAAATAAGGTACTAAGTTTCTAAGATGCTAAGTTGCTAAGTTTTTTTTAGCTCAGAATCTCAGAGTCTCAGTAACTCAAAGCCCTAAAAAAACAAAAACAAAAATAAAAAAAAGGGACTAAGATCCTAAGATGCTAAGCTACTAAGATTTTTTAGCTTAGAATCTTAGAACCTCAGAACCTCAGAACCTAAAAGAGAAATATGGGAATTTTTAAAATCGAAGGAGGAATTCCTTTAAAAGGAGAAATCACTCCGCAAGGAGCAAAAAATGAGGCATTACAAATTTTATGTGCCGTGCTTCTAACGGGAGATAAAGTAAAAATTAATAATATTCCCGATATTATTGACATCAATAAATTAATCACTTTGTTGGGTAATTTAGGAGTTAAAATTCAGCGCAATGAACCGGGTTCGATTACGTTTCAGGCTGATGAAGTTAACGTTGGTTATTTAGAAACAGAAGCTTTCAAAAAAGAAGGGGGAGCGCTTCGTGGTTCTATTATGATTGTTGGACCGCTTTTGGCACGTTTCGGAAAAGGATATATTCCAAAACCGGGTGGAGATAAAATTGGGCGTCGTAGATTAGATACACACTTTGAAGGTTTTATTAACCTTGGAGCAAAATTCAGATACAACAGAGAAGATCACTTTTATGGAGTAGAATCTCCGGAAGAAGGATTACAAGGAACAGATATGTTACTTGATGAAGCATCTGTAACCGGAACGGCAAATATTGTAATGGCTGCCGTTTTAGCAAAAGGACAAACAACAGTTTACAACGCTGCTTGTGAGCCTTACCTGCAACAATTGTGCAAGATGTTGAACTCTATGGGAGCTAAAATTACCGGAGTTGGATCTAACTTATTGACTATCGAAGGAGTTGAAAGCCTTAGTGGTTGTGAGCATAGAATTCTTCCTGATATGATTGAAATTGGTTCCTGGATTGGTCTTGCAGCCATGACAAAAAGCGAAATCACGATCAAAAATGTAAGCTGGGAAAATTTAGGCTTGATTCCGAATACATTTAGAAAATTGGGTATTACAATCGAAAAACGTGGTGATGATATTTACATTCCTGCTCACACAGACGGGTACGAAGTAAAAACAGATATTGATGGTTCTATTTTAACCATTGCCGATGCACCTTGGCCAGGATTTACACCTGACTTATTGAGTATTGTTTTGGTTGTGGCAACACAAGCAAAAGGTGATGTTTTAATTCACCAAAAAATGTTCGAAAGCCGTTTGTTTTTCGTTGATAAATTAATCGATATGGGAGCAAAAATTATGTTATGTGATCCGCACAGAGCTGTGGTTATGGGACATAATTTCGAATCTCAATTGAAAGCAACAACAATGTCATCTCCGGATATTCGTGCGGGTATTTCATTATTAATTGCTGCACTTTCTGCAAAAGGAATAAGTACAATTCAAAATATAGAACAAATCGACCGTGGATACGAGCGTATCGATGAGCGTTTAAGAGCTATTGGAGCAAAAATCGTGAGAGCGTAGAAAGTTTCACGAATTCACGAATTTAAATATCAAAGATTATCAAAATAATTTGTGAATTCGTGGCAAAAAAATAAATGTCGTTAAATGACAAATGAACAAAAAGCTATAAAAGCTACATACTTTAGTATAGCCGGAAACACCTGCTTGGCCTTTATAAAAGGCTTGGCAGGTTTTTTTGGCAATTCTTATGCCTTGATTGCAGATGCTATCGAATCAACGACAGATATATTTTCTTCTTGTCTGGTTTTATTTGGAATTAAATATTCAAATAAACCAGCCGATGAAAATCATCCCTACGGACATGGGCGCGCCGAACCTTTAATTACTTTTTTGGTTGTTGGGTTTTTAATTACTTCTGCAACTATTATTGGTTATGAAAGTATTTCAAATATTCAGTCCTCACATGACTTGCCAAAATCCTGGACATTATATGTTTTAGGCGCCATTATTATCTGGAAAGAATATTCTTTTAGAGTCGTAATGAAACGCAGTAAACAAACCAATAGTTCAGCTTTAGCCGCTGATGCCTGGCACCATCGCAGCGATGCTATTACTTCGGTAGCAGCATTTATCGGAATTTCGTTTGCCTTGTTTATGGGTAAAGGTTATGAATCTGCAGATGATTGGGCGGCACTTTTTGCTGCTTTTTTTATCTTATACAACAGCTATAAAATTTTCCGACCTGCTCTTGGCGAAATTATGGACGAACATTTAAACGATGATTTAGTCGAAGAAATTCGTGTAAAATCCTTAAAAGTAGACGGAATTCTGGGAACCGAAAAATGTTTTATCCGCAAAGCCGGTATGAAATACCACGTTGATCTTCACGCAATAGTTTCAGCTAAAATTTCTGTAAAAGAAGGGCATGATTTGTCGCACAAACTTCAGGATACTTTAAAAGAAAAAATCCCGCAATTGGGAAATGTTTTGATACATATTGAACCGGATGATTATCATTGAGGAAGGTTCTAAGGGACTAAAACTCTAAGATACTAAGGTTTTCTTAGATGATGTAAAAAATCAAAATCCGTTTATTCTTAATGAGTACACGGATTTTTATTTGGGCGTTACCTATGGCCGGGCTATCCGCTATATCTTTTTGTTTTTAAAGAAAAAACAAAAAGGATAACGCTTCTATCCCTAACGCAATCTAAGGTAAATAGAAGTTTAAAGTTTTTAATTTACATATGGTTTTGTCACTTCGACGTAGGAGAAGTCACACCCAGAGAGCAACGAACAGTAACTCCGCAATCAAAATCGCCAATCTTTGTCGAGTTACTAACGAAGATCCCTCGTTCCTCGGGATGACAAGATTGTGAAAATTTAAAATCTGCTTAATCTGCCAAATCTGCGTGAAATAATTAATCGCTATTAATCTAAAACATTTAAGATTTTTAAACCAAACACAACACCATTTTGTTCAATTCCACTTTGATAAGAATGCACATAATCAACCCTAAACAATTTAAATTTTCCAAAACCTAAATTATCCAAACCAACTGTAAATTCAGAATAAGGTTTTCTGCCGGGAATTGCTAAAGAATGGAAACCAAGATTCATTGTTGATTTTAGTAAATTCAGTAGCGGAATTTTATTCATGATGAACCCGGTATCATTGTATTCTAAATGATTTTCAAAGTAACGATCATTCGTACTATTGCTGTAATAAGGCATTAAATTAAAAACATTCAAATAGCGGTCAGTTGTGCCAATATGGGTTTGGTTTCCGTTAAAATGTCTGTAATCAATAAAAGAAATATTTTCGGCATTAAAGAATTTTCCCGCTCTCAAATTCATTCCTAAAATTCCTTTGTTTCCTAGTGATAAATCATATTGAATAGCTGCACCAATTCTCTCAAATTCATACTTTTTCTCACTCGCAGCAAAAGCTTTTTCAAAGACTAAAAATATAGTTGGATATTTGTCATCTTTAAAATTATATCTTCCGTCTGGTCTCGAAATGTATTTATTTCCAAAATTAATTCGTGCAGTCAAAGCAGCTTTAAACAAATGATGCTGATCAAAAGCCGGAGTATCAAAATCATTTGGCGCAAGCGGATTATTAGACGAATAAAAATCATCTCTTTTAAAGAATGAATAATCAGTTGTATTAAAAAGCGGTTTACGTTGTTCATACGCCACTTTTCCATTCAAATTTATTCCGTTTGCCACATCTTGAGCGTAGTTAATCTGAGCAAATTCCAGATTATACAATTTCATATAATTGTCTTTAAAGAATAGGGAACTTATAGAATTGACAAATTTACTTATCGGTTCTGCAGCATTAAATTGAGCCACTTTCGTTCCTCCGGAAACGCCAATTGTAGCATAATTGATATTGTTGAATTTATGATTGAATTCTCCAATAACACGAAAACGCTCATCAGAAAAACCATAATTAAAAGTCGTTTTAACAGAAGTACTTTTTCCTTCCTCTTCATTCCATTTTTTGAAAGAAAAACCAGAATCCAGATTAAATCCCTGAACCGTATTAAAACTTAAAGATGTAATATTCAATAATCCATCGTAACTAAAAGAGTGTTTTTTGAAAGTATTTTTATAATCATAACCTGCTAAAATATCCCAAACTTTAAATTTGTTATTTTTTGCATCAACAGAATCGGTATATTTTTGAGATTTTCGAATGATTAGTAAACTGTCTTTTTTTGTATAATCCTCGCTTTCTTCAAGCGTTAGTGGAATAGGACGAATTTCATTCCAAAAGGCATTGTCTTTTTTATTGGCATTGGCCTCAAAAGCAACAATCTCATTGCTAAAAGTTTTCTTTTCGAAGGAATCCGGAAATTCATAATTCGAATAGATATAATTGAATTGTCCTGAGAATTTTACACCAAAAATACCGGCATTAAAAGAAAGTGTCTGTGCGTTTTTAGACCAGATTTTGTTTGCAGTATTATAATTAAAACTCTGTTTTAACGTCATTATCTCAGTAAATTCATTTTTCATTCGGTACCCTTTTATATCAAGATCAATTGCATAAATGGCAAAACTATCATCAACAATATAAATGTAACCTTCAAAAACAGGTTCCTTATCACGTTTTGGAATTACTTTTATTTTATTGATTTCCTGATTATTGGCGTCAAAAAAAGTTCCTTCAAGTTTGTATTTGTAATAATTGAAAGCGTTGTCGGCAATAGGAGAGATGAGCCTGACGTCGAAATCCAAAGTGTTATCATAAAAATCATAATAAGATAAAGTGGCAGTATTGTAGCTATAACCTTTATTATTTCCTGAAATGCGCGAAGCAATAATTTTCTCTTTTAGTTTATTGGGTTTTTCAAAAGTAATTTTTGAAACTGTTTCAGATAAATACAAAATCCCGGTTCCGGTCGAATCCAGGTTAGAAGCCATATCATCGCCAAGATCCACTTTTTGTCCCAGAATTTTTTTAGGTAAATCTTTAACCTTAAACATTCCTTTTGAATAAAAATCGGCTGTATATCTGGAAGTTTTTTGAGAATTTTCTTTTTTGTTTGCAATTGCATTTTTTATAATTGCATTTGCAGGATTGTTCTTCGGGTCAATTACAACCTCGTTTAACGTAAAACTTTCCTCTAGCATTTTTACATCCAAAGTAGTTGTTTTAGAATCTGGTGAAATTGTAATTTTCTGCGTTTTAAAACCCAAATATTGAAAAATGATTCTGTTTTTTCCTGTTTCTTTTACGTTAAGTTGATATTTTCCCTGCTCATTTGAGGTTGTTCCTGTGTATGTGTTTTCTTCAAAAACAGAAACAAAAGGCAGCGGATTACCTTTTTCATCGGTAACAGTTCCTTTGATTTGAGCAAAATTGGTAATAGAAAAAAATAAAAAGGCAAGTAAAATGTAATTTTTCATAGAGGCTTTTTCTCTAACAAAAATAGGATATGTTGAGAGTGAGCTTATTAATAATTTGTTAAATTCGGTTATAATGTAATGTTTTTTATAAGCATAGTCCGCGGTTTCAACCGTGGAACACGGATCGTGAAAATACATCTGTCTCCAACGGTTGAAACCGTTGGCTATGTTGAAATAAAATATGATTTCATTGATGAAAGGAATATTGTTTTATCTTCGATTAAAATATTACAAAAAAGACTGAATCGCCAATTCGTAGCTTTTTAATCCAAAACCTAAAATAACACCTTTAGCATTTCCGGATAAATACGATTGATGTCTGAAACTTTCGCGAGCGTAAGTATTCGAAATATGCACTTCGATCACAGGAGTTGTAATAGCTTTCATAGCATCTCCCAAACCTATAGAAGTATGCGTGTATGCGCCGGCATTTAAAATGATTCCGTCAAATGTAAAACCAACTTCCTGAATTTTCCCTATCAATTCACCTTCAATATTGCTTTGATAATAGGTAAGTTCAACGTTCGGGAATTTGTGTTCCAGTCTTTCAAAATAATCTTCAAAAGTTTCACTTCCGTATACTTCAGGTTCTCTTTTTCCTAAAAGATTCAAATTCGGTCCGTTGATTATAGCGATCTTCATAGTAAGTTATTTTGAAAAACATTAGATTTTTTAAACCATATAAGTAATATAAGTTCAATTAATCTAAAGTTAGTTTTTATTAAAATTGAATTTTGTAATTGTAATTGATTTTTGCAATTGACATTGATATTGATTTTTGAAATTGCGATTGCCATTGAACTTTGTAAAAATAAAAAAACCGTTCTAATTAACAGAACGGTTTTTATAAAAGTATGTGATATTATTTTAGAACATAAATCCGGCAGACAATTGTACTGTAGAGTTTTTAATGTCAGCATTTTTTGAAGCTTCCGTTAACCCTAAACCGTAACGCCCCTGAACAAAAAAGTTTTTGGTGATTTTATATCCTAAACCGGCATTAAGTCCAAATTCGAATGTTTCTCCATCTTCAACATCAAAGTCATTTTTTTCGCTTACTAAAAATGATGCCTGTGGACCAACTTCAAGACTAAATGAATCTGTTAAATAAAACTTAGCCATTACAGGAATTGAGATATAACCTAATTCGTTTTTAAATTCAGTAACCGCATTTTTGTACGTTGCTCCCTGAGTTGAGTATAGAAGCTCTGGCTGAACAGAAAATCTTTCTAATAGTTTAATTTCAGCAACCAAACCTGCGTGAAAACTTGTGATACCTTCTTTATCAAAATTTTGTTCCGGAAATGCGTCTCCGGTTTGACTTGCAAAGTTTACCCCGCCTTTAACACCTATTTGTAACAATTGTGCCTGAATTGTAGCCGATGTTGCCATGAACAATACAGCTGCTAAAAATATCTTTTTCATAGAATTATCTTTTTAAGATTAAAATTGTTTTATACTAGTAAAACTACGTATTCTTCATTTTATTGTTTTTATATTTCGGATTCAATAATTAACAGAATTCACATTTCTGCCAATTTTAACAATTTTTTTAAATTTATAATTTTAAGATATTTGTTTAGTTTATAACAGATTGCCGATTTATGAAATACTATTTAACATGATTTCATCTCTAATAACTAACATTATTTGTTAAAAAACAAATTAATTTTTATGAAGTATAGTTTTATATTTGGTTAATTAATTTTAAACCAAACAAATAAAATGAGAAAAATTATTTTATCTGCTATTGCAGTAATGGCATTTGGATTTACAAATGCACAAGAAACTAGATTTGGAGTTAAAGGAGGAGTAAACCTTTCTAATATCGTAGGCGGAGATGTTGACGGTACTAAATCACTAGTAGGATTTCATGTTGGAGGTTTTGCCGAAATCAAAATAACGGATAAGTTTGCCGTTCAACCAGAACTTTTATATTCTGCACAAGGGAGTACATTGGAAGCTGGGCCATTTTTTGGCGATGTTGATGTTAAATTAAATTATTTAAATATTCCTGTTTTAGCTAAATACTATATTGTGCCTAAATTTAGTGTTGAAGCTGGTCCGCAACTTGGAATTTTATTATCAGCAAAATCTGAGGGTGAAGATGTTAAAGACGGTTTTAAATCTGTCGATTTCGGATTTAATGTAGGAGCTGGATTCCACTTTACTGAAGATCTTTCTATTAATCTTCGTTATACGATCGGTATATCTCCTATTGCTGAGGATGCCGATATTGATGATGAAGAAGACTATTACGATAGCGCTAAAAATAGTAACCTTGCATTGTCTTTGGCGTATAAATTCTAAAGATTTATTCCTGAATAATTTAAAGCCTTCCAATTGTGGGAGGCTTTTCTTATTTTAATTAGTTAACAATGAATTTGTTTTAACATAATTGGCTCTAATTATTAAATTATTTGTTAAAAAACAAATCCTTTTACACTAACTATAGTTTTATATTTGCCACTTTAATTTTAACCATAAACAAATAAAATGAAGAAAATTATTCTATGTGCTATTGCGATAATGGCATTTGGGTTTGCAAATGCCCAAAAAACTAGATTTGGAGTAAAAGGTGGTCTTAACATTGCTACTATTGGTGGTGCTAATGAGGCTAATGCATTAATTGGTGTTCAATTAGGTGGTTTTGCTGAAATTAATGTTTGGAAAAAATTATACATTCAGCCAGAACTTTTGTTTTCTATGCAAGGAGCTAAATTTGATCGTTATTATGGTGACCGTGATCAAACCGTAAATTTAAACTATATCAATATTCCTGTAGTAGCTAAATATTACATTACAAAGCAATTTAGTGTTGAAGCTGGACCACAACTTGGATTATTAGTTTCTAGTAAAAATATTGAAGATGAAAAATCTGTTGATGCTGGCTTTAATTTAGGAGCAGGATATAATTTTACAGATAATTTCTCTGTGGGTATTCGTTATACTATCGGTTTAACAAGCGTTTACGATTACAACGATTATAATGATAATGATGGTTATTACTATAATGACAGATATACAAACAATGTATTAGCATTAACTGCAGCATACAAATTCTAGTATTATTTTATAATATTTATAAAACCTTCCCTAATCCGGAAGGTTTTTTTTATTGAATTTTTATTTTGAAAGAAAAAAGCTACATTTGTTTTTTGTAAAAATAAAAAGAAATGAAGAAGATTATTTTATCTGCTATTGCAGTTATGTTATGTGGTTTTGTAAATGCTCAAGATGTTAAAGTAGGAATAAAAGGCAGTATAAACCTGTCAAGTTGGGCGGGAGATACTCGTGGACTAAACTTAAGACCAATGTGTGGAGTCAATATAGGCGCTTTAGCCCAAATCAAATTATCGGATGAATTCGATATTCAACCTGAGATTTTATATTCTAATCAGGTTACAAAAATGAAAAATGTTGGAGCCAATGTGTCCGGCGTTTATTATACAGGAGATATTAAATGGAATCTTTCGTATATAAATGTGCCGGTTCTGCTTAAATATTCTGGAGATGGCAAATCTTTTATTGAAGCCGGACCACAAGTCGGGTTTTTAACATCGGCAAATGCATCAACTAAATTAACTCAATATAGTCCAACTGTAAAACAAGATGTTAAAGAAGCGTTTGAATCTGTTGATTTTGGCTTTGTTGTTGGTGTCGGTTACAATATTAATCAGCATTTAATGGCGGATCTTCGTTATAATATTGGTTTATCAAATATTGCAAATACAGAATCAGGAGACGATACAAAAATCCGTAATAGTGTTTTGGCATTATCTCTGGCTTACAAGTTCTAATATTATAAAACCTTCCCTAATCAGGAAGGTTTTTTTATGCTCAAAAATGTTTTACTTTGTAGATATGAAATGGAATACATACATAAAAGATTATCAATCATATTTGCGTATCGAAAGAGGATTGTCTAAAAATACAATCGAAAATTATGGTTTCGATATTGAGCGATTGTGTCTTTTTTTAGAAACCAATCAAATTGAAGTTTCTCCAATAAATATTACCGACGAAACCGTACAGGAATTTATTTATTCGGTTTCAAAAGAAGTAAATCCACGTTCGCAGGCCAGAATAATTTCCGGGTTGAAAAGCTTTTTTAATTATTTAATTTTTGAAGATTACAGAAAAAACAGTCCATTAGAATTAATCGAATCGCCAAAAACAGGACGTAAGTTGCCGGATACTTTATCTGTTTCTGAAATTGATGCGCTTATTGCCGCGATAGATTTAAGTTCGAATGAAGGCGAAAGAAACCGTGCCATGCTGGAAACTTTGTACGGTTGCGGACTCAGGGTTTCTGAACTGGTTTCGCTTAAAATTTCAGACTTGTTTTTTGAAGAAGGCTTTGTTAAAATCACGGGTAAAGGAAATAAAGAGCGTTTTGTTCCTGTTGGAAAATTAACACAGAAATATATTGAGATTTACCAAAACACAATTCGGAATACAATAAATATCAAAAAAGGTTTTGAAGATACGCTGTTTTTAAATAGAAGAGGCGGTCAGCTTACTCGTTCGATGATTTTTGCTATTATAAAAAATCTGGCAGTACAAATCAATCTTCATAAAAATATTAGTCCGCATACATTACGTCATTCTTTTGCAACACATTTACTTGAAAACGGTGCCGATCTTAGATCAATTCAGTTAATGCTTGGGCATGAGTCAATTACAACAACAGAAATTTATGTTCACTTAGACAGAAGCTTTTTAAAAGAAGTAATGCATTCTTTTCATCCAAGGAAATAATTTTACATATAATTCTTTCAAAATTATAATTTTATGTAATAAAAATTAATACCTTGTCTTAAATTTTTGCATTAATAGAGGTAGAAAACAATAACTTAAGTCTTTTTCTGTTTTTGGTTTGAAGATTATTTTAATAATTGAATTTGCATTAAAAGAAAATATATGGTTTTTGATTTATATGGAAATGAGAACTGCTTAGAAGTGAATAATTTTTATAAAAAGTTATTTGCAGAAATGCCTGATTTACTTTTTCAGTTTATTATCGATTGTAATAATAATTACAGCTTTCCGTTAGTCAGTAAATCTGCCGATGATATTTTTGAACTTCCATCAAGTACATTTTCAAATGAAAGTATATTAGTAATTTACAATCGAATTCATCCCAATGATCGCGACTTATTCTTTCAGTCTTTGGTTAAATCCAGAAGAGAAGTTAAACCCTGGATATTGGAATTCAGGGCAATTTTACCAAAAAAAGGATTGCGTTGGTTTAAGATTTCTTCCAAAACAGAATTGGCTTCAGATGGCTGTGTGAGTTTTTATGGGCATGTTTCGGATATTACAGATTTAAAGGATAAAGAAGAAAAACTGCGAATTTCAGAAGAGCGTTTTCAGTTTGCACTTGAAGCTTCTACTGCCGGAATCTGGGATTGGAATATGGTAACAAACAGTGTTTTCTATTCTTCTCTTTCACTTAAAATTTTAGAATTAGATTCTGCCGATATTTTTGACGAACCGGAACGTTGGGACAAAATTGTACATCCTGACGATCTTCCAAAATATTATTCAGACATACAGGAACATTTTGATAATAAGATTCCTTACTATGAAAATTATCATCGTGTAATGACTTCCAGTGGAAATTATAAATGGATTTTAGATAGAGGAAAAGTTATAGATCGTGATGAAAACGGAAAACCATTGCGAGTTATCGGAACCCATACTGATGTTTCACTTCATAAGGAAAAAGAATTAGAACTTTTAAAAACAATGAAACTCTACAGCGACCAAAATAGTCGTTTATTGAATTTCTCACATATCGTTTCGCATAATTTAAATACACAGGCAGGAAATATAAAATCGATTCTGGATTTTATTGATGCCGATGTTGATAAAGTAACCATCAATGAAATGTTGGTTCATCTAAGAACTGTTTCTAATGATTTGAATGAAACGATTTCTAATTTAACCCAAATTGTAAAAACACAAAGCAATATTAATATTGCTGTTATGCCTTTACGACTAAAAGAATATATTGATAAAACCGTTACTACAATTAAAGGCTACGATAAACAAACAAATGTTACGATTGTAAATAATGTGCCTGAATATTTAACAATCAATTTTAATCCGGCTTATCTGGAAAGTGTATTGTTGAATTTTGCTACAAATGCAATAAAATACCGTCATCCTGATCGAGATCCAATTATTACTTTTGATTTTGCCATTGAACGGGACGGACATAAATCATTAAAAATTACAGATAATGGTTTAGGAATCGATCTGGCTGTTTACGGTGATTTGTTATTCGGAATGTATAAAACATTTCACAAACATCAGGAAGCCCGGGGAATTGGTTTATATATCACGAGAAATCAAATAGAAGCCATGAAAGGGACGATTTCTGTAGAAAGTGAAGTAGGAGTGGGAACGAGTTTTAAAATCGTGTTTAATGATATGTAAGAACTAATAATATCTCAATGTAGATTCACAAATACAAACAGCATTTAATATAACATAGCCAACGGTTTCAACCGTTGGAGCGCAATGTATTAATGATCCAAATCTCCCACGGTTAAAACCGCGGGTTATGTTTGAAATATACAGAAGTTATAAAATATTAATTGGGTACAAACATCTCCAAAAAAACAAAGGCTATCTCAAAAAAGATAGCCTTTGTTTTTTTATATAAAAGTTGAGATTATTTAGCAATATTAACTGCTCTTGTCTCTCTAATTACTGTCACTTTTACCTGACCTGGATAAGTCATTTCAGTTTGGATTTTTTGTGAAATTTCAAAAGATAAATTTGCTGCGTTATCATCAGAAACTTTTTCGCTTTCTACAATTACACGAAGTTCTCTACCAGCCTGAATTGCATAAGCATTTTTTACACCACTAAATCCGTAAGCTACTTCTTCAAGATCTTTCAAACGTTGAATGTAAGAATCTAAAACCTGACGTCTTGCACCTGGTCTCGCACCAGATATTGCATCACAAACCTGAACGATTGGAGAAAGTAATGATTTCATTTCAATCTCGTCGTGGTGAGCTCCAATAGCGTTGCAAACTTCTTCTTTTTCACCGTATTTTTCAGCCCATTGCATACCTAATAAAGCGTGAGGTAAATCACTTTCAGTATCCGGAACTTTACCAATATCGTGAAGTAAACCAGCTCTTTTTGCCAGTTTTACATTTAAGCCTAATTCAGCCGCCATGATACCACAAAGTTTAGAAACTTCTCTTGAGTGTTGCAATAAGTTTTGTCCGTAAGATGAACGGTATTTCATTCTACCCACAACTTTAATCAATTCCGGGTGTAAACCGTGAATTCCTAAATCGATAACAGTACGTTTACCAACTTCGATAATTTCGTCGTCGATTTGTTTGGCTGTTTTAGCAACAACTTCTTCAATACGTGCCGGGTGAATACGTCCGTCAGTTACTAATTTGTGTAATGACAAACGGGCAATTTCTCTACGAACCGGATCAAAACAAGAAAGAATAATAGCTTCCGGTGTATCATCAACAATGATTTCAACTCCGGTTGCAGCTTCAAGCGCTCTAATGTTACGACCTTCACGACCAATAATTCTACCTTTTACATCATCAGATTCAATGTTAAAAACAGAAACGCAATTTTCAACCGCTTCTTCTGTTCCAACTCTTTGAATAGTGTTAATGATGATTTTCTTAGCTTCTTGCTGAGCCGTAAGTTTTGCCTCTTCAATTGTTTCCTGGATATGAGACATTGCTTTACTTTTAGCTTCGGCTTTTAAGCCTTCTACTAATTGCTCTTTTGCTTCATCTGCAGAAAGTCCTGAAATTACTTCAAGTTGTTGTAACTGGCTTTTGTGTAATTTGTCTACTTCGGCTTGTTTTTTATCTAAAACTTCAATTTTATTAGTGTATTCAAGCGTTTTAGCTTCAAAATCATCATTTACTTTTTTAGCTTTTGATAATTCATTTGAAACCTGAGATTCTTTGTCGCGAACTCTTTTTTCTACTTCGGCAACTTTTTTGTCTCTTGCCAAAATAACTTGTTCATGCTCTGATTTTAATTCGATAAATTTTTCTTTTGCCTGAAGGATTTTATCTTTTTTAATATTTTCGGCCTCTAAATTTGCGTCTTTTAAAATGGAAGCAGCTTCTTTTTTGGCGTTTTTGATTAAGTTAGAAATATTGCTTTTTTCGATAATTTTAGCGATTGCAAAACCTGCTGCAATCCCTACAATACCTGAAATAATGATCGTTATGATGTCCATGTTTGTTAAAATTTATATATAAAAAAAGCCTACATTAATTGCTTGAATAAACTCGTAAAGACAAGTTTTGAGCTAACTCACTGTTCAAGTTTCCAAGCCGAAGCATGGCATACTATAGTAGCGACGATTTGCTCATTCTAATTTGTTAGTGTTGAGTTTACCAATTGTGAACTAATGTAGGCAGTATCTTAGTTTCTGTAAAGAACGTTTAATTTTCGAGATATTGATCTAAAAGCGAATTTAATCTTTTAATTCTTTCGATGGTTTCTTCTCCATCGATTGCGTTATCAATTTGTTTTTGTTCTACTTGTGAAGCAAACTGAAGGGCACACATGGCCAGTACATCTTGCTTATCGCGAACTGCGTAACTTTCTTCGAATTGCTTTATCATAGCATCAATTTTTTTAGAAGCACTTCTAAGTCCTTCTTCCTGAGTTGGTTCTACCGTTAACGGGTAAACTCTGTCTGCGATTGATATTTTAATTCTAAGCTTTCCGTCCATGTTTTTCTAGTCAGATAGTTGTGCTATACAGTGATCTATTTCGCGAATTAATGAATTTATTTTAAGCTTTGTCTCTCTCTTGTTATTGTCGCTGCCGAGCAACGAATTGGCTATTTTAAGTGTATCATACTGCTTCTTCAAAGCTTCCATTTCTTCAGATTGTTTCTGGATGATTTGCGCAGCTTTGGCTAGTTGTAATCGTAATTCCTGATTGTTTTTCTCCAACCCCTTTGACTTCTCAAAAAGCTTTTCGACCTTATATTCAAGAGTATCAATTATTTCGGCAATTACACTCATTATAAATCCTATTCATTACTTAATCCTACAAAGTTAGTATTCCTTTTTATTAATGCAATTTTTTATCGATTTTTTTGCATTAAAAATAGGCAAATAAATGAATTTCAGTGAATTGTATTTTTGTAGCTAAATCCTCGGTTTTTGCTGGTTAATTTTTTATCTTAGCAAAAATGTTGCTTATGAGATTTTCACTACTTACCTTATTTTTTTGTAATTTATTTTTTGCCCAAAACCAATACCCAAAAGATTATTTCAGCCCTCCTTTAGATATTCCGATGCAGCTTTCGGGGAATTTTGGGGAATTGCGACCGAATCATTTTCATGCTGGTTTCGACTTAAAAACAAATCAAAGAGAAGGTTTAAATGTGTATGCTGTTGCTGATGGATATGTTTCGAGAATCAAAATTTCGACTTTTGGAAACGGAAAATGCATTTATATTACACACCCAAATGGATACACTTCTGTTTACGGCCATTTACAAACTCCGGTTGGCGCTATCCAGGATTATGTTTTAAAAACACATTATCAGGAGAAAGCTTTTGAAATTGAAATGTATTTAAAACCAGATGAACTGCCGGTTACGAAAGGACAAATAATTGGACTTTCCGGAAATACGGGATCGTCAGAAGGTCCGCATCTGCATTTTGAATTTCGCGATTCTAAAACCGAATTTGTAATCAATCCAATGTTTTTTGGCTTTGATAAAAATTTAAAAGACACTAAAAAACCAACTATTTCAAGTGTATTCGTTTATCCGCTTGACGGAACAACTGCAAATCAGTCAAAATTACCTTTGCTTTTGAATGTCTCTTTACAAAAAGACGGGACTTATCTGGCAAGCAAAGTAAAAGCAAATGGAAAAATCGGTTTCGGAATCACGGCTGTCGATTTTGATGATGTTTCGGCAAATCGAAATGGTGTTTATAATGTGTCGACTTTTTTCAACGGAAATCAAAATTATAACTACCAATTCAATACGTATTCATTTGATGAAATGCGCTTTATAAACGCGTTGGTTGATTATCCGAGATATAAAAAATCCGGACAAAGAGTGCAGAAATTATTCATGAAAACGCCTTTTGCCCTGAGCATTATCAAAACAGATTCACTTCGCGGAATAGTGCCGGTTGAACCCAATTTAGCGTCGACTTATCGTATTGAAGTTTCTGATTATTTCGGAAATTTAAATTCAGTAAATATTCCCATCGAATATGATTCTGCTACGCCAGTTGTTGCTGCAGAACCTGTTACTTCGAAATATTTTGTAAAATATAACAGGGATACAAACTTCGAAAAAGATAATATGTCGGTTTTTTTTCCAGCAGGAACTTTCTATGAAGATTTCAATATGAATTTTGATGTAAAAAACAATAAAATTTATATTCATGAAGATGTAGTTCCGGTACATTCCAATTTTACAATTACGATAAAAGACAGTACTTATTCTGAAGTTTTAAGAGATAAACTTTACATAGGAAGAAATAATAGTTTTAACGGAACAATTAGAAACGGGAATGTTTTTACAGCCAAAGCAAAAATTTTAGGACAATATGGTTTGGTGCTCGATACCATTGCGCCTGTTATTAAAATAGCAAAACCAATTCAGGACAAATGGATTAGCGATATGAAATCGATTCAGTTTACAATTGGCGACAGTTTATCCGGAATTAAATCGTACAACGGTTATTTAAACGGAAATTGGGTTTTGTTTGAATATGATAATAAAACCAGAAAAATTACGCACAAGTTTGATGCTGACAGCCTTGTTGCAGAAGGCGCAAACGATTTAAAAATTGAAGTAGTTGATAATGTAGGTAATTCTGCTATCTTTGAAACTCACTTTTTTAGAAGTCAACAAAAATAAAACCAAAACGTTTGAACCAGAGTAAATTAATATTCGTTTTCCTTTTTTTGTGCAGTAGTTATATCTCATTTGCCCAAAACGGTCATGTAAAAGGAATTATCTTAGATAGTGAAAAACGTCCCGTTCCTGATGTGAATATTGTCGCTTCAGGAAGTTCTTCTAAAACGGATTCTAATGGTTTTTTTGAAATAGAAATTCCATCAAATAAAAAAACATCCCTGATTTTTACTCACATTTCATTAAAAATGATGAGTCTTACGGTAAACTTAAAACCGAATGAGATTTTTGTTTTCAATCCGGTTATGAGTAATTCGGCAGAACAAATGGGAGAAGTTTTTGTTTCTTCGAATAATAAAAAGCGTGTTCAGGGAATTACGGTTATTGATGCCGCAACGATCAGGAAAATTCCAGGGGCAAACGCCGGAATCGAAAATGTACTAAAAACGTTGCCGGGTGTAAATTCAAATAACGAATTGAGTACGCAATATGCCGTTCGAGGCGGAAATTATGATGAAAATTTAGTTTATGTAAACGAAATTGAAGTGTATCGTCCGTTTTTAATTCGTTCGGGACAGCAAGAAGGTTTGAGTTTTACCAATACTGATTTAGTTCAAAACGTAGATTTTTCTGCCGGTGGTTTTCAGGCAAAATTTGGGGATAAATTATCTTCTGTTTTAGATATTACGTATCGAAAACCAACCGAATTTGGTGCCGCCTTAGAAGCCAGTTTCCTGGGAGGAAGTGTTGCTGTTGACGCTGTTTCTAAAAATAAAAAATGGTCTGCCGTAACAGGAATTCGTTACAGAAACAATAGTTTATTGGTAAATAGTCAGGATACACAAACCAATTATACGCCAACTTTTGTTGATGTCCAGACGAATATCAATTATGATATTTCTGAAAAATGGCAAATGAGTTTTTTGGGAAATATTTCGCGAAATAAATATTTATACCAGCCTTTAACCCGCGAAACTAAATTTGGAACTGTAGATCAGCCGATGGCTTTGGCAGTTTATTATGAAGGTCAGGAAAAAGATCAATACGATACTTATTTTGGCGCTTTAAAAACTACTTATAAAGTCTCACCAGGTTTTACCTTAAAATTGATAGGTTCAATATTTCACACAACAGAACAGGAACATTTTGATATTTTGGCACAATATCGTTTAGGAAATGTAAATCCTGACGGAGAAACCGATATCGATAATGTTGATTTTACACGCGGAATTGGTTCTCAGCTCAATCATGCACGAAATGATCTTGATGCGTTAATTGCAAATGCAGAAATTAAAGGTTTTAAAGAATGGAATAATAGTCAGTTAGAATTTGGCTTAAAATATACCAGAGAATCCATTCGAGACAGAATAGTAGAGTGGGAGATGATTGATTCTGCAGGATTTTCAATCAATCCGCCGATTCTTCCAGTAAATAATCAACCATACGAACCTTATACCGGGCCTTTGCTGCCTTATCAGGATGTTCGTGCGACTAATTTTAATACGATAAACAGATATTCCGGTTACGCACAATATAACAATCAATTAGAAATTGGTTCAAGCCAAATTTGGTATAATATTGGCGCACGTTTCCAGAGTTGGGATGTTTCAGGTGCTGCAATCGAAGGAAAAAATCAAATTGTTTTTAGTCCGCGTGCGCAATTTGCCTTAAAACCAGATTGGGATATGGATATGGTTTTCAGGCTTTCGGGAGGATTGTATCATCAACCGCCATTTTATAGGGAACTTAGGGATTTAAATGGCGTTGTAAATCCAAATGTAAAAGCGCAGGAATCTGTACATATTGTTTTGAGCAACGATTATAATTTTAAAATGTGGAGTCGCCCGTTTAAATGGGTTACTGAAATTTACTATAAATCGCTTTCAGATGTAAATGTGTATTCAATTGATAATGTTCGAATTCGTTATATCGCCAACAACAATGCAAAAGCGTATGCGCAAGGTTTAGATTTTAGATTAAACGGAGAATTTGTTCCCGGAACAGAATCTTGGGTTAGTTTCGGATATTTAAAAACCGAAGAAAATTACGAAAACAAAGGTTATATCGCCAGACCAACAGACCAGCGTTTAAAATTCGCCATGTTGTTTCAGGATTATATGCCAAACATTCCGAGTGTAAAATTATATTTGAATTTGGTATATAATACAGGTTTACCAGGCGGTTCGCCATCTTATTCTGATCCTTATTTATATCAAAACAGATTAAATGATTACCGTAGAGCCGATGTTGGTTTTGCAAAGGTTTTTGTGGATAGCAATACACAAAGTTCTAAAACTGGCTGGATAAAAAACTTCAAGGAATTGTCCCTTGGTTTAGAAATCTTCAATCTTTTTAATAATCAAAATGCTATAACCAATACCTGGGTTCGCGATGTTTATTCTAAAAATCAATATGCAATTCCGAATTATATGACTTCAAGAGTTTTTAATGTGAAGCTGAATGCCAGGTTGTAACTAATACTATTGCATTTTTGTAGATTTATCCTACTCCTTTATTATAAGAATTAACTTTCTTAATATGCGTTTATTTATATTTGGATAATAATTCAAATAAATTAAAATGATTGATTACTTCTTAGAAAAAAAGATAATAAACTCAATTGAAAATTCAAAAAAGGAAACAGAAATTAGATTAAAATCTATAAATTACGAGGATCCTTGTAAGGTTTTTGAAAAAATATTAAATTCAGAATTTAGAAAAATTAATAACTTTTATATTGGTTTAGACAATAAAAACACTATCGCTTGTATTGATGAAATTTTAATTGAAAAAAAAGAAATTGAATCTGAAGATCATAATTTTGGCAGATCAATAATTGGTTCTTCTTTAATAATGGCAGGACAACCAATTTTAAAAAAGCGGTTTGTAATGAAAGGTTCTGCTGCGGGAACATCAATTGCATCTAAATATTTATCTAGAACATTTCCTCAAAAATTGCCTGTCAGGATTTTAGGAACTACTGTTTTAGGAAGAGCAATAGGCAGAGTTGTTCCATATGTGGGCTGGACATTGGTTGCTATGGATATTGTTGAAATAATAATCGAATATTCCGAACATGATAAAAAAAATAAGTGTGGGTTTGGTAATGGATTTGGTGGTGGCTCTTTTAGCGGAGGAAGTAGTGGAGGCAGATGGTAATTAAATTTAAATGAGATGGATAATTCTAAATTTTATAAATTTTTAAAAGAAGAAACTGGAAAGTTTTTTGATGATGCATCGCCAAACTGTTATATTGAAAAAGATTTAGAAATCTATGGAGATGAAGCAGAAGATTTTTTAATGAAGTTTTCAAGTGAGTTTAATGTGGATATAACTTCTTTTAATTTTGGAGAGCATTTCAATTCTGAAATAGATACAATTAGTTTATGGATTTATAATTTGTTTAATAAGGAAAAGAAAAAAGATTTGACAATAAACGATCTGAAAAAATCTATAATCACTGGTAAGTTAGAATGAGATTTAATTTGATATCATACAATATACTACTTCACTAAACTTCAATAAAAATAAATAATACAATCAAAAATACTATATTTGATATTCCAATATAATTAGCATACATGAAAAACTATTTAAAATATATCGCCTTAGTAATCATCGGAACAGTAGTGAGTTGTAGAGATGAAGTGCAGAAGCAGCCAAAAGTAATTTATGATGCTTCAAATAAAGCAAAAGTAGTAGCTAAGACAGATTCAACACAAATTGAAGTAGCTGATTTGCCAATTCAGATGGAAGGAACAAATTATTTAATCCATCCGGTTGGAGATTTACGTGTTTATGAAAGAGGCACAAAATCACGTTACGGATCATCTAGTGTAAATGATTTGAGTTTTACGATTTCTAATTTAGGCGATTATGAAATTACGGGATATTTACAAAACCTGAAATTTCAAAAAACAGATTCAGATTCTATCCGACCATTGTCTGATAAACCTGTTTTGATTTTAACAGCTACTTATTTAAAACCTGTTGCAGATAAAACCCAAAACCAAATTATGGTGTATACTCTTGCGGATGCTGATACCAATAAAGATGGCAAAATTGATTCAGGAGATATTAAAACCTTATACTTAAGTAATATCAGCGGAGAAAATTTCACTAAAATATCTGAAGATTTTCAGGAATTAGTAGATTGGAGCTTAATTGAATCTAAAAACCGTTTATATTTCAGAACAATCGAAGATACCAACCAAAACGGACAATTCGATAAAAATGATGTTTTGCATTATAATTATATTGATTTGGCCTCTAAGAAATGGGTGGTTAAAAACTATAAACCTATTTAAGATTCTGAGATGCTAAGATTCTAAGATTTTGAAATAAAAAAAGCTCTTTAAAAAATTAAGTCGATTAATTTTTTAAAGAGCTTTTTCTTTTTAAGCGATATTTAATCATTTTAAACTATGTAATCTGTGTGGCAAGAAAAAAGCTTAGAATCTTAGCATCTCAGAACCTTAGCAGCTTTATATCAATATATCACTTTCTAAATCTGATTTTTCTATTTCGAAATCAAAACCAAGCCTTTCTACCAATTCAATTACCAATTTTTTATACCAGTTTTCAGACTTTGGATGAATGTATATTTTTTCAATTAACTGATTGATGTCGACGTTGATTTTTAACCCGTCGTTTAGTTTTATGGTACTTTTTGAAGTATCGGTCAAAATGCGGACTTCGCGCTCATATTGAAAACTTTTTCGTTTAAATAAAAACGGAAAGAACAAATCATCAAACGGAATATATTCTTTTCGATAATCGATATAATTGACTTCTCCAATATATTGATCAAAGTTGTTTTCTGGGTTTACCGCTTTTTGCAATCTGCCAATTGTGGACTGAATCGCTAATCCTTCGCTGTTTTGAGTAAAAATCTGCCACATTGCAAACGATTCGTATTCGTTGATGTGCCAGCTGCTTACAGCTACTTTTTCGCGATGTGTTTTGTAGTAATTTAAAAAGTCAGGATTATCAATGGCTAGCTTTTTAATCTCTTCATAAGTAGGCTCGCTGAAAGTTCCTTCGTACTGATCTTCAAATTTATCAGAACGAGACATGAATAATTTTTTAGACAATAATAAATCTAAAAATTTAGACAAATCCAGGTATTTCCAAACAATAGTATCCGGATCTTCAGGCAGCTTTATATTTGGATTATTCAGGTACATTTCTTTAAAGATTTATAGGATTATGCTCAAAAAAAATGCCACAGATTACACAGATTTAAAAGATTTTATTTCATTATTATAAAAAAGAATCCGTGTTAATCTGTGTAATCTGCGGCTAAGCTAAAAATATATCGTTTAATTACGATTCAAAAGACTGCATGGTGACCAATTTGTTATAAGTTCCGTTATGAGCAATTAGCTGGTCATGAGTTCCTTGTTCTACGATTTTTCCTTTCTGCATTACAACGATCAAATCCGCTTTTTGAATTGTCGAAAGTCGGTGTGCAATAACAATCGAAGTTCTGTTTTGCATCATATTTTCAAGAGCAACCTGAACAAATTTTTCACTTTCGGTATCCAATGCTGATGTAGCTTCGTCCAGAATCATAATTGGAGGATTTTTCAATACTGCACGGGCAATCGATAAACGTTGTTTTTGTCCGCCGGAAAGTTTATTCCCGCTGTCACCAATATTAGTATAGATTCCTAAAGGTAATTCTTTTACAAATTCAAAAGCATTAGCGATTTTCAGGGCTTCAATAATTTCATCATCTGTAGCGTCAAGTTTTCCTAAGGAAATATTTGCTTTTATAGTATCATTAAACAAAATGCTGTCTTGTGTTACCAATCCCATTAAACTACGAAGTGATTGCAAATTCATGTCTTTAATGTTTATTCCGTCAATAGAAATAACACCTTCATTAACATCGTAAAAACGGGTTAACAAGTTTGCAATGGTACTTTTTCCACTTCCTGATTGTCCAACAAGAGCAACGGTTTGCCCTTTTTTAATTTGAAGAGAAAAATCTTTTAAAACTGTTTCATCTTCATACTTAAAATTAATGTTTTGAACCGTTATATTGTTATCAAAAGACGTTTTTTCGATTGCATCAAGTTTAGAGGTAATTGGGTTTTCCTGTTCTAAAATCTCTAAAACACGTTCTGCTGCCGCATTTCCTCTTTTTACTCCGTATGAAGCTTTAGAAATTGCTTTTGCCGGAGTTAGGATGTTATAAGCCAATCCCATGTAAGCAATAAACGCAGCGCCTTGTAATGTTTTGTCAATTAAAACCATCTGACCTCCGTACCAAAGTAATATCGCGATTACTGTTATTCCCATAAATTCACTGGCAGGTGACGCTAAGTTTTGACGATTACCGATACTGTTTGACAAAGAAAAAAAGCGCTCTGTAGAGTTTTGAAAAACCGAATTAAAATAATTTTCAGAATTATATCCCTTTACTACTTTCAATCCGCCTATGGTTTCTTCTATGGTAGATAAAAAAGTACCTTGTTCCTGTTGTGCTTTGGTAGATTGTTTTTTAAGTTGTTTTCCAATTAATGAAATGATGTAACCTGAAACCGGAATGAATATAAAGACAAATAAAGTTAATTTTGGACTAATAATTAACATTGTAATTATAGTAAAAATAATAGTCAGCGGTTCTTTTACAATAAGTTCAAGAATTGCCAAAAACGAAGTTTGAACCTCATTTACATCAGCTGAAATTCTTGAAATAACATCTCCTTTTCTTTTTTCAGAATAAAAAGCTAAAGGTAGTTCAAGTGTTTTTTTATACATGGCATTTCGCATATCTCTTAAAACACCATTTCGTAAAAAAGTGATAAAAAACATTGCGGCATAATCGGCTAAGTTTTTTAATAAAAAGATTGAAATTATAATTGCAACCATTATTGATAAAACATACCCGGATTCGTGTGTGCCTTTTGTTGTGGTAATATAATAGCTCAAATAGTCTTCACCGTATTTTTGAATGTCCATAATTCCGGGATAAACCGGTTTTACTGTAATTTGTTTGCTTTTATCAAATAATACCTGAAGCATCGGTATTAAAGCAACAAAAGAAAGTGTGCTAAAAAGCGCATACAAAACATTAAAAAAGATGTTTAAGAAAGCGTATTTTTTATATGGATATATAAAAGGAACTATTTTTTTGAAATTACTCATTTATTTATAGATGTTATTTTCTGCTATTGCAATTGCTTTTTCCAGTTTTTCCAGCAATAGTTTTTTTTCTGGTAGTTGGGTTAAATATGCTGATACTTTTATTTGTTCGTCATTATCCAGCATTAAATAATTTATTTGCTCTGGAGATTTTTCACTGCACAAAATTAATCCAATTGGTTTGTTTTCGCCTTCTTTTTGTTCATTTTTCTCAAGCCAACGCAAATATAATTCCATTTGGCCTTTGTATCCAGCTTTAAACTTCCCTAATTTCAAGTCAATAGCAACTAATCGGCGCAGACCTCGATGGTAAAAAAGTAAGTCAATGTAAAAATCTTCGTCGTCGATTGTGATTCTTTTTTGGCGGGCAAGAAAAGCAAATTCGCTTCCCATTTCGGTAATAAAATTTTGCAATTGTGCCAAAATAGAACTTTCAAGGTCCTTTTCAGAATAACTATCGTGAAGTCCTAAAAAGTCCAAAAAATAAGGATCTCTAAAGGTTAGATCCGGACTAATTTGTTTTTCTGATTTTAAAAGTGCTAAGTCGTTGATGATGGTTTGCTCAGGTTTTTTGCTAATGGCAGTTCTTTCAAAAAGCATACTGTCAATTCGTTCCTGCAAAGTTCTTACACTCCATCTTTCGTGAACGCTCATCTGAATGTAGAACTCTCTTTTAATATTGTTTTCAATATAAATTAAAGTTCTGATATGGGACCAACTCAATTTTGCACACAGTGTGTGCAAAATTGTAAAGTCCTCAATTGTAGAGTTTAACTTGACAAAGCTTTGTAAGTTTCGTTTGTTAAAGCCTATTCCGTATTTGTCAGTTAAAGCAACGCTTAATGCTGGAATTATCTTTTTGCCATAATCCGCGCGATCATTTTTTAGAATTTCTTCGTTGATCGTTTTTCCGATATTCCAGTACAATAAAGTTAATTCCTGATTAACTGTTTTGGCAACAAAATGACGAGTCTGATCTATTAATCCTATAATTGAATTTAATAGTTCCGGCTGATTGTTTATGTCAGGTTTGTCACTCATTATTGTTTATGTCAATTGCATTCCTGCAATGATATTTTGTATTTTCTGATCTAAGAAACTTTCTGCAGCATCAAAATCGGCAACCGATTCTAATTCGGCATTAACGCTAATGTAGAATTTAATTTTTGGTTCAGTACCACTTGGTCTTGCACAAATTTTAGAACCATCTTCGGTATAATAAATCAATACGTTCGATTTCGGAATATCCATTGCAGATTCTTCGCCAGTCAATAAATTTAAGGCAACAGATGATTGATAATCTTCTACCATAATTACACGTTGTCCGTTGATTTCTTTTAATGGATTTTCACGTAAATCAATCATCATCTGATTAATTTCCTGTAAGCCTTCCATTCCTTTTTTGGTAAGTGAAACCAAATATTCTTTATAGAAACCATTTTCAACGTAAAGCTGTAAAAGTTCTTTGTAAACTGTGCTTCCTGCAGCTTTGGCCTGAGCAGCAACCTCGCAGATCAATAAAGTAGCAGCAACTGCATCTTTATCGCGAACAGCATCACCAACCATAAAACCAAAACTTTCTTCTCCACCGCCAATAAACTCAAGCTCCGGAAAATCTTTAATCATTTTGGCAATCCATTTAAAACCTGTCAAGCCAACTTTGCATTCTACACCGTAACTTGTTGCCAGTTCCATCATCATTGGAGTAGAAACTATTGTAGAACCCACGAATTGTTTTCCGTTAATTTTGCCTGCTTTTTTCCATTGTTTCAATAAAAAAGAAGTCATCAAAATCATGGTTTGATTTCCGTTAAGCAAAATCATTTTACCATCATTGTTTCTAACAGCAACACCCAAACGGTCGCAATCAGGATCTGTACCAACAACAATATCTGAATTTGTTTTGTCTGCCAAAGCCAAAGCCATTGTTAAAGCTTCCGGTTCTTCGGGATTTGGAGATTTAACCGTTGGGAAATCTCCATCAGGAATCGCTTGTTCAGGAACAATATGCACGTTTTTGTAACCCGCCTGTGATAAGGTATCCGGAATAGATTTTATAGAAGTACCGTGCAATGAAGTAAAAACAATATGCAAATTATCTTTGGCTTCAGCCGGAGTATCAAAACTTGCGTTTTCTATTGATGATTTAATAAAAGCCTTGTCAATTTCAGTATCGATATATTGAATCAGGCTTTCGTTTGCATTAAATTTGATTTTGTCGTAATCTAAATTTTCGATTACATTAATAATTGCTGCATCTTCCGGCGGAACAATTTGTCCTCCATCTTGCCAATATACTTTATAACCATTGTATTCGGGCGGATTATGTGAAGCTGTAAGGACGATTCCGCATTGACAGCCTAAATACTTAAGCGCAAAAGATAATTCAGGAGTTGGACGTAAATCTGAAAACAAATAAACCTGAATCCCGTTTGCAGAGAAAACATCAGCAACAACCTTTGCCAAAGTATTACTGTTATGACGACAATCATAAGCAATAACTACTTTTAATGGTTGATTAGGAAAAACTTCATGCAGATAATCTGAAAGACCCTGTGTGTTTTTTCCAAGCGTATATTTGTTAATTCTATTGTTTCCAATACCCATAACTCCACGCATTCCGCCTGTACCAAATTCCAGGTTTTTGTAAAAACTTTCTTCAAGTTCTTTTGGCGACGTTGTCATTAATTCCTTAACGGCCGCTTGTGTTTCATTGTCAAATGTAGGCGTTAGCCATTCGTTTACAGCATTTAAAATATTAGGTGCTATATTCATGTAAATGTGTTTTTAATGTTCTAATTAAAGATAATATTTTTTAAGGAATAATCCTGCTTTGTGGTAATTATCAAAAAAATATTTTTATGTTCCTGTAAGAACGCAAAAGATGCTCCTGAATTATTCAGGAACATTATATTTATTGTCTTTACTTTAAAAATTAACTTCTCGTGCTACTTTATAACGAGCTTCATTGCTTTTAGTACGCAATATAATTTCACCTAAAAATCCGGCTAAAAATAATTGTGTTCCTATAATCATTGATGTTATGGATAGATAAAAATGTGGTCTTTCGGTAATTAATCGGCTTGTTTTGTGAATGAATAATTTATCGATTCCTAAGTATAGGGCTAATAGAAAACCAATCAGAAACATTATCGATCCTAATAAACCAAATAAATGCATTGGCCTTTTTCCAAATCTTGATAGAAACCAAATCGTAATCAAATCCAGAAAACCATTAATAAAACGATCCATGCCAAATTTGGTTTCTCCATATTTTCTGGCTTGGTGAATAACAACTTTTTCTCCAATTTTATTAAAACCGGCATTTTTTGCCAAAACTGGAATATAACGGTGCATTTCGCCCGAAACTTCGATGTTTTTTACAACGGTGTTTTTGTATGCTTTTAATCCGCAATTAAAATCATTTAACTCGACTCCGGAAGTTTTTCTGGCAGCCCAATTAAATAATTTCGAAGGTAAATTTTTCGCCACAACAGAGTCGTAACGTTTCTTTTTCCAACCGGATACCAAATCAAATTTTTCTTTGGTAATCATTTCAAATAATCCGGGAATCTCATCCGGACTATCTTGCAAATCGGCATCCATGGTAATAATAACGTCGCCTTTTGCTTTTGCAAAACCAGCATGCAAAGCCTGTGATTTTCCAAAATTCTTCATGAAGCGAATGCCTTTTACATTAGCATTTTCGTTAGAGAAACCTTCAATGATTTCCCAGGAATTATCTGTACTGCCATCATCTACAAAAATGATTTCATAAGAGTAATTGTTAGATTGCATCACTTTAATGATCCACGAATAGAGTTCTTGTAGTGATTCCTCCTCGTTTAGAAGCGGTATAAGTATAGATAAATTCATTTATTTTTTTATTCTTGTGTAGATTTGCTTTTAAAAAATGCTGCGAAAACTAATCCGAAAATAGCACAGATTACAATAGCGAAAACAGATCCTTTTATTAATTCTAAGGTAGAATAAGGATTAGTTATTTTCATTTTTGCAATAGTTTCATTAATTGTAGAAGCCGGAGTGCCAAACTTTTGCAGCATACCAACCGTATATTTAATCATAATTTCGCTTAAAGTATCTTTTGCTCCCGGATCAATAACATTAAATAAGACAATGTTGAATAAAGTAGAGATTAAAATACCAATTACCGCTGCAATAAAGTAAGTGGTAAAGGCCTCTTTGAAAGGAAAAATTCCATTTAATTCTTTCTTGGTTTTAGAAAGTAAAACGATTGATATCGTTACGTTTATTACTAAACCAAGCAAGCCAAACCACCAGGAAACAAATAGATTTAAATCGACTGCATAAATGGTAGCAGTAATTAGCGCAGATGCAATTCCGATCATTACACCATATGTAATTCCATTCTTCTTTATAACTTCATTAATCATATTTATATATGTTTTAAAATTAATCCACAAATATAGTAATTCCGAATATAATCGTGGGGAAAAAAGCTTTTTGAATTTAAGTAAAAAAAAGTGGCTTAAAGATTTGTATATTAAAAAAGAATTGTAAATTTGCAAACTCAAAATAATTAAAAGTTTTTAAACAAAAAGAGTATTATTTATTTACACCTTTTTCTAACCATGAAAAAGCTTCAAAATAAAAATGCTTTAAACAATAAATAAACGAAAAGATGAAAAAAGGAATTCACCCAGAAAATTACAGATTAGTTGCATTTAAAGACATGTCAAATGACGAAGTTTTTATCACTAAATCTACTGCAGATACAAAAGAAACAATTGAAGTTGACGGAGTTGAGTATCCAGTTGTAAAAATGGAGATTTCTAGAACATCTCACCCTTTTTATACTGGTAAATCTAAACTTATCGATACTGCAGGACGTATTGACAAGTTCAAAACTAAATACGCAAAACACGTTAAAAACTAATAAACTGTTTTTATTTATACAAAAGCCTTCCAATCTGGAAGGCTTTTTTTATGCTACAAATTCACGGATTTACTTTACCGCAATTAGAAAAGCAAAATAGTACAGCTGTAATAATTAGAGAAATTCATGAATTCGTGGCAAAAAAAAATGTATTTTCTTGTTTTGAATCAAAGGGTTTTTAATCAAACCCATAAATATTTGTAACTTTGAATTCGGTAACCAAATCAATTTTAACAATATTAAATCTATTTTATGAACTACATTCTTTTTGACGGTCCCGTCCGGAATGCTTTATTACCTTTTACGTTTACAAGGCCTGTGGCTGATATTTTAATCGGAATCATGACCATTCGTCAAAAATGGGAAATGCGTTTAGGATCTACTATAACAACAATTACCGAAGATTACCTGTCTGCCAAATTTCCTATGGTAGAGATGGAAGAAAACGTCATGATAAACGCAGCGTATTTACCAAATGATACGCTTGCTGAAATGGTTTCTGATTTAAAAGAAAATCAGGCAATTTTTAAAGGAGATGACGTAATCGCTTTTTTTACAACTGAAAATCAGGAAGAAGTTGATTTTGATTCGTATGAAATAATTCAATACAACGATGATTGCTTAACAGTTGAGCATACGTGGGATATTTTTTCTAAAAATGACGCCGCAATTCGTGCCGATTTTGATTACTTGACAGAAGATCGAAAATCAGAACCAATTCCGAAAAGTGTAAATGTAATTTCGCCTGAGAATATTTTTATTGAAGAAGGGGCAAAGCTTGAGTTTGTAACACTGAATGCTTCGGCCGGACCTATATATATAGGTAAGAATGCCGAAATTATGGAAGGAACCGTAATTCGTGGCCCTTTTGCTTTATGCGAAAATGCACAAGTGAAGTTAAATGCAAAAGTTTACGGCGCTACAACTGTTGGTCCTGGATCAAGAATTGGTGGTGAAGTTAAAAATTCTGTTCTTTTTGCCAATTCAAATAAAGGGCATGATGGATTTTTAGGTGATTCTGTTTTAGGTGAATGGTGTAATATTGGAGCGGATAGTAATAATTCAAACCTGAAAAACAATTACGAAGAAGTAAAATTATGGAGCTATGAAACAGAAGGTTTTGCTAAAACCGGACTTCAGTTTTGTGGTTTGATGATGGGCGATCACAGTAAATGCGGTATCAATACGATGTTCAATACAGGAACGGTAGTAGGAGTGAGCGCAAATATTTTTGGAAGTGGTTTTCCCCGCAATTTTGTTCCTAGTTTTTCCTGGGGCGGAGCTGCAGGTTTTACCACATATGTGACTAAAAAAGCTTTTGAAACGGCAAAATTAGTAATGGGCCGAAGAAATATAGAATTTGATGAAATTGAATCTTCAATTCTGGAACATATTTTTGAGGAAACTAAAAAATGGAGAAAGGATTAATTTAATTAGATAACTAACCAATTAAATAATTTTAGAACCCGGCAGATTTTTTAAAATCTGTCGGGTTTTGTTGTTTTATTTATCAATTCGAAGGAAATTTCCCTGAAGATCAAAAACTAACCCTAAATTATTAGAAAGTTCAACTTCAATATAAGTAGTTTCCTTGTCAATTGATGTTACAAATAGATTTGCATAGTTTGCAGTTACATAAGTATTGATTTTTTCCGGAATCAATTCAGCGGGAATCACCTGATGATTTCCGTCGATATCAATCCAGTTTCCTGCCGCATCAAAATCAATTTCGAAACCATTTGTCAGGTAAACATCATAAATAGAACCATCGCTGTCTGCTTTATTTTGTTTTTTTACAGTTAGGTAGGTTGTATTTGGGAAATAAGTACTCACAAATGTATCTGATGTTGTTGGTAAATCTGCAGAAGTAATTATAGACTCACGCTCATCATCGTTGTTGCAAGATGTAGTAGAGAATAAAATGGATAAGGCAATAAAACCAGTTAAGATTATTTTTTTCATGCTTGTATTATTTAAAGTGTACGATGCTTAATTATCGATTCTTAAAAAATTTCCTTTAGAGTTAAATTCTAATTCAAGATTATTACTTAAATCTACTTCATATCCCCAGGTTCCTTTGTCAATTTTGGTTACCGTTGTGTTGGCGAAGTTTGTTTTAAGATAAGAAGCAATGGCTTTAGGAAGTACTGTTACAGGTATTGCCTGATGATTTCCATCTACTTCTTCCCAATTTCCTTTTCCGTCAAATTCTACTTCGATATTGTTTGCAAACTGAACTTTGTAATCTGTCGAAAAGGTTTCTTTGTCTTGCAAAATAGAAATAGGTTCCTGTGCAGTAAAATGTGTTTTTAAAAAAGCTTGTGCATTTGCAGGCAAGGCAGTTTTTGTAATTACAGTTTTTTGAGCATTGGCAGAAAAACCAAATGTTAACCCTACAAGTAGGCAAGCAGTCAGATTTAATTTCGTTTTCATAATTGTATGTTTAAAATTCTGATACAAAGGTGTAACTTGAATTAGGAAACAATTAGGAATAAAAGAAAAATACTACTTTTTAGGAAAATTAATTTTAAACTGATGATTTCCGTTGAAGGTATATTCTACAGAAAGTGAATAGTTATTTGTGATGGATCTTACGATAGAAAGACCTAATCCCGTAGATTCATTTGTTGTAGTATGGCGATAAAATCTATTGAAAATAACATCTGAATTTAAAGGAGAATTATTTCCTGAATTCGAAATTATAATTTCTTTATTATTAATGATGAAATTGACAAAACCTTCGTGATGATTATGGATCAGGGCATTTTTTAACAAATTACTAATCAAGGCAATTGCTAAGCCTTTGTTTATTTTAAAATGCAGCGAATCATTTTCTGTTATGGAGATTTTTACTTTTTTAAAATCCGCCAAATCAGAATAATCTTCAGCTAATAAACTGATAAGTTCATTAAAGTTTATGTTTTCTTCTTCAGGAAATTGCTGATTTTCAATTTTAGACAGCATCAATAGTGATTTGTTTAGCCTCGTTAATCGGTTTAAGGTATCTGTGATTTTACCAATTTCAATCATTTGATCTTCTGGAAGTACGCTGTTTTCTGCAAACAATTCTAGTTTGTTAATGCTAATTGCTAATGGAGTCTGCAATTCGTGCGAAGCATTTTCGATAAATTGTTTTTGGCTTGAATAAATGCTCTCATTTCGGTTTAGCATTTTTTCAACTTCTTTTGCCAGAATATTAAATTCGTCTATTGGAGAATGTATTGCTTTTAATCGGCTTCCGGTTCCGAGTTTAATTTCTTTAAGATTATCTAAAATGACATGAAATGATTTCCATATTTTTTTTAGCAGTAAATGATTTACAACCAAAATACTAATAACAAGCATAATGTATAAACCAATCAATGCCAGAAATAAATCCTCCAGTAAGTCATCTTCCTCTACAGTCGATGCCTTTATGATCAATTCATACGGATTACCTTTTTCGTCTTTAAAAACTGCTTTTAAAATTCGAATAGGTTCGTCGTCATTATCATATTCCATGAATTCTTTAGTCGAAAAAAACTCGTCTTTATTTTTATAATTTCCTTTCGGAAGTGGTTTTATGGTAAATTTATTGATTCCAAATTCGGGGGAATTTAGAAGTTTTCTATCCGCGAAAGCGTGGCGGACAATTATAATTTTTGAATTTTTTAAGTCATCATCAATATTATCATACACTTCATCTAAAATTAGCACATAGAAAATCCCGGCCCAAATTGGGATGACAAGGAGTAATGTTATGGCCAGATAGCGAAGTGTGTAATTTTGTAGTTTCATTAATTCATTTTATAACCAATGCCATAAACGGCCTGAATATCAATCTCAGCGTAACTGTCTTTTAGTTTTTTTCGTAAATTTTTAATCTGCGAATAGACAAAATCCAAATTGTCGGCCTGATCCGTATGATCGCCCCAAACATATTCGGCAATGGCCGTTTTATTAATTAATCTATTTGGGTTGATGATGAAGTAATAAAGCAAATCAAATTCTTTTCGGTTTAAAATCAATTCTTTTTTATCAATAAAAACCGTTCGTTGTTCGGGAGAAAGTGTAATGTTTTTCCAAACAATCGAATTATCTCCGTTATGATTGTTTCTTCGCATTGCCGATTTAATTCTGGCATGCAATTCTGATAAATGAAAAGGCTTACTTATGTAATCATCTGCACCCAGATTCAAACCTTTAACTTTGTCATCTACAGCATCTTTTGCTGAAATGATAATAACAGTACTTTGCTTTTTTTGTCTTTTTATTTCCTGAAGTAAATCTAATCCGCTTCCGTTTGGAAGCATAATATCAATTAAAATACAATCGTAATCGTAAGATCCCAGTTTGTCAAATCCTGAAATATAATCATGCGCTATTTCAATAATATATTTTTCTTTTTCAAGAGATTGCTGCACAACTTCACGTAAACCAGCTTCGTCTTCTATTATTAACACTTTCATATTTTGGCTCTTTTCTAATTCAAATGTAAGAATACGAGCCCAAAATAAAGTCCTCTTTCTGGAAACATTTGGGAATTTTGAGAATGTGTCGATTAGAAAAATGAGATAATTAGATAATGAAATGTGTCTTGCACAGTTTTGTTTTCAAAAGAGAATTGTCTAATTAACAGATTTTCAAATTATCTAATTAACAAATTGGGACATTATCTAATTAAATCTATCTTTGCACCACGAAAAAAATGGGTTGTCAGATAAACGATTAACCGATTAAACAAATTTACAGAAAGTAATGATTACAGTTAACGATATTTCGGTTCAGTTTGGTGGAACTACATTATTTAGCGATGTTTCTTTTGCTATAAATGAAAATGATAAAATTGCCCTTATGGGGAAAAATGGTGCGGGAAAATCGACACTTTTAAAAATAATTGCAGGTCAGAGCAAACCCTCAACCGGAAGTATTTCGACTCCTAAAGATGCTGTTGTAGCTTATTTGCCTCAGCATTTATTGACCAAAGATGGTTCGACTGTAATGGAAGAAGCATCAAAAGCTTTTGGTGAAATTTTTAAAATGAAAGCTGAAATTGATGAAATCAACGAGCAATTAACCGTTCGTACTGATTATGAAAGTGATGCTTATATGAAATTGATCGAAAGAGTTTCTGACCTAAGCGAGAAATTTTATGCGATTGAAGAAGTAAATTACGAAGCTGAAGTTGAGAAAATCTTAGTTGGTTTAGGTTTTGAGCGTGAGGATTTTACACGCCAGACTTCTGAGTTTTCCGGTGGATGGAGAATGCGTATAGAATTGGCTAAAATTTTATTGCAAAAGCCGGATTTAATTTTACTGGATGAGCCAACAAACCACATGGACATTGAAAGTATTCAGTGGCTTGAAGAGTTTTTGATCAATTCAGCAAAAGCAGTTGTGGTAATTTCGCACGATAGGGCGTTTGTAGATAATATTACAAATCGTACTATTGAAGTAACAATGGGAAGAATCTACGATTATAAAGCAAAATATTCTCATTATTTAGAGTTAAGAAAAGATCGTCGTATTCATCAACAAAAAGCATATGATGAACAGCAAAAAATGATTGCAGATAACAGAGCTTTTATTGATCGTTTTAAAGGAACTTTCTCTAAAACAGATGCCGTTCAGTCTCGTGTTAAAATGCTTGAAAAACTGGTTATTGTTCAGGTTGATGAAGTAGATAACTCTGCATTAAAATTAAAATTCCCACCTGCGGCACGTTCAGGGCAATATCCTGTTGTAGTAAAAGAACTGTCTAAAAAATACGGAGATCATGTTGTTTTTAAAGATGCTAATATTGTTATCGAAAGAGGAGAAAAAGTAGCCTTTGTAGGTAAAAATGGTGAAGGAAAATCGACCATGATTAAAGCGATCATGAAAGAAATAGGTATCGACGAAGGAAGTGTTGAAATTGGACACAATTCTCAAATTGGATATTTTGCGCAAAATCAGGCTTCTTTATTAGATGAAAACGCTACTATTTTTGAAACAATCGATGCAATTGCTGTTGGAGATATCAGAACACAAATTAAAAATATTCTTGGAGCATTTATGTTTCAGGGAGATGATATTACTAAGAAAGTAAAAGTGCTTTCAGGAGGAGAAAAAACACGTTTGGCAATGATAAAATTATTGTTGGAGCCAGTAAACTTGTTGATTCTGGATGAGCCTTCAAATCACTTAGATATGAAAACAAAAGATATTATTAAAGATGCATTGCGTGATTTTGACGGAACTTTAATTCTGGTTTCTCACGATCGTGATTTCCTTGACGGATTAGCAACTAAAGTTTTTGAGTTTGGAAACAAACGAGTTAAAGAACATTTTGAAGACGTGGCAGGATTCCTGGCACACAAAAAAATGGATTCTATGAGAGAGATAGAAAAGTAATTTTTCTTAATTTATATAAAACAAAAAAGCACAAGTTGATTCTTGTGCTTTTTTTATGTTGAAAATATAAAATTAAATTCTAATTCCGGGAGGAAGTAATTCTTTATACTTTGGATTTTTTTTGATAAACTGTACAATTTTTGGATGGATAGGCATTAATTTAAATTTCTTTTCTACCACAATTTCCATGATACTTTTAAGGGCTGTGTCAATTAAAGCCTGGTTTTCAAATCCTTCGGGAGTATTGATTTTAGTTAAAAAAATTTTCTTTTCCTGAAACGAATATTCAACAGAAAGCAATCCTTCGGGGGTTATGGCTTCAAATTGTCTTGCAAAAGTGTTGTCTTTGATTTCCATAATGTCAATAGTTTCCATAATTAGTTGTTCTTGTAAGGTTAAAAAAATAATAGAAATGGTGGGCGCAAATGACTCATATAAAAACTCCTTAAAAAGATATTGAACATGTGTTATTTAGATTACAAAGGTAATCATTTGATTTTCAATATTAATTATTTTTTTTGAAGAAGCAGTTTTCTCAGGCTTTACTTACTTTTTGTAATTTAAATAAGTTTAATTTGTAATTATGGCGTAAGATTTGTTGTGCATATTGCTAAAAAAAGTAATTTTAGAATCAATTTAAAAGCTACAATTTCTGAACTAATGAGTAAAATTCCTGTCTATTTTATGCCTGGTTTGGCTGCAAGTTCAACTATTTTTGAAAGAATCAATTTAGATGAATCTGTTTTTGAAATGTGTTTACTGGAATGGGAAATTCCACAGCCAAAGGAATCCTTGTCTGATTATGCACTTCGAATTACAAAGAACATCAAACATGAAAATCCGGTTCTAATTGGAGTGTCTTTCGGAGGAATTCTGGTTCAGGAAATGGCAAAACATATTGATGTCCGAAAGGTTATAATTATTTCGAGCGTTAGAAGCAATTTAGAATTTCCGAGGAGAATGAAAATTGGCAAAACTACAAAAGCCTACAAGTTGATTCCGATGAAATTGATTCTGAATATCGAGAATCTGGCAAAGTATTCCTTTGGCGAAAAAGTCAACAAACGAATAAAATTATATGAAAAATTTCTTGCCATGCGTGATATCCGCTATTTGCAATGGGCGGTAGAAAATGTGATTTTATGGGATAGAAATGAAATTGATCAAAATGTAATCCACATTCACGGTGATCAGGACGAAGTTTTTCCTATAAAGTACATCAAAAGCTGCATTATCGTGAAAGGTGGAACTCATATTATGATTCTCAATAAATACAAATGGCTGAATGAAAATTTGCCATCTATTATATTGGAGAATTAAATTTCAAAATTCCAATTGTTTGGCTGTTCGATATCTTTGTCAAAGTTTTAAACTTTGACAAAGATTACGCGCAAAGTTTATTACTTGCAATCTTGTCATCCCGAGGAACGAGGGATCTCCGCAATCAAAATCGCCAATCTTTGTAGAGTTACGCGTGTGATTTCTCCCTCCGGTCGAAATGACAAGTTAAATGTTACTCTTTCCATACAGCAGGAAAATCTACAATCTAAACTCAGAAATCTAAAATAAAAAATCCCAAACGCCAAGAATTGGAATTTGGGATTTCAAATATTGTAATTTAAAGAAATTTAAATTTTCTTCATTTGTTCTTTCATCATTGTGATTTGCTCTTTCAGCATACCTTGTTTGTCCAGTTTCTTAGCTTCATTCAATAAATTAGTCGCTTCAAGCTTTCTTCTGCGTGACATGGCAACTCCGGCAAGGTTTAATTTAGCAACAGCCAAATCCATATCCATTGATAGTCCAAGTTCGATAGCTTTTTTGAAATGTTTCTCAGCCTGGTTGATATTGGTTTGAGATAACATGATTCCGTGAAGGTAATTAAAATATCCTTGTTGTTTTCTTACCAATGCAGCTTCGGGATTTTTAATGTATGCCAGCCATTTTTTAGCTCCTTCAAAGTCTTGTTTTCTTAATTTAAGGAAAGCTAAAAGGATGAATTCGTTTTTAAAGTAAAGAAAAATCGGAATTGCAGTAAGTAAAATAAGGAAAATTCCATTTCCGATATTACTTTCTGTAAATTGCCAAATGCCAGCAACTACAAGAAGTCCGGCCAAAATAAGTTTAATATTTTTGTGAAACATAATAGATGTATATTTGTGATTGCAAATATAGTAAAATGAATTAAAAATATTTTTATTAAAGTACTTGCGGGAAAAAAAAGTCTTTGTATATTTGCACTCGGTTTTCGGATAACGATATTCAAAAACAGAAAAGAGATATTAGACACCATTTTAAAGATACAAAGCAATGAGCAAAAGAACATTTCAACCATCGAAAAGAAAAAGAAGAAATAAGCACGGATTTATGGACAGAATGGCTTCTGCGAATGGAAGAAAAGTTCTAGCGCGTAGAAGAGCAAAAGGAAGACATAAATTAACTGTTTCTAGCGAACCTAGACACAAAAAATAATGTTTCTATAAACATAAATAAGGCGTTACTTTTTTAGTATCGCCTTTTTTTATACCTTGTCAGTAAAAAAACTTGCAACATTCTAGTTTTTAATGTACTACAGATCATTTTTGAAATACCATATATAACTACACAATACAAATAAAATGCCTAAAGACACATCAATAAAATCAGTTTTAATAATAGGGTCAGGACCTATTGTTATTGGTCAAGCTTGCGAATTTGATTATGCAGGATCTCAATCTGCACGTTCTATTCGCGAAGAAGGAATTGAAGTTATCTTGATAAACTCAAATCCAGCGACAATTATGACCGACCCAACTATGGCCGATCATGTTTATCTAAAGCCATTAACGACAAAATCGATTATTGAAATTCTGAAGGAACATCCACAAATTGATGCTGTTTTGCCTACAATGGGAGGACAAACGGCTTTGAATTTATGTTTGGAAGCTGAAGAAAAAGGAATCTGGCAGGATTTCGGAGTAAGATTAATTGGAGTTGACGTAAACGCAATTAATATTACCGAAGACAGAGAACAGTTTAAACAGCTTTTAGAAAGAATAAATGTACCAACTGCGCCTGCAAAAACTGCTACTTCATATTTAGAAGGAAAAGAAATCGCTCAGGAATTTGGTTTCCCTCTTGTAATTCGTCCTTCGTTTACACTTGGAGGAACAGGAGCTGCGGTGGTTTATAAAAAAGAAGATTTTGATGAACTTTTAACCCGCGGACTTGAAGCTTCTCCAATTCACGAAGTTCTGATTGACAAAGCTTTAATGGGCTGGAAAGAATATGAGTTAGAGCTTTTAAGAGATAAAAATGATAATGTTGTCATCATTTGTTCGATCGAAAATATGGACCCAATGGGAATTCATACCGGAGATTCGATTACAGTTGCACCAGCAATGACATTATCTGATACAACATTTCAAAAATTACGTGACTATGCAATCTTAATGATGCGTAGTATCGGAAACTTTGCAGGAGGTTGTAACGTACAATTCGCAGTTTCGCCAGACGAAAAAGAAGATATCGTAGCGATCGAAATTAATCCTCGTGTATCTCGTTCTTCTGCTTTGGCATCAAAAGCAACAGGTTATCCAATTGCTAAAATTGCTTCTAAACTGGCTTTAGGATACAACTTAGATGAATTACAAAATCAAATTACAAAATCTACTTCGGCTCTTTTTGAACCAACTTTGGATTATGTAATCGTGAAAATACCACGTTGGAACTTCGATAAATTTGAAGGGGCTGACAGAACTCTTGGGCTTCAGATGAAATCTGTTGGTGAGGTAATGGGAATTGGACGTTCGTTTCAGGAAGCATTACACAAAGCAACTCAATCTTTAGAAATTAAGAGAAATGGGTTAGGAGCCGACGGAAAAGGATACAAAAACTACGAGCAAATTATCGAGAAACTAACTTTTGCGAGTTGGGATCGTGTTTTTGTAATTTATGATGCCATCGCAATGGGAATTCCGTTGAGTCGTATTCACGAAATCACAAAAATTGATATGTGGTTCTTAAAACAATACGAAGAACTTTATACTTTAGAGAAAGAAATTTCGAACTATAAAATTTCTAATCTTCCAAAAGAATTGTTGCTTGAAGCGAAACAAAAAGGTTTTGCCGATAGACAAATCGCGCACATGATGAATTGTCTTGAAAGTGAAGTTCACACTTTAAGAATGGATCAAAACATTAACCGTGTATTTAAACTGGTTGATACTTGTGCGGCAGAGTTTAAAGCGTTGACACCTTATTACTACTCAACTTTTGAGGCAGAAATAGAAAAAGCAAACGGCGAGCGTTATGTAGATAACGAAAGCATTGTAACAGATAAAAAGAAAATCATCGTTCTTGGTTCAGGACCAAACAGAATTGGACAAGGAATTGAGTTTGATTATTCTTGTGTGCACGGAGTTTTGGCTGCAAAAGAATGTGGTTACGAAACAATCATGATCAACTGTAATCCTGAAACGGTTTCTACAGATTTTGATACAGCTGATAAATTATACTTCGAGCCTGTTTTCTGGGAACACATTTACGACATTATTCAGCATGAAAAACCAGAAGGTGTTATTGTTCAGTTAGGTGGACAAACGGCTTTGAAATTGGCTGAAAAATTATCTAAATACGGAGTAAAAATCATCGGAACTAGTTTTGATGCACTTGATTTAGCAGAAGACAGAGGACGTTTCTCAGATTTATTGAGAGAATTACATATTCCTTTCCCGCAATTTGGAATCGCTGAAACGGCTGACGAAGCTTCTGCACTTGCAGATACTTTAGATTTTCCATTATTGATTCGTCCTTCTTATGTATTAGGAGGTCAGGGAATGAAAATCGTAATCAACAAAAAAGAATTAGAAGAACACGTTATCAATTTATTGAAAACGATTCCTGGAAATAAATTGCTTTTAGATCATTATTTAGCCGGAGCAATCGAAGCTGAAGCTGATGCCATTTGTGATGCTGATGGAAATGTTTACATCATCGGAATTATGGAGCATATCGAACCTTGCGGAGTGCACTCCGGAGATAGTAACGCTACTTTGCCTCCTTTTAACTTAGGAGAATTTGTAATGCAGCAAATAAAAGATCATACGGTAAAAATTGCAAGAGCGCTGAAAACAGTTGGTTTAATCAATATTCAGTTTGCGATAAAAGACGATACGGTTTATATTATCGAAGCAAATCCGAGAGCATCGAGAACAGTACCGTTTATTGCAAAAGCTTACGGAGAACCTTATGTAAACTACGCTACGAAAGTAATGTTAGGACACAATAAAGTAACCGATTTCAACTTTAATCCTCAATTGAAAGGTTATGCGATTAAACAGCCGGTTTTCTCTTTCAGTAAATTCCACAATGTAAACAAAGCATTAGGACCAGAAATGAAATCAACAGGAGAAAGTATCTTGTTTATTGATGACTTAAAAGACGATCAATTCTACGAATTGTACTCTAGAAGAAAAATGTATTTGAGTAAATAATAACTCAGATTCTGATATAAAAAAAAAGCTCCATAATTTTTATGGAGCTTTTTTTATTCAATTAGTACGCAAAATCATATTTGTAATTAAAAGTACCATCTGTTACTTTTGTTGTAATAGGATTTGATTCACTTACTGGTTTTGAGTCATCTTCAACACAAGTAAATGAAAATGTACCTGCAAGAGTTTTAGCATTTAAATCAATTGAAGTGATTGCGATAGTTCCTTCAATTACTTCTTGTATATCATCTTTACTCAATGCCATTGAAACTTCGATCTGTGTCTTTGTTGCATCAAAGGTAGATTTAGTAATGGTATAAGTACCTAATTTAAGATCACTTCTTTTGATTAAAAGTCTGATTTCTTCTAATCCTTTTCTTCCTACTAACTGAATATATTCTGTTGCCGGATAATAATCAAATAATGGTTTTGTAGCAAAATTTGAGTTGAACGGATTATTTACTTCCCATAAGGTTCCATCAACTTTTGCAGTCATTGCGAATTTTGAAGTTGGTACAGTTGGAGAGTCGGGAGTTTCATCACTGTTATTGTCACTTGAGCAACTGTTTAAAACAAGAATAAAAAATAGTAATAAGGCTTTTAAAGTAGTTTTCATCATTTATTTTTAGATTTTAATTAAGGGATAAATGTAGATGAATTTATGGTAATACTAAATTTTCCAGATAAATATTTAGTAATAAAAAAGCTCCATAAAATTATGGAGCTTTTTCGTTTTAACTTGGAAGTTGGTTTTTATTTGAATTATAATTTCAAAAGATTATTCATTAGAAAATGACATATTATCTCTTGTGTTTTTTTGTACTGAAATAGCGCCGAACAGTGCTAATAAAAATGCAAATGCATAGAAACCTTTTTCACTTGGTAGAATTGTTGCATTCCAAAGTCCAATTACCAATAATACAATTGACAAAAGAGTTCCAAACCAGCAAATTCCATAATACATATCTGTCACCGGAAGTTTTTCAAGTCTGTCTCTTACACTTTTTTGTAATGAAACTACAGCAAACAGACCAAACATTAGAACTGTAAAATAATATCCTTTTTCGTTTAAAAGCATTTCGGCTCTGGCTAGACCAACAATGTATCCAATCATTCCGGCTCCAAGTGCAACCCAAGATGCTGCAATAAAGGCATTCGATGTTTTTTGTACCATATTTAATATTTTTGGTTAAGTAACAAATATAGTTAAATTCAATTCAGTTTAAAATAAAACAGCATTGAATATTATTAAGTTTAATCTTTCAAATTATTATAAGAAAAAAGCTCCAATTATGAAGCTTTTTTTGTTTTTAAAGTAAGTAAAGGATGTATTATTTAACCAATTGCTGCAAAGGCTTTAATTGTTCCATATCTATATTTGATTCCTTCAAAACAGACATTAACGTCATGATGTTATTGGGATTCATATTTTTTCCTAAAACACGAACTACTGCAAAACCGTTTTCTTTTCTATTGGCAAAAACCACAAATTCTTCTATATTTTCGTCAGTACCAACATAGCTTATTGAAGCACCGTCTTTACCGGAGCCAAAAGACATTAATTTTTGATATTTTGGATTCGTCAAAATAGCTTTAACTTTTGTTCTTTCGCTTTCAAATTGTGCCTGATTTTTGTCATTAGCTTTGAATGCCAGAATATTCATTTTATCAAAAGACTTTAAAGCTTCTGTTTGTTCAGCTGATAATTTTGCTTTTTCTAAGTTTAAAATACTTGGCGAAACATCAAGAGCAATAAAATCTTTGTTCTCTGTATTTTCTACAAAATACTTTTGTAATGAAGGTTCAGAATTGCAACTTATTAAAGTTACTAATGCTAAAATGGCTGAGGTAAAAACGTTTAGTTTCATGATTATTTTTTGTTTTTAGACGCTTTTTTTAAGTCAGAACCTCCAGGAAGCTGCATTTTATCTGTAAGCACAGAGATTTCGTTGATGTCAAAATTACCCGTTAAAGATAATAAGACCGTTTCTTCGTTTTTGGCACCGTCAATAAACATCAGCAATTCTTTAACCTGCGTGTCGCTGGCACCTGATTTTACTAATATTTTTACATTTCTTCCGCTGTCATTTACTCGCATTAGTTCTTCTAAACCTGCCGTTTTTACATATTTATCTGCAGAAGCTTTCATGTCGGCTTCAATTTTAGGGTTTTTGGTTGTAAATACTTTTAAATAGTCTAGTTTTTTGATCAGGCTAATATATTGTTGCATTTCTTTGTCTGAAGCATCAACTTTTACCTTACTCATTAAATCAAACATTTTTTTGTTTACAATTACGGAGGTTACATCGTCCTGACCATCATATTTATCAAATGCACTTTGTGCATAAAAAGTAGTGGTAACGAATGCGAAAACTAGTGTTATAATTAAATTTCTCATTTTGATTGATTTTTTTATTGTTTAAAAATTTTGTTTTTTGATTGTTCATATTCTTTAATGTACTGTACACTTTCGATACCTACATTAACATTGTTTGATAATAAGGCCAAAGCTTTTTGCGTTGCTTTCAGCGCTTCTTCCGGATCATCATAAGTTCCTAATTCTGACTGCGCTACAACCGGTGCTGTATTTTTTTCGCTTACATAAAAATAGGTTCCAATTGATAGTAAAACAACAACAGAAGCTGCAATTGATAACCACGCCACATTTCGTTTTTTGGTTTGTAATGGTATTTCATGCGTTGATTTTTGTTGTTTTACCTGAGAGAAATAACCAAACATAGGTTTGTATTGCTCCAAATGCTGCGCAACATTTGATGAAGAAAAATATTCTTTTAATTGGTTTTCTTCGGCAATAGTAGTTTCTCCCTGAAAGTATTTTTCTAATATATCTTCTATTCTATTTAATTCCATAACGGTGTGTATTAAGCATTGATTCTCTAATTTTTTTTCTCGCTCTCGAAAGTGCTACTCGTATAGCCGTTTCATTCATGTCGACAATTTTCGCAATTTCATCAAATTCATATTGTTCAACATCGCGTAACTGAATTAATATTTGCTGCTGTTCCGGCAACTGACTCATTATTTTTTCTACCCATTCTAAACTGTCAATGTCTTCTAATTGTTTGTCTAATTGAGGTTCTCTGTCTGTAAAATTATTATGTACAATTTTAAGGTTTCCGGCTCTTTTAGATTTTAACTGATCCAGGCAATAATTTTTTGTCATTGTCATTGCCACGGCTTCAACATTATTATAGGCATCTAGATTTTCTTTTTTGTTCCATAATTTCACCATTACTTCTTGAGTTGCATCTTCAGCTTCCTCGGTGCTGGTCAATAATCTTTTTGCCAGACGAAAAACTTTGTCTTTAAAAGGATTAATTAATTCTATAAACACAATTTGGTTCATCTGTGGTTACTTTTTTTGGTTTTTGGTTAGAGAGTACTTAAAATTTAATCATTTACAGTAAATTTTTAGTCGTCTTTGTTTTTATAAACAAGCCTTATAGAGCGTTTATATAGTCAAGACGAGACACAATTATTTTTGTTACAACAGTATTGATTTTTTTTTATTAGAAAAAAAACAACAAACTTATAAATGTTAAAACTAAAGATAGTATTTTTACGTTAATAGAATATAGAAACATATTTTTATGAAAACAATATTAAGAAGTGTCCTGCTAATTTTTTTATTAGCTTTCTCTTTGCAATCCTGTGAAGATGAGGACGATGTTGCCGCACCCGCTGATTTGCAGGTAAACGATTTTGTCTGGAGAGGATTAAATCAGGTTTATCTGTGGCAGGCTGATGTACCTAATTTAGCTGATGATCGTTTTGCAAATAAAGATGCCTTTAATTCATTTTTAGCGGGCTATTCAAAACCAGAGGAATTATTTGAAGACCTATTGAATAAACCGGTAAGCAAATATCCAATTAATGCCATTGACCGCTTTAGCTGGATTGTTGATGATTATACTGTTTTGGAACAGGAACTTAACGGTATCAGTAAAAACAATGGGGTTGATTTCAGGCTTACCAGAGTTTCTGAAGGATCTAATGATTTAGTAGGTTATGTGCGTTATATTATTGCCAATTCTGATGCTTCAACAAAAGATGTTAGAAGAGGTTATTTTTTCACTGCTGTAAACGGAACTAAGCTAACAGTTTCAAACTACGAAGCTTTATTGCTGGATAGTGAAAGCTATACTTTAAATTTTGCAGACTATAATGGATCGGCATTTGTTTTAAACGGAAAATCAGTTAGTTTGACAAAAACAACATTAGAAGAAAACCCGATTTTAATTAATAAGGTAATAAATACAAACGGTCATAAAATAGGTTATTTGATGTATAATGGCTTTTATGCTGATTATGATGCCAGATTAAATGAAGCTTTTGGAGAATTAAAAGCACAAGGTGTAACAGACTTAGTTTTAGATTTAAGATATAATGGCGGAGGTTCTGTTCGCACAGCAACACGTTTGGCTAGTTTAATCACAGGTCAGTTTGATGGTAAAATTTTCTCAAAAAGACAATACAATATTAAATTGATGGCCAGCATGAGTACGGATGAGCTGGAAACCTTAAACGACAGATTTGTAAATAATATTGATGGGACTGCACTAAACAGTTTAAACCTTTCAAAAGTTTATATCTTAACTACTGATAATACGGCATCAGCAAGTGAATTGGTTATAAACGGATTAAAGCCTTATATTAATGTTGTTCAGATTGGTGAAACAACAATTGGTAAAAACGTGGGTTCCTTTACAGTTTATGATTCAGAGACTTTGACTAAAACTAAAGTAAATCCAAATCATAAATATGCCATGCAGCCATTGGTTTTAAAAATTGCTAATTCAGAAGATTTTGGAGATTATACAAGTGGTTTAACGCCTACTTATTTACAGCAGGAGTTTGTAACCAGTTACGGCGTTTTAGGAGAAACAAACGAACCTTTTCTGGCTACAGCGATATCTAAAATTACTGGTGTAACAGCAAAAAGAATTCAGGACGATAAACAATTAGTTTTACCTTATTTTAGCGATTCCAAAAAAATAAACGGAGTAAGAAATGAAATGTATTTAGAAACTGCTCCTAAAGAATTTCTAAAAGCACTAAGATAAGAGATTAAAATGGTGATAAATAAAAAAGGCTTTCATTTCTGAAAGCCTTTTTTTTCCAAAAAAAATAAAAAAAATAAAGTAAAATGATTTTAAAAAAACATCCTTGAATATTTCTTTAATGTATTAATCGTTGAAGTAAAAACCGTTTGACCCAACTCCTGTTGTAAGTGTTTTTAGTAATTCTCCTTTCAAATTATAGATGTACGCTTTACCATCTTCAGTAAATGTGCCATCAGCAAAGTAAAGGCGGTCATCATTAACAGCAAATCCGTATAAGTAACCTGCAGACGAAGAAGCAATTGCTGTTGTAGAAGGTGCAGTTGCATTAATATCCATAGCATAAGCTGCACTTTGAACAGTGTAATAAATTTTATTATCTTCAATATCCATAAATGAAGCTCCGTCTAAACTTGCCGGGAACGTAATTTTTGAAACTGATTTGTCTGATAATTTTACTTTTACAAGTTCACTTCTGTCTCCGTAAGGACCTCTTAAAATGTATAATGTTCCGTTTTCTTCTTCAATACAATCAGCGCTGTAGCCAATTTCTACAGGAGTTTCCACTGTTTTTGTAGCAATATCTACAACTAATAATTTGCTGCTATTGTAAGGTTCTGTAATGTATAATTTACCATTTTCTAAAACCAGTTTGTTAGCCGTAGCATTTAATGCAATTTTAGATTCGAAAGTATTTGTTGTTAAATTAATTACAGCTACATAGTCATCGGTATTTCCATCCGGGTTTTCTTCAGGTTTTTCAGCGTTATAATACGTATTAGCATTTGTAACATACGCTTTTCCATCTTTTACAACTCCATATCTTGGGTTGGCGAGACCAGTTTCTATTTTTGCAATCAATTTAAACGTATATCTGTTTACTACATTGATAACATTTGAGCCACCTGCAATGATATAAGCTTTATCTCCATCAAAAAAGATATTTTGAACAAATTTTCCAATAAGATCATTTGGATTAGATGCGGTATATACATCTTTTGTGAAAACATTAAAATCATTACTTGAAAAAGAAACAGTTCCTACTCCCGTGCTTCCTTCATTTAATATGAAAAATCCATTTTCATATTGCCCTTTTGGTTCGTTGTTATCCTCGTCATCACTTGAACAAGAAGCAAATAAAGAAACACAAAGTGTCATTAAAAGTAATTTACTAAGTTTCATAAATATTAAAATTTTAGAGTTAAATACATGTTGAAATTTCGGCCAGGCATTGGTCTGTCTTCATAGCCTTCATAATCTTTATTGAATAGATTTAAAACTTTAAATCCAAGTTTGAAAGTATCCAGAAATTTAAAATCATAATCGATACCCAGATTTGACACCGTGTAATCTTCTATTATTTCGTCCGGATTATTATCGGCTCTGGTGTATACAAAACCATTGTATAGAAATTGATAGTAAGCGCTGATTCTATTTCTGGAATAAGAAACGGCAGCAGTAACCTTATTGTACGGAACAAAAAATAATTGCTTCTTAGTTTCTTCATCTTTAGAAGCTGTATACGCATAGGATGCATTAGCTCCAAGATGGTTTTTACCAAATTGTTTTTTCCAGTTTATTAAAGTTTCGGCTCCATAGCTATTTACCTTTGCAGTATTTTGTGGCGACCAGATACCATTATTAGCAGGAATCCATTGCAATAAATCTTTTATTTTGATGTAATAAAAAGTCTGTGTAAGTGAAATGTTTTTGAATGTGAAAACGTTACCAATTTCTGCCTGATAGGAACTTTCAGGTTTTAAATTGATATTACCGCCGGGATTCCAATATAAATCATTGTAGGTTGGAATTCTGAAATTTCGCGACACATTTATTTTTAAATTATATAGCGTACTAAATTGGTACGAAGATCCTAGTGAGAATAAAAGCGGCGATTCGTAATTGTCTGTAAATTCTTTTCGAATACCAAATTCATTTTTCCAATTAGTCGAAATATCTTGTTTTACAAGTAAAGATGCAGAACCAATTTCACGACGATGATCTCCAAAACTGGTGCCGTAGCCTTTCGTTCTATTATAATCAATAATTGTATTTATTTGTGTTGATTTAAAAAGTGTATAGCCCAAATCTAATTTTGTAATTAAGCTTTCGGTTTTACCATAACTAAAATATGCCTTTGAGTTATCAGCAAAATATTGATAGTTTTCAAAAATGTAAGCAGTTTTAAAATTGGTTTGAAATTTTCCAAAATCGCCGTCATATTCTAATAAATTTCTATTAAAGCCATTTACATATTTACTTTTTGTCTCGCTTTCTGTTATTAGCGAAGTATTCCTATCCGTATTTGATGTTTGACTGTAAAGTTTTAGTATGTTTTTACCATCAATTTTATAACCCAGATTTGCGTTCATGGTTATGACATCATATTCTCCATTTTGATTCCAGCGTTGTTCACCTTTCCAGGTATAACGATTTAAGTATTTGTAATCATTAGTGGAGCTGTTTTTCGAAAAACCAATTTGCGCGCTCCATTTTTCATTAGAAATAGTTGCATTATAATTTATTCCAGTCGTATTGAAACTTCCGTAGTCAAGTCTTACATTATTTTCAAATCCACCATTAAATAGTAAATCATTATTTAAATGCACTGTTCCTCCAATAGCCCCGCTTCCGTAAATAACACTTCCGCCACCTGGTTTTACACTTATTGAATTATAGTTGGTACTTGAAATCGTGTTGAAATCCGTGCTGCCATTCATTTGCGAATTAATATTGATTCCATTCCAGATTACAGCAGTTTGCGAAGCAGTTGTTCCTCGAAAAGCGACCGAAGAAAGCATTCCGCGACCGTATTCTTTAAAATAAATAGTAGAATTATAATTTAGTAATTCAGTCAGTAAAGTTCCATTTTTACTAATAACAGAATCATTTAAAACCTGAACCGACTGGGAGCTGGAGTATTTTTTTAGATTGACATCAGAAACAATAACTTCTTTAAGTTTTGTAATAGAGTCATTTTGCGCCGAAATGAATTGGCACAACAATAGAAAACAAAATGCAAAACGTTTTTTTAAAGTCATAATTTCTACACTCTTTTTCCCGAGAGCTCGATATTTGTTATAAAGGCAGGTCTCCTGGCTTGCGTCTTATTGTTTACCTTCCCACCCGCTATTGCGAGCAGTGGTTTGTAGTTAACAATAAGCATTCATTATAGAACTTAGCTTACAGTTGCGGGAACAGCTCAAGATTTATACTTGATTCCCTTTTAATGTGTTTGAATTAAACACAACCTTAATTTGGGGCAAAGATAAAGTTAAAATCGTCGAATTTTCAAATTTGTTTCACTTTTTATATCAAATTCTAAACAAAACGACCTTTAAAGTACTATTTTTATTACTTGTCCAAAATCAACTTTATTGGTAAAAGCATCTTTTAGAGGTAAAAAAGTATGATGACATAAAATGCTTCTAATGACACCGGCATGTGAAATAATAACTATTGGCAGTTTTATTTCTTCTGAAATTTGATCTGATAAAAACTGACCAACTCTTTTATGTAATTCAACAAAAGATTCTCCGTTTAAAGCCGGAATATTAACAAAGTCTTCCATCCACGGATTCAGCTGTTCGGGCAGAATATCATTCCAGTTTTTCATTTCCCAATCGCCAAAATTCATTTCCATCAATCGTTTGTCTTCCTGATAAGAAATAGTTTTTATTCTTTTTTGAATGTGTTTTGCTAAAATGGAACACCTTTTCAACGGACTTGAAAATATAATGGCTTCAGCAGGTAACTGTGAAATGATGTTTTCGAAAACCAAATCATAAGGTTCAGCAATAGCAACATCCGATTGTCCGTAACAAACTCCTTTTTCACAAAGAGTTTCGGTATGTCGAACTAGATAAACTTCCATAAAAAAAGAATGCTTAAATAATAAATAACCTCGCAAACCTGTTGCGTTGCGCCAAGACAATCTCCCGTATATCCATCAATCCATTTTTGAAAATAGCGAGCCAAAAAATAGCGGGTGAGAAAAACAGGAATTATAGCAAACAAAATTTTATAGTGAAAAAAAGCAAGTGCCAACAAAGGAATTAATCCGAAAAAGAAAGCGCCAAAAACTTCTCTCCAACTATGATTATTTGCGATTGGCTTACTTTTGCTCGAAGCATCATCACGCGAATATTCATGCGTAAAAATGATCGAAATGGCAGCCAGCCGACTCAAAGCGTGCGCCGAAATAAACAAAAGAAAAATAAGAAGATGGGAATTGTCACTAGTAAAAAGCAAAATACCTTCTGTAAGCAATTTGAATTTTAATAAAAAAAGCAAAACCAAACCAATTGCCCCATAAGCACCAATGGCACTGTCTTTCATAATGATCAGGATTTTTTCTTTTGTCCATCCTCCGCCAAAACCATCGCAAACATCTGCAAAACCATCTTCGTGAAAAGCGCCAGTCGTTAAAACAGAAGTAATAATTGCAAAAATAACGGCAATTTCTGTAGATAGAAAAAAAGAAAAAAGATAGAAGATCAAAAAAGAAATGCTTCCAACAATCCATCCAATAAAGGGAAAGTAACGAGTAGCTTTATTTAAATATTCAGGATTATGATCGATGTTTTTTGGGCAGGGAATTCGGGTGTAAAACATTAAACAGGTAAAGAAGATGTTTAGTTCTTTTTTCATTGAAATTTGGTTTGTGTATTTATTTGGCTAAAGCCATTTTGATGTTGAATAGCCCCCAGATTTATCTGGGGAATATTAATTTATAAAAGGAATGGCTTTAGCCAAATTTTATTTATTATTCGGTTATTATCGAAATCTAATTTGGCTAAAGCCACTTTGATTGCTAATTTTTATCCCCCAGATAAATCTGGGGGCTATTCAAAAAAATATTCAAAAAATTATAGCTTTCTGTAATTAGATTGCCTCCAGATTTATCTGGGGGTTAGAAAATTGAATTATTAATTGGCTTTAGCCAAATTCTAGTTATTCAATATTTTTTGAAACCCAAATTTGATTATAAATTCATCGTATTCTTCCTGAAAAGTTTTTTTCTGATGATGAATTTCTTGGTTTTTAATATAATCTCTCACTTTATCAACAACCGATTCTGATACAGAAACGGCAAAATATTCATCCTGCCATTCAAATCTTTCTTTTGTTAATTGATTTTTATTAATCCACAAAGAAGATTCACCTTTAATCAATTGTATTATTTTTTTAATATTTTGTTCGACTCCCAATGAAATTAAACAATGACAATGGTCTGAAAACCCATTATAAAATCAATGTAAATTCCTTTTTCTTTTGCATTTTCTCTAATGTGATTCCAAACTTTCTCGCGTAATTCAATAGAATTCAAATAAGGAAATCTATTTTTTGTACTCCACACAAAATGGATGTAAACTTTTATAAATGGCATGTATAATATTTTTTTTTATTTCCTACTAACCCCCGCACTCTCAAAACTAGCCATTTCATTCAAAAAAGCTTCGGCTGATTTTAAAATAGGAAAAGCAATAACACAGCCTGTTCCTTCGCCTAAACGTAAATTAAGATTTAAAATAGGCCTTGCATGTAAATAATCAAGTAATTTTTGATGTGCTTTTTCGGCAGAACAATGGCAGAAAACAGCATTTTTATGAATATCAGCATTTATTTTCGAAGCGATTAAAAAAGCCACACTGCAAATAAAACCATCGACCAAAATTATCATTTTATTTTCAAAAGCGGTTAACATTCCACTTGCCATCTGTATGATTTCGAAACCGCCAAAATAAGCCAACTGCTGCATTAATTCGGCTTGACCGGAATAATTATCAATTGATTTTTGAAGTATATTTTGTTTTTGAAGTAACTTTTCGGCCTCAACTCCAGTTCCTTTTCCCACACATTCTTCAATAGAAAAACCAGTTAAAAGACTCATTAAAACCGAAGCTGTTGAGGTATTTCCAATGCCCATTTCGCCAAAACCAATGCAATTTGAATTTGTTTTTGCAATATCATCAACAATAGTTTTTCCTTTTTCAAAACACAATTGTAATTCCGTTTCACCCATTGCCGGCGCGTGCAGAAACGACTGCGTTCCCTTTGCAATTTTAGCATTAATTAAATTAGCATTTGTTGGAAAATCATAGTTTACGCCAGCATCTACAATAGATAACTCAATATTATTTTGATTGCAAAAAACATTGATTGCGGCGCCGCCTTCAAGAAAATTACCAACCATTTGTCGGGTCACATCTTGCGGATAAGCGCTTACGCCATGATTTGCGATTCCGTGATCTGCAGCAAAAACCACAATGTTTGGGTTTGTAATTTTAGGATTTAAAGTTTCAAAAACCGTTCCCATCTGAAAAGCCAAAGTTTCTAACGTTCCCAAAGAACCGACAGGTTTGGTTTTAGAATCTATTTTTTCCTGTAAAAGTTTAGCAAAGTCATTTTTGATATCAGAAATTGGTGTTTTTAATTGAAAATCTAAAACACGACTTTCAACCACATTTTTAATTTCTTTACAATCCGGAGCTTCCGATTTCTGTTTCCAATGCAGCTGTTGCAGCATCGGCTGGTTGTTGTAATTCGTTGCTGGTTTTCCAATGCAGAAATAACCTAAAGGTTCAATGTTTTCAGGTAAATCAAGTATTTTTTTAAACTGATAATAATTCAGGATCGAAACCCAGCCCATTCCATAACCTTGCTCTGTAAGCGAAAGCCAAATATTTTGTGCCGCACAAACCGAACTAAATTTTACAGCCTCATTACTGCCAACAGTTCCAATAGTAAACTGATTTAAAACAGATCTGTCATACGCAATAATAAGTCCGATCGGAGCTTCTTCAATTGCTTCGAGTTTTAGCGATCTGTAATGTTCTTTTTGTTCCGGATTATCGGTAAGTTCCTCGGCTTTTTTATTATAATCTAAAAATAACTCCTTAATTGCACTTTTTACTTCTGCCGATTTAATGATGAAATATCTCGTAGCATCCGTCAATCCAACCGAAGGCGCCCAATGTCCGGCCTGTAAAGCTTTTTCGATTACTTCGTCAGGAACTTCATCGGTTGTGAAATGTCGGGTATCGCGGCGGGATTTTAATATATCATCTAAATGGCTCATAAATTTCAATTTCAATTACAAAACTCAATGTCAATATCAATTTTAAAAATCAATGTCAATATTGAAAGTTATGTAAAGTTAAGACAGCTTGTTGGAATTTGTAATTATTTATTAAAATTTGATATTGTAATTACCAGTGAATTTTACCATTGTAATTGCCAGTGAATTTTGATATTGTAATTAATATTGTAATTAATATTGAATTTTGATATTGAATTTTGATATTGTAATTGCCATTGAATTTTGCCATTGTAATTGATATTACAACCCCTTAATCCTTATCGGAATTCCAGAAACCATCAAAATAACTTCATCTGCTTTTGATGCCAAAAACTGATTCATCCAGCCTTGCAGTTCTGTAAATTTTCTCCCAATTTGGGTTTCTGCATGAACGCCCATTCCAATTTCATTGGTTACAATAATAAATACTGTATTTTCCTGACTGGCAATCGAAAGAAATTCTTTTTTGGCTTCTTCGAGACTTAAATTTACATCATAATTAGTGTCGACAAAAAAGTTTGTGAGCCAAAGTGTAACGCAATCAATCAGCGCGACTTTTCCTGAAAAATCAATTTCGCTTACATACTTTTCTTTTTCAATATTAGTCCAGCGTTCGTCGCGTTCTTGTTGATGGCGATCGATTCTATTTTGAAAATCAACATCCCATTTTCTGGCTGTTGCTACATAAATTGGAGATTCTGAAAGCTGTAAAGCCAGATTTTGCGCATAAGTGCTTTTTCCTGATCGCTCGCCGCCGGTAATTAAGTAGATCATTTTTTTGAGTTAGGAGTTATAAGTTTTAAGTTAGGAGTTTATATGTGTAAAGTTATATGTAGCGTTAATGTATCATTATTGATTAGTTACTGCTATCAACTAATACTGATAACTCCTAACCAATAACTTTTTCACCAATAATTTTTAAGTACTAATAAGGGCAATGCCGACAGTTGTTACCACAGCAATTTCCTCTTTTTAAATGAAACCATGTTGTAAAAACATAATTGCCATTTTCAATATAAAAATCAAGATCTTCGATTAGTTTCTCGGTTTTTGGTAAAGATAGTGCTTTATTTTGTAGTGCTTTTTGCGGAGTCATAGTTTCGACATAAGCATCAATTTTGTCAATACAAGCTTCTTTAAAGCAATCCGGACAGAGGCAATCTCCTGCACCAGAAAGATTAAAAATAGGAGGGTAGTCGTTACACCAACATTTGTTTTCAACAGAAATATCTCCGCAACTAAATGCAGAGTCGCAACTCGAGCAAATTTTGGTTTTTGTGGTATTCATAATAGTAGGTAAAGATAAATTTGGTTTTTGTAAGAATAAAGGTAAATAAAAAATTTATAAATTGCGTTACCTTTGTCCTTATTGAAAAATTTCAAATGTGAATTTCCGTGATTCAAATTTGAATGACAATAAGCAATAACGATACCATATTTCAAAATATATAACCCACATATGAAACATTTATTTCCAAAAATTATTTTTGTTTTATCATTTTTTCTTCTGGTTGGATGTAAAAAAAATGAAGCTCCCGAGATTGTAAAAACTGAAATTCCCCAAAATAGCATTGAGTTTGCTTCGGGACTTTCAATCGTAAAACACGAAGGATATTCGGTGGTTACGGTTATAGAGCCCTGGCCAAATGCGAATGCAAAATTCACTTATATTTTAAAAGAAAAAGAAGCAAAAGTTCCGGATAGTCTGCAAAAATATACCACAATAAAAGTGCCTTTAGAATCTGTTGTTGTTACATCTACTACTAATATTCCGTTTTTGGAAATGCTTGATGTTGAAGATAAATTAGTTGGTTTTCCTCATACCGATTATGTTTCTTCAGAAAAAACAAGAGTTTTGATTGATAAAGGTTCGGTAAAAAATGTGGGACAAAATGAAAAATTGAATATCGAGCAGCTAATAGAATTGTCGCCGGATTTGATTGTAACATTTGGAGTAGATAATAACAACCCAATGTTGGATAATTTAAAAAAAAGCGGTTTAAATGTTTTCATTCAGGCCGACTGGATGGAACAATCTCCGCTTGGAAAAGCAGAATGGATTAAACTTTACGGTGCATTGTTTGGCAAGGAAGACAAAGCCAAAGAATTGTTTGATAAAATTGTTGAGAGCTACAATCAGGCAAAAAAATTAGTGGCAGATCAGCCGGCAACCTCAACCGTTTTGTATGGTTCGATGTATGAAGATCTTTGGTATGTGGCAAAAGGAAATAGCTGGGTTGCACAATTTATGAATGATGCCCATGCCAATTATTTATGGGCCGATTTAAAGGGAAGCGGAAGTGAAGGTTTATCTTTTGAAAAAGTATTAGACAAAGCCAAAACTGCCAATTTCTGGATTGCTTCAGGCTCATTTAAAACCTTGGATGAATTCGGAAAAAGTAATCCGCATTACACACAATTTGATGCTTTTACTTCTAAAAACGTATATACTTTTGAAGGTAAATTTGGAGCAACTGGCGGAACAGTTTATTATGAATTGGCACCAAGCCGACCGGATTTAGTTTTAAAAGATTATATCAAAATTTTTCACCCTGATTTATTACCAAGCTACGAATTTACCTTTGCCTCTAAACTAAATTAAGATTCATTGATAAATTCAAAGCGAAATATAATTCTGTTTTTTGTACTTGGTTTAGTGCTGTTATTTATGTTTTTTCTGGACATAAGTTTAGGATCAATTACAATTCCGTTTAAAGAAGTGTACACCAGTTTAACAGGCGGACAAGCCAGTAAATCAACTTGGGAATATATCATTATTAATTATCGTTTGCCAAAAGCGATAACAGCCTTTTTGGTTGGTGTAGGATTATCGATTAGCGGTTTGCTAATGCAGACATTATTTAGAAATCCGTTAGCCGGACCAGATGTTTTAGGTTTGAGTTCCGGAGCCATTTTAGCCGTTGCGATTGTTATTTTGGGCACGGAATTTTTGCCTTCGTTTTTAAATGCAATCTTATTGTCACCATACGGACTTGTTATTGCCTCGACATTAGGCAGTGTTTCGGTTTTGCTTTTGGTTTTATTGGTCGCGCAGCGATTGCGAAATACAATGGCAATTTTAATTGTCGGACTTATGTTTGGTAGTTTTACAAGTGCAATTGTGGGTGTTTTAACCTATTTTAGTTCGGCAGAACAATTGCAGAAATTTACATTTTGGTCGTTAGGAAGTTTGGGAAACCTTTCCTGGACATCGATTTCTGTTTTGGCTGTTTGTGTTGGTTTTGGTTTGCTTTTAAGTGCCGGAAGTATTAAGCCTTTAAACGCGTTGCTTTTAGGTGAAAATTACGCCAAAAGCATGGGTTTGAATTACAAAAAAGCCCAGTTAATTATCATATTTGCAACTAGTATTCTGGCAGGAAGTATTACAGCTTTTGCTGGTCCGATTGCTTTTATTGGTCTAGCGGTGCCGCACATTGCCAAACTGACTTTTCAAACAAGCAATCACGCAGTTTTATATTGGAGCACCCTTTTTTATGGCGGAATAATTATGTTGTTTTGTGATATTGCCTCGCAATTACCCGGATTAGAAACCACTTTGCCAATTAATGCAATTACCTCAATAATTGGCGCGCCGGTTGTAGTTTGGTTATTAATGCGAAAAAGAAATTTTCAGTAAATTTATTCGTTACAGATTAAAAGATAAAAAACTTTGTATTTCGCCACGAATTTTACAAATTTTCACAAATTAACCTTAACTCAAAATCAAATTCGAGTAAATTCGAGAAATTCGTGGCGATATTTTTTAATATTAATCTGTAGCAAAAAAAAAACTTAGCATCTTAGTATCTCAGAACCTTAGCACCTTAAAAATAATGAGTATCTTAAAAACTTCAAATCTAAATATTGGTTATAAAACCAAGAAAGCAACTATGACCATTGCTGAAAATCTAAATTTGAATTTGGCTTCAGGAAAACTAATCTCTTTGATTGGTGCAAACGGAATTGGAAAATCAACTTTATTGCGGACAATTACAGGAATTCAACAACCGTTATCAGGAAATGTTTTTTTGAACGATAAAAATATCAATACTTATAATTCTTTAGAATTAGCGCAGAATTTAAGCGTTGTTTTAACCGAAAAGTTGCCGCCAAGCAATCTTTCTGTTTTTGAGTTAGTTGCTTTAGGACGTCAGCCCTACACGAATTGGATTGGTACCTTAAACCCAACTGATATTCAAAAAGTTCAGGAAGCCATGCAATTGACTCAAATTGAACATTTGACTACAAAAAAACATTACGAAATTAGCGACGGACAATTGCAAAAGGTTTTAATTGGAAGAGCTTTGGCACAAGATACTCCGCTAATTATTCTTGACGAACCTACAACACATCTTGATTTATTGCATAAAGTTTCGCTTTTTAAATTATTAAAAAAGCTAACAGACGAAACTCAAAAATGTATTCTGTTTTCAACACACGATATTGATTTGGCTATTCAGTTAAGCGATGAAATGATCATTATGACGCCGGAAATTGTAGTTCAGGATCAGCCTTGTAATTTAATTTCGAACGGAAGTTTTGCTACTTTGTTTAAAGATGAGCATATTGTTTTTGATGCAGGGAAAGGGAAGTTTATTGTAACCTGATTCGTTCCCGCAAGGTTTTCAAAACCTTGTAGGTATAAAATTTAAAGTTGATAATAAATCCAAACACCTACAAGGTTTTGAAAACCTTGCAGGAAATTGTCTTTTAAGGTTCGATTAAACGTTTAAACAATAAACGATTAACCTTTCAACCGAATTTGCCTCTTCGCTTCTCCAACCACAAAAGCCACAGAATTTGCAATATTAAAACTGCGTATTAATTTCGACATGGGAATCGTTAAATGATTTTCGAAACGTGCTAAAACTTCTTTGCTTAAACCAACACTTTCTTTTCCAAAAACCAACCAGTCACCATCTTGAAAATCAGTTTCTAAATACGATTTTTCAGCATGAGAACTCATTAAGAATACACGTGATTGATCTGGGATCTGCGCAATCCATTCTTCTATATTTTGATATTCGGTTACATCGAGATGAACCCAATAATCCAAACCCGAACGCTTAAGGTTTTTATCATTTATAACAAAACCAAAAGGATGAATTAAATGCAGTCGGCTTTCGGTTCCCACACATAATCTTCCAATATTTCCCGTATTATTTGGTATTTCAGGTTCTACAAGAACAACGTTTAGCATTTTTTTGAGTTATGAGTTATAGTTATGAGTTATAGTTATGAGTTAAAGATTCCAGCAATTATCTAATTATCAAATTTTCTCATTATCTAATTGTCAATTATCTAATTTAAAATCGGGAACTTCTAAAACTTCTCCGGCTTTTAGGTTTTGCAAATATACATTTCCTATTCTAACCCGAACTAATCTAAGAGTTGGAAAACCAACGGCCGCAGTCATTTTTCGAACCTGACGAAATTTACCTTCATTTACAGTAATCGAAGCCCAGGAAGTTGGTCCGTGTCGCTCATCTCTGATTTTTTTTGCTCTCGGTCCAAAATCCGGAATTTCGGTAACGATAAAGGCAGAACAAGGTTTTGTTTTGTATTTGCCGCCTTCAAAACCTATCTCAACACCTTTTTGCAATTCTTCAATTGCTTCAGGAGTTATAATTCCATCAACTTGTACATAGTATTCTTTATCTACTTTTTTGCTTCTTATCTGCTCGCTGACTTTTCCGTCGGTCGTAAGCAAAAGTAATCCTTCTGAATCTTCGTCTAAACGCCCAATTGCCATAGTTCCTTCCGGGAAATCATGCAATTCGCCCAGGAGTTTTTTCTTCCTTTTCAATTCATAAATAAATTGACTCAAATAACCATAAGGCTTAAAAAGAATGAAGTGTTGATGCATGTTTTATTTTTTGCAAAGATAGTTTTGTTTCATCTTCATTAAAAAAATAATACGAGAATAAACTAAAAGCAATGTTAAACCATTTAGTTTTAAAATTTAGAATTCGTAATATTATATAAGAACTTTAAAAAAGAATGATATGGGAACTAATGATTTAGGCTCTAAAAAAATAAATGGAGTACAAAAAAAAAATATAGACGAATCTAAAGGAAAAAATATTTCACACGATGGAAAAGCCGACGATGCTAATTTACAAAAAGAAGTGGTAGCAGATCAGGACGGAAATAAACAAGTAGTAGAAAGAGCGCGAAATGAAAATGAAGAAATCAAAAAAGTCAAAGGCGATGTTGATTCAAATAGCGCCAATGCAAATCGTGGAGTTTCATCTGAAGAAGAAGCAAAAAAGACCGTTGAAAACAAAGACCGAAATTCGGATGTGACGCCAAATCGCTACCCTAATTCCGATCCGGAAAGTCACGAAGATCGAGGTAATATGAAATTGGACGAAGATTAATACTAAGAAAAAAAAGGATGATTTACGTGATTTTAATGTGAAATAACATTTGATTGTGATAAAGTCTTAATCTTATTGTAAACCCGGGTTTTTGTTATGGTCAGCGGTTAAGATCTTCGTAAATTGTTACTACAAATTTAAATTTCAAGAAATATGTCACTTTTAGAAAACAAAGTAGCTTTTGTATCAGGCGGTGGTTCAGGAATTGGACGCGCTGTTGCAGAATCTTACGCTCGTGAAGGAGCAAAAGTAGTAGTTTCGGATATTAATGTTGAACACGGAGAGGAAACCGTAAAAGTTATAAAAGATGCCGGGGGAGAAGCCTTTTTTGTAAAAGGTGATTCGTCGAGCGCAATCGACAACAAGCACATGGTTGAAGTTACCGTTTCAAAATACGGCCAGCTTGATATTGCCTGTAACAATGCAGGAATTGGCGGACCTGCAAAACCAACAGGAGAATACGAACCGGAAGCCTGGGATAAAGTAATTGCTTTAAATTTAAGTGGTGTGTTTTATGCTTGTCGTTATCAATTAGAGCAAATGGAGAAAAATGGTGGAGGAAGTATAGTAAATATTGCTTCTATTCACGGTCAGGTCGCGGCGCCATTAAGTCCGGCATATACAGCATCAAAACATGGAGTTGTTGGGTTAACTAAAAATATCGCTGCCGAATATGCACAAAAAAACATTCGCTGCAACGCTGTTGGTCCCGGTTATATAGAAACGGCGTTATTGAAAGATAATCTGAATAAAGATGCCATGACTGCCATTGCAGCAAAATCACCAATGAACCGTTTAGGAACTGCCGAAGAAATAGCAGAACTGGTTACTTTTTTAAGTTCTGAAAAATCTTCTTTCACAACCGGAAGTTACATCTTAGCCGATGGCGGATATACGGCGATTTAAAAAATCAGTTTTTATATAAATAGAAAGCTGCCTGAAATTCGGGCAGCTTTTTTTATTTGCTAAATTTTAAATTAAAAGTTATTTTTCTTGTTAAAAATAAGTGGTTTTAGAGAATAATACAAAAGGAAAAATGCTCTGTTACTTACAGAATACCGAATGAATATATGAATAGTTTGATATTTGGTGCTGTATGTTTATAAATAACCTTACAATTTGTTTAAGTTATTGCAATATTCCCTTAACTTTAAAAACTTAAATTTGATCTCTAAAACCCTATTTTTTAATCATATGAAAAACATTTACTCATTACGTCATTTAATGACTTTTTTAAGTTTTTTTTGTTGCTTTTCGGTCAATCTTTTCGCGCAGACAATGCCAGAGCCGCAGGAGCCGCTGCCATATACACAAAATTTTGACAACTGGTTAAGCACTTCAACGTCATTTCTTCCGGGATTTCAGGGATGGACCCTAGGAGCAAATGTTTCGGGAGAAACTCAGTACCTGACTTCTCCAACTTTTACAGATTATAACACTATAATTACTGGTAAAGGCGCTAATAATACCGCAGGTGGATTTTATAATTATGTAGGTAAAATGGGTTTTTTAACTACAGGAAGCCTAAATCTTTCAATTGGTTTTGCTTTTTCAAGCGTTGGATCTACTGCAATACAAGTCAAATATGATGTTATGACCATCAGAAATCCTTCTGATGCTTCAAATACAAGAGTTAATGAAGTGATTTTGCAATATCGCGTAGGAACAACAGGGAATTTTACTTCACTTTTAGAAACAGCATATCGTAATAATTCAGAGAACCAGACAGGAACAAATGTTTTTTTGGAGCAAAATCCTCAAATAAAAAAAATTACACTGCCTGCCGAATGTGATAATCAGCCTGTAGTTCAGATACGATGGGCTTCAAGACAGGTCTCTGGTAGTGGTGGGCGTCCATCTTTTGCAATTGATAATATTGATATTAGAAGTGATATTGTTGCTCCCGTTACTATTGCAGGTTATCCAAAAACATCTAATATTCGAGGAGAAGGTTTTGACTTTATTAACAAAATAGATGAAATCGGGAAAACGTATTATGTTTTGTTACCATCGGGAAGTGCAGAGCCAACAATTGCTCAGATAAAAGTAGGTCAGGATGCAACCGGAACAGCCGCTTTGCAGTCGGGAGTTTTAGATATAACAAATGCCTCTCAGGAATACGTAAAAACTTTTACAGGTTTAAATCTTAGCACAGCATATTCTGTTTTCTCTGTTTCTGAAGATCCTTATGGAAATGTTCAGTCAACCGTAAATAAAGTAGATGCTACAACTTCGAATGTTCCAACGCCAACTATAGTTGCAACAGTTTCTGTACTCGATTTAGGATTTTTAGAGCCAAATTATACTTCGGATAGTTTTAGTTATCAAATTTCGGCTTCAAATCTAACGGCTGATGTTGTATTAACATCGACCGTATCAAATTTTACTATTTCTAAAGATAACATTACATTTTCATCTTCTCTAACATTTGCTGCTGCTGATTTTGCTTTGAACGCATCTCAAACTGTTTATGTGAAATTTTTACCAGATGCAACCGGTCTGTTTTCGGGACAAATAACACATGAATCAACGGGCGCAATGAACAAAATTGTTGCTTTATCCGGAACAGGAATCAATCCTTATATACAAGGTTTTAACGATGCAAATGTTTTAGCAAATAGCGGCTGGAAACAGTATAATACTTCTGGAACTACAAATAAATGGACGTATACAAATACTGCCAGAAACGTAAACTCAGGATCAGGAGCTGTTTTAATGAATGGTTTTTCGGATAATGGTCCAAGCAAAGACTGGTTGATTTCGCCAAAACTCCATTTAGATACTTTTACGCAATATGCTTTACTGTCTTTTTACTCACGTAAATTTTATGCCGGACCAAATTTAAAATTATTGGTTTCTACAAATTACGATGGAATAAGCAACCCGGAAATGGCAACATGGACAGAAATTGAGGGTAAATTTCCAACTATAACCGGAATTTACACACAATCGCAATTTATAGATTTAAGCGATTATAAAACTCCCAATACTTATGTTGCATGGGTTTATGAAACTACAGGAGGAAATAATGCAGCAGAATGGTCATTAGATGATGTTGCAATTACAAACGAAGCTGCTTATGTAGATTCTAATCCTGTTTTAGATTTTGGCGATGCAAACCCAAATACAATTTCTGGAAGTTTATCATTTGGTTTTAAATCAAAAGGTAATGGCGATATTACACTTACTGCTCCTGCAGATTTTCAATTGTCTTTGGATAATATAACCTTTCAATCGAGTGTTTTGGTTAATGCAGCAGATGCTTCAAACACAAAAACAATTTATGCGAGATTTACGCCTTCTTCAAAAACATTAACCATTTCAGGAACTGTAACAGTAACGGGAACTTCATTAAACAAACAAATTGGTTTGTTTACAGGTTCTTCAATTCCAAAAGCAGATACATTTGATGTCGTAACATATAATCTTGAGTTTTTCGCAAGTGATGTAATAGGAAATGACGGAAAAGAATTTGGCCCAACAGATGATGATTTACAAATTGAGAATGTTGCCAAAGTAATGAACAAATTAAATGCTGATGTTTATGTAGTTCAGGAAGTGTCAAATGATGCAGCTTTGAATGTTTTAATTCAGAAAATAAATGTGAACGGAAAAACATTCGACAAAACAATTTCGCCAACCTGGTCGTATTCATTTCAGGAACCAGATCCAAAATTTCCACCTCAAAAATTAGTAGTTCTTTATAATACCCAAACCACTACCGTAAAAAAGACTCGTGTTATGTTTCAGGAATTGTATGATGAAATACAAGCCGGAACAAAAACTTTACCTAATTATCCGGTAGCGACAGCAAATCCTCCGGCAAATCCAAGTGCGAGTTTTTTCTCATCAGGTCGTTTACCTTATTTGGTAACTATAGAAACGAATATTGGAGGAATTAAAAAAGAAATAAATCTTATCGATATTCACGCCCGCGCCAACAGCGGAAGTGATATTTTGAGATACAACATGCGTAAATATGATGCTGAACTATTAAGAGATAGCTTAGTTGCGCATTATCCAGATGCTAATTTGATTCTTTTAGGAGATTTTAATGATGATGTAAAAGCGTCAGTTATTACTCCAAATCCTTCTTCTTATGAAGCATTTGTAAATGATAAGGTTAATTTCGACGCCTTAACTTTAGGCATTAGTCAGGCTGGCGCTTCTAGTTTTTTAAGTTCCGGAGGATTTTTGGATCATATTGTTATTTCTAATGAATTATCAGATGAATATTTAGATAAATCAATTGCTGTGTATGACCCGCGAAGTGATATTCAGGACTATACCAACACCACTTCAGATCACGGACCTGTAATTGCGCGTTTTGAATTGAAAGAAGATGTTTTATCTACAATTGATTTTGATGCTAAAAAAGGTTTTGCCCAAGCATATCCAAATCCCGCAACTGATGTTGTCAATATTGTAGTAAAAACAACTGATGAGAAAAACTTAAAATTAAAGCTTTATGATATTTCAGGACGTTTAGTTGGAGGCCCAATTGAAATAAAAGGCTCTCAGGATAGTAATGTTACCGCGGTTCAGGTAAGTAATTTAAGATCTGGAATTTATGTTTACACCTTAAGCGAAAACAATAAAGTTATTTTTAAAGATAAGATCATGAAGAAATAATCACAATAATCAGTATTAAAAAAGGCTGTCTGAATCTCAGACAGCCTTTTTGTATTTTATAAAAGCAGTAATTTTTTGATTTTATCGAAATCTGTTTTCGGTGATATTTCACAGAAATAATCCAACTGCCATTTTTGCGTTTTTTGAGCTTGTTTGCTGGAAGTTTCATCCCAAGGCGGATAAACTCTCGTAGCGCGTATTCCTTCCTTTGCAGCAGTCGAAAAAATCCCCTTTTGTAATAAAACTGATTTCGGGAAAATGAATTGACCTGATAAATCATTTTTTCTAACACTTACAATAACAAAATCAATAGCATCAGAAAAATCAAAAGGTTCAATAATTCCGGTCACATTTCGTTTCCATAAAGTAACAAACTGCCCTGTTTTTGTAGGCGTAATTTTTGCTGTTCTAAATTTAATAGTACGGCCTTCAATTTGAAAATCGTATGCATTATAATCCTGACTTTCTGCTTCCGGTTGAGGTTCCGTGCATTCAAAATCACAATAATCATAAACCAATTCTTTGGCAATAATTAAATCGTTAGGGAATAGTTTTGTGTTGATCCAGTTATTTTTGATTGCCATTTTAAGAATGCTAATTTGTTGTTTTTTTTCTTGAAAAGTACAACAAAAACAAGCTTAAAATGAAACATTCAATCCGAAATTTAACCCCCATTGAAATTGGTTGAAAGACTGTTCGCTTAAAGGATTTATATAATAATTCATTGCAGGCTCAACAAAAATATTTGTTTTTTTATAAATGCGATATTGTACAGTAGTGCTTAATAGTGAACCATATACATAATCGTTTGCGTTTACATTTTCGCCAATAGAACTGCCATTTAAAGCCATATCGTTTGAAATTAATTTCCCTACAAAGCCACCGGTATTTAAACTAATATTGGTTTTGTTTTTATTAAAAACAGAATATGAAACTTCTAACGGCACCTCAAGATATCTTAAATTCTGATCCAGTTTTCCCGTTTCTAAATTATCACTTTTTAATGCCATTATTGTGTTAGTAGGCACAAATATATAATTGGCATTATTTGTAATATGAGAAGTTGCTACCGTTGTATTTTGGTTGAAATAATCGCTTGAAGTCAAAAACGCATTTGTAGTTCTCATATAAGAAACATTGGCAATGCTCTGACCCAATTCATTGAATTTTACACCAGAACTTACAGCCCACTTTTTATTGATTTTATATTTCGTTTTTACACCGTAACTGTTACTTTGCTTAGAATCGTTGACGTTGCCTAAAGTTTTGTCATTTTTATAATTTTCAGAATTGGCAACTCCGGCAAAAACCTCCACAGCCCATTTTTCATTTTTAGCGATAGCTTTGTCTTTGTCTTCTTTTTCTTTTTTAGTTTCAGGAGTTACGGCAACAATACCTTTTTCTAAATTTTGAAGTTCTGCCAGTTGAACTGAATCTTGTTTACTTAATGCATCACCAAATTTCGAAGTGCTTTTTTGATTATCAGCAATAGCCTTTTCGTTTGTTATGATTTCGTTTTTAAATCCTTTTGCAGCCGTATTTGTTTTTTGATCTTTATTTAATGCTGAATTAAAAGGATTTGAAGCCAGATTGTTTTCGTTTTTTAAATTCAGTTTGTTTTCGAAAATTGAAGAAGGCGTTTGGTTTTTAGAACCAGAATTAAAAGAATTTGTTTTATTCGAAACAATTGATTTTTCGGTTACAACGTGATTTGCTTTTGCATTTTCAATATCTGAAAACTGATTTTTAGAACTAGAATTAAACGAATTTGCTTTATTCGGAACAACTGATTTTTCGGCTATAGCCTGATTTGCTTTTGCATTTTCAATATTTGAAAACTGATTTTGAAAACTAGAATTAACCGAATTTGCTTTATTCGGAACAACTGATTTTTCAGTTACAGCCTGATTTGCTTTTGCATTTTCAATATTTGAAAACTGATTTTTAGAGCCAGAATTAAATGAATTCGCTTTTTCGGAGATAACTGATTTTTCAGCTACAGCCTGATTTGTTTTTACTTTTTCAGTATTTGGCGCTTGAAATTTAGAAGGCGAATTAAATGTGTTTTCATTATTCGGAACAAGAGATTTTCCGGCTACTGCCTGATTTGAATTTCTTTTTTCAGAATTTAATGTTTCAGCTTTAGAAGCGGTATTAAAGCCATTCTCATTATTTGGGGCAAATGATTTTTCGGCTACTGCCTGATTTGGTTTATTTACTTCTAAATTTGATTTTCCATTTAAAACACCTTCTTTATTACTTTTGTTTTTGGTGTTTATAGAACTGACTGCCGTTTTTTGATTTTGATTGATTTTAGAAGATCCTGATATGCTATTTGTTTCTTTTTCAGATGAGTTTCCAAGCGCAACAGCGTTTTCTGCACTTTTTATTTCGTTGGTAATGGTATCTTTTTGAATATTGTTGTCTTCAATGCTTCTTGTTTTCGAATCATTCGATTGTGTATTTTTCTCGTCCAGAACAACATTGTTATTTTTAGAGCTATTATCTATAGTTATTCCTGCATCAGAATTAAAATGTAAAACAGTCGGGAGCATTAAACCCAATAACAAGCACGCGGCAGCAGACCACCAAAGAATCGCTCTTTTTTTCTTTTTTGGTTGGTCTAGTTTTTCTTCAATCTGACTCCATAATTCAGGAGGCGGAACACTTGAAAAGTTTTCCATTGATGAAAAAATATCTTCTATATTTTGCTTTTTCATGCTGTCTTAAAATTTTTTATGCTCAAAATTCTCTTTTGCAAAATGCGCTTGGCCCTGTTTAAATTTGATTTTGATGTTCCTTCTGAAATCTTTAGTAATTCTGCTATTTCCTTGTGTTTCATTTTTTCAAAAACATACAAGTTAAAAACCGTCCTGTATTGATCTGGTAAATCCCGAATATATTCTAACAGCTTTTCTTGTTCGATTTGCGGGATATCCAATTCCTGTTCTTCAACAAAATCCGTATCAGGATCAAAAACATCCAAAAAGAAACTTTCTTTTTTCTTTTTATTTAAAGTTTCGATGAGTTTGTTTATAAATATTCGCTTCATCCAGCCTTCAAAACTCCCTTCAAACTTAAACTGATTTATTTTTTGAAAAACAACAATAAATCCTTCCTGAAAAACATCCTTTGCATCGTCTTCGTTTTTCATATATTTTAAGCAAATGCCATACAAAACCGGAGAGAACAACTGATAAATTTTCAATTGTCCCTCTCGTTCATTTTGCATGCATTGGCGAATATATATATCTAAATCGTCTTTCAAAAAATGGTTAGATTTGTTTTGGCAAAATTAGCTTTTTTTAACTCATTTAACTATCTTTTAAAAATAGTGCGGGTAGCGTCTGAGTTATTGCTTAAAATGGTTAGATTTTGATTATCAAGCTTTTCTATTACGTAAGTTTTACCTTCAAACGAAATAAGGTCGTGTTCCAGGTTATCTGCTGCACCAAGTCCTTTTCCAATTTCATAACTGCTGTTTCTAATCTCTACATCATTTTTATAAGTGATCACTCTTCCGTCAGAAGTAAAAACTACTTTTTTAGTGAATCCACTTGTTTTTGGTGTGGCCGTGTAAGGATTATTGGTTCCTCCAATAGACTTTTCCCAAATCCAGGTGTTTACTATCGCATTGGAATTTATTGTCTTTTCTGTAGCACAAAAGCTTGAAAAAAGACAAAAGGCAATAAAAAACAATAAAATTCTTTTCATAATCAGATTATTTTAAACTTGTAATTTTATCCTGAATTGCTTTTTTGAAAAGTTTTACAGCGTCGCTTTGATCCGCAGTATCATGATTATCAATGAAAATTTTAGTAACAGTTCCTGCCTGACGCATTTGAAAATAAACACCGCCCTGATCTGCAGTATCCGGAGCACCATACGTTTTAGTCTGACCTTTGATGTTCAAAATTTCTGCCGGAACATTTTTTAAGAACAAAGTATATTCGCCTCTTTTTATAGTGCTGGTGTATTTGTACTGTTCAAAACTATAACTTCCGTAAGCAACATCCTGAAATTTAAGAATGTTAAAATCATTTAATTGATAGAAATTACGAACGCTGCCAATGTTTCCAATAATAATATTATCAGGAGACTCTGAAGTTTTGATAAAAACAAGTGGTTTCTTAGTTGCAGGAATTAAAATAAAGTCTGAAGGATAAGTTGGCGTTTGTGTAATTTGTTCACCTGCCTGGGGGCTTTTTTCATAAAAGGTGATGATGATTTGGCAGCTATTTTCATAAATAGAAGTCACTTTAATTTCATATCCGCTTGTTGGTTTTGCGCCGGCATAAACTCCAATTAAGTGGTTTTTTGTAAAATCAATAGTAGGATCACTGGCAACAGGACAAGTATTTTCATGTTTAGTAAATGCCTTATCCATATTTTCCTGAGTATCTATATAAACAGCCTGTGGGTTATTAGGCATATTTTTTACACTATAATTACATAAAAGAGGAAATCCTGTAAAAGGCACATTTACATCAGGTCCGCAATCTGTATTAAAATCATCGTTGTTAAGGGAGCAGGCACTAATTCCAAAAGCTATAAATAAGCCAAGCATTATCTTTTTCATAATATTTTTTTAATAGGTTATATTTTAATAGATAATCATCTTTTAAAAAGGTTGCGTAAAACGGTTTTTTTTCGAGCATATTTTTTTGAAAAATGGTTCAGAATGTTTGTTTAATTTTGAATTGATAATAATTCGTGAAATTTAAATTTTAAAATTCGGTACTACGTATTATTGCGTACTTTTACTTAAAAAACAACTTAGTTATGTTCGACTTCCTTCCATTTTTATTGGTTTTTATAATTGCATTGTTACTAGGTATTTACTTCGGTAGAATATTGTTTTCGGCTAAATTTCAATCTGAAAAAGTTAGTTTAGAAGAAAGATTAAATGCCAATGTAAATCAGTTGCAGCTGCAGAAAGAGCAATTTGAAAATGACAGAAAAAATTTTGAAAGACTTTTGCAGCAAAATAATCTGGAAAAAGAAAATATTAGAACCGAAAAAGATAGTCTCGCCATTCAGCTTTCAAAGAAAGAAGTAGATTTTGAAAATTTATGGGAAAGACATAAAGAACAAAAAGCCGAAATAACAGAACTTCAGGAGAAATTCACCAAAGAATTTGAAAATTTGGCGAATAAAATTCTCGAAGAAAAATCGGCAAAATTTACAGAACAAAACAATGAAAATATGAAAAATATCTTGTTGCCGCTGCAGGATAAAATTCATGTTTTTGAGCAAAAAGTAGATCAGACCCACAAAGAAAGTATTGACTATCATGCCGCTTTACGTCAGCAAATTTTAGGTTTAAGTGAAATGAATGCTCAAATGAGTAAAGAAACCTTAAACTTAACAAAAGCTTTGAAAGGCGATAGTAAAATGCAGGGAAATTGGGGCGAACTGGTTCTGGAACGTGTTTTAGAAAAATCCGGACTTGAAAAAGGAAGGGAATACGAAGTACAGCAAAGTTTTACCAATACAGAAGGAACCCGCGTTTTGCCGGATGTTGTAATAAATTTACCAGACGGAAAGAAAATGATTGTCGACTCGAAAGTTTCTTTGGTAGCCTACGAAAAATGGATCAACGAAGAATCTGAGATTCTTAAAAGTGATTTTTTAAGAGAACACGTACTTTCGATTAAAAGACACGTAGAACAGCTTGGCAGTAAAAATTATCATGATTTATATCAAATTGAAAGTCCTGATTTTGTATTGCTTTTTATACCAATAGAACCCGCTTTTGCGATTGCTTTAAACGAAGATTCTACGTTATACAACAGAGCTTTTGATCGCAATATTGTAATTGTAACACCAACCACATTATTGGCCACTTTACGCACTATTGATAGTATGTGGAGCAATCAGAAACAGCAGGAAAATGCTTTTGAAATTGCAAGACAAGCCGGTGCATTGTATGATAAATTTGAAGGTTTTGTAACCGATTTAGTAAAGATTGGAAACAAAATAAAAGATACCAAAACAGAATATGAGAATGCTATGAACAAACTCGTTGATGGAAAAGGAAATCTAATTTCGAGTGTAGAAAGATTAAAGAAAATGGGAGCGAAGGCCAAAAAATCGCTTCCGGAAAATATTATTACAAGAGCCTCAAATACCGACGAAAATCAATCTTTAAATTAAAACCTAACCAAACAGAATAAAAAACATGACTACAGATTTTAAGCCCGTTTCATCATCAAAAATTAGTATTTCCGAACTAATGTTACCATCGCATACCAATTTCAGCGGTAAAATTCATGGAGGATACATTCTTCAATTATTAGATCAGATTGCTTTTGCCTCGGCATCAAAATTTTGCGGTAATTATTGTGTCACAGCCTCAGTTGATACAGTGAACTTTTTAAAGCCTATCGAAGTGGGAGAATTAGTGACAATGAAGGCTTCTGTAAATTACGTAGGGCGCAGTTCGATGATTGTAGGTATTCGTGTTGAAGCTGAAAATATTCAGACTGGTGCCGTAAAACATTGTCTTTCATCTTATTTTACAATGGTAGCAAAAGATAAAGAAGGAAAAAGTGTGCAGGTTCCCGGACTTATTTTATCCAGTTTAGATGAAGTACGAAGATTTAGAAAATGTATCAAACAAATAGAAGCTAAAAAAGAAGTAGAAGAGCATGCGAAAATTACGAATGTAAATTCTATAGAAGATTTGGCAAGTTTAGATAAATATAATGTTTTGTTAGAAATTGGATAATTCTATGTAAAATGATTTTCGTAAATTGAAATTCTATTATTAAAATTAAAAAAGCAGAAAAATGGTCAAATTTGGATATACAATATTATATGTAGAAGATGTAGAAAAATCGATTGTGTTTTATGAAAACGCTTTTGGTTTTTCAAGAAAGTTTATTTCGCCTGATAATGATTATGGTGAATTGATTACGGGTGAAACTACGCTTTCATTTGCATCAAAAAAACTGGCAGCACAAAATTTAGAAGATGGTTTTTTCGAAAGCAGTTTAGAAGATAAACCTTTTGCAATAGAAATAGGTTTTATAACCAATGATGTACCCGAACTTGTACAAAAAGCAACTTCGTTTGGTGCAGTATTGGTAAAAGAACCAACACAAAAACCGTGGGGACAAGTTGTAGCTTATGTAAGAGATCTGGATGGTTTTTTAATTGAGATTTGTACCGAAGTTGAAGGGTAAGAATTTAATTCAGAATAATTAATTATTATATAGTTCTTATGGGACACTTTGAAGTACACATCCGTTTCAAAGTGTTCCGTAGAGACAAACTTCATTACTAATATTTTTTGCCTTGTTCTGCATTTTAAAAGCAAAAACATTTCACAAATATTTAGCATAATATCGGCGACTAAACTCCGGAAAATAGCGTAACTTTAAGTGTATATATAAGTTGCTATATTTAACTGAATAACTGCCATTCGATTTTTCAAAACTGATTTTTTCAGTTGTCTATTTAATTTAAAAAATGGAGTGACATAATTGTTTAATTGATGACGATTATGAAAAGAACTACTTTACTTATTTTGCTTTTTACTGCATTTTCTTTGTATGCTCAGGAAAAATTTACAACCAATACAGCCACAGTAAATTTTGAAGCATCAATTCCTTTTTTTGAAGAAATAAAAGCAGTAAATAGATCGGCTGTGATAGTTTTAGAGCCTAAAACCAGTACATTTATTTGTACAGTTATAATCAAAGATTTTCGATTTAAATTAGATTTAATGCAAGAACATTTTAATGAAAACTATTTAGAGAGCCATCGCTATCCTAAAGCCGTTTTTAAAGGAAAAATTGCAAAATTTGATATTAAAGATATTGATGACGCCGAAAAAGAATACTTAATTAAAGGGAAATTAACGGTACACGGAAAATCAAGAGAAATTGAAGTAAAAGCCTTGTTGAAAAAAGTAAATGAAGGAATACAAATTCATTCGGATTTTCCAATTTTGGTAGCTGATTTTGATATTTCAATCCCGATGAAAATCGGTTCAAAAATTTCATCGACTGCCAATACAGGGTTAACCGGAGTTATTAGAAATGAAGAAATGGCTCTTTTAACTTTAAAATAAAAAATCAGGACAAACTATGAGAAAGCGCCGTTTCGATATCAGTAAATTGAAACTCAAAACCCGTTTTTTGTATTTTTTCAGAAGAAACTCTTTGTCCTTCCAAAACGGCAACACTCATTTCGCCCAAAGCAAAGCGAATTAAAAATGCAGGCACTTTTGGGAGCCAGATTTTATATCCGTACAGGTTAGCCAGAATTTTAGAAAATGAGCCATTGGTAGTATTGTTTGTAATCGCAGCGTTATACGCACCGTGCATTTCCGGATCTATGACAGCTTTTAAATAAATCTGGCACAGATCTTCGATATGAATCCAGGGCAAATACTGTTTTCCGGAACCTAAAATAGTGCCAAAACCAGCTTTAAATGAGGGTGCAATTTTTTTAAGAAAGCCCTCATTTTTTCCAAAAACAATTCCGGTTCTTACTTTTACGGTTCTTACTCCTAATGAATTAATTTCATCTACAGCTTCTTCCCATTTTTGGCAGGTTATTCCTAAAAAGTCATTTGCCGGAGGCTGGTCTTCGGTACAAATTTGTTTGCCGGTATAGGCGCCGTAAATTCCAATAGCCGAAGCCGAAATAAAGGCATCCAGTGATTTATTTTTCTTCTTTAAAACATTAAAAATTAGTCTGACCGGTTTTGTTCTACTTTCCAGAATTGCTTTTTTACGTTTTTCTGTCCATCGTTTTTCAACAATTCCTTCGCCTGCCAAATGAATAATATAATCTGCCTTAAGAATGGCTTCTTCCTCGATAAAATCATTTTTTAAATCCCATTTGTAATAATTGATTAAAGGTGTGTTTTTTCGATCATCGCGGCTTAGTACAGAAACCGAAAAACCATTAGCAATTAATACTTCGGTTAAGTATTTGCCAATGAACCCTGATCCGCCGGTAAGTAAGATATTTTTGGACATGATTTATAATATATTTAACAGTGCATCTTGTTTAGCGATTAGTAAAGATAATTAAACATTGCTTACCTTTAAGGCGAATTCTAAATTAATTAAAATGGATACTAAAAAGAAGATAATCAACAAAGAAGATATCGTTTCGCTTTACATGAATGAGATTTTAGAGAAGGGGCAAAAGCCAAAATCTGTATACCATTTTGCAAAAGAAAATGATTTTGAAGAAACAGAATTTTATGCTTTTTTTGGAACATTAGAAGGTTTAGAAAAAGAAATTTTCAGGCTCTTTTTTGTCAATACAGTTGATTTGCTTCATAAAAATGCAGATTATCAGGAGTATGATATGAAAAATAAAATGTTGAGCTTTTACTTTACTTTTTTTGAAATATTGACTGCCAACAGAAGTTACGTCCTGCAATCATTAAAAATAGATAGAAATCCCTTAAAAAACCTTTCGAAATTATCGTTGCTTCGAGAAAGTTTTAAAGAATATGTTTCAGAAATCCTGACAGATGATTATAGAATTGAACAGGAAAAATTTCAAAAATTTCAGGAAAAAGGAATTCAGGAATCGGCCTGGCTGCAATTAATGATGACTATAAAATTCTGGATGGATGATGCGTCGCCGGCTTTTGAAAAAACGGATATTTTTATAGAAAAATCTGTAAATGCTTCGTTTGAGTTAATGAATGTTGCGCCATTGAACCATCTTTTAGATTTCGGAAAATTTCTTTTCAAAGAAAAAATATACAACAAACAATGAAAACAATAGATTATATACCAACCTCAAAAATAGAAAGAGCCGGAAAACTAGTGCAGACCGGTGCCAAAATTGGGGTAAACTACGTTAAACATTATGCCGAAAAAATTGTAAATCCCGATTTAACCCGCGATAAACTCAATGAGAATAATGCCGAAGATATTTACGACGGTTTAAAAAGCCTAAAAGGAAGCGCACTAAAAGTGGCGCAAATGCTAAGTATGGACAAGAATTTCTTGCCTCAGGCTTATGTGGAAAAATTTTCGCTTTCACAATTTTCTGTTCCGCCATTATCTGCGCCGCTGGTTTTAAAAACCTTTAAAACTAATTTCGGTAAAACGCCTTATGAAATCTTTGACGAGTTTAATGCCAATTCTGTAAATGCGGCAAGTATTGGGCAAGTGCATTTGGCAACTAAAGATGGCAAAAAACTAGCTGTTAAAATTCAATATCCGGGCGTTGCCAATAGTATTTCTTCAGATTTGGCTTTGGTAAAACCTATTGCAATCAGAATGTTTAATTTGCAGGGAAAAGACTCTGATAAATATTTTAAAGAAGTTGAAGATAAACTGATTGAAGAAACCAATTATTTATTAGAACTGGAACAAAGTAAGGAAGTTGTTGAAGCTTGCAGTAAAATAGAAGGTATACTTTTTCCCAATTATTACCCTGAATTTTCATCAGAGAAAATTATTACGATGGATTGGATGACAGGGATTCACCTTTCTGAGTTCACGGCTGTAAATAAAGATCGCGAAATTGGCGATAAAATTGGGCAGGCACTTTGGGATTTTTATATGTACCAAATTCATGTTCTTAGAAAAGTTCATGCAGATCCGCACCCGGGGAATTTTTTGGTTGATGATAAAAATAATTTGATTGCTTTAGATTTTGGCTGTATGAAACAAATTCCAGCTGATTTTTACGTGCCTTATTTTGAATTAATCAATAAAAATGTAATTACAGATCCAGCTCTTTTTAATCAAAAATTATTCGAATTAGAAATTCTTCGTCCAGACGATTCGCCTTCGGAAATTGAATATTTTACAGAGATGTTTCATGATTTATTGTCACTTTTCACAAAACCTTTTCAAAACGAAACTTTCGATTTTGCCGATGAAACTTTCTTTGAAAATATTGCCAAATTAGGCGAGCGCTTTTCAAACGATACCAATCTCAAAAAAATGAACGGAAACCGCGGTTCAAAACACTTTATTTATATGAACCGTACTTTCTTTGGCTTGTATAATTTGATGTTTGATTTAAAGGCGAAGATTAAAGTCGATAATTATTTGAAATACTAATTCTTTTGTTTCAGGTTTCAAGTTACGCAACCTGAAACTTGAAACCTGAAACAAAAATAACTATTTTAAGATTCCTGCCTTATAAGTCGCAATCGCGCGATCTCTTGCAAAGGCATGATCAACCATTGGTTCATTATAACCAAGATCAAATTCAGGGATCCATTTGCGAATGTAAATTCCTTTTTCGTCAAATTTCTTTTGTTGAATTTCAGGATTAAATACTCTGAAATAAGGTGCAGCATCACAACCTGTTCCGGCGGCCCATTGCCAGTTTCCTACGTTGGATGCCAATTCAAAATCTAACAGTTTCTCTGCAAAATAAGCCTCGCCCCATTGCCAGTTAATTAGCAAATGTTTGCATAAAAAGCTTGCTACAACCATACGCACACGATTGTGCATATAACCTGTTTCATTAAGCTGACGCATTCCTGCATCGATCATAGGATAACCTGTAGTTCCGGAACACCAGCGTTTAAAATCGGCTTCGTTATTGCGCCACTGAATTCCGTCGTAAGCCGACTTGAAATTGCGGTTTACAACATTGGGAAAACTAAAGAGAATCTGAATGAAAAATTCTCTCCAGATTAATTCACTTAAAAATGTTTGATTTTTTTTGTTGGCCCAATTTACTAACTTTCGGATACTAATTGTTCCAAAACGTAAATGTGGCGAAAGATATGATGTGCTGTCTAAAGCCGGAAAGTCACGAGTTTCTTTGTAATTGGCAATTTGAGTTAAATTATGAGGAAGTACTTTTATGATGCTTTCTTCAAAACCTATTTCGGCTAATTTTGGAAACGGAAACTGATTTTTTGCAAATTTTTTTAATAAGGTTTTTGTATCATATTCTGGTGCCTGGCTTGAAAGATGGTATTTTTCGAGCCATTTATTTTTATAAGGCGTGTAAATCGTGTACGGAAGCCCGTCTGCTTTTGTGATTTCTTTTTCTTCAAAAATAACGTGATCTTTAAAGGAGAAAGTTTCGATATTATTTTCTTTTAATAAAGACGAAATTGCCAAATCTCTTTTGATAGCAAAGGGTTCATAATCTTTATTGAAGAATACTTTTTGAATGTCAAATTCTTCCAGAAGTGATTGCCAAACCAGAAGTGTTTTTCCCTTTTTAATTAAAAGTGAAGTGCCAATTTCTGAAAGTTCAGCATTTATTTTTTGAAGTGAATCATAAATAAAATTTACCCGCGCATCATTTTTAGGAAGATTTTCCAGAATTTCATCATCAAAAATAAATAACGGAATTACGGGAAAATCAGATTGTAAGGCTTCAAATAATCCGGTATTGTCTTCTAAACGTAAATCACGTCGAAACCAAAAAAAGGTAACTTTTTGTTTTGTCATTATATAGTTCTTCTTTTTTTCTGCCACAGATTAAAAGATTGTCGCTGATTTTTTTTTCGCCACGAATTCACGAATTTTTAGATATTTTAATTCGTGGCTAATTTTATATATAATCTTTAAATCTTTAAATCTGTGGCAAAAAAATAATTTATGCTTTAGCTTTGAATAATCCATCGATTGTGTTGCGACGATAATCAAAGATATTTTTCAGTTTGTTTTTAACTACCAAAGTATTCATGATACGACCCAGAAATCCTAAAGGCAATGCATAATGAACAATATCGGTCATTTTTGTGCCATTTTCTGTTGGCTCAAAAAAATGTTTGTGATGCCATAAAGCATACGGGCCAAAACGTTGTTCGTCAACAAAGTATTTATTTTCTTCTGAAACTGTAATGATCGTCATCCAGTTAATTTTGATCCCTAAAAGAGGTTTTAGCGTATAGGTGATAACTTGTCCGGGATACATGCGTTTGCCGTCATAATCCTGAATTTCGAAAGTCATGTCTTTGGGCGTTATGGTTTGAAGATTTTTTGGACTTGAGAAAAAGTCCCAACATTCTTCAATTGTGGCGTTTAAATGCTGAACTGTTTCTAATTTATATACTTTCATGAAAATTAATTATTACAATTGTTCTTGAAAACGCGGTTGCGTTAGGGATTACTTCACTGTTAATATTTTAAGCGGAGTTCAGTGAACTACGTTTGTGGTGGAGCTCTTTTTTTGAGAGGCTTTGCCAAACAAAAAAAAGCGGGAACGAAAAGCCCACCTTTTGGGAACGCCCAAATTCTTTTACATTTTATAATATTTAAAAGGGACAAATAGCATTCCGAAACATTCTCCGTGTTCTTTTCCTAAATGTTTATGATGCATTTTATGTGCTTTTCGTAAACCGATGAGGTATTTATTTTTGGTATTTTTAAACCATTTAAAACGCTGGTGGATCAAAACATCGTGAATTAAAAAATAGCATACCCCGTAAAGTGTTACACCACAGGCGATAAAAAATAAATAGTTGAATCCGCCCTGAACTCCAAAATAAAAAAGAGTTATACTGGGAATAGCAAAAATGACAAAGAAAATATCATTGCGCTCAAAAGTATTTTCATATTTAGGCTGATGATGATCTGCATGAAAATACCACATTAAACCGTGCATAATATACTTATGCGTAAGCCAGGTAATGCATTCCATGAATAAAAAAACACCTAAAAAGATTAAAAAAGAAATCATGTTGTATTGTTAAAGTTATTATTTTAATTTCGGTTTGTCATTTCGAAGTAGAAATCTCATCCAGAGAGCGACGTACTGTATGTCTTTATTTTATGTGATTTCTCCTTCGTCGAAAGGACAAAATTGGGTAGATTTTTTACACCAATTTTAATTTGTAAGTTACAAAAGATTGCGCTAAAAGCCCGGCTTTTGTGTAATTTGAAACTCTTATTCTTGAATTTCCAATTTCATGATAAGGTGTGTTCTTTAATTTTTTGAGCAGTTTTTTGTAATAAACATAAGCGGTATAAACTCCAAATTTGGCTTCGATAGGAAGTTTAATAACACCCTGAAATGCGATTTTGAAATCTTCTTCTATCTCCTTGATTATCGTGGTTTTGGTATTTTCATTAAAGGAATTTAAATCAACGCCCGGAAAATAATTTCGGTTTAAAACTAAATTATCATCTTTTAAATCTCTTAGGAAATTAACTTTCTGAAAAGCAGATCCCAGTCTCATTGCTTCGTGTTTTAGCTGTTCATATTTTTGATTGTTTCCTTTTACAAAAACTTTCAGGCACATTAAGCCTACAACATCGGCAGAACCATAGATGTAATCTTCGTATTCTGTTTGTGTGTTATAATTTGATTTAATGAGATCGAGTTTCATGCTTTTTAAAAATGCCTGAACAAGATCGTCAGAAATATTGTATTGTTTTACAGTATGTTGAAAGGAGTTTAAAATCGGGTTTAAACTAATCCCGTTCTCTATGGCTTTGTAGTATTCTTTCTCGAAATCGTTGATGAGGTTTTCTTTGTCGTAATCATGAAATGAATCGACAATTTCGTCTGCAAAACGAACAAACCCATAAATACTGTGAATACCGTCTCTAATGCTTGGTGATAACATATTTACCGCCAGCGAGAAGGATGTACTGTAGCTTTTGGTTACCAACTTACTACATTTAAAAGAAACTGTATCAAATAGTGATTTCATTTTTTTACGGTCTAATAGATTTTTGAATTAACTCGGCAACCAATTTTCCTGAAATTAAAGCTGGCGGAACACCTGGTCCGGGAACAGTTAATTGTCCCGTGAAATATAAATTACGTACTTTTTTACTTTTTAGTTTTGGTCTTAAAAAAGCGGTTTGCAATAATGTATTTGCCATTCCGTATGCATTTCCTTTGTATGCATTGTAATCTGTTACAAAATCATTTTTACAGAATGACTTCTTAAATATAATATTTTTTTTAACGTCTTGTTGTGTAAGTTGCTCAAAACGAGTAGTTATCTTTTCAAAATACTCCTCCCGAAGTTCTTCGCTATCGTTTATTCCAGGTGCTAAGGGTATAAGGAAAAATCCACTTTCCATTCCTTCCGGGGCTGCTGTTTTATCTGTTTTTGATGGAAAATTGGCATAAAATAAAGGAGCATCGGGCCATTTTGGATGATCGTAAATATCGGCTGCATGCTGATTAAAATCCACATCAAAAAATAAAGCATGATGGGTAACGTTTGCTATTTTTTTATTAAAACCAACAAAAAAGAGTAGGGAAGAAGGTGCAAAAACACGGCTTTCCCAATATTTATCTGAATAAGTTCTGAATGTTTCGTCTAATAAAGTTTCGGTATGATGATAATCGGCACCGCTTAAGATAATATCTGCATTAATGGTTTTTCCATTAATTACAATTCCTGTTGCGGTTTTATTTTCGATTATTATTTTCTCGATTGGTGAATTGGTTTCGATCGTAACTCCCAATTCGAGAGCTAGTTTTTCTATTCCCCGAATTACATCAAACATTCCTGTTTTTGGGTGCCAGGTTCCTAAGCCAAAATCGGCATAATTCATAAAATTATAAAACGAAGGTGTTTTAGAAGGTTTGGCGCCGAGAAACAAAACGGGAAATTCGAGAATCTGAACTAATCTTTCGTTTTTAAACTCTTTTCTAATGTCATTACTGACTGTACTAAAAAATTGATTGAGTTTTAGAATGGTTTGTGGTGTAATTAATTCTAATGGTGAAACTCCGGGACGATAAACCAATTCTTTAATAGCAATGTCATAATTGCTTTTTGCCTGACGAATAAAAACTTCAAGTTTTGCGCCGCTTCCTTTTTCGATATTTTCAAAAGTGGATTTTATTTCATCTAAATTATCATAAATGTTAATGAAGTCATTTATGCCGAAATAAACACGATAAGCCGGATTTAACTTTATAAGTTCATAATAATCAGAAGTTTTTTTACCAAAGTCATGAAAGAAACGCTCAAATACGTCGGGCATCCAGTACCAGCTTGGCCCCATATCGAAGGTAAAACCCTCTTTTTTAAATTGTCTTGCCCGACCGCCTATTGTGTCGTTTTTTTCATAAATAGTGACTTTGTTTCCTTGTTGAGCCAGGTAACACGAAGCGGCTAATGCGGAGAAGCCTGATCCTATTATTGCGATTGTTTTTGTCATTTGTTTAACAAATATACAAAAACTTTAAACAAAATATTAAATCGATTCTATTGTTTCTTCCATGGAGTCAAAAATTCTGATTCTGTCCGGTAGATTTTTGGTGTCTATGTGTTCGGTCATTTTACCCATAAGCCATATTTCATTGGTTTTTTGAAGTAATTTTTGCCCCATCGTTTTTACATATTGATTGATAACATTTCGATCAGGCTGAATCGTCATAAAAGAAACAAACGTAATATTTTCAAAATGTTTGGTAAGATCCTGCAGGTTTTCGATTGGCATGCTTTCGCCTAAATAAATGGTTTTATATCCTTTGGACAAAATTTCATATTGAAGATACAATAATCCAATTTGGTGAATTTCGTTTAAAGGCAGCGAGAGCACAAAAATCCTGTCGGTTTGGGTTGGTTTAAGTATTTGAAGACTTTCAGTATAAATTAGAATCTTTTGTTTGATCAAATGACTCATGAAATGCTCGTTTGCCGGAGTTATCGTTTCTGATTGCCATAATAACCCCAGTTCTTTTAACAAGGGAAGAAAATGTTCTTTAAAAACTTCCTTAAACGATTTTTCAGAAATAAGCCAGTCGAATGTATGGAAGAAAATTTCCTGGTCAAAATTCATCATTGCCATTTTAAATGAAGTAATGGCGTAGTTTTGAGCATTTTTCTTCGAGATTATCTCACGAACTAATTGTGGGATTTTTTCTTCGGGGAAAGTTGATATTTTAGAAATCTTATAACCGTAGTCATGCAGTAAGGTTATATTTAAAAGTTTTTGTAAGCTATGTAAATTATAAAGACGAATATTGGTATCCGTTCTCATGGGTTCAAGAATATTGTATCTTTTCTCCCAGATACGAATTGTATGGGCTTTTATTCCTGATAGGTTTTCCAGATCCTTTATGCTGAAAACAGTCTTTATGTTGTTTATCATTGTACATTAATTGGGTGAACAAAAATAAAACAAAATCTGAGATTACCTTTAAAACTTAATTAATAATGATGGTTTATGAAAAGTTTGTAGTATGATACTGATTTAATTTGTCGAGATACAAAATCGTTTTAGTACCATCTTTGCTTCTGTTGTACATTGTTTCGAATTTTGCGCCATAAATAATCTCATTAAATGTATAAGATGTTCGTGCTGCGACTGTATTGCTAAACATATCATCAAAAGTGGTAATAAAAACCAGAATTTCACCGTGAGTCTTTTTAAAATCGTCTTCTGTAAAATTATACAACGGACTTTCTTCTGTTATGGCATGTACCAATGTCCAGCTTAATGACAGCGCATTTATACGGTCTAATTCGAGATCAAGCGTGTAGAATTTATTTGTTCTGGAGCCATTTTCTTCGACACTCATTCCTAAGGTAATTTTTGCTTTTGCATCTGTAAAATTGGTATTCTTAAAAGGAACAACCCGAATCATTAATGCTTTTTGTTCTTTATAAGGAGAAATTAACGCGTTGTGTGAAAATTTTAAAAAAGCGGTTGGTTTACTGAATCTTCCAAAGAATAATCCTGTCGCAATGGCAAAACTCAATAAACCGATTAAAGCTTCGGCGGCAGATAAAGCGCTGGTCAAAAAACCGGTTGGGCTAATATGTCCGTAACCAACGGTGGTAAAAGTTTGTGCGCTAAAAAAATAGGCCTGACCAAATTGGGTTAAGACACTTTGTGATTGCGCAATTCCGTCAAGATGTTCTATACCGATTGCGTAATATAAAACAGCAAAAATAAAATTGATTATGATATAAAAGGAAAATAGAATAAACATGAATTTCCAGTTTGGCATGTCGATCATGGTGTGGTACCAACTAATTCGACGCAGTAAATTCATTCCTCTTTTTTCAATATTGGCAGTTCCGTTTTTGTTTACAAATCTCCCTCCGTAACTGTTTGCATTGGTTCCAAAACCAGAATTTTCGTCTGTCTTGGCGTTATTGTTTAATATTTTAAGAAGTGCCATTGAAAATTAATTTATAGAACAAATGTAGTAATATCTTTTATACAGAATCGGTAAGGTAATTAACAGAAAAAGCAATCTGAAAAATTAATTTTACAGATTGCCTTGTGTTTTTATTTATTCAATTTTATTTGCAGAAAGTAGCCCTGTTTTTGATAGCGCTTTGACTTCCTAATTCGATTGCTTTAGAGAAATCTTTACATGATTTCTTTTTTTCTCCCATTTTATTGTAACAAAGTCCTCTAAGATTTAACGCAACATAATCTTTAGGATTCATCATAAGGCAATAAGAACAATCTTCGACTGCTGCGTCGAAATTCAATAATTTGTAGTTTACGTTTGCTCTTCCTGTAAAGGCATCAGAATTCATGGTGTCTAATTCTATTGCTTTAGTAAAGTCTGCAAGAGCGCCTTGCAAGTCATTTAATTTGTATTTTGCCACGCCTCTGTTTGCGTAAGCTTCTACAAAATGTGAATTCATTTTGATGGCTTTGGTGTAATCCGCGATAGCACCTTTTGTATTGCCGGCTTCGGCTTTTTTCATCGCTTTGTCAAAATAAGCGGTTGCAGATTGTGCCCATGTAAGGCTGGTAATCATCATAAATGATACGAGTAGTAGGTGTTTCATAAACTAATTTGGGATTAGGTTAATGGTTGATTAATTTCGAGACGAATTTAGGAAAAGTTTTATTTTGTAAAGTGATTTCTTGTAAAAAAAAAGTACAGAAATGATGAAATAATTGAGTATGTACCAACCAATTAAAAAACGATTAATAGCATAGGTATTTTTTTATGAAAAAATAAGTTTGTAAACTAAATCGAATATATTTACGGAGTGGGAAGAAGCGAAAGAAGTTTTTTGTAATAGATTGCATTGTGCAAATAAATGTTTCATCTTTATCATCAGGTACTTATATTTACAAGCTTGAAAATCACATTGGAAAATTCATAAAACAGTAATTGGTGAAATAAAAAATCCTGAATAAAATTTAAAAAAATAAAAGCCTGAGAATTTATATTCTCAGGCTTTTATTTTTTTAAAGCTCTAAGCATCTGTACTTTATTTTGATAATATCATCATAAATAAATTTAAAAAAGTGTTTTTTTGATGGTGTAATTGTAAATAATAATTAATATATTCGTAATATATTTATTACAACTTTGTAATTTTTAAGCCTTTAAAAGCAAGAAAAAACATTTATGATGTGGTTTTAGTACAAAATAAGCCTCAGCCTTATCTTAAAAATACCGCATAATAGTAACAATTTCGTGATTATACTGAATTGAAATTGTTAGAAATATTCTTTCAAGCATTGTCCAAACCAAATTTTACTACCGACGGATTATTTGTCAATGCAAATCCCGTATTGTGATTGAAAAAAAAACAGAATGTCATGTGACTAACTATCAGTATGTTAATTACATTTTTGGAGTATTGAATTTAAAATACTTGCGCTTGTTTTTTTTAAACAGGTCCCTATAAGCCATTTTATTTGTTTGATAGCGATAATAATATACTACAGCTTTACTTAATATTATTTATACTTAATCAATTAATCTTATGGAAAATTCCACTTTAACACTTACAGATGAACAGCTGCTTACAAAAACGCAGCAATATGTATTTAAATACTTTTGGGATCATGCAAATGCAAATTCAGGAATGGCGTACGAACGTATTCCTGTATCAGGAACACCCGGAAATGCCGTTACTTCGGGTGGCTCAGGATTTGGAGTGATGGCTATTTTAGTAGGAATTGAGAGGGGATTTATCACCAGGGAGCAAGGACGTATACATATTGAGAAAATTGTTGATTTCTTAACCAATTCAGCATCAAATTATAAAGGAGTTTTTGCCCATTGGATAAACGGAAATACAGGTGAAACTATTCCGTTTAGTAAAGAAGACAATGGAGGTGATTTGGTAGAAACTTCTTTTTTAATGGAAGGTTTGATTACGGCACGCCAGTATTTCAATCAGCCAATATTGACAGAACAAAATCTGGTTGTTAAGATTAATGTGCTTTGGAACAATGTCGACTGGAACTACTTTACATTCGGATCAGATAAGTTATATTGGCATTGTAATAATGCGTTGCAAAATGTGATTCAATTGCCAATCATTGGTTGGAACGAGTGCATGATAACTTATCTGTTGGCCGTTGCTTCTCCAACTCATGCTATCGATCCTGTTTTATGGCAAACAGGCTGGTCAGCAAGCGGCAGTTATAAGAACAAGAATCAAAAATTTTATGATATTACTCTTCCTATTGGTGGTGGTAACGCCAAAGGTGGTCCTTTGTTTTTTGCTCATTATTCATTTATGGGATTTAATCCAAAGAATTTGAGGGATACTTACAATAATGTAAATTATTTTCAGCAAAATCAGGCTCACACATTGATAAACAGAGCTTATTGCGAAGAGAATCCCTTGGGATATACCGGATATGGCCAGGACAAAGCCTGGGGACTGACTGCTTGCGATGGAAATACGGGTTACAATGGTCATTCACCCGGAAATGACAAAGGTGTAATTGCCCCAACAGCAGCTCTGTCATCAATGCCGTATACGCCCAAAGAGTCCTTAGCTGCAATGAGGTATTTTTATGAGCATTTGGGAACGAAAATCTGGAACGAGAAAGCAGGGTTTGTAGACTCTTTTAATGAAAGTGTCAATTGGGTCGATGGAAGTTATCTGGCTATTGATCAGGGTCCGATTATTTGTATGATTGAAAATTACCGTTCAGGTTTGCTTTGGGATTATTTTATGTCTGCTCCTGAAATTCAGACGGCATTGGGTAAATTGAATTTTAAACTGGATTTTTATCCACGTCCAATACTTAGAGAGCCATTTGTACTTGATAATTTTGAAAACGGAAAAATCAACTTTACAAATCAAGTAAATACCAATCCGCCGAACGAAATGCAGATGACGGTGGTTGATAATCCCGACAGAACCGGGGCGAACCAAAGTAACAAAGTTTTAAAATTTAAAAGGGTTACAAATACTGCTATTTGGGCAGGATTTTACTGTGCACCAAATGTTCCTCTCTCTGAGTATAAATATTTGTACATGAAGTATTATCGTAATAATCCTAATTCACAGATCAGAGTTAATATTTCTGACGGTGGAAACAATGAATTCTTATCCCAAAGCCCATTAGATAAACAAAACGAATGGGGTGTAGCGGTATTTGATTTATTGTCAAACAAGGTAAAAAATATTACGAAGTTTGGTTTTCAGCCTGATTATACCAGTAATGCTGCAATTGGAGATGTTATTTATATTGATGATTTAATCTTTAGCGATACAGAGATCGATATTAATCCCTTTTACAATAACAATCCTAAAGAGTTAAAAGCAACCGATATAAAGACCAATTCTATTTCTTTATCTTGGGATGCGCTCCCATTGGTAACTTCATATGATGTATTTAAAGAAGGTGTTTTTTATAAAAATGTTAATGATAACTCAATAACTGTACATAACCTGAATTCATTTGATATTTACTATTTCGAAGTAAGAGGCAGAGATGATAGTCAGGATATTGTAACCAAGATGAGTAACAGTCTTTATGTAACTACTCTTGAGACAAAAGAGCACAAAGATGAGCGAATGGCCTGGTGGCGTGAAGCAGGTTTTGGCCTGTTTGTGCATTGGGGCTGCTACTCCGGTCTGGCAGGACATTATACGGGACCAACTTTAATGAAAACAGGTCCGTATATTGATCCTGATCATTGGATGCAGGACTACTATTCAACCTATCGTCCTGAATGGATTAATCCGGATGGAACTATTAAAACCGATCCTACTACAGGAGAGCCTTATAAGTCTGGTCAATATGCGGAATGGATTATGTTTGCGGCTCAAATTCCCAGAATAGAATACAAATCTCGTTGGAAAGATTTCACGGCTGCAAACTTCAATGCTTTCGAATGGGTAAGAATGGCAAAAGATGCTGGAATGAAATACATTGTTGTTACCGCCAAACATCATGAAGGTTTTGCATTGATACGCACCAATCATGTTGGATACAATATTGAAGATGACACGAATATTTCTGTTGATGTTTTGAAAAATTTGGTGACTGAGGCTCATGCAGCCGGATTGAAAATAGGATTTTATTATTCTCAATGTCTGGATTGGATGAATCCCGGGGGAATGGGATGGACTCCGCAGAATTTAACCGCCACTCATATTGCTCCTTATGAGGAAAGTGCACAGTATACGGATAACATTGTGGTACCCCACATTCAAACAATGATTAATGATTATGGAATTGATTTGATTTGGTGGGATTTAGGATTCGCAAGTACACCCGAATTCCGTTACCGAATGATGAAGGCAATTAAAAATATCCCCGGAACAGATCGTTTGATATTCAATGATCGAATGTATGATGGCTTGACCGGCGACTTTAAAACTCCTGAACAAAGTATTCCTACTATGCCGCCAAACGGAGATGGAACAGATTGGGAAACTTGTATGACCATGAATGATAATTGGGGGTATGCCGCTCACGACACGCGTTGGAAAACCGAAAAAGATTTAATTCAAAAACTAATTGATATCGTGAGTAAAGGAGGGAATTTCCTTCTGAATGTAGGTCCTGAAGGAGATGGAACGTTCCCATCCGACGCTGTAGACAGACTTAATGGATTTGCTTATTGGATGGGTATAAATAAAATGGCTATACATGGAACCCAACACAGCCCGTATACGACACAATTACTTTGGGGACGGGCTACTCGTAAAATTGTAGACGAAATACAATACCTGTATCTGCATGTATTTGCTGATAATTGGCCTTTGAATGGAAATTTAATTGTTCCTGATCTGTATCATGATAGTGTTGTAAAAGCGTATTTTCTTGCTGATTCCAATAAAACAACATTAAATATAACTCCTAATGATGGATTTTCAGGGTATACTATTCCAGTGCCTGATGCTCCGCTGGATAATATTAGCACAACGATTGTTTTAGAAATGTCAGGAATTGTGGATATCCTTTTCACTTTTGTTAGACAATTCAATGATGGGACACTCAATTTGAATGCTGTTGATGCCATTACTTCAGGACTACGTATTGAGAAAAATGGACAGTTTTATAATCTGGGATATTGGACTGATCCTACTGGATTTGCCACTTGGCACGTTGAAGTTATTCATGCTGGAAATTTTATTTTGGATGCAATTGTATCTGGCTATTCAGGACAGTTTGTGCTCAAAATAAACGGAGTAGATCAAGGTCCTTATCCTTTTACAATCACAACAAGCGGTTATGGCAATTATCAGGCCTTGACTTTAGGAACAATTAATTTGCCTGTTGGTGTCTATAAAATCGAATTACATCGTATTTCAAATGGAGGACTGGATCCGGTAAACGTTCGCCAAATTTCGATTCATCCCGAGATTGACAAAACACCTGTTATCAATCAAAATTCAGACAGAACATTGGTTCTTCCTGCTCAAAGTGCCATACTGCATGGGCCTGGTATTATGATAGAACATGCTCCAAACTATAATATTGGCGGCTGGACAGATCCAGCTTCGTATCCGGCTTGGAGAGTAAAAGTGAATGAGGCAGGAATTTACCACTGGCAATGTGAGCTTTCGGGTTATTCCGGTAAATTTCAATTGGTGATAAAAGATATTTCAAGTGTTCTTTATTCTTTTACTGCTACTAATGGTTTTACGGACTATCAAATCAAACAATTGGGTGATGTTTATCTGGATGAAGGAATTTATTATATTGAATTGCACCGTATTTCAAATGGAACCTGGGATCCTGTTAATGTGCGTAATGTGACCTTCTATCAAGATTTGCTTTCTTGATATTATGAAATTAACCGATGCCGATTTGAATGAAACAGAATAAAAGAGAAAAATTGTCTTTCGGTGTTGGAATGGAAATATCGAAAAATTTTCGAATTCAAAAAGCCTGAGAATCTAGATTCTCAGGCTTTTCCTTTTTTATTGTGACCACGGTGGGATTTGAACCCACACGCCCTTACGAGCACCACCCCCTCAAGATGGCAAGTCTACCGTTTCTCCACGTGGCCTAAAATGAAAAAAGGTCAAGTAATAAATTACTCGACCTTTTGTGACCCGACTGGGGCTCGAACCCAGGACCCCATCATTAAAAGTGATGTGCTCTACCGACTGAGCTATCGAGTCATTGCTTTCAAGAAACTTATTTTGTTAGTCACAAATTTTGTGACCCGACTGGGGCTCGAACCCAGGACCCCATCATTAAAAGTGATGTGCTCTACCGACTGAGCTATCGAGTCATATGTTCCTTGAATGCGGGTGCAAATATAAGGAGTTTATTTTATTATTTGCAAGCAATTTTATTATAAATTTGTCTTTTTTTAAACAAAATTTACAATCCCTTAATTTATAGTGTTTTATTAGAATGAAAAAAATAGTCTTATTAGGATATATGGGCTGCGGAAAGTCAACAATTGCCCAAAATCTTTCAAAAATTACAAATATTCCATTTTTAGATTTGGATAAATGCATCGAAAAAAGAGCTAATTTATCAATAAATGAGATTTTCGAACAAAAAGGAGAAATCTATTTTAGGAAATTAGAACACGAAATGTTTGTCGAATTGCTTCAATCTGCAGAAAATACTATAATAGGTTTAGGAGGTGGAACGCCATGCTATGCCAATAATCATGAATTATTGAAAAAAGATGATGTTACATCTATTTATTTAAAAGCTTCAATAGAGACTTTATATAATAGATTAATTCATAACAAAAGCAAACGCCCTTTGATTGCTAATATGAATGAGGAAGAAATGAAAGAATTTATCGCAAAACATTTGTTCGACAGAAGCTTTTATTACAACCATGCACAACATAAATTGTCGGTTGATAATAAAACAGTCGAAGAAACAGTTGAAGATATTTTAAAAATTTTAGCTTAAGAAAGCATAATCATTACCATTGTCATCAAAAATTACCTGAACATGTTCAAGTAAAGAGGTAGAAAGCGAAATTCCTTTAAAATCTGCTTTTACAGGGTATTTTTTGTGATTTCTGTCTACAAGTACTGCCGTTTTGAATTTTTTAAGCGGAACGTCTAAAAAATGACGAACGGCGTATATTAAGGTAGTGCCTGAATTTAATACATCATCAACCAATACTAATCCCTTATTAGAGTATTCTGATGCGTTTAATGAGGTTTGTATTGGTAGTTGCGGATTTTGTTTATCGACTTTAACTTCGCAAAGTGAAATTTTAAGAGTCGAGATATTGCTTAGGGCCAAAGCAATTTTTTCGGCAAAAATAGATCCATTAGAAGCGATTCCGGCAATAACAACCTCTTCTTCATCAACAAAAGTCTCGTAAATTTGATACGCAATACGTTTGATTTTATGTTCGATTTCCTGATGGGTTAAGATGATGTTTTTGCTCATGATTTTATTTTTTTGCTAAAGTACAAATTTTAAATTCCAATATAAAAAATCCAAATTCCAATTTTGAAAGGAAATACGAAATTAAAAATTCCAATGTTGAGGTTTTGAATTTAGTTTTTTTTCTTTTTTTTTTAAATATTGATCTTATAGAAGTAGTTTGGAATTTGGGATTTAAAAAGTTTGAAATTTAATTTTCCTCGTCTTCGTCAAAAATCTCGTTTCCGTATTCGTCAATATCTCTTCGGTCTTTTTTGGTTGGCCTTCCTGTCCCGCTTTTGCGATAGTGTTCTTTAGATAATTTTAATAACTCTAAATGTTCATATGCTTCTGCAGGAGTTTCGTTTTTTCGATAGATATCTACAAGTTTTGCTCCAACACGACTTTCGGGAATATCCAAAACCGTAATAATTTGTGTAATCTGATCTTTTCTAAAGGTAATTCTGTCCGTAGGAAAAACTTCTTTAGATGGCTTGGCAACCTGCCCATTTACAGTAATATGGTTCTTTTTACAAGCCTCAGTAACCATGTTTCTGGTTTTGTAATAACGAACGCACCATAGGTATTTATCTATTCTCATAATTTTTCTAAAATCCAAGTTAAATTCTTTACAAAAATAAATCAATATTGTATCTTGCGCACCTAAAAAATTAACAATAATGAATAAATTTAAATATTATTTTGTTTTATTGCTCGCTGGTATTGCAATAGTTTCTTGTAACAAAGGTGACGATGATACTCCTGTTGAGCCTTTAAGAGACTATCAGGAGCAATTTAATACAGATAATGCTAATATTGAAGAATATTTAACTACAAATTATATTACTGTAACAGAAAGTGCCGGTGCTTCTGAAGATCAAGATGTTGTTATAGATAGTATTACAGATCCTACAACGCAGCCTTCTATAATGTCTTATTTGAATAGTGAAACTTTTCCAAAGTTGTTGGCGAAAAATGTTGATTTGGATGGGATTACTTATAAAATGTACTATTTGATTTTGAGAGAAGGTACAGGAACATCACCAATGAATACTGATGGTGTTTTAGCTTCTTACAAAGGAGAATATTTAAGTCGTGTTGCTAAAACTGATAAAGCACCTACTTATTTGAAGACTACTTTTTTTGAAGAAGTTAAGTTTCCACAAACAAGTGTAGACTTGTATACGGCGATCGTTGGTTGGGCTGAAACTTTTCCTGAGTTGAAGACAGGAACTTCAACTACGCAGTCGGATGGAACTATTAAATATGAAAATTTCGGGTCTGCAGTTTTGTTTATTCCTTCAGGTTTAGGTTATTATGCTGGAAACAATTCGATTCCTGCTTACTCCCCTTTAATTTTTAGTGTTAAGTTTTATGATTATAAAAGACTTGATCATGATTTTGATGGAGTTTTTGATTATCAGGAAGATATAGATGGAGATCGCTATGTTAGAGATTTTAGAAATACGACTATATATCCAAATGCTCCAGCAAATCCGGATGATACTGACAAAGATGGTATTCCTGACTTTTTAGATGCTGATGATGACGGAGATGGTTTTACAACTTTCTATGAAATATCTAAACCTACAGGTCAAATTGGTAATGTTGGTGGAATCAATTACGGAATAAGTACTTATTATCCTTGGGATCCAATTGTTGATAATCCAGCTACGCCAAATACAGATGAAACAGAGCCAAGAGGGATTCCAAGAAGACCAACAGGCGAACTTACTAATCCTGCAGCAGCAGAGTCGGCGTCTAATCCTAAAAAATATATAGAAGCTGATTACACAGACGAGCCAAGAAAAAGAATACATTTGGATAATACATATCCTATTAAGAAGCAATAAAAAGGATTAAAAGATAATTTTTTAGAAACCTCCAAGTCTTATGATTTGGAGGTTTTTGATTTTTATAAATCTGATTGTAAATCTTTTTTTTATCAAATTTAAAGAAGCTTTTCATGAAATAATTATCTTGGAATTAAAAAGGAATATGTTGATATAAATAATTAAGAGAGAATCAAATTATGAAGTTAATTGATAAATTAAGTGACTTTTATGATAAGTTGACTAATGCTGATTCAGATTGGAAGAATCGGACGTATGACTTTTATTTATTATTTGGGGATGAAAACGAATCCCAATCTCCATAGCTGAAATCAAATTGGGACTCAAATTTCAAACCTTATTTTGAAGCAATACTTAATCAGATTGAAAATAATAATGAGATGAGAATTCGTGTAAATAAATACAGAACTGAAAAAAGAGTATCTCAAAAAGACGATAAAGAATTCATTTATCATTCTGAAATAAAATTGGGAAGATTAAAGTGGAATGATAAATCGCACGATAAATGGACAATTGAAAATGAGAATGAAGAATACTTTCAAAGTTTTGAGCTTTGGTCGCCAACTTGGACCATTTGCGAAAAACGCCAAGTACCGCCAGAAATCTTTATTTCGATATCTAATGAAAGAAATTTTGATAATTCATCTAAAGTTTAGTTTGGCTATTTTGGAGTAATTGCAATTGCTAAAAGTTTAAATGTTGACGCAAAATCGATTTTGTCGGATCTTTCAAAAAAAGTAAATGCAAAAGCAACAGTTGTAAAAGATAGAAGATGGGGGTACCTAAAAAAGAAGGAAAATGGACTTTTAGAAATGGGATTCAGGATACTTTTAGCAGTAGTATTTATGAAAAAGAATTACATTCCGTAAATTTTAGTGAATTAGAATTTGAGCCAATTTGGAAAATAATTCACCGACAGAAATAAGACAATAGAAGGAAAATAAGACATAAAAAAACCTCGAAAGTGATTTCGAGGTTTTTTGTATAAAGTAAGAAAAAAAATCTAAAATTATTTTCTTTTGATAACTCTTTCTACAGCTTCAACAATAGCCTGATTGTTTAGTTTGTATTTCTCCATTAATTGCTCTGGAGTTCCAGATTCACCAAAACTATCGTTTACTGCTACAAATTCTTGTGGAGCAGGAGTGTTTAAAGCTAATACTCTTGAGATGCTTTCTCCAAGACCTCCAAGAATATTGTGCTCTTCTGCAGTTACCACACATTTTGTTTTAGACAATGATTTCAGGATTGCTTCTTCGTCAAGTGGTTTAATAGTATGAATGTTGATTACTTCAGCAGAAATTCCTTTTGCTTCAAGAGCTTCGGCAGCAATAAGAGCTTCCCAAACTAAATGTCCTGTTGCTACGATTGTAACATCAGTTCCTTCGTTTAGTAAAATAGCTTTTCCAATTACGAAAGGTTCATCAGCTGGCATGAAGTTAGGCACAACCGGACGACCGAAACGTAAATAAGCAGGACCATGATGATCTGCTAATGCTAAAGTAGCCGCTTTAGTTTGATTGTAATCACAAGTGTTGATTACAGTCATTCCAGGCAACATTTTCATTAATCCAATATCTTCTAATATTTGGTGTGTTGCTCCGTCTTCACCAAGTGTTAAACCAGCGTGAGAAGCACAAATTTTTACGTTTTTATCTGAATAAGCAACAGATTGACGAATTTGATCGTAAACTCTTCCTGTAGAGAAGTTAGCGAAAGTTCCTGTAAAAGGAATTTTTCCTCCAATTGTTAAACCTGCAGCAATACCAATCATGTTAGCTTCTGCGATTCCAATTTGGAAAAAACGCTCCGGGTGATTTTTCTTGAAATCATCAAATTTTAATGATCCAATTAAGTCAGCACATAATGCCACTACGTTTTCATTTTTTTGACCTAATTCAGTCATTCCCGCTCCAAAGCCTGAACGGGTATCTTTACTTCCTGTATTTGTATATTTTTTCATTTTTGTCTTTTTGCTGTACGCAATAAGCTGTAGGCAATAGGCATAAAGCTACTGCTTAAAGCTTATAACTTTTTTTAGTAATCGATTTGATCTGCAGAATAGTTTTGAGCCAAAGCACTTGTCAACTGATCGTTGTTTGGTGCTTTACCATGCCATGCATGTGTGTGCATCATAAAGTCTACTCCGTTACCCATTTCAGTATATAATAAAATACAAACCGGTTTTCCTTTTCCTGTTCTTGATTTAGCATCTGTTAAACCTGCAAGGATGGCATCGATACTGTTTCCTTCTTTAATTTCAAGAACATCCCAGTCAAAAGCTTCAAATTTAGCACGAATGCTTCCCATTGGTAAAACTTCGTCAGTTGTTCCGTCAATTTGTTTTCCGTTAACGTCTATGGTTGCAATAAGGTTGTCTACTTTTTTAGCAGAAGCATACATGATCGCTTCCCAGTTTTGACCTTCTTGTAGTTCACCATCTCCGTGTAAAGTATAGATCAAATGATTGTCGCCATTTAATTTTTTTGCCTGAGCTGCTCCAAGAGCTACAGATAAACCTTGTCCTAATGAACCAGAGGCTATACGAACTCCAGGTAATCCTTCGTGAGTTGTTGGATGTCCTTGTAAACGTGAGTTTAATAATCTGAAAGTGGCAAGTTCTGAAACAGGGAAATAACCGCTACGTGCTAAAACGCTGTAAAATACTGGGGAAATATGACCATTTGAAAGAAAAAAGAGGTCTTCTCCAATTCCGTCCATATCAAAACCTTCTTTACGGTCCATAATATTTTGGTATAAGGTTACCAAAAATTCAGTACAACCTAGTGAACCACCTGGGTGGCCTGAGTTGACAGCATGTACCATACGAAGAATATCTCTTCTTACTTGGATAGTTAAATCGCTTAATTGTTGTGTGTTAGGCTTCATTTTGTATGTAAAAGTTAAACTGAAGCAAAAGTAAATTTTATTTTGCGGGGAGACAAATGATTTTTTGTATTAGTTTGATACAATTGTTAAATTATACTTCTTTTTTTTATTGATGTGAAAAAAAACTTCAAAATCTTGTAAATAGTGTATAAAAAAGTTTGCCACACATTAAAAAATTAAATTGATTTTAAAAATCGCTGTTAATCTTTTAATCTGTGGCAAAATAATTTGCAAAAAATCATAATTCGGGCAAAAAGGGCTTATTCGGTGTCGCCTTCACTGTAGAAATTGTTCTCTTCGTCTTCAGAACCAATGTCTTCTTGTTCATCATCAAGTTCAGCTCCGGGAATATCTAAGTCATTTCCTAGTTTGTCACTGTTTTGTTTCCATTCATTGTCATAGTTGTCGTTGTTAATGACTGTTCTTTCACCTGAAATTCCTTCGGGATCGATATCTTCCAGTTTTTCTTCCTGATTATAAATGTCTTCGTTTGCCGGATAATCTAAATTATCAAGATTTCTTTCAATACGTTCTTCGGGTGTTGTGTTTTTATTTTCTGAGCTTATCATGTTTTCTATAGTTTTAATTGATATTAATTTAGTTTTTTTCAGATAATTAAAATTAAGGAATCAATACTCTTGTCGTGTTACACTTTATTACTGCGGTTGTTGTAACTTTTACATTTAATCTTTAATGTAATTTATCGAAAAGCTGTCAGTTGTTTTCGTTAGGGATAGCAGCGAACACAGCCTGACGAAGGAAGAGCGAGGACTTGTAGCGGATAGCCCGGGTCGAAGGTAACGCCCAAAATTTTCTAAATTCCAATTTTTCTAAATTCCAAATTCCAAACTTTCGGTGCTCAAAAATCATTATCTAATTTTCTAATTGACAAATTTTCTAATTAATTAAATTTCCCTGAAATTAGCTTATCTTTGCCGACTGAAAAAAGAAACAGATGAAGTTTGATTTATTACAAAAAGATCCGCAGTCGAAAGCGAGAGCGGGAAGTATTACTACAGATCACGGCGTAATTGAAACGCCTATTTTTATGCCTGTTGGTACGGTTGCTTCGGTAAAAGGGGTGCATCAGCGTGAATTGAAAGAAGATATTAATCCGGATATTATTCTGGGAAATACATACCATTTATATTTACGTCCGCAGACAGAAATTCTTGAAAAAGCCGGTGGATTGCATAAATTCATGAACTGGGATCGTAATATTTTGACAGATTCTGGTGGATACCAAGTGTATTCTCTTTCGAGTAATCGAAAAATTAAGGAAGAAGGAGTGAAGTTTAAGTCTCATATTGACGGATCTTATCACTTTTTTACACCAGAAAATGTAATGGAAATTCAGCGTACAATTGGTGCTGATATTATTATGGCTTTTGATGAATGTACGCCTTATCCCTGCGATTACAGATATGCACAGCGCTCGATGCACATGACGCACCGTTGGCTGGATCGTTGTATCAATCATTTGGATAAATTGCCTTATAAATATGGTTACGAACAAACATTTTTTCCGATTGTTCAGGGAAGTACTTATAAAGATTTGCGTCGTCAATCTGCTGAATATATTGCAAATTCAGGTCAGCAGGGAAATGCAATTGGAGGATTGTCAGTAGGGGAACCTGCTGAGGAAATGTACGCAATGACAGAAGTGGTTTGCGAAATTCTTCCGGAAGATAAGCCCCGTTATTTAATGGGTGTTGGAACACCAATTAATATTCTGGAAAATATTGCATTAGGAATTGATATGTTTGACTGTGTTATGCCTACGCGTAATGCAAGAAACGGAATGTTGTTTACGGCAAACGGAACTATCAATATAAAAAATAAAAAGTGGGAAGATGATTTTTCTCCAATTGATGAAATGGGACATACTTTTGTTGATACAGAATATACAAAAGCCTATTTACGTCACTTATTTGCTGCCAACGAATATTTAGGAAAACAAATTGCTACAATTCATAACCTTGGTTTCTATATGTGGTTGGTTCGTGAAGCTAGAAAACATATCTTAGCAGGCGATTTTAGACCATGGAAAGAAATGATGGTTAAAAATATGAGTCAAAGACTATAAATAAGTTTATTTGTTTAATCGGTTATTCGGTTAAACGATTAAACAAATAATCGATTAAACTTTGCTATGTTGACGATAATAGATAAATATATTTTAAAAAGATATCTCGCTACCTTTTCGGTGATGTTGTTATTATTTGCCCCTATCGGAATCGTGATTGACGTTTCTGAAAAGGTAAATAAGATGTTGGAAAACAAGATTCCGTTTATGGATATTGCGTTCTATTATTACAATTTCACGATCTATTTTATCAATTCGTTATTTCCGATATTTTTGTTTTTATCGGTAATTTGGTTTACATCAAAATTGGCCAATAATACAGAGATTATTGCTATTTTGAGTTCAGGAATTTCATTTACACGCTTTTTACGACCTTATATTATTGGTGCAACAATCGTTTCCATTTTTGTATTGTTGATGGGATTTTTCATCGTTCCTGCCGCCAGTGAAGGGTATAATAATTTTAGATATACCTATTTAAAAGGAAACGGAAAAGAACTCATGCGGGGTGAAAACACCAATGTTTACAGACAAATTAATGATAACGATTTTATTTTTGTAAACAGTTTTAATGAAGAATCAAAAACGGCTTTTAATTTTACGCTGGAGCATTTCGAAAAAGATAAACTAAAATATAAAATTACAGCAAGCCGTATCAAATGGGATCCGAAGAAGAAAACATACACTATGTATGATTATACTAAAAGAACACTGGGAGACTTAAATGATGTAATTGAAAAAGCTCCTGAAAAAAATACTGCTTTTAAGTTTGAATTAGAAGATTTAACTCCGGTAGTTTATATTGCCGAGACCTTAACTTTGGGTAAGCTTTATAAATTTATCGAAAAAGAAAGAAAACGTGGTTCCGGAAATGTAAATACCTATTTGGTTGTGCTGTATAAAAAATATAGCGTGCCGGTTTCGGCATTTATCCTTACCATTATTGCTGTTGCCGTTTCGTCAATGAAACGTCGCGGAGGAATGGGAATGAACCTTGCGATTGGAATTGCAATTGCCTTTTCATTTGTGTTTTTTGATAAAATATTTGGTACTCTTGCCGAAAAATCTACTTTTTCACCTTTACTAGCTGTGTGGTTCCCTAATATGGTTTTCGGAATTCTGGCAGTTTATTTATTACGTAATGCGAAACGATAATTTAAAAAGTTATTTAAATCTTCATTTAATTGTTTTTATCTGGGGTTTTACCGCCATTTTAGGGGCTTTAATAACAATTGATGCCGAAAATTTAGTATGGTTCAGAATGTTTCTTGCAGGGATATTTCTTGCTGGTTTCATTGTCTACAAAAAGCAGTCATTTATAATATCAGCCCAGTCTTTTGCCAAGTTAATTTTTGTGGGATTGCTGATTGCCCTTCATTGGATTTTCTTTTTTAAGGCTATTCATGTTTCTAATGTTTCGATAACCTTATCCATATTTTCTTTGGGCGCTTTTTTTGCCTCTTTATTAGAACCACTTTTTTACGGAAGAAAAATTTTGTGGTACGAAGTTTTCTTCGGATTGATAATAATTGGAGGTTTAGCATTAATTATGCAGGTTGAGGTTAAATACCTAAGCGGAATGTATTATGCCTTGGCTTCCATTATTTTAGGAGTTTTGTTTACTTTAATGAACGGAAAATTAATCTCAGATCATGAACCTTCTGTAATTACATTTTATGAATTTGGTGCAGGAGTTTTCTTTATTTCTATTTATTTTTTGGTACAGGGAAAATTCACTGCTGATTTTTTTACAATGTCAGTAAACAATTGGGTTTTATTACTCATTTTAGCATCGGTTTGTACGGCTTATGCATTTACGGCTTCGGTAAAAGTAATGCAAAAGCTAACGCCTTATACAGTAATGTTAACCACTAATTTAGAGCCTGTTTACGGTATTATGCTTGCTTATTTTATTCTTGGAGGAAAAGAAAAAATGAGTACCGAATTTTATATTGGTGCAATCATAATTGTTATCACAGTTATTCTAAATGGTGTTTTTAAACATTATCAAAACAAGAAGAATCTGTAATACTTTACTTATTTATAAATTACATTTTTACATTTTAAACACGAATTAATCATACGAATAGTATAATATTTTTATATTTGCGGTTCGATTTACAAACAAAATTCAAAAATCCATGGAATATTTAGATTTTGAGCTTCCAATAAAAGAACTTGAAGAGCAGTTAGAAAAGTGTGTTATAATTGGGAAAGAATCTGATGTTGATGTAACGCCAACTTGCAAGGAAATCAACAAAAAATTAGAACAAACAAAGAAAGACATATATAAAAACCTTACGGCCTGGCAAAGAGTTCAGTTGTCAAGACATCCTAACAGACCATACACTTTAGATTATATCAGGGCAATTTGCGGTGATACTTTTTTAGAACTTCACGGAGACAGAGGTTTTAAAGATGATAAAGCGATGGTTGGCGGTTTAGGAAAAGTAAACGGACAGTCGTTTATGATCGTAGGTCAGCAAAAAGGATATAATACAAAAACACGTCAGTACCGTAATTTTGGTATGGCAAATCCTGAAGGATATCGTAAAGCTTTGCGTTTGATGAAAATGGCAGAGAAATTCGGAATTCCGGTTTTAACTCTTGTAGATACTCCGGGTGCATATCCGGGACTTGAAGCTGAAGAAAGAGGACAGGGAGAGGCTATTGCCAGAAATATTTTTGAAATGGTTCGTTTAAAAGTGCCAATCATTACCATTATTGTTGGTGAAGGTGCCTCAGGTGGAGCTTTAGGAATAGGTGTTGGTGATAAAGTATACATGTTAGAAAATACTTGGTACTCTGTAATTTCTCCAGAATCATGTTCCTCTATTTTATGGAAAAGCTGGGAATACAAAGAACGTGCAGCTGATGCTTTAAAATTGACATCATCTGACATGAAAAAACAAAAATTAGTTGATGATGTAATTCCGGAACCCTTAGGAGGAGCGCATTATGACCGCGAAACTACTTTTAAAACAGTAGCAGAATATATTACAAAAGGATATAACGAATTGAAAGACTTATCAACAAACGACTTAATTGCTCAGAGAATGGACAAATATAGTAATATGGGCGAATATAAGGAATAAATTCTTACAATAATATTTAAAATCCGAAGCCTTATAGTTTCGGATTTTTTTTTGGTTATCAACAAAAAAAACATATTTATAAACAATTAATAGTTATAACTCGATAACAATTTTTTTTTAAATTTTGTTACTTTCGCTATATGGAAAATTTCAAGAACATAAACCCTGTAAAGGTAGATAAAACCACCATTATTAATTTAGAAAAGGGAAAATTACCACCGCAAGTGCTTGAATTAGAAGAGGCTGTGCTTGGTGCAATGATGATTGATAAAAAAGGTGTGGATGATGTAATTGATATTTTGCAGCCGGATGCTTTTTATAAAGATGCACATAAATATATTTTTGAAGCGATTGTGCAGCTTTTTACCGAAACGCAGCCGATTGACTTATTAACCGTTTCGGCCCAGCTGAAAAAAAATGGAAAATTGGAAGTTGCAGGAGGGGATTTTTATTTAATTCAGCTTACGCAAAAAATTGCCTCTTCGGCGCATATTGAATTTCACTCACGTATCATACTTCAAAAGTTTATTCAGCGAAGTTTAATTCGAATTTCTTCTGAAATTATCGAAGCCTCGTATGATGAAACAGCAGATGTATTTGATTTACTGGATCAGGCTGAATCAAAATTATATGAAGTAACACAAGGGAATATTAAACGAAGTTCTGAAACAGCGCAGAGTTTAGTTTTACAGGCAAAGAAACGTATTGAAGAAATTGCCGGAAAAGAAGGATTGAGTGGTGTTGAAACTGGTTTTACTAATTTAGATAAACTAACTTCGGGATGGCAGCCAAGTGATTTAATTATTATAGCAGCAAGACCAGCGATGGGAAAAACCGCATTTGTACTTTCAATGGCCAGAAATATTGCTATTGAGTTCGGACATGGAGTTGCATTATTTTCTTTAGAGATGGCTTCGGTGCAGTTGATCACAAGGTTGATTTCATCAGAAACGGGATTATCATCGGAGAAATTACGTACCGGTAAATTAGAGCCGCACGAATGGGAAATGTTGAGTACCAAAGTAAAAAACTTAGAAAAAGCACCATTATATATTGACGATACACCGTCGCTTTCTATTTTTGATTTAAGAGCAAAATGTCGTCGTTTGGTTTCTCAGCATAATATCAAAATTGTTATTGTTGATTATTTGCAATTGATGACTGCCGGTGGAAATGGTAAAGGAGGAGGAAATCGTGAACAGGAAATTTCTACCATTTCCCGAAACTTAAAAGCTTTGGCAAAAGAGTTAAACGTTCCGGTAATTGCACTTTCGCAGTTATCGCGTGCCGTTGAAACGCGTGGATCAAGTAAACGTCCGTTGCTATCGGATCTTCGTGAATCTGGAGCAATTGAGCAGGATGCTGATATCGTTTCATTTTTGTATCGACCAGAATATTACAAAATTGACGAATGGGATGATGATGAGGCTTCGCCAACTGCTGGCCAGGCAGAAATAATGATCGCCAAACACCGTAATGGTGGTATCGAAAATGTTCGTTTGAAATTTATTGGACATCTTGGAAAATTTGATAATCTTGATGATTTTTCAGGTAGTTATGACGATTTACCATCAAAAATGAATCATGATGATAACCCGTTTATCACCAAAAACCTGCCTTCAGCAAATGAAGCATTCGGAAGTAATCTGAATGATGACGATGATGACAGCGATGTACCATTTTAATTTTAAAACATAAAAGAAAAATCTTCAGAAGTTTTAACTGCTCTGAAGATTTTTTTTTGCTATAATTTAGATTTTTAGTACTCTATTTTGCATAAATAATATTTCTTAGATAAGAATTAATTCGGTAGATTAGCCAAACTATTAACAAACCAATTGATTAAATCTAATATTATTAACTAATTTAAATTGTAAATTATGAGCGAAGAAACCTTTCCTGAACCAATTCAAATTCCATTAGCTACAGCTAAAGAGTGGGAAAAGAGATATGAGGATGACACCACTGTTGAAGACCCTAAAAATAAAGTCAAATCTTATTTGATTCCGCGTGAAAGTTTAGAATTTGTATTACAACTTGAGGCAGATGCTGTTCGCGCTTACATAGGTATTAATGATCAGGGAGAAAAGACATTGCTTTTTGTTGGGGCAAAATTTGATAAGGAAACAGGTCAATATATTGATGTCTACGGGCCTCCTGCAAATCAACAAAATAGATCGGCTGCCGAAGAGATTGTTTATGATGGTGTAAGATCATGTCCTCCATATTGATTTTTAAATTATATTAAAGTGGATGATTTTTTAATTTATTCAGGATATTTAATTTTATTATTAAATCTAATACTATATTCATATAGCTTTTTCCGTAAGGGAAAAGCTAATGTTTTTTTTGTTGCTTATTTAGCCTTTGCTTTTTTAATGCAGTTTTCGATGGAGATAATGTATTTCCTAAGAATGAAGAATCAATTTGTTATCAATATATTTTTTGCGGGTCAAATGATATTATTAGGGTTGTTCTATAATTCGTTATTACAGATAAAAAATCAAAAAATATTTGTTCAAACGACATTATCAGTTTCATTATTAATTTTGGGATTCCAATTAGTTTTAGATTCGGGCCAGTTTGTGAAGCTTAATTTATTTGAAATCATTTTAACCTCTTTACTGCTGGTTGTTTATGCTTTAATTCACTTATATAATATGCTTACGGATAATAAAAAATACTATTATATCAGTTTTGGTTTTGTAATGTATTTATTATCAAGTACGGTTTTGTTTTTAGTTGGAAATCTTTCATCCGGACTTAGTAATGATGTGAAATTTTTAACATGGATATTGAACGCATTTTTAATTTTGATTTTACAATTCTTTATTTTATACGAGTGGATAAAAAGTTTTTCTGCCAAAGCTTCATTAGTTTAATCATAATTCTGTAATAAAATTTTTAATATGAATGCTAGTGCAATTCCAGAAAAAGAACTTGTTGCAGTTATTTTATATATTTCCCTTTTCTTTATAATTGTTGCTATTATATTGATCGTATTTTTCTATTTTTCAAGAAAAAAAATAATTCAGAAAGAACTCGAAAAAAAAGATTTAATATTACAATATCAAAAAGAGCAGCTTCACGCTATTATTCTAACACAGGAAGAAGAACGCAAAAGAATTGCTCAGGACTTACACGATGATATTAGTTCAAAATTAAATATAGTGTCATTAAACAGTCATTTATTAACTTCTCCAAATTTAACAGAAGCTGAAACTATTGAAATCACAGAAAATATAATTGCTCTAACTACTAAAGCTTTAGAGAATTCAAGGAAAATTGCCCACAATTTATTACCGCCCGTTTTCGAAAAATTTGGATTAAATGCAGGTGTCGAGGAATTATGTGAGGAATTTGAAAGCAGTAAAGCTGTAAAAGTTTATTACAAAAATGAAATTGATTTTGATGAAAATGAAATTGATCGTCATTTACATGTTTTTAGAATTTTACAGGAATTGATGAATAATTCATTACGACACGGAAAAGCAACCGAAATTTGGATCGCTTTTAAAACAATAGACAAAATAAATACTTGTCACTATGAAGATAACGGTGTCGGTTTTGATTCTCAAAATATTGAAAATCAAAAAGGACTTGGTATGAAAAATATTGATAGCAGAATTTCTTTTTTGAATGGAATAATTAAAATAAATTCTGAAATTAACCATGGTATTGCGGTTATGTTTACTTTTTAAAGCTCTTTTAAGATTAATAGTTGTATTTGATCAATAAAATAGATTGCTTTTTCCCATTTTCTAAAGCATATTTTGTAATTTCGAAATTCCAAAGAACCAAATACATAAATAAAATGAGCAGCATTGTAAAAATTGCTTTAGTCGATGACGAAGTTTTATTTCGGAAGGGAATCGCTTTCTTATTGCAAAAGGAAGATAATTTTGAAATTATTTTTGAGGCTTCAAACGGAGAGGAGCTTATTTCCAAATTAAATAGCAGCGAATCAAAACCGGATATTATTATAATGGATTTGAAAATGCCTGTTTTAAATGGTGTTGAGGCTACAAAAATTATTCGCAAATCTTATCCTGATATCAAAATAATTGCGCTAACCAGCTATGACACAAAATCATTTGTTGCAAATATGATTCAGGTTGGTGCTGTTGCTTATTTAATAAAAAATACAACGCCCAAAGATTTAATTCATACTGTTAATGAAGTAGCAAAAAAAGGGTTTTATTATAGCCAAATAGTTTTAAAAACAATTCAGGAAACTATTGTTTCATCTAAAAACTCAAAAGGAAATTTAGAAACCGGTTTCCTTTCACCTCGTGAAATAGAAATTCTTCAACTTATCTGTCTGCAAAAAACAACCACGGAAATAGCAGATCATCTTTTTTTAAGTCCGAGAACTGTTGAAGGGCACCGTAATAATCTGCTGCTTAAAACTGAATCCAGAAATATTGCAGGATTAGTTGTTTATGCGATTCAAAACGAAATAGCAGTCTTAACAATATAAATTTTAACTGGTTAAAAATTGAATTGACAATACATAATAAACAATTATTATCATTATTAGGGCGCAAATACCTATTTTCTGTAATATGCTTAATCCTTTTGGTTGGTTTTTACTGCCATTAATTTTCATTGTTAAATTTTTCGCTGATTCATTAATTGGTTATTTCGATAAACAAATTTAAATAGAAACTATATTTTCATAATAGGTGTTTATACCTGATTTTGCATCATAGATTTTTAATTTCAAAATTATTTTAACTTCATAGTTGCTTAGCGTAGTAAATTACCCTAAGCTATTGTGTTTTTTAATTCTTCCTTTATATCTTTACTAAAATAATTTATAATGCATAAAAGTTTAGCTTACATATTTATATTTCTTTTTTCATTGACTGTTAAAGCTTCATTTCTTTTGCTTCCAATGGATGAAACAACACAGCAAAATCATCTTAAAGCATATGGAATTACATACTGGTGTTTAAGTAAAGATTACAAAGCCAGCTGGTTGCTAAATTATAGAGGCGGTTCTTTTTTGCTTCCTGATGTTGCAGAAATCCGAAAAGAATGTCAAATTCGCGGAGTAAGTTTTGAAGTGCTTTCAGATAGTGAAGAAGCTTCAATTTTAAGTGAAATCTCCAGCCCTTCTCAAAATATGGAATCTGTGATTCTTGAAAAAGCACCAAAAATTGCCGTTTATACGCCAAAAGGTAAACAACCCTGGGATGATGCGGTGACATTGGTTTTAACATACGCCGAAATACCATTTACACCAATTTATGATGAGGAAGTTTTAAGTGATCAATTACTATTATATGATTGGCTTCACCTGCATCATGAAGATTTCACAGGACAATATGGGAAATTTTATGCTGCATACAAAAATACACCTTGGTATATTGATCAAAAAAAGGACGCAGAAGCTCTGGCGGCAAAATTAGGATATTCAAAAGTATCTCAGGAAAAAGGAGCAGTAGCAAAAAAAATAAGAGATTTTGTTATTGGCGGTGGATTTATGTTTGCAATGTGTTCTGCAACAGATAGTTTTGATATTGCGCTAGCTGCTGATGGTGTAGATATTTGCGAAGCAATGTTTGACGGGGATGCAAGTGAACCAAATTATCAATCGAAATTGAATTTTGGAAATTCGTTTGCTTTTAAAAATTTCACATTAGAGAGACGTCCTGAGCAATATGAGTTTTCAGATATTGATATGACTTTAAAACGCAGAATTCCAATGGAAAAAGATTATTTTTCTTTGATGGAATTTTCAGCAAAATGGGATCCGATTCCAAGTATGTTGTGCCAAAATCATACACAATTGGTTAAAGGATTTATGGGCCAGACAACTTCTTTTGATTCTGCTTTAGTAAAATCAAATGTTTTAGTAATGGGTACCTGCGAATTAAATGGTGAGGCAAGATATATTCATGGAGAAAAAGGAAAAGGAATGTTTACTTTTTTTGGAGGCCATGATCCCGAAGATTTTCAACATCAGGTTGGTGATCCGCCAACGGTACTAGATTTACATCCTAATTCACCAGGTTACAGACTAATACTTAATAATGTATTATTTCCTGCAGCCAGAAAGAAAAAGTTGAAAACGTAATTAGTTTAAGGAAAATTCAAACCAAATCGGAATATGATCTGATATTTTTCGGGCTTCTTGTAAGGAATCAAATGTTTTGTAAAATAGAATTATGCCGGAGTTAATATATTTTAAATTATTTTTCTTATAAAAAATATTGTCAAACTCAGATGCCAGACAGATATTATCTTTGCATTCTTGTTTTAATGTTGTCTTTTGTTTCTCTAAAATAGGAGAGAACCCCATTTTTTTCAATGGATTAAAAACAGTATGTGATTCCGGACAATTAAAATCCCCGATAAAAACTAATTTTAGGTTTGGGTATTGTTGCGGTAGAAATTTAAAATACTTGATTTCTTTTTCAGGCTGTTTCTTTTTGGTAATAGCATGAAAATTAACTAAAGTAAGTGTTTTTTTTTCGATTATAAAGGTGGCAAAATAAGGTTCCCGATCAATTTCTAAATGATATTTTTTTTCCAGCCAGGTATTGCCTTTAAGTTTTGCTTTTGATGTTTTCCAGATATAAGCATATCTTTCTTTTTTGTAACTGTCACCACTTGTAGGATTGCTAATGCTGTAGTCCCATTTTATTCCTTTTTCATTTAGAATTTCTGCCAGTTTTGCCACAGCCTGAGCGCCGCCATAACCTGCTACAACTTCCTGAATTGCTATAATATCGTAGTTACGAATAGTATTCGCTATAAGGTTTAACTCAGAATCTGTTTTTGATTTTCCAAAGTTTTCTAAATTCCAGGAAAGAATTTTGACCTGCGAAAATGAATGTAGTGTAAAGAATAAAATTAAAAGGCTTAGACTGTTTTTCATGTAATGTTTAAAATATCAAATATAAACCATTTCCAGATTTAAGAATCAATCTGGTATTTTTAATTTTTTTGATACTTTAACTCAGCAAGTTAATGTTTTTTATATCTATTCTTTAAAGCAGTTGATATAATTATTATTTGTAAAACTAAAAGTGCTGGTATGAAGATCATTTTCCAGTTAATTTCTAACCATCCTGTTTTTTCTGATACTAAAGCAAAGCTTACAGATAGAAATAGACAGAGTAACATTGTTTTCATTATAATTTTATTTTTTGTTGTATAAAATTTGGAAATAAATTTCCGGTATTGCATCTCTTCTGAATCGATATTAGAATGTGGTTTCATTTTGCAGGTTAATAGATTTAAAACAAACTTAAATCTATAAATGACAATTTCCTTACGGGAAACCGTAAAACCATACAATTAAACGAGACCAAAGTCTTTTGCGATTGCAATTAAATGAACATTATTGTTAGCTTTAAAGTAAATTTTCAATTTATTAATTCGTTTTTCCAGACTACTGGTTCCATTTGGAGCTATTGAACTCGCTTTAAATTCGCTGGAAATATTTTCTAATGTAAGGCCCTGAGCTAATAATTTTAAAATAGAAATGTCATAACTTTCTATTTCGATCAAAGTTTTATCATTGAAGCTAAAAGATAAATCCGATGAAAGAATTCTTTCTTCGTTTTGAAATGTCCTTTCTATTGCTTTCTTTAATTCGGTTATGCTATTTCTGCCCTTTGAAACATAGGCATTAATTTTAAAATCATTAAATAGTGATTTTATTCGGTATGATTTATCTTCAATCGAGAATACAATTTTTTTAAGTTTAGGCTGAACTGCATTAACAGCCTCAACTAAATCTTCTCCACAAGTTAAATTTACTTTACGATGATCGGATTTAAAAGACAAATCGGTAATTAATAAATCATATGGTTCATTATCATTTAAGGCTTTTTTAATTTTCAAAATCCCATCATCGCAATATTTTACATGATCAATTACAGGAACTTTCAGTTCTTCAAGCACTTGAATAACAGCTATACTAATACTATCTAGATCTTCGGCAACTAAAACTTTTTTGTACATATTGATTGTTTATAAAGGAAACGAGAAACTTAATTTAAAACCTTTTGTAGGATTATTGTCAAAAGTAATGGTTCCATTTATAGTTTTAATACGGTTTTCCACATTTGCTAAACCATTTTTAACAATTAACGAAGAATTTTCATTTCTGGTACCGTTATCGTTATAATCTACAGAAATGTTTTTGTCGTTTATTTTAAAGGTAACACTTACTAATGTGGCGTTACTATGTTTTTTTAGGTTGTAAAATAATTCTTGTAAAACACGGTAGAGAATTATTTTTTTATTTTTTTGAATTTTATTCCACGAAATCAAATCAAATCCATTCAGTAAAATATTAATATTAGGCGTCTTAAACTCGGCAATCATTTCTCTTAAAGCAAAAGGATAATTTTCGTCGGTGGCAATTTGGCTGTTTTCTTTAGAAATATTTCGTGTTCGTGAATACATAATTTCTAAATTATTTAATAATTGTTCCTTGTTTGCATCAAGTTCCAAATCTTTATGCGTTACAAACTGAAGTGTTTCATAAACATTATTAGCAAGTTCATCATCTAATTTTTTGGATATTCGCATTTCGCTTTGATAGATTACGTCATTTGTTTCCTTTTTTTCTTTTGATTTTAAATGAAAATAAAAGAATGTAATGAATCCCAGAATAAATACAATGATAATATAAGAGATAATATTTCGGTTTTTTTGCCTTTCTAATTGTAATTCAGAGGTTATTTTTTGAGCTTTTAGCTTCAGGTTTTCATCTTTCTCTGTCTTCGAAATATATTTAATATTGGTAAATTGGTTTTTTGCACTTTGTCTTGCATTAGTAATACTATCAACAAGTTTTATATAAGCTAATGAATGTTGTTTCAAATCATTCCCATCACTATATTTAATTAATAGCGAGAGGGCAATAACTTTACTTTTTGGATTATTTACTTTTAATGCATGCTTGTATGCTTTATTTGCATAGACTCTGGATAAATTAGGATTGCTTTTTTCAAAAAATATAGAAAGATGTTTGTATGTCAATATTAAGCCTTCTTGCGTTTCAGGTTTTAATCTAATTCTTAAGGCTTGATAAAAACAATCTAATGCTTTTTTAGGATTTCCCAGTTTATAATAACAGTATCCCAGATTGTCTATTACAAAAGAATAAATGTTATTATTTATTGAATCGTACTTTGAAACGTTTTTTTTTGTGGTCAGTATAAGCAATATTTTTTTAGCTTCTTTATATCTGCCTTGTTCCATATAAATAGCAACTAAATTATTTAAGGCAGTAAATTTTCTCCATGCACTGGTTTTTAGCGCTATAGCTTTTTTGAAGTATAAGATACCATTGTAATTATCGTAATTATTGCTATATACAATTCCTAATAAATTATAGACAATCCATGAATATCTGGGATTTTTGATCTTTTTTAAGTAAGGCAATGCTTCTGTTGCATTTTCTTCACTAGCAATATAGTTTCCCTGTTCTATTTGAAGTTCAGCCATACAGGATAATGCATAAACATAATCTATAGTATTTGTATTAGGATCGCAAAGTTTTGTAACTTTGTTAAAAACATAGATTGCACTATCACTTTTATAAGCATCAAAATATACATCGGCTATATCGGTAAGTCTTTTTATTTCTTTAGTATTATCCTTTTTTACATGTTTTAAAGGTTTTTTGCTTTTATAAGAATAAAATAAAATTACGCTCCCAATTAATAATAGAGATAGAAATATCATGAGATATTTCAGGGCAGTTTTGTTTTGAAAGAAATAATAAGTTTTTGTCATGTTATAATGGGAATTTAAAAATGACCTTAAACCCTTTGCTTAGCGCAGAATCTATATTAATTTCTCCTTTTATTGCCAAAATTCTGTTTTCTATATTTTGAATTCCGTTTCTAAAAGTTACTTTATTAAGATCAAAACCATTACCATTATCAGTATAAGAAATAGCAACAATTTTATCTGTTGTTTTGAAAGTTATACCAATTAAAGTAGCATTACTATGCTTTTTTGTATTTACAAGTAGTTCCTGTAAAACCCTGTAAACAGTTATCTTTTTGTTTTTTTCAATTTCATTCCACGAAATAGTTTCCAGACCGTTCAATAAAAGGTTTATGTTTGGGTCATTGAATTCCGAAATCATTTCCTTTAATGAAATACTATAGTTTTCATTTGTAATAATAGTACTGTTTTCTTTTGAAATATTTCTTGCTCGCGAATAAATTACCTGTAAATTATTTAATAAGTGGTTTTTGTTTTCAGTTAGTTCAATATCTCTATTTTGAGCAAAAGTCAATGTTTGATACACATCGTTTGCGAGTTCATCATGAAGTTTTCTTGATATTTGCATTTCACTTTTATAGATAGCTTCATTTTTTTCTTTTCTTGCTTTTGAAGTTAAGCGAAAATATAGAATTATAATCACTCCAAAAATCACTACAATTATTATAGAGCAAATTATATTTCGTTTTTTTTGCCTTTCAACCTGTAATTCGTTTTCTGCTTTTTGAGCTTTTAGCTGTAGGTTTTCTTGTTTATCAACCTTAGAATCGTATTTGATATTACTAAATTGATTTTTTGCAGTTTGTGCTGCCTTGTTTACACTATCAATCAGTTTAATGTAAATTAGCGAATATTTCTTTAGTTCATTCCCATTACTGCTTTCAATTAATTGAGACAGACAACTAATTTTGTTTGTTACATTTTTAAAATCTAAAGAGTTTTTATATCCTAATTCGGCGTATTTTTTTGCTAATAATGGATTTGTTTTCTGATAAAACTTGGAAAAATGATAATATCCGGCTGACATTAAATAGTCCTCTTTTCCTTGCAGTCTTAATTTTAAGCTCTTGTTATAACAATCCAAAGCTTTATTATTTCCTGTTTTGAAGTAACAGTATCCTAAATTATCTAATAAAAGCGCTTGTTGAGAGTTATTGACATAATCGTATTTTGAAATTTTTGGGTGTTTAATTAATATAAGAAATATGGCAATTGCCTTCTTGTATTTGTGTTGAGACATATAGACTGTAGCTATATTATTGAGAACAAACGATTTTCTATAAAGAGTAGTTTTTACATGTAATGCTTTTTTTAAATAAATAAGAGCATTATTGTAATCAGAAAGATTATGATAATTGAGTCCTTGTAAATTGTATACAAACCATGCATATCTTGTTTTTTTTATTTTTTTTAAATAAGGCAAAGTTTTCGTTAAGTTTACTTCACTGCCAATATAATCACCTTGAATGTGTTGAATATCAGCCATAGATGAAAGTGCATAAACATAATCAGTACAATTAATTTGTGGATTACAAAGAAGTTGGGATTTGTTATAGTATGAATAGGCACTGTCCATTTTTTCTGTATCAAAATAAAAATTATCACCAATATCTGTAAGTCTTTTTATTTCGGCTGAATTGTTTTTTGCCCTTGATTTTAAGGTGGTTTCTTTTTTATAAGAATTTAATAAAAGCAATAATCCGCCTAATAATAAAAACTGTACGAGTATAAGATATTTTAAAATAGTTTTGTTTGGAATGTAATGCGATGCTTTTCTCATTTTATAAAGGAAATTTAAAAAATACCTTAAATCCTTTTCCAGCGGCTGAATCAACATCAATTTTTCCTTTTATAGCAAGGATTCTGTTTTCTACATTATGCAGCCCATTTTTAAATGTTTTGTTATTCAGATCAATACCTTTTCCGTTGTCGGTGTAAATAACAATAACATTTTTGTCTGTCCTTTTAAAAGTAATACCTACTAGAGTTGCAGTACTATGTTTTTTCATGTTTACAAGTAATTCCTGTAAAACCCTGTAAACAGTTATCTTTTTGTTCTTTTCAATTTCATTCCAAGAAATAGTTTCTATACCATTCAATAATATATTAATATTTGGAGTATTAAATCCGGCAATCATTTCTTTAAGGTAATAGATATATTCATCTGTGGTAATAATTGGACTATTCTCTTTTGATATATCTCGCGTTCTTGAATATATTAAATCAAGATTTTTTAACAATTGATCTTTATTTTCCGCTAAAGAAAGGTTTTTATTTTCGGCGAAAGCCATCGTGTGATAAATATCGTTAGCCAGTTCATCATGAAGTTTCTTTGCAATGCGCGTTTCACTTTTATAAGTTGCTTCAATTTTTTCTCTGTTTCCTCGTGAAGTCAGATAGAAATAAAGTACCAGAATAAGACTTAAACTTAGTGCTATAATAATATATGAAATAATATTTCTGTTCTTTTGCTTCTCTAATTGAAGCTCATTTTCGGCCTTATGCGTTTTAAGTTTTAAATTTTCGTCTTTCTCCTTCTTTGAATCGTATTTGATTCTTGCAAATTGATTTTTGGCTTTTTGTCTTACTTCAAAAATACTGTCGACCAGATTAACATATATTATTGAGTACTTCTTTAATTCTTTATCCGAGCTATTTGTCATTATTAGTTTTAAAGCAGACAATCTTTCATCAACATTATTTATAATACTAAACTTTTCATAGCTTAATAACATGTATTTTTTTGCCAGTAAAGGATTGTTTTTTTCATAAAACTTTGCAAAGTGAATATAACTTTTTCCTAAATCAAAAGGTTTTTTCTCCTTTTGCCTTATTTCAAGACTTTCATTAAAATAGTAAAGCGCCTTTTTAGAGTCATTTTTTTTAAAATAGCAGAAGCCTATATTATCTAAGACCTTGGACTGAAATTCGTCATCGGCTAGTACATCTTTTTTTGTTATCAGCGAAAGAAAAATTTCAAGAGACTCATCGTATTTTCCTTCTTCAATTAATATAACAGCTATATTATTTTTTGCCGCTAATTTTCTCCATTCCTTTGTTTTTAATTGTAAAGCCTTTTGATTATATAGTATTGCGTTTTTATATTCGAAAGTGTTTAAGTAATTTGTACTTAGAGTAACATAAGAGTTCCATATTTGAGCTGTTTTTTTTACATACTTCAAATACGGAAGAGCTTCAGTAATTGTAGCTTCACTTCCGGCATAATCACCATGAATCTGCTGAATTTCGCCCATACAGTTTGACACTGCAACATAATTGTCTGCATCTGTTATCGGATTACAAATAAACTTTGCTTTATTATAATAATAAAAAGCGCTATCTAACTTATTATTATCGTAAAACAAATTGTCCGCAATAGCAATCATCCTTTTAACTTCGGCTTTTGTGTCCCTAGGTTTAATAGGTTCATCATTCTTTTTTTGACAGGATAAAAGAATCAAAAAACTAAATATAATAAATAAAAACGATGGTATTCTTTGTGGTATCATGTGCCAAAAATATAGAATTCTAAGTGTTGGAAACACGTATAAATACCTGTTTTTGAAAAATTTTCAAAATTAAACAATTGATATTCTCATTTAGAGGCATATACACACAAACCTTCACACAGGAAGGCTTGCAGTTAATCTAAATGTTGTAAAATTAATCTTTATAAAATTATACGGCTCTCATTCCTGTACTAATTCCTATTCGGTTCCACGCGTTAATGGTAATAATCATCATAATAATTTCTGCGAGGTATTTTTCATCAAATAAATCAGCGGCATTTTGATATACTTCTTCAGAAACATGGTTGTTAATTAGTGTGATTTCTTCTGTTAAAGCTAAAATTGCCTTTTCTTCCTGAGAGTAAACATCAGCTTCACGCCAGGCACTTAATAAATAGATACGTTGCTCAGATACACCATATTTTCTTGCATCAGCTGTATGCAAATTAATACAGTAAGCACAGCCATTTATTTGAGAAGCGCGGATTTTAATTAATTCTTTATGTACAGATGTTAATGAAGTAGTAGAAATGTATTTCTCTAAATTCATCATGGCTTGATAAGCCTGTGGGGCAACTGTTGGGATAACGATTCTTGGTGTCATTTTGTGTGTTTTTAAAGTTTGATACAAAGTTGAGGGATATCTAACTTTAAAAACTTGAACTACTTCAAGAAATGAAGAATCAGATCTTACCAGCTCTTATCTTACTCATAAATTCAGCAGAGAAATCTAAATAAGAAGCAATCATATATTGAGGAACACGTTGTACAAATTCTGGAAAGTGATTATTGAAATGATGGTATCGTTCTTCAGCAGACATAGTGAATAAGAATTTAATCCGCATTTGCATGGCTCCAAAAGATTTTTGAGATACAATTCTAAAGTAACGTTCTAGTTTCGGAATTTGAATTAGAAGTGCTTCTACTATTGGTTTCTCAATAGCAATAACTTCTGAATTCTCCACAGCCTGAATATAGAAATGAGAAGGAGTGTGATTATAATAACTTAGTAAATCAGTAATCCACCAGTTCTCAATGCCAAATTGAAGTGTTTGCTCGCTGCCCTTGGTATTTATGATATATTGCCTCATACAGCCTTTAACAACAAAATACATGGTAGTGCAAACCTGTCCTTCTTTTAAAAGATGCTCTTTCTTTTTTAATTTAGAAAGCTGTAGACATGATTCTAGTATATCGATCTCCGAAGGTTCTAAAGTGATGAATTTTTCAATATGTCGAAAAAGTGCGTCGTGCATTTGTTCTTTGATTTAATACAAATGTACTTTTAAAATTTAATTTCTAAAGATGTATTCCTTTGACTATTTTAAAGCAAAAAGCCACTCGCAATGCGAATGGCTTTTCTATGATAAGTAAGTAATCTAAATTGAGTTTATAAAACGTTTATTTTACTTTATTAAGTATTGCTTTGAAAGCTTCTGGGTGGTTCATAGCTAAATCTGCAAGAACTTTACGGTTCAATTCGATTCCGTTAGCTTTAACTTTCCCCATGAATTGAGAATAAGACATTCCTTCTAATCTAGCTCCAGCGTTGATACGTTGAATCCATAAAGCACGGAAATTTCTTTTATTCTGTTTTCTGTCACGGTAAGCGTAGCTCATCGCTTTCTCTACCGCATTCTTAGCAACTGTCCAAACGTTTTTACGTCTACCAAAGAAACCTTTGGCTTGCTTCATTATTTTTTTTCTTCTTGCTCTTTTAGCAACTGAATTTACCGATCTTGGCATAATTTTAATGTGTTTTTGTAGCAGGCGTCCTGAATTAAATCAAAGGAACTTAAAAGCCATACTCCAAGGTTATATAAATAATTTTTAACCTAAAGAATTATTAGATAATTCTTAATTGTTGTTTAATGCTTTTCATATCTGTAGAGTGAACTAACGCTGAGTGTGTCAAAGCTAATTTACGTTTTTTAGATTTTTTAGTCAAGATGTGACTTTTAAAAGCATGCTTTCTTTTAATTTTTCCAGAACCAGTAACTTTAAAACGTTTCTTGGCGCTAGATTTTGTTTTCATTTTAGGCATTTTTCCTAGTGTTTTAATTTATTCTTACTTACTTATTTTATTTCAGATTAGCAGTTTCAAATTCAAGACTGAATACTGAAACTGCAAACTGATTATTTTTTCTTTTTCGGAGCAATGAACATAATCATTCTCTTACCTTCTAAAACAGGCATAGCTTCTACTTTACCGTGCTCTTCTAAATCTGTTGCCAAACGCAATAATAAAATCTGTCCTTGATCTTTATAGATGATAGAACGTCCTTTAAAGAAAACGAATGCTTTTAATTTGGCACCTTCTTTAAGGAACTTCTCAGCATTTTTTCTTTTAAACTCGTAATCATGCTCATCAGTCTGAGGACCAAAACGAATTTCTTTTACTACAACTTGCGTAGATTTAGCTTTTAATACCTTATCACGTTTCTTTTGTTCGTAAACAAATTTCTTGTAATCCATGATTTTACAAACCGGCGGCTCAGCGTTTGGCGAAATTTCAACCAAATCCAATTCGAATTGATCTGCTAAACGTAAAGCTTCTGCAAGCTTAAATACACCTGGTTCGATGTTCTCGCCTACTAGTCTTACTTCTTGTACACCACGAATATTATTATTTATTCTGTGTGCATCCTTTTTTTCTACTCGAGGTTGGTAACCTCTGTTGCTTCTTATTGCTATGACTTTATAATTTAAGTTAAACTGTAAAAACTTTTAATGTCTTTTTTATTTCTTCGTTTACAATAGCGACAAATTCATCAATTGTAACTGTAATATTCCCTTTTCCTTCTTGACCATGACGACGAATAGAAATAGTTCCGTTTTTCTCTTCTTCCTCACCAACAATCAGCATAAATGGTATTTTTTGCATCTCTGCATCTCTAATTTTCTTGCCAATTGTCTCATTTCTGTTGTCAATTAGGGCGCGAATTTCGTGATTTTCTAGCAAATCTAAAACTTTTTTAGCATAAATTTCGTATTTCTCACTCAAAGACAAGATTATAGCCTGTTCTGGCATAAGCCAAAGTGGGAAATTTCCTGCGGTATGTTCCAGTAAAATTGCGATAAATCGTTCCATAGAACCAAAAGGAGCTCTATGAATCATAACTGGGCGATGTAATTCATTATCAGCGCCTTTATAAGTCAATTCAAAACGCTCAGGCAAGTTGTAATCAACCTGAATAGTTCCTAATTGCCATTGTCTTCCTAAAGCATCTTTTACCATAAAGTCAAGCTTCGGGCCATAAAAAGCAGCCTCGCCATATTCTACAACAGTATTTAGCCCTTTATCAGCAGCAGCGTTGATAATTGCATTTTCTGCTTTCTCCCAATTTTCATCAGAACCAATGTATTTCTCTCTGTTTTCCTGATCTCTTAACGAAATTTGAGCAGTAAAGTTTTCAAAACCTAACGAACCGAATACATAAAGTACAAGATCAATTACTTTTTTGAACTCTTCGTCTAATTGTTCCGGAGTACAAAAAATATGTGCATCATCCTGAGTAAACCCTCTTACACGAGTTAAACCATGCAATTCGCCAGATTGCTCATATCTGTATACAGTACCAAATTCAGCATAACGCTTTGGTAAATCTTTATATGACCAAGGTCTTACATTATAAATCTCGCAATGGTGAGGACAGTTCATTGGTTTTAATAAAAACTCTTCGCCCTCAGCAGGAGTATTTATAGGTTGAAAACTATCAGCACCATATTTAGCATAGTGACCAGAAGTTACATAAAGTTCTTTCTGACCAATGTGTGGAGTAACGACTTGTTCATATCCGGCTTTCTTTTGAGCTTTCTTTAAAAACTGCTCTAAACGATCTCTAAGTGCAGCACCTTTTGGTAGCCATAAAGGTAAACCTTGTCCAACTTTTTGAGAAAAAGCAAACAATTCAAGTTCCTTACCTAATTTACGGTGATCACGACGTTTTGCTTCTTCAAGAAGTTCAAGATATTCAGTTAAGTCTTTTTGTTTAGGAAAAGAAGTTCCATAAACGCGTGTTAACTGTTTGTTTTTCTCGTCACCTCTCCAGTAAGCACCGGCAACGCTCATGATTTTAAAAGCTTTGATGATTCCGGTATTCGGAATATGGCCACCTCTACACAAATCAGTAAAAGTAGCATGATCACAAAAAGTGATAGTTCCGTCTTCAAGATTCGAAATCAATTCGGTCTTGTAAACGTTATCCTTATACATCTCTAAAGCGTCAGCCTTACTAACCGGACGCATTTTAAATTCATGTTTTTCTCTTGAAATCTCAAGAACACGATCTTCGATCTTTTTAAAGTCAGCTTCAACAATTTTTTGATCTTCAAAATCCACATCATAATAAAACCCATTAGAAATTGCAGGTCCAAGAGTTAATTTAATTCCAGGATACAATTCCTCCAAGGCTTGCGCCATTACGTGCGAAGTCGAATGCCAGAAAGCTTTTTTGCCTTCAGCATCATTCCAGGTATATAGAATAAGACTACCGTCGGTCGTCAATGGAGTTTCGGTTTCAATTGTTGTACCATTAAAAGATGCAGAAATTACATTTCTGGCAAATCCTTCACTAATGCTTTTAGCAACCTCCATCGGAGTTACGCCCGAAGCAAACTCTCTAATTGACCCATCGGGTAAAGTAATCTTAATCATTGTTTATAATTTTGTGAATGCAAATATAACGCATTACAAAAATACATACAATATATATATGCATGTTTATACTATATATATGTAAGGAATATATATTACTTTAACCTAATGCTTTTCTCTACGTATATATAAGGTGAAAATTATACTATAATATATAAGAGTAGTTTTTATCATGCTTAGCGAAGTAGAAGCTCTTTTATTGAATTATTATTTTAGTAAGGAGCTGTTTCCCGCTGTTCCTTCCAATCTTTTGTGGTGAACCCCACCACAAAAGAATTTTCCCTCCCATCGGGGCTAGGGGAGTTGTTTTCAGGAGAAGTGTTAGTTATATGAGGAGAAAGCGAGAAAAAACTTTGTGGCAAAGCGTCCAAAAAGCCAAAAAAGGCATCCAAGAGGATGAATTCAGGAAAAGAAGGGGGAAAGTAAATGTTGTAGAGTTCTC